>Ga0209692_10000039_pt1 | contig 541295 bp, 524 predicted proteins | sample tdDd472_FD_187129 | JGI IMG/M metagenome (GOLD analysis project Ga0209692, IMG submission 187129) | Marine sediment microbial communities from the Atlantic coast under amendment with organic carbon and nitrate - tdDd47.2 (SPAdes)... | ecosystem: Environmental > Aquatic > Marine > Coastal >... | reverse complement strand
ACGTCTACTTTGGCAGACAGCACAGCATCTTAAAACGCAGAAAGGAGATTAAATTAAAAACCATCAAACAGCGCCGCTTGCTTCATAAAAAACACGTGGCATAATCAACCAACATGATGAGCCAAAATCCTCTGCTATTTTAAGCACTCACATGTCCCAAATTATATGGCGACGGACAGTGACGGCCCAGCTCCCGACCAATCCGGCTCGGTCCGTAGCCTTGCTGACGGAAAATGGCGATTTGTTCTCTTTCTTCAAAGGAAATGTGGTCGTATTCTGACATGGCAACACCTCATTGGTTTGGACACCCCAACGCTACCATAGTGTTGGGAGGTGTTGCACTTCACTCCTGAATCCACCATGAAGCCAAAACCATTATCCTTTGTTGGGACAAGGTATGTCTCACAATGCCTCCTATTGAGTTGAAGAATTAGAGGTACCCCTTTTAACTTCCTTTATGGTACTCTTTTGACCTTTTCTACGGTGCCGGAAGGTTAATATCATAGGCATTTCTTCTATCCAAAAACTGCCATAAGAATAATACCAAGCCCAACACCAATAAGTATCCGATAGCGTGTAATTTGGTTATTCCTCATTGTATTAATAGTGTTTTGTAACTCAAGAATGCTTTTAGCAAACTCAGGACTTGTCCTTTCAAAAACTTTCCAGTCTTGAGTGTCTGTATTGATCATAAAAGTGTCCTCCATAGAGTGTAAAATTTTAACACACTTCTACTCATGCGCTGACAAATCAGGGTGCATAAAGTCTGCTTTACAAATCACAGCGTATCGGGCCTTGATACCACCTTCAAGACCATAGCGACTGAAAGCCAGTTCAGAGTTCTTATGTCCCATCAATTCCATAAGATAAGGTTGGTATGTCTCAGCTTGCTTAAGCGCCGTTGCAAAATTGGACCTGAAAGAGGCAAACCTTGTTTTCTCCCGGTTAAGCTTTAGGTCTTTGACTGAGCGCTTATAACCTTTCGCCATTGTATCCCCCAACATCCCATCTTTACGTGTTGTCTTTAATTCCCACCATAGTCTACCATTAGGGCTATCTTTGACACGCTTCAAGACACGCCCGACAATATCGGGATGTAGAACCATCTTACGACTGGCGGCTGCTGTCTTTGTTCCTCGAACCTCAAAATAGAAAATACCCTCGTCACCAAGTTCTTTAATATCCTTGGTTTCTATTCGACACAGTTCTTCACGTCTTAAGCCTGTGTACAAAGCCACTCTCCATATGTCATCAAAGGGAGCGGGAAGGTTTGCTTTGGATAATTTTTTAAGCTCTACTTTGTTGTAGGGCAGGGTGTCTTCGCTATCCTTTGTGTTTTTCTTGGTTTTCACCTGTTGACGGTCCCAAGGGTTCAAGTCTTGTCCGTTTTCGTTAATGATACCTTTTTTCCTAAGGAACTCCCAAAGCTGTCTGTAGCTTGAAATTAGTTTGTTGATTGTCTCAGCCGATCTTGGGGAACCATCTTTGGTCCTTGGGTTTGGTTCTTTCAGCAAATGCGTAACGAACTCCCCAGCTTTACGGCGTGTAACATCTTCAACAAACTGAGAATCGCCCATCCAAGATGATAGTAGTTTGATTGCTTGGGCATGGGTTTGCTGAGAACGAGCACTGTAATTCTGCGCATTTTCAGCCATCCACTGTTCGTGTGCTTCTTCTATGGTTAGATGCCCTTTAAGAACACGATTGGCAATTTGCAGTTCTTCGACTGTATGGCTGGGCTTTTTACGTAACTCCTTGTCAGCCTCATGTTCCTCCTGAAGTGACCAAATATATTGTTGCGTACCTTCTTCCCCATATTCCTGAACCATCTTCCTAATTGCCTCTGGTGTGGCTCTTGGGCGTAATTGAGATTTGCCAAGTTCCTCTTCTTCCCATTGCTGTATGTAAGCCCAACGCAAGACTTTGGCTTCATCTAAAGCGATTTGACCAAGGCGTTTTGTTTTAACTTTACCATTGATACGTTTCTGAACTTCATAAGAACCATTAGAACGTCTTTTAAGGTAACGAGGAAGAGCAGCCATTTGACACCTCAGAGGAAAAGTAGGTACGTAATGTAGGTACATTTAAATCACTAAGTATATGTTTTCAATGATTTAAATGAGTTACGGCTTTTATTCGTGTCTTCCTTCTGGGCGCGCCAGCAATAAAAACCTAAGATGTGTAGATCGTACCATCTTAGGTTTTTTTTATGATCTTATCTGTATCATAAAGCGTTTTTTGTTTGAACTCTTCAAGATTGTAATCGACAATGTCTCCTTGGCGCGAGAAATTGGCGATTGTCGATGAAAAACAGATTAAAAACCATCGAGATCACAAAAAAATATATAGAAGCATTTAACCGACGTGATCTTAAAACTATTGAAGAAATGCTTGATGAACGTGATGTATGTTTCGTCAGGCAGGCAGAACCTACAATATTGGGTCGAGCGGCCATCTTAAACCGGACTCGTAAGAGTTTGGATAAGCTTGATCGCCAAGGCCATCAACTGCATATGATCAATGCGATTATCGATGTAAAAGATGTTGCGGCACACCCTTGCATGTTAGGTATAATGGATGGAGAGCGTCACAGTGTCGTGGTGCTTGGTTGTCACATTAATGGACATATCGCCTCTATCTCAATTCTTGTGACAAAAGATTTCTTGCAAAAAGCACGTCCCCTTGAGCCAGCGGCACCAAGCGAAATTGCTGAATTGCACAGCATGAAACCGAAATTGAGCCAAGAAGAGTTGACGCAACGGCGTGAAATTTTGACGGAAAAAGCCATTTATTTGCAGGAACGCCTTCAAAAGGAAGGCCCGACAAACGAATTGATGGGAAAGTTTGACCGTTTGCAAGATGCCCAAAAAAAATTGAAACAAGACGAATACGACATACTTTATCAGGACGAATAAACCATCTAAATGCTGTCGCATAAACGGCGCTCAAAAATAAAGGTTTTAAATAACATCAATGAAAAAAATTATCAGCCTGATCTCTATCTTTGTATTTACGGTTATTTTCATAGTCTCTTCATTGATTATTTCTGATCATTTTGCCTTGGCTCAAGATGTCAAAAATATTGAGCATTTACAGTATTTTATCTCACAACAAGAGGCCGTTATATCAGAAAAGAACCGTCAAATTTATTTGATTACGATCGGTGGTTTTCTCAGTATGAGTACGGTTATTGCGTACCTTTGTTACCTGTTAAGGCGCCGCTATAATGATGAGAAACAACTGAGGCTTGCCTCATCCGTATTTGAAAATGCCATTGAAGCCGTTGTCGTCACAGATACCCGTGCCGTAATCCAAACTGTCAACAAAGCCTTTAGCGACATTACAGGTTTTAGCCGCGAAGAAGCCGCCGGACAACCGATGGGAATTTTAAATTCCGGTTATCACGATAAACGCTTCTATGATGAAATGTATGAAAGCCTGCAAACCAAAGGGGAGTGGGAAGGCGAAATTTGGAACCGTCGCAAAGATGCCAGTGTTTATCCCGAACATCTGACAATTACGACATTACAAAACCACAAAGGTGTACAAGAAGGCTACGTTGCCCTTTTCACAGATATTACCAAGCGCAAAGAAGCAGAAGCACGCATCCAACATCAGGCCAATTACGATCCTTTGACCGAACTGGCAAATCGTAATCTTCTGATTGATCGTTTAACCCGCGCCGTTTACAGCGCAGAAAGCGATGCAAGCGAAGTCGCATTTTTACTGATTGATCTTGATCGTTTTAAAATCGTTAATGATACCTTCGGTCATCCCATCGCTGATGAATTATTAAAACTGGTTGGTATGCGTTTACGCGATCTAACGAAAAAATCAGACACCTGCGCCCGTCTTGGTGGCGATGAATTTGGCATCGTTCTCACCGATATCACAGACCTGTACAGTATCGAGGAAACCCTCGTTAAAATCCTTCAGGAACTTGCGAAGCCTTATAAACTGGAGAAACAAGAGGCCTTTATTTCTGCGAGTATTGGCGTTGCGTTGTATCCAAATGATGGCCAAGACGCCCTCACACTGCTGAAAAATGCAGAAAGCGCGATGTACCGGGCGAAAGACAAAGGCCGAAATAATTTTCAATTCTTCACGGAAGCCATTGATCTGGAGGCACAACGCCTTTTGGAACTGGAAAACGCCCTGCATCTGGCGTTGGAACGCAATGAATTCATTGTGAATTACCAGCCGATTGTCTCTTTATCCGATCCTGGCAACATCAATTGCGAGGCCCTTATTCGCTGGCAGCATCCCACCAAAGGCTTAATCGCCCCGTCGGAATTTATACCATTGGCAGAAGAAGCAGGCTTAATCGTCCCCATTGGGGAATGGGTTTTGCGAGAATCCTGTAAAGAGGCCGCCAGTTGGATGAGTCTGAGTGACAATTCACCCAAAATATCGGTCAATTGCTCAACACGTCAGTTCCAGCGCGTTGATATGGCCGACCTTGTCGCGCAGATTTTAGAAGAAACCGGATTACCAGCCGAAAAACTCTGTCTGGAAATTACAGAAAGCCTGATTATCAAAGACGATGACGACGACATACAACACCAACTTGAAAGATTAAATGAGATGGGCGTTGCGCTCAGTATTGATGATTTCGGCACCGGATATTCATCTTTGAGCTACTTGAAACGTTTCCCAATTTCAACGCTTAAAATTGACCGATCCTTCATTTCCGATGTGAATGCTCAAGAAGATGAAGGCACCTTGGTCGAAGCCATTCTTTCAATGGCAGAAAGCTTAAAATTAAAGGTTGTCGCAGAAGGGGTCGAAACCGCACATCAACAGGATTTCTTGAAAGAACGCGACTGTTCCTTCATGCAGGGGTTTCACTGTTCGAAACCCCTGTCTGGTGAAGATTTTAGGAAGTTCTTGAAAAAATAAATTCAATCGCTCTTTTTTCGGCCACCCAAACGCAAGAGGGCCAAAATGGCCCAAATCGGGATAACGATGGTTGCACCCAGCAAAATATATGGAACCATCCAGCGTAACCAGCCTGTGAGGGTCGCATAGGCTTTGGTAACCGTTTCGCCAAAATTTTCCAAAATAGATTGCGGTGTGATATCAAACCAAGACATGACCAGACCGACAATCAAAGAGACAACTGCCAATTTCAGGATCGTTTTTCCAATGGCTTGCGCTTTGGTATCCCCGTTATATTTGGTTACTTCACCCATCGCATGGTACTTTCGAAAGTTATTAATCTTCAGGTTCTTATAAGGATAACTTACGCCTTATTCAACCGTGCAAAGCCCTTTTCAAGATCATCAAGCAGGTCTTCGATATTTTCCTGTCCGGCATGTATGCGCAAACACGGGCCTTTGTCCGGCCATTCGGTAACTTGACGCGCCCCTTGCGGATTAAAGGGAATGATCAAACTTTCATAACCGCCCCAACTGTACCCCATTGGGAAAAGTTCCATACCGTCTAACATGGCGGCAACAGCCGTATCTGTATATTTTTCATCAAGAACAATCGAAAACAACCCGCATGCCCCAGTGAAATCACGTTTCCAGATTTCATGTCCTGGGCAATCTTCAAAAGCAGGGTGAAGAATGCGCGTTACTTCGGGGCGTTCTTTCAACCAGTTTGCCATTTTGATTGCGTTATCCTGATGAATGGCAAGACGGGCGGGCAGGGTACGGATACCGCGTTGCGCCAGATAGCAATCATCGGGTGCTGCACAATAGCCCATGCCGTAAACATATGTTTTGACCTTTTTATAAAGGTCATCATGTAAAGCGATTGTCCCGAGCATAACATCAGAATGACCGCCAATATATTTCGTTGCGGCCTGAACGGAAATATCGCATCCCTTTTCAAACGCATTAAAGAAATAGCCAGCCCCCCATGTATTATCGATAATGACAAGTACATCACGATCATGGGCTGCCTTGGCAATTGCCGGAATGTCTTGTACTTCAAACGTTAAGGAGCCGGGCGCTTCGGTAAAGACGATTTTTGTATTGTCCTGAATAAGCGCAGAAATACCCGAACCGATCATCGGATCATAATAGGTTGTTTCAACACCAAAACCCTTGAGCACCGTATCACAGAATTTTTTAGTCGGAAAATAGGCTGAGTCCGTCACCAAAATATGATCGCCGGTTTGCACAAAAGGTAAAATAGCCCCTGTAATTGCAGCCAATCCTGATTGCACAGCAATTGCACGATCAGCCCCTTCAAGGCTGGCGACAGCTTCTTCCAAGGCTTGTGATGTCGGTGTCGCCATACGCCCGTAATAAATGCCTTCTGTGGGATTTTGTCCGGCCTTATGCATTGCGTCCACACTTGGGAATGTCACCGTGGAGGCATGGTAAACTGGCGGATTGACAATGCCAAAATTGTCTTTTGGATTGCGCCCGGCATGGAGAATACGGGTTTCTTTTTTCATGGTGATATAGACCTTGTTTGTATTCGGATCAGGACAAACTACACAGAAAAATAAAACCCCGCAATGTCACATGCAGGGTTTTTAAATCTATTCCAATATTTTCTATTCCACAGGCGTATCGTCGCTGGCTCCCCATTCCGCCCATGAACCATCATAAACAGCCGCATCCTTATTGCCCAACAGGTAGGCGGCAAACGCAAGCACAGATGCCGTCACACCGGACCCACAACTTGCAACCATCGGTTTGCGCGGGTCAATGCCTGCCTTTTCAAAAATAGAGCTTATTTCTTTTGCTGTTTTAAACGTACCACCGTTTTCCACGTCAATCAGGCTGTCAAACGGAACGTTATGCGAATTGGGAATACGCCCGACTTTGTGGACATTCCACGGTTCTGTCCCTTCACCGTGATAGCGTTCAGCAGAACGCGCATCAACGACTTGTTCGCGTTTGCGTTCAATATTGTTCAACATCTTTTGTTTATCGCGAATGATAAAATGATTGATGCGTGGGGTGAAATGACGTTCTTGTACGGGTTCAACCGGGCCTTCTTCGACGGGACGACCTTCCGCAATCCATTTACCAAGGCCGCCATCCAGAACAGCGATATCTTCATATCCGAAATATCTGAACGTCCACCAGACACGCGCCGCCGCACAGCAGCTATTTCTGGAATCATAGACAACCATACGCACCCCATCGCCAAGGCCGAGTTTGCGAACCCGTGAGGAAAACTTCTCCGCTGATGGCACCATATGGGGGAGGGGGCTTTTCTCATCCGCAATATCGTCTACATCAAAAAACTGTGCCCCGGGAATGCGGGTTTCCATATAAGCATCACGCGCCGTTTTTCCTTCAACAGGTAAAAAATAAGTCGCATCAATTACACGAACATCCGGTGCATCCAGGTGATCTGCAAGCCATTGGGTATCGACAAGTGCGTGTGGGTTTTTAAAGGTCATTTCGCCCCCCTTTTTATCTCTTTTTCTCCTGTACCTATTGGGCACTTTTGATAAACATTAGGCAAGCGAAATTTGAACTTTTTTACCCGTCACCAACAAAAAAGCCGTCCATGTATAAGAGGACGGCTTTTTTTATATAAGGACCTTACATCCAGTCCGGTGTCGGTAAATTTTGTTCTCTCAAAAATTCGGGGTTAAACAACTTGCTTTGATATCGGGTTCCGCTATCACACAAAACCGTAACGATGGTATGGCCCGGTCCCATTTCTTTAGCCAAATGAATGGCGCCGGCAACGTTTACACCGGAAGACCCGCCCACACAGATCCCTTCGTTTTTCAACAGCTCAAAAACAAGTAAGACGGCTTCTTCATCATGGATTTGATAAGCACGGTCAATAACAGCACCTTCAAGGTTGGCGGTAATGCGTCCTTGTCCAATCCCTTCTGTAATCGAAGACCCTTCTGCTTTTAATTCACCATGTTTGTAATAGTGATAAAGGGCTGCCCCCATTGGGTCGGCAATGGCGATTTGAATTTCTGGATTGTGCGCTTTCAAGCCCATTGATATTCCGGCCAGCGTCCCGCCAGTCCCAACAGCGCAGACAAAACCGTCCACTTTTCCGTCTGTTTGCTGCCAGATTTCTTGTGCGGTTGTCTCCATATGGCCTTGGCGATTTGCCACATTATCAAATTGGTTCGCCCATATCGCCCCATTTTCTTCGGTTTTTGCGAGTTCTTCCGCCAACCGCCGCGAATAATGCACATAATTGTTGGGATCTTTATAAGGTACGGCCGGGACGAGACGAAGGTCTGCCCCACACAAGCGTAACATATCCTTTTTTTCCTGACTTTGCGTTTCAGGCATGACAATCACACTACGATAACCCAAGGCCCGTCCAACCAAGGCAATGCCAATTCCCGTATTTCCCGCTGTGCCTTCGACAATAACGCCGCCGGGGCGCAGCAGACCTTTGGCTTCTGCATCTTTGATAATTGCCAAGGCTGCGCGATCTTTAATTGACCCACCGGGGTTTAAAAATTCCGCCTTTGCCAAGATTTCACAGCCGGTTTCTTCCGATGCGTTTTTCAGGCGGATAAGGGGCGTGTTACCGATGGTTCCAACAAAACCGTTTCGAATGTCCATATGTCATCTCTTCAAACATGATTGTGTGTTGAAGGGAAAATAGTCACTCATTTAGAACTTTTCAATATTTAATCTAATATTATTGTTGTTTATTTATTTTCACACCATTTGTCACGTATATTATTATGATGTAATTTCAGCCATTGTAAGGCGATTATCCCCGTCGAATTATGCATATGACCATTGTTCAATAATTCAAAAGCTTCTGCACTCGACATTTTTAAAACACGAATATGTTCACCTTCTTCTTCCAGACCTGCATGATCAAGCGCTTCTTCGCTATCAACTTCCACACAATATAAATGGATGGTTTCAGATGATCCTCCCGGTGTCACAATATAATCAGCAATAAATTCGACCCGTTTGGCTTCGCAACCGGTTTCTTCTGTGGTTTCGCGAATAGCGACATCTTTGGGTGTTTGCCCGTCTTCGATAATCCCAGCCGGAACTTCCAAAAGCCACGGGTTATTTCCGGCGGCATAAGCTCCGGGGCGGAATTGTTCAATTAAAATAACGACATCTTTAACCGGATCATAAGGCAGCATGGCAGAGGCATGCCCGCGTTCAAAAACCTCGCGCGTAATCGGTTTTGTCCAACCGCCTTCATGAATACGATGCTGTATCGTATAGACATCAATCTGAAAATATCCCTTAAACGGGGTTTCTTTCTTTACAACTTTCACATCATCTTGACTGAATTGTGCGTAATCGGCGCGGCTCTTTGCCATTTATCGTCCCCAGATTTCTTTTGCCAATGCTTTTACTTCGCGCGCTGCGGCACTGCTTTTATCCGATTCAACAACGCCAAGACCATCAATCATACTGGAGGCAAAGGCAACTCGATTGCCTAATGTCGCGTTCAACATCGGGCGTTCATCTTCTTCCAACATGGTTTTAATCTTTTCCAGCAGTTTTCCCCGCGGTGGAATGCGATTCAAAAGAACAATGGCTTCTGTTTTCTCTTTTTTGGCTTGTTTAAACGTCGGATCTGTCGCCCAGACATCCATCGGGCTGGGTTGAACCGGGATCACCAATAAATCTGCATAACGAATGGCGATATTGGCCTCGGTTTGTGCATGAGGGGGGGCATCAACCAAAATGACGTCGAAATCTTGTTTTAATCTGTCCAGCTCGTTTTTTAAACGCCAACCACCCACACTGGATAATACAATGCGGTTTTTTTCGCCTAATGTTCTTTTTCGTTCCGCAAACCATGAGGTCAGACTCGCCTGCGGATCAATATCCACCAAAGCGACATTTTTCCTTTGTGCCGCATAAACAGCAGAAAGTTGCGCCACAACGGTTGTTTTACCGGCACCGCCTTTTTGTTGGGCGATGGTGATGATTTTGGCAGACATTACAAGCCTCCTGCATAAAATGTGCGTCTTCAACACTCAATTGTTGCTTGAGTATGTCGCAATAGCAAGGAATTGCTGCATCGCACCAATTAAAAACGCTTGTAAGACAGGCCCGATAGACTGATTTCCGGTGTTTTCTCGCCAATTATGTCTGTAATGACTTGTGCGGACCCACAAGACATTGTCCAGCCCAACGTTCCATGTCCGGTGTTTAAATATAAGGAATCGATAGATGTTTTGCCAATAATGGGTACACTATCCGGTGTTTTGGGGCGCAAACCGGCCCAGAGTTCCGCATCATTCGGATTGGCACATCCCGGAAACAGTTCCATCGTTTTCTTCAGGATAAAATCCGTACGAACATCATTTAATGCCGTACTATATCCACCAAGCTCTGCCGTGCCTGCTACCCGCAAGTGGTCGCCGAAGCGGCTGATAACCAATTTAAATTCATCGTCGGTTAAACTGACCGTTGGTGCGCTTTCCGGTTTTAACAAGGGCAGGGTGATGGAATATCCCTTGGCAGGATAGATCGGTAACTTTATCCCGTGTTCTTTCACCAAAAAACGGCTAAAGCTTCCCATGCAAACCACATAGGCATCCGCTTTTATAGTTCCGTGATTGGTTGAAACGCCTTGTATTTTACCGTTTTCCACGATCAAGCGTTGAATGTCGTGATTAAATCGAAAATCAACCCCTTTGACCTTCGCACTGCGTTCAATGGCTTGCGTAAATTTATGAGCATCACCGCTTTCATCATCCTGCGAATAAATCCCGCCGACCAATTGCTCACCAACATGGCTTAAAGCCGGTTCACATTCGAGACACTGGGATGGGGACAAAACGCGACGATCCAATCCATATTTGCGCATGATACTTGCGGCGTGAACGGCTTGGTCAAACTCTTTCGAATCCCGATAGAAATGAAGAATGCCTTCTTCGCGCTGATCATAAGATAAATTCAGTTCGCGGCGCAGTTCTTTTAAACATTTGCGGCTATGTAATGCGATACGCAATGTACGTTCGGTATTGATTTCAGTTTTACGTGACGTGCAATTTTTTAAAAACTGAAAACACCATGACCATAGGGCCGGGTCCAGATGCAAATAATGAAAAAGGAGGGGCGCGTCTTTTTTGCCAAGCCATTTTAAGGCTTTCCACGGGGTTGTCGGACTCGCCCAAGGGTCCGCGTGCGCGGCCGCAATTTGCCCACCGTTTGCAAAACTTGTTTCCATTGCGGATGTTTCTTGGCGGTCCAGTACCACGACCTCATGACCGGCTTTTTGTAAATAAAAAGCCGTCGTTGTACCGACTACACCTGCGCCAAGGACCAATACCCGCACGACAACACTCTCTTTTTCTTGTATTACTAGAACCGTATTTAAAAGCAGAGAACCTTAAAGGCAAGGAAGCGATGGCAAAAAACACAAAAAACCATCTTCTCAGTGTCGCACAGATGTATGAGGCAGACCAACGCACTATAGAAAGCGGTATCTCGGGCATACGACTTATGGAAGCTGCCGGAAGTGCGATCGCACGTGAGATTACAACCCGCTGGTCTCCGCGCAAAACGGTTATTCTATGTGGGCCGGGAAATAACGGGGGCGATGGTTTTGTCGTTGCCCGCCTTTTGCATAGAAAAGGGTGGTATGTGCGTATTTTGCTTTTGGGGGAACGTGATAACCTAAAAGGGGATGCAAAAACCAATGCCGATCGTTGGCCGTTTGAAACTCAACCATTTTCCCCGGACGGTGTCCAAGATGCAGATCTGATTATTGATGCGGTTTTTGGTGCAGGTCTGGTGCGTGATGTGGACGTGATTGTCGCCCTGACATTAAATGCCGTCCAACAACAAGACGTCCCCATCGTTGCTGTCGACATGCCCAGTGGCGTTCATGGGGATAGCGGACAAATTTTAGGGATGGCGATACAAGCCGACGTTACCATCACATTTTGCCGGGCCAAAACCGGGCATTACCTTTTACCCGGACGAACAATGTGTGGTGAATTGGTTATTGCAGATATCGGAATCCCGGATCCTGTCATTGAACAAATCGCACCAAAAATTAGAAAAAACTCACCTGCGGACTTATTTCCGTGGCCTAAAACCGAAGGTCATAAGTTTAACCGTGGACATGGTGTCATTGTCGGTGGGCAGCAAATGACCGGGGCAACCCGATTGGCTGCCCTTTGTGCGCGACGGGTTGGGGCTGGTTTGATTACCATTGCAGCACGCGGCACCGCCTACATGGTCTATCGCAAATGTGAACCCGGAAATCTAGTTTCCAATGATGACTTAAACGAGATTCTTGCTGATCCACGTAAAAACACGGTTCTGATTGGTCCCGGCCTCGGTATCGGGGACGGAAGAAAGGCCTTGGTTAAGGACCTTCTAAACACCGATAAAAATCTTATCCTGGACGCCGATGCCCTGACCATGCTCGCGGGGTATAACTGGCAAAACAGGGCAGGGGAAACCTTGCTCACCCCACATGAAGGTGAATTTAAACGACTATTCCCAGATATTACGGGATCCAAACTGGAACGCGCCCGTCAAGCCGCGCAGCAGTCCAAAACAACCGTTCTATTAAAAGGACCAGATACAGTCATTGCGGCGCCTGATGGTCGTTGTACCATCAATACAACGGGCACACCGTGGTTGGCCACAGCAGGAAGCGGTGATTCTTTGGCCGGTATCTGTCTTGGACTGATCTGTCAGGGACTAAATTCATATGATGCCGCCTGTTTAGGGACATGGCTGCACGGAAAATGTGCTGAAATAGGCGGTGCAGGCCTGATTTCCGAAGATATAAGCACACTTTTGCCCGAAGTTTTGAAAACATTGCAAAAATAAGTATTCTTATTGTTGACTTGCCAAGCGGAATGTATAGAGTGTGCCCGCAATTGGATTCGAGCGCTTGGCGCTATTGAGTACGATTTTTGGACAATGCGGGTGTGGTGAAATTGGTAGACACGCCAGATTTAGGTTCTGGTGGCGCAAGCCGTGGGGGTTCAAGTCCCTCCACCCGCACCAAAGGTATCAATGCTCAGAGACAGGCTGCCGCACCGAGTTCAGAAACAAACGAATTCGTAAACCCAATCCTTATAGAGATTTCCCATATGCAGGTTACTGAAACCAAGGCCGAAGGCCTCAATCGTGAATACACCGTCGTTGTTGCAGCTTCCGACATTGAAACTAAAGTAACAACTCGCCTCGGTGAGATTTCCAAAACTGTTAAAATTCCGGGTTTCCGCCCCGGTAAAGTTCCTTCCAAAATCTTGCGCCAAAAATACGGTCAATCCGTAATGGGTGAAGTTCTGGAAGGTGCTGTAAACGAAGCTTCTGCCAAAACATTGGAAGAAAACGAACTTCGTCCGGCGGCACAGCCCAAGATCGAAGTCACCAAATTTGAAGAAGGTGCCGATCTGGAATTCACTATGGCTGTTGAATTGTTCCCTGAGTTCGATCTCATGGATTTCAAAAAAGTCAAACTTGAGCGTCTGGTCGTTCCGGTAAAAGACGAAGAAATCGACGAAACACTGCAACGTATTGCAGATGCCAACAAAGATTCTGAACCAGCCAAGTCCAAAGCCAAGAAAATTGCCAAAGGCAATATCGCGGTTATCGATTTTGTTGGCAGCGTCGATGGCGTTGAATTCGACGGCGGCAAAGGTGAAAACTACAGCCTCGAAATCGGTTCTAACACTTTCATCCCCGGCTTTGAAGACCAACTGATCGGTTTGAAAGTCGATGACGAAAAAGACGTGGAAGTGAAGTTCCCGGAAGAGTATGGCGCTGAAAACCTTGCGGGCAAAGACGCTGTCTTCAAATGTAAAATCAACGAAATCCGTACCGTTGTTCCGGCTGAGATCAATGACGATCTGGCCAAGAAAATCGGTATGGAGTCTTTGGATGCACTGAAAGAAGCGATTCGTGAAGAACGCTCCAAAGAATTCGAACAAATGACGCGCCAGCACGTTAAAAAGCATTTGCTTGATGCGCTTGACGAAGCACATTCCTTCGAACTGCCGGCTTCACTGGTTGAAGGTGAAACCAACCAAATCTGGTCCCAGTTTGAAGAAACACGTAAAAACAACCCGGATCAAATCGACGCAGAAGATAAAGACAAGTCTGATGACGAACTGAAAGCGGATTACGCAAAAATTGCTGAACGCCGCGTTCGCCTTGGTTTGGTCTTGGCCGAAGTTGGCCGTGTCAACAAGCTGGAGCTGTCCCCGGAAGACCTGAACGGTGCAATCCTGAACGAAGCACGTCGTTACCCGGGCCAAGAACAGGCTGTTTTCGAATATTTCAAAAACAACCCGCAAGCCATCGAATCTCTGCGCGCACCGCTCTTTGAAGAAAAAGTCGTCGACTTCATTCTTGAACTGGCTGACGTGAAAGACAAAGAAGTTACTGCTGAAGATCTTCTGAACTCCTTAAACGCAGAAGAAGAAGAAAAAGCGGCTTCAAAAAAGAAAGCACCGGCCAAGAAAAAGGCTGCGGCTAAGAAAAAAGAAGCTGAAGAAGACCAAGAATAAGCTTTTTGGCACTTTTCTGATGTTCCCCCTTGCGGGAATTGAAAAGGCTTCGTAATTTAAACCCACCTTGCAAAACGCAGGGTGGGTTTTTTTAATGCAATTCAAGGAACGAATTTATAATGCACGATCCTCTTAGCGTCATGAGCAACCTGGTCCCCATGGTCGTCGAAACGACAAATCGCGGGGAACGCGCCTACGATATCTATTCCCGTCTGTTAAAAGAACGCATCATCTTCATAACAGGGCAGGTCGAAGACCATATGGCGAGTCTGATCTGCGCACAGCTGTTGTTCCTGGAATCGGAAAACCCGGACAAAGACATTGCTATGTACATCAACTCCCCGGGTGGCGTTGTCACAAGTGGTCTGTCCATCTATGACACCATGCAATATATCCGCCCGGACGTTTCCACCGTTTGCTTGGGACAAGCTTGCTCTATGGGCTCCCTTTTATTGGCGGCGGGTGCTGCTGGTAAGCGTTACGCCTTGCCGAACTCCCGTATTATGGTTCACCAGCCTTCCGGTGGTGCCCAAGGCCAAGCAACTGACATTGAAATTCAAGCTCGTGAGATTCTGGCCCTTAAACGTCGTCTGAATGAAATTTACGTTCATCACACAGGGCAAAAACTCGAAGAAATCGAAAATGCACTGGAACGTGACCGTTTCATGCAGCCCGAAGAAGCAAAATCTTTCGGTCTTATTGATCAGGTGGTCTCATCCCGCCCGAAAGGCGAAGACGATTCTGAAGACTAATTCGGTATTTTCCCGTCAATTGCAGCGCGCCCGCTTCATGAGCGGGCGTTTTACTTTTTTGTAATTTCAACAAAAGGCCTGTTCACGCACGAAGGTAAACAGATCGACTGAAATTAACAAAAAGGTCATTTTAGGCATTGTAGTCCGAACTAAAGTCGGGCTAAGCTAGGGAAAGAGAAAAAACCAAGGTGGCGACCAATCGCCAAGAATACGGAGAAAACATGACTAAGTCTTCCGGTGACGACTCAAAAAACACATTATACTGCTCCTTCTGTGGCAAAAGCCAACATGAAGTCCGCAAGCTGATCGCCGGGCCTACCGTCTTCATTTGTGACGAATGCGTTGAACTCTGCATGGATATTATCCGTGAAGAAAATAAAACCGGACTGTCCAAATCGGAAGAAGGCGTTCCTTCCCCGCAAGAAATTTTTGATGTTCTTGAAGATTATGTAATCGGTCAGGCCCATGCAAAGCGTGTGCTTTCCGTTGCGGTCCATAACCATTACAAGCGACTCAACCATATTGGTAAAACCGGTGAAGTGGAATTGGCGAAATCCAATATCCTGCTGGTTGGTCCAACGGGTTGCGGTAAGACTTTATTGGCACAGACACTCGCACGTATACTGGATGTTCCCTTTACAATGGCGGATGCAACCACATTGACCGAAGCCGGTTATGTGGGGGAAGATGTCGAGAATATTATTCTCAAACTCCTGCAAGCTGCTGACTACAATGTGGAACGCGCCCAACGCGGTATCGTTTATATCGATGAAGTTGATAAGATTTCACGAAAAAGCGACAATCCATCCATTACACGCGATGTATCGGGCGAGGGTGTCCAACAAGCTTTGCTGAAAATTATGGAAGGTACGGTTGCCTCCGTCCCACCACAAGGTGGACGTAAGCACCCGCAACAGGAATTCCTGCAAGTGGATACCACTAATATTTTGTTCATCTGCGGCGGTGCTTTTGCCGGGATTGACAAGATCATCTCGCAACGTGGGCGCGATACCTCCATCGGTTTTGGTGCAGATGTGCGCAGCGAAGATGAACGCGGCACAGGTAAAATCCTGCATGAAATGGAACCGGAAGATCTGTTGAAATTCGGCCTAATCCCTGAATTTGTCGGTCGACTGCCCGTTTTGGCAACGCTTGAAGATTTGGATAACGAAGCACTGGTTCGCATTTTGACAGAACCCAAAAATGCGCTTGTTAAACAATATCAACGTCTGTTTGAAATGGAAGAGACAGACCTATCCTTCACCGATGGGGCCTTGGAATCGATTGCTCAAAAAGCGATTCTTCGTAAAACAGGGGCCCGTGGTTTGCGTTCGATCATGGAAGGGATTCTCCTTGATACGATGTTCGAATTGCCGAGTCAGGAAAATGTAGAAGAAGTCGTGGTAAATAGCGAAGCGGTTGAAGGAGATTCTCCACCACTGTTAATTTACGCCGATAAAAAAGAAGAAGCTGAGACAAGTGCTTAAAAAAGCCCTGTAACAGTAAAAAAAATCAATTTTTTAGCTCCCTTGAAGTTTTCTTCTTGGGAGCTAAATTCTTTATGGTCTAATATGAACGTAACAAGCGATTGCCGATCGTACGGGATCGCAAACTGAACAGACAGTTTTGAAAAAGGGTCATATGTTCGAAAATACATCTGACGGCACTTATCCCGTCCTGCCACTTCGTGACATTGTTGTCTTCCCGCACATGATCGTGCCGCTATTTGTAGGGCGCGAAAAATCAGTGCGTGCCTTGGAAGATGTCATGAAGGAAGATAAGCAAATCCTCCTCGTCGCTCAAAAAAACGCAACGGACGACGATCCGAGCGCGGATGACATTTATGAGGTGGGTACAGTTTCCACCGTCCTGCAACTTCTCAAATTACCCGACGGTACCGTCAAGGTTCTTGTTGAAGGTGGCAGACGCGCACGTATTGACGAATATACACAGACAGAAGATTTCTTTCAGGCCCGCGTGAGCGAAGTCGAAGAAGACGAAGGCATCCCGGAAGAGGTCGAAGCCTTGGGTCGTTCTGTCGTTACTCAATTTGAGCAATACGTCAATCTGAACAAAAAAGTACCGCCGGAAGTTATGGTTTCTATCAACCAGATCGAAGGTTCCGGCAAACTGGCGGACACGGTTGCCTCTCATCTGGCATTGAAAATTTCTGAAAAACAAGAACTCCTTGAGATGCCGGCGGTTGTAGATCGTCTGGAACGGGTCTTCTCCTTCATGGAAACCGAAATTGGCGTTCTGCAAGTCGAGAAGAAAATCCGTAACCGCGTCAAACGCCAAATGGAAAAATCCCAACGCGAATACTATTTGAACGAGCAATTAAAAGCCATTCAGAATGAATTGGGCGAAGGCGATGACGGCAAGGATGAAAGTTCTGAATTTGAAGAAAAAATCAAGAAAACCAAATTAACGAAAGAAGCACGCGACAAGGCAATGGGCGAGTTAAAGAAACTCAAATCCATGAGCCCCATGTCCGCAGAAGCAACCGTTGTGCGTAATTATCTGGACTGGATGTTGTCTATTCCGTGGAAAAAGCGTTCAAAAATTAAAAATGATTTGGAACTTGCCGAAAAGATTTTGGATGAAGATCACTATGGTCTTGAAAAAGTCAAAGAACGCATTCTGGAATATTTGGCTGTCCAACAACGTACTAAGAAAATGAAAGGTCCGATCATGTGTTTGGTCGGCCCTCCGGGTGTCGGTAAAACCTCCCTTGGAAAATCCATCGCACGCGCAACCGGGCGAAAATATGTACGCATGGCCCTTGGCGGTGTGCGTGACGAGTCTGAAATTCGGGGACACCGTCGGACTTATATCGGGTCCATGCCCGGTAAAATCGTTCAGGGGATGAAAAAAGCCAAGGCATCCAACCCGCTTTTCCTGCTTGATGAAATCGAAAAAATGGGCAACGACTTCCGGGGTGACCCGGCCTCCGCCCTGCTGGAGGTTCTGGACCCAGAACAAAACAACAAGTTTCAGGATCACTATATGGAAGTGGACTATGATTTGTCTGATGTCATGTTCGTGACAACAGCAAACTCATTGAATATGCCGCAACCGCTTTTGGACCGTATGGAGATTTTACGTTTATCTGGTTATACAGAAGACGAGAAAGTCGAAATTGCCAAACGTCACCTGATTACAAAACAAATGAAGGCCGCTGGTTTAAAAGACGAGGAATGGTCTATTTCCGAATCAGCAATCCGTGATTTAATCCGTTACTATACCCGCGAAGCCGGTGTGAGGAATTTAGAACGCGAAATCGCTATGCTTTGCCGCAAAGCAACCCGTGATATTTTATTAAAGAAAGCGGATAAAGTTGCATTAACAACCCGCAATCTTGAAAAATACGCCGGTATCAAAAAATTCCGCTATGGCGAAGTCGAAGAACAAGACCTTGTTGGTGTTGTGACTGGACTTGCCTGGACGGAAGTCGGTGGGGAGATCCTGTCGATTGAAGCCGTTGTAACACCGGGTAAAGGCGCAGCCCTCTTTACCGGTAAACTTGGCGATGTGATGAAGGAATCTATTCAGGCAGCCACAACATATGTTCAATCGCGCTGTGTTTCCTTTGGAATTGAGCCAACAGTCTTTCGCAAAAAAGACATCCACGTGCACGTGCCGGAAGGCGCCACCCCGAAGGATGGTCCCAGTGCAGGTGTCGGCATGGTCACATCTGTCGTCTCCGCCTTAACCGGTGTTGCCGTTCGTAAAGATGTCGCCATGACAGGGGAGGTGACCTTGCGAGGTCGTGTTCTTCCCATTGGTGGATTGAAAGAAAAACTTTTGGCAGCACACCGGGCTGGTATTAAATTGGTCCTCATTCCTAAAGATAACGAAAAAGATCTTAAGGAAATTCCGGATAACGTGAAACGGGGTCTTGAGATTGTACCGGTCCAGTGGGTTGATGAAGTCCTTGAAAAGGCCCTTGTCGCGCCCTTGGTTCCCATCGAATGGGATGAAGAAAAAGAGAATCAAGCTGAAATTGCAGCAGCGAAACAGGATGAAGATGCCAATGGCGTTGTAACTCACTGAAATTCTAACTATGATTCTTAAAAAGAAGCCGCCTAAAATGGGCGGCTTCTTTGCGTTTGGACTTAAAATTCAACCCCAGCATGATGGATTAGCCCCCTGGTTGTGACTCCTAGGCAACATCCTGCATTGCAACAAGGCAAAAAAGTGAAAAAACTGCGATTTTCTGCGCATCTCCGATTGACTGTAGGAATATGCGTCAGTAAACTTTGCCCGTCTTCGACAATTGGATGGAAACATCTAAGAGTCTTCGCTTTTTAAATAATAACCAACTTTTATAGGGGGCCCAGGTGAACAAGAACGATCTTGTGGCTGCAGTTGCTTCTGGCACTGGTCTGTCAAAGGCTGATGCATCAAAAGCAGTTGACGGCGTTTTCGGCGCTATCACTGATGCACTAAAATCTGGCGATGAAGTTCGCCTCGTAGGTTTCGGCACTTTCTCTGTTGCACAACGCGCAGCATCTGAAGGTCGCAACCCGCGTACAGGTGAAAAAATCCAGATTCCGGCTTCTAAGCAGCCGAAATTCAAGGCTGGTAAAGGCTTGAAAGACGCTGTGAACTAAGAATTTTTTAGTTCTGGAATCCTGTAAAACCGGTTGCCTGTTGGCAGCCGGTTTTACTTTTTAAAAAACATGTCATTTTTTATAAAAATAACTGTTGCATCGCTAAAAAATTCGATTATAAACACCTCAACTTCTTGGGGCGACTAGCTCAGCTGGTTAGAGCACCTCGTTTACACCGAGGGGGTCGGGAGTTCGAATCTCTCGTCGCCCACCATCATCGCAAGATGTAAATATATACCTGAGAGGGCGACTAGCTCAGCTGGTTAGAGCACCTCGTTTACACCGAGGGGGTCGGGAGTTCGAATCTCTCGTCGCCCACCACTCAGGATCCAAGCCGCCAAACAGGCGGTTTTTTTATGCCTAAAAACAGCTTAAGTGGCTCTTGCGAACCATTCCTAAGGACTCGCATTTTAATCGGCAAACGCTCCATCCCGTCATTTTGGCGTCATTTCCCAACGATATTTAAAAAATATTTTTCCTAAAACCTTCATATAAAACAAAATTAAATATTAGAACTTTCTTTTATAGTAACGGTATCAACGCTTTTCCCAACATCACGCATTTTTCACAGGAAAGGACAACTGGTCACACCAAAAACCTCCGTTTTCCATTTACTTGACAGTGGTTATGGGTTCATCTAAAACCCCAAATCACTGCGTATGCGGGGGTGTAGCTCAGTTGGTTAGAGCGTCGGCCTGTCACGCCGAAGGCCGCGGGTTCGAGTCCCGTCACTCTCGCCAGTTTATTATTGCCGGTTTGCCTTTTTATATTTGAGGTAACGGCGCAACGAGAACGCATATCTTGCGTTGAAGTAGAAAGGGGAGGTTCTTACTTTTCAAAATTTGCTTGTTGCGACGTTTGATCACCGGATTTCTCTTTAGAAATTTATTTGTTTGTTAAACGGCCTTGCACGGTTGCCCCCCTTTGAACGGGTTCCCATATGAGGGGACTTAGTTTAAAAGATCGGTCTGTCAAGGCATTAAAGGAACGCTACAATGGAAGCACTCCTGCAAGAATATATGCCGATTATCATTTTCCTCGTGATTGCCATCGGGCTTAGCGCGGTATGTATCGGCGGTTCCTATCTCGTGGTGCCTCAGCGCCCGGATACGGAAAAGAACGCCGCCTTCGAATGCGGCTTTGCAGCCTTTGAAGATGCACGTACGAAATTCGACGTTCGTTTTTATCTGGTTGCCATCCTTTTCATCATCTTCGACCTTGAAGTCGCCTTTTTATTCCCGTGGGCTATCTCACTGGGATCTGTTGGCGTTTTCGGTTTCTGGTCCATGATGGTGTTCCTCGGTGTTCTCACCATCGGTTTCGTTTATGAATGGAAGAAAGGAGCTTTGGAATGGGAGTAAATTCCAAGCCCGGTTCTCAAGCTCTTGCCCCCATCCCGCAAGGGACGGAACAAGACGTACTTTTGAAAGCGGTAAGCGACGAAATCCAGGATCGTGGTTTCGTCGTTGCGCAATTGGACAAAGTGGTGAACTGGGCCCGTACCGGTTCACTTTGGCCGTTGACCTTCGGTTTGGCCTGCTGTGCGGTTGAAATGATGCACGCCGGTATGTCACGTTATGACCTTGACCGTTTCGGTATGGTTTTCCGACCAAGCCCGCGTCAGTCTGATGTGATCATCGTTGCCGGTACTTTGACCAATAAAATGGCCCCAGCCTTCCGCCGTGTATATGACCAAATGGCAGAACCGCGTTATGTGGTTTCTATGGGGTCTTGTGCCAACGGTGGTGGTTACTACCACTATTCCTACTCCGTCGTGCGCGGTTGTGACCGCGTTGTTCCGGTCGATATTTATGTACCGGGCTGTCCTCCAACCGCTGAAGCGCTGCTCTACGGTCTTCTTCAATTACAGAAGAAAATCCGCCGTACCGGCACGCTGTTCCGTTAAGGGAAGGGGGTAAACGTTATGAGTGAAGCCTTAAAAGAACTTGCCGAAATCATATCGGCAAAACTGGCACAGGAAATTACATCTACGGAAATTCAAAACGGCGAGTTGATCCTCAACGCACGCCGTGATGCCGTTTGTAAGGTTCTGACTTTCTTGCGCGACGATGCAAACTGTCAATTCAAACTGTTGATGGATGTTTGCGGTGCGGATTATCCGGCACGTGATGAACGTTTTGATGTGGTCTACAACCTCCTCAGCATCAGATATAACCTGCGTGTGCGAGTGAAAGTCACCACGGATGAAGATACAGCTGTTCCCAGCGTTACAAGTATTTTCAGTGCCGCTGGCTGGTTTGAGCGTGAAACCTGGGATTTGTTTGGCATTTATTTTGACGGACATCCGGATTTACGCCGCATTATGACCGATTACGGTTTTGAAGGTCATCCATTGCGCAAAGACTTCCCGCTTACAGGGTATGTCGAATTGCGCTATGACGACGAACAGAAACGTGTTGTCTATGAACCGGTTAAACTGACACAGGATTTCCGCAGCTTCGACTTCCTGTCACCGTGGGAAGGCATGCAAGGCCAACTGCCGGGTGATGAAAAAGCGGAGGGCAATGCCTAATGTCAAACAATCAGATTAAAAACTATAACCTGAACTTCGGTCCGCAGCACCCTGCGGCACACGGGGTTTTGCGTCTTGTTCTCGAAATGGACGGCGAGGTTATTGACCGCGCAGACCCGCATATCGGTCTTTTGCACCGAGGTACGGAAAAGCTGCTCGAAAACAAAATCTACGTTCAGGGCACGCCGTATTTCGATCGTCTCGACTACGTTGCGCCGCAAAACCAGGAACATGCGTTCTGTCTGGCGATTGAAAAGCTGACCGGTATGGAAGTGCCTAAACGTGCACAATATATCCGCGTTCTTTATGCTGAAATCGGTCGTATCCAGAACCACCTGATGAACATCTGTTCTTACGCGATGGACGTTGGTGCGATGACCCCGTTCCTGTGGGGCTTCGAAGAACGTGAAATTCTTTATGAATTCTGCGAACGCGCCTGTGGCGCCCGTATGCACATGAACTACTTCCGCCCTGGCGGTGTCGCACAAGACATTCCAGCCGGCCTGACGGATGACGTTCGCGCATGGGCTGATCGTTTCCCGCAAGTGGTCAAAGATATCGAAACCCTGTTGACGGAAAACCGTATTTTCCGCCAACGTACCGTCGATATCGGTGAGATTTCGCTGGAAGACGCACAAGACTGGGCTTTCTCTGGCCCGAACTTGCGTGGCTGTGGTGTTCCGTGGGACTTGCGTAAAAGCCAGCCTTACGATTCTTATGAAGAGTTTGATTTCGACATTCCGGTCGGCAAAGGTAAAAACGACTGTTTTGCCCGTTACTACCTGCGCATACTGGAAATGTACGAAACCTGCAAAATCATCAAGCAAGCCTGTGACAAACTGGATGCTTGTGTCGGTGAACCGAGCAAATGCACAGACAATAAATTCACACCGCCCAAACGTGCGGAAATGAAAACGTCTATGGAAGCGTTGATCCACCACTTCAAACTGTTCACTGAAGGCTTCAAGGTGCCTGCGGGCGAGACATATTGTGCTGTTGAAGCACCGAAAGGCGAGTTTGCCGTTTATCTCGTTTCTGATGGAACCAACAAACCTTATCGTTGCCACATTCGGGCACCGGGGTTTGCTCACCTTCAGGCTATGGATTTCCTTTCCAAAGGGCACATGCTGGCCGATATCACGGCTAACATCGGTTCTCTGGATATCGTTTTCGGTGAGATTGATCGATGAGTAATATGAATATTCAACAACCGGACAGTTTCGAGTTTACGCCGGAAAATCTGGAACTTGCCAAGCAACACATTGCCAAGTATCCGGAAGGTAAACAACAAAGCGCCTGTATGCCGCTGCTGGATCTGGCACAACGCCAGTACGGCTGGTTGCCGACTGCTGCTATGGATGTCGTTGCCGACATGCTGGGCATGGCACCGGTGCGGGTTTATGAGGTTGCAACCTTTTACACCATGTTCAACAAAGAACCTGTCGGGAAACATCACGTACAGGTTTGCACCAACATTTCATGCTGGCTGCGTGGGTCTGACGATATCGTCAAGGCCATTCAGGAAACAGCAGAAATCCAGACAGGTGAAACATCGGTCGATGGCCTGATCACACTGGCTGAAGTGGAATGTCTGGGCGCATGTTCGAACGCACCGATGATGCAAATCAACGACGACTATTACGAAGACCTGACAGGTGAAGATGCCGCCCGGATCATTAACGATCTGCGTTCCGGCAAAACACCGAAGCCGGGCCCGCAAAATGGTCGTAACGGGGCTGCACCGCTTGGTGAGCCGACCAGCTTGACGGGAGATGCTTAATGCTTAGTGATAAGGATCGCATTTTCACGAATATCTACGGCCTGAAAGACAAAAGTCTAAAAGGCGCGCAATCCCGCGGTTGCTGGGACGGCACAAAAGGTATTCTTGAAAAAGGAAAAGACTGGATCATCGACGAAATGAAGGCTTCCGGTCTTCGTGGGCGCGGTGGCGCAGGCTTTTCAACCGGTATTAAATGGAGCTTCATGCCGAAAGAAGTCGGTGATCGCCCGCATTATCTGGTGATCAACGCCGACGAAGGTGAGCCCGGTACCTGTAAAGACCGCGAGATCATGCGTAATGATCCGCACACTTTGATCGAAGGGGCTTTGATCGCTTCCTTCGCTATGCAGGCACATGCTTGTTATATCTACATTCGTGGTGAATTCGTCCGTGAAGCGGAAGCTTTGCAGGCTGCAATCGACGAATGTTATGAAAACAAGATGATCGGTAAGAACAACGTTCACGGATGGGATTTCGATTTCTACGTACACCGCGGTGCTGGTGCTTACGTTTGCGGGGAAGAAACGGCCCTGATCGAAAGCCTTGAAGGTAAAAAAGGTCAACCTCGCCTGAAACCGCCGTTCCCGGCAGGTTCCGGTCTGTATGGTTGCCCGACAACTGTTAACAACGTTGAATCTATCGCGGTTGCCCCGGAAATCCTGCGACGCGGTGCGTCCTGGTTTGCTGGTATTGGTCGCCCGAATAACTCCGGCACCAAACTTTACGGTATTTCCGGTCACGTTGAACGCCCTTGTGTTGTTGAAGATGCGATGGGGATCACCCTTCGTGAACTTCTGGATAAACATTGCGGCGGCGTCATCGGCGGTTGGGATAACCTGATGGCTGTTATTCCGGGTGGGTCATCCGTTCCGGTAATGAACAAAGAACAATGCGATAACGCGATCATGGATTTCGATGGTCTGCGCGAACATGGTTCCGGTCTGGGGACAGCAGCTGTCATCGTGATGAAGAAAGACACCGACGTGATCAAGGCGATCACTCGTTTGTCTGACTTTTATCACCACGAAAGCTGCGGTCAATGTACACCGTGTCGTGAAGGTACCGGCTGGATGCAACGTATGATGCACCGTATGGTCGTTGGCAATGCCACTGTGGAAGAAATCGATTTGCTTGAAGCTGTCACAAGACAGGTTGAAGGCAACACGATTTGCGCCCTCGGCGATGCCGCTGCCTGGCCGATCCAAGGTCTTATCAAGCATTTCCGTCCGGAAATGGAAGCTCGTATTGCTGCCTATCAGGCGGCAAAGAACGCAGCAGCTTAGGAGATTAATGAATGCCCAAGCTGACAATTAACGGTAACGAAATCGAAGTCGAAAACGGTTTGAGCGTGCTGCAAGCATGTGAACAAGCCGGTATCGAAGTTCCGCGTTTCTGTTACCACGAGCGTCTCTCCATTGCAGGTAACTGTCGTATGTGCCTGGTTGAAATGGAAAAAGCGCCGAAACTGATTGCCTCCTGCGCGATGCCGGCAGGCGAGGGGATGGTCATCAACACCGACAACGAACGTGTTAAAAAAGCGCGTGAAGGTGTGATGGAATTCCTGTTGATCAACCACCCGCTAGACTGTCCGATCTGTGATCAGGGCGGTGAATGCGACCTGCAGGATCAAGCGATGGCTTACGGTGGCGATAAAAGTCGTTACACAGAAGCCAAGCGTGCGGTTACGGATAAAGACTTCGGTCCGATCATCCGTCCGTTTATGACCCGTTGCATTCACTGCACACGTTGCGTGCGTTTCACCGAGGAAGTCGCCGGTACATCCGATATGTGCGGCACCTATCGTGGTGATTACACCGAAATCGGAACGTATGTTGAAAAAGCAATTGAAACGGAATTGGCCGGTAACCTTGTTGACCTGTGCCCGGTTGGGGCATTGACCAGCAAGCCTTACTCTTACACAGCCCGTCCGTGGGAATTGAAGAAAACCGAAAGTATCGACGTGTTCGACGCTGTTGGGACAAACATCCGACTGGATGCCCGCAGCAACGAAGTTCTGCGCGTTCTGCCGCGCTTGAACGAGGACGTCAACGAAGAATGGCTGGCTGATAAAGGTCGTTACGCCATTGACGGTTTGACCAAACAACGCCTTGATCGTCCGTATGTACGCAAAGACGGCAAACTTCAGCCCGCGACATGGGAAGAAGCCTTCGCGGTTATCGCTGATAAACTGAACGGTCTGGATGGATCCAAGTTTGCTGCACTGGCCGGGGATATGGTTGATGCAGAATCCATGTTCGCGCTGAAAGTTTTGGCCGAAGCACTGGGTTCTAAAAACATCGATTGTCGTCAAGATGGTGCGAAACTGGATGCAAGCGTTCGTGCAAACTACCTGTTCAACACTACAATCGCCGGGATTGACGAAGCAGACGCCTGCCTGATTATCGGGTCCAACCCGCGTTGGGAAGCGCCGATCATCAATGCACGTCTTCGCAAGCGTTACATCAACCACGGTTTCAAACCGGCTGTTGTTGGACCGAATTTTGATCTGACATACAAGACCGACTATCTGGGTGAAACAGCTGACGTTCTTCAAGCCATCCTTGACGGGTCCAACCCGTATGCGGAAACCTTGAAAAACGCATCCAAGCCGATGTTGATCCTTGGTCAAGGCGCCTTGGCCCGTGAAGACGGTGCTGCAATTCTCGCCTTGGTTAAGGAAATTGCCGATAAATATGGCTTTGTCAGTGATGAGTGGAACGGCTTTAACGTTCTGCACACCGCAGCAGCCCGTGTTGGCGGTTTGGAAATGGGCTTTGTGCCTGCAGAAGGTGGGTTGGATACAACCGCAATCGTCAATGGCGGTGCGGAAGTGGTTTACCTGCTGGGTGCCGATGAAATCGACACAACCAAACTTGGCAATTCTTTCGTTATCTATCAAGGCCACAACGGGGATGCCGGCGCACAATGTGCCGACGTTATCCTGCCGGGCTGCGCCTATACGGAAAAAGACGGAACGTACGTCAATACCGAAGGACGCATGCAATACGGTTATCAGGCCGTCTTTGCACCGGGTGAGGCGAAAGAAGACTGGACGATCCTGCGAGCACTGTCCGAAGTCATCGGCAAAAAACTGCCGTTTGATAATCTGGTACAGCTTCGCGCCAAGCTGGCAGAAGTCAGCCCGACATTTGCAAACCCGGATGAGGTTCAGCCCGCAACGTGGGAAAACTTTGGTGTCAAAGGCGATGTCGCTGCAACACCGCTGACTTCACCCATTCATAACTATTACATGACGGACCCGGTAAGCCGCGTTTCCAAAACGATGGCAGAATGTACCGAGGCCCTGATCAACCCGAAACAAAGGACTGGTACAAATGGCTGAGTTCTGGGACGGTTATCTTTGGCCGACGGTCTGGACAGTTATTAAGGTCCTGGCCATCGTTCTTCCACTGTTGGGTGGCGTTGCTTACCTGACTTTGGCCGAACGTAAAGTCATTGGCTCCATGCACCTGCGTCGCGGTCCGAACGTTGTCGGCCTGTGGGGCTTGCTGCAACCGTTGGCCGATGGTCTGAAACTTTTCCTTAAGGAAATCGTTATTCCGACCGGCGCCAGCCGTGGCGTCTTCATCATCGCACCGATGTTGACCTTGATTTTGGCCTTGATTGCCTGGGCGGTTATTCCGTTCAGCGATACTTTGGTCCTGTCAAATATCAACGTGGGTGTCCTTTACTTGTTTGCGGTTTCCGGTCTGGGTGTCTACGGCATCCTCATGGCGGGTTGGGCTTCTAACTCCAAATACGCATTCCTCGGTTCGCTTCGTTCAGCAGCGCAGATGGTATCTTACGAAGTCTCTATGGGCTTTATTATCATCACCGTGCTGGTCTTTACCGGTTCTTTGAACCTGAACGACATTGTCGAAGCACAACGTGGCATGTGGTACATGTTCCCGCTGTTGCCGATGGCTGTCATCTTCTTTATCTCCGTTCTGGCGGAAACCAACCGTCACCCGTTTGACCTTCCCGAAGCGGAAGCCGAACTGGTCGGTGGGTATAACGTTGAATACGGCGGGATGGCATTTGCCCTGTTCTTCTTGGGTGAATACGCAAACATGATCATGATGGCCGGTTTCACAGCCGTTCTGTTCATGGGTGGTTGGCTTGCACCGTTCGGGATGGATTTCATCCCCGGTCCGATCTGGTTGATCCTGAAGGTCTGCTTCTTGCTGTTCATCTTCATCTGGGTTCGTGCGGCTTATCCGCGTTATCGTTACGACCAACTGATGCGTCTGGGCTGGAAAGTCTTCCTCCCGACCTCGTTGATCGGTGTCATCTTTTATGCCGGCGTTGCCTTCTATGGCGGTTTCGCACCGGGTATGCAGTAAGGAGAACTGAAAGATGAGTTTAATGTCTCGTACAGCTCGCGCGTTCTTCATGAAAGAACTGCTCGAAGGTCTGTGGATCACTTTTCGCTATATGTTTAAGCAGAAAGTGACGCTGAACTATCCGTTTGAAAAAGGTCCGTTATCACCGCGTTTTCGCGGGGAACACGCCCTTCGTCGTTACCCGAATGGTGAAGAACGCTGTATCGCCTGTAAATTGTGTGAAGCGATTTGCCCGGCACAAGCCATCACCATCGAAGTTGAACCGCGTGACGATGGCTCTCGCCGCACCACGCGTTACGACATAGACATGACAAAATGTATCTACTGTGGTTTCTGTGAAGAAGCCTGTCCCGTAGATGCCATTGTCGAAGGTCCGAACTTCGAATTCGCCACCGAAACACGTGAAGAACTGATGTATAACAAACAGAAGCTTCTTTTGAACGGTGAGCGTTGGGAAACTGAACTTGCAGCCCGCATCTCCCTTGATGCGCCGTATCGCTAAGAAGGGGGTTGGGAAAAGAAATATGATTTTATTTGTAAATATCCTGAATAGCCGGGAAACCGGCCAGGGGGTCGCATGGTAGTACAAGCACTCGCTTTCTATCTTTTTGCGGCGATGACCGTGGCAAGTGCCGTAATGGTTATCACTGCGAAAAACCCGGTTCACTCGGTTTTGTTCCTCGTTCTCGCCTTTTTCAATGTGGCCGGCCTGTTCGTCCTCTTGGGCGCTGAATTCCTCGCCATGTTGCTGGTTGTCGTTTATTGCGGCGCGGTCACGGTTCTGTTCCTCTTTGTGGTTATGATGCTCGACATCAACTTTGTGGAACTGCGCCAGGGCTTCTTGCAATACATGCCCCTGGGGGCAACGATCGGTATTATTTTGCTGGCTGAAATTGCCGTTGTTGCCGGGGGCTGGCATTTTGCGCCCGAAGCTGCAAAGGCGGCGGCAGCACCGATACCGGCGATTGAAACCATGACCAACACACATGCGTTGGGTGCGATCATTTATACGGACTATGTCTACCTCTTCCAATCTGCCGGTTTGATCCTGCTGGTTGGGATGATTGGTGCAATCGTTCTGACACACCGCAAACGCGCAGGCGTTCGCCGTCAGGTTATTGCCGATCAGGTGAACGTTAATGTTGCTGATGTGGCCGAGTTCAAAAAGGTCGAAACTGGAAAGGGTGTATAATGTTTGAAATTGGTCTCGCACATTATCTCAGCCTTGCAGCTATTCTTTTCACGCTTGGGGTACTTGGTATCTTCCTGAACCGGAAGAACATGATCGTTATCCTCATGTCCGTAGAATTGATCCTCTTGGCCGTGAACATCAACCTGGTTTCCTTCTCCTCATTCCTTGGGGATCTGGTTGGGCAGGTCTTCTCGATTTTCGTTCTGACCGTTGCCGCTGCTGAAGCCGCGATTGGTCTGGCGATCCTTGTAGTCTTCTTCCGTAACCGTGGTTCTATCGCGGTCGAAGATATCAACGCGATGAAAGGGTAGGGCTAGGGTATGTATACTGCAGCTATTTTCCTGCCTCTCGTCGGCTTCTTGATCGCAGGCACGCTTGCGCTCTTTACGCCGGAAGACGAGAAAAAGCGAAAAGCAAATGACCGTTTGGCCCAGATCGTGACCTGTACAGGTCTTCTGATCTCTGCCGCACTGTCTATTGCGATCTTCTTCGACGTTGGCCTTCACGGTAACGCGAAGACGGTTCATCTTTTCACATGGATTCAATCCGGTACATTCGACGTTTCATGGGCTCTGCGTTTCGATACGCTGACAGCTGTGATGATGATCGTTGTGACCGGTGTCTCCTCTATGGTGCATGTTTATTCTTGCGGCTATATGTCGCATGACCCGAACATCCCACGTTTCATGGGGTATCTGTCCCTCTTTACCTTCTGCATGTTGATGCTGATCACAGCCGACAACCTGCTGCAACTGTTCTTCGGTTGGGAAGGTGTAGGTCTGGCCTCTTACCTGTTGATTGGTTTCTGGTATCACAAACCGTCTGCAAACGCGGCTGCGATGAAAGCTTTCCTCGTCAACCGTGTGGGTGACTTTGGTTTCTCTTTGGGTATTTTTGCAACCTTCCTGTTGTTCGGTTCTGCCGATTTCGACACAATCTTTACAGCTGTTCCTGAACATGCCGATACGGTTATCACCTTGTTTGGTACCGAATGGCACGCCATGACAATCATCTGTCTGCTGTTGTTCGTCGGTGCTATGGGTAAATCAGCCCAGCTTGGCCTGCATACATGGCTGCCCGATGCGATGGAAGGTCCGACACCTGTGTCTGCCTTGATCCACGCGGCAACAATGGTTACGGCCGGTGTCTTCATGGTCGCGCGTCTGTCGCCGATGTTTGAATTTTCAGACACAGCGCTGAACGTGGTAACCATCGTTGGTGCTTCAACCGCGTTCTTCGCAGCGACAATCGGTTGCGTACAGAACGATATCAAACGCGTGATTGCCTATTCCACCTGTTCGCAGTTGGGTTACATGTTCTTCGCCTGTGGTGTTTCTGCTTACTCGGCTGGCGTGTTCCACTTGATGACGCACGGTTTCTTCAAGGCGCTGTTGTTCTTGGGTGCAGGTTCTGTCATTCACGCCATGTCCGACGAACAGGATATGCGTAAAATGGGCGGTATCTGGAAAATGATCCCGGTGACTTACGCATTGATGTGGATCGGTAACCTTGCTTTGGCTGGTATTCCGCCCTTTGCCGGTTACTTCTCCAAAGATATCGTGCTCGAAGCGGCTTATGCCTCCCATACCTCTGTTGGCGTCTTCGCTTACTGGATGGGGATTGGCGCGGCCTTTATGACGGCTTTCTATTCATGGCGTCTGCTCTTTATGACCTTCCACGGCAAATCCCGTGCAGACGAGGTTGTTTTGGCCCACGTCCATGAAAGCCCGAAAATTATGATCCTGCCGTTGCTCCCACTGGCAGCCGGTGCCTTGTTTGCCGGTTGGTTGGGGTACGAAAACTTTGTTGGTCACAATGCGACCGAGTTTTGGAACAACGCCATCTTGATCCTGCCGTCTCACCCGGGTCTTGAAAATGCGCACCATGTGGCTGCGTGGGTTAAATACCTGCCGCTGGTTGTCGGTGTGATCGGTATCAGTCTGGCTTATGTCCTGTATCTGGCTGCACCGGGTATTCCGGGCAAGTTGGCCAGTGCTTTCTCCGGCCTGTACAAGTTCCTGCTCAACAAGTGGTACTGGGACGAATTGTACGACTTCCTATTTGTCCGTCCGGCCTTCTATCTGGGTCGCGGCTTCTGGAAGGGCGGTGATGAAGAACTTATCGACGGCGTCGGTCCCAACGGCTTTGCCCGTGCGACCAAGGCGATTGCCGGTAAAGCATCCCGACTGCAAACCGGCTACCTCTACCACTATGCATTTGTCATGCTGGCAGGCGTCGCTATCCTGATCACCTGGTATCTGTTTACGAAGGGCTGAAAGTAAGATGAGCAATATTCCTCTTCTCAGTGTTATCACCTTTCTGCCTCTCGTAGGCGTCGCACTGATCCTGTTACTGGTTCGTGGCGACGTGAAAGATGATAGCAAAAGTGCAAAACAAATTGCGCTTCTGACCACAGTCGCAACGTTCCTGATCTCTTTGGGGGTCTGGACAGGTTTCGACAATTCAACGGCGGATTTCCAGTTCGTTGAAAAAGCCGAATGGCTGCCAGGTGTCGGTGTGAACTATCACATGGGTATCGATGGTATTTCCATGCTGTTTGTTCTGCTTTCCACGTTGCTGACACCGATTTGTATCCTGTCAGCTTGGGAAGCCGTTACCAAACGTGCCAAAGAATATATGATCTCCTTCCTCATTCTTGAGACAATGATGATCGGTATGTTCTGTGCCTTGGATATGATGCTGTTCTACATCTTCTTCGAAGGTGTCCTGATCCCGATGTTTATCATCATCGGTGTTTGGGGTGGTCAGAACCGTATCTATGCTGCCTTTAAACTGTTCCTCTACACCTTGTTGGGATCCGTTTTGATGCTGGTTGCCATGATGGCGATGTATTGGGAAGCCGGTTCTTTCGACATCCCGACGTTGATGGCTTATAACTTCCCCGCACAAATGCAAACATGGATCTGGCTGGCTTTCTTCGCGTCATTTGCGGTTAAAGTACCAATGTGGCCAGTTCACACATGGTTGCCGGATGCACACGTACAAGCCCCAACAGCCGGTTCCGTTATTCTGGCGGGCGTACTGTTGAAAATGGGTGGTTACGGCTTCCTGCGTTTCTCCATCCCGATGATGCCGTTGGCCAGTGCAGACTTCACACCGTTGATTTACACTTTGTCTATCATTGCCGTGATCTATACCTCGCTGGTTGCCCTGGTGCAGGAAGATATGAAAAAGCTAATCGCTTATTCCTCTATCGCCCACATGGGTTTTGTCACCATCGGTTCTTTCACAGGGACGATACAGGGTATTGAAGGCGGTATCTTTACCATGCTGTCACACGGTGTTGTTTCTGCCGCGCTCTTCTTGATCGTCGGCGTCATCTACGACCGTATTCACACACGTGAAATTTCAGCCTATGGCGGTCTGGTCGATCGGATGCCTAAATATGCATTAATTTTCATGCTGTTTATGATGGCCTCTGTCGGTCTGCCGGGCACATCCGGTTTCGTCGGCGAAGTATTGGTTCTGGTCGGTGTCTTCCAGGTTGATCAATGGGTTGCCGCCTTGGCCGCAACCGGTGCGATCCTGGGGGCTGCTTACTCGCTGTACCTCTATCGCCGCATTGTTTTCGGGACACTGACCAAAGAAAGCCTCAAGGCTATTTTGGATATGAACCGCCGCGAAGTTCTGGTTTTCGCACCGCTTATCATCCTGACGATTTATGCGGGGGTTTACCCGCAGCCGTTCCTGGATGTGATGCATGCATCTGTCGAAAACCTCGTCAACAACTACCACGCTGCTTTGGACGCTGCAGGCGTTCAAGTGGCCACCCAATAGGAGTAGGCATCCATGAGTGAGCTTCCAAATCTCACCCCGGCCTTGCCGGAAATCTTCATGGCAGCCGTTGCTATGGCCCTCTTGATGGTGGGCGTCTTTATGAAGGCCGAAGCCAAAACGGTTACCCGTACGGTTTCTTACCTTGCTACAGGCGCCATGATCCTAGCGTTGTTGTTGGTGACGACTTTCAGCACGCAAGCAGGGACAACATTTAACGGTCTGTTTATAACCGGGACTTTCAGTGCCTTTGCCAAGGTGCTGATCCTCGGTGCCAGTGCCCTGACATTATTGATGTCACGCGATTTCTTTGATCGCGTGAACGTCAGCCGCTTTGAATATCCGATCCTCGCAATTCTCGCGACTTTGGGTATGATGATGATGGTTTCTGCCAACGACCTGATTGCCCTTTATATGGGGCTGGAACTGCAATCCCTGTCTTTGTATGTAATGGCTTCCATTATGCGCAACGACCTGCGTTCTACAGAGTCAGGCTTGAAATACTTTGTCCTTGGCGCTTTGGCTTCCGGTATGTTGCTTTATGGGTCCAGCCTTGTTTATGGCTTTGCCGGTACAACAAACTTCGAAGTTATGGCCGATATTTTCGCCCATCAACATGGTGTACATGGCCCCAGCACAGGTTTGATCTTCGGTATCGTCTTTGTCATGGTCGGTCTGGCATTTAAAGTTTCCGCCGTACCGTTCCATATGTGGACACCGGACGTTTACGAAGGTGCCCCGACACCGGTCACTGCCTTTTTTGCAGCGGCACCGAAAGTGGCTGCCCTTTCCCTGTTCATCTCTGTGATGGTTGGTGCGTTTGGCGAGCTGGCTGGACAATGGCAACAAATCATTATTTTTGTTTCCGTTGCTTCTATGGCGTTGGGCGCATTTGCGGCTGTTGCACAAACCAATATCAAACGTCTGATGGCTTATTCATCCATCGGTAACGTGGGTTATATGTTGATCGGTCTGGCGGTCGCCGGTTCGGTTGCCAGTGGTGCAGAAACACAGCAAAGCGGTATTGAAAGCATGCTGGTCTACCTGACCATTTATGTGATTATGACGTTGGGCACATTCGGCTGCATTTTGGCTATGAAACGCAATGGTCAAAACGTTGAAAACATCAGCGATTTAGCTGGTTTGTCCAAGTCTAATCCTTTAATGGCTGCTGCTTTGGCGATCTTTATGTTCTCAATGGCTGGTATTCCGCCGCTTGCCGGTTTCTTCGGTAAACTGTACGTCTTCCTAGCTGCCTTGGAGGCAGGGTTGGTTACGCTGGCCGTTTTGGGTGTCTTAACTTCCGTTGTCGGTTGTTTCTACTATATCCGCCTCATTAAAATCATGTATTTCGATGATACGGAAGAAGCATTGGACCGCAAGGTTGGCACAGAGATCAATATGGTTGTTGCTGCTGCGGCAATTGTGATCTTGGCTTTCTTCATCTATCCGTCCCTGATTACAGACGGTGCGGCGGCTGCCGCGGCTAGCCTGTTTGCCGGATAATGAAGACGTCGAACTTTTTCGAACTCAAAGAGCCGTCAGCGTTTACGCTGGCGGCTTTCGAGTCTCTGGACAGCACCAACGATGAACTCCGTCGCCGTGCTGTAAATGGTGCCGATGCCTATAATGTTGTTTGCGCGTTGGAACAAACCAAGGGCAGGGGACGACGTGGTCGCACATGGGTTTCACAACCGGGAAATCTGTTTTGTTCGATCTTGATGAAGCCACGCGTGCCCATTGCAGAAGCATCCAAATCAAGTTTTGTCAGCGCACTGGCTATTCACGATGCCATCCAAGAAGCTGTTCAAGGTTTTGACTGTGATGTTGCCTGCAAATGGCCCAACGATGTGTTGATCGACGGCTATAAAGTCTCCGGCATTTTACTGGAAACACAGGCACAACCCAAGTCGGTCGAACCAGATTGGCTTATTATTGGAATCGGAATAAATCTCGCACATTCCCCTGCCGATACACCTTATCCAAGCGGATATATCAATGCATACCGTGATCAGATGATCAAAGCGCCTGAAATGCTTGAAATTCTGCTTCGACATTTCCAAATTTGGTGGGAACGCTGGGAAACATTGGGCTTTCAGGCTATTCGCAATGCGTGGTTAGATCGCGCAAAAGGTGTTGGTGAAGAAATAATCGTCAATTTAAGTAACGAGCGTCTGAGTGGAATCTTTGAAACCCTTGACCACGACGGGGCCCTTGTCTTACGAACCACAGAAGGACAGCGCCATATCACAGCAGGCGATGTCTTTTTTAAATGAGAAAATAATAAAGGTTTCAGTCCATGTTGTTGGCAATTGATTCAGGAAACACCAATACGGTCTTTGCCGTTTTCGATAATGAGGGCAAAGTGCTCGGGGAATGGCGCAGTTCCACCAACCCGAACCGTACCGCCGATGAATATGCTGTTTGGCTGTCTCAGCTTATGAGCTTTGAAAACATCAAACCTGCCGATATCAAAAATGCAATCATTGCAACGGTTGTCCCGGCTATGTTGTTTAATTTAAAAACACTTTGCCGCAAGTATTTTAAAGTCGATCCCTTAATTGTTGGCGACGAAAACGTCGATCTGGGCATCAAAGTCTTTTTGGACCGTCCCGAAGAAGTCGGTGCAGACCGTCTCGTCAACGCGATTGCGGCCCATGAAATGTTCAGTGGTCCCATGATTGTTATCGACTTTGGAACAGCGACCACCTTTGATGTTGTCGATAAAGATGGTAATTATTGTGGAGGCGCAATTGCCCCCGGAATTAACCTTTCACTGGAAGCCTTGCACATGGCAGCCGCAAAGTTACCGCGTGTTGCGATAGGGAAACCGGATAAAGCAATCGGGAAAGGCACGACAACAGCGATGCAATCAGGTATCTTCTGGGGATATATCGGCATGATCGAAGGATTGACCCATCGTATGAAAAAAGAATTCGGCTCAGACATGACCGTTATTGCAACAGGTGGTCTGGCAGCCCTGTTTGCAGAATCAACTGATGTTATTCAACATAACGACACCGACCTGACCCTGCGTGGTTTGCTTGCCATTTACAAAAGAAATCAAAACGTATGAAGAATAAAGAAGAGCTTATCTTCGTTCCGCTAGGCGGGGCAGGGGAAATCGGTATGAACCTCAACCTCTATGGCTATGGTAAGCCGGAACAGGAAGACTGGATCATTGTCGATTTCGGCATTACATTCGGTGACGATATGGCACCGGGTGTCGATGTTATCCTCCCCGATCCAACCTTTATTGAACAACGCCGTGACCGCCTGAAAGGGATGGTCATCACCCACGCACACGAAGACCACGTCGGCGCGCTTGCTTATATGTGGGACCGCGTTCAGTGTCCTGTCTATTGCACACCGTTCACCGCCCATATTGCCCGTGAAAAATTAAAAGAAGCCGGGTTCGGTCATCTTGATATCGTCAAGGAAATTCCCTTGGGCGGTCGTTTCGAACTTGGACCCTTTGATGTGGAATTCATCACCTTTACCCATTCCATTCTAGAACCCAACGCCCTTGCCATTCGCACACCCGAAGGCACCATCGTTCACACAGGGGACTGGAAACTGGATGACGGCCCCGTTGTCGGACGGACAACAGATACAGACGCACTTGACCGCCTTGGCAAAGAAGGTGTTCTGGCAATGATCTGTGATTCAACCAACGTCTTTAGTGAAGGCAAGACCGGATCGGAAGAAGACCTTGAACCCAGCCTGACAGAACTGATCAGCCGCTATGAAGGGAAAGTCTGCGTCACCTGTTTTGCCTCCAACCTTGCGCGTCTGCACACCATTGCGGTTGCCGCCAAGGAATGCGGGCGTCAAATCGTTGTATCTGGCCGCTCCTTTGGGCGCATGATGGAAGCTGCACATGCCAACGGATATATGCTCGATACCCCCGATTTTTTACCGGAAGACGAAGCCCATCATATTCCTGATAATGAATTACTGATTATCTGTACCGGATCCCAAGGCGAACCACGCGCAGCCCTTGCTCGTATTGCCAGTGGTCAACATAAAAACATCTCGCTTGGGGATGGCGATGTGGTGATCTTTTCCTCCCGCACCATTCCGGGCAACGAAAAATCCATCTATCGCATCCAAAACGAATTGGCCCGCAAAGGTATTGAAATCGTCACCTCGCATGATCATTTCGTTCATGTATCCGGCCACCCGGCACGTGATGAACTGCGCGAACTTTTCCGCCGTGTCCGTCCGCAATATGCTGTCCCGGTTCATGGTGAATTCCGTCACCTGCAAGCCCATGCGGCGTTGGCTGAGGAATGCGGTGTGCAAAAAGCCTTCGTCATTGAAAATGGCCATGTGGTTAAACTTGAAAAAGAAATGCCCTGCATTATCGACGAAGTTGAAACCGGACGTCTGGCATGGGAGGGACGTCGCGCCGTCCCGATGAAATCCGAAGTCGTCCAAAGCCGCAAACGCGCCTTATTCAACGGTTCTGCCGTCGTCTCGATTGCCGTCAACAAAGACGGACATATCCTGAGTGATCCCATTGTCACCACTGAGGGCTTGCTTGATCCCGATGGGGATGATGACCTGTGGGATGCCTTGTTCGATATTATCTATAATACTGTCGAAAGTATGCCCAAACGTGATCGCAAGGATGATGCGGTTTTGGAAGAAGCCTTGCGTCTGAATGTGCGTCGCTGGTTTAGAAACACTTTCGCAAAACGCGCTATCACCCATATTCACCTTATGAGAATAAAATAAGCAAAAGGAGTTCAAGAAACATGATTGGTCGTCTTAATCACATTGCAATCGCCGTTCCCGATTTGGAAGCTGCTGCGAAAACCTATTCCCAGACATTGGGGGCAAAGGTCAACCCGCCACAGGACGAACCTGATCACGGTGTGACCGTTGTTTTTGTTGAACTACCCAATACGAAGGTCGAATTGCTGTACCCGTTGGGTGAAAATTCTCCGATCCAAGGTTTCTTGGACAAAAACCCGGCTGGTGGTATCCATCATATCTGTTATGAAGTTGACGATATCATCGCTGCACGTGACAAGCTGAAAGCCGAGGGCGCGCGCGTTCTGGGTAATGGGGAGCCGAAAATCGGTGCCCACGGCAATCCGGTTCTGTTCCTCCACCCCAAAGATTTCAACGGGGCCTTGGTTGAACTGGAACAAGCCTAAGACATAAAGGCGCCCCTGTGAGAGCAGGGGCTTTTCCTTAAGGGGAATGCAATGACTTTCGGTCAAACAGAAGCCATCCTGCTGGTTGCCTACCTCGTCTTGTGGTGGCTGTTCTATTTCGGCGTCAAAATGCGTGCCGATCAGAAATATTTGCAAAGCGACCTTGCGCAAGATATGCGCCCGTGTCAGGGCTGTATGATCACCCAATCGGCCATGATGGCTGCTGCCACACTCGCCATTATTTATGGGGCGATTTTAATGGACTGGATCGGGATTAAACAATGAACTGGTATTGTGACGTTGCACCGGGACATGAATTTCACGGCCCCTACCATGAAAACGAATACGGTTTTCCTATTGATGATGATAACAAGCTGTTTGAACGACTTTGCCTTGAAATCATGCAAGCCGGATTATCATGGCTCACAATCCTGAAGAAAAAAGATAATTTTATCAAAGCTTTCGATGGTTTCAATCTGGATATCGTTGCCGCTTACGGGGATGACGATATTACCCGTTTGCTTGATGATGCGGGAATTATCCGCAACAAGCTGAAAATCAATGCCATTATTGAAAATGCACGCCGTATTCAAAAGCTACAGGCCGAATACGGCAGTTTCGCCAACTGGATTGCCAAACAGCACCCAAAGCCAAAGTCCGATTGGGTCAAACTGTTTAAAAAGACCTTTAAGTTTACTGGTGGCGAAATCACTGGCGAATTTTTAATGAGTATCGGCTACCTGCCGGGCACCCATCGCACAGATTGCCCGGTTTATGAAAAGATTGCCAAAATCAATCCCCCTTGGATGCAAGTTGATCCAAAGGTTTATCAATAGCTTTAACCATCCAAATATATATTTTCTCGATGGTATCTCAGAGCTTCTCGCGACGGCCGTACAACATCATTCTTAATAATCAAAGGCCGTTGATGGTATTTTTCATATCCACTTTTAGATGATAAAAAAAACCTAGAAACAATTATACATAAATCATCAGTGATTGAGATCATCCCCTTATCAAACAACCTATGTATATCAGCTCTTAATATCAAGCCATTTTGAACATGGTTACTTGATATATTTATATATGGCTGAATATGCGCAGCATCTAGCACTTCTGAAGGTTGATCCCCTGTAACGGCACAAACATTCCCATATACATCAAGTAGTTTTTTTCTAAACTTTGCCTGATTATCGCGAATATGTAAATATTTTAAGAAACGAGATTTAACCATTCTTTCATCGCATAGTTCAAATCTCATTTTAATCTGTTCAAGATTTTCATTGTTATTATAACCAAATAATCCTTCTTCAATTAAATCTCTATCCCGTATGTATCTGAAAGGTACGAATAAGGGAGTTATGCCAATGTCGGAGATATTTAATGGGCTATCAAAATATGAAATTCCTTGAAGTTCTACGCATCCAATTTCAGACATTTCAGTTATTTTTTTATCAGAGGAAGAGGCACCTTCTAAGCTGGAAATAAATTCGTTAATTGAAAGAGAACCGTTTCCTTCTTTATATAACGTCCAAGCAGCCTTTACCGTAATGTTACTCCAGCGAACATACGTTCCATACCCGTCTATTCTATTTGATCCTCGACGAAAAAAATACCACCGATCTCCATACTTTAATTTTCTAGGGTCGCGAGGAGAAGGTTGCCAAAAACATACAGTTTGTGAATCTCTCTCTTTATGAAAATCCATCCAATCAGGAGAAGTTGAACCAATGGCACCAAGAATACTCATCCCTGATTTTTCCCATAAATCCGCCGCATAACGACTGAAGAGGCCTCGGCATGGGCGATGATTTGTTCCATTAGGCCTAAAATATACATGTTGTTTGCCATAACTTCCTGAATTTCAGGATTATGGTCATCTTGCATGTCATTGCAGCGTTTTAAAATATCACCACGGATCATGCGAAAAACCGCTTCCAAGGTATGACCGTTGGGATTGTCTTTCGATACGAGCAATTTTGTCATCTTTTCCTCCCTAAAAAATCAGGAATGACTATATACTGTAGAACATTACTTTTTTCTTACTTAGGGTTTTATGCCCTTCATTGAAAGGAAAGTTTCATGCGCTTGTTTTTCTTTACTCTTCTCTTGATCTCCGGCCCGGTGATGGCACAGGATGTCGAAAGTGCGCTCAGCATTACGCAAAAGGAATGTATGAAACTCATTCGCATGAATACCGTTAATGGGGGAGATTATGTGCCTGGGGTCGATGCGCATGGCAACAAGGTTGTCGGCGCTGATGTCAATGAAGACAGTAAACTGGACCTCCCCGAAGAAATTACCTTTGATCTCGGAATCGATCTGGCGGAAAAATACAATTTTGGTCCCGGGTTTCATGGCAAAGCCAAATTGGGAGAGGTCAAAGTAAAGGGCAGAGATGTCTATTGGAACGACAAAAAACTCCATAAAGACGAAAATCAAGCCGTTCTGGATGCCTGTTTGGCGCAATATGGACAAAAAGAATAACGATTTCGTTGCGTTTGTGCGGTGCATTAACTAAAGTCAGTCCAACATAATTTAACCTGTTTTGAGGACGACTATGCGCCTTTCGCAATATTTTCTGCCTACACTAAAAGAAAACCCTTCCGAAGCCCAAATCGTTTCGCACCGTTTGATGTTGCGCGCCGGTATGATCCGCCAGTCTTCTGCTGGTATTTATTCATGGCTGCCGATGGGGTTGCGCGTCTTGCGCAAAATCGAACAGATCGTTCGTGAAGAACAGGATCGTGCTGGTTGTCAGGAAGTCCTGATGCCGACTATTCAACCGGCTGAGCTTTGGCAACGCAGTGGCCGTTATGACGATTACGGCAAAGAAATGCTCCGCATTAAAGATCGCCATGACCGCGATATGTTGTATGGGCCGACAAACGAAGAACAAATCACCGATATCGTAAAGATGGAATGTCAAAGTTACAAAGACATGCCCAAAATGCTTTATCATATTCAGTGGAAGTTCCGCGACGAGGTTCGCCCGCGCTTTGGGATTATGCGGGGTCGCGAGTTTTTGATGAAAGACTCATATTCTTTCGATATGGATTATGAATCCTCCAAACGCGCCTATAATAAAATGTTCGTCGCTTACCTGCGTACGTTTGACCGCCTTGGGATCAAGGCTATTCCCATGCGTGCAGATACAGGCCCGATCGGTGGTGACTTGTCCCACGAATTCCTTGTTTTGGCTGAAACAGGTGAGTCCGGCGTTTTCGTTCATAAAGATGTTCTGGAATTTGACATTCCGGGCGAAGATGTGGATTACACTGGCGATTTGCAGCCGATTGTTGATAAATGGACGTCCCTGTACGCCGCAACCGATGAAAAACACGAAGAAAGCGCCGAAGCTGAACTTGGCGACAAACTGTTGGCCGCGCGCGGGATCGAAGTCGGTCATATTTTCCACTTCGGGACCAAATATTCCAAACCGATGGGTGCCACCGTTACAGATAAAGACGGCAATGAAATCGACTTGCAAATGGGGTCTTACGGCATTGGGGTTTCCCGCCTGATCGGGGCGATTATCGAAGCCAGCCACGATGACGGCGGTATTATCTGGCCCGAAAGTGTTGCCCCCTTCAGCGTTGGTCTGATCAACCTGAAATCCGGTGATGCCGATTGCGATGAAACATGTGCCAAACTGTATGCAGACTTAAATGCAGCCGGTGTGGAAACTTTGCTTGATGATACAAACGAACGGGCCGGTGCCAAGTTCAACAATATGGATTTGATCGGTTTGCCGTGGCAGGTTGTCATCGGTCCACGTGGTTTGAAAAACGGTGTTGCGGAAGTTAAAAACCGCAAAACCGGCGAAAAAGAAGAAATCGCAATTGATCAACTGGTTGCGAAATTTTCTGCCTAAGCACATATCACGACAGCCGATAAAATACACACAGGGAAAACCGTATGTTCAAAGCATTTGAATGGATGATGGCGGCGCGCTATCTCAGAGCGCGGCGACGCGAAGGTTTCGTTTCCGTCATCGCATGGTTTTCCCTGTTGGGTATTGCCTTGGGGGTTGCAACCCTGATTATCGTCATGTCCGTTATGAACGGATTTCGCGAAGAATTACTGAGCCGTATCCTCGGCATCAACGGTCATATCAATGTCTATGGACAGACACGTGACTTAACGGATTACACGTCACTCAGTGATCGACTTTCTCAAATCGATGGTGTCGTCAGCGTAACGCCTACGATCGAAGGGCAAGTCATGGCAACCGGGCAGGGCGCATCCAGTGGTGCAATGGTTCGCGGGGTAACGGGCGAAGATTTCAAAAAACGCAAGCTCCTGTTTGACAGCCTCAAGGCGGGATCAATGGATCTGTTCAATCAGGATCAGGGCGTTATTGTCGGAGCCAGATTAGCCCAAAAATTAGGATTATGGGTCGGTGATAAAATCACCCTGATTTCCCCCAAAGGCAATATAACTGCCTTTGGGACCGTGCCGCGTATGCGTAGTTTTACAATTGCCGCAACGTTCGATGTCGGCATGTATGAATATGACAGTAGTTTCATCTTCATGCCATTGAGCGCCGCGCAAAATTATTTCCGTATGAAAGGTATTAATTACCTTGAGGTCATGGCCCCCAATGCCGACAGTACGGATCAGGTCACCTATAATATTATGACAGAATTGGGTCGTTTCGGTGTCAATCCAATTGATTGGAAGCGTACAAACTCCAGCTTCTTCAACGCGTTGCAGGTTGAACGCAACGTTATGTTTATGATCTTGACCCTGATTATCATCGTTGCGGCCTTCAATATTATTTCCGGTCTGATTATGTTGGTTAAAGACAAAGGCAAGGATATCGCCATCCTGCGCACAATGGGGGCAAGCCGGAGCAGCATTATGCGTATTTTCCTGATTGCCGGGGCAAGTGTCGGTGTCTTTGGCACGATCCTTGGCTTTATTTTGGGCCTCGCCTTTGCAGAAAACATCGAAACAATCCGGCGTTGGATTGAAACCTTAAGCGGTAATGACTTGTTTGCTGCCGAAATCTATTTCCTATCCAAACTGCCCGCAATTGTTGACTATGGCGAAGTCAGTCTGGTTGTTGCAATGGGATTGGGCCTGTCTTTCCTGGCAACCCTTTATCCGTCGTGGCGGGCCGCCCGTCTGGACCCGGTGGAGGCATTGCGTTATGAATAAGGCTGTTCTTGAACTCCAAAACCTTAATCGCAGTTTCTCGCAAGGCCATGATCGGCTGGATATCCTGAAAGAAGCCAGCCTTACGATCCATCCCGGTGAAATTGTGGCATTGGTTGGTCCAAGCGGGGCAGGGAAATCCACCTTACTGCAAACCGCAGGCTTGCTAGAACGCCCGGACAGTGGCGAAATTTTGATTGATGGTGTGGAAACCACGAAACTGAGTGATCGTGAAAAAACCCGACTTCGCCGCAATCATTTAGGCTTTGTTTATCAATACCATCACCTGCTGCCCGAATTTTCAGCTCAGGAAAACATTGTCATTCCCCAAATGATCAATGGCAAAACGAAGAAAGAAGCGCAGATCCGCGCACAAGAGCTGCTGGAAGCTGTTTCCTTGGCTAAAAGAGGGCAACACCGTCCTGCTGAACTATCGGGTGGGGAACAACAACGTATCGCGATTGCACGTGCCCTTGCTAATAAGCCGAAGCTTTTATTAGCAGATGAACCGACGGGAAACCTTGACCCGGCGACATCTGACCATGTATTTAACCTGTTGCTGGATGAAGTACGCAAAGAAGGCCTCGCCGCACTGATTGCGACACATAACCCGACCTTGGCGCAACGCATGGACCGGATTGTAAAACTGGAAAATGGCAATCTCGTCACACAATAGATTGCAGACAAACAAGAAGGCGGCTTTTAAGAAAAACCGCCTTTCTCTATTCAGGTCTATAAGTGACCGACCTATAAATCTTCTTTATAGCCCAGGACCATATCGCGCAACGTAATGATCCCGATCGGATTGCGTTCGTGATCAACAACAACCGCACGCGACACCGCATATCGAACCAACAAACGCACCGCGTATTTGATATTCATTTCCGATGCGACGGTTAAAACCGGTTTGGTCATAATTTCATAGACACTGGTGCGTGCCGCGGGACGATCCGTTGCCACAACTTCACGGGCAATATCGCGAATGGTCAACATGCCGAATTCATCACTTTCATCATGGCGTTCTACAATCAGGGAGCTCACCCCTTCATCCCTGATGATATCAATGGCTTCGGCAATTGTTGCAACGCGCCCGATTGTTTTGACATTCGGGGTCATAATATCGCTTACGCTGACATAAGGTTTCTCAGTCATACTTCACCTGCAATTTCTTCCATGATTTTAGGCAATTGGGTCGTCAAGCCGACCGCATCTTCAAGATCAATTTGAAAAGCCAGTCCTGTTCCCGGTTCCTCATCAAATTTACCGGCAGAACAAATGGCTTCCAGAATTTTACGCGCTTGTGTTCCGGCCACTAAAAACAGGATAACATCACGCTGGGCGGTTAGCTCCAATCCCATAAATCCTTTTTCCGGTGTCAGGCCTTCGCCGCGCACAGAACTGATGGTTGTGGCACCTGTCGCCCCCGCTTCACGGGCCGCATCGATCACGGTATTTGTGATCTCATCGGCCACCATCGCAACAATAAGTTTTAAATTCATGCCTCACTCCCTAATGAAGACGCAACCTTTTTGGCCTTCACACGTTTTGCCATTTTCTCGGCAATCAATGCATAGGCCAAAACGGACATAATTGGAAAAACACTCGCAAACGCAATTAAACCAAAGCCGTCAAGCAACGGACTTCGCCCCGGTACAGTCGACGCCAACCCAAGACCAAGGGCAGCAACCACGGGGACTGTCACAGTCGAGGTGGTTACCCCCCCGCTGTCATAAGCCAGAGGAATAATTGTTTTGGCAGCAAAAAATGTCTGGATGATGACGATTATATATCCAACCATAATATAGATGGGCAGGGGAGTCCCCGACACGATACGATAGGCCCCGAGCGAAACCCCAATCGCAACCCCGATTGCAACAGCGGCACGTAACCCCCACGCGCTGATACTGCCCCCTGAAATCTCTTCCGCCTTAATCGCAACAGCAATTAACGACGGTTCCGCAACGGTTGTCGAAAAACCAATGGCTGCGGCAAAAATATAAACCCAGTAATAATCATGCCATTGCAAAGTCTCAGGCTTGCCTTTTGCCCCCAAAAAATCAGGATCGGATAATTGGGTCGCCATCGTTTCCCCTAATGGGAACAAGGCTTGTTCCAATCCGACAAGGAATAAAGTCAACCCGAGCAATACATAGATAAAGCCAATAACGATTTTCTTGAAATTCGGCACTTTTTTACGAATGACCAGAAACTGAAATCCCAGCAGAATCACAAGGATCGGCAATACATCACGACCGGTCGATATAGCGGCATGAGCAATATTTATAATCCAATCCAACATCACATGACCATCCCGAACAAAAGGACAAAGATCATGGGAGTTAGGCTGGCGAAAGCAATCAAGCCAAACCCATCAATCATGGGATTACGCCCCTTAATGGTGGAAGCCAGTCCAACACCAAGTGCTGTCACCAAGGGCACCGTCACAGTCGAGGTTGTCACCCCGCCACTATCATAAGCAATGCCGACAATTTCCGGTGGGGCAAAATTTGTAATCACAATAACGAGAATATAACCGCCAATAATGAAATACTGAATAGGCCAGCCTTTTAAGATACGATAAACACCCAGAATAATGGCACAGCCCACAGACAGGGCTACGACCATGCGCAGCTCAAAAGCATATGTGGCCTGTGCGTCTGTCGTTAACGGTATTTGTCCCCCTTTGGCTGCAATCTCGGCGGCTTCTGCCGCAACAGCGATCAAGGCCGGTTCAGCGACAGTCGTCCCAAAACCCAAACAGAAAGCAAAGGCCAACAGCGCGATTAAGCTGCCTTTACGTGCAAACGCATTGGCCATTGTCTCCCCAAGGGGGAACAATCCCATCTCCAACCCCTGAATAAAAAGGGCCAACCCCAAAACAACAAATAACAAACCCGGAATAACTTTATCCAAGTTGGGAAAAGGTTGTTGTAGAACAATAATTTGGAAAAAGGCAATAACCAGAATAATGGGTGCCAAATCGCGCAAAGCCCCCACAAATAAACCTAAAAATCTTTTTAATCCGGGATTCATAAATCTATTTCGCGCCCCCTGTTTTTATCATTACATATGTCTTAATGTATTCAAAGACAAAGAACAAGTTACGTTTTTGGAACATAAAGACGAACCCGGCCATTTAGACCACGCACTGTGGTTGTTCCAATCGTGCGCAGTTCAATGTTTTTCACATTCTGGGCAGTGGCTTCAGAAATAAGGATATTTGTCCCAAACTCCTTATTCAGGTTTTCAATTCGCGAGGCCAAATTTACAGCGTCACCGTGAACCGTATAATTCAGGCGACCTTGCGCACCAACGGCCCCGGCCACCACAGTTCCAGTGTTCAATCCAATTCGGCTTTTTAAATAAATACCATCAAATGTTTTTGTGTCTAATGTATTGCAGATTTCCAAAGCTGCGCGTAACGCACATTCCGCATGATCCGGTGCTTTAATCGGGACATTAAAGGTTGCGAGCACGGCATCGCCTTGAAACTGCGTTACAACGCCGCCATAACGTTCCAGAATCTCAACCACTTGTGAGAAATATTCATTCAGGATCGCCACAATACGTTCCGGCCCGACTTCTTCGGTTAATTGGGTAAAGCCTTCCAAATCAGAAAACAGGATGGTGGCCTGTGTCGAAATCGGTTTCAACTCTCCGCTTTCCTGCATTAAGGATGCCGCAACTGATTCAGGAACGTAACGACCAAAAACTTCGCGGATTATATCGCGTTCACGCATCCCTTCGACCATTTCGTTAAACGCCAAAGCCGCTTGGTCCAGTTCGCGCAAACGGCTGCGGGGTAACGGTTCTATATCTTCAAACTTCCCAGAACGGACCTTTTTCGCCGTATCTGCCAATCGAATAATAGGACGCGCCAGTTTTTTACCGACCTTCAGCGATAGAACAATCGAAATCACAAGGATAAGAAAACCGGCCCCGGCCATTTCAAACAACTGTGTTCCCGCATTTCGATCCGACTTTTCAGTATTGATGTAAACCCCGGTAATCCAGGGTGTTTCCCCAAAACGTTCCAGTTTGCGCGTTGCAACGATATAGAGATCATCCTCAATGCGTGCCCGGTTTACTTCAACATCCTGGATCGGTGTGATCAATCCCGCCTTGATAACCGGTCCTGCAATCAGGCGATTAAGCTTGATGTCCTGAAAATCAACCAAGCGAGGTAGGGGGACTTCACTTTTGCCCTCCAGCCAATCGGTACCGCGCCCAATTTCATCAGACACCGTACTGCCATGCGTTAATAACGGATGGGCCAATAAATGTTTTGTACCATACAGAATAAAAGGGGTCAGAAACTCGTCTGTAGACGTCGTCAGAATGGTCTTTGATAGGTCTGCAACCGTCACACCAATAAATAAAACGCCTTTCAGTTCCCCGTTTTGATAAAGAGGGGCGCGCATATTCACCACCGTTTGTTTGCGTTCTTCATACCAGAAAAAACGACCCCAAACATTTGTTTTAACCTTATCCATCAGCTGAAAAAGCTTAACGGTTTCCTCCGGCGTTGCTTCAAGGTCTTCACGCCAAATATTTTCGTCACGCAGCAGGTATCTGGCAACACCGTCAGGATATTGAATCCCCACGCCCGTCACATTTGGGGTTGCACTGATAACGCCCCTGAAAAACGTTTGTACCTGAGCATGGTTTTCAATATCCAGATTCCCGATCTTGACTTGATCACTTATCCATCTGGCCTGATTTTCAACGGGGAATAACAGGTTTTCAACCTCATCGGTTAGCCTGTTGAGCGCCGTTTCGATCAAAAGATGATTGTAATCTTTTGTCAGTTTTGTCGTGAAATTCAAGCCGAGATATAAAACATGCGCAACAGCAAACAGAATCAAACCACCGAAAGCGAAGAATAAAACGCTTCTGATAGGCTGCCTTGGAAAAGTGATTTTTTTCCATAAATTCATAAACTTACAGTTACCTTTTAAGGCAAATTCATAAAAACAAACTATTGGCCTGTGCGAAAAACATGTTTAGGATAAGGAGTCTGAGCATAAAGTTTCTCTCTTCACAAGTTTTTATAGTCATGTCCCACGCAGATTTCGTCCACTTGCGCATTCATACCGCTTACTCTCTATCAGAAGGCGCAATTCGTATCAAAGAGCTTCCCAAGTGGGTTGAATCTGAACGTATGCCTGCAATCGCGATGACGGACTCAAACAATATGTTTGGCGGGTTGGAATTCTCCCAAACCATGTCCGGGGCGGGAATCCAGCCCATTATCGGATGTCAGCTCTCGTTGACACCGCAAGACAAAGATGAGCAGTCCAGCGGATTAAAAGGGCGCACAGTTGGACCGGCGGCACCGGAACCTATTGTCTTGATTGCCCAGAACGATCAAGGCTATCGCAATCTGATGCATCTGGTCAGCCGTGCCTTTTTGACCTCACCTGAAGGCCACGATCCACAAGTTCCTCTGGATGATGTACTGGATTTCCATGAGGGCTTGATCCTTCTCACCGGTGGGCACTTGGGTCCGATCGGGCAACTTCTTCTAGATGGCAAAAAAGAAAAGGCTGAATCATTATTACATAAAATAAACAATACCTTAAAAGGTAGAGTTTATGTTGAGCTTCAACGTCACAATCTGCCGGAACAAGACCAAATTGAAGATGATTTTATTGATCTTGCCTATAAATTAGATATTCCGCTCGTCGCGACGAATGAAGCCTTTTTCCCGGACCGCAAGATGTATGCGGCCCATGATGCACTGATTTGCATCGCAGCAGGCAGCTATGTCGATCAAACAGATCGACGCAAACTCACCCCTGAACATTATCTAAAATCCGCTGCAGAAATGCGCGAACTTTTCGCAGACATCCCCGAAGCCTGTGATAACACCCTCGTTATTGCCAAACGGTGCGCCGTCAAGGTTGAAAACATTGACCCGATCCTGCCACCTTTTGACTGTGGGGAAGGACGAAACGAAGAAGACGAACTGCGCAAAATGGCTGAAGACGGCCTAAAATTACGCCTTCAAGAAGGTGTTTTTGAAGAAGGCATGCCCCCGGAAGAACGCGATACAATCGCCAAACCGTACTGGGAACGTCTGGATTACGAGCTTGGCATTATCAATCAAATGGGTTTTCCCGGTTACTTCCTGATCGTTGCCGACTTCATCCAATGGGCAAAAGAACACGATATTCCCGTTGGACCGGGCAGGGGGTCCGGGGCGGGGTCACTGGTGGCCTATGCCCTGACCATTACCGACTTGGACCCCTTGAAATATGCCTTGCTGTTCGAACGTTTTCTCAACCCCGAACGCGTGTCCATGCCTGACTTTGATATCGATTTCTGTCAAGACCGCCGAGAAGAGGTTATAAAATACGTTCAGGACAAATATGGCTACGACCATGTCGCCCAGATTATTACCTTTGGTAAGCTACAAGCCCGTGCGGTGTTGCGTGATACGGGGCGCGTCCTGCAAATGCCCTTTGGTCAGGTCGATCGAATTTGTAAATACGTTCCCAACGATCCGGGTAAAGCCCTGAGCGTCAGTGAAGCATTGGAACAAATTCGCGAATTTCGTCAAGAAGTCGAAGAAGACGAAACGGTTGCCCGAATGGTTGGTATCGCAAAACAACTGGAAGGCCTGTTTCGTCATGCCTCGACCCACGCCGCCGGCGTGGTGATCGGGGACCGGCCACTGGATAAACTGGTCCCGCTTTATCGCGACCCCAAATCAGATATGCCCGTCACCCAGTTCAACATGAAATTCGTTGAACAAGCCGGCCTTGTCAAATTTGACTTTTTGGGCTTGAAAACATTGACCGTTATCGCAACGGCCCTGAAATTCATCAATGAAAAACGGGACGTCCCACTGGATATTTCAAAAATTCCACTGGATGATCAACGAACATACGAAATGCTGGGACGCGGCGAAGGCGGCGGCGTCTTCCAGCTTGAATCCGAAGGAATGCGGGGCGTCCTGCGTTCCATGAAACCCAACCGACTTGAAGACCTGATCGCGGTTGTGGCCCTGTACCGACCAGGGCCGATGGATAACATCCCCAGCTACATTAAACGTAAACACGGTCAGGAAAAGCCCGATTACCTGTATCCCACGATCGAACCGATCCTGAAAGAAACCTACGGGATTATGATCTATCAGGAACAGGTTATGCAGATCGCGCAGGTCATGGCCGGATACAGTCTGGGCGAAGCCGATTTGCTGCGTCGCGCGATGGGTAAAAAAATCGCCGAGGAGATGGAAAAACAACGGAAATTGTTTGTTGACGGTTCCGTTGAACGTGGCGTACCCGATAAAAAAGCCAGTGAAATTTTTGATATCATGGCGAAATTCGCTTCATACGGTTTCAACAAATCTCACGCGGCTGCCTATGCCTACGTTGCTTATCAAACCGCCTATTTAAAAGCCAATTTCCCGGCAGAATTTATGGCGGGTATTATGTCGTTGGATCTAAACAATACCGACAAACTGAACCTTTTCCGCCAAGAACTTGACCGAATGAAAATTCCGTTACTTCAACCCGACATTAATAAATCCAATGTCATTTTCAGTGTTGAAGAAATACCAAACCCCAACGAAGAAATCGGCGGCACGATCAAAGCCGTGCGTTACGCCTTATCTGCCGTGCGCAATGTGGGGGATGCCGCGATGGCGGCCCTTGTTGCCGAGCGCAAAGCCAATGGTCCATTTAAAGACCCGTTTGATCTGGCCAACCGGGTCGATAGCAAAGGGATGAATAAACGGATTTTGGAAAACCTTGTCCGGGGCGGCGCTTTTGATAGTATCAACAGTAATCGCAGGCAGGTCTTTGACGGCATTGAAACCTTGATCAAACATTCAAACCTTGCCGCATCAGAACGAAATTCAGACCAAATGGGATTTTTCGGCGCCGATGACAATGCAATGAAAAAAGCCGCACAACTGCCCAATGTGCCCGACTGGCCCCTTATGGACCGACTGCGCGAAGAAGCCTCGGCCATTGGCTTTTATTTGTCAGCGCACCCTCTGGACGCTTATAAAACGACCCTGAAACGCATTGGCGTTAAGTCCTACGTTGATATTTTTCAAAACGGCATTTCCGGTCCTGTCAAAATTGCGGGAACCGTGATCAGCAAACGCGAGAAAATATCACAAAAAGGCAATCGTTTTGCTTTCGTGCAACTTTCCGATTCATCTGCCGCTTTTGAAATTGCTGTTTTCAGCGAAGCTTTGTCCGTCAGCCGTGACTACCTTGAACCGGGACAATCGGTTTTTATTATGGCTTCCGCACAGTTTGAAGAAGAAAGCCTTCGTTTTATCGCAAACACAATCGAATTGCTTGACGTCAAGGCAGCCAAAGCAACAGCGGGATTAAAAATATTCATTGAAGATCAAACAGCCGTTCCCCTTACTAAAGAACTGTTAGAACGCGAAGGAAAGGGACGGGGCAACGTTGTCATCATGGCCCGAATTGATGCAACCACAGAAGCTGAAATACATTTAAATCAGGGATACCGGATCACACCGGGGTTATTGCAGGCTGTCAAAGCCATTCCCGGAATTGCAGAAGTACAGGAAATTTAATCATGTCAGGCCTTTTTTACCCTCATTTCATCGATTTTGAAGCAAGTGGATTTGGCGAAGATTCATATCCGATCGAGGTTGCCTGGAACGGTGCGGGCGGGACTGTGGAAAGCCACCTGATCAACCCGGATACGATCAAATCATGGACTTATTGGGATAAAGACGCCGAGGTAGACGCCCATCGGATCAGCCGCGACATTTTATCGCAACTCGGAACCTCACCCAAAACCATTGCCTTAAGGATGAATGATAGCCTTGCTGGACAGGTTCTTTACAGTGATGCACCACAGTTTGATGGTTTTTGGCTCGCCCGCTTGTATGAAGAAGTGGACCTAAATCCGACATTTAAACTTGGTTCAGTTATAGATCTGTTTGATCTTAAAATCGATGAAAGCCAGAAGATTCAAGGTAATTCAACAGAACATGTTCAAAAACGTTTTGATAACATCATTGATACACTGGGATTACAAGCGTGGGAAAATATAGCTTTGCGGCCCCACCGCGCCGGTAACGATGTCCGTCATCTGATGGAAACCTATCGTTTATTGAACGAATGCGGTGGAATTACTCCCAAAAACTAAAAAAGTCTTGCTTTTGCTTTAAAAAAGGCATATCAAGCGCGCCTTAACTTCACACGTGGAATTCACGGAAGTGTGGGGAGACATCCCATACCTTCGATCCGGTGTTCGATTTTCGAGCTCTACCATTCCACGGAGGATCAACCGGAAAAGGAAATGAAATAATGGCACTGCCAACCTTTACCATGCGCCAGCTCTTGGAAGCTGGTGTTCACTTCGGCCACAACACACGTCGCTGGAACCCCAAGATGGATCAATATCTCTTCGGGGCACGTAACGGCATTCACATCATCGACCTCGGTCAAACTGTTCCGCTTCTGCACCAAGCTATGGTTCAGGTTCGTGATAAAGTTGCCAGTGGTGGTCGCGTTCTGTTTGTAGGTACAAAACGTCAAGCGTCTGACATTGTTGCAGAATCTGCTAAAAAATGTGGTCAGTACTACGTAAACCACCGTTGGCTCGGCGGCATGCTGACAAACTGGAAAACAGTTTCTGGTTCTATCAAACGCCTGAAAACACTGGAAGCACAGCTCGAAAGTGGCATGCAAGGTCTGACCAAGAAAGAACAGCTCAACCTGACACGTGAGTGTGAGAAACTTGAGCGTACCCTTGGTGGTATTAAAGAAATGGGCGGCCTGCCCGACGTCATGGTTGTGTTTGACACTCAAAAAGAAGCCATTGCAATCAACGAAGCCAAAAACCTTGGCATTCCGGTTATTGCGGTTCTTGACTCCAACAGCAGCCCGTTAAACATCACACACCCGGTACCGGGCAACGACGATTCAATCCGCGCCTTGAAACTGTACTGCGATCTGTTTGCCGGTTCCGTTCTTGACGGTATCCAGAGCCAAATGTCAGCTGCTGGCATCGACGTTGGTGCACAAGCAGAAGCACCGGTGGAAAATCTGCCGGAAGCTGAAGTTTCTAAAGAAGCGGCTGTTGCTGCCGAAGCTTAATCGCACTGTGACAGCGGAAGAATGACTTCTCCCGCTGTCATCGCTTTGACATATAAGACGTGTAAAAGCATTTGAATTTTAGCTCTACTGAACAAGAGGATTTCCCTATGGCACAGATTACTGCTGCGCTCGTAAAGGAACTGCGCGAAACTTCCGGCGCAGGCATGATGGATTGCAAAAAAGCATTGAACGAAACGGATGGCGACATTCAGGCTGCACAAGACTGGTTGCGTCAAAAAGGTCTCGCATCTGCGGCTAAAAAAGCGGGTCGCATCGCGGCTGATGGCTTGGTTGCCGTTGCTTCTAGCGACAACAGCGCTGCCGTTGTTGAAGTAAACTCCGAAACTGATTTCGTTGCCAAAAACGATCAATTCCAGTCTTTCGTTAAAGGCGTTGCTGGTGTTGCTCTTGAAGCTGGCGATTTCGATGCCTTGAAAGCGGCAAACTTCCCGGGTTCTGACAAGTCCTGTGAAGATGCACTTAAAGAACTGGTTGGCACAATCGGCGAAAACATGAACCTGCGCCGTATGGAAAAACTCACAGTATCCAATGGTGTTGTTGCTTCTTACATGCACAACGCGGCAAGCGAAGGTCTCGGTAAAATCGGCGTTCTGGTTGCTCTCGAATCCGAAGGCGACAAAGAAAAGCTGAATGCACTGGGCAAACAAATAGCCATGCACGTTGCAGCGACCAACCCGATCTCTTTGGATCGTGATTCTGTTGACGCTTCTGAAATCGAACGTGAACGTACCGTTTTGATCGAACAAGCGAAAGAAGCTGGCAAGCCGGAAGAAATCGCCATCAAAATGGTTGAAGGTCGGATGCGTAAATTCTACGAAGAAAACTGCCTCATCGAGCAGGCTTTCGTTATCGACCCTGACAACTCTGTTGGCAAAACAGTTGAAAACCTCGCCAAAGAAATCGGTTCAGAGATCAAGCTGACTGGCTATGTTCGCTTCGAACTGGGCGCAGGTCTAGAGAAAAAAGAAGAAGACTTTGCTGCTGAAGTTGCCGCTGCTGCCGGTAACTAATTCAAGCAAACTTTTGCTTTTAGTTTAAAATAAGGACGGTTTGGACATTACCAAGCCGTCCTTGTTTTTTTTAATGACAAAGACAAACAGGCGTTGATTATTGAAGCTGAGCAGGGTATGTCTAGCTCTCCATTCAAATATGGTTCATATGGACGAATAATAATGTCGGATACCCCCGTTTTTAAACGTGTTCTCTTGAAGCTTTCCGGTGAAGGCCTCATGGGGAAAAAACAATTCGGTCTAGATACCGAATATGTTGATCAAATTGCCAGCGAAGTTGTCAAAGTACACAAGCTCGGCACTCAAATTTGTCTCGTTATCGGAGGCGGCAATATCTTTCGTGGCATTTCAGATGCTGCTGCAGGTATCGATCGTACCAGTGCAGACCATATGGGGATGCTGGCAACCGTGATGAATGCCTTGGCCATGCAAAGCGCGCTGGAACGCCAAGGTGTGCAAACACGCGTTCAATCCGCTATTCCAATGCAAAGCGTTTGCGAACCTTACATCCGCCGCCGCGCCATTCGCCATATGGAAAAAGGCCGCATCGTTATTTTTGCCGCCGGTACAGGCAACCCGTTCTTTACAACCGATACAGCAGCCGCCTTGCGCGCTGTCGAAATGAACTGCGATGCCATCCTAAAAGGAACACAAGTTGACGGCGTTTATAGTGCTGATCCGAAAAAAGATCCCAATGCCCAACGCTATGACCAATTAAACTATAAAGAAGTTTTGACAAAAGATCTGAAGGTTATGGACGCAGCCGCCATTACGCTCGCGCGTGAAAACAACCTGCCGATCGTTGTATTTTCCATGCATAAACCCGGATCCTTTGCGAATGTTGTCAATGCGCAAGGGCTCTTTACGGTTATCAAAGATTAACAGAGGGGAAGACACGTGTCTGACGTTGATTTCAAAGCCATTAAAAAAGATCTTCACGCCAAAATGGACAAGGCAATCGAAGTACTTCACAACGAATTCGCCGGTCTGCGCACAGGGCGGGCATCGACAAGCTTGCTTGATCCAATCATGGTTGATGTCTACGGCGCCAAAATGCCGATCAATCAGGTTGGGACTGTCAGTGTGCCGGAAGCCCGTATGCTTTCCATACAGGTTTGGGATAAAACCAATGTTAAAATGGTTGAAAAGGCCATTCGCGATGCAGGTCTCGGCCTCAACCCGCAAGCAGACGGCACATTAGTTCGCATTCCGATCCCGCCGCTCAACGAAGAACGTCGTAAAGAGCTGGTAAAAGTGGCTGGTAAATATGCCGAAGATACCCGTATTGCCATTCGCAACATTCGCCGTAACGGCAATGACGAACTGAAAAAATTGGAAAAAGACAACGCCATTACTGAAGATCAACACCGTGATTTCGGAAAAGAAATTCAGGATGAAACTGATGCCGCCATTAAGAAAGTTGATGAAACTTTGGCGCATAAAGAAGAAGAGATCATGCAAGTATAAATCGCATGAGCCAAGTTTCTTTACACCTCCAAACAGATATAACCCCAGTACACGTTGCCATTATTATGGATGGCAACGGACGCTGGGCCAAGAAGCGTATGCTGCCACGGACCGCCGGTCATAAAAAGGGGGCCGACGCAGTGCGTCGTGTTATTGAATCCTCTGTTGAATTAGGCGTCACGCACTTAACGCTCTTTGGGTTTTCCTCAGAAAACTGGCAACGTCCAAAGGAAGAAGTCGACGCACTCATGGGATTGTTGCGCTATTATCTGAAAAATGAAGTCAAACGCCTACATAAAGAAGGGGTTCGTATTCGTTTTATTGGGGAACGCGATACACTTTCAGATGATATTGTGCATTCGATTGAAGAAGCTGAAAATCTGACGCAAAATAACAAACAGCTCGTTTTAACAATTGCCTTGAGTTATGGGGCTCGCGCTGAAATCGTACATGTAACAAAATGTATTGCCCAAAAAATCAAGGATGGCACGCTCGACATTGATCAAATCGACGAAGATCAATTGGCAAATGAGCTCTATGCCCCTGATTTACCGGAACCCGATTTGCTCATTCGCACAAGTGGTGAGCAACGTGTCAGCAATTTTTTACTCTGGCAACTTGCTTATACGGAATTCTTTTTTACCGATGTTCTCTGGCCTGATTTCAATAAAACGCATTTGAAAGAAGCCTTGGGTGAATTGTCAAAACGTGACAGACGATACGGAATGATCAGTGGCTAAATCGCTCCCCAAAAACTTGCTTCAACGTGTTATTTCGGCGATTGCCCTTGCTCTTCCGGCGCTGGCTTCAATCCAACTCGGCGAGCCCTTTTTCAATATTTTCATCGCCATTTTAGGTGTTTTAATGGCTTGGGAATGGTCTCGCCTCTGTCAAGGCAAGCTACAGAGTGGCGGCATTTTACTGCTCCTGTTTGTCGGGCTAATCCCCTTTTTGCCAATCAGTGGCTTGGCGTTGCAAGAAGCCATTTTAATTGCTCCGGTCATCTGTGCCTTACTCTTTGCCTTGGCGCAACGCCAAAACGGACGCGTTTTATTTTCTGTGGGCGTACTTTATTTGGCACTCCCTATCTGTGCCTTTATTTTCCTACGAAATAATCTGGAAAACGGTGTTGAATTTGTCTACTGGCTGGTTCTTGTCGTTGTGGCAACAGACACAGGTGGCTATGGTTTTGGTCTGACAATCGGCGGCCCCAAAATGGCCCCCCGTATTAGCCCTAAAAAAACATGGGCAGGTCTTCTTGGCGGGATGTTATGCGCTTGTATCATGGGCATTGTCATGTCCCATATATTTGACTGGAATCAGCCGTTTTTTGTCGGGGCGTTCAGTGCACTCCTTGCCATTATTGCACAAATTGGCGACTTGTTTGAATCACATGTAAAAAGAACATTTAACGTCAAAGATTCCAGCGATATCATCCCTGGACATGGCGGTGTTCTAGACCGAATGGATGGCATGCTGACTGCCGGTGCAGCCTTTGCAGCCATCGTCTTGATGAGTAACGGACATATTTTATCATGGTTTTAAAAAAATCCGTTTCCATTCTTGGTTCCACGGGATCAATCGGTACAAGCACCATTGACTTAATCCGTCGCAACCCAAATAAATTCAGAACTGTCGCATTAACCGGAAACAGCAATATCCAATTATTGGCGGAACAGGCGCGAGAACTTAATCCCGAATTTGTCGCAGTTGCAAATGAAGCAAACTATCAGGCTCTCAAAGACGCACTGGCCGGCACGGATATAGAAGTCGGGGCAGGGGAAAACGCAATCATTGAGGCCGCCCTTCGTGAGGCGGAATGGGTCATGGCGTCAATCGTTGGTTCGGCCGGATTAGCCCCCACCTTAAAAGCAATTGAACGCGGGGCCACTATTGGTCTGGCGAACAAAGAAAGCCTTGTTTGCGCTGGTGAACTGATGATGCAAGCCGTTGCAACCCACAAGGCCACATTACTCCCGGTTGATTCAGAACATAACGCCATTTTTCAAGTTTTAGACCGTGAAAATGCAAAAGCCGTCGACAAAATCATCCTAACCGCATCAGGCGGCCCCTTTCGCATATTCAGTATCGAAGAGATGTGTAAAGTAAGCCCAAAAGAAGCGGTCGCCCACCCGAACTGGTCAATGGGTGCAAAAATTTCTGTTGATTCAGCCAGTATGATGAACAAGGGGTTAGAGCTTATTGAAGCTTACCATCTTTTTCCTGTAAGCGAATCTCAAATAGACATTTTGGTTCACCCTCAATCTGTCGTACATTCTATGGTTTCCTATATTGATGGATCGGTTCTTGCACAAATGGGAACACCAGATATGCGGACGCCAATTGCTTATGCTTTGGCTTGGCCGGAACGAATGATCGCACCATCCGCAAAATTGAATTTAGCGGAAATTGCACAATTGAATTTTGAGGAACCAGACCCTTTGCGTTTCCCGGCATTGCGTCTTGCACGAGAGGCCTTAAAATTTGGGAAATCTGCACCAGCGGTCCTCAATGCCGCAAACGAAGAGTCTGTCGGCGCCTTCTTGAGAGAAAAAATTGGTTTCTGTGATATCACCGCTGTTGTCGAAGATGTTTTATCCGGCTTTGAGCACCAAGAAATCGCACATATTGACGATATCCTAGCTACAGATAAAAAAGCACGCATTTGTGCGCTGCAAGCCATTGAAAAAAGAAGCCGATAGGCCTATTTTAACGCATACTTTTAAATTATTGGTTTTTCCCATATGTATGATCTCCTTTTTGCCAATCCGATTGTCTCCTTTATTTTCGCGCTTAGTGTGCTTGTTTTCTTCCACGAACTAGGTCACTACTGGGTCGCAAGACGCAATGGTGTAAAAGTCGAAGTCTTTTCAATCGGCTTTGGACCAGAACTTTTTGGCTGGAACGATAAAGCTGAAACACGCTGGAAAGTCTGCGCAATGCCCTTTGGTGGATATGTCAAAATGTTCGGGGACAGCGATGCAGCCAGCAGCGGCGTGAATGAAGACGAAACCCGTCCTTTCACAGACGAAGAAAAAGCCGTTTCCTTCCACTATAAATCTCTTGGCGCACGTGCTGCAATCGTTGCAGCTGGCCCGATTGCAAACTTTATTTTGGCTGCCGTCTTATTTGCCTTGCTTTATATGGCCGTCGGTGTCCCGGAAAAATTCCATGCCGGCATTGGTGAAGTTGTCAGTGGCAGTGCAGCCGAAGAAGCTGGCCTCCAAAAGGGCGATTTAGTCGTCAGCTTGGCTGGAAAGCAATTAGATAGCTTTGATGAGTTACGCACCATTATTATGGAAAACCCGTCAACACAGCTGGGTGCCATCGTCTTGCGGGATGGGAAAGAATTATCACTGACAATCACACCCAAAGCGAAAGAAAGCGGCGACAAAACTATTGGATTGCTGGGTGTTCGCCCAGATCCGGATCAGGCCGAATATATCCGCTACAACCCGGTTACAGCCGTCTGGATGGGGGTGGAACGAACCTATAACATGTCAGCTGAAATTCTTTCGCATCTTGGCACTTTAATCAGTGGCGGGGGCAGCATGAAAGACCTTGGCGGCCCTTTGCGAATTGCCCAAGTTTCCGGTGATGCAGCAAAGTCCGGCTTTGATAATTTAATTTATTTGATGGCGGTACTTTCTGTTAACCTTGGCCTGATAAACTTGTTCCCAATTCCAATGCTTGATGGTGGTCACCTCGTATTTTACGCTTTTGAAGCCATTCGCGGTAAGCCTTTAAGTGAAAAGGCACAAGAATATGGTTTTCGTTTGGGGCTAACTCTGGTATTGGGTTTAATGGTCTTTGCGACTTGGAACGACCTTGTACAGTTGAAAGTATTCGATTTTATCAAACAGCTCTTCACCTGAGCAAAAAAACTCAATAACGGGGGACAAAGGTGAAATATCGTCAACGCATGGCATCAATCGGTGCAGGACTGGCATTTGGTGTAACGGCAGCACTTGTAAGTGCACCAGCTCTTGCGGCAGGTCTGATCGAAGAAATCACGATCGTCGGCACACAACGTGTTGAACCGGAAACGGTTAAAACCTATCTGACTTTTCAGGAAGGAGATACGTTTAATTCTCGCCAGTTAAACCGTTCGTTAAAAAAGCTGTTTAATACAGGTCTATTTGCCGATGTTACCTTCAAGCGCGAAGGTGGAAACCTTGTCATCAATTTGATTGAGAACCCCGTCATTAACCGGATTGCCTTTGAAGGCAACCGTAAAATCAAAAATGACACCTTAGAGACAGAAGTCACTTTGCGTCCCCGCATTGTCTATACACGGACGCGTGTTCAACAAGATGTTGAACGTATTCTCACCCTTTATCGTCGCAGCGGTCGCTTTGCGGCGACAGTTGAACCGAAAGTCATCCAACTTGACCAAAACCGGGTTGATCTTGTCTTTGAGATTAAAGAAGGCTTGCCCACAGGGATTGAAAAAATCCGCTTCGTCGGTAACCATGAATATAGTGATGGCAAACTTGGCGAAGTCGTGCGGACAAAAGAAACGCGTTGGTATAACTTCTTAACCGCTGACGATAATTATGACCCGGACCGCCTGAATTACGACAAAGAACTTTTGCGGCGTTTTTATCTTGCGCGTGGCTTTGCCGATTTTAAGGTTACGTCTGCCGTCGCTGAACTTAGCCCGTCACGGGAAGAATTCTTCATCACATATACTATTGATGAAGGTATTCGCTATGAAATTGATCAGGTAAACATCAATAACTCTCTTGAAGGTTTTGATGAAAAAACTGTTGCCGACATCCCCACTTTAGAAAACGGTGATTGGTATAATGCCGATGAAGTCGATAGCTCCATTGAAGATTTAATTGATTCTATCGGTTTTCAAGGTTTCCCTTTTGTTCGTGTAACTCCTTCCATTGACAGGGATGTCGAGAACAGAAAAATCAACCTCACCTTTAATGTTGAGGAAGGCCCGCGCATATTCGTTGAACGAATTGATATTAAAGGTAATTTCCGCACTCTGGATGAGGTTATTCGCCGTGAATTCCAACTCGTCGAAGGTGATGCGCTCAATACCGCAAAATTAAAACGCTCGGAAAAACGCATTAACGACTTAAACTTTTTTGAGAAAGTTGCAGTCTCTCGTTCGCCCGGCAGTGCGCCAGACCAGACTGTTATTGACGTAACCGTCGCTGAAAAATCCACAGGCTCCTTATCAATCGGCGCCGGGTATTCAAGTTCCGATGGCCCACTTGCCGATTTTGGAATTTCCGAAGGTAATTTATTGGGTAAAGGGCAACGTCTCTCCTTTAGTGCAAGTATTGCCGCAGAAAAAACACGCTTTAACATCGGCTTTACAGAGCCTTATTTCCTAGACCGTGAAGTTGCTGCCGGATTTGACCTTTACAAGGTTACAGAAGAACGCCAAGACGAAAGTTCTTATGACTCTTCAAGTGTTGGTTTTGCTCTTCGTGCAGGATACCCTATTGGAGAATACCTCACTCAGAGTTGGAGCTATGGACTGGACCAAACAACCGTTGAAAACGTTCCAACTTCAGCCTCTAGACTTATCAAAAGCCAAGAAGGTGATGAAATTACCTCTTCGATTTCTCACGCTCTGACCTATGACGTTCGTGATAGTAAAATCCTCCCTACGGAAGGATACAAGATCTCCCTATCCAATAAAGTCGCAGGTCTTGGAGGAACAACTTATTACCTCAGAAATCAGATGAATGGGGCATACTATTACCCTATTGGCGACCAATGGGTCGTAAGTTCAAAAGCAACCTTGGCTCATATTCTGGGATTAGGGGATGACGTTAATATGCAAGACCGTTTCTTCCTTGGCGGTCAGAACTTGCGTGGCTTTGAAGATAATGGTGTTGGCCCGAGAGATTCTGTTTCAACAGACTCTTTAGGTGGTGAATATATGTTCAACGGTACGACAGAAATGCGTTTCCCTTTGGGCTTGCCCAGCGAATATCAAATCGCAGGCACACTCTTTAGTGACTATGGTATATTGACAGAATTAACTCCTAAAGATGCCAACACAATTGATAAAAATGCCTTGCGCGCCTCAGTTGGCGTTGGGATATCCTGGGTCTCTCCGATGGGGCCAATTGGTCTGGACTGGGCATTCCCAGTCCTTAAAGAAGACCACGATAAAACCGAATCTTTCCGTTTCTCTTTTGGAACCCGTTTCTAGGATCTGATATATGACTTTTCTACGGCAATTACCTGTTCTTACTCTTCTTTGTGTTCTTATTTCAGGTGTTTTCTCTGGTGCTCAAGCGCAACAGCAAGTTCCTTTAAATATCGCCATTGTGAATATCGATAAAATTCTTGGAACAGCTGCTGCCCCCAAAAGTATCCTCGCACAGATTAAACAAATCCGAGATACGTATCGTCAGGAAGTTCAAAAAGAAGAAGAAGCTCTTCGTCAGGCAAATCAGGAACTTGCCCAAAAGCAAAGCCTGTTAAGCCCGGAAGCCTTTAAAGAAGAACGCCGCAAGTTCGAACAAAATGTACTGGCTGTACAAAAAAAGGTTCAGCAAAAAAACCTGAGCCTGCAAAATGCAAAACAAGAGGCACAAAATCAGGTGCAATCTGCCCTGCGTGATGTTGTTCTCGAGATTTCCAAAGAAAAAGGATACACATTGGTCTTGCGCCGCAATCAAACTGTGATCGTTGCAGATCCGCTTGATATTACAGATCAGGTTATTGCAGCGCTTGACAAAAAGTTGCCTAAAGTCACTGTGTCGCCGAAGTAATCCAATGGCTGACGACCGATTTTTTAAAAAACAGGGTCCTTTCACGGCGCAACATCTTGCCGAAATTGCATCTGCTGAATTACGCGGCGATGCGAATTTGCTCATTAATGATGTTGCCGCTTTGGATCAGGCTGATTCAGGTCAACTTTCTTTTTTAGACAATAGAAAGTATTTGGAAACATTTTGCAGCAGCCAAGCTGGTCTTTGCCTTGTTCATCCAGACCTTGCCGACAAAGCCCCTGTGGGGATGGCACTCCTGATAACACCAGAGCCCTATATGGGGTATGCAAAAATTGCATCGACCTTTTACCCGGATCCTCATGTTGAAGGATATATCTCTGAACAGGCAAGTGTTGCCGCAAGTGCAGAATTTGGGGACAGTGTTCGCATTGATGCTGGGGCTTATATTGGCGAAAACGTAAAAATTGCGGCAAATAGCTGGATTAAAGCAAACGCATCTATCCATGACGGTGTTGAAATTGGCAGCGATTGTATTATTTCATCCAATGTCACCATTAGTCATTCGATTATTGGCAACGCGGTCACAATTCACCCCGGTTGCCAAATCGGGCAGGATGGGTTCGGCTTTGCCAGCGGACCGCAAGGCCATGTCCGCATTCCCCAACTGGGGCGTGTCATCATTAAGGACCACGTAAATATTGGGGCCAACTGCACAATAGACCGTGGTGCCGGGCCGGACACCGTTATTGGTGCCGGGACCCAAATTGATAATCTGGTACAAATCGGTCACAATGTCCAACTTGGTATGGGATGCGTTATCGTGTCGCAAGCCGGTGTTTCCGGCAGTACAAAGATCGGGAATTTTGTCGTCATTGCAGGCAAAGCCGGGATCGGTGGTCACTTGACAATCGGCGATGGCGTTACCGTTGCCGCCTGTGCCGGCGTTATGAGAAATATTGAAGCCGGGCAAACCGTTGGTGGTTTCCCCGCAATTCCGCAAAAAGAATGGTTACGTCAACAGGCAATGATTGCCCGATTGACAAAAGGTAAAAAATAAAGAGGGCACCACTTATGTCTGAGCAAGAAGTTACATCAGTCGATATCATGCGTATCATGGAAATGATCCCGCACCGTTATCCTTTTCTTCTGGTTGATCGGGTTGAAGATATCGTTTCGGGCGAAAGCGCAACCGGTATCAAAAATGTTACCATTAATGAACCCTTTTTCCCCGGCCATTTCCCATCAAAGCCCGTTATGCCCGGTGTTTTGATCGTTGAAGCAATGGCCCAGACCGCTGCGGTGCTTGTCGTTCATACAGAAGGCAAAGACATTGAAGGTAAACTGGTTTACTTTATGTCAATTGATGGCTGTCGTTTCCGTAAACCCGTTGGCCCGGGTGATACATTGAATATTAAAGTGCAAAAAGAACGTCAGCGCGGCAATATCTGGAAATTTAAAGGCGAAGCCTATAGCGCAGGAAACCTGATGGCCGAAGCTACCATCACAGCAATGATCGTGAACGAATAATGGCTAAAATCCACCCAAGCGCCGTTGTCGCCCCAGAGGCAAAACTCGCCGATGGTGTCAAAATTGGTCCCTTCTGTATTGTGGGGCCGGACGTACAACTTGGTCAAAATGTTGAATTGCTTTCCCATGTGGTTATCGAAGGTCGAACAACCATTGGCAAAAACAACAAAATTTTTCCATTCGCCTCGATCGGACATTGCCCACAGGACCTGAAATACAATGGCGAACCATCCCGTCTGGAAATTGGTGATAACAATACCATTCGGGAACATGTAACAATCAATCCGGGGACCGAAGGTGGCGGAATGCTGACTAAAATCGGCAGCAACTGCCTGATTATGGTTGGGGCACATGTCGGCCATGACTGCCAGATCGGTGATCATGTTATTTTGGTCAATAATGCCACTTTGGCCGGACATGTGATTATTGAAAACTGGGCCATTATCGGGGGGCTGTCTGCGGTTCACCAATTCTGCCGGATCGGCCAACATGCCATGATCGGTGGTATGTCAGGCGTTGAAAATGATGTCATTCCTTATGGTTCAGTCACGGGCAATCGGGCCCGATTGGGTGGGCTGAATATTGTCGGTTTAAAACGCCGCAATTTCGATCGCGAAGTCATCCATTCCATGCGCACCGCTTATCGTTTGCTGTTTGCACAAGAAGGAACGATGGCAGAACGCGTTGAAGATGTTTATGGCATGTATAAAGACATCGAACCCGTTATGGAAATCGTGAAATTTATCCGTCAGGATTCTTCGAGGGGCGTTTGTACGCCGAAATAATCATGGCGGAAAAGCTTGGATTACTAGCCGGTCGCGGCGACCTTCCCAAACGCATTATTCAACAATGCCTTAAAGAAGGTCGCCCTTTTCATATTGTGGCTTTTAACGGACAAACCGAACCCGAACTCGTTGAAAGCTATCCCCATACGTGGGTGCGCCTTGGCGCGGCTGGTAAAACACTATCTGTTTTAAAAGAAATGGGTGCCAAAGATATCGTTATGGCAGGACGTATCAAACGTCCTTCCATTGCGGCCTTGCGTCCCGATGCATGGACCTTGAAATTCCTGGCGAAAACCGGGGCAGGGGCATTTGGTGATGATGGCCTGCTCAGTAAACTGATTGATGCCTTAGAGATCGAAGGTTTCCGCGTTGTTGGTGCACATGAACTGTTAGATGACCTATTGGCGCCTGTCGGTGTCCTTGGACAGGCTGAACCCGATGACCAGGCCAAACGTGATATTCAAAAAGGGTTTTCCATCGCACACAGCCTTGGTGATTTGGATATCGGCCAAGCTGTTGTTTTGCAAGACGGTCTTGTTTTGGCGGTGGAAGCCATCGAAGGAACGGATGCCATGCTTTCGCGTTGTGCGGAACTTAAGCGTGAAGGCCTCGGTGGTGTATTAATAAAAGCCAAAAAGCCCAATCAGGAAAACCGCGCCGATTTACCTACGATCGGAGTTAGAACCATAGAAAACGCCCATCGCGCCGGATTGCGTGGCATCGCGGTAGAAGCCAACGCAACCATCATTGTCGATTTGCAAGGCGTCACGGCCAAAGCGGACGAGCTGGGACTCTTTCTTATAGGTGTCGAAAAATGACAGCGCCGCTAATCTATCTCATTGCGGGTGAACCGTCCGGTGATTTGCTGGGGGCACGTTTGATGCGTGCGCTAAAAGATAAAACCGACGGAAATGTGCGGTTTTGCGGTGTTGGTGGTCCACATATGTGTGCGGAAGGCATGGAAAGCCTGTTTGATATGGCTGAGCTCAGCGTCATGGGGTTGACCGAAATTTTACCCCATATTCCCAAGCTTTTAAATCGTATTAAACAAACCATCCATAATGTTGAAACGCAAAAACCAGACTGCCTTATTACGATTGATGCGCCCGGTTTTACCTTCCGCGTTGCCAAACAATTAAAAGGCAAGGGGATACCGCTTATCCATTACGTCGCCCCAACCGTATGGGCCTGGAAGCCGGGACGTGCTAAAAAGATTGCACAATTTCTCGATCATTTAATGGTCCTGCTGCCGTTTGAACCGCCTTATTTTGAAAAAGAAGGGCTCCCCACAACATTCGTTGGTCACAGTGTAATTGAAAGCGGCTTGGAAAATATTGACGGGGATGCCTTTAAAGAACGTCACGGTATACCGCAAAACGTTCCCCTCCTGTGCCTTTTGCCCGGCAGCCGAATGAGTGAAACCAGCCAACTTTTGCCTGTTTATAAAATTGCCTTGAAGCAATTGAAAGAAAAGTTCCCGGCTTTACGCATTGTGTTGCCGACAGTATCGACCGTCGCAGCTTATGTGAAAGAAACCACGGCAGATTGGGGCATTCCGATCCTGATTGTCGAAGGAAATGACGAAAAGTTCGGGGCTTTCAAAGCCGCAGATGTCGCATTGGCCGCATCGGGGACTGTCAGTCTGGAACTGGCCCTTGCAAAAACGCCAAGCGTGATTACATATCGCCTGAAAAAGATCACGCATTTTGTTGCCAAACGACTTATTAAGGTAAAATACGCGAGTATCGTTAATCTGTTACATAATAAATATGTAATGCCGGAATTACTGCAAGACGAGTGTACACCGGATAACATCGTTCGCGAAGTCAGTCACATTCTATCCAATCACGACAACAACAAGACACAGTCAAATGAATTGGACAGCGCGATGAAGATGTTAGGGCTTGGGAATGATCAAAAACCGAGTGAACGGGCAGCAGAGTGCATCCTGAACATTATCAATAAGGAAAAATAATCAATGTCCGATTTCCGTTTTCTTCATACCATGATCCGTGTTTTTGACTTGGACAAGTCTATTCAGTTTTATACCGACTTTCTTGGCATGAAGCTTTTACGCAAAAATGACTACCCGGATGGTAAATTCACACTTGCCTTTGTCGGGTACGGTGATGAAAAAGACCACACCGTTATTGAGTTGACCCATAACTGGGATCAAACAGAGCCTTACGATCTCGGCAATGCTTTTGGGCATATGGCCTTGGGCGTTCCTGATATTTATAAGACCTGTGAAGACTTACGTAAGATCGGTGCAAAAATTGTTCGTGAACCCGGCCCGATGAAACATGGAACAACCGTCATCGCCTTCATCGAAGACCCGGACGGATATAAAATAGAATTGATTGAAACAAAAAAATAAATCAAAAAGCCCTCTCAACATACAAGAGGGCTTTTTCTTTATTCTTTAATTTTTGCCAGTTCCATCATGGCAATCGCTTGAGTAACATTCACCACCGCTTTCAACATCTGGCTATCAATATTGTGATAATGCAGGTACAACGGGCGCGTTTCCAGTTTGTCACAAATTTTAATCAATTCGCCACTTTCCAGATAAGGTTTCACCTGATTTTCAGGCACTAAAGCATAAGCCATACCCGTACGGGTCACATTTACAAATCCTTCCGAAGACGGAACGACATGCGTCGGGAATTCCCCGGCTGCAATACGGTAGTTCTTTTTCAGAAATCGTTGATGCAAATCATCATCGCGCCCAAAGATCACGGCAGGTGCTTTTCGAAGGGCACTTGGCGTTACGCCATCGGGGAAATAACGCTGGATAAAGTCCAATCGGGCAACAGGAACATATCGCATCGCGCCCAACGCCTTCACCTTACAGCCTTGAATACGTTTATCCTGCGTACTGACCGATGCCATAACCGTCCCTTGTTTTAAGAGGTCCAATGTATTTGTCTCATCGGCAACGGACAAATCTACAAGTAGATTGTAATCCAAGAATAAAACTTCGGCGACCCTGACAAACCAAGTCGCAAGGCTATCGGCATTAACGGCTAAAGAAACCCCTCTGAAATGGGTGTTTTCCAGACTGTCGGGCAAGTCCGTCAGAATTTCTTGTTCCAATAAGTTGACGTGCTGGAAATGGCGATACAAACGCAATCCTGCATCCGTTGCCTTTATCGGTTTAGAACGCACGACAAGCGGTTGCGCAATCCGTTCTTCCAACAGCTTTATGCGTTGAGAGACAGCCGATTGCGTCATCCCCAATTCCTGAGCGGCCTTTTCAAAAGAACCCAAACGAATGACCGAAGAGACGGCCTCAACCAATTTATAATCCAGCATTTAATAAGCTCATCTTATCGACATTTAGCACTATTCACTTCTATTTATAGAACCAATTGGTTAAAAATCTATCTACAAATTAAGTAAACCAAAGGGTTAAGAATGATTTCAGCTTTTGTTTCCGGATTGGCTATCGGTGCCGGGTTAATTATTGCAATCGGGGCACAAAATGCCTTTGTACTGGGCCAAGGCTTGCGTCGCCAATACCATGTTATGGTCGCCGTCATCTGTGCAATCTGTGACATTCTTTTGATTTCCGCCGGTGTTGCCGGGTTGGGTAGCTTAATCTCCTCAAGCCCGGTCTGGACAGATATCATGGCGTGGGGTGGGGCACTTTTTCTGGGGTGGTACGGCTTCCAAAGTTTCAAAAGCCTCTTCAGTGACCACAAGCTTAAACAAGACAAGTCACACGGGAAATCACGCCGCGAGATCTTCTTCTATACTATCGCCGTCACCCTGCTTAATCCGCATGTCTATTTGGACACTGTTGTGCTTTTGGGCGGAATTGCAGCACAATACGATACACAAGATCGCCTCTATTTCGGTTTTGGAGCTGCCTGTGCAAGCATTCTCTGGTTTTCCCTCATCTCCATTGGGGCGGCATGGGCATCACCTTACCTGCAACGTCCTATCACCTGGAAAATAATCGATGCAGTAACGGGATTAATGATGTGGAGTATTGCCCTTTCATTAGTTATTTAATGAACTTTAAGATGTTTAATTAATAAATTAACCCTTATAAGTAAAATTTCAATCACTTAAAGGGTACAATAATATGAGACATTTGATTTTAACTATAATTCTTGTTCTAGCCCCAAGTTTAGCACAAGCAACTGAGATTATTCTCAAGCAGCCTGTTCGGTGGATGGTATCTGATAAGGAATCTCGAAGCGGTGTAACGACAAAAGGTATCTGGAACGTCATGCCGGACGGAAAAATACAAGGCATACAAGGAATGACGAGATTTAACGGCGAAATAACCAAAAATGACGGTAAAAAAATCATCCTAAGGCGCGTGGATATTAACGACAGCAAAACTTGTACATATCAAGGTGAAATCAGTAAAAGAACGGCTAAAGGCCACTACCTTTGCACAGATCGGAAATTATATTTCTGGACAGCAAGCTGGTAATAATCAAGAAAAGCCGCTCGAATATTCGAGCGGCTTTTTATCAGAACAGAACGTTGTTCGTATTTTAGCGTTTATGCAACGGTACGAAATCACGATCTACTTCACCGGTGTAAAGCTGACGCGGACGACCGATACGCTGAGACGGATCTTCGATCATTTCGTTCCACTGTGCAATCCAGCCTGTTGTACGGGCCAGTGCAAACAAAACAGTGAACATAGATGTCGGGATACCCATCGCTTTCAAGATGATGCCGGAATAGAAATCAACGTTCGGGTAGAGTTTCTTCTCGATGAAGTACTCGTCTTCCAAAGCGATTTTTTCAAGCTGCATGGCAATCTCCAACAGCGGCTCATCCTTGATGCCCAGCTCGCCAAGAACTTCGTGGCAAGTTTTCGCCATGATTTTCGCGCGCGGATCAAAGTTTTTGTAAACGCGGTGACCAAAGCCCATCAGACGGAACGGATCGTTCTTATCTTTCGCTTTCGCAACGAATTCACCAACACGATCCGGCGTACCGATTTCTGTCAACATATTGAGAACAGCTTCGTTCGCACCACCGTGTGCCGGGCCCCACAAAGATGCGATACCCGCAGCAATACAAGCAAACGGATTTGCACCGGAAGAACCAGCCAAACGAACCGTTGAAGTAGACGCGTTTTGTTCGTGATCAGCATGCAAGATCAAGATACGGTCCATCGCTTTTGCCAGTACCGGGTTTACTTTGTAATCTTCGCACGGTACAGCAAACATCATATGCAGGAAGTCTTCTGCATAACGCATATCATTGCGCGGGTACATGAAGGGTTGACCAACAGAATATTTGTAAGCCCATGCTGCAATTGTCGGCATTTTGGCGATCAAACGATAAGAGGCAACCATACGCTGATGCGGATCGTTGATATCCAGTGAGTCGTGATAGAAAGCCGACAACGCGCCAACAACACCGACCATAATCGCCATCGGGTGAGCGTCGCGACGGAAACCGTCAAAGAATTTGTGCAGTTGCTCATGCACCATTGTGTGCATGGTGATGTCGGTTTCGAATTTGGCTTTTTCGTCGATGCTCGGCAATTCGCCTTTCAACAGCAAATAAGCAACTTCCATGAAGTCACAGTTTTCAGCCAGGTCTTCGATAGAGTAACCGCGGTGTTGCAAAATACCTTTGTCACCGTCGATGAAAGAGATTTTAGACTCACAGGAACCTGTGGAGGTGAAACCCGGGTCATATGTGAAATGGTCGGTATCTGCGTAGAACTTGCGAACGTCAACAACGCTCGGTCCAACGGACGCATCCATAACCGGCAATTCGTAACTTTTCCCAGACTGATTATCTGTAAGAGTAAAGGACTTCTTAGAACTCATTAGAGACATCCCCTTATAAATGTTGCTCGGACCTAATTGTCCAAGACAAGGTGAACTGACTTAACATAATATTGGTGCAGACTTTACTGCTTGTTAGTCAAAAAAACAATTACTCTCCTTGATTGGCAGGCTCACACGTTAATCGATTCACGGTTTCATCACGGCCTAAAACGGCCATAACTTCGAAAACGGAAGGCGAAACGGTAGATCCTGTCAAGGCAACGCGGATGGGCTGGGCAATTTTGCCAAGACCGACTTCTTGACTTTCTGCCAAGGCTTTAGCCGCATTTTCAAGGTTTTCCTGCGTCCATTCAGACACAGTTTCAAGGCCTGCAACGAACTGCGCCAGCAGCTCTTTTGCGTTACCTTTATTGATAAGTTTCAAAGCTTTGTCATCATAAGTGAACGGCAGGCTGCGCAGATAGAAAGCGCTGCTGTCTGCCAGTTCCAACAAAGTTTTGGCACGTTCTTTTAATCCGGGCATGCCAGCCTGAAGCCAGACGGCGCCTTCTTTATTAAATTTATCCCCCAGATTGTTTTCAATCAAGGGCAAGACAAGCTCTGTCAATTGGGCATCATCGGCCTGACGCATATATTCAAAATTCAACGCGGTCAGCTTGACGGTGTCAAAACGGGCAGGGGATTTCCCGATGCCGTCCAGATCAAACCATTCAATCGCTTTTTCACGCGGTATAAATTCATCATCACCATGCCCCCAGCCCAGACGCAGTAAATAATTGCACATGGCTTCGGGCAGGAACCCATCTTCGCGGTAACTGGATGCGGCCAAGGCCCCATGACGCTTGGACAGTTTTTTTCCATCAGAACCGTGGATCAATGGAATATGGGCAAAAGTCGGTGTTTCCCAACCCATTGCATCATAAATCACTTTTTGGCGGAAAGTATTGGTCAAATGGTCATCGCCACGAATAGCATGGGTAACCCCCATATCGTGATCATCGACAACCACAGCCAACATATAAGTTGGTGTACCATCGCCACGTAACAGGATCATATCATCGATCTTGTCATTTGCGACTTTCACTTCGCCCTGTACGGCATCAACAACTGTTGTTTCACCTTCCAGCGGGGCTTTCAAACGAACAACGGGTTTAATACCTTCCGGCGGGGTCGCATCTGAATCACGCCAGCGACGATCATAAGCCACCGTGCGGCCTTCTGCGCGGGCTTTTTCGCGCATTTCGGTCAATTCATCCGGCGTGCAATAACAATAGTACGCTTTACCTTCCGCAAGAAGTTGCTGCGCAACCTCTGCATGACGATCCCGACGTTCAAATTGAGAAACGACATCGCCATCCCAATCAATGCCGAGCCAGTTCAAGCCGTCAAAAATTTTATCCACTGCATCGTCCGTTGAACGTTCACGGTCAGTATCTTCGATACGTAGAAGGAATTTTCCGTTATGATGACGGGCGAATAGCCAGTTGAAAAGAGCCGTACGCGCCCCACCAATGTGGAGGTAGCCGGTCGGAGAAGGAGCAAATCGTGTTACGACAGTCATGTAGCCAAAATCTTTGTTGTTTCTTTAGTTGGCGGTTGTGTACCATATAAAAATGAGATGTGCATTAGTTGCTTTTGAAAAAATACTGTCAAAAATCCGACACAAACATCAAAAGCTTTATTTTTCAACGCCTTTTAAGCTCTTTTTAACTCAAGAAAAAGATCATTTTTTCTTGTGGATTCCGGTTCTACTTGCCGTTGGAATTGCTTTTTATTTTGGTATCACCACAGAACTCCCTACTTGGATAGGGTTAACTTGCTTATTTATAAGTGGTCTGACCACGTATTATTTACGTGATTATTACATTGTATTCTTAAGTACTTTGTCACTGACTATAATATTCGTCGGTTTTTCATCAGCACAATTGAGAACACTCTCCGTTGATACCAAAGTACTGCCATACAGTGTTGGCGCCACACAAATTCAAGGACGAATCGCTAAAATCATCCCCGAAGAAAAGGGAATAAAACTGGTCCTTGATAACTTGCAAATCAGTCGTTTACGGGCCGATCATATTCCCAGTCGCGTGCGATTACATGTAAACAGCCCCACTTCCAACTTAAAAACAGGCCAATGGATCAAGACTCGCGCGGTCTTGAAACCACTTCCACAGCCTGTCAGCCCGCACGCCTTTGATTTTCAGCGATATGCCTATTTTAAAGGCATCGGTGCCATCGGTTTTATCTACGGCGATCTTGAAATCTTAAAAAATACAGAAGGTGGGCAATACGATTTCTTTGCAGAACTGAGGCAATCTGTACAAAATCGCTTAACAGATTTTTTCCATAAACCTAAAGACAAGGATATCTTGAGTCTCGCCACCACTTTCCTGACCGGAAGCAAGGGATTGATCAACGAAAAGACAATGGAAAATGTTCGCAAAGCCGGACTGGCCCATCTTCTTGCCATTTCAGGCCTACACATTGGGCTGGTCTGCGCCTTGTTTTTCTTTTGTATCCGTTTTTTATTGAGCCTTATTCCGTCTTTGGCCTTGCGACACCCCACTAAAAAATGGGCAGCTGTCTTTGCCATTGCGGCAACCTTGTTCTTTACTCTTTTAACCGGGGCAAGTGTACCCACCATACGTGCCTTTATTATGAGCACCATTGTGTTGGTGGGCGTTTTACTGGATCGAAAAGCCATTTCCCTGCGAAGTGTTTCTTGGGCGGCCATTTTCATTTTGATTTTGTTCCCAGAAAGCCTGATGGGTGCAAGTTTCCAACTTTCATTTGCTGCCGTAACCGCCTTAATTGCTTTTTATGAACATCGTAAACCCAGCCCCAGTCGCCCGAAAATAATCAGCTATATTGGTGATATTTTTTCGTCCAGCCTGATCGCCACTTGCGCAACAACACCTTTTGCCGCCTACCATTTCAATCGGGTGGCGCTATGGGGGATTGGGGCAAATCTGTTGGCGATACCGCTAACCGTCTTTTTGATCATGCCCTTTGGATTGGCGGCACTCATCCTGATGCCTTTTCATCTGGAGGCTTTCCCCCTCTGGATCATGGGCAATGGTATTTCTGCTTTGTTGTGGGTTGCCAATGAAACAGCTGGGTTACCTTTTGCGCAAATCAACATATCTGCACTCAATGACCTTTCCCTGATTTTGCTGACGCTTGCGGGTTTATGCCTTTGTTTATTAAAATCGAAAATCCGTTTTCCTGCATGTGCTATTGCAAGCTCAATCGCGTTTATCGTCACTTATAACAACAAACAACCCGATATCTTAATCAGCGGGGATGGTCGGGTTTCTGCCATTCAAACAGAAAGCGGGGAAGTCGTTGTCTCGCAATTACGACGCGCTGCTTATACGCGCGAAAACTGGTTGCGGCGTTGGGGGAAGGATGAAAATCAGCTCAATTCATTCGAACAACAACTGGCCTGTGACCGTCAAGGCTGCCTGTTTCGAGATCGAAATGGCTATCAAATTATTTTTAACCGTCAATCTATGGCCTTGGGTGAAGATTGCCAACGCGCTGATATCTTAATTACGCCACAACATAGCCCAGCGGTTTGTACAGAACCCCAATTGATTATTGATCAGCACAGCCTGAAACAACACGGTGCGCATGCCATCTATATTGGCACAACGGGTAAGATTGAACTTGAAACCACCCGCAATGTCAGAGGGCAACGCCCTTGGACCATTTATGGAACCGATTAACCGAACAGAGGCCTAATATTTGCGGATCAAACCAACAAGACGCCCCTGTATTTTTACACGGTCCGGCGGCAAAATGCGGGTTTCATAGGCCGGGTTCGCCGGTTCCAGCGCAATTGAGCCCCCTTTGCGGCGCAATTTCTTCAAAGTCGCTTCTTCCTGATCGACCAGCGCAACGATAATCGCGCCATTTTCCGCGGTATTACAGCGTTGAATGATCACCGTATCTCCATCATTAATACCCGCCTCAATCATGGAATCGCCTTCAACTTCCAACGCATAGTGGTTCCCCAGCCCCAACAGACTGGCGGGAACATCCACATGATTGCTATCATCCTGCAAGGCGGCAATCGGTGTACCGGCAGCGATTTTACCAACAAGGGCAAGCTGCACAGCTTCGGAGTCCGGTAAAATATCCGTATTTGCGCGTTTATTACCGTCAAGGCCACCCACTTGATTGCGCGCTTCCTGTAAATCATGGACTTTGGAGCTATCAGAACGCAAAGGTCCCTCAAGCTGATCCTGATTTTCAGGGACACGTAAAACCTCAACCGCACGGGCACGGTGAGGAAGACGGCGGATAAAGCCTCGTTCTTCCAATCCGGTAATCAAACGGTGAATGCCGGATTTGGACTTCAGGTCCAATGCTTCTTTCATTTCATCATAAGAGGGGGAAACACCTGTATCCTTAAGGCGTTTTTCAAGGAACAAAAGCAGGTCGTATTGTTTTTTCGTCAACATAGTTGTTCACCCTCCCGAAGTGGAACAAAAGTAAAACACACCATATGTTCTACTTTAGTTCCTAAAACAGGTCAAGAACAAAACAGGTTCTTACAGAACAGGCATCAGACAGAAAGCAAGGTGTCCCGAACGTAAATCACGTTCGTCTCATCACCTTTATCCAAGGCTGGGGCGTTAACCGGGCGAAGAATGAAACCTTCGCAATGGGCAAGGTTCGCCAGCATCGCACTGTCTTGCTTATCGTAAGGGGTTGCGACCAGTTGCCCATTTTCGTTATGAGAAAAGACCGCGCGCATAAATTCTTGTCGCGCCCCATTGGCTTTCACAGCGCCACCCAAAACGGCCCGAATAGGTTTATCCTGTTCAAACGGCAAGCCTTGCATTTTCTTTAAAGCGGCACGCAGGAAAATGAAGGCCGTCACATAAGCTGATACCGGGTTACCCGGCAGTCCCATCGCGGGTTTATCTTTTATACGGCCAAACATAAACGGCTTACCGGGCTTAATAGCAATCCGGTAAACATCAATATCCAGACCTTCTTCACCCAAGACATTGCGAACCAGATCATATTCACCAACCGAGACACCGCCGGACGTCACCAACAAATCCGCTCCATCCACACCGGCCAGCATAGATCGCAGGGAACTTTCGCTATCCCCCGCAATTCCCAGATTAATGGCTTCACCGCCCATCGCGGTAACCATTGCCCCAATCATCAGGGAATTTGATGAAATAATTTGGCTATCGCGCAACGCTTCGCCGGGCATAACCAGTTCATCACCCGTCGCCAAAATCGCCACACGCGGTTTGCGATAGACATGAACCCACGGCACATTCATCGCACACAGCAACCCGATATCACGCGCCGATAAAATTTGGCCTTTCTTGATCAGGATATCGCCTTTAGAAAAATCCAGCCCGGCACGGCGCACGAACTTACCTTCAAACGCGACTTCCTTAAAGGTAATCAGATCGCCATCGACCTCGGTATCTTCCTGCATGATGACCGCATCCGTACCCGCCGGTAAGGGCGCACCTGTGAAGATACGGACACATTGCCCAGCTTGTACCGTACCCATAAACGGCCCACCGGCTTGTGATTCTCCAATACGTTTAAGGCTTACAGGATGTACAGGAATATCAGATGAAACAACCGCATAGCCATCCATTGCAGAAACCGGGGCAGGGGGCTGGGTTAAGCGCGCAGCCACATCTTCAGCCACCACACGGCCCAAGGCATCGGCAACAGAAACCATTTCAGCAGGCAGGGCGCGAATACCTTCTTCAACTTTGGCAAAGGCATCGTTTAAGGGAATTAAACTCATTGTGCGACGAACTTTCCTGATTTGCCGCCTTCCTTATAGGTAAGACGCACATCCGTGATCGTCATTCCCTTATCAACGGCCTTACACATGTCATAAACGGTGAGACAGGCAACGGAGACCGCTGTTAAAGCTTCCATTTCGACCCCGGTACGACCCTTGAGCTTGCAGGTTGCCTCCACATCCACGGCATTACGTTCGGGCACGCAGATCAGTTCCACTTTTACAGACGTCAACGCCAGCGGGTGACACAACGGAATTAAGTCAGGCGTTTTTTTCGCCCCCATAATGCCTGCTAATTGCGCAACACTAAGGACATCACCTTTCTTCATGGTGCCATCCATAATGCGTGCCAGCGTTTCAGCCTGCATAATAACACTGCCTTTTGCGGTTGCACTGCGTTCGGTAATGTCTTTTTCCGAGACATCGACCATCACGGCGTTCCCGTCCTGATCGAAATGCGTGAACTGATCGCCCATATGTTCCTCTTAAAATCGCGTGGTTAATTCTCAGCGGGCCAAAAGTGCTTGTGTCGCGGCTTCCACATCATCCTGTCGCATCAAAGATTCCCCAACAAGGAAACAGTTGGCATTGACTTTGGACATGCGGGCCAGATCTTCCGGGTTAAAAATCCCGCTTTCACAAACCAGAAGTCTATCTTTTGGTGCCATCGGAGCCAGACGTTCCGTTGTCGTCAGGCTAATTTCCATCGTCTTCAGGTTCCGGTTATTCACGCCGATTAATTTGGATTTCAATTTCAAGGCACGTTTCATTTCTTCTTCATCGTGCACTTCAATCAGACAATCCATCCCATAAGACAAGGCTTTTTCTTCCAACTCCGCTGCCAGATCATCTGACAACGCCGCCATAATCAGCAAAATACAATCGGCACCCAAGGCACGGGCTTCCGTGACCTGATAGGTATCAATCATAAAGTCTTTGCGTAAAACCGGCAGGGATACAGCATTGCGCGCCACAACTAGATATTCGTCAGCCCCTTGGAAATAGGGAACATCCGTTAAGACAGACATACAGGCTGCGCCGCCTGCTTCATAGGCTTTGGCAATTTCAACCGGATCAAAATCCGGACGGATCAACCCTTTGGACGGGGATGCTTTCTTGATTTCCGCAATCAACCCATATTGTTTTGCCCGCACCCGTGTTTTCAGCGCACTGATAAACCCGCGTGGTCGTGAGGCTTGCTTGGCGGCAACTTCCAAAATGTTCAGGCTTTTGCGTTTTTTACAATGTTCAACGTAGTCCCGCTTATCAGCACAAATTTTTGCCAGAATATCACTCACTGACTTATTCTCCGTTTGTGGCTTTGACCAAATTCGCCAAGGCTGCTTTTGCCTTGCCTTGATCAATTGAATCCGCAGCCATTGCCATACCATCCGTCAGACTTGAGACTTTATCTGCCACCATCAAAGAGGCAGCAGCATTTAACAATACAACATCGCGATAGGGGCCGGTTTCACCGTCAAACAAACGATGGATCGCTGCCGCATTATGGGCCGCGTCACCGCCTTTAAGGTCTTCTTCACTGACCAGTGACAAACCAAAATCGCTTGGATTAATTTCAAATTCACGGACTTGACCGTTTGCAAACTCCGCCACATAAGACGGACCCGTTGTTGTGATTTCATCCATGCCGTCACTGCCATGCACGATCCAGACTTTCTCACTGCCCAAACGCCCCAGCACCTCTGCCATTGGGCGCACCCAGCGTTTATCAAAAACCCCGGTCATTTGGCGTTTCACACCTGCCGGATTAGACAACGGCCCGACAAGGTTGAAAATCGTACGCGTGCCAAGCTCCACCCGGTGCGGACCGACAAAACGCATCGCTGTATGATAAAGCGGGGCCATTAAAAAACCGATCCCGACTTCGGCAATGGCTTTTTCCACTATGGGTACAGGGGCTTCCATATTCAATCCAAGACTGGAGAGAACATCTGCGGCCCCGGATTTTGAAGACAAAGCCTTGTTACCGTGTTTTGCAACCGCCACACCACAACCCGCCACCACAAAAGCCGTTGCTGTTGAAATGTTCAGCGTTCCTTTGGCATCCCCGCCTGTACCAACAATATCAATCGCATCGGCCGGCGCCTTGATCGGGCGCATTTGTTCGCGCATGGTCGTCACAGCGCCTGTGATTTCATCTACAGTTTCACCACGCACACGTAACGCCATCAAAAAACCGCCAATTTGTGCCGCGCTTGCTTCACCTGTCATAATAATATCAAAGGCGGCTTTGGCTTCTTCCTGCGTCAAAGACAAGCCATCGGCAACCTTGGCAATAAGGGGTTTCATCGCGTCACTCATCTGGCTTATCCCTGTTTTTCTGCGAGTTCTAAAAAGTTTTTCAAAAGCTGATGCCCATGTTCAGAAGCAATGCTTTCGGGGTGGAACTGCACACCATGAATGGGCAATTCTTTATGTTGCACCCCCATAATCACGCCATCGTCCGTTTTTGACGTGACTTCCAGACAATCGGGCATACTTGCCGGGTCAATCGTCAAAGAGTGATAGCGCGTTACAGCCAGCGGCGAAGGAATATTAGCAAAAACACCTTTGCCTTCATGGTGGATCGGGCTGATTTTTCCATGCATGGGTTCAGGGGCACGCACAATCTTTGCCCCAAAAGCCTGACCAATGGATTGATGCCCCAGACAAACCCCGAAAATCGGCAACTTGCCAGATGCTTTTTCAATCAATTCCAGGCAAATACCAGCCTGATCCGGGTCACAAGGGCCGGGGGATAAAATGATCCCTTGCGGATTTAAGGCCATCGCCTCATCCGCACTGAGCACATCATTTCGCCGCACGACCATCTCCGCCCCCAGTTCCCCAAAATAGTGAACGAGGTTATAGGTGAAGCTATCATAATTATCAATTAACAGAAACATATCAGCAACTTACATGTAAAAGTTCAGGTGTCACGCAAAGTACATACCCCAAACAAAATTCTTTATGGACGCAGAATGCAAGCAGACTGCCGTAAGGTCAAGGTGAATATAGCCATAAAATGTCGTCAAATTCGAATAATTTATCCCTTGACCTTGCCCTTACTGGAAAGACCATATAACATTACAGTTAGATGGAAGGTAAAGCCATGACAGAGTATAAACTGAACATCACCGGAATGACGTGCGCGTCTTGCTCCAGCCGCATTGAGAAAGTTCTCAACCGCATGGACGGAGTCAAAGAGGCGACGGTTAATCTCGCCATAGAACAGGCTCATATCAACGTAAGCGATGATAGCGTATCCGTTGGTGATTTGATTACCAAGGTCGAAAAAGCCGGATTTGGTGCCACTGAAATACGTGACGATACGATTGAGCCGGAAGAAAAGCCCGATAATCGCGAAAAAGGGATTTTAACCTTCTGCTTGTTCTTAACCATTCCCTTGGTTGCTCCGATGATCTTGATGCCCTTTGGGATCACTTGGCATTTAAACGGTTATGTTCAGCTTTTACTCGCAACCCCGGTTCAACTGGTTGCCGTTTATCGCTTTTATGGTTCTGCCTGGGCGGCACTCAAAGGATTGACGGGAAATATGGATTTGCTTGTTTCCCTTGGGACAACAGCGGCCTTTGGCCTCAGTCTCTATGAGTTATTTGCCCCATCCGGCAATCATCAAGCTCTGTATTTCGAAGCTGCGGCAGCAGTGACCAGCTTAATCCTGTTGGGAAAATGGTTGGAAAACCGTGCCAAGCACGGGGTTACACAGGCCATTCGTGCCTTGATGCATTTGCGCCCGGAAACAGCCCGCAGACAAGAAGGTGATATGGAAAAGACCGTTTCTGTCAGCGACATTCGCCTTGGCGACATTATCATTGTCAAACCCGGTGAAAACATCCCGGTCGATGGAAAGATTATCAAAGGCCGCAGTGAACTGGATGAATCCATGCTCACCGGGGAAAGTATGCCAGTCACAAAAACTGTGGATGAGGAGGTTACAGGCGGGGCGATTAACGGATCCGGATTGCTGGTCATTGAAACGACTGCAATCGGCAAAGAAACAGTGCTATCCAAGATTATCGAGATGATCCAAGGCGCCCAAGCCAGTAAAGCCCCTGTGCAGAAACTCGCAGACCGTATTGCCGCCATTTTTGTCCCCATTGTCTGTATTATCGCCGCGTTTACCTTGGTTGGTTGGCTGATTTATGGGGTCAGCAGCGATATTGCCATCATTAACGCCGTAACAGTGCTTGTTATCGCATGTCCTTGCGCCCTTGGCTTGGCCACGCCAACTGCGATTATGGCGGGAACCGGGGTCGGTGCACGTCATGGCATTTTGATCAAGGATGCGCAATCACTGGAACTTGCCCACAAGATCGACACTGTTATTTTCGACAAAACGGGAACGTTGACCGAAGGCAAGCCCGAACTGATTGACCAAAGCGGTGATTTTCTTTTTATCGCTGCCAGCTTACAACAAGGCAGTGAACACCCCTTGGCAAAAGCCTTTATCGTCGATACAAAATTATCAGAAGTTCAAGATTTTCAGGCGACCACAGGGCAGGGGATCAGCGGACAAATCGACAATGTTGTCTATCGCTTGGGCAATCGCAAACATATGCAAAACGCGCTTGCCCCCTTTGAAAGTCAGGCCCAAAAATGGGAAGAACGTGGCCACACGGTTGTTTGGTTGGAAAATGATGAAAGCATCCTCGGTATTTTTGCCATTGGTGATAAAATCAAAGCCAGTGCCAAACAAGCCATTGCCACCTTGAAAGAAAAAGGAATTACGCCAGTACTCCTGAGTGGGGACAATAAAAAAACGGCACAAAGCGTTGCTCAACAAGTTGGCATCGAAACCGTTATTGCCGAAGTTCTGCCCGCGGATAAAGCTGATCAGGTCAATCAATTGAAGGCAAAGGGCGCCACGGTTGCAATGGTCGGTGATGGCGTCAACGATGCCCCCGCATTGGCTGCTGCCGATGTCAGCTTTGCGATGGGTACCGGATCGGACGTTGCCATTCACAGTGCAGGCATAACGTTGATGCGTGCCGACCCTGCATTGGTGGCACAAGCCATTGATATTTCAAATGCAACCTACAACAAAATACGTCAGAACCTGTTCTGGGCCTTTTTCTACAATGTCGTTGCCTTACCGGCTGCGGCGCTCGGTTTGCTTAATCCGGTAATTGCCGGTGGTGCAATGGCGCTCAGTAGTGTAAGTGTGGTCACTAACTCCTTATTATTGAAACGGTGGAAGCCATGAATATAAGTAAGGTCTCCAAATTAACTGGCGTCAGCGCCAAGACCATTCGTTATTATGAAAGCATCGATCTGATGCCCGAACCGGCACGCGCTGATAACGGCTATCGCGATTATTGCGAACGCGATGTCGAAATCCTCCGCTTTATCCAAAGTGCCCGCAAAATGGGATTTCCGTTGAAAGATGTCGGTAGCCTTCTGGAGCTTTGGCAAGATAAAAACCGTGCATCTCGCGATGTGCGCGAACTTGCCAAACGTCATATTGAAGAAGTCGAAAGCCGCATCAAAGAGCTGGAAGGCATACGCGACACCCTAAAAAATCTGGTGGACTGTTGCCACGGGGATGATCGCCCTGATTGCCCGATCCTAAACAGCTTTTTAAAGGAAGACAGCTGTGGCTGCGCCGAAACCGAAGAATAAAAAAAAGAAAAAACGAAATCTGGGACCGCTGATCGGCGCATTGCTGATTGGCGGACCCTTGGTTTATGGTGCCGTCTATTTTAAAGATCGGACCTTCAACCATGATCCGCAACAAAAGGCACAAGGCCAAGCGTGGTATAAAGAACATGCCAAAGCCCCTGAAATGATCCGTCTGCCTGATGCGCCGCTTATTCTGGCCGCAAAGGAAGCCGAGATCGACCCCCATGTGCGTGAGTTACCACCCAAACGACCCTTAAGAAAACAGATCCCTTCCGAAGTAAAGCCGCGCATCAACAGTGTCGATATGACAGCAAAACCCCAGCCGCCTGCCGCTGTTTATGAAGAAGCTTTGCCTCAGGACGTGTATACGCCTGCAATTGTTCCAAATACAGAACGCGCCCCCGTCATCGTTGCCCCGCAACACTTACAACCGCGTTGGATGCAATATGCTTTAAAAATGGATGTGCCGACCAATAAACCCATGATCGCCGTTGTTATTGACGATTTGGGATTGGACCGTAAACGCACAGCGCGCACACTCGCTTTACCCGCCCCATTGACGATGGCTTTTATCCCTTATGCCAAAAGTCTGGATAAACAAACCGCAACAGCGCGCAACAACGGACATGAACTTTTAGTTCACCTTCCAATGGAACCTTTGAATGAAAAATTGGATGCAGGCCCGAACCATTTAAACACCCATCTTGCCCATGAAGACCTGCAAGACCGTATTCATTGGAATTTGGAACGTTTTGGCGGCTATGTCGGTGTTAACAACCATATGGGCAGTCGCGCAACAACTGATAAGACAGTAATGAGCGCCCTCATGGCGGAATTGCGTAATCGCGAAATGTTATTTTTAGATTCCCGCACCAACGCAAAATCTGTTGGCGGTGAAATGGCCGCGCAGGAAGGGGTTCCTTTTGCAGAACGCAATGTCTTTCTGGATAACGTGAACGACAAAACAGCCGTGCTCAAACAATTAAGCTTATTAGAAAGAGTTTCACGAAAAACAGGCTTTGCCGTCGGTATCGGACATCCGCGCGACGGTACCATTGACGCCTTAAAAGAATGGCTCCCCTTGGCACAAAGCAAGGGGTTTAGCCTTGTTCCCATCTCGCAAATCGTATTAAAGAAACAAGAACTGAGTTAAGGAGTTCCCTGATGAATAATACATATATCGTTGACGGCATGACATGCGGCCATTGTGCACAAGCTGTCACAAATGCCCTTAAATCCTTAAACGACACCGCAGACATTCAAGTGGACCTGGAAAAGAAAACCGTGACGGTCAGTGGTATTGACGATGACGCAGCCATTTCAGAGGCTGTCGAAGACGCAGGCTTTGATTTTAAAGGAAAAGCGGAATGAACCTTGGTTACCTGCTCCCCATTTTTGTCACTGTTTTTTTAGCAGAACTGGGAGATAAGACCCAATTGGCAACGGTTTTATTCGCATCGGATAAAAACCATAGTCCGCTGTTTGTTTTTATTGCCGCTGCCGCCGCTTTGGTGGCATCAACCGCAATCGCCGTTATTCTGGGCGCTGCGGCAGGAAAATATCTCGACAATATACCGCTGAAATTGATTGCGGGTATCGGCTTCATCGCCATCGGCGCATGGACAGTCTTTGATCACTTCAAAGCATAAAAATAGCGTCGATCCAACAGGTTACCAGGATCGACGCTATTATATTTTTTAATAATCTGAATAAAATCAGTTTCGTTGCTTATCGTCAGAAGCAAATTTATAGGCTTCTTCTGCTGCGCGAACCAAGGCACGTGCCTTGTTGATACTTTCCTGATATTCACCTTCCGGACTGCTGTCGGCAACAACACCACCACCGGCTTGAACATACATTTTACCATCTTTAAGCAAGGCCGTGCGCAAGGCAATGGCGGTATCCATATCACCATTGGCCCCGAAATAGCCGATACATCCCGCATAAAAACTGCGCCGTTCCGGTTCCAGCTCATCAATAATTTCCATCGCGCGGACCTTCGGCGCCCCAGAGACGGTCCCTGCAGGGAAGCCACCGATTAAGGCATCCATATTGTCAAATCGATCTGTATCCAGTTCACCAACCACATTCGACACGATGTGCATCACATGGGAATAAAGCTCGACAATCATTTGATCCGTAACTTTAACCGTCCCGATTTTAGCAACACGTCCAACATCGTTGCGCCCCAGATCCAGCAACATTAGATGTTCGGCCAATTCTTTTGGATCAGACAGAAGATCTTCCATCAGGGCCTTATCTTCAGCGGCATCTTTGCCGCGAATACGCGTTCCGGCAATCGGACGAATGGTCACTTCACCATCGCGTTGACGGACCAAAATTTCAGGACTGGACCCGACCAGTGAAAATTCCCCAAAATTAAGGAAGAACAAGAACGGAGACGGGTTCAATCGACGCAAGGATCGATATAGCGCAAAAGGCGGTAATTCAAAGGGCAGGGTAAAGCGTTGCGACAACACAGCCTGAAAAATATCACCGGCCAGAATGTATTCTTGTGCCTTATGAACCATGCCATGAAAATCTTCACGGCTCATATTCGACACAGGTTCCGGCAATTCGCCAATATTTTCGTTAAAGTCGCGACTGATCCGCAAACTGGATTGCAGTCCATCGACAATTTCCTGCAAACGATCCAGTGCTGCATCATACGCATCCTTGGCGCTTAATCCCATTTGTGGGCGCACAGGGGTGACAATCATGACCACGTCCTCGATATTATCAAAGGCAGCAATGATCGTCGGGCGCATAAACACCCCATCGGGAATGCCAAGCGGGTCAGGATTATTATCTGGCAGCTTTTCCATCAAGCGCACCGTGTCATAGCCCATATACCCCACAAGGCCGGCAGCCATCGGGGGCAGGGGGGCTGGTAGCTCGATCGCACTTTCGTCAACCAAGGCGCGTAAGGAATCCAGTGACGTTTTATCGCAAGCCTCAAAAGTATCACGTGTCAATCCAGCATTGCGGTTGATCTCTGCCTTTTCCCCGAAACACCGCCATGTCACATCGGGTTTCAAACCCAAAAATGAATAACGACCACGCTTGGCACCGCCTTCAACAGATTCCAACAGGAAACTATCAGGTTCACCTTGCGCCAACTTCATCATCGCAGAAACAGGCGTTTCCAAGTCGGCAACCTGTTTGGTCCACACAACCTGTGCCGTTCCATTTTGATAAAGTTTTTCAAAAGCGGAAAATTCGGGGAAAGCAATCATATTATTGAGACTCTGACACAAAGAGACGATTAACCATTGCACGGTCGACATTGACGCTGTAGCGACTGCGCAGGGCGTTTACGAATTGGGTCTGCATATCATTGGAAACTGCGTTCACCATTTCGCCACGTAATGCTTCGATTTGGGATTTATCAGCATCACCGTCTGTAGATTTGATTTCACTCAGTACGGCAATGATTTGACCGTTTTGCGTTGCCCCAATCGCCGTATCACCAACGTTGCTTTCAAACAAAGTTTTAACAACGTCTTTGGGCAATTTCGCATCCATGCGAGTGAAGTTCATTTCACTGGTCAATACCAGTCCTGCTTCTTCAGCAACTTGAGCAATCGGTGTACCTGATTTGATTTTGGCAACGACTTCTTCTGCTTTTTTCTTGGCAGCATCAAATTTCTTCAAATCAAGAACGAAAGATTCAACAGCCAGTTTCACATCCTCAAACGGACGCGCTTTACTGCTGGTGATATTATCAACGCGAACCATGAAATAACCGCCTTGGCCGTCATCTTTCATCACCGGTTCAGCGTTCATATCCAGTTGGAAAGCTTCATCCAAAATGGCTTGCTGCCCTTTTAATGCATCGACCTTCTTATAATCTTTGCTGTTGGCACGATCATCAGTTGATGCAATGCTCACAACATCGAAACCGACAGCTTTTGCCGCCTCTTCAATTGTCGCACCGCCGCCCAAGGCATCTTCAATCTGATTTGAAATCGCGAACACTTCTTCCGTTGCCAGTTCAAGGGCAACAGCATCACGTAATTCATCTTTCAAATCATCAAATGTCGGATCAACCGCTTCCACCGCGTCACTGACATGGACAATGTGCCAACCAAGCAATGATTGAACCGGTGCACTGGCTTCGCCTTTGGACAAGGCAAAAGTGACTTCGCGCAAATCTTCCGGCAATTCTTCTTTGGTCACATCGCCGAGTTCCAGCACCTCGCCACCTAATTCAGCAAAAGCTTTACCTTCGGCCAGTTCTTGTGCGGCTTTCTTGGCGTCTTCTTCATTTGCAAAGACGATTTGTTCAACGGTACGGCGCGCCGGCTTTTTAAATTCAGCATGGCGGGCACTGAACGCATCTTCGATTTTTTCAAGCGGAACGTCGATTGTTTTGGCAATCGCAGCAGGCGTAATATGCAACAGGGTCAAGCCGCGATATTCCGGTGCCATAAATGAATCGATGTTGTCTTCGTAATATTTACGAACTTCTTCTTCCGTCGGGGCGGGAATATCGCCAACGGTATCCAGACCAACTGTCAAAACATCTGCAGAACGTTTTTCCTGTAAATAAACATACAGGTCCTTGGCTGCACTGCCCGGCATATAAACACCACTGTTTAAGACACTGATGACTTGTTCGCGGGCAAGATCGCCACGCACAAGTTCAATATACTGCGCTTCGTTCAGGCGGTTGGAAAACATAACTTGTTCAAACCGTGCCCGGCTGAATTTGCCATCTTCCAAAAACATTTCAGTGGATCGGATTTCTTTAGCGACTTGTTCATCGCTAATCGCAACATCCAGATCGTCCGCGTTTACCGCCAACAGAGTACGGTTAATTGCACGATCAACCACACTGCCGCCAATGGCCTTGGACAGGTTTTCGTCAACCCCTTGATCCCCGGTCAACTGACGCATACGGGCCATTTCACGCTGGAAATCATTATAGACTTCCTGTGCCGAGATTTCCTTGCCATCGACTGTTGCAACCGAGTTACCAGTTGCTGCGGGGCGCAACATATCCCCAATCCCCCATGCCGCGAAACTCGCGATCAACAGGAATAAAAGGGTTTTAACGACTATAGAATTAGAGTGTTTGCGAAAACCATCGAGCATGATGAAGACAATCCAACGATTAAGAGGAGTTATAAATTTGGTGCGCATCATAAGTAAGGAAGCACGACCTCGCAACAGCTTAAACACTCAAAATTTGCCAATATTGTGACAATTTGCCTCTTTTCCTCCATCGAACACAGAAAACTGACATAACAAGGCCTTAGGATTGGTCATTTTTTAGATTATCTTCTGGCTCTTAATAGGCAAATTGTGTAAAAGCAGGACAAATCTTAAACATCATTTGACATGACAGAATGAATGAGGGTGGACATTATGAGTGCACGACGTCCGTTAATTGCCGGTAACTGGAAAATGAATGGCCTGCGTGCAGATGCACGTGCCTTGGCCGACGAAATCGGAACCCTGCGGAAAAACAAATCCCAGGATGCGTTTGATTTATTGATCTGCCCCCCCTTTAGCGTCATCGAAACCGTTGGTCATGTCCTTGATAGCACGGGTGTCTTTTTAGGGGCGCAAGATTGCCACACCGCAGAAAAAGGCGCCCATACAGGTGATGTTAGCGCTGCCATGTTAAAAGATGCCGGGTGCAGCCACGTTATCCTTGGTCATTCTGAACGTCGCACCAATCACAAAGAAACCGACGAACTGGTAAAACAAAAAGCCATCGCAGCACAGGGCGAAGGATTAACCGCGATTATCTGTGTCGGTGAAACCGAAGCCGAACGCGAAAACGGTAAAACACTGGAAGTCGTCACATCACAAATTAAAGATTCTGTCCCGGAAGGGGCACGCGCGGACAATACGGTCATTGCTTATGAACCTGTTTGGGCAATCGGCACAGGTAAAGTCGCGACTCCAAACGATGTACAGAATGTTCATGGCGATATTCGCAAAACTTTAGCCGCGAAACTTGGTCAAGAAACAGCGGATGGCATTCGTATCCTCTATGGCGGGTCGATGAAACCCGAAAATGCCAAGGAATTACTGGCTCTCCCTGATGTTGATGGGGGGCTGATTGGTGGTGCGGCCCTAAAAGCAGAAGATTTTTGGGCAATTGCGCAAAGTTGTCCTAGCCTTTAAGGAAACTTCGCGCTAAAAGAAGCGCCAAGATTTTTTCGCGGGCGTAATTTTTACGCTCGCTCGATTTGTTTGAATGTAAGGATGGAAGAGAAGCGATGACAAACGTACTTCTCGTTATTCATTTGATCTTGTGCCTCGGCCTGATCATTCTGGTTTTGATCCAACGCTCTGAAGGTGGCGCATTAAGCGGCCTTGGTGGTGGCGGTGGCGGTATGAGCGGTCTGATGACCGGGCGTTCCGCGGCAAGCTTGTTGACGCGTGCAACGGGGCTTCTTGCTGGCGGTTTCATGCTGACAAGCCTGATCCTGTCATTGCTTGCCAATGCAGAGCGCAACACCACCTCTATTTTAGATACGGACACAAGTGCACCGGCCGCAGTAGAACAATCTGCACCGGCACCGGAGAAGTCCGATGAGCCGGGTGCGCCTCTAGCAAAATAAGTTTTTGCTTTTGGTTTAAAAGCAAGCTTGAAATTAGGTGAAAGAGGCGGTCAAATGACTGCCTCTTCTTCTTTGAATGAATTTGATCGACGTTTAGGTTGTTTGATATGACACGTTATATTTTTATCACTGGCGGTGTGGTTTCATCCTTGGGAAAAGGTCTGGGTTCAGCTGCGCTGGGCGCCTGTCTCCAAGCCCGCGGGTTTAAAGTTAGACTGCGCAAACTTGACCCTTATCTGAACGTCGATCCGGGCACCATGAGCCCGTATCAACATGGCGAAGTTTTCGTCACCGATGACGGCGCGGAGACCGATTTGGACCTTGGTCACTATGAACGCTTTACATCGGTCAATGCCATGCAAAGCGACAACGTAACCTCTGGGCGAATCTATTCCACCGTCATTCAAAAAGAACGTGCTGGCGAATATCTGGGCGCAACGGTACAAGTTATCCCGCATGTGACCGAAGCCATTAAAGAATTTACCAAAGCCAATGTAACCGACGAAGATTTTATCCTCGTTGAAGTCGGCGGTACGGTCGGTGACATTGAATCGTTGCCATTTTTAGAAGCCATTCGCCAAATGGGTAACGAGTTGGGGCGTGGGCGCACCATGTACCTGCACACCACCTTAGTGCCTTACATTCCTGCGGCAGGTGAATTAAAAACCAAACCGACCCAACACTCGGTCAAAGAATTACTTGGTCTGGGCATCAGCCCGGATGCGTTGCTCTGTCGTTGTGATCGCGAAATCCCGGCAGGCGAGCGTCGCAAAATCGCCCTGTTCTGTAATGTTGCCGAAGATGCCGTCATTCCGGCACTGGATGTGGACACCATCTATCGTGTGCCGCTTTCTTATCACGAAGAAGGACTCGACACAGTCGTTCTTAAACACTTCGGCATGGCCGCACCGGAACCTGATCTATCCAAGTGGGAAGAAATCGTTCATCGCGTTCTGGAACCGGAAGGCGAAGTGAACATCGGTATTGTCGGTAAATATACAGAACTTCTGGAAGCCTATAAGTCATTGGCCGAAGCCATGACCCACGGCGGCATCGCCAACAACGTCAAAGTCAATCAACATTGGATTGATGCCGAAACTCTTCTTGAAGAAGGTGGTCTGGCGCAGTTGGAAGACAAAGATGCGATTTTAGTTCCCGGTGGGTTTGGCGAACGCGGTGCAGAAGGCAAAATTGCTGCCATCAAATATGCCCGTGAAGAAAAAGTCCCTTATTTCGGGATCTGTCTCGGTATGCAAATGGCTGTTATTGAAACCGCCCGAAACATGGCGGGCATCGACGGGGCAGGGTCTTCCGAATTCGGCGCCTGCAAAACACCGATTGTCGGATTGATGACCGAATGGGCAAAAGAAGACGGTAGCAAGGAAAAACGCAGTGAAGATGGTGATCTGGGCGGCACGATGCGCTTGGGCGCTTATCCTTGCACACTTGTGCCCGATACCTTGGCGTACAATATTTATAACGGTGCCAAAGAAATTTCAGAACGTCACCGTCACCGCTATGAAGTCAATGTCGATTTCAAACAAAAACTTGAAGATGCCGGCATGAAATTCTCTGGTCTGTCACCTGATGGTATCTTGCCTGAAATCGTTGAATTGCCGGGACATCCGTTCTTTATTGGCGTTCAATTCCACCCGGAACTGAAATCACGCCCGACAAACCCGCACCCGATCTTTACAGCCTTCATCAAGGCGGCGATCGAACAGAACCGTTTGGTATAATCAAGGGAAACAATCATGGTTGCGCAAAAACACGTTCAAGTCGGCAATGTCACCTTTGGCAACGATCTGCCTTTTTGCCTGATCGCCGGACCTTGTTCTATGGAAGGGCGCAACCATGCCCTTGAAATGGCCCATGCCTTAACGGAAATGTGTTCCGATCTTGGTATCGGTCTGATTTACAAATCTTCGTTTGATAAAGCCAATCGTACATCGGTGGCAGGCAATCGCGGTATTGGTATTATGCCGGCCCTTTCCATCTTTCAGGAAGTGAAAGACACATACGGTTGCCCTGTTATCACTGATATTCACACCGAAGATCAATGCGCGGTTGTCTCCGAAGTTTGCGATATGATGCAAATTCCGGCCTTTTTATGCCGTCAAACCGATCTTCTTTTGGCAGCAGGCCAAACCGGCAAAGCTGTAAACGTGAAAAAAGGTCAATTCCTTGCCCCTTGGGATATGCCCAATGTCTGCAAAAAAGTGGCCTCAACCGGTAATGAGAACATTTTAATTACCGAACGCGGTTCCAGCTTTGGCTACAACACGCTTGTGACAGATATGCGCGGCCTGCCGCAAATGGCCCATGATACCGGCTATCCGATTATCATTGATTGCACCCATTCCGTCCAGCAACCGGGCGGGCAGGGCAATAGCTCCGGTGGTCGTCGTGAATTGGCCCCGGTTATTGCACGTTCCGCCATTGCCTTGGGCATTGCAGGCGTTTTTGCCGAAACCCACAATGACCCGGACAAAGCCATTTCAGATGGCCCGAATATGATTCCGGTCCACAAGCTAAAAGGCGTTCTGGAAACGCTGAAAGCATTGGATGAAGTTGCAAAAGCCAACCCGGTCGACCTGGTTGGTATGGCAACTTATTAACTTTCAAAAACTCTTAATTTCAAGAAGCTCCCGGATACATATTCCGGGAGCTTTTTTTTGCCTATTCCAAAGTGAATTACCCTCGCTCAAAACACTCGTATAAAGTTTACAAATAGAAAGTTAAAACTCTTAATGAGTATTTAAGCTTACAATTCAACAACTTAACCGTATATTTGCAGCATCTAGAACTTTTACACTTATCTAATTTAAGGTATCTTCATATAGAAAACACCTAAAACTTTTATGGGTATTGGACTGCATTTAAACTGTTACGAAAGTGAAAATCCAAATGAGTTTAGCACAGAGACTCGCCATCTTAATCTCCATTTCAGCAATTGGAATTTTCGTTGTTTTCGCATTAGACCTTCGTTCATTACATTCCAATCTGATCGAAGACCGGAAAACAACAATCAAAAACATTGTCCAGACGGGCGTCAACATTGCAAAATCGTATCATCAACTCACTCTTGACGGAAAAATGCCCGCCGATAACGCTAAAGCAAATTTAATAGCAGCTTTATCAGCCATGACTTTTGGTGACGGCGATTATGTATTTGCAATCACAAATGCCGGAGATATGGTCGCTCACCCCAGTTCAAAATTAAAAGGTAAAAACCTTATTGGATTAAAAGATGTTGATGGAAACCCCATTATTAAAAAGTTGATTGAAGCTGCTGAAAAAGGGGGCGGGTATGTAAGTTACAAATGGAATAAGAAGGGTAAAAAACAAGCCGTTCCCAAAGTAAGTTACGCAGAATATTCCAAGGATTGGGATATGGTCATCGGTACGGGGATCTATATTGACGATGTTGATGCCGTGTTTAAGAGAGAGCTGACCTTTGGTGCAATCATCACCATTTTCATATTATGCATTACTTGCAGCGTTGGCTATTTCATCGCACGCAGCATTAAAATCCCGTTAAAAGCTTTGCAAGTACAGATGAAACGCCTTGTGAATGGCGATCTGGAAATTAACGTTCCCTACCTTGAACGTAACGACGAAGTTGGAAACTTTGCCCAATCTCTGGAGTCTTTCAAAAAACAAGCCATTACCAACCATGAACTTGAAGAACTTGCAAAACACAAGGAACATGAAGCCGCTGCCAAACAAAAGAAAGCCTTGCTGGACATGGCAGATCATTTCGAAAAATCTGTCGGATCAATCGTCAATTCAGTTGTTGAAGCCACTCAAAGCTTGAATGCCAATGCAGAAAGCATGACGGATATTTCACATACAACAAGTTCTGAGGCCCTACATGTCAGAGAGAGCGCGGCAGATGCAACAGATAATGTGTCCACCGTTGCCGCTGCTTCCGAAGAGCTTCATTCCTCAATTCAAGAAATAAGCCGACAAGTGAGTGAAGCCAGTACCGTTGCCCAAAATGCAGCTGAAAAAGCAACCGTGACGGCCAAACAGATGGAAGTTCTTTCCTCCTCGGCTGATCGAATTGGTGAAGTCATTGCCCTGATTAACGGTATTGCAGATCAAACTAATTTATTGGCATTAAATGCTACAATTGAAGCCGCCCGAGCCGGAGAGATGGGAAAAGGCTTCGCCGTTGTTGCCACTGAAGTAAAAAATCTAGCCAATCAAACATCCAAAGCAACTGAGGAAATTTCCAGTCAAATAACGGCTGTTCAATCTGCTGTAGGTGATGCGGTTATCTCAATCACTGAAATCAGTGATGTTGTGGAGCGTGTTCGCGAGGTTTCTTCTGGAATAGCCGCCGCAGTTGAAGAACAAACAGCCGCCACACAGGAAATTGCCAACAGCGCACAATCCGCAGCACAAAGTACCGGTCGCGTTTCCGAACATATCAAGAAAGTATCTTCTTCTTCGGATCAAACACTTACTGTCTCAAATGAAGTTGTCAGTGCAGCCGATGCCTTAAATGCAAACTCCAGCCAATTAAACCAGGCTGTAGATGATTTCCTCACAGAGGTACGCGCAGACTAAGCAATACTTACATATGGCAGGGGGGAGGCTATGCTTCTCCCCGTTACATCTTGTGTTTTTTTATCCTTGTTAATGAATTGGGTATTTTCTTGCTTTTTTGTGCCCAACCAAGTATCAAACGGGCACTATTTTCCATTTTGTTTTCTGATCTTCCGAGAGGGCTTTTTTAATGAGCGCCATTATCGATATTCACGGTCGCGAGATTCTCGACAGCCGTGGCAATCCTACTGTTGAAGTTGACGTTTTGCTGGAATCAGGTGCGTTTGGTCGCGCTGCCGTTCCGTCCGGTGCCTCCACCGGTGTCCACGAAGCCGTTGAACTGCGCGATGGCGACAAAGAACGCTACCTCGGCAAAGGGGTTGAGAACGCTGTTGAATCCGTCAACGGTGAAATCTTCGATGCGCTGTTGGGTATGGAAGCTGACGAACAGCTGTTGATCGACCAAACCATGATCGATCTGGATGGCACAGAAAACAAAGGTCGTCTGGGTGCAAACGCTATGTTGGGCGTTTCTATGGCGGTTGCACGTGCGGCTGCTGAAGAAGCTGGCCTGCCGCTTTATAAATATCTTGGCGGTGTCTTTGCGCGTGAATTGCCGGTACCACTGATGAATATCATCAACGGTGGTGCCCATGCAGACAACCCGGTTGATATTCAGGAATTTATGATCATGCCGGTTGGCGCCTCATCCATCCGCGAAGCTATTCGCATGGGTGCCGAAGTTTTCCATGCTCTGAAAGCAGCCCTAAAAGCCGCAGGCCACAACACCAATGTTGGTGATGAAGGTGGTTTTGCACCGGCTGTCGGTTCTTCTGAAGAAGCTTTGAGCTTCATTATGACCGCTATTGAAAATGCAGGTTACACAGCCGGGGACGACATTGTTCTGGCCCTTGATGTTGCCTCTTCCGAGTTCTACAAAGACGGCAAATACGAATTGGCGGGAGAGGGGAAATCCCTGTCTTCTGCTGAAATGGCTGATTATCTGGCTGACTTGGTTGAGAAATTCCCCATCGTGTCCATCGAAGACGGCATGGACGAAGATGATTGGGAAGGTTGGAAAATCCTGACCGATAAAATTGGTGATAAATGCCAATTGGTCGGTGATGACCTGTTCGTAACAAACCCGAAACGCTTGGCTGATGGGATCAACCAAGGCGTTGCCAATTCCATTTTGGTCAAGGTCAACCAAATCGGGACCCTGTCTGAAACGTTGGAAGCTGTAGAAATGGCACAAAAAGCAGAATACACAGCTGTTATTTCGCATCGTTCTGGTGAAACGGAAGATTCGACAATTGCCGACATCGCGGTTGCAACAAATGCCGGTCAGATCAAAACCGGTTCTCTCAGCCGTTCTGATCGTATTGCGAAATACAACCAACTGATCCGCATTGAAGAAGAGCTTGGTTCTTCTGCTGTTTACGCAGGTCGTTCGGTTCTACGCTCATAAAAGAAACATTTTTGGTTTCTCTAAAAGGCCGTCTCCATTGAACTGGAGACGGCCTTTTTCTATTTATTTTGTCGAACAATCACGATCTATATAGAATTTGTTTACCAATTGTGTGCATAAAAAGAGGATCAGTACTTCTTTTGGATAGGGTAAAAATGAAAGCTTGGCGCACCATAAGGACCAAGTTTCAGCCGGGAATTTTCCTCCCGGTTCTTGGTGTGTGCGTGGTTCTTAATTTTGCCTATCATTTTGTACAGGGCGATGGCGGCATCCGAGCGTTGCTTGATTATCAAAATCGCATTGAAAAAACCCAACTCCAATTGGACCAAATTCGGGCAGAACGCCAACAGCTTGAACATCGTGTTTATTTGCTGCGCTCTGATAGTTTAGATCCCGATATGTTGGAAGAACGTGCGCGGGCCGTTCTCAATTTTGCCGCACCCAACGAATTTGCCATTGTTATAGAATAGGACAGACACAGTCATGACTGCAAAAAACTTACCAAACCCGCCTTATTATGCAGTCATTTTTGTCAACCAACGCACAAATGAGGATGCAGAAGGATATGGTCAAATGGCGGACCGTATGGTTGAATTGGCACAACAGCAACCCGGTTATCTGGGTATGGAAAGTGTACGAGAACCCGCAGGCAAAGGCATTACCGTTTCCTATTGGCAAGACCTAGACGCGATCCAAAACTGGAAGAAAAACCTCGAACATATCGAAGCGCGCAAACTTAGTAAGGAAAAGTGGTACGAAGATTATCAATTGCAGGTAGCGAAAATTGAACACGGTTACCGCTGGATTAAAAATTAGTCTTATCTGATTAATTAGACCTTGATTCCATTACATATTTCTCTTACTGATTCATACAATTATATTTTTTGTAGAAGAAAGGGGACGTCAGGGAAATGGAATGCAATGATATTGTCCCCAATCTCGAATTCTACAAAAACTTATGTGCGCATATTTCTGACGCTGTCTATTTGATAGAACCAGACAGTTCAAAAATTTTATGGGTAAATCCGGCAGGCTATAAGGACTTACTGATGGACGAAGATGACGTTCTTCATCAATCCGTGCTCAGTCTACAAAAAGATGTGATTGGCCCTCAACAATGGTCCTCCATTGCACAAGTTATCCACGAGACAAAACGCTTTACCTTCATTGGCAATCACAAACGCAAAAACGGTACAATATTTCCCGTTGAAGTGATCACCTCGGTTATTCAATATCAGGGAAAAGAACTCTTTCTTTCTATTGCCCGCGATATTACCAACCGACAACTACAAGAAGCTGACCTTATCGGCCGTGAAAAGAATATATGGACTGCAATCAATGCCAGTTCCGATGGTGTATGGGATTGGAATATTATAGATAACAGTGTCTATTTTTCACCCAGTTTAAAAAGAATGCTGGGCTACGGCCCCGATGAGATGGAAACAAAAGTCGAAACTTGGAAAAATAATATTCATCCTCACGACCTGTCCCGCGTTATGCAAGCACTTGAAGAACATATTCAAGGAACGCGTGAAAGATATGAATCCGTCTATCGGCTTAAAAATCGCAATGGGCATTATTTGTGGGTCCATGATATTGGCTGTATCACAGAACGTCTCAAAAATGGTGAAGTCCTCAACTTAACAGGGATTGTGCGCGATATTACTGATTACAAAACACATGAACTGCGCCTGATGGAAATGGCGGCTTATGACGAATTAACCCACCTTCGAAATCGACGAGAATGTATTCGAATTTTTGATAAACAGTTGGAATTTGCCGCACGTAGCAAGCACCAGCTTAGTGTGCTTTTATTTGATTTGGATTTTTTCAAGACTGTAAATGACAGATATGGTCACTTGGCTGGCGATCAGGTCTTGAAGGATATAGCACAAATTCTAAGCCAACACGTCCGAAAATCAGATTATCTTTTTCGCTGGGGTGGGGAGGAATTCATGCTGATCTGCCCCTCAACATCACGTGAAGAAGCCTGCATCTTAGCCGAAAAATTGCGCAATGTGATTGAAAAACATATTACGCATTACCAAAACATCACTATTTCCATTACAGCCAGCTTTGGCCTTGCAAGTTATCCAGAAAATGCACAGTCACGCGAAGAATTGACGCTCAGTGCAGACTCAGCCCTCTACACAGCCAAATCCAAAGGCCGTAACTGTGTTGTTTACGCTAAAACCCAACCGGGCCAAGTCACCCTTTGATTTTTCACAATATGAAATTAGGCTTTCTACGAATCTAGATATTTATCCGGTATTCAAATACCGCCCTCTGTCTTTTTTTCTATTTTTGCACCGCAATAAGTGCAATTCCTCTAAAAAGTACACTTATTGTTTCTACTACAAACAATATACACCTTATAAATATTAATATGATTTTAGTTAATTTGAAGGTTTTACTAGGACCTTGATGGTAGCACCGCTAACCCAGCCTAAGTCAAACCACAGCATAAGATACACCTAAGAATTAACCAATATAAAGTTAAATATACTTTTTGCACTGCAATACAAATAGTTATACCCCTTGAAAAACTTGCGTCACAGCCCCTTTTCAGGTTTTAACAGGGTATAAATTTGCTTCGCATCTATTGCCTATCATGGTCAGCCAAGGGGAGCCCTTATGGCAACACAAACAAAACGTACAACTCGGGGTAAGAAAAAGTCACCTGAGTCCACACCTGAAGAACTTATCAAATTCTATAAGGACATGTTGTTGATCCGCCGCTTTGAAGAAAAAGCCGGTCAACTGTATGGCATGGGCCTTATCGGTGGTTTCTGCCACCTTTACATTGGACAGGAAGCCGTTGTTGTCGGCATTCAATCCATTGCCAACCCACAAGACACATTGATCACATCCTATCGCGACCACGGTCATATGCTGGCCTGCGGCATGGACCCGGACGGCGTTATGGCTGAATTGACAGGGCGCGAGGGCGGCTATTCCAAAGGGAAGGGCGGCTCGATGCATATGTTCTCTAAAGACAAAGGATTCTACGGCGGTCACGGGATCGTTGGGGCACAAATCCCGTTGGGAACTGGTCTTGCCTTTGGTCACAAATATAAAGAAGATGGCGGCGTCAACTTTGCCTATATGGGTGATGGCGCGGTCAATCAGGGTCAGGTTTACGAAGCCTTTAACATGGCGGCCCTATGGAAATTGCCGGTTGTTTATGTCATTGAAAATAACCAGTACGGCATGGGTACGAGCTTGGAGCGTGCATCCAGCAACACCAACCTGTCTCAACGTGGGGCCGCACACGGCATTCCCGGCGTTCAAGTCAACGGCATGAGCGTTCTTGAAGTCCGCGAAGCCGCCCGTGAAGCGGCTGAAAAATGTCGCCGTGGCGAAGGCCCGGTCATTCTGGAAATGAAGACATACCGTTATCGCGGTCACTCTATGTCCGACCCAGCGAAATACCGCCCCAAGGAAGAGGTCCAGAAAGTCCGTTCAGAAAGCGACCCGATTGATTTCGTTCGCAATCTCTTGATCGAAGGCAATCACATGGACGAAGCCGGTCTCAAAGAGATCGACAAAGAAATTAAAGCCATTGTGACAAAGTCCGCCGAATTTGCCCAAACCAGCCCGGAACCAGCAGAAAGCGAGCTATGGACCGACGTGTTGGTCGAAGCCTAAGCGTTTAAGAGATAGAGGAAAAAATATGCCTATTGAAATTCTTATGCCTGCGCTTTCTCCGACCATGGAAGAAGGCAATCTTGCAAAATGGTGCAAGTCAGAAGGTGATAAAGTTGAATCCGGTGATGTGATTGCCGAGATCGAAACCGACAAAGCCACAATGGAAGTCGAAGCCGTCGATGAAGGTATTCTCGGCAAAATCGTTGTCCCTGAAGGCACACAAAACGTTAAAGTAAATGAGCTGATTGCCTTGCTGCTCGAAGATGGTGAAGATGCCGCCGCAGCCGACAATTATTCAGCAGGTGGCGCCACTGCTCCGGCAGTACAGGAAAGTGCCCCGGCGCAAAGTGAAGCAAGTGCCGCACCGACCGCATCAGCCGCCCCGGTTGCCGTTGCAGAAGACGCCTACACAGGCCCGACCGAGGCCATGACCGTCCGCCAAGCCCTCAACACCGCTTTGTTTGAAGAATTCCGCCGTGATGAAAAAGTATTCATCATGGGTGAAGAAGTGGCCCAATACCAAGGCGCTTACAAAATTTCTCAAGGCTTGCTGGAAGAATTTGGCGACAAGCGCGTTGTTGATACACCGATCACTGAAATCGGTTTTACTGGCTTAGGTGTCGGCGCTGCATGGTCCGGTTTGAAACCCGTTGTCGAATTTATGACCTTTAACTTTGCCATGCAGGCCGTTGATCATATCATCAACTCTGCGGCTAAAACACTTTATATGTCCGGTGGGGAAATTCCCTGTCCGATCGTCTTCCGCGGGTGCAACGGGGCCGCTTCACGCGTTGCGGCACAACATTCACAATGTTATGCGTCCTGGTATGCGCACTGTCCGGGCCTTAAGGTTGTTGTACCTTATTCCGCCGAAGATGCGAAAGGGTTGCTCAAGGCCGCCATTCGTGACCCCAACCCGGTGATTGTACTGGAAAACGAAGTTCTTTACGGCAAGACATTTGATTGCCCGACAGACGAAGATTTCGTTGTTCCCTTCGGTAAAGCCAAGATTGAACGCAGTGGTACAGACGTCACATTGGTGGCTTATTCCATCACAGTTGGCTGGGCATTGGAAGCGGCTGAGAAGCTTGCAGAACAAGGCATTTCAGCCGAGGTGATCAACCTGCGTTCCTTGCGTCCGTTGGATACACATACCATCGTTGAGTCTGTGAAAAAGACAAACCGTCTGGTTACGGTCGAAGAAGGCTGGGCTTACGCCAACATCGGTTCTGAAATCGCCGCACAGGTGATGGAACATGCGTTTGATTATCTGGATGCGCCTGTTACCCGTATTGCCGGTGCTGACGTGCCGATGCCATATGCCGCCAACCTTGAAAAACTCGCCTTGCCGCGGATCGACGATATCGTCAATGCCGCCAAAGCGGTTTGTTACAAGTAACCTCGGATAAAGGAACAGCATTATGCCTATTCAAATTTTGATGCCTGCACTTTCTCCGACGATGGAAGAAGGTAATCTGGCAAAATGGTGCGTTAAAGAAGGCGACACCGTTGAATCCGGCGACGTGATTGCCGAGATTGAAACCGACAAAGCCACAATGGAAGTCGAAGCCGTTGACGAAGGCGTTATCGGTAAAATCCTCGTTGCCGAAGGCACACAAGGCGTGAAAGTCAACGAACTGATCGCCCTGTTGCTGGAAGACGGCGAAGACGCAAGCGCCCTTGAAGGGGCAGAGTCAGCAGCACCGGCCCCCAGTGCCCCGGCGCAGGCCGACGCACCGGCAAAATCCGATGCAGCCCCAACCCCGACACCGGCAGCCCCCAGCACAGAGAAGGGGGATCGCATTTTCTCAAGCCCCTTGGCACGCCGAATTGCTGCCCAAGAAGGTTTGGACCTGAAAGCCCTGTCTGGTACAGGCCCGCGTGGTCGTATCGTCAAGCGCGACATTGATGCGGCTCTGGCTGCTGGTACAGGCAAAGCGACACCAGCCGCACCGGAAGCGAAAGCTGCACCCAAAGCAGCCGCGAGCGAAAGCAAAACCATTAGCGTTGATGATCCGATCTTTAAATTGCTGCCGGACTACGACGCAGTTCCAAATTCAAACATGCGCAAAACCATTGCCAAACGTTTGACGGAATCAGCCCGTGATATCCCGCACTTTAACCTGCAAGTGGACGTGGAAATCGACAAGTTGATGGCTTTGCGTAAAGAACTCAACAGCCGTGATGGTGCCGATTACAAGATCTCGGTTAACGATTTTCTGGTTAAGGCCACCTCTTTGGCCCTGACACGTGTCCCGGATTGCAATGTGGCTTTCACTGATGGGGCGATTTTGAAATTTAAACGGGTCGATATGGCAATCGCCGTTGCCGTTGAAGGTGGCCTGATCACACCGATCATCAAAGATGCCGCTTCCAAAGGCTTAGCAACATTGGCAAATGAGGCCAAAGATCTAGCCGCACGCGCCCGTGACGGTAAATTGGCACCGGAAGAATATCAAGGCGGGACATTTACTATCTCCAACCTTGGCATGTTTGGGATCAAAAGCTTTAACTCCATCATCAACCCACCCCAAGGCGGCATCCTGTCCGTCGGTGCCGGCGAACAGCGCCCTGTTGTTAAGGATGGTGCCCTTGCTGTTGCAACCGTTGTCACCCTGACACTGGCCGTTGATCACCGTTGCATTGACGGGTCCACAGGCGCTGCCTTTATCAAGGAACTCAAAACCTTGATCGAAGATCCGATCGCATTGATGCTTTAACCCGGGAAAGAGAGAAAAGATGTCCGATACAAATTTTGACGTCATTGTCGTCGGCGCAGGCCCGGGTGGCTACGTCGGTGCAATTCGCGCGGCACAACTGGGGCTGAAAACAGCCCTCGTTGAAGCCAAGCATCTGGGTGGGATTTGCCTGAACTGGGGCTGTATCCCAACCAAGGCGCTTCTGCGTTCTGCAGAAATCTACGAACATATGAAACATGCCGCTAACTTCGGTCTGGGCGCCAAGGAGGTCTCCTTTGACCTCGCCAAGATCGTTGAACGTTCTCGCGGTGTGTCCAAACAACTGTCCGGTGGCGTGGGCCACTTGTTAAAGAAAAACAAGGTGCAGGTGTTTGACGGTTACGGCAAGTTGCTGGGCGGCGGTAAACTTTCTGTCGAAAAAGACGGTAAAGTCTTTACCACGTTGTCTTCCAAAAACATCATCATGGCCACAGGCGCACGTGCGAAATCCTTCCCCGGATTGGAGCCCGACGGCAAACAGGTCTGGACCTATATGGAAGCCTTGGTACCCAATGAAGTCCCGAAATCTCTGCTGGTCATCGGCAGTGGTGCCATCGGGATTGAATTTGCCAACTTCTTCCATACTTTTGGCGCAGATGTCACCGTTGTCGAAGCTTTAGACAGCATTATGCCCGTCGAAGATGCCGAAATTTCCGCATTTGCTAAAAAAGCAATGGAAAAACGTGGCATGAAGTTCAAAACAGGGACACTTGTTAAAAAACTGGATAAAGCGGCGGACGGTGTAACCGCAACCTTGGAAAAAGGTGGCAAGACCGAAACAATCAAGGTTGATAAGGTTATTACGGCTGTCGGTGTGGTTCCGAACGTGGAAAATATCGGTCTGGAAGCTGCAGGTGTGAAACTGGACGAACGCGGTTTTGTTGCCATTGACGGTTATTGTAAAACATCGGCTGACGGTGTTTACGCAATCGGTGATGTGGCAGGTGCGCCGTGTTTGGCCCACAAAGCCTCCCACGAAGCCATCATCTGCGTTGAAAAAATTGCAGGCGTGAAAGATGTTCACCCATTGGATAAATCCCTTATTCCGGGTTGTACATATTGCGAACCGCAGGTGGCATCGGTTGGCTTGACGGAAAAAGCTGCCAAAGACAAAGGTTATAAGGTGAAAGTCGGTCGGTTCCCGTTCATGGGCAACGGCAAGGCCATTGCCTTGGGCGCACCGGAAGGGCTGGTTAAAACCGTCTTTGATGAAAAAACCGGCGAATTGCTGGGCGCCCATATGGTCGGGGCTGAGGTAACCGAACTGATCCAGGGCTTTGGTGTTGCCAAAACACTGGAAACGACGGAAGCTGACCTGATGCATACGGTCTTCCCGCATCCGACCTTGTCGGAAATGATGCATGAATCGGTTTTGGATGCTTACGGTAAAGCCATCCACTTCTAGTTCATGTCGTGTCTTTCAAAAAATGAAGGACACACGCTTTTGTGAATTGATCAAGACGGGGAGGGGGCTTTAGTTTCTTCCCTGTCTTTGTCTTCACAATTATTTTAAGAGGTTTTCCATGTCCAGTTGCTGCGGTCCACAAACAGAAGTTCAGTCTGAGGACGATGTGCATAAAGCTGTTTCTGAAAGCTATGCCGCAATCGCCAATTCTGGGGGCAATGCCGGGTGTTGCCTACCTGCAACGGGTGGCGCCGATGTGCCGAGTGCGGAAGAATTCGCCAAAAATTTTGGCTATAGCGATGAAGAACTTGCCGCCGTTCCTGATGGAGCAAACATGGGACTGGGATGTGGTAACCCATCTGCGATTGCAGCGATGAAACCGGGTGAAACCGTTGTGGACCTTGGTTCCGGTGGCGGTTTTGATTGTTTTCTTGCTGCGCGTCAGGTCGGTAAAAACGGGCAGGTGATCGGGGTGGATATGACACCTGATATGTTGCGCAAAGCCCGCGACAACGCACACAAAATCGGAGCAACAAATGTTGATTTCCGATTGGGTGAAATTGAAAATCTGCCCATTGCAGACAACACGGTTGATGTCATCATTTCCAACTGCGTGGTGAACTTATCCCCACGTAAAGACCGCGTTATTGAAGAATCATATCGTATCTTAAAACCTGGCGGACGTGTTGCGATCTCCGACGTTGTTCAAACACATGATATGCCTGAAGACATTCAAAAAGATACGGAACTTCTATGTGGTTGCGTTTCTGGTGCCGCCTCGGTACAAGATTTGACAAAATGGTTGGAAACAGCCGGATTTGAACAGATTAAAATCGACGTCAAAGAAGAAAGCCGCGACTATATCAAAGACTGGGCACCCGGGCGCGGTATCGAAAAATATGTGGCATCGGCTACAATCGAGGCTATAAAGCCGTCAAAGACTTGCTGTGGGTAGGAACACCTGAAGCGTTAAAAGGATCAAAAAGCATGAGTGAAGCACAAAAATTGCGTCACCCCGAGAAACAGAAGAACCCGGACAACCCGATCCAGCGTAAACCCGACTGGATTCGTGTAAAGGCACCTGTTTCTAAAGGTTACAAAGAAACACGCGACCTGATGCGCGATAAAAAACTGCATACGGTTTGCGAAGAAGCTTCCTGCCCTAATATTGGCGAATGCTGGGAACGCAAGCACGCCACCTTTATGATCCTTGGCGAAATTTGTACACGGGCCTGTACCTTCTGTAACGTTATCACGGGCAAACCCAACGCACCGGACCCGATGGAACCTGAAAACGTTTCCATTTCTGTTGCTACGATGGGGGCAAAACATGTGGTTATCACCTCTGTTGATCGGGATGACCTAGATGATGGCGGGGCGGACCAGTTTGTACAATGCATTGATCGTATCCGCGAAAAATCACCCGGCACCACGATTGAAATCCTAACACCGGATTTCCGGGGTAAAAAAGGGGCGTTGGAACAGGTCGTGGCAGCCAAACCCGATGTGTTCAACCATAACCTTGAAACCGTGCCACGCCTGTTCCCGTCTGTTCAATTGGGATCACGTTATTTCTACTCTTTGCGCGTCTTACAGCAAGCAAAAGAGATTGACCCGCATATCTTTACCAAGTCCGGCATTATGGTTGGTCTGGGTGAAACAAAAGAAGAAGTCATTCAGGTAATGGACGATATGCGATGCGCCGATGTTGACTTTCTCACCATTGGGCAGTACTTAGCACCCACACCGAAGCACGCAGCGATTGATCGTTTTGTGACGCCGGAAGAGTTTGAAGAATATGCAAAAATCGCCAAACGTAAGGGGTTCTTGCTGGTTTCTTCAACCCCGCTGACCAGATCGAGCTATCACGCAGATCACGATTTTGCAAAGCTGCGCGCTGCCCGTGAAGAACTTTTGGCGAAACAGAAATAGCTTTAAATCGAATTCATGCCGACACATGCAGAAATAAAATATAGCCCTTATTCGGCGGCGCAGATGTATGCACTCGTCGCCGATGTGGCCTCCTATCCGGATTTTCTGCCTTGGTGTCTGGCGACCCGTATCAGGTCCGTTGAAAATAACGTGATGATTGCCGACATGGTGATCGGCTTTAAAATGATCCGTGAAAAATATACATCCGAAGTGACGCTTGATCCCGACAAAGAAGTCAAGATCGTCTATAAGAACGGGCCTTTTAAGTATCTAAACAGTCACTGGAAATTTACGGACAAGCCGGAAGGCGGATGTGAAATTGACTTTTTTGTCGACTTTGAATTCCGTTCCGCCTTACTGCAGAAGGTCATGGGCGCTGTCTTTAACGAAGCTGTTCAGCTTATGATGTCAGCCTTTCAAAAACGCGCCATAGAACTTTACGGCACCAACGCCTGAATTTTCAACAGTTCCAACGCACGCTTGGCTGTCTGAAAACGTACCTGATCACGATCTCCTTCAAAAACATGGCGCTCTACAATCGGGGCGCTGTCTTTTTTGGCGCAGGCCAGATACACCAGACCAACCGGCTTTTCTTCACTCCCGCCACCGGGGCCGGCAATTCCCGTTACCGCAACACATAAATCCGTTTTTGCCGCCCTCAATCCACCTTGAGCCATTTGCAGGGCGACAATTTCACTCACTGCCCCCTGTTGATCCAGTGCATCGGATTCCACTAATAGCAGATCCATTTTCGCCTGATTGGAATAAGTGATAAACCCACGATCCACCACATCGGACGATCCGGCAATCGCGGTTAAAGCCGCCCCAATCATCCCACCTGTGCAAGATTCTGCCGTCGCAACCGTTAAACGGTGGTCCCGACAGGTCTGTAATGTTTGCGTCGCCAATTGATCCAGTTTCATAAATTTACATCCCTGTGAGCTGGATATTCAAAAAATATAAGACAATCAATCCATAAAGGGCTGCAACGACATCATCCAACATGATGCCCAACCCACCATGTACATTCTTGTCAAACCAGCAAGCTGGCCACGGTTTAAAAATATCAACCAGACGGAACAAGGCAAACCCCATAAGATAAAGTAACGGATCCAGACCAGCGGGTAAAAGAACCAGCCATTGCCCGGCAACCTCGTCAATGACAACGGCACCGGGATCTTTGACGCCAGATTTAGCTTCAAACACATGGGCTGCCCACCAACCGACCAGAAAAACAACAACGCTGGCCACGGCCAAAGCCTGCCAACCACCCCAATATTGAATACCCCATGCAAAAGGCAAAGCAGCCAACGATCCCCATGTCCCCGGTGCCTTGGGCAAAAGGCCGGAAAAAAACCATGTCGCCAAAATCCCCGCTGGGGAGAATATAAATTTTTTATTTAATTTCTTAATGTTAGTCACAATCTTATACCGAATTTAAAAAAAACAATCTTTTAAGACTCTTTGCGTATCATAGAAACAGCGGATGATATTGGAAAGAAATTACATTTTTTTTATTATTGCCGTAGCGTTACATCTCAAACCACTGTATAAAAGCGGTGGATTGGTTGGAGCTTTCCGATCATGTCACCGACAAATATTTGAGATAAGAACCTGCTAAAGGTTTGAAAATATTACGTTACATTCAGGGCTGTCTAACAATACCTAGGGGCACATGAGCAATTCTGAAACACGGTACAAAAGTTTTGTAGAAAAAACAAAAGAGTTTACCGACAAACATTTCCCCGAACGTCAATTGGTCTTGCGTACCGACGGTGACGTCAAATACTTCTGCATCTCAAAACGCTTTCAAATGAGTGTCAGCGCCGGGGTTCTGGCCTTCCTGACTTGGTCTGCCTTTACGAGCGCAACTCATTTTATGCATGATTCCGAACTCCTCGCCAAGGATAAGGAAATTCTCAGCGTTCAGGTGGCTTACCGCAGCCTTCTCAGCGAAGTGACCGAATACCAGAGCAAATTCACGAATATCAGTAACGAGCTGGAAGCCAACCATTCCAAGTTGGTCGCAAGCCTTGATCAAAACATCCTTGAAAATAAGGATCGTTTGGTATCGGCAGAATCCGCCCGTAAAGAAGCACAGGTTGCACGCCGCCAATTGAACTCGCAGCTTCATTCCATTGAAGAATCCATGCGTGAACTTGCCAATCGCAACTATTCCCTTAAAGGTGACCTTTCCCTCAAGGAAATGGATTTACAGACGGCCTTGGCTGAACGCAACACGGCGCGGCTGCAAAAACAACGGATTGAAGAAAAATTACGGGCTGCCGAAATTAAAATGGCGCACCTGAATCAAAGTCAGGAAGAGTTGATCAAACGTGTCAGTGATCAAGCCAGTGAAGAAATTGCAGATATTGAAAATATCCTGACAATTGCCGGTCTTGACCCGGATAAAATGCTCAGCAACATGGATCAGGATACCACAGCATCCGGTGGACCGTTCATTGCTGCCACAGGCAAAGTATCAGACGAAATGCCTGCACCTGAAGAAATCCAGTTAAACGCAATTGATCGACATCTTGCACGCTGGCAAGGTCTGCAAGGGATACGACAATCCTTGCCTTTGGCACAGCCTCTGGATTATTATTACATCAGCAGCCGTTACGGTAAACGCCGGGACCCTGTGAACAAAAGATGGGCTGTTCATTATGGTCTTGATATGGCGGCATCAAAGAAATCGCCCGTTTATGTGACCGCCCCCGGCAAAGTTACCTTTGTCGGCTGGAAAGGAAACTATGGTAATTTCATCATGGTGGACCACGGAAACGGCATTGAAACACGATATGGTCACCTTCATAAGATACTCGTGAAAAAAGGTGATACGGTCGATTATAGAACCAAAATTGGACTGGTCGGCAGTACCGGTCGCAGCACGGGGGCGCATTTGCACTATGAAGTACGTGTAAATGGCACAAACGTTGACCCGTTCAAATTCATAAAGGCAGGACGTAATGTTTTCCAAGGCTAGTAAAAAAAGGTCCACACCCACAACTGGTTCTACGCCAAACAAACGTGTACCGCCGTCTATTATCAGTGAAGATTTAACTATTACCGGCAACATGAAAAGTGACGGTGAAATCCAAATCGACGGTAAGGTCATCGGTGATATTCAAAGCCATGATCTGCTTGTTGGGGATACGGCCCATATCACGGGCGAAATTGTCGCGGAATCCATTCGCGTACATGGCAAAGTCGTCGGACAAATAAAAGCCCGAAACGTCAGTCTTGCCAAAAGCGCCCACGTGGTCGGTGATATCTTGCATGACAACTTGTCAATCGAGACAGGCGCTTTCCTTGAAGGCCATTGCAAACGATTGGCCGAAGGTGAGTTTAAGCTGAGTGTTAAGGTGGAACCTGCACCAAATACAGTAAAACCCGCACAAGTAGATACCAAAGCCAAAGCATCCGCCTAGTAGGCTCTCATTACAAGATTATCAGATTGAAGACCGCTTTTTAAATGAAGCGGTCTTTTTATTTTATGCAGAGATAAAGTTCAAAACAGCCTGTCGAACATCTTCTTCGTCTAACGTCGGGGCGTGCCCCACATCTTTGACTTCAATACCTGTGATATGCGGCAAACTTTCCAGCATCCGCAAATACGTTTCCCGATTAAAAACACTGGAAGCCTGCCCACGGATCAACAAAACCGGGCGCTCAGCCAAGGCATAAAAATACGGCCATAAATCCTGTTTTTGATCATTGGCAGCGCTATGACGCAGGCTATCTGCAATTTTGACATCCCAGCTCGGCACATAGCGCCCTTTTTCCAGTCTATAGGTTTTTTTCGCAATCCGGTGCCAATCTGCATCCACAAAGCCATGTTCATCTTTATAGTGCTTTTTCAACTTCTGAACGGCCCCCTCCAGATCGGCTACGCTTTCACCATCCCCCGTATAGGCGATGATTTTTTCCACACCTGTTTCATCAAGGTCCGGGCCAACATCATTTAAAATCACGCTATGGACCAAACCGGGAGACACAACACACATCGCCATACTCAGCAAGCCGCCAAGTGACGTCCCGATTAAATGGCAGTTATGAAGGCCTAAAGCAGAGGCAACATTAAAAATATCGGACACATAAACCGTAGGATTATAATTTTCCCAATTGGCATCATATTCAGATTTCCCACGCCCGCGGTAATCGAACGTTACAACCCGATGACCCAAGCTGTGTAAATGATCTGCAATATTTTCAAAATCCTGAGAATTTCGCGTCAGACCAGACAAGCATAGGATAGGGCGTTTCGCAGGATCTCCCCCGCGATAGTCGCGCGTATATAACCGCAATCCATCTGCCGCACTGATTTCTTTTTCGATATAATTATTCATAAGCGCCCGCAATCAACGTCGGTAATTGATCGAGAGACCGAATTTCAAATTGAGGAATCGCATTGGGGCCAAGCTTTTCCTGTTTCTGGCCAAAACGGTTCACCCATATCACTTGAAAACCGAAAGTTGCCGCACCGACGGCATCCCATGAATTTGCAGATAAAAAACATCCTTGCGACGGATCAATGTCCAATTGGTTGCACACGAATTCATAAATGTTCGGATGAACCTTAAAAACTCCAACATCATCGGCAGAATAAACACCATCCAGCAAATGATAAAGTCCCGCCTTTCGCACGGCACTGGTCAACATGGTGCGTGACCCATTCGATAAAATAACTGTTTTAATATTTCTATCTTTTAGATTTTTCAGCATTTTGCCGACTTCCGGGTAGGCATCAAGCTTCAAATACAATTCCATCAATTTTGCACGCAAAGCCGGATCATGCATATTGAAGGTTTCCATCGTGAAATCTAACGCATCACCGGTCACATGCCAGAAATCCTGAAAATCGCCCATCATGGTGCGTAACCAAGTGTACTCCACTTGCTTCTTTCGCCATAACGCGGAAAAATCCAGCCAGTTCTCGCCGATATCACAGGCACATCGACGCGCAGAAGCTGCAACATCAAATAAAGTGCCATAAGCATCAAACATACAAACTTCTATATTTTTTAACTGTTGCGTCATCCCACGTCTCTCAAATCATTGCTTACGCTGGAGATCCCCCTCCAAAGAAGTTGCAACCTCTTTGGATTTTAAGCGATAGCGATATACCTGCAAGTTTTCTAGCACACGCTGCACATAATTACGCGTTTCACTAAACGGTATTTGCTCAACCCAGTCTATCACATAATCATGGTCATCGGTACGTGGATCACCAAACTCACGTATCCATTGCCGCGTACGATGGGGACCGGCATTGTAGGAGGACAAGGTCAGCACATAAGATCCCTTGAATTTCTTTAAAAGGTCATCCAGATATTCGCTGCCCAGCCACACATTCAACTTGGGATGAGTGGTTAGTTTTTTACGAGAATACTTATAATTTTTCTGCTTAGCCAGACGATGTGCTGTACGCGGCATCAATTGCATCAACCCGCGTGCACCAGCACGACTGGTTGCACGTTCATAAAATGCACTTTCCTGACGCACAATACTGTGTACCAAAGCGGATTCCGGTGTTTTCCTCATCAGTTTTTGATCGAGCAAGGGATAAGCTGCTTCAATAACCCCGTGTCCCTCACGCAGGGCTTTTTTTCCGACATATACAGCTAAGTCAGGTCGCCCGGCATCAATCGCCAACTCGGCAACTAGCGTGCGCCAACCCGCCGTCGTACTCATGGTATTCAGTTGATAGATAAAGTGGCGCATGAGGTCGCGTTCCCCCATACGTTTTAGGAAATTTACAACATCAACCAAATCACTTTGATGGAAGAAAATCCGTTCCTGACGGTTCGGCTTGGCTTTTTCATTCAATTCGACCTGAATGCGCTTGTTCATACGCTCACCGGCCAATTGCCCATAATAGGCCGTAGGATACAGCGCCGCCGTCTCATACCATTTTTTGGCTTCGTCTGTACGTTTCAAGCTTTCCATCGTACGTGCAATCCAATAGGCACCACGGGCTTTGCTAATCGGATATTTCACTGCCTCGTACAAATTTTGAAAATGCGTGAGTGCCACTTCGGGTTCTTGTAGAAAACGTAACTTAATCCAACCGGCAATCCATTCTGCATCCGCATAATCGGCGCCTTCGGTTAAACCGTGATTTTTCACCATTCGATAGGCTTCGCTGTAATAACCATCACGCACGGCACTGCGGGCCATAATGGATCGCTGTTTCCACCAAACTTCAGGGTAGGGGACAACGTCGGGAGCCTCATACAACAACGCACGTGCGTCTTCCTCACGCCCTTTGATCCGGCGCCAACGCATACGTTCAAACAAAAGGCCCGGATGATCTTTCAATTCATCCGGCACACGGGCAATGGCGCGGTCCACACCGCCACGCATTTTACGCAAAGCCAGACGCGCCTCAGCCAAATGCTTCCAGTCTTTTTTGACATATCCCAACATACGGCGGGCGGTATAATATCGGCCTTGCCATAACAAACGGTCCAGACGTGCGATATGATCTTCATAGCGCAGTTCGGATTTATAACGTTTGTAAAAATCTTTTTGCTGGTGACGTCCAAAATTTACATCCCGCCACGATTTGCGAATTTGCTCGCGGGCCTCTTGCTTTCGTCCCAGTTGGGACAAAGCGGCTGACAATCGAATATGACCGTTTGCACTGAGTGGTTGACGACCATTAAACCACTGAATGACCGATTCTGGCGGGATAGCTTCCGACATGGCTTCTTCTGCACGACGTTGCAAAGCCGACTGACGCGGCCAATCGGAATTATGCGCAATAAAAGCCGCAATTTCCTGAAAGGGAACATCTTTCACCGGATCAACAATCTGCATCCAACGAATGAATTTTGCCGGTAACGGATTATCGGCTTTAACCGCACGGTTAAGCGCGGATTTCCATTTTTTCTTTTTAGCCTGTGCGAAAGCTTCCTTCGCGATCTTATAATCCTGATCGGACAAAGGTTTTGCCGTTGCCACATGCAACGATCCAAGCCCCCATAAAACAAGTACACAGACGAAAAATATTCTGCCTAATCGGTATAGTCGACGCAAAGCCACGAGCCTTCCTATTCCATGTTATTTCCTGCAACGATACCTTCTCACGTTCGTTGCTTGAAGACACACTTTAAAAGCCTGCAATCCGCCTAGCAAGGGTTGTGACATACTTTTTTAATTTAGAATTCTTGCCCATTGACAATGAAAGAGCTATGTTCCCCAGTTCTTAAAGTAATATAATTTTGTGTGTCGAGAAATTTCTCGCACATTCCAAGGAGATAAACATGTTTCAGGGTTCTATTCCTGCCCTGATCACGCCGTTCAAAAACGGTCAGATCGACGAACAAGCGTTCCAAGATCACGTTGAATGGCAGATCGAGCAAGGGTCTGATGCACTCGTCCCGGTCGGCACCACAGGTGAATCACCGACTCTCAGCCACCAAGAACACCATCGCGTTGTCGAACTGTGTCTTGAAGCGGCCAAGGGACGCGTACCGGTTATTGCCGGTACCGGTTCAAACAACACGGCCGAAGCCATCAGCTTGCAGAAACATGCGAAGAAGGCGGGCGCGGCTGCAGGCCTCGTCGTCACACCTTATTATAACAAGCCGACACAAGCCGGTTTGATTGCACATTATAAAGCAATCCATGACGCTGTTGATCTGCCGATTGTAATTTACAACATCCCCGGTCGTTCCATTATCGATATGTCCGTGGAAACAATGGCTGAATTGTCAAAGCTTCCCAATATCGTTGGTGTGAAAGACGCAACGGGCGATTTGACGCGTCCTCTCAACACCTATCTGGGTTGTGGTGCGGATTTCTGCCAATTGTCCGGCGAAGACGCAACAGCTGTTCAATTCCTGTCCGCAGGTGGTTCAGGCTGTATCTCCGTTACCGCCAATATTGCCCCCAAACTATGTGCTGATATGCAGCGCGCATGGCGTGAAGGCGACACAAAAACAGCAATGGACATTCAGTTCAAACTGTTGCCGTTGCACAATGCCATGTTCTGTGAAAGCAGCCCCGGTCCGGTCAAATATGCCGGCGAACTGATGGGCCGTTGTTCTTCAGAAACACGTTTGCCGCTGGTTGAAATTGCCGAAACCAGCAAAGAACGCGTGCGCAAGGTATTGGCCGATCTTGATATGATCTAAGAAGATGGCTTCTAAAAACAAAAAAGACGACTTTTCGGCGCGCATTGCGGCACAAAACCGCAAGGCGCGCCATAACTATTTTATCGAAGATATTATTGAATGCGGCATGGTTCTGACCGGTACGGAAGTTAAATCCCTGCGCAATGGCCGAGCCAGCATTCAAGAATCGTACGCTGCCGAAAAAAACGGTGAGCTTTATCTCATTAACGCCAATATCCCGGAATATGAAGGCGGCAACCGGTTTAACCACGAACCTAAACGCATGCGCAAATTGCTGCTGCATAGACGGGAACTGGATAAGCTTCTTGGGATGTCGACCCAGAAGGGCTATACGCTCGTTCCTTTGCATATTCATTTTAACGATCGCGGTATCGCCAAAGTCGCCATCGGAATCGGTAAAGGGAAACAAAGTCACGACAAGCGCGACAGTATCAAAGATCGCGACTGGAAACGTGATAAAGCACGCCTCATGCGCGAAAAATATTAGACCGTACCTCCGCTAAAAAGAAAAATGCCCCGGCATAGTCAAGCTGGGGCATTTTTAATTTATACGGAGTAATCTGCGCAATAAAGGCAGGTGGATTACATTTTCTTTTTAGCGGCACAAGGGTTCTTAGCTGCACAAGGATTGGCAGCGCAAGGATTCTTTGCAGCACAGGGATTTTTCGCGGCACAGGGATTTTTAGCCGCACAAGGGTTCGCCGCACAGGGATTTTTTGCGGCACAGGGATTTGCAGCACAAGGGTTCGCCGCACAGGGATTTTTTGCGGCACAGGGATTTGCAGCACAAGGATTAGCGGCAACTTCAAACGCACCACTGACAGACGCAGCTTGTACAGGGGCAACAGCGGCACTCATGGCGCCAACCACCACGGCACAGGCCACACCATTGATGATTTGTTTTTTGCTAATTACGGACATATTGGAAACCTCCAGATTAAAATAGAAACATATAAAAGCGGCGTGTTGAACAATGCCGATAAATAGTTTGTCTCACATTTTTGATGTAGAAGGGGAATCACAACGGATCACAAGAACGTGATTACCTGCCTATACTTGACCATATTTTGAAATTTAAAATAAAAATAATATAAACAAATTATAAATACATGTAATAACTATCCGGTATTACCTTTTTCTTGGTAATACCAAATATTTATTAAAATAACTGATTGAAATACATATATCGCATGCGTATATTTATTAAAAATTTCGCTGTTTGTTACTTTTACTTGAAAAGGAAAGTTCTATGGAGAAGCCTCTGCTTCATTTGGTTTTTGGCGGTGAAGTTGCCGATCCGCAAACCAATGATTTCGTCGATCCTGACAATCTTGATATCGTCGGCATTTTTCCCAGCTACGAAGCTGCATTGAATGCATGGCGTGGCGCTAGCCAAGCGCGCGTAGACGAAGCACACACAAAATATGTGATCGTCCATATGCACAAGATGCTCGACCCGGACAAATCCGAATAAGTCGAAAAAACATCAGACACAAAAAAACGCTCCCCATATTTGAGGGAGCGTTTTTTACTGATCATATGAGGCCTATTCGTCCTCGCGCTTTGCGTCGTCTACATTTTTACGCAGCTTATCTGCTTCAAATGCTTCTTTTTTCTTCTGCTCTTTTGTGCGTCCAAATTTCACGCGATTTTCTTCGGCCTGTTTTTCTTTATCGGTGCGCGCCTTTTGCTTTCGTTTTTGCCTCAAATTAATAATATCAGCCAAAACGTGGGCTCGCTGTACGAATATGAGCCATCAATTCATCATATTTAAAGGCTGTTTTAAACTGCGGAAATTCAGCAATCACATTATCCGGCGCGCTAAACAGAATGCCGGTATCGGCTTCGCCCAACATCGTTGTATCGTTATAGGAATCACCGGCTGCAATCGTATAAAAGTTCAGCTTTTTAAAGGCCTCAACCGCTTTGCGTTTATGGTCGCTCAGGCGCAATTTGTAATCCGCAACCCGATCATTTTCATCAACGATCAAACGGTGGCAGAACAGGGTCGGCAAATCCAATTGACGCATCAAAGGTTCGGCAAATTCATAGAATGTATCCGACAGGATAACCACTTGAAAATCTTCGCGTAACTTCCCCAAAAAATCACGTGCACCGTCCAGCGGGCCAAGACTGTCGATGACATCCTGAATGTCTTTCATCTTCAAACCGTGCTGATCCAGAATATCCAGACGATAACGCATGAGAACATCGTAATCCGGTTCTTCACGTGTCGTCCGTTTCAGCGCTTCGATCCCGGTTTTTTCTGCAAAATTAACCCAGATTTCCGGGATTAAAACCCCTTCAAGATCAAGACATACGATTTCCATTTATTTTCCCCTTAGATTAAACATTTAATTCTGCACAGACAGAACGAAATACATCGTGAAACATCTCTTGCGTCAAACGGCCTGTATTCGTGTTGTAGCGCGAACAGTGATAACTGTTGAACAGGACGGGCAAACCATCCCCAAGGTCGTGACGTATATTATGACCAAATTTCCAATGTGATTTTTTAAGCCCCAATGTTTGAATAACCGCATTGTGTGCCACACCGCCCAAGGCAACAAGAACACGCAAGTTCTTCATAGCCGCCATTTCATCAATCAAGAAGGGACGACATGCCCGTTCTTCAGCTGCAATGGTTTTATTCTGTGGCGGAACGCACCGCACCGCATTGGTAATCCGACAATTGTGCAGTTCAAAGCCATCATCCGGGCGCGCTCCATACTCACCGTGCGCAAAACCAAATGTTTTCAGCGTGGGGTAAAGCAAGTCACCTGCATAATCACCGGTAAAAGGACGCCCTGTACAATTGGCCCCCTTCAATCCGGGTGCCAAACCAACGACCAACATCTGAGCCTCAAGCGGACCAAACGAGGGCACAGGGCCATTGAAAAAATCCGGGAATTTTTCACGATTATTTTCACGAAATTCAACCAAACGCGGGCAGAACCCGCAATCGTGTGCCGGCATAGAAGGGGCGTTAAAAGTCATCGTAACTTACTCGTCGTAGTCTTCTTCTTCCTCGTCGTCGATAAAATCGGCATCTAAGGTCGGTTGAGAAGAACCGCCCCCAAGCGGTCGCGTAATAGTATCTTCCAAATCGCTCAGTTCAATAAAGTTATCGGCTTGGCGGCGCAATTCATCGGCAACCATTGGCGGATTGGATCGAACCGTACTGACCACAGTAACCCGTACCCCTTTGCGCTGAACAGCATCAACAAGACGTCGAAAATCACCATCACCAGAGAAAATAACAATATGATCGAGGTGCTCAGCCATTTCCATAACGTCAATAGCCAGTTCGATATCCATATTGCCTTTAATTTTACGACGCCCTTGTGCATCGGTAAATTCCTTGGTCGGTTTTGTCACCATCGTATAACCGTTATAGTCGAGCCAATCGACAAGCGGGCGAATCGGTGAATATTCTTGATCCTCAACCAAGGCCGTATAGTAAAATGCCCGAATAAGATGTCCCTTGCTGGCAAACACTTCTAAAAGGCGTTTGTAATCAATATCAAAATTGAGGGCACGGGCAGCGGCATAAAGGTTGGAACCATCAATAAATAAACCCATACGTTCTTGTGGATAAAAAATCATCTTTATTTCCAATTGTTAAAGTATAAATACATTGCCAAAATACAGCGGCAACACTATAAAAACGCCTAACATATTACGCGAAATCTCTTTTTTCGCAAGGATTTATCACATGATCTACATCGGACTTGGCGCAAATCTGCCATCCCCCGTTCACGGCAGCCCGGTCGACACGTTAAATGCCTGTATAAAGCGCCTTCACGACTTTGACTTACAGGTTGTCAACGTCTCACGCTGGTATGAAAGTGCTCCGGTTCCCATGTCGGACCAACCTTGGTACGTAAACGGTGTGGTCGCAATTAAAACGAACCTAAATGCTCGTGACGTCTTAAAGCGACTTTTAGAAATCGAACATGAATTCGGGCGGGTCCGCTCAGAACTCAATGCCCCGCGCGTTCTAGACCTTGACCTGATCGCCTATAACACCCAAATCATTGAAGATGAGGGAAAAATAGAAGACAAACCGTTTTGCGTTCCACACCCGCGCATGCATGAACGGGCCTTTGTTCTTCTGCCACTTACGGACCTCAACCCGCAATGGATACACCCAAAACTGAAATCAAACCTTTCAGATTTGGTGGCGCAATTGCCAAAAGATCAGATTATTCGCCCGATTGAGCAAGAATAGGCTTGATTTAACAGGTATCGGCGCTATATTTTGCGCCCTTCGCATTTTTATATATTTTGGAGTGACGACTTAATGGCTCGCGTTACCGTAGAAGATTGTATCGTTAAGATCCCGAACCGCTTTGAGCTGGTGATGTCTGCAGCGCAGCGCACACGCGATATTTCCGCTGGCGCAGAACTGACTGTAGAGCGTGACAACGATAAAAACCCGGTCGTCTCCTTGCGTGAAATCGCTGATGAGACCATCGCAATCCCCGAATTGAAAGAGTCTTTGATCCGTGGTTCTCAACGCATGGCCCCGTCTCGTGACGAAGATGACGACGCGGAAGATAATGCAAACGAAATCGAAGAAAGTGCAGATGCTTTGGCAGATGCCTTAAATGCACAAGACGATAGCGCCACATTGGATGCTGCTGGCGCCTTTGCTTTCCAAGACGAAGTTGAAATCGACGACGAAGACTAAGGAAAAGACCCCATGATCCGTCAATATGAGCTGGTTGAGCGGGTCAAGGCCTATGATCCAAGCGCGGATGAGGATGCCCTCAACCGCGCTTATGTTTTTGCCATGAAGGCACACGGTTCACAAAAACGTGCCTCTGGCGACCCTTATTTCATGCACCCGCTGGAAGTCGCCGGTATCCTGACCGATTACAGGATGGATACGGACACCATCATTACGGCGTTGCTGCACGACACCGTCGAAGACACCGAAGTCACACAAAAAGATATTGAAAATGCCTTCGGTGAACGGGTATCACGCCTAGTGTCCGGCGTTACCAAGCTGACGCAGATCGAGTTACAGTCTTCGCATACCAAACAGGCGGAAAACCTGCGCAAGCTGGTCATCGCCATGTCGGACGATATTCGCGTCCTGCTGGTCAAACTAGCTGATCGCCTGCACAACATGCGCACGATCCACTTTATTAAAAAAGAGGAAAAACGCCGTCGTATCGCTGCCGAAACAATGGAAATTTATGCCCCATTGGCGGAACGGATCGGCATGCATGAAATCAAGGACGAATTGCAGGATATGTCCTTTGCCCAGTTGAACCCGGAAGCACGCGATTCCATTATCACACGACTGGAATTCCTGCGTGAACAAGGCGGCGGCTTGGTCGGGCGCATTCTCAAAGAACTACGCGACACGGTAAAAGAACAGGATATCGACGCCGATATCACCGGGCGGGAAAAAGCCCCTTATTCCATCTGGCGCAAAATGCAGCGCCAGGATGTCGGTTTTGAACAGCTTTGCGATATCATGGCCTTTCGTATCATTGTCGATAGTGTCGAAGATTGTTATCGCACGCTTGGTATTATCCACGGTAAATATTCGGTCGTTCCCGGTCGCTTTAAAGATTATCTGTCCACACCAAAACCAAACGGATACCAATCCTTGCACACCGGTGTTTTTGGACCAGACCATCATCGTATCGAAATTCAAATTCGCACCCGTGAAATGCATGAAATTGCCGAATACGGTGTCGCAGCCCATTGGCATTACAAAGCACAAGGTGGCTCCAACAGCCAAATGACCGAAGGGCGCCAGTATCGTTGGTTGCGCGAGTTATTGGATATTCTTGACAGTGCGGATGATCCCGAAGAATTTTTGGAACATACCAAATTGAGCATGTTTCAGGATCAGGTCTTCTGTTTTTCGCCAAAGGGCGACTTGATCAACTTGCCACGTGGGGCCACACCCGTTGATTTTGCCTATGCTGTTCATACGGAAATAGGTAATCGTTGCGTCGGTGCAAAAATCAATCGTCGCATTGTTCCCTTGCGTACAGAATTACAAAACGGTGATCAGGTCGAAATTATTACGTCCAAAGTCCCGCAGCCGTCCCCAACATGGGAACGTTTTGTGGTTACCGGAAAGGCGCGCGCCTGTATTCGACGCTATATCCGCCTGCAACAACGTGACGAATATCTCGCCCTCGGCAAAATCATGCTGCAACGCGCCTTCAAGCAGGAAGATTATCAATATTCTGAAAAAGCACTGCACGGCGTTCTTAAGAAATTTAACGTTACAGACTCAGAAGACTTGATCGCCGAAGTTGGTAGTGGTCACACACCGGCACGCGAAGTCGTCGAGGCCGTTTTCCCAGGCATTAAGGCCAAGAAAACAACAACATCGACAAAAATTCCGGTTAAATCTCATAAAGACAAACCGTCTGCAGACTCGGTCCCTATTCGTGGACTCATCCCCGGCATGGCAATGCATTTTGCTGGTTGCTGTCACCCCTTGCCGGGGGACCGGATTGTCGGCATCGTAACAACCGGGCGCGGTGTCACAATTCATACAATTGATTGTGATAGCCTCATGCAATTCCAAAACGAGCCGGAACGCTGGCTGGATGTATCGTGGGATATGTCACAGCACGATATTTCGGCCAAACACGTAGGACGCATGAAGCTGATGGTTATGAATGATAAAGGGGCACTGGGCGCACTTTCTATGGTTATTGCCAAAAATAACGGCAATATTCACAACCTTAAAATTATGAACCGCACTCAAGAATTTTTCGAAATGATCATTGATGTGGAAGTGGACGATGTCCGCCACCTGACCAATATCATCGCGGCCTTGCGCGCGACACCGGAAATCAATTCCGTTGAACGTTCCAGAAGTTAGGAGCGGATATGTTTCGACGTCGCAACAAACCTTCCATTCTGCAACGGATCTCTGGCTTTTTCTGGCCTTCAATCGGATGGAAACGATCCTCGAAATATGTCGGACACCGTGTTGCTCGCTTGCCCGGAACGCCTTATAGCATCGCAGCCGGTTTTGCCTGTGGAGCCGCCATTTCCTTTACCCCTTTTGTTGGCCTTCATCTGGCAGGTGGGGCGCTGTTTGCATGGTTGATGCGTGGTAATCTGCTGGCCTCGTGGATCGGTACATTGGTCGGGAACCCTTGGACTTTCCCCTTCATCTGGGTTGGCATTTATCGCTTGGGCTTATGGATGGGGGCAGGGGATGTTCATGCCGCAAATGATCTGGATTTTATCAGCTTCTTCGAACATCTGATGACCGCTGTCAAAAGTCTCAACCTCGCCTATATCGGTGAAATTGCATGGCCTGTGCTTTGGCCTATGTTTATAGGCGGGCTTCCCAGTTTTGTTGTTGTCTGGATTTTATTTTTCTTTCCGATTAAAATCATGGTTCAACGTTATCATGCCCGTCGTGTAAAGAAACACGCGATTGCACAAAAATCTACGTTCAAAGGACATTCCCATGATGACCAATAAATTACGTCTGGGCGTCAATATCGACCATGTTGCAACCATTCGAAATGCCCGCGGCGGTTCGTTTCCCGATCCGGTACGTGCGGCCCAATTGGCGGCAAGCGCAGGGGCCGATGGTATCACAGCCCATTTGCGCGAAGATCGCCGTCATATTTCAGATAACGACATAACCCGGCTGACGAACGAGATTAATCTACCGCTTAATTTTGAAATGGCGGCGACCGAAGAGATGGTTTCCATTGCGTTGCGCCACCGTCCGCACGCAGCCTGCATCGTGCCGGAAAAACGTGAAGAACGCACCACCGAAGGCGGGTTGGACGCAAAAGGGCAATTCGATCATCTAAAACCGATTGTCGCAAAACTGTCTGATGCCGGTATGCGGGTCTCCCTTTTTATCGAGGCTGACCCGGCACAATTGGAAGCGGCCAAAGAACTCGGCGCACCGGTGATTGAACTTCATACGGGGGCGTATTGTGATGAAACAGGGGCGGCCCGTGATCGTGAATTAACCCGTATCATCAAGGCCGCAGCCTATGCCGATGAATTAGGGCTGGAATGTCACGCCGGTCATGGCTTGACATTCAACACCGTTAAACCCATTGCCGAAATCTCCAATATTGTTGAACTCAACATCGGACATTTCCTGATTGGTGAGGCTATCTTCTGTGGCTTAGCCGAAGCAATGGAAAAAATGCGCAGCCTGATGAACGAAGCACGTCTGGGCGTTCAAAAATGATCATCGGTATTGGGACGGATCTCATTGATATCCGGCGCATCGAAAAAACTCTGGAAAAATTTGGGGATCGTTTTATTGAACGGGTCTATGCTCCGGAAGAAATTCAAAAAGTACAAAAACGTGCCCATGTCGCAAATGGTTTTGCCATGCGCTATGCTGCAAAAGAAGCTGCCTCCAAGGCTCTGGGCACAGGCTTTCGAGAGGGTGTTTTTTGGCGCGACCTTATCAATGATAACTTGCCTTCCGGTAAGCCAACCCTGACTTTGCGCGGTGGGGCAAAAGAACGTTTGGATAAATTAATCCCCGCAGGCATGACAGCGCAAATCGACATTTCCTTAACGGATGAATACCCTATGGCCCATGCCATCGTCATTATTTCTGCCCTTGCAAAGGCAGATGATGCTTGACAAGTTACCCATAAGGTTGGATTCATCTTCCCTCAAATTTAACGAGACATAAAAGCTTATTCATGGATACGATTAAAACAGTCTTTTGGGCAATTGTTCTTGCCTTGGGCATCCGCACCATCGCCTACGAACCTTTCAACATCCCATCCGGCTCAATGAAACCGACCCTTTTGATCGGGGACTACTTGTTCGTATCCAAATTTTCTTATGGATATAGCACCTATTCCTTACCTCTTGGCGTCAACCTGTTTGATGGACGCATTTTTGAAAGTCAGCCGGAACGCGGCGATGTCGCCGTTTTCAAATTGCCGACCAATACGTCCAAAGACTATATCAAACGCATCGTTGGTTTGCCGGGTGATAAAATCCAAGTGACCAACGGTATTCTCCATATCAACGGTGAAGCCGTCAAACGCGAAAAAATCGGGGAATTCGTTTCGCGCGATCAATATGGCAGCGTTCAACGTACAACCAAATATATGGAAACCCTTCCCAATGGGGTGAAACACCTGATTGCAGAAGCCAGCGATAACTGGCGTTGGAACGATAACACACCGGTCTATACCGTTCCGCCGCAACATTATTTTGCAATGGGGGATAACCGCGACCATTCACAAGATAGCCGCTGGATTGCCGAAGTTGGCTTTATCCCGGCAAAAAATCTGGTTGGTCGTGCAGAGTTTCTCTTTTATTCTAAAGACACATTGGAACCGATCTGGGATTTGTCTGCTATTCGCTTTTCCCGCCTCTTTACAGGTATTGAATAACATATGCTTGACCCGGCACAGCTTGAAGACACGATAGGCTACGCCTTTAACGACAGGGCCACTTTAAAACTGGCCCTTGTTCATTCCAGCACACATCGTCGTAAAAAAGACGGACAAAGCGTCGATAACGAACGTCTCGAATTTTTAGGAGACCGCGTTGTCGGCCTCGTCGTCGCCGATATGCTCTTTAATCGCTTCCCCAAAGACAGGGAAGGGGACTTGGCACGCCGTCACACCGCCTTGGTGCGCCGCGAAGCCTTAGCCCGCGTTGCAGAGACTATTTCGCTGGGTGAATATATTGATATGCTTCCGGCCGAAGCAGCAAGCGGCGGGCGTGAAAACCCAGCCATACTCGCCAATACATGCGAGGCCGTCATCGGTGCCATTTTCACAGACGGTGGATTTGATGCGGCAGAAACCTTTATATCGCGTTTTTGGGCCGAACTGGTCGAAGAAGACCTAACGCCACCGCAAGACAATAAAACCGCCTTGCAAGAATGGGCCCAAGGCCGTGGTTTGCCGCTGCCTGCCTATAAAATCGTCGAGCAAACCGGCCCCGCACATGCCCCTGTTTTTGAAATTGAAGTCAGGGTCTTAAACCATACACCACAACGCGCACAAGGCACCTCAAAACGCAAAGCTGAACAGGCTGCTGCCGGTGCCCTTTTAGATGTACTTTTGGATCAAAACAAATGACAGAGCAAAACGATTTTGCCAATCAACGTGCCGGTTTCGTCGCCTTTGTAGGCGCCCCGAATGCAGGTAAATCCACCGCGATCAACCATATGGTCGGCACAAAAGTTTCCATCGTCTCCCCCAAGGTGCAAACCACACGTACCCGCGTATTGGGCATTATGATGCGCGGTGACAGCCAGATCATTTTTGTGGACACACCTGGGATTTTTGCTCCGAAACGACGTTTGGACCGCGCAATGGTTGCCGCCGCGTGGGGCGGGGCAGCCGATGCCGACCACATCGTTTTATTGATTGATGCCAAACGCGGGATCAGCCACGAAACACAAAGCATCATTGATACGTTGAAAGAACAGAAACGCAAAGCCATCCTGATTATCAATAAGATTGATCTGGTTGACAAAGCAGCCTTACTGGAATTGACGCAAAAATTGAATGATGAAGGCATCTTCACAGATACCTTTATGGTTTCCGCCATCAAAGGGGACGGTTTGGATCATTTTGTTGATTTTATCGCAGAGAAGCTTCCCAAAAGTCCGTGGCTTTTCCCGGAAGATCAAGTTTCTGATATGCCGGAACGTCTTTTGGCGGCTGAGATCACCCGAGAACAGCTATATCTTAAACTGCGCCAAGAACTTCCCTATTCAACAACTGTTGAAACAGAAACATGGGAAGAAAAGAAAGACGGCAGCGTCAAAATCGAACAAATCATCTACGTAGCCCGCGATGGTCAGAAGAAAATCATTCTGGGGAAAGGTGGTCAACAGATCAAAGCGATTGGCGCAAACGCCCGAAAACAGCTTGAAGAAATTCTGGATTGTCGTGTTCACCTATTCCTGTTTGTCAAAGTCCGTGACAAATGGGGGGACGACCCGGAACGTTTCAATTACTGGGGGCTGGATTACAACGCGTAAACCATATTAAGCTTATGATTTTCTTTCCCATTTCTGCTGTTCTAATGTCTGCTGTTTGGCTGTTAAGCCTGACCTTATGGCTTATCCCCGAACAAACGAGATGGGACTACGGGTTGTTTTCGATCTACACCAGTACTTTTTTTGAACTGCCTATATTAGCTGTACTTATCGGCACCCTTGGTATTTTCCTACATAAAAAATGCACCGATAGCCGCCTGTTCAAAATAACTATGGCGTTGAGCTGGGGATATGTCTTTTTCCCCATTCTCACCTCCGCCTTATTGATTCTCGCTGCCTTTACAGGCTTGACCGGCTATTAACGACTGCTGCGCAATTCTTCATTAAAGGCTAAAATCTTCTCAGCCAACGTATCGACAAATACGTCTACACCAGTGAACTTAATCATTTCGTTCACTGCTTTGATCTTCTTATCTTTAAGAATTTTGCCTGATCTTTCATCGATCTTGACATCAAAATCCATTTCTAATTCTTCTGAATAAAGCCCCAACCACGTACAATTGGGTTCCAAATCGTGTTCAACACTGACAAAAAGGCAACCGTTCTCTTCGTCAGTCACTTGGATGCGATGCTCCTCGTTACAAAGAAGCGGGTCCGGCCCCAGTTTTTTACGCAATTTTTTGATGACCATATCGACAGGTGTCTGACGTCCCACAGCCTTATTCCTTATGTTGTCTTATTGTTGAGTAGTAAAACGATCCAGTTCCAGCCCTAAACGGGCAAAAACATCCGCCCAATCCCCATGCGCCGATTGACGGTACAGTTTCACAGACGGATACCACAGACTTGTGACAGCTTCGCCCGCAACAGGCAAGCCCCAACGCCAATCAACCGCATAAGGCAAAACCATCCAGACAGGTTTACCCATTGCACCAGCCAGATGCCCAACGGCCGTATCACAGGTGATAACCAGATCCAGTGCTTCGATCAGGGCTGCGGTATCGGCAAAATCCAATAAATCCAAACCGTAATTGCGCACGACCTTAGAAAGCTGCGGGTCTGTCAGAACATCTGCGCCATCCCCCACCTGCAGGCTGAAAAAATCGATATTGCGCATATAAAAAAGACGTGAAAACGGCCAAATTCCGGGGGAGCGGCGGAGGTCCTTGCGATATTGACGATCACCTTGCCACACAAGGCCAACCTTTGTGCCCTCTGCCTCTTTAATCAAGCGATCCTGCCATTGCGCAACATCACGCTCCGCAGCTTTCAGATAAGGTGTAAAGGCCGGTAAATCATCGGGGGAACCAATGCCAAGTAAACCGGGCAGGCTATTTAAGGACGCCCGTAGATCATGGCGCGGCAAGGGGGTATCTTGTGGTACAACACCATCCAGACCATCCAATGGCGCAAACAAGCGGGCCAAATCTTTGGGACAGACGAGATAAACTTCCCCGACATGTTTTTTAACCAAAGGAACAAAGCGGGCAAATTGAATCGCCTCACTGAAGCCACCTTCGGTGTACAAGACTATTCTTTTGTTTTTAGCCGGTTGTCCATCCCATAAAGGCGCATCATCGCCCCCCTTGGGTAAGACACAATGATAATGGGGTAGTTGAATGCGACTTTCATAGGCTGTCCAACCCTCGGCCCAATCCCCGTTTTGCAACAAAATCTGGGCTTTACGGAAATCAACTTCCGCATCTTTCGGGGCTAAGTCCTGTGCCTTTAAAATGTACTTCAAGGCACGCTTGGCATTTAAGTCATCCTGATAGGCTAACGCCAACTCCAGACAAGGGCGAACCTCGGCCGGGGCCAGTTTGGCGGCCTTCCCCAAATAATCAATCGCATCCAGAATGTCGTTATCTTCACGCATAACAACGCCAAGCGCACATAGGCCTTCCCAATCACCCGCATCAATCTGGACGGCTTTTTGGCAGGCTTGGCGCGCTTCCTGTATCTGTGCGAGATTAAGCAGGGCCAAGCCGCGCCGTGCATGTGCTTTGGCCAGCATAGGACGGTTTTCAAGGGCGCGTTCATAACTTAAAATCGCACCGTCATATTCTTCTTTGCTAGACAGGCAGTCCCCCATCATAAGATAGGCTTCTGCATGATTTACATCCAACTTGGTTTCGCGACGCAAAACAACAAGGGCACCATTCCAATCCTTCAAGTGCATCAGTTTTGCAGCCGATTTCATATGAATATCATTTCGCCCTTTGCTATGTTCTGAAGCCAACAGGAAATGTTTGCGCGCACGTTGCGTATCCCCGACAGCCAAGACCAACAAAGCATAAAGCAAATGCGCTTCGGCATAATTTGCTTTAATTTCAAGGGCTTTCTTTACATATTCACGGGCTTGATCCCGGTTGCCAAGACGGGCTTCAATGGCCCCGCACCGATAAAAGGCTTCAAACGAATCTGGCCATTTTTCCAAAATATAGCGATATTGCTGAACAGCCCCCTGAATGTCACCATTGCGTTCCAACAGTTGCGCCCGCCCGATATGAAATCGCACATCATCTGGGGCAAGGTCAGCGGCGCGCTCATACGCCGCATTTGCCCGTTCAGAACGCCCCAATAAGGTGAGGATTTCGCCAAGTTTACCAAAATAAGCCGCGTTATGTGGATCGGCCTCAATCGCACGTTCGATCATGGCAACCGCATCCATTTTCAACCCTCGTTCAAACGCGGCAACGCCCAACAGGTAATTGGCATCCGCATGATCAGGGTACTTGCGCAGGATATCACTGTAGATCTGAACCGCTTTTTCCATTTTCCCTTTCTTATGGGCGCGAATGGCAGCGGCTAAAGACAAGGAAACAGCAATGGGAATAGGAGCGGGCGTTGCTTTATCCTCATTGGAATCAACGCCGTTTGTGGCATGATCATTTTCTTGCGCTTGATCGGTCAAGCCGGAAAATGCAGACACGTTCTTCACCCCGTTTACTGAATTTCATCACTTTAAGCTTCCATCATATGAAATCATAGGCCATGTTCCCATAGTGTTTTTTAACTTTTTTTCTTTTTTGGTCTTACGACAATGATCTGGTCCGACCTCGGCATCGTTCTCTCCACACGAAAACATGGTGAAAACAGCATTATTCTATCTGTTTTAACGCGCCAACATGGCCGCCATAACGGACTGGTACGTGGCGGGGCGGGAAAACGGTTATCGGCAATCGCTCAACCCGGCAACCTGCTGCATTTGGAATGGAAAGGGCGATTGGATGAACATCTGGGGCAATTTACCCTTGAACTGGAAGAATCCTATAGCGCCAAAGCCCTGCATTCGCGTGAAAAACTAACATACCTGAATGTTGTCTGCGCCATGTGTGAAACCTGCCTTGCAGATCGTCAACCCGTTGAGGGCTTGTTCGGCGCTACATTGATCTTGCTGGATATGCTGGATCAGCCCCGTTTATGGCCGGAAATCTACCAACGCTGGGAATTAGGTCTTTTAAATGAGCTTGGTTTTGGATTGGACTTAACTTCATGTGCAGCCACAGGGCAAACAGGCGATTTAATTTACATTTCCCCCAAAACCGGACGGGCCGTCAGCCGCGATGCCGGGGAACCTTATAAAAACAAGCTTTTCCCTTTACCTCATCATCTACTTGTAGATGAGATAAAACCAACGAAAAAAGACCTTCTCAGCGCTTTTACCATCACCGGACACTTTTTGGACCGCTGCGTTCTTGCCCCCATGAACAAGAAGATTCCCTCGGCACGTACGCGATTTATTGACCGAATGAAATAGATGGTTAAACTAGGGCCAAATCTATTTGATCAAATTTTTTCCTTAATTTTCGAGGACCAATGACCGATACAAACCCAGCAGGCGATATTCGCGAAACGCGATTAGCCGACGCCTTAGGCGAGCGTTATCTCGCTTATGCCATGTCCACAATTATGTCGCGCTCTCTGCCCGACGTGCGCGACGGCCTCAAGCCCGTTCACCGGCGCTTGTTATTTGCCATGCGCCAACTCAAACTGGACCCACAGAAAGGCTTTAAAAAATGTGCCCGTGTGGTCGGGGACGTCATCGGTAAATATCACCCGCATGGTGACAGTGCGGTTTATGATGCGATGGTTCGCCTCGCACAGGACTTTGCCGTGCGTTACCCCTTGGTCGATGGTCAAGGAAACTTCGGTAACATCGACGGTGATAATGCCGCCGCCATGCGTTATACCGAAGCCCGCCTGACCGAAGTTGCAATGGCCTTGCTTAGCGGAATTGACGAAGATTCTGTTGATTTTCGCGATACCTATGACGGGGAAGAAGAAGAACCCTGTGTCCTGCCCGCAGCTTTTCCAAACTTGCTGGCAAACGGATCCAGCGGTATCGCAGTCGGCATGGCCACAAACATTCCCCCGCACAACGCAGGTGAACTTTGTGACGGCCTATTACATTTGATCAAATTCCCCAATGCCAGTATCGAAAAATTGGTCGACCTTATCCCCGGACCCGATTTCCCGACCGGTGGCGTATTGGTCGAAGAACGTGCCAGCATCATCGAAACCTACACAAAGGGGAAAGGCTCGTTCCGTATTCGAGCAAAATGGGAAAAAGAAGAACTTTCCCACGGCATGTATCAAATCGTCATTACCGATATTCCCTATCAGGTCCAAAAATCCAAACTGATTGAAAAAGTAGCCGAGCTTCTGATTGCGAAAAAACTGCCTTTACTGGCCGACATTCGCGACGAGTCCACCGAAGAAGTGCGCGTTGTACTGGAACCGCGTAACCGGACCGTTGAAGCCGAAATTTTGATGGAACAGTTATTCAAACTAACGGATTTCGAGGTTCGTTTCGGATTGAATATGAACGTTCTTGACGCAGACCAGACCCCGCGCGTCATGGATTTGCGCGAAGTCTTGCAGGCTTTTCTGGATCACCGCCGTGTCGTCTTGCAACGTCGTTCCAATTATCGTTTACAAAAGATCGAACACAGGTTGGAAATTTTGGAAGGCTACTTGATTGCTTTCCTCAATCTGGATGAAGTCATTCGTATTATCCGCGAAGAAGACCATCCCAAAGAAGACCTTATGTCGACCTTCAAGCTGACAGATGTGCAAGCCGAAGCCATTTTAAACATGCGTCTGCGTTCCCTTCGTAAGCTTGAAGAAATGGAAATCAAGACCGAACACGACCAACTCAGTGCAGAACGTGACGGTTTACAAACCTTGCTCGCTGACGAAACATTACAATGGGCACGTATTTCCGATGAAATTCGTGAAACCAAGAAAAAATTCGGTCAAAAAACCGAACTGGGGAAACGCCGCACTAACTTTGGGGATGCCCCCAGTGCAGATATCGTCAATTTCGAAGCCTTCATTGAACGCGAACCTGTCACCATTGTCTGTTCGCAAAAAGGCTGGATCCGTGCCTTTAAAGGGCACAACAACGACGAAGCCGCCATGAAATATAAAGATGGCGACAAAGAACGCTTTATTCTGAAAGGTTACACAACGGATAAGCTTTTGGTCTTTGCAACAAATGGTCGTTTTTTCACCATCGGCTGCGACAAGCTGCCGCCGGGACGCGGGCAGGGGGAACCCATCCGCCTGATGGTTGATATGGGCAATGAAAATGAGATTGTCGATATGTTCATTCACCAACCGGAACGCCAAGTCTTGCTGGCCTCAAGTGCTGGGCGCGGTTTTGCCATTCAGGAAAAAGATGTCGCCGCCCAAACCAAAAACGGGAAGCAAATTCTCAACCTGCAAGACGGTGAGAAAGCCAAAATATGCTTGCCCCTTACCGGTAATGCTATTGCCGTGGTTGGGGATAACCGCAAAATCCTGATCTTTAAAACTGAGGAATTACCCAATATGGCCCGTGGGCGTGGTGTCATCTTACAAAAATACCGTGATGGCGGTATGTCCGATGTCACAACCTTTAACCTCGAAGATGGCCTCAGTTGGCAAATGGGCGGGGATAGTGAACGCACCCGCACCGTAACGGACCTGTTGCCCTGGATTGGTAAACGAGCCGGGGCAGGGCGCTTGGCCCCCACCGGCTTCCCCCGCAACAACAAATTCACCTAAGGTTTTGATCATCAATAAAAAATGGCGTCTCTGGTAAAACAGAGACGCCAAAGCCTGATATACCCACAAAAAATAAATCGGCATTCCAATACCGATTTATCTTGAAAACTATTTTCGGCTGGTATATCTAGGTATTCAAATAACGTGGTGCGCCACTCAGGTATTATGGAAAAAAGAACATGACCCCCACTATTTCTGCTACGCCGCGCAATGACTGGACCTTGGAAGAAGTCGAAGCGCTTTTTGCCCTTCCTTTCAACGATCTTCTCTTTCATGCGCAGAGTGTTCATCGCCAAAATTTCGATCCGAACCGTGTACAGCTTAGTACGCTGTTAAACATCAAAACAGGCGGTTGTGCAGAAGATTGCAATTACTGTTCTCAATCAGCCCACCACGAAGCGGAACTAAAAGCGGAAAAGATGATCCCGTCTGCCGATGTCATCGAAGCTGCCAAAGCTGCCAAAGAAGGCGGGGCAACCCGTTTTTGTATGGGCGCGGCCTGGAGCTCCCCCAAAGATCGCGACATGCCGGAAATTCTGAATATGGTCAAATCTGTTAAAGATCTGGGCATGGATACCTGTATGACATTGGGCATGTTGTCTGATAAACAAACCGAACAGTTAAAAGAAGCCGGTCTGGATTATTATAACCACAACATCGACACGTCCCGTGAGTATTACGACAAGGTTGTTAGCACACGTACATTTGATGACCGTCTCGCCACATTGGACCGCTGCCGTGACAATGGCATTAAACTGTGCACTGGCGGTATCATTGGCATGGGCGAAACGCGCACAGATCGTGCATCCATGATGGTAACCTTGGCAAACCTGCCCAAGCATCCGGAAAGTGTGCCGATTAACATGCTGATCCCGATCGAAGGCACACCGTTTGAAGCCAAAGCTAAAATCGACGATTTTGATTTTGTCAGAACCATCGCGGTTGCCCGTATCGTTATGCCCGCATCCTACGTTCGTCTATCCGCAGGACGGGAAGAAATGAGCGAAGAATTACAAGCCTTGTGCTTCTTTGCCGGTGCGAACTCCATGTTCTATGGTGACAAGTTGCTCACCGCTGGAAACCAAAGCGTCTCCAGTGACCGCAACATGTTTGAGCGCCTCGGCATTCAGCCCGAAGAACACCGCGAAGGCAAACCCATGTTGGAAGCTGCCAGTTAAGTTGACACCACAAAACGCGAAAAAGGCTGTCGAAACAATCGGCAGCCTTTTTTATTGTAAGAAAAAAAAGGGCCCCTGAAATTTTTCAGGAGCCCTTTTTTCTAATTCGGTTGATCTTATCCGAAGATCACCGTCGGCAACCAGGTTGCCAACCCCGGGAACAAGGCCAGCAAGCCAAGTCCGATCATTTGAATAAGAATGAACGGGACAACGCCTTTGTAGATCTGCATCGTTGAAACCTCTTTCGGGGCAACACCACGCAAATAGAAAAGCGCAAAACCGAAAGGCGGTGTCAGGAACGATGTTTGCAAGTTCATCGCCATCATCACACCCAACCAAACCGGGTTCAAATCCATCATCAACAGAACCGGGGCCACAATCGGAACAACCACGAATGTGATCTCGATAAAGTCGAGGAAGAAGCCCAGAACAAACATAACGGCCATCACAACCAACATGGCACCGACAACACCACCCGGCAGATCGTGCAACATCTCGTGAACCATATCGTCGCCACCAAGGCCACGGAAGACCAAGGAAAAGACAGACGCCCCGATCAAAATGACAAACACCATCGAGGTGATGTCCATCGTTGAACGACAAACCGTTTGCAGGATTTCTGCATCCCAGACCCGTTTCAACGCCATGATAAGGCCGTACACCAAAACCAGACAGCAAACAACGGACAGTCCAATCCCGAACATATTGGCGAGATTAATCTCGTTCATGCCAACGCGTAAGTCCATTGTATTGGTCAAAATGAGCATCACAACCAAGGACAACCCCGCCGCATAGAAAGGAACACCGTGGTTTTCATCAATACGCAACCCAGCCAAAAGCAAAGCGCCGATTGAACCAACTGCTGCGGCTTCGGTCGGTGTCGCAACCCCTGCCAAGATAGATCCCAACACAGCCACAATCAAAATGATTGGCGGGATCAGGGCATGAGCGATACGTTTGCCCAAACCTTCAACATTCAGTTCTTCATCCGGGATGGCTGGTGATGTTTCCGGTTTTAACCACGCGACAATCAATTGATAGGTAATATACATACCAACCAAGCCGAGGCCCGGGATCAAGGCACCCGCAAACAAATCACCAACAGAAACAGGTTCCGGTGAAAAATTCCCCATAGCCCGTTGCGCATCGGAATAGGCGTTTGAAATCTGATCGCCCAACAAGACCAAAACAATAGAAGGTGGAATGATTTGCCCCAAAGTCCCAGCGGCACAAATGGAACCACAAGCCAGTGACGGGTTATATCCGCGCTTTAACATGGTCGGCAAAGACAACAAACCCATTGTCACAACAGTTGCCCCCACGATCCCCGTCGATGCAGCCAACAAAGCCCCAACGATAGAGACAGAGACACCCAGACCGCCCCGCATGGTTCCAAACAACATCCCCATGCTGTCCAGCAATTCTTCAGCGACCTTGGAACGTTCTAGCATAACCCCCATGAAAATAAATAAGGGGACGGCCACCAAAACCTCGTTGGTCATCGCGTTGCCAAAGATACGCGAGGGCAGAGCCCCAAATAAGGACCACGTGAAAACATCCGTGGCAACCCCCATAGCGGCGAAGAAAATACTTGTACCCGCCAACGTAAACGCGACAGGGAAACCCAACATCAAAAAGCCGCATGTCACGACGAACATGGCAAGGCATAAAATTTCAGCGATTTCCATAATCAGGGCACCTCGTGTAATTCATGGTCTTCTTCCGGTACCACGACGCCCTTTAAGATCAGGAACGAGCGCAACGCCAGCCCAATTCCTTGTAGGGCAAGCAGAAAACAGAATACCAAAATAACGGATTTTAAGATAAACAAAGCCTGAATACCGCTTGTCTCAACAGAACCTTCCATAATCGACCAGGATTGGTAGACATATTTCCATGAGGAATCTGCAATCAAAACACAAACGGGTAAAAGCAGGAAGACAACGCCGAAAATATCAATCACGGCCTTTTTATGAATGCTGGCTTCACGGTAAAAGACATCGACCCTGACGTGTCCATTGTGCAACAGGGTATAACCGGCACCGATCATAAAAAGGAAGGAATGCATATAGACGACTGATTCCTGCATCATAATGGAACCAAAGCCGAAAACGTAACGCAACACTACGACAGAAAACTGGGTGATTACCATAATCACGGCCAACCAAGCGACAGTCTTACCGATCGTCTGATTCAATCCATCGATGAAACGCATTAAAGCCACAAGAAAACCCAAGGCTTTTCTCCTTTTAAAAAGAGAGTGTGTATCATCATAAAAATTTATGATTTTTCTTGATTATTGGATGGAAAATGGCGGATCGAAATAAATCCGACCCACCATTTTGTTCATCATTAGTCGTATTTGAACGGCAAGCGACGTGCATCCCAGTACGCGTTCTCAGACATATCAGACCAACGCATTGCTTTCTTACGGAAGTCTGCAAAGTGTTTGAAGACCTTGCCTGTCATGTCGTCACTGGCAGCCACTTCGCGCATAACTTCACCAGACGCTTCACCAATTTTGGTCATAACGTCATCAGAGAATTTACGCAATTGTACACCATGCTTGTTCAACAGAACATCAAGGCTGTCACCGTTACGGGCGTTGAATTCAGCCATCATGTAGTTGTTTTCCGCCATCGTAGCATTGCGAACGATTTCTTGATGCGCCGGAGACAAAGATTTCCAGACATCCAGGTTTACGCCGCAAGACAATGTAGAACCCGGCTCGTGGAAACCCGGGTAGTAGTAGAATTTGGTTGTTTTATAGAAACCAAATGCCAAATCATTCCACGGACCAACCCATTCCGTTGCGTCAATCGCACCGGACTGAAGGGACGGGAAGATTTCGCCGCCCGGCAGTGTGATCGCTGCTGCGCCCAATTTACGCAGAACTTCGCCACCCAGACCCGGCATACGGATTTTCAGACCTTTCAGGTCTTCTACTGTGTTGATTTCTTTATTGAACCAACCGCCCATCTGAACGCCTGTGTTACCACAAGCAAACGGTTTTACGTTAAAGCCAGCTGCCAGTTCGTCCCACAGTTCCTGACCGCCTGCATGATGGATCCACGCATCCATTTCACCCGCTGTCAAACCAAACGGCACAGCAGTGAAGAAGTTGAATGCTTTGTGTTTACCTTGCCAATAATATTCTGCACCGTGGTACATATCGGCTGTACCACTGGAAACAGCATCAAACGCTTCAAGAGCCGGTACCAATTCACCGGCTGCAAACAATTTAACGGTCAACTGACCGTCTGTCATGTCCGTGATACGTTTCGCAGCACGTGCAGCACCTGTACCTAGGCCGGGAAAATTTTTCGGCCAAGTTGTAACCATTTTCAGTGTACGTTTACCGCTGGCGATTGCAGGCGAAGAAACTGCAGCCGCTGCACCAACCGCGACGCCGGAAGCAGCTCCGGCGAGAAAATCACGACGCTTCATGTGAAAACCTCCCTAATCACATTACAAATAAGAGCTCGGGATTAATCCCGAACATCGGTATAATCAAACCAATGAGAAATAATGTTACGGGAGATGCAAATGCGATGCAATGAAAAGCAGCTACCAAGTACTACTTAGTCCGTTGCATTAATTAATTTTTTCTAGGTATTAGTCGGTATCCAGCGGTACCCAAAGTCCGTCAACACAACCTTCCAGAGGTGTGTAACGTTGCTTGTACGACATTTTGCGGCACTCTTTAATCAAGTAACCGAGATAAACATAGGGCAAGGCATTTTCCCGAACATGTTGAATGCACCAAAGCACTATATAGTTTCCGACTCCACTATAGGCATTGTCGCTGGAAAAAAAGCTATAAACAGCAGATATACCGTCATCCAGATGATCCAGCAATAACGCGGCAACCAACTTCCCTTGGTCGCGAAACTCGACAATAGATGTTTCCACTGGTGTTTCTTCGACCATCGAACGATAGTCAAAAAAGTCCATAGACGCCATATCCCCATCGGTATGACGCCCATGTTGATATTTTTCAAACAATTGAAATTGTTCCTGCGTCGCAATAGGCTCGCAAAATTGTGCCTGCAAGTGTGAAAAACGTTTTGCACTGCGCCGCTGATTTTTAGAAAAGACAAATTGCGTCGCATCAACACGTACCGGAATGCAGGCAGAACAATTGGGACACACGGGCGAATAGGCCATAAAATGACTGCGTCGAAAACCGCCCTTGGACAAGGCATTATGTAGGGCGTTCGCGTCCTTACCGCTCAACTCCGTCACAATACGTCGTTCCACCTGCCCATCCAGATACGGACAGGCGAGGGGAGAGGTCGTATAGAAAAAGACTTTGGGTTTTACCCGGTCCTGACGCATGACACTCCGCCTTACTGTTTAATTACGTTCCACGCTATTCAACACCAACGTTCCTGCTAACATATCATGTAAGCAGCGTCTTTTGGTATTGAAAAGACTGACAATTAGAATCAAAAACGACGTTGGCGGTGCCGTAAAGAAAAAAACCGCCGTTTGGATAAAAGCCTGCAATATTTCCGGTTGCCCGCCATCCAGACGATAGACACGAATGCCGACAAAACGCATGCCGTATGTCGCACTTTGGGGCGAGGCAATTAAAAACGTATGATAAAGGATCGGGATCAGTGCCAAAACCGCCATTAAAGGGCCAAACAACAAGCCAAACGACATAATCCCGGCGATACTCGCAACAACGGCCCCAACCAACCCCAGGCTTGCACATATAATGAAATCAATCACATATGCGATAATCCGTTTGACTGAAATACCCTCATAATATTCAGGACTTTCAATCGGATCTGGGCCTTCCGCTTTTCGGTTGGCACTCGTCTCTTGCCACCGCGCAGACGGTGTTACGGATCGAATATCAGTCATTCTTTTTCCTTCGTTTTCGACATTTCGTTCATATATATATACAATTAGGTCGAAGGTAATAAATAAACAAGTTATTGACGGAAGTTCCTTCAATCTCTATTGAATGCTTCCAAGTGACACTTACACGATAAAGAAGTATAAAGAAATGAATATCGATCCACGAGAGTTTAGAGACGCGTTAGGAAATTTTGCAACCGGAATTACGGTTGTGACAACCTTGTGCCCCGACGGGAAACCGATCGGCGTGACAATCAATTCCTTTGCCTCTGTTTCTCTGGAACCGCCACTGGTGCTCTTTTCCCTGAAAACAGACAGCCCCTTAAGCGATTTTTTCCTAACACAAGATCATTTCAATATCTGCATTCTGTCTGAATCACAGGAAAAGGTCTCCAACCTGTTTGCTAGTCGTGAAGAAAATAAATTCGATCAGGTCGAATGGGTTCGCGGTGAAAACGGGTGTCCCAACCTAAAAGGGGCGCTCGCCATTTTAGAATGCAAACGGGCCGAAGCCCATATCGGGGGCGACCACACCATTTTCGTTGGTGAAGTCACCCGCATTGAAATGGAAGAAAACGGCGGACCTTTATTATATTATAAAGGTGGCTATAAAACGTTTTAATCAACGTGCCTTGAAGACAGGTTTTGTTTTGTCCATAAAGGCCTTGAAACCATTCTGATAATCCTCAGAATCACATGTTGAAAAAGCTTCGTCCAGTTCTTCGAGGCTCAATGGTTGCGGTTGTTTCAATCGACGGACCATCTTTTTATGTAAACGGGCCGCCAACGGCGCACCTTTGGAAATTCGCTCTGCACACAGGCGGGCTTCTTCTTCGACTTCCCAATCTTCAACAATCCGGTTAATCAACCCGACACGCAGAGCATGGGCGGCATCGATAACCCGGCCTTCCAGCAATAATTCCAGCATCACAGCCGGGCTGACAAGGCGTAAGATCGCATCCAGTTCAGGATAGGCCAACGTATGCCCCAGACGGTTAATCGGTACGCCAAAACGCGCGCTTTCACCAGCAATGCGCATATCACAGGCACAAGCGATTTCCAAACCACCCCCCGTGCAAGCCCCTTTGATCATGGCAATGGTCGGATGCTGACATTCTTCAATCGCCTGAACGGTACGTGTGACAACCTCGCCATATGCCTTCGCCTGCGCTGCGCTGGACCTTTGTTCAGGAAATTCCGATATATCGGCACCGGCAGCAAAAGCTTCATCACCCGCGCCACGTAATATCAGGCAGCGCAACGTATCATCTGCGGATAATTCTTCGATCACATCGCCTAACTGTTGCCATGCCGGTTTGGTCAAGGCATTGCGTTTATCGGGATTATTTAAGGTAATCGTTACCGTTTCACCATCACGTTGGACTAAAATCGGGTCAGTCATTGTCTTTATTTTCTCCGCACGTTCCAAAATTGTTTGACGAACAAACTATCAAGTTTGCAAGATAAGGCAAATTGTTTGCACATAAGGATGAACTCTCATGCAACAAAACAGCTTTCTCAGCCTCGGCCCACACGGGTTTCACCGTATCGCCTATACACAATGGGGATTTGCCGAAGCCGGTCGAACGGTCTTTTGCGCCCACGGTTTAACACGCAACAGCCGTGACTTTGATTTTCTGGCACAAAGTCTGTGCGAGAATCATCAAGTTATCTGCCCCGATATGGCAGGGCGCGGTCAAAGCGATTGGTTGTTAAACCCGAATGATTACGGTTTTCCAACTTATCTCAGCGACGTGGCTGCCTTAATGGCAAAAGTCGGCGAAGAACAAATCGACTGGATCGGCACCTCAATGGGCGGGCTGATCGGCATGATGCTCGCCGCCCAAGTCAACAGCCCCATCCAACGCCTGATTGTAAATGATGTCGGACCTTTTATCACAAAAGAATCGATTTCTTTCCTTGGTAGCTATCTGGGACTTGATATGAGTTTTCCCTCTCTGGAAAGTATCGAAAAACATTTGCGCCAAGTCCACGAACCTTTTGGGAATCTTAGCGATTCCATGTGGCATCATTTGGCACAACATAGCTCCAGAAAAAACGAAGACGCTCAGCTTGTCTTGCATTACGACCCGGCAATTTCCGTTCCTTTCAAAACTTCAGAACCTGCCGATGTCGACCTTTGGCCTGTTTGGGAGGCTATTCAATGTCCGGTTTTAATTCTTCGAGGGGAAAATTCCGACCTGCTTTCAAAAGAGACTGCAGAAGAGATGTTGAGACGAGGCCCTGATGCTGAACTCGTTGAAATCCCTCAGGTTGGGCATGCTCCGGCATTGATGGAAGAGAGTCAAATCGACCTTGTCAAACGGTGGCTGGCAGGTTAATTTTCAAAATAACTCGAAAAAATCAATTATTTGGCTTAACTCCAAGGTAGACTTTCGTGTAAATTGATCGTTAAATCGCTTTGTAGTAATGGTTTGGATAAAAATCCATCCCAACGCCGTAATGATATAGTGGCCGGAGACAAAATATGAATCAGCTTGTGACGACAAACGATGCGCAATCCACAGACCTTATCAAAGGCGATGGTTTGGAAGATTACGTAACATTTAAAATTGCTGATCAATTGTTCGGCATTCCTGTTTTGAAAGTTCAGGACATTTTAATGCCCGACCATATCGCCTTCATCCCATTGGCCCCGAAAGAGGTTGCAGGGTCGATCAACCTGCGTGGTCGTATCGTCACTGTCATTGATGTGCGCGTCCGTCTTGGCCTGCCCAAACGCGCGGACAAAGGACAAAGCATGGGGGTGACCGTTGAACACGTCAACGAGCTTTACAGCTTGTTGGTTGACAATGTGGGTGAAGTCCTCAGCCTTGATGAAAAGAATTATGAACGCAATCCATCTACACTGGACCCGATCTGGCGCGAATTTGCTTCAGGCGTCTATCGCCTTGATGGGCAATTGATGGTTGTTCTTGATGTGGATCGCATGTTGGACATTCAAACGTCAGAACACAAAGCATCCTGATCTAATCAATAAAGATTAAAAAAAACGCCGTATCCTTAAAAGATACGGCGTTTTTTATTGCACATAAGAATATTTATTTTGCCAAAAGCTTTGCCGCTTCAACCGCGCAGTAGGTAAATATAACATCTGCACCGGCACGTTTAAAGCACATCAGGCTTTCCAAAACAGCACGGTCATTATCCAGCCAGCCATTTTGAACCGCCGCTTTCATCATCGAATATTCACCGCTGACATGATAAACAGAGACAGGCACACCAAAAGCTTCCTTAATACGGTGTACGATATCCAGATAAGGCATCCCCGGCTTGACCATCACCATATCGGACCCTTCGGCAATATCCAGCGCGGTTTCCCGAATGGCTTCGTCCGTATTGGCAGGGTCCATCTGATAGGTTTTTTTATCCCCTTTACCCAGCGCACCGGATGACCCGACGGCATCACGGAAAGGCCCATAAAAGGCTGAAGCATACTTGGCTGCATAGGACATCATCATAACATTTTGGAAACCCGCCGCATCAAGTGCATCACGGATCGCCCCCATACGTCCATCCATCATATCGGACGGGGCGACAACATCACAGCCCGCCATTGCCTGATTGATCGCCTGTTGACACAGGATTTCAACGGTTTCATCGTTTAACACGCAACCGTCTTTAACCAGACCGTCATGGCCGTCACTATTATATGGGTCCAGCGCGATATCTGTATAAATGCCGAGATCGGGATATTTCGCTTTAATGGCGCGCACCGCACGACAGACGAGGTTATTTGGATTAACCGCTTCCTTACCATCGGGTGTTTTCAAACTCTCATCCGTGTAAGGAAAGAGTTCCACGGCGGGAATACCCAGCTCGTAGGCCTCACCAACCGCATCAACCAACAGGTCGATCGACAAACGTTCCACACCGGGCATGGAGGCCACTGTCTCGCGACGGTTTTCACCATCCAGAACGAATACAGGCCAAACCAGATCATCGACACTCAGTGTGTTTTCACGCACGAGGCGACGCGACCAATCGAACTGACGATTGCGGCGCATACGGGTGCGCGGCAAAGATTCAGAAGTGAGAAATTGCGGACGTGACAAAACGGTTTCCCCCTAAAACAAAGTCTACTCAATCCGATCCTTTTACAGATTGTGCAGATAACATAAACGCCGGACGCTATATAGCCCGGCGTTTATGCTTAAATTATGGCAAAGTGTAACTCTTTGTTACGCTTTATCCAAAGCCTGTGCGATATCGGCAATAATATCGTCAGCATGTTCAATACCAATAGACAAACGCACATACCCCGGTGTGACACCAGCGCTTATTTGTTCATCCGCAGTCATCTGGCTATGCGTTGTTGAGGCGGGATGAATGGCGAGGGAACGTGCATCCCCAATATTGGCAACATGGTATAACAGTTCCAATGAATCGATAAAGTTACGCCCCGCATCCAGACCGTCTTTCAATTCAAAGCCAATCAGGGAACTATACCCACCTTTCAGATATGTATCAGCTCGGCGTTTCGCTTCACCTTCCTGAACGGATGGGTGGTTGACGCTTGCGACCTTCGGATGCTTTTTCAGGAAGTCCACGACCTTCAACGCATTTTCACAATGTTGGCGCATGCGCAGCGGCATGGTTTCCAAACCTTGAATGGTTTGCCATGCGTTGAACGGACTGGCAGCAGAACCCAGATCACGCAACAACGTTACACGGGCACGGATGATATAGGCAATCGGCCCCAACGGCTTAACAGCCTCGGTCCAAATCGCACCATGATAGGATGCATCAGGTTGGTTGAGGGTAGGGAAGCGATCACCTTGAGCTTCCCAATCAAAATTACCGCCATCGATAATCGCCCCGCCAACAGATGTTCCATGTCCGGCAATATATTTGGTGGTGGAATACATCACAATAGCCGCACCATGATCCAGCGGACGGCAAATCATCGGGGCAGCCGTATTATCAACGATCAACGGCACACCCAATTCACGACCAATATCAGCCACTTCTTTAATCGGGAATACATTCAGTTTCGGGTTCGGCAGGGTTTCTGCAAAATAACAACGTGTTTTTTCATCCGTTGCCTTACGGAAAGCTTCCGGGTCACTCGGGTCCACAAAACGGGCTTCAATGCCCATTTGCTTGAACGTGTTGGCAAACAGGTTCCACGTGCCCCCATAAAGATCGGTAGAGGTCACAAAGTTGTCACCTGCCTGACATAGGTTAAAGATTGAGAAAGTGGCAGCAGATTGCCCGGATGCCACGCACAGCGCAGCAACACCACCTTCAAGCGCGGCAAGGCGTTGTTCCAGCACGTCCGTTGTCGGGTTCATAATCCGTGTGTAGATGTTGCCAAACTCTTTCAAAGCAAACAGGTTGGCAGCATGTTCTGCGCTATCAAACTGATAAGAGGTTGTCTGATGAATCGGAACGGCAACGGATTTAGCAGTCGGATCATTACGATAGCCTGCATGCAGCGCCAGTGTTTCCGGGTGAAGTTTCTTATCAGTCATTGGTGTTATTCCCCTTTGAATTGGTAAAATATTGGGCAACAACAGACCATTTCACATATCAAGCGTCAAGACCGGAATGCAAAACAACCAACAAGACGCAACTTTATAAATTTTAGACTTATTGAATATACAAGACAGTTCAAAGAAATAAGGCTTTCCTTCCAACGGACCAAAAGGCAAAACACGATGAAAGGAAAGCCTTAATTATATTCTTATCGGCTTGAAGAAAGCTGATTCGCACGCCTCAACTATGATCTTGGACGTAGTGAACCAGCTCCTTATCAGCATTCAGGAAATGGTCTTTCAGCCAGCCGGATAGATATTCAAGAAAATCAACACTAATATCCTTACCAGCCTCGTGGTTTGCTTGAATGTCCAAAAACTTATTCAAGAAATCACGGTGCGATTTTTTATGCTGATCCGCTTTCGGAAACGCGTATTTGTCCATCATAGCTTCTTCATGTTCCATATGATCACGAGACAGGGCGGCAAAACGTTCCATTGTGTCTTCAACCACACGTGCACCGTCCCCAGTCATCATTTTGGAATAATAGTCGTTCAACAAATCGACAAAGGCGATGTGTTCACTGTCGATTTCTTCATCTCCCGTGCGTAAACTTTCATCCCATTGGATTAATTTACGCTCGTCTTTTTCACTACGAACTTCGCTGAGAAACTTGTTCACTTCTTCACGTAAGAACTCGGCCTGTTGCGAAAGATCGGATGAGGATTCTGAAATTTGTGTGGCCGCCATACCTGTTTCACTGGCAGCCTGTTGTACAGACTGGATATTGCAGGATACTTCTTGAGTGCCCCGTGATGCCTGATCAACATTTTCCGCAATTTCAGAGGTGGCGCGATTTTGTTCTTCAACAGAGGTTTCAATCGCACTGGCAATTTCATCGATCTCAGTAATGGTCGTGCTAATTTGCTCAATCGCTTCCGCAGCTTTATGGGTGACGTTCTGAATTTCCCCAATTTGTTTGGCAATTTCTTCCGTTGCTTGTCCGGTTTGATTGGCAAGTGTTTTCACTTCTTGCGCAACCACCGCAAATCCCTTGCCCGCATCACCGGCACGCGCGGCTTCAATTGTTGCGTTCAACGCCAGCATATTGGTTTGCTCGGCAATATCGGAGATCAATTTAACAACCGCCCCGATCTTGCCGACTTCCTCAACCATATCCTCAACGGTTTTCTTGGTTTGCTCGGCTTGAGAGGCCGCAAAATCAGCCACTTCAGAAGATCGGTGAACGTGTCTGGAAATTTCACCTTCGGATGCTGCCAGCTCTTCCGCAGCGGCAGCGACTGTTTCCACATTGGCAGCGGCTTCTTCAGACGCGCTGGCAACGGCTGTCGCTTGTGCGCTTGTTTCACTTGCCGTCGCTGACATCTGGCTGGCTGAGGCTTGTAATTGCGTTGCAGCTGCCGTAACGGTTTCAACGATGGAACCGACACTGTCTTCAAAACTATTTGCCATCTGGATCATGGCAGCGCGTCGTTGGGCTTCTGCTTGTTTTTTCTGTTCTTCCTGTTCCTGTTCCAGCTCGCGCACACGGATCATTTGTTCTTTAAAATGATTAACCGATGTCGCCATTTCACCGATTTCATCGGTTTTATCGGTAAAGGGAACATCTATTTTCAGGTTATCGTTTGCCAGTTCATGCATCACCGATGTCATAGCCCCCACCGGGCGGGTAATCGTGCGGGCAATCAAGATACCAACCACACCGATGACAACGATTAATCCTAAAACCATCAACATCAGGATGTTGCGTAATTCATCAACAGGTTCATCCACTTCTGCCATTGTGATTTCAGCCAAGGCCGCCCAGCGCACCCCCTGAAAATCAATCGGGCCATAGGCCGACAAAGCCTGTCGCCCATCATCATAAGTGACCAGCGTTAAACCTGTTTTTCCCGCCAACGCGTTATTTACAGCCTCAGTATCAACCTTTTTCTTCAAAATCGTTGCATCTTTGGAAAAACGAGAGTCACTGCGCATCATCTTGTCTTTCCCGACCAGATAGGCTTCCCCCGTCTTTCCCATCCCGGCAGAGGCTTGCATAATCTCGTTAATACGTGAAATCGGCAAGCGCAGGACCATAACACCCATAAAGTTATTGCGTTTATCAAACATCGGGCTGGCTAAAAAGCTGGCCGGGGCATTATCAGCGGCTTCATACACACGAATGTCTGAAAAATAAATCGTACCGCGTTCTTTGTCTTTTACGGCATTGAAGGCTGTCGCAAGGTCTGTATCCTTCCACAGGCCTTTGACAATATTGGTTGCAAACTCTTTGCCTTTTTTGACGCTATAAACAACACTGCCTTCTTCATTTAATAAGAGGACATCTTCATAACCGCGTGATTTCTGAAATTCACGGAACCAGGGATGATAATGTTCATGGGCGCGACTATAACTGGATCCGTCACCGGCATCATCCAGCATGCTTTTGTCATCTTGTGGATTTTCCGTTACATAAAACTTTGCCAATTCCTTTGCGGCAACCTCAGGGGTGTCAAAACCATAAAAACCGCGTTGCAGGTTATTGAGCGCCTTGATGGTCATATCACTTGCTGTCGTGATGTACACATCATCTTCCACAGATTTCAGGAATGCTTCCAGTTCATCGAAACGCCCGTGTTGGACAGCTTCTAGTTTTTCAAATGCTGCTGTTTCCAGTGCCTGCTCTGAACGCACAAACGAAATAACCCCAGCAATGCAGACCGCAATAACCGACAAGCCCACAATAATACTAGGCAGTTTAGCCGATAGCCGCATACCTCAACCCCCATGTAACATTTTTTATCACTCGTAACTCTATAGTTGCCCCAATTCCATAAACATGACGTGTGTCAATTCCTGCAAAAAACTTAGGGACTTATACGTACAATTCATATGGAAAGATCACCTTCGTCGATTTCCAATGAAATTATTTCTTTACCTCTGTCGAATTTTGCTTTACGTTTACGTAAACGTCATTAGAATATTATGGCCTACAGGTAAAAACTTGTTGGCTTTTTGCAACGTCCTACCTTTATGAAGTTAGGGCGTTTTAAAAACAAATAAATCGGCATTCGAGTACCGATTTATTTCACGACAAATTTTGGAGGACGGCATGCCAGACGGTAACGCTAAAACAAACAAGAAGGCTTATAAATTGAAAAACCCGGTCCGTTTTGTAACAGCTGCAAGTCTGTTTGACGGGCACGATGCATCAATCAACATCATGCGCCGTATCCTGCAGTCTTGCGGGGCAGAAGTCATTCATCTGGGGCATAACCGTTCTGTAGACGAAATCGTTACAGCCGCCATTCAGGAAGATGTGCAAGGCATCGCGGTTAGTTCCTATCAGGGCGGGCACGTCGAATACTTCAAATATATGATTGATCTGCTCAAAGAACGCGGTGCTGGCCACATTAAAGTCTTTGGCGGCGGTGGCGGTGTTATCGTTACCGACGAGATCAATGATTTGATGAGCCACGGCGTTGAAAAAATCTATTCGCCGGAAGACGGTCGTAAAATGGGTCTTGAAGGCATGATCCAAGACATGGTCAAGCGCGCAGACTACGCCCCGGCAAAAGATATTTCTTGCCCAAGCAGTCTCGCAAAATTGAAAAAAGGCGACAAGTTGGATCTCGCGCGTGTCATTACCGCGCTGGAGAACGATCAACTTGACGCTAAATTGAAAAAAGATATCGACGAAGGCGGCGAAAAACTTACAAGTAAAGTGCCCGTTCTGGGCATTACCGGGACAGGCGGTGCCGGTAAATCATCCTTGACCGATGAATTGATCCGTCGTTTCCGCATGTATTCAAGCGAACCGAAAATCGCCGTTCTCGCCATCGACCCGACACGCCGCAAAACCGGTGGCGCTTTGTTGGGTGACCGTATCCGCATGAACGCAAACAACGCCGACAATATCTATGTCCGCTCCATCGCAACACGCGACAACAAAGCAGAAGTCCCGCCGAGCATGACGTCCATCGTCAATGCCTGTAAAATGGCTGGTTTTGATCTCGTGATCGTTGAAACACCGGGGATCGGGCAGGGCGACGCAGGTATCGTGCCTTACGTTGACTTCCCCATGTACGTAATGACACCGGAATTCGGTGCTGCCTCCCAGCTTGAAAAAATCGACATGCTTGATTTTGCTGAAATCATTGCGATTAACAAGTTTGATCGCAACGGTGCAATGGATGCCTTGCGTGATGTTGCCAAACAGGTCATGCGCAACCGTGAACAATTCCATGCAAAACCCGAAGATATGCCGGTTATCGGGACGATTGCCTCACGCTTTAACGACGAAGGCGTCACAGCCCTTTATTATGAACTGGTTACACAGCTACAGGCTAAAAAACTTGGCAAACTGAAAACCACGCTGAAAGAAGCCCCGGGCATTCGCCATTCTTCCCCGAAAACGGCCATCGTTCCGCCAGAACGCCGTCGTTATCTGGCTGAGATTGCCGATACCGTGCGCGGTTATCACAGTGAAATTGCCAAACAAACCAAAATTGCACGCGAACGCCAGCAATTGCGCGAAACCGTACGCATGCTGGATGAAGCCGGTGAAAAAGGCAAAAAAGCCATTCGCAAGCTGATCAAAGAACGTGATCAATCACTGGACGGACGCTGCCATAAACTGTTGGAAATCTGGCCGACTGTTAAAGAAAATTATTCCGGTGACGAATATGTTGTCAAAATTCGCGACAAGGAAATCCGTACAGCCTTGAAATACGAAAGCCTGTCCGGCTTGAAAGTACCGAAGGTCTCTTTGCCGCAGTTTGAAGACGAAGGCGAAATCCTGAAATGGCTGTTGAAAGAAAACGTTCCGGGTAGTTTCCCTTACACTGCCGGTGTGTTTGCCTTCAAACGTGAAGGCGAAGACCCGACCCGTATGTTCGCGGGCGAGGGGGATCCTTTCCGCACGAACCGTCGCTTTAAGTATCTTTCTCAACATTCTGATGCAAAACGACTTTCCACCGCTTTTGACTCTGTAACTCTGTATGGTCAAGACCCGGATCATCGCCCAGACATTTACGGTAAAATCGGTAACTCCGGTGTTTCCGTTGCCACACTTGATGATATGAAAGTCCTTTATGGCGGCTTTGATTTGACGGCGCCGAGCACATCTGTTTCCATGACCATCAATGGTCCGGCCCCGATGATTTTGGCGATGTTCCTGAACACAGCCATTGATCAGCAACTTGAAAAATTCAAAAAAGACAATGGTCGCGTTCCGACCGACGAAGAGATCGAAAAGATCAAGGCATGGGCATTGGCAAATACCCGTGGGACCGTTCAAGCCGATATTCTGAAAGAAGACCAAGGGCAAAACACTTGTATCTTCTCGACTGAATTCGCCTTGAAAATGATGGGGGATATCCAGCAGTACTTTGTAGATCACGACGTCCGTAACTTCTACTCCGTCTCCATCTCCGGCTACCATATTGCCGAAGCGGGCGCGAACCCGATTTCACAATTGGCCTTTACGCTGTCAAACGGCTTTACCTTTGCGGAAAGCTATCTGGCACGCGGCATGAGTATTGATGATTTCGCACCGAACCTGTCTTACTTCTTCTCCAACGGGATGGATCCGGAATATACCGTTCTAGGCCGTGTCGCACGTCGTATCTGGTCAACCGCCATGCGTTTCAAATACGGGGCAAACGAACGTTCCCAGAAACTGAAATACCATATTCAAACATCTGGTCGTTCGCTGCACGCACAGGAAATGGATTTCAACGATATCCGTACAACCCTGCAAGCTTTGCTGGCGACTTATGATAACTGTAACAGCCTGCATACCAACGCCTATGACGAAGCCTTCACCACACCGACCGAAGAGTCTGTGCGTCGTGCCTTGGCCATTCAGATGATCATCAACCAGGAATTCGGTCTTGCGAAAAACGAGAACCCGAACCAAGGGGCCTTCATCATTGAAGAACTGACTGATCTGGTCGAAGAAGCTGTTCTGCGTGAATTCGAACGTATTTCCGAACGTGGCGGTGTTCTGGGTGCAATGGAAACCGGCTATCAACGCGGTAAAATCCAAGATGAATCTTTATATTATGAAATGAAGAAACACGATGGTTCTTTGCCGATTATCGGTGTGAACACCTTCCTTAATCCGCAAGAACAAGACCCGGTTACACCTGATCTGGCCCGTTCAACAACGGAAGAAAAAGAAAGTCAGATTACACGTCTGAAAGACTTCCAGACACGCAATGCCGAACAAGGTCAGAAAGTGCTGGAAAAATTGAAAGACACGGCACGTGCCAACGGCAATATGTTTGAAGTTCTCATGGAGGCAGTACGTTATTGCTCTATGGGGCAAATTTCAGAAGCCCTGTTTGAAGTGGGTGGTCAATATCGCCGTAACATGTAAAACAGATTTTGCATAACGACTAAAAAGGGGAGCGTTGATCAGACGCTCCCCTTTTTATTTACACACCGATGTATGTCACTTCATAAATTTTTCGATAAAAACCTCAGATTTGGTGTCATATCACCCAAATAGGGGTATTTAAAACCGTTAAAACAAATCATATATACGATTAATACTTATAAATAACTACGCTTAGAAAACAACGTTTCTCTCACATTGGCATACAGGGATAAGTCAATGAGTACAGAAGCATTTAAAACCATAACATACAAGCCCAACACTACCTTGTTTCGGGAAGGCGAACAGGCTGACTTCGCCTATATAATCCGCGAAGGTAGTGTCAAAGTTTCAAAACGCGGCCCAAGTGGCGCTGACATCCCCATCGCACTGGTTAAAAAAGGTGGTATCGTCGGTGAAATGGCCATTGTGTCAGAGGCACCGCGTTCCGCAACCGTCACAGCACAAGAAGAAACAATCGTTCTTGCCATTAGCAAGACATCCTTTGAAAACAAACTCCAATCCGTTGACCCCTTCCTTTACTCGTTGATAAAAACCGTTATTGCCCGCTTGCGTCAAACGTCAGACCATACGGTCAACCTTTATGAAAAAATCAAAAAAATGCAGGGGAAATCCATACAATCCGCCCCACCCAAAAGCGACCTGACGCAACAAAAATTTGCCAACGTAAATTTCATTTTTGCAGACCCGAACCCGCAAACAAGAAATAGCTTGCGAGGTGGGCTTTTCGGCTTGGGATTCAAAGAAATCTGTGATGTCAGCACGCTATTTCAATTGCGCGAACAGATTAAAAAGAACAGATATGACTTGCTGATCCTTGATGCGGCTTTTGGCGGGCGAGAAGTCGCAGGCTTTATCCATGACATCCGACACGGAATTGACTGTAAAAATCCATTTTTATCCATCATCGTCTTAACCCAAAATAAATCCCCGCAAAACCGGGATGCTTTGTTACATGCCGGATGCGATCATGTGCTTTTAAAACCGATTTCCATTGAGAAAATCTCAAATGCAATAAAAGCCCTGTGTCATTACGGACGCAAATTTATTGTCACCCACGATTATGTCGGCCCTGACCGGATAAATTATCAAAACCCAAACGGCGAAAGCGCCCCAGTTTTTGACGTGCCTAACACTCTTGCTGCCAAGGTTTTAAATGAGGCCAGACCAGAAGATCTGGAACACGCTATCCATAACAGCCTTTGTAAGTTCAACGAAATCAAGCTGGAACGCCACCTTGTGCAGTTGGCGTGGCTCATGGATCGCCTGACACCGGACAACCCGGAAGGCTATGATCCAGATTATCTGCTGGATTGCATTGAAAATTCGCTACAGGATTTATCCATACGGATTGATCAAGACCACGCCAAATCGGCCAATACCATTTGTAAAAACATGCATCACTTGATCGACACCATACGCGAAGACAGTACACAACGGATTGAAAAGCTGGCCGACATGACCTTGTTTTACAAACAGCTGTGCGAAAACATACCGTTGGGGCAGGGGGCCCATCTTTCTTCACACGCGCAAAGACACGCTTAAGCGCAAAAGGGGATTGTGTAAAAACAGAACATCATTACATTAAGGATAACATTCTTTAAGTTCTCATATGGTATCCACATAATGAATGACCGCGTTACGCTTTCCCATGTGTATTACGAAATGCGCGTTTACGGCAAATATCTGCGCGTTCACGCCATTGATCCCGACAGTGGGCAGGAAGCGATGGCAACAGGCCTGCTTTCGATGGGCGAAACCACCCTTAAAAACAATGCCAAACGCAAACTGGAATATATCCTGACCAAAAAACGCAGGGAAGGCCGTTCCTAAAGAGCGAAAACAAAGCAAAGCCCCGAGCCTGCAGCAAAAATGCACCGAGCTTTTTCGTTGTCTAAGCTATATCGGCTGTGCTACATAATCGCCCAACTATCGACCATTGATGAGGATTACAGATCATGGCATCGAAAATTATTGCAATCGCTTGTGATCACGGCGGTTTTGGACTGAAATCCACCCTTGTGGAAGAACTGAAAAAACAGGGCTTTGATGTCTTGGACCTCGGTTGCAACAATACCGATTCTGTCGATTACCCCGATTATGCATACAAACTGGCTCAAGCCATCAAGGATGGACAGGCCGAACGCGGTATTGTCGTGTGTGGATCCGGCATCGGCATTTCAATTGCCGTCAACCGTTTCCCCGAAGTCCGCTGTGCTTTGATCCATGACGCATTGGGCGCACGTATGTGCCGCGAACATAATGATGCCAATGTTATTGCTTTTGGTGATCGCATGATCGGTGTTGCAACAGCACTGGACGCGATGAATGTCTTCCTCAATACCGAATTTGAAGGCGGTCGCCACGCGCGGCGCGTCGAGAAATTATCCAACCCGCCCGTTTAATTACGGCCCCCTCCCAAGAAAGGCTCATGCCCATGTCTTTTGAAAACTTCTTTACAGCCACATTGGCTGAATCGGACCCTGAAATCTACGCTTCCATGCGCAAAGAACTGGGGCGTCAACAGGATCAGATCGAATTGATCGCTTCTGAGAACATCGTGTCACGCGCTGTGATCGAGGCTCAGGGTTCAGTTTTGACAAACAAATATGCTGAAGGTTATCCAGGGCGTCGCTATTATGGCGGTTGCGAATATGTGGATATTTCTGAAGACCTCGCTATTGAGCGGGCAAAAAAACTGTTTAACTGCGAATATGTAAACGTTCAGCCGCATTCCGGTGCACAAGCAAACGGTGCCGTATTTCAGGCATTACTGCAACCGGGCGACACCATTATGGGCATGACATTGGCGTCTGGCGGTCACTTGACACACGGTGCACCACCTGCACAGTCCGGTAAGTGGTTCAATGCGGTTCAATATGATGTCTCACGCGAAACACAAGACATTGATTATGATGCCGTTGAAAAAATTGCTATCGAAAACAACCCGAAACTGATTATTGCCGGTGGTTCCGCCATTCCGCGCCAAATCAATTTTGCCCGTTTCCGCGAAATCGCTGATAAAGTCGGTGCCTTGTTGATGGTGGATATGGCGCACTTTGCCGGTCTGGTTGCCGGTGGCGTTCACCCAAGCCCGCTTCCGTTTGCTGATGTTGTTACAACAACAACTCACAAAACCCTGCGCGGCCCACGTGGTGGCATGATCCTGTCCAACAATGTCGATCTGGGCAAAAAGATCAACTCCGCTGTTTTCCCCGGCTTGCAAGGCGGCCCATTGATGCACGTGATTGCAGCCAAGGCCGTTGCCTTTGGCGAAGCTCTGCGTCCCGAGTTTAAAGACTACGCGGCACAAGTGGTTGCCAATGCCAAAGTTCTGGCGGCAACATTGGTTGAACGTGGCTGTGATATCGTTACAGGCGGAACAGACACCCACTTGATGCTGGTTGACCTGCGCCCCAAAGGGGTTACCGGTAAAATGGCGGATGCGGCACTGGAACGTGCGGGTATCACCTGTAACAAAAACGGTATTCCGTTTGATCCAGAAAAACCGATGGTGACATCCGGTGTTCGTCTGGGAACGCCTGCGGGCACCACACGCGGCTTCAAGGAAGAAGAGTTCAAGCAGATCGGGAACCTGATCAGCGACGTTCTTGACGGTCTTGCCGCAAACGGTGAAGATAACAATCAAACCGTTGAACAGGAAGTTCGCGCCAAAGTCGGTGAACTTTGCGCCAAATTCCCGGTCTACAAAGACTTCTAAGGAAAACGGATCATGCGCTGTCCTTTTTGCGGTAATCAGGATACTCAAGTCAAAGACTCGCGTCCCACCGAGGACAGCGCAGCCATCCGTCGTCGCCGTTATTGTCCGGAATGTGCATCGCGCTTTACCACCTTTGAACGGGTGCAACTGCGCGAACTGATGGTCGTGAAACGCGATGGCAGTAAAACGCCATTTGATCGCGAGAAAATTCTCAGCTCTATCAGAATCTCGTTGCGCAAACGTCCGGTCGAAGAAGATCAAATTGAACGTATTGTCAGCTCTATCCAGCGTCAGTTGGAAACATCGGGCGAAACAGAAATCCAATCCAATGCTATTGGTGAAAAGGTGATGGACGTTTTGCTGGAATTGGATAAAGTAGCCTACGTTAGATTTGCATCTGTTTATAAAGATTTCCGTGAAGCAAAGGACTTCGAGGACTTTGTCGAAAATTTGGGAACACATAAAAAATAAAGGTCCCATCGCACGATGCGATGATGAAGCCTTTATGAAATCCGCATTGAATCTCGCAACACGCGGGCTCGGTAATGTTTGGCCAAACCCGGCTGTTGGTTGCGTCATTGTGAAAGACAATACAGTTATCGGGCGTGGTTGGACACAGCCCGGCGGTCGCCCCCATGCCGAAACAGAAGCACTGGCGCGTGCCGGTGACGCCGCACAAGGTGCGACGGCCTATGTCACGCTTGAACCTTGCGCCCATCACGGCCAAACGCCCCCCTGTGCGCAAGCGTTAATTGATGCGGGTATCGCCCGCGTTGTTATTGCCTTGGAAGACCCGGACGAACGGGTCTCCGGCAATGGCATCAAAATGCTAAAAACCGCAGGTATTGAAGTTACACAAAACATCTGTCGACAAGAAGCCTTGGAAATCAACGAAGGTTTCTTCCTGCGTATCCTCAAAAATCGTCCGCTTTTCACTATGAAAATGGCCACATCTCTGGATGGTCGCATCGCCGTTCATACCGGGGAAAGTCAGTGGATTACCGAAGCGCCGACACGCCAGCAAGGCCATCTTTTACGCGCCAATCACGATGCCATTATGGTCGGCATTGGAACGGCAACAGAAGATAACCCGCAACTAACCTGCCGTTTACCCGGTCTGGAAAATCATTCTCCGGTCCGCATTGTGGTAGATCGACGCATGCGCCTACCTTTGACGAGCAATCTGGTCATACAGGCCCAAGACATTCCCACATGGATGATTACACTGGGGGATCAGGACGATATTCGCGCCGAAGCCTACCGTGAAGCTGGGATCGAAATGATCACGCCAGACGACGTGAGCGAAATGGACGGCGGCATTACCTTGTCGTGGGTTGCTGAAGAATTGGCAAAACGGGGCCTGACTCGTGTCCTGGTCGAAGGGGGCAGTCATTTGGCCGCCGCCATGTTGCGCCGACGTCTGATCGACCGTCTGTCATGGATGCATGCGCCACGCATAATGGGCCATGACGGTATTCCAGCGGCACAAGCCTTCGGGGTGGACCATCTGGAAGATACGCCCTTTTTTGACCGCACCGATAGCTTTTCCTCCGGTGGGGATCTTGTTGAACTGTATCGCCGGCGCGATTTAGATATTACCTGAAAAAGAAAGAAAGATTTAACGTCATGTTTACTGGCATTATTACCGATCTCGGTCGCGTAAAGACCATTGAAAAAAACGGTGACACGCGATTTGAATTTGAAACGGCTTATGACCTGAACACAGTTGATATCGGTGCCTCGATCGCCTGTAATGGCGCCTGCATGACGGTAATTGAAAAGGGAACGAACTGGTTTGCCATTACCGCCTCTGCTGAATCGGTTTCAAAAACCACAATGGGATCATGGACCGTTGATATGCCTGTCAATTTTGAACGCGCCTGCAAGGTTGGCGACGAATTGGGCGGGCATATTGTCTCTGGTCATGTTGATGGTGTTGCTGAAATTATCGCCATCGAACAAGAAGGTGATTCTCATCGATTTAAGTTCAAAGCGCCCAAAGAATTAAAGAATTTCATTGCGCCCAAGGGTTCAGTTACGCTAAACGGCGTATCTTTGACGGTAAATGAGGTTGAAGATGACATCTTCGGCATCAATATTATTCCCCATACCCTGCAAGTAACAACCTTTGGCAAATCCAAGGTCGGTGACTTTGTCAATTTGGAAATAGATATGCTGGCTCGCTACGTGGCGCGCTTGCTCGAAAAGGACGATTAATAAAGTGAGCGAATATAGCCAATACCTGTCCAGCATCGAAGAAATTATCGAAGATGCCAAAAATGGACGTATGTTCATTCTCGTGGATGATGAAGATCGCGAAAATGAAGGTGACCTCGTTATTCCGGCCGAAAAAGCCGATGCCGATGCCATTAACTTTATGGCAAAACATGGCCGTGGCCTGATCTGCCTTGCTATGACGGGCGAACGCATCGATCATCTCGGCCTGCCGTTGATGACCACGCACAATGCATCGCGCCACGAAACAGCCTTTACCATTTCGATCGAAGCCCGCGAAGGGGTTTCCACAGGTATTTCCGCCGCAGACCGTGCCTTGACCGTTGGCGTTGCCATTGCCGAACAATCATCGCGCGCCGATATTGCCACACCGGGCCACGTCTTTCCGTTACGCGCCCGTGATGGCGGCGTTCTGGTCCGTGCCGGTCATACAGAAGCTTCCGTCGATGTAGCCCGTCTGGCAGGTCTCAACCCGTCTGGTGTGATTTGCGAGATTATGAATGATGACGGCACAATGGCACGTATGCCGGATTTGGTTGAATATGCCAAAAAACTGGACTTGAAAATTGCAACGATTGCCGACCTGATTGCCTATCGTCGCAAACATGATCGCATTATCGAAAAGAAAAACGAAACCAAACTCAACAGCATCTACGGCGGCGAGTTCGATATGTGTGTTTACACAAACAACGTTGAATATGCCGAACACGTCGCCCTGATTAAAGGCGACATTACAACCGATGAGCCGGTTCTGGTTCGTATGCATGCGCTGAACGTTCTGGATGATGTACTTGGCGATTGCGCAGCCAACAAGGCAAAAGAACTGCATAACGCCATGCAACATATTTCAGATGTTGGGCGCGGTGTCATTGTCTTGTTACGCGAACCCCAACGTGCTTCACTTTCCGAACGGGTGGAAGCCCACGCCACAGGCAGTAAATCAGCCGGGCAATTACGTGATTACGGAACAGGTGCACAAATCTTGCTCGATCTCGGGATTAGCGATATGATTCTCCTGAGTAACTCTGCCCGCAAAAACATCATTGGTCTGGAAGGTTACGGCCTGTCCATCGTTGATCAACAACCTATCCCGCAATTGGAGGACTAAATGGAAACCCCGCGTATTTTTGTCGCTGAAGCGCGTTTCTACGATGATATCGCAGATGAGCTTTATGCCTCCGTTGAAAAAGAATTCGAAGGGAAGGGGTATGAGCTGAAACGTTATCAGGTTCCCGGCGTTTTCGAACTTCCTTCTGCGTTCTCCTATGCTATTCGTGCAATGGAAATTGGGGCCGCCGGTGCCCGTTACACCGGTTTCATCAGCTTGGGCTGTGTCATCCGTGGCGAAACGACCCATTATGATGTGGTGGTAGATGAAACGTCACGCGCCCTGATGGATTTAAGCGTTAAGCATAACCTTGCACATGGTTTTGGCATGATTACCTGTGAAAACCGGGATCAAGCCCTCGCACGTGCGTATCGCGACCAAAAAGATGTTGGTGGTAAAGCGGCACGGGCCTGCCTGCAAATGATCGAATTGAAAAAACAACTTCACCTGTTGCCCAGATAAGGACATCGTCCCCGATGAAAAAGAATAAATCCGTCAAAAGAAGTTCCGCACGACTGGCTGCCGTTCAGGCCCTTTACGAAGTGGAACTGTCCGACAGTAATGTCGATGATGTCCTCATTGCGTTTCTGCGCACCCGCTGGGATACACCGCAAGAAGACGGTGATGAAGATCGTGATTCCAGCCCCTTGGCAGAACCGGACAAACAATTGTTCAGCGATCTTGTGCGCGGTGTCTCCAAACGTCGTGACGAACTGGAAGAAATGCTCTCGGGTGCGTTGTCTCAGGAATGGACGATTGACCGATTGGAAGCCATTGTTCGCATCATCCTAATGAGCGGCATTTACGAACTTTACATTCGCCTTGATGTCCCGCCGCGCGTTGTCATTACACAATATGTCGATGTCGCCCATGCCTTCTTTGAAGGGCCGGAACCAGGCTTTGTAAACGGCGTTTTGGACCGTCTGGCAAAAACATTGCGCCCGGACGACTTCAAGAAAGCCTAAAGAGTGCTGGGTGAATTCGAACAGATTGCGCAAATTATGGCTCCTTTGGCTGAAAAGGTCGAAGGAGCTTTTGCGTTGAAAAATGACGCGGCCGTCTTTTCACATCAAGCCGGATATGAAAACGTTATTACAACGGACACGTTGATTGCCGGTGTTCATTTTTTTGCCGATGATCATCCACACGACATCGCGCATAAATTGCTGGCCGTCAATTTGTCGGACCTCGCGGCAATGGGAGCAACGCCGCGTTATTATACGCTCAATGCCTCCTATCCCGACACTATAGGAACCGACTGGATCCGTGCCTTTGCAAATGGCCTTGGCGATATGCAAGACCGTTATGGTATTCACCTGCTGGGCGGGGACACAACACGGACAACAGGCCCCTTAACCCTTAGCCTCAGCGCAATTGGCGAGATAGAGCAGGGCAAATCCCTATCCAGACAAGGTGCAGGCATCGGTGATTTGTTGTGTGTCAGCGGAACCATTGGCGATAGCGCCCTCGGTCTATTGGTTGCCCAAGGTAAGTTGGAGGATCCAACAGGCATACTCCACAAACGATATCTATGCCCAACGCCGCGTGTGGAACTTGGCCAACAACTTATCGGGTTGGCTCACACCTGTCTGGATATATCGGATGGCCTGATGACAGACTTCGAACATATGAACGTCGCAGCCGATATTCATATCAACGATATCCCGCTGAGCGCGGCTGCACAACGCGCCTTGCAAAAGGATTCTGCTTTACTTTCATTCATTTTGAATGGCGGAGATGATTATGAACTCCTTTTTTCCATCGCGCAAAACAGACAGAACGAGTTGCTCGAAATCGCACAAAACAGTGCCACAAAAATCAGTGTGATTGGCAGAATAACAGGCAAAAACAAGACCCGCCTCATCAAAGAAGACGGCACGCAACTTACTGATTTGAAAAAAGGATATCGTCATTTCTAAGCGCCGACCTTGCAATCTGCATGTCGGGCGACGATAATAACAACCTGTTAATCGGGTACTTTGGGCAAAATGAATGAAAAAAGCTATTCTCTTCTTGGTCTTGTTAGTTGTTGTGGCCGGGGGCACCGTTGGGGCGCTCTATTTCCTCAAACTTGGTCCATTTGAACCCAAGGAAGCCCCACAAAAAACACCAGAACAGATCGAGCTGGAAAAAAAGACGACAACAACCACAGTCGCCATTAAACCCTTTACCATCCCCATGTTCCAAGGGGAGCGCGTTGCCGGCAGCATTCAAGTGCAATTCGCCCTTGAAGTCGCACTGGATCAGGAAGAAGTTGTCAAAGCGAAGATGGTCCGTCTGGAAGACGCCTATCTGCGTGACCTCTATGTCTTCATGCCCCGTCTATTACGTAACAAAGACAAATTGGATATCGCGGCCCTGAAAAGACGTCTTAAACGCATCACATATAAAGTTTTGGGGGAAGAGGATAGCAAAGTTGTCTCCGACGTCCTGATCCAGTCCGTCGCAGATAACCCCGGCTAATACCGTCTTTATTCACCTTTATTGAAGCGACCCAAGTTGCCGAAAATCTGTTCAAAGAAGGACAGTTCATTACCCGCTGTCGGGGTGGTACGTTCAACAAACTGAATGTCGCGCGTGTGCTGATTGTCGCGTTCATCAACTTTTTCTACAGTCCCATCTTTACTGAACTGGACGCGAATCACCTTCCGGTCTAGAATTTTAGGTTCTAAAAAGGCGAAATATTCGACACGTTCGCTGATATAATACCAGGATTCACCCCCGAATGTAGAAAAGGTAGAAGGCGTGCCAAGAATTTCTGCAACATCACGCGCATGCACTTCACCGGGGATCACTTCAGACAGGCGTTGTTCTGTCGGAAGGTTGCCCCGCGTTGCATATTGCGCCCCACAGGCATTAAGCATAAGCGCTGCCCCCAGCAAGGCACCTAGACCAAAAACAGTATTTGAGCGAACCTTTTTCAACATCGCAACTCACAAACCTTGATTTTCACTTTGATAAGAGCCCCTACAATATCTTATAAAACCCGATGATCAAGTTTTATTGGAGCCCGGCGCATCGTGATCTTTTCCAAACTGTTTAAAACCAAGCCCGCTTTTGCCGAAGAAGTACAAAAGCTTTATGTCTCGATTATCAATCAATCGCGCAATCCCGACTTTTATCTGCATCTCGAAGTCGCAGATACCGTGGAAGGGCGCTACGATATGATCGTCCTGCATACCTTTGTTGTCATGCGTCGATTAAAAACCGAACAGGAACGCACCGAAAAATTCCTGCAATCCCTATATGACCTCATGTTTGCCGATATGGACCAGAACCTGCGTGAATTAGGCGTTGGCGACATGGGACTGGCCAGACGCGTTCCCAAGATGGCAGAGGCTCTCTACGGACGTATTACGGTGTATGAAGAAGGATTGGCTGAAAAAGAGAACGCCATGTTGAAAGCTGCACTAGATCGTAACCTTTATCGTAAAACGCCGGTAAGTGACGAATCGCTTGAAAAAATGGCGCTGTACCTGCGTCGCGAGGCGAAAAACCTTGAAAACACATCCATTGACGAGCTTTTAAAAGGGAATGTATCCTTCGGCCCTGCTCCTGTAGGAGATAAAAACGCATGAATACGCAAGACTTCACCTATATTTTTCAAGCCGATAAGTTGGGGCCTAATCCCAAGAAAATTCACATTGAAGCCAATGGGGAGGAATTATCGGGTCTTAAAGAACGCTTTGATCTGAAGAACATTGCGTTTTTCAAGGGAACCGCCACCTTAAAACGCCTAAGCGGGAAAAAAATCGCCTGCGATTTTCAAGCACAGGCAAAAATTACGCAAGAATGTGTCGCAACCTTCGCACCGATTGAAACCGTTATTAATCTTGACTTTCAGCGTATCTATGACAGCTCAATTACGCCCCCAGACAAAGAAAAAGAGGTAGAAATTGAAATTGATGCGACAGAGGAGCTTGATCCCATCATCGATGGTGTGATAGACCTCGGCGCGGCGATGGCAGAGGAACTGGGTTTGGAAATCGATCCCTTTCCCCGCGCAGATGGTACGGCCTATACCGAATTGGGTGTCGGGCCTGAAATCACGGAAGAAGAGATTGAATCGAACAATCCTTTTGCCGTTTTAGCCGAATTGAAAAATAAAAGTGACAAATAGCGCCATTTAGGCTTGCTCTATATGACACTTTCGTTTAAATAACCGCTCCCTCGTTGTCGAGCTTATATTAAAGAGTACAGAATAATGGCTGTTCCTAAGAAGAAAGTTTCCACATCCCGTCGCAACATGCGTCGTTCACATGATTCTCTCAAAGCATCTGTGTACAACGAATGCCCGAACTGCGGTGAATTGAAACGCCCACACCACGTTTGTTCTGAATGCGGCCACTACGATGGCCGTGAGGTTACTGACGTCGAAGCCGTATAATACGCTTCGAAGGAAGGATTACCCTCTTGTCAAACGTAATGACGCTAGCCATTGACGCCATGGGCGGCGATGATGCGCCCGATATGGTCGTCAAAGGCTTAAGCATCTGCAAGACAAAGCTCCCTGGTGTTCGTTTTCTCCTCGTGGGTGATGAACGTCAGTTGGAGCCTTTGTTGACTCAATACCCTGACGTCAAAGCAATTTCGACAGTTATCCATACTGACGAAGTCGTGACGAATGATGATAAACCGGCCGTTGCCCTTCGTAACCGCCGCAATTCATCTATGCGTCTGGCAATTAATGCCGTCAAAAAGGGGGAAGCTGCCGGAATTGTTTCTGCCGGAAACACCGGTGCGCTTATGGCAATGGCAAAATTTGTCCTGCGCACACTTCCCGGTATTGATCGTCCTGCAATTGCAACGTACCTGCCACATCGCACCGGCGGGTCGGTTATGCTTGACTTGGGCGCAAACGTTGAATGCGATGCAGACAATCTGACCCAATTTGCCGTAATGGGCGAAGTCTATGCACGTAACGTGCTGGGATTAGCCAAGCCGAAAGTCGGTATCCTCAACATTGGGGAAGAAGACCTCAAAGGCAATGATTCGGTCAAGCAAGCCCACGCCATTTTGCGAAACACGAAATTAAACATCGACTTTTACGGTTTCGTCGAAGGTGACGACATTGGTCTGGGTACGGTCGACGTGATCGTGACCGACGGTTTTACGGGAAACGTTGCCTTAAAAACAATTGAAGGCACAGCCCAACTTCTCGGTTTTTTCCTGAAAGACGCGCTTACCGGTAGTTTCCTTGGAAAATTAGGGGCAACCATCGCAAAACCTGCGCTTATGAACTTCAAGAAAAAGATGGACCCACGCCGCTATAATGGTGCAATGTTCCTCGGCTTGAATGGAATTTGCGTGAAAAGTCATGGCGGTACAGACGCTTTAGGGTTTGCAAATGCCGTCCAAGTCGCACATGATCTGGTGCATCACGGCTTCAACGACCTGATAAAGGAAGATCTGGAGCGTCTCATGGATGCCCACAGCGGCAACGATTCATAACATTTGGTGGCGACTTTCACATGGCTTTACGTTCTAGAATCCTCGGATGCGGCTCTTACCTTCCGGAAAAAATCGTAACAAACGACGATCTTGCAAAATTTGTCGATACAAGTGACGAATGGATTACTGCACGTACAGGCATCAAACAGCGTCACATGGTTACAGATGGTGAACTGACATCCGATCTGGCCCGTAAAGCTGCCCTGAAAGCTATTGAACATGCCGGGATTGATGTTCAGGATATCGACCTGATCGTTCTGGGCACGACCACACCGGACAATACCTTTCCTTCAACCGCGACCAAGGTACAGGCTCAGCTTGGCTTGACCCACGGATTTGCAATGGATGTACAGGCGGTTTGTTCCGGCTTTATGTACGCTCTGGCAACTGCCGACAGTTTTCTAAAAACCAGACAGGCCAAAACGGCACTGGTCATTGGGGCTGAAAGTTTCACACGCCTGCTGGATTGGGAAGACCGCACAACTTGCGTTTTATTTGGCGATGGGGCAGGGGCTGTCATCCTGCGCGCCGAAGAAGAAACAGCCGAATCTGCAGGTATTTTATCCACGCACCTGCATTCTGACGGGCGTTACCAAGATATTTTGATGGTCGATGGCGGACCGTCCAGCACCCAGACCACAGGGCATGTTCGCATGGCAGGCAAAGAAGTCTTTCGTCATGCCGTTGTTAATCTGGCCGAAGTCGTCAAAGAAGCACTGGCCGCCAATGACCTGACGGCGGATGATATTGACTGGATTGTTCCCCATCAGGCCAACAAGCGTATTTTGGACGGCACAGCGAAAAAGCTGAAAGTGGACCCGAACAAGGTGGTTGTCACGGTTGATAAGCACGCCAATACCTCCGCCGCATCCATCCCGCTGGCACTGGACGAAGCCGTGCGCGATGGCCGCATAAAGCGCGGAGATCTGCTGATTATCGAAGCAATGGGTGGTGGTTTGACCTGGGGTTCTGCCCTTATTCGCTGGTAAGCAGCATAAATTAAAATCAACTACGCAAACCTTTGATATTGACGGATTAATCGTCCTAAGGTACCGTTTAAGTCTGTCTATTCCAACTTTGCGAGGACCCCCAATGAGTGAAAAGACCATTACCCGCGCCCAATTGACCGAGGCTGTTTATCAAGAAGTTGGTTTGTCTCGTAATGAATCTGCGGACCTGCTTGAATCTGTTCTGGATATGATCGCAGATACATTGGCCAATGATGAAACGGTAAAAATCTCCTCTTTCGGCAGCTTTTCCGTCCGTTCCAAAGGCGAACGTATCGGGCGCAACCCGAAAACAGGTGAAGAAGTTCCGATCCTGCCACGCAAAGTACTCGTCTTCCGCCCCTCTCAGGTGCTCAAGGCCCGTATTAACGAAAACCAATAATGCCGCCGAAAGCGCATAGTTGATAGATGACCAAATCGAACGATGCGTTCCGCACGATTAGCGAAGTCGCCAAGGAACTCGGATTGGCAACCCATGTGTTGCGTTTTTGGGAAAGCAAGTTTCCACAAATCAAACCGCTGAAACGCGCGGGCGGTCGACGTTATTACCGCCCCGACGATGTCGCGTTGCTGCGTCGTTTACAGACATTGCTCCATGATGAAGGCTACACCATTAAAGGTGTCCAAAAACTCATGCGCGAAGAAGGCGCCCGCAGCTTTATCAACGAAGGCAGCGTGACGGCATCTGATGACGCCTCAGAAACGCCGGAACCACAAACTCCGGCACCTGCTGAAGGGGAAAGAACAACCGTCTCCGTCCAGTTGCGCGCACAAGTCGCCCCTGCGGTCCAGCAAGCCAGCCTGTTCGATAGCCCATCAGAAAATATGGGGCAAATACCAGACGAACAGGAACCAGAACAAAGCCTTGAATCTATTTCTGAGGATGTGGTTGAGGAAAGCACAGGCGGGGCTTCCTACTTTCAACCGCTTGCGACACATGATTACGAAGAACTGAACGACCTGCCCGAACCGGAACCCATTCTCGCCCCGGATGCCCCGGAACCTCAGATCATTGTCAAACGCGCCCTCAGCCCCACACAGCGCGACAAACTTGAAGATGTCTTAAGCGAGCTGAAAGCCTTAAAAGACAAAATTGAGAGCGCGGCATAAAAAGTGAAAACTTTTGCAAACTAACCATTGCATCGCCTGAAAGCCCTCTATATATTGCCGCCACAAACATCGTCGGGACATAGCGCAGTCTGGTAGCGCACTACACTGGGGGTGTAGGGGTCGTGGGTTCGAATCCCGCTGTCCCGACCATATAGATCAAGGACTTAGCTGAATTTCAGTTAGGTCCTTTTTCTTTCTAGGTAGCAACAGAGAACAACATAGAACTACAACCGAATATTCTTGCATAAACACCAACACTTCCCTTACGTTGTCTATTGATCTTTAGAAAATCATAAAATAGGTAACTGGAATGGCTGTTTCATTATATGAGCGTGATATATACATTTTGAAATTTGGAGTAAACCAATACCCAAAAAGCGCACCAGCAATACCGATCTATGATATTATTGAATCCATTACGCGATTAAAGGATAAAGGTCGGGCCTTTTCATTTCTCGATGAGAAAGGCTACCCATCTCTTGGGGTCGAAGACGAGGGTAATTACGACCCTTTAAACGCCATTTACATTGCCGATTACGAATACGATGAAAAGAATCTAAAATTCACCGTTCTGATCAACAGAGGTGACCCCAACATTGCAGCATCAACATTTTTAAACCTCGAAACTGGTACGATCCGAGAAGCCCAAAGAGAAGACGGTGAAACCATTGGTCACTCAGCGCATATGGTTATCGACTTGAACCCTAACAACATGGTTGGCAGTTTTTATAAATGCTACCTCGAACGGATGCCAACTGTGTCACGTTCCATTATCAAAGTATTTTTAAACCGCATTCTGGAAAATGATTTTAAAAATCGTGGCGTCCAATACCGCAATGCACGGAATAAAGACGTCGATATGCGCCCAGTATTGAAAATTGAAGGCTATATGTCTGATAACCTAGCAAGGGATTTGGAACAAGGCCATATCACCATGCTTGAATTTACGAAAACTGACGACAATTTTGAAGGCGTAGACCTCTATGATCGCTCAACGGTTGTAAAACATAAGGTTCAAGTAAAACTCACCAAAGACCGTGACAATACCAACTTCATTGATCGCATGCGCAGAGAAGCACACGCGAGCGGTTATGAGGAATTGCAAGTCCATATTCATGGCTTGAATGGAGACCGATCTGTTAGCCCACGCTTCAGAACAGCCACAGAAGATGCCGCAGATTTGCTATATATGCGTATTGAAACCATTGATAATTTTGAAGCTGAGTTAATCCAGTGTATAAGCGAGATTAATGATGAGATTAAAAACAAAATGATTGCTTTGGGGTAGAAAATGACTTGGTGGTTAAGGCAACTATGCGCCCCACTCAACTATCTGCGAATACGAATTCATCCTAACGGGAAACCGTTTAAGGGTAAGTTTATCTATGATGTAACTCTACCGCTTTCATTCGCATTCATGACGACTGTTTTCTTTTTCTTGTTTAAAGACCAAATTTCGGTCACTGGGAAAGAAGGCATGATGTCCGATGTTAAAAGCCTCCTTCAGTTGTTGATTGCCTTTTTCATTGCTGCACTGGCTGCTGTCTCAACTTTCCAAAATGAATACATGCAAGAAGACTTGTCCGGACAACCTGCCAAATTAAATGCATGGAGTGTCGACGATGAATGCTTTAAAGATTTCATCCTCAGCAGACGGCAATTTGTATGCTATTTGTTCGGTTATCTCTCTTTCATAAGCATCTTCATCTTTATTTTGATCTCATTGTCTCAAGGTTTCTCCGATGAAGTGAGAATCTTCTTAGAAAACTTAGAAACAAAATTGAACTGCAACTATTTGGTGACAACAATTAGAACAGCAGGGGTATTCATTTATTCCAGCATTCTCGGCAACCTACTCTCAACAACATTGCTAGGGTTATACTTTCTAACTTCCGGTTTTCATAAATTAGAATAGTTAAAGCTCTCTCCTCCGTTCAGTAATTCTCACGCTAAACGTCCTCAACCTCATCATGCTCTCGCAAGGGAAAGTGCTTGCATTCTGGCAGGCGGAAGTGTAGGTAAGGGTTTCGGTTCATTTGCGCTTATATTGGATACGCGTAAATCATTGATTTAAAGCTCATTTTTTGGTTTTGGTTATCATTTGTTTTCTCATAATCTTAATCATTGGAAAGTTTTGCTCTTTTAAGCGAAGCTTTTTTTCAACGGACCGGATCCGCCCAAACCTGACGGGAACTATTCTCGAAAACAGATAAAGAGCGTGCCATGACCGGACATTACGGTCATACTCAGGGCACATGAAAACAAGAGAAGCATAATAATATCTTCTCTTTTGAAAGATACAGTATGACAAAATTTGAAGGTGTTGTTTCATCACTCGAACAGGCATTGGTAAAACGAGGCTATGAAACGTTAACACCTGTTCAGGAGGCCGTGATTGCCCCTGAAATGCTTGATGTAGATGCGCTTGTTTCTGCACAAACCGGCTCGGGTAAAACCGTTGCGTTCGGGTTGAACTTTGCCCCCACAATTTTAGGCGAAGCGACAAACTTTTCCCGTGCGGAAAAGCCCTTGGCGCTGGTGATTGCGCCCACACGCGAACTTGCCCTGCAAGTGAAGCTGGAACTTGAATGGCTTTATGAATTCACCGGAGCCAAAATCGCGTCTTGTGTCGGTGGTATGGATATGCGAACCGAGCGTAACAACCTGTCACGCGGCGCACATATTGTCGTCGGTACGCCGGGACGTTTGCGCGACCATATCGAACGCGGGTCTTTAGAACCGTCGGCGCTGCGTTGTGTCGTTCTGGATGAAGCTGATGAAATGCTGGATCTGGGTTTCCGCGAAGAGCTGGAATGTATCCTGGATACCACACCGGTTGAGCGCCGCACCCTGATGTTTTCCGCAACTGTCGGGCGCGGGATTGCCACCTTAGCGAAACGCTATCAACGGGACGCTGTTCGCCTTGAAACCAAGGCAGCGGAAAAGCAACACCGCGATATTACATATAAAGCCTTTCAAGTCGCCCCGAGTGACCGCGAAAATGCCATTATCAATATCTTGCGTTTCCATGAAGCCAAAAATGCCATTATTTTCTGTGCTACCCGTGCGACCGTAAACCATTTGCACAGCCGTTTGAACAACCGCGGATTTTCCGTCGTGGCTTTGTCCGGTGAACTGAGCCAGAATGAGCGTTCCCATGCCTTGCAAGCCATGCGTGATGGACGTGCCCGCGTTTGTGTGGCAACAGATGTTGCCGCACGCGGCATTGACCTGCCCAATCTCGAACTGGTGATCCACGCAGACATACCCCGCAACAGCGAAGCCTTGCTACACCGAAGCGGGCGGACAGGACGGGCAGGGCGAAAAGGGGTCAGCGCACTGGTCGTGCCATACAATCAACGCCGCCGTACAGAACAAGTTTTAAACCATGCCAAGATCACCGCAGACTGGACCAAGCCGCCCTCAGTCGAAGAGGTACTGCAACGTGATCGGGAACGTTTTCTGACCAATCCTGTGTTCGAACAGGAAATTGACGAAAATGAAAAGGACTTCCTGCAGGACGTCATGGCAAAATTCAGCCCTGAACAAATCGCACTGGCCTTGATCCGTCTGCAAAATACCGAACAACCGGCCCCTGAAGAATTGCTGGATGCCCCGCAAGGCAAAGACCGGGAACGCCCGGAAAAAGGCCCACGGGTCGATTTTGAAAACGGCGTCTGGGTCAGCCTGTCTGTTGGACGCAAACATAATGCAGAACCGCGCTGGATTTTGCCGATGCTCTGTCGGGCGGGCCATATCACCAAAGGGGAAATCGGTGCGATCAAAATTCAGGACGACACCACCTTTGTTGAATTTCACCCCGACAGCATTGATAAATTCCTCGCCGCTGTCGGCCCCAGCCGCAAAGTCGAAAACGGCGTTACGATTGATCGTTTAAAAGAAGTCCCTGAGTTTAGCGCTGATACACGGGGCAAACGCGGTCCGCGTGACAATCGTAAAGGACGCGGCAGAAATGATCGCGAAGACCGCGGTGATCGTCGTCCACGCAAACCCGCCCATCGTGGAAAATCCGGTGAGCATAAAAAGTTTGAGGGCAAATCAAATGAAGACAGCGCCCCGAGAACGGACAAGCCAACAAAAAGCAAAAAGTCTTATAAACCCAAAAAAGACGGGGATAGTAAGGCTGGCATGGGCCCGATAAAACGCAAGCGCAAGCCAAAGAAAAGCTGATATGAAAAAAGCCTTGTTCACTTGAGCCAGGCTTTTTTTTATTCCAAAATAGAAAATGGATGTTCAGCTTCGATCACCTTGGAAAAATCCGCCATAAAAGTCGAATAATTGCTGCTTAGATAATGATAGAGCGGTTTACTTTCCACCGTCGATTTAAGACGAGGAGAAACAGTCAGTCGTCCATCCTCCGACAACAATTTGACCGTTTGTTTTTCACTTAGAAAAGCACCTATTATGCCACGGTTAAAGGCCTCATACATTTTATCTTCTGAATTAAATTGGGCAATTTTTTGCATATCCAGAAAATGGTTCTGAACATATTCTTCATGCCACTTAATGCCCCTGACATACCCCAAGGGCTTTTTGCTGGATATATTATAATCGGGGTTTTCCCAGACGGCATTTGTCAATTTAAAGAGTGGGACGAGCGAACGTACAAAAGTTCTCTCATAGGCTTTTTCGGCAAGGGGTAAACGATAAAGTTCACCATCAACTAACTTTTTATTGAAGTGCAAAATCCCTCGCGCGCCAGGTAACGGGACGACCTTGATATTACAGCCTAATTTCTTGTAAACTTTCAACAGAATTTCTTTGGCCGGAACTGCCAGAGGGTCCCCCTGCATCATTCCGATTTTTTGGGGGCAATAACTATTGGGAGACTGTGCGTTTACGCCAAAATTTCCCAAAAGAACGACAAAAACAACTGTCAAAAATATATGCATATGCATGAACACCCCTGTTCCTATATACAAATATTATAATTACCCGCATTAATTTTCAACTCTAAAACATAATCAGTCCGTCATCCGGATCGTATCATCATCGTCAAGGGCTTCCTGATCCGCGATTTCTCGTTCTTCCATTTCTCTTTGTGCTTCATCCGCCAATTCCTCAGCCTCTTGGTTACGAGGATCAAGTGGGCTGACAGATGGTGTAACCTTGGGCATTTCGAAAACGAAGTCTGTTTTCTCTTCGCTCGACAACGCCTCTTTCTTAAAGATGCGAATGGATGCGAGAACAATCAGCGGAATTTGAATAATAAACATAAACATAAACAATCCCTGCGGCCCAATAATTTGCATCGCTTGGGCAGAGACCAAGGGTGAAATGAGAGCGCCCACTCCATAAAACAACACCATCGATCCACAAGCCGGGACAAATTCGTCTTGTTCAAGATAATCACTGATATGGCTGGATGAAATGGCATAAAGCGGGAAGGCCATAAATCCTAAAAGAGCCGCCAGATATTTAATGGTATCGGCATTTAGGAAGGCCGGAATTAAAAAGAGGGTACAGACCAAAGAAGTCCCGAGCCCCAATCCAAGGATAATTTTACGTCGGTCTATACGATCTGAAAGTTTCCCGATCGGCCAAAGAGAAATCATCCCGCCAACCATCAGAAAAAACATAACCTGAGAGACATCGGATGTATCCAGCCCGATCCGCAAAACATAAACAGCCAGCATTGTCCACAGTGCCCCACTGACCAAACCGGACACTGCAATCCCCAACATACCCAGCGGAAAGCGTTTGGCCAGTTTGCCAAAAGCCATTGTCGCACTTTCCTGAATTTCAGGTGCAACAATCTTTTTCCCCAAAGTAAGGGGTAAAAGGGCAACCGACAAAGCAACAGAAACCAATACAAACAAGTTATAACCGGAAACCGAGGTCAGGTTGATCAAGATTTGGCTGATTGCAGAGGCACTTAATACAATTAACATGTAAATCGAAAAAACTGTCCCGCGATTATCATTGCCGGAGGATGCATTCAACCAGCTTTCCCCAACTAAAATCAATCCGCCAAAACATAACCCGGTCAGAAGGCGCAAACAAAACCAGACATAGGGGTCAACAAAAACCGCATGCAGCAACGTCGCCGCAGAAGAAAGCGAAGCAAAAGCCGCAAAAGACCGGATATGCCCGACACTGTTAATAAAAGAGGGAATAACGAAAAAGCTGACAATATAGCCCAGAAAGTAGGAAGACAGGATAAAGCCGGTGGAGGTCAATTCAAAAGCCTCCATTTCCGCACGCAAACCCAGCAAAGTACCTTGCAATCCACCACCGAGGTTGATCAACCAAATACTCGCTAACAACGCGATAAACGGTGAAATTGCTCTGCTCATATTCTTATTCACCCTAACTGTATTTTCGATAATTCACTCTGTCTTTTACATTCTATGGAAACATTTTAAAGACTTGTTGTGCAATGATTGTTTAAAAAAAATAAACAAAACTTGACAGCCCCGACAACGAACAATTAAAAAGTGTAAATATTCCAAAAAGGGAAATTTAAAATGATTAAAAAATTTGCGCTGTCTTTAATGGCCTCTATGTCTGTTGCGTGCGTTGCGCAAGCTGGCGATAACTCACCTTATTATGGCCGGGTTGATGGGGGCATCGTGATCGCTGAAGATACCTCCTTTTCTTCTTCCGCCACTCAATACGGGGTTACGGTAAACGCCACAGGTAACATCGAAAGGAAAGCTGGCTACACCATATCCGGCGCAGTAGGCCGCCATATGAACAACCTTGTTGCCCTTGAACTTGAAGCCGGATACAGCAAGTTTGATTACGACAAAGTCACGGGGAACCTGACGGCAAGCGCTGGGGGGACAAACTATGTTGTCAACGGCAGTGCAGATATTGATGGTTCTATTCAAACCGTTACAGCAATTGCCAATGCTATTTTCACCCCTCTGGGGAACAAAAAAAGCAGACTTTCGCCCTTCGTTGGCCTTGGGATTGGTGCGGTTTATAGCAAAGATACAATTGATTCTATCGGAACATTGCAAGTCAATGGCAGCGAAAGCGATACAAACCTTATTGCAAACGCAATTGTTGGGTTGGATTACGCAATCAACAAGAATACATATGTCGGCGCAAAATACCGTTATCTCTGGGCAAACACTGGTCAAAACGGTTTTGACGATATGAAAGCACATACGCTTACAGCAAACGTCACATTTAACTTCTAAGCTGTCATCGCTAATTTTACAGTTTTACAGTCTATTAAACGGGGCAGATTATCTGTCCCGTTTTTTTGTAACCTCGCCAATATACTCCATTTAAAATACCGTCAACAATTAATGAAAATCATTTGCAAATAGGTTTTTTTTATGCAAAAAGAATAGATATTGATAATTACTCGCAACAAACCAATTGGAATACAAATGTCTAAAACACTTAAATTCCTGAGCTTAACTTCCGCACTGGCTCTTTCCAGTGCTGCCTTTGCCGATGGCGTAAAGGTGGAAGTCGTCGATAAAACCTTTAATCCCGGGGGCGGTTTTCTGGCATATACGGAATTTGAACTTTCCGGCGAACCCTTGGCTGAAAGCCTCGGCCTTGACCTTGATGTACTTGACCCTGTGGCCTTGAACAAACCGACAGCCTTCGATTACACCGCCGGGATCGAGTCTTATGAGTATTCCGAAGAAGCCATGTATGCGGTCAATTATCAATCAAAAATGGGGCCCCATCTTGCCAACGGTCCATTGAACGCAAAACGCGGTGGCACACCGGAAAGTTTAGGCAAACGTTTTATTGAATTGTCTGCTTCTGTTGCTTTCCCGACAGAAGAAATTCCCTTAAATATGTACCCGGTCACGTTCCCGTATCGAAAGGGTATGCCTGAATTTGCCGGGCCCGTAGATACCGCAATCGTCAATACCGACGAAGTCGAAATGCTGGATGCAACGGGTAAAACATCCAAAGTCAAAGTCGATATCCCGGCTTATTTCCGTGATTATGCCTCACTTGCATGGATTGAGTCCGGTATGGACAAATCCTTCAATCCCGCAGCCGTCGGCGGACAGATGTTAAAAGACGTTATGTGGTCACAAGATTTCCTTGGCGGCATGCATACAGTTGAAGGTGATGAAGAAGTGGAAGCGACCTCATCCGATATGGATGCGGACGGCAAACATGCGTTGGGTGTGTCTTCAGCAGACGGTTTTAACGGTGTTATCCTGACAGAAATCACATGGGACAAGCTCCTTACCTTGAAAAACCAGTTCGGCTATGACGGTAAACAACTGGGCACAAAAATCACCAGCACCTATGATCCGGCAAACGGTCCGGTCTGGTTCCCGGCCAATGTTGCGGTTAGCGAAAAAATGGTCAATGGCACCAAAGCCATTGGGGACCTGAAAGTGACAGATGGTCGTTCCACATTACGCGACACATGGATGCTGTTGTGGCCCCTCAGCGAAGTTTACGCCTTTAGTGACCAACGCAGTGCTAACACGAACCAAAACCCGGCTTTCCTTTCTGTATTTGATGGGGCGCCATTCCCCAGTGCCCCGGCGGCCAACACAGATACAGACCTGAATAACGATGTAGAAAGCGATGATCCGTTCTCCGTCGTTAGTGTCTTGGCAAATGCCGCTTTCAAAAACTTGGATGCCCTGCATTTTGATGCCAAAGCAGGCACATTGGTTGATGATGTTATTGGTCAAAACGTGACCACTTTTGATGCCGCTTACGCCTTGCAAGCCCTAACGATCTTCCAACGTTCACAAGATGCGCTGCCGGTTGGTTATGCGTCAGCTGATGCCGGTGAAAGCCTGAATACAGAACGTGGTCAACGGGCCTTGGAAATGATCAAGGCGCAAGCTGATTTTATCGTTGATAAACTGATTGCAAAAAATGGCTTGGCTGTTGATAGCTATAACCTGAAAGATGGCGCAGGTAAAAACCAAACCGTTGGCACTCAGTTTGCCGTGATCCGTGGTCTCGCAGCCGCAACAACCGCCACAGGCGATATGCGTTACAAAGAAGCTGCCCGTAACGTTTATAACCAAGTCGAAGCCCAGATGTTTGACAAAGATACAGGCACCTATGCCAATGTTATCGGGCAACCAACGCAATATACACCTTACACAGTGGCGGCTGTCAGTGCCGGTTTACGTTCATTGATGCTGGATCTTCGTAACGAAGAAGGTGAGAACAATCCCAATCTGAATTTGGCACACCTGACAAAGCGTTACACCACATGGTTCCGTACCGTCATTAACGGTGAAAAAACCAATGAAGGTATGCAGTTGGCTGAATGGGTCGGCGACTCCGGTGAGAACCTGCTCAGCGAAAACAACAATGGTGACACAGATAAAGACGGTGTGGCCCAAGTTGTTTATGCCGGCGGAAAACACGGTACCGCTATGACAATGGCAAATAAGGTAATTGTTTCAAAACGATAAGCCTATTTCACTTTAAAACCGGGGAAGCCTCTCTCAAAAGGTTTTCCCGGTTTTTTGCGTTCTTTCATAGATTATTTGACGTATATCAATTAAGACGCATTTGCAATTATGTAGACCTTCTGAGATTAATATTTATTCTTATTTACTTCCGGATAGAATGAGCGAACATGAGTACGCAAACAAGAAAAACACATAAAGAAGTTGTTGCGGCGGCGTCCCTTTGGCGCAAACTTTCGTATCAATCCAAGCCTGCCGAATTTATCCTTTATATTCTGGTGATTAGCGGCCTTTTATTATGGGATGGATTTAATCTGCCGTGGCAAGTGACACGACCGGCATTGGGAATTCATTTCCTTGTTTCCTTAGTTCTTTTTCCTATTTTCGTTCTGCCGTTTTGGTTATCGCATCGTGATTTAATGAAATCATCGACCAAACCTTTCCTGCGTAAGTCCGGTACCCTTATCGAATATATTTTAATCTTACTATTTCTGAGCGGTCTGTATTTATCCTTTTTCGGCAACCGGGGTGACCTGATGGGGCAGGCTGTGTACTGGATGCATTTATTACCCAGCATCCCCCTTGCCATCATTGTCTATATGCATGCAAAACGCTGGAGCATGCTTAAAGCCTTAAAATGGCTTCTTGCCTTTGGTCTTGCCATTGCAGCTCTTTCCACCACCGCATTTGCAGCCGTTGAAAGTACGGGCTTCACACTCGGTCCCGATACAAAAACCCTGTATAGTGCCAATGGTGATACGGGCAGTGTCTCGTGGGTTGATAAAGACAGCGCAAAACGATTAGGCGAGATTAAACTTGGCGGTGATATTCGTCGTATAGCTCTTGGCGAAAACGGCTTAATCGCAGCGACCGATTATAGCGGCCACCGTGTTGTTTTCTTCAATCAAAACAAAATCCTCAGCGAATATAAAGTCGCCTATCGTCCGTTCGGGATTGTGTATGATCCGAGAAACAAACTTTTTTGGGTTGCAGCTTTTGAAGGGCACCGCCTGCTGGGTCTGCACCCGGATAAGGGCGTTATTTACGATTTAAAAACCCGTGAAACGCCACGCGGCTTGGCACTGTTATCAGATGGGCGCTTGTTGGTGACCCATGCCATGATCGGTGAAGTCTCCATTTACGATACAACCGTTTTACCGCCTGCGCTTAATGTGACCTTGAAATTACATGAAACACAGGAACCTGAAGACGAATTTATCTCGCAAGGGGTGCCTCGTCTGCTGGACGATATTGCCGTCAGCCCGGATGAAACGGAAGCCTGGCTACCGCATGTTCTTTGGAATTTTGATCACCCATTCCAGTTTCAATCCACTGTTTTTCCCACTGTCTCCTTGCTCAGTCTGAAAAAAGGCAAGGAAAAGGAATTGGTTGATCGTCGCAAACATTTGTTCAAGCAAATCAACATCGTGGAAACCACCAAACGCACACGTATTGTATCTAACCCGCATGATGCAACATTCAGCGCAGACGGTAAAAAAGTTTATATCACACTCAGTGGCAGTGAAGATTTGATGGTGTTTGACCTGTCGCGCCGGACCTCGATTAAGAAAAAGAAAAAACGCCGCGCGCGCCGTGTGGGTAAACTCAATCAAGGGGGGGCAAAAGCACAACAAATTTATCGCCATCTCCCCGGTGATACACCACGCGGAATTGTCGTATCCGGGCAGGATATCTTCATCCAGAATGCCATGAGCCTTGATATCACCCAAATGACCCGCGGTGGGGAGGGACCGTTTGCACGTGCCAAGCTGGTCAAACCTGTTTTCGCCAAGCTGGTGGAAAACGACCCCTTGGACCCCCAGCTCAGACGTGGCAAAGCCTTGTTTATGTCAGGCAACACCAACGATGATACCGATTATCCAATGGCAGGTGATTTTTGGATGAGTTGCCAAAGCTGCCATCTGGACGGGTTTAATTTTACCACTGGCTATATGTTCCGTGATACGCCAACCGATAAATATGATAATGCCCTGATCGGTCACCAGAAACTAGGCAATATGGTTGCCGGTGATTTTGCGGGTGATTACGTTCGTATCATTCAAGAAACACAAGGCGGTATGGGATTTGATGAGCGTGACGGTGCCAAAAAAGTAGACCCGGCGAAACTGCCTGAAAAAGTCAAAAACAAAATGGATGATCTCCATAGCTTTGTTCTGGCAAAAGGTAACCTGCCGCTTCTGTCCACATGGTTACGACTGGATGATGAACGCAAAACCGTACACGCCGAAGAATGGGTCAATTCCGCAGCCTGTGCAGAATGCCATTCCGATATGTTTGATCAATGGGCAGACTCATTGCACCGTTTGATGGGGGATTCCAACCCTTATTACAAGGTTGTGGAAGAAGTCGCCGCCCAAACCGAAGGCGAAGAATTCCGTAAATGGTGTATGGGCTGTCACCATCCCCAAGGACTGTTGACAGGTTTAACCGCGACGATCGAAAAAGGCCATATGTTCGAAAAAGGCGGTGAAACCCTGTTTAAAGCCTTGGAAGAAAAGAAACCTGATCTGGATGAGGGCACGGGCTGTCTCTTCTGTCACCGCATCACCAAATTGGAAGATGCCCGTGGCAAAAAAGCAGGTGGGAATGCCAGTTTCTCCGTCAATGTTAAAGACCGTGAGCTTTATATCTTTGAAAACAGCAAAAACGATTTGTTGAAATGGGCGGGAAACCACCAGATTAACGCCAAGCCGGAAGTCCATGCAAAATCCTATAGCCAACCGTTCTACAAGGACTCGGAACTCTGTAGCACGTGCCATAACGAATTTGCCCCCGGCACAGGTGCCGTTATTGTCGATACCTATGGCGAATGGGAAAAATCCGAATACAACAACCCGGAAGATCCCAGCAAACACCGCGATTGTATTGATTGCCATATGCACGGCGACATCAAACGGATCGGGGAAAATGTTCCCGGTATTTCCACCGATGGCGGACGAGTAAAAGACAACGTCGTCACCCATCAGTTTACAGGGGCCAATCACCATCTTGTCGGATTGCGCAACGAAAAACTGGCAAACATGAGTATTGAGCTGTTGCAAGCTGCTGCCAAGGTGGAAAACAGCATCAGTGCGGATGGAAAGTTAAACGTGCGTGTTAAAAACGTTGGGGCAGGGCATGCCTTACCCACCGGTGTTGCCGATTTCCGTCAATTATGGCTGGATATTACCGTTAAGGATGCCAAGGGCAATATCGTTTTGTCCGAAGGTAAAATGGATGACAAAGGCAATGTGGCAAAAGATGCGCGTTTCTTCCAAAAAGTCTTTGGCGACAAAGATGGCAAACCGGTTGGTCTTGTGTTCTGGCGTTATGAAAAAATGCTGAAAGATACCAAAATTCCGGCAAACGGATATCGCGATGAACGTTTTGACATCCCGACAGATGCCGTTTACCCGTTACAGGTCGAAACCAAACTGATGTTCCGTATCTATCCGCAATGGGTCACAGATGCGGTGCGTCAAACCTATCCAGAACTCCCCAATCCGGAAACCGTCCTGATGACCCAAGCCACCACCATGCTGGAGCATCCCTGATATGGTTGAAACCATCGCGGTATTGGGTGCCGGGCCTGCGGGACTTATGGCCGCTTATGAGCTTGCCAAGGCAGGCAAGACGGTCACCTTGTATGAAAAGCGCAAGGTTGAAGGCGGATTATGTGGCACCACAGTCTTTGAAGGCAAACACGGTACGTATCGGTTTGATTTTGGTGGGCATCGTTTCATCACCCATGATCCAGACTTGCTGCAACTGATCGAAGATTTAGTCGGGGATGATCTTTTAACGGCCTATCGCAAAAGTGTCATTCGCTTTCGTGGTCGAACCTATGCCTATCCGCTCGCCCTTGGGAATTTGTTAAAAACAGCCCCAACTACGTTATTGGCTGGCGCGGGGCTGGATTTGGCAACTTTGCCCTTTCAAAAACCGGATAACACCAGCTTTGCTACATGGATCGAAAGCCGTTTTGGCAAAACGCTCTATCGTAATTTCTTCGAAGGTTATACGGCAAAACTTTGGGGGATTGATCCTAAAAACCTGTCTGCCGATTGGGCCTCCCAACGCATCAGCCTGCTGGATTTAAAAGATGTTGCACGCCGCCTACTTCCAACGCGCGATGCGACACCGCGCACCTATGCTCATTCGTACCGCTATCCCAAATATGGCTTTGGTGTTATCTTTGAAAAAATCGCCCGTGAATTCGAACACCTTGGCGGAACAATCCGTTATGGGACGCAAATAGACGGGATAGAATGTGGACAGGATCGAATTACTGCTATCTTTGCCAATGGCGAAAAAATTATTGCAGATCAATACCTTTCAACAATATCTTTACCCGACATGGTAAGGTTATGTGGCGGGACCAGCACCTTAAAATTTCGTGGTGTGCGTTTTTTCTGCATGCCGATGGAAACGGATAATATTTCGGATAACACATGGCAATATCTATCCGATCCACACATCATGGCGACCCGTCTGCAAGAACCCAAACGACGTTCCCCCTATATGGCACCAAACGGGCATAGCTCGCTCATGCTGGAAATTCCTTGTGATCCGGGCAGTGACCTCTGGACAATGGAGGATGCCGACCTGTTTAAACGCGCTTGCATCGACTTGGATCGCCTTGGTGTTCCGTCCCGACAAGCGACAGGGGAATATTTTTCCACCTTCGGGGCGCAGGCCTATCCCTTGATGTCTGTGGGATACGAAATCGAACGGGAAAAAGCCATTGCCTATCTCAATCCATTTAACAACCTTATTCAATGTGGACGACAGGCAACATTTCGCTATATCTTCACAGATACAGCAATGGAAATGGGCCAAATGGCGGCACGCGCTGTTCTGAACGGCCAAGACTGCCGCCGTGCCATTTTTGATCACCGCAACGAACGTACGGTCATTGAGACCCAAAGTGTCGCTTAGGAGAATATTATGCGCTTTCTTCTCATTCTTCTGCTTGGTTTTACCATTTCAGGGCATGCCAGCGCCTATTCCTATTCCGCTGCCGGCAAAGAACCCCTGATCGATGGGCGTAACGGGATCGTCAGCGGACTTCAAAAAAATGATTTCGATAAAGTTGTTAAATATTTCAACCTGATGAAAGATGATATCGAGTTTCTGTCACATAAGTTCGATAAGCCGTTGTTCAACAATTTTGAAAAGGCTGTGGAACAAAAAGATCAAAAAGCCATCCTTCACAATATTCATCGCTTATATGCGGCCGAAATTCAACGCCGCCTGATTATTGCGGCGCGTAATCTTAAGAACTATCAAAGCGCAAAAGTCATGGTGATGAAATCCAAACGTTTCTTCGACGTGATTGAGCCGGAATTACCAAAAACACAAGCAAACAACATCGAAAAAATCTTACAAGGTTGCCTGAATGCAATCGGCAAACCCGGCGTATTTGGGGCAGGACAAACACCTGCTGACCCGGACGCATATCAAAAGTCACTCGATCAATTGGTGAAAGAATTTGCCAAGCTTTAGGGCAGGGGGCTGGATTATCGCCTGCACCCTTTATGGAGCTTTGGCTGTTTGGCTATTTTCATTTGCGCCCTCGCTTTCAAACGATGATGCCTATTTTTTCTTACGTGGTATCGAACGTTTCAGTATTCTGGAATTCAGACCACACTTTCCCGGTTATCCGGGCTTTATCCTGTTAGGCAAAGCTTTATATGGCCTTGGCCTTAGTCCGCTAAGCGCCTTGTCTTTTCTCTCCCTCTCAATGGCACTTGCCATTCCCGTCCTTTGCCTCTTGTGCGTGGAAAAAAACCGTCTTGCCGTGTTTCTATGCGCACTCAGCATGCCGCTTTTGCCATATTTAGGGCTAAGCCTCATGTCTGACGGTGCGGGCATTGCCTTTTTTCTCGCAACCCTATGGCAATACCGAAAAGGTAATTTCACAATCAGCGGCCTGTTACTTGGTGGCGCTTTAGCCTGTCGTCCTTCCTTTGTTATTTTTGCGGCAATCTTTATAATTGCGGCAATTGTAAAAGACAAAAAAGCGGCCCTTCCTTTTGTTCTTGCCTGTGCCATACTGTGTTTGCTGTTTCTGCTCGGCCTGCTCGCCATCGAACAAATGCCACTTGTGTGGGAAGGCTGGCGCTTTATCGAAGGACATTTCCTTTTATGGGGAAATACAACACTGGGTACCAACAAGCTATCCTGGTTTGACAGCTTTTCCCGTATACCCGGCGGGGTAGCCTATTTCTCAGCTCTCAGTCTTGGTTTGGCCTTCAGCCTCTATTCTCATCGTAAAAGCATTTTGCTCTTTATCGTCATATTCGGGTGGGGGTGGATTTTACTTTTCCAAAATCCTGAAAATTTGCGTCACTTGGCTTTACCTTTGATTTTAAGCCTCATACTCATCGCAAAAACCGATCATCTTATAAATAAAATCGCCCTTTATAGCCTTATCGCTTTACAGGTTTTCATTTCGAATCAAATGAACATCCATTCCCCCCGACTGTCCCCTTTAGAACTCACACGGCAACACCTGCTAAACGAAAGTGCCGATAAGGTGATAACCCATCATGGTGTCCATTACCTTCATGATCGACTTCCCAATAGCCATGTCTTTGACAAATATTACCCTTATCAAGTGGATTTCCCCCTATGGGATGTCAGCACCACTGCCCCCTCAAGTCTTTCTGAAATAAAAGTTTTTCCAGCTCGAATGATGGGTGAACAAAGCTATTACATACATAAGCAAGAACTGAAACGCGATTAGAATTAATAATTATTATTAACTAAATCATTGAATTTATTTAACTTTTTTATATTTCCCACTTGTTTATTCTCAATAAATACACATATCATGGGCTCAACAATATTTCGCGACCCCTGAAAGGAAAACAAAATGAAAGGCAGTCCAAAAGTCATTGCCCAACTCAATAAAATTCTGGGCAACGAATTGGTTTCCATTAACCAAACGTTCTTGCATTCACGTATGTTTAACGACTGGGGAATGGGCGAGATCGGTAGCAAAGAATACAAAAAATCCATCAAGGACATGAAACAAGCGGACAAGCTGATTGAACGCATTCTGTTTTTAGAAGGTCTTCCCAATCTGCAAAGCCTCGGTAAATTGCGCATTGGTGAAAATACCGAAGAAATTATCCAGTGCGAAATGGACCTTCTGGATCCCATGTTGCAGGATTTGCGCGCAGCCATCGCACTTTGCGAAGCTGAAAGCGATTTCGTTTCGCGCGATCTTTTGGATGACATCATCGAAGATGAAGAAGAATTCCTCGACTGGCTGGAAACCCAGCAATGGCAGATCAAAGAACAAGGTCTGCAAAACTACATTCAATCACAGACGTAAGATAAGGAGCCGATCAAATGAAAGGCAACAAAAAGGTTATTGAGGCTCTGAACGGCCTTCTTGCCCACGAAATGAGTGCTGCGGATCAATATTTCATCCATTCGCGCATGTATGACGATTGGGGCATGAGTGAATTGTTCGAACGCCTGAAACACGAACAGGAAGAAGAACTGGAACACGCAGCCCGCATCGTGGAACGTATCCTGTTTTTGGAAGGTACACCGGATGTCGCAGCACGCGATGCGCTGAAAATCGGCAAAGACGTTCCCTCCATGCTGCAAAACGATCTTGAATATGAACTCATGGTCGGTAAAGAGCTGAAAAAGGTTATTGCCCTCTGTGAGAAGGAACAAGATTACGTTTCTCGTCAAATGCTGATTGACCTGCTGAAAGACACAGAAGACGATCACACCTATTGGCTGGAAAAACAGCTTGGCCTGATCGATAAAATGGGTCTCAAAAACTACATTCAGTCCAAATCCTCTTAAACAACGGATTTATACGGACATTCCTAAACGGCTTTGCATCATCCGGTGCAAGGCCGTTTTGTTTTCTAAAAAGCACACTTTGCACTTGTGTAATTAATGCGTATTATACACGTGGGGAGGAAGGTTAATGAAAACAAAAAAACGTTACCTGATTGCAACTTCTGTTCTATCCGCCATCACATTCGCCCACACTGTTTGGGCCGATGTCATTCAGACACGACGCGGCGAATTCCATAACGGGATTATCGCACAAAAGACAATTCAGCTTGCCACCGACTATGGCGACATAACACTAACACGCGACAGGCTGACACATATTTTCTTTGCCCCCACACCACAGGCGAATGATCGCGTCACCACAATAGATGGCGAAGTTTTCAGTGGGCAGATAAAAGAAAATACATTTGTCACCACCCGTGCCTTGGGTCCCGACCTGCCCTTGGACAAAACCGAAATTCAATTGATTGAATTTGAACACAGCCGAAAAGAACGCGCCCAAAGAAAACCGTTAGAAGCCTCCCCTGATATTATCGAAATGAACAATGGCGATGTCTTTTTAGGCTACCACACAGCCACCTTGTTCCGGGTCGAGCAAGATGGACAAACCGCTATTTTACCCAGCACAGAGGCCGACCTACTGGACCTGACCTATTCCGAGGATGAAGAGGTTCTTAAAATTCGTTTGCGCCGACGAAACGATCACTCATGGCTGAGCGGTCTACATGCTGAAACCGATTTGGGGCTTACAGATTTAAATGGGAACGCCCTGCAACTGGATTTGAAGTCCATACAAGCCATTGAATTTAAAAGCGGGTATAGCCGTAACGATCATCCAGAGAAGCTATTGGTATCTGGATTCAAATCCCAAATGAACAAAAATACCTTACGTGATCATTTTGTCGATGGCAGCAGCGGGCCGCTTTTGCGCCTGATCAAACCGGGCAGTTATTTGCGCGGTGATGCCAATGGTGACTTCGACGAAAAACCGATCCAACCCGTCACCTTGACCAGACCTTTTGCCATAGGGGTCTTTGAAATCACTTTTGCCGAATACACCCGATATTGCCGGGAAACAGATTGCACCCCACCAGAAGATTCTGCATGGGGCAGGGGACGGCGTCCCGTCATTAATGTCGCGTGGGAAGAGGCCAAAACCTATACCCGCTGGCTCAGTGAAAAAACCGGACATACCTACCGCTTACCCAGCGATGCCGAATGGGAATATATATCGCGCGCGGGAACCACAACAGCTTATCCCTGGGGGGATAAACTGGGCAAAGGTCTTGCCAATTGCGCAGGATGCGGCAGCATTTGGGATAGTGAAAAAACCGCACCAGTGGGACGATTTGCCCCCAATCAGCTTGGATTATTCGATACCAGCGGCAATGTATTTGAATGGGTGGAAGATTGCTGGAATGATCAATTTGAAGGGATCGGGCTGGACGGCACCGCCTATCAAAACCCCGCGGGGTGCGGCAAACGCGTTATTCGCGGCGGTGGCTGGAGCTTCCCGCCCAAAGAAATCCGTGTCACCAACCGATGGCGCGATTTCCCGACACGACATAGCGACGATACCGGATTTCGTGTTTTGCGTGAACTGGATGATCAGGAAATTGCAAAGTTAGATCAATAAGCACACATATCTTTTCCTCATCCCAAAACACAATCTTTTCTGCTATAAACATGAAAATCGCTTCACAGGGGATAAAGAACATATGCTTAAACGTGCCTTTTTGATTTCCACCCTTTTTATTGGTACACAATCGGCCTTGGCTGACAATCTGGATCGCGCCATCGAAATCGTCGAAGAAAAATGCCACTTGTGTCACGGTACAGACGGGGAAAGCTCCAGTGCGATTTATCCCCGACTTGCCGCCCAACATGAAGAATATATCGCCAAACAACTGGCTGACTTTCAGGCCGGACGGCGTACAGGCACCATGAATGAAATGGCACAAGACCTGACACCGGATGAAATGGTCGCGCTTGGCAAATATTTTGCGGCCAAACCGCCGCTTTCCCACCGCGTGCGTGATGAAGAATTTGCCGCCGTTGGTCAATATCTTTACATGAACGGCAACAAATATTCAGGCGTTACCGCGTGTAAAACCTGTCATGGGAACGAGGGTAAAGGGACACAAAAATTACCGCGACTGGCAGGTCAACACAAACGCTACCTTGCCGACCAGCTTACCGAGTTCCATAACCGCAATCGAACCAACGATAACGCGGTCATGCATTCCATTGCCTCCAAACTGACCGAAATGGAAATTCAAGCCCTCGCCACATACATCAGCGGTATGAAATAACACAAAGAAGGGGGCGCTTTAACGCCCCAAACTCTTTTCAATTGCCGAAATCACTTTTCGGGCATCCGGTTTTGTTGTTGTCGCAAACCAATCAACAAGCTTACCATTGCCATCAATCAGATATTTGTGAAAATTCCATTTGGGTGCAGCCACAAAGCCCAATTCCTTGCGCGCCCATTGATAAAATGGATGGGCATTTTTACCGCTCACAACCTCTTTTTGCGTCATCGGAAAATCAATATTGAAATTCACTTCGCAGAATTCCTTAATTTCTTTTTCCGTTCCCGGTTCCTGTTGCCCAAAATCGTTAGACGGTACCCCCAAGACAATCAGTCCACGGTCGCGATATTTTGCCCAAACAGCCTGCAAAGCATCATATTGTTTGGTAAAACCGCAATAAGAAGCCGTATTGACCACCATCACCGTCTTGCCTGTAAATTTAGACAGGGGCAGTGCTTTGCCGTCAATATCTTCGAAGGTAAAATCAAACGCTGTTGTCTCAGCTTTGGCCTGTGTCATTGTAAATCCCACAATCAATAAGATCAGTATAAAGAAGCGTTTCATCACAGTCACATCCTTAAACATGATTACGTAAGGCAAGGTCACGCGGGTGAGGGGCCAAATAGGTCTGATTGGCCAGATAACCTTCTTCCAAACGACGGATCATATGTTGCATCAACGCCATCGGCACAGTCATCGGAACATAGCCCTGACGATAATCTGAAATAACGGATGCCAGTTCCGCCCGACCGGATTGGCTGAGCTTGTTTTTCAGATACCCCGCCATATGCATCATCGCATTCGTATGACGGCCTTTACTTGGGTTTGTATTCATACAGCCCATATAAGCCTGAATATAGGCCGCTGCAAAGTCATCGCGCTGATACTGTTTAATTCGTCCAACCAATTGGCCCAGCAACTTTGCCTTATGCGGCGCATGCGCCATCAGCAACAGTTTTTCACGGGCTTGAAATGCAATGACATCACGGCGGCTCCATTTGCGATCAAATAAACCTTTGACACGGCGAAAGGCAAAGACCCGTTCCACAAAATTTTCCCGCAAGAAGGGATCAGACAAGCGACCTTCTTCTTCCACCGGCAATTCGGGGTAACATTCCATGATCGCCTGAGCAAACAAACCGGTTCCTCGACGTTCACTCGGTTGGTCATTTTGATAGATTTTCACACGAAACACACCACAACTTGGCGAATTTTTCTTAAAAACAAACCCGTCTAAATCATTTAACTCAGCCGCTTTTTCAGCACTGTAGGCAACCATATCATCGGTGTAATCATGGCCGCTTTTTGGTTCAATCATTCGCACGGCATCGCTCGTGGCATCTTCACGTTCCAGACGTACCGATTTGCGTGGAATACCCATGCCGATTGCCACTTCCGGGCAAACCGATTCAAACACGGCATATTTGGAAAAATAATGGGTTAGGAAACGATGATTGCAATGACCGCCGTTAAATCGAACTTCTTGTCCCAACAGGCAGGCGGATACCCCAATTTTCAATAGCTGTTCCATCTTCTTTTTCTCCTCAAAAAAGAAAGTGTGCTGCCAAGGAATTGTAGGTCTGCTATAAACTCAATTTAGAACATTTATAAAGTCAGGTCCAGCTTATTTTTTTCATGGACTGGTAAGACCAATAAAATAAAAAATATTTACATTTCAATACTCTAATTTGCGAATTATTATTATCAACATGCCCAAAAAAACGACAATAATTTACAAAGTCATGCTTGAAGATTAGGCAGAATGCCCGTAAAGAAGTCATAGTCGTTTTGACTCTTTTATGACAGTTTGTGAGATAGGTTTACCGTGAAACCCACCAACACATCTGATCCTTCCCACTTTCATAAAGTGGTGGATTGCCAGTATGCCTGTCCGGCACACACGCCGGTCCCGGAATACATTCGCCTTATTTTAGCCCGCCGTTATACGGACTCCTACATGGTCAACTGGGAAGCAAACGTGTTCCCCGGTGTCTTGGGCCGTGTATGTGACCGTCCGTGCGAGCCAGCCTGTCGACGCCAGCGCGTCGAGGAAAAACCCGTAGCGATCTGTCGCCTTAAACGGGTTGCCGCTGATAATAAGGAAGAGATCAAAGACCGTCTTCCCATCATCCCGACCAAGAAAAATGGCAAAAAGATTGCCTTGCTTGGTGGCGGACCGGCATCCCTGACAGTGGCACGCGATTTGATGCCCTTGGGATACGAATGTACAATTTTTGAACGCGATGCTCAGGCTGGCGGCATGATGCGCACCCAAATCCCGTCTTTCCGTCTGCCCTTGACAACCTTGGACAGCGAAGTCGATGTGGTTTTGGATATGGGTGTTGAACGTCGCTTTAATGGCGAAGTAACCTCTATGAAAGCCGTAATGGATGAAGGTTTCGACGCTGTCTTTGTCGGTACTGGCGCCCCAAGTGGCCGTCCGTTAAAAATGGATGGATTGGAAGAAGCCGGTGATCATGTCGAAATCGGCATCAACTGGCTGGCGGGTGTCACGTTCGGTCATATTAAAGAAGCACCGAAACGGGTCGTCGTTCTGGGTGGCGGCAACACGGCAATGGACTGTACACGCACAGCACGCCGATTGGGCGCACAAGAGGTCAAAGCCATTGTGCGGTCTTCCTATGAGGAAATGAAATCTTCAGAATGGGAACGCGAAGATGCAATGGCGGAAAACGTCGAAATCCTTCCCAACCACACGCCCTTGCGGTATGTGGTGGAAGATGGGAAATTTATCGGTGTTGAATTTGACCGTGTAGAAACACACTGGGAAAAAGGCAAACGTAAGCTGATTTCAACAGGGGAGGCACCTGTTCTGGTCGAATGCGATCTCGTTCTGGTCGCAATCGGTCAAGATGCAAGCTTCCCGTGGATTGAACGCAACCTCGGTATTGATTTTGATGACTGGGGCATGCCTGTTCTGAACAAAGACACCCTGCAATCCAGCAATGAAAAAGTCTTCTTTGGGGGGGATGCGGCCTTTGGTCCAGAAAATATCATTACCGCCGTTGCCCACGGACATATCGCAGCCGGATCCATTGATCGTTTTCTCAATAAGGAAAAAGACGTCAATGCCGTTCCGGTCGGGGAATACAACTTAACTTCACAGAAAATGGGCATTCACGAATGGTCCTATCAAAGTGCTGTTTCCAACGATCCGCGCAACACGGTGCCGGTGATGAATTTGGAAGAAGCACTGGCAAATATCGATGCAGAAGTCGAACTGGGATTTGATGAGAAACTCGCTTTAAGCGAAGCTGCCCGATGTCTAAGCTGTGATGTACAGACCGTCTTTTTGGGGGAACGCTGCATTGAATGCGTTGCCTGTGAAGATATTTGCCCGATGGACTGTATCAACTTCATCACCAATGGTGACGAAGACGATTTGCGTTCACGCTTACGTGTCCCGGCAATTGGAAACGACCGCGATATATATGTTTCCGGCGAGCTGAAAAGCCGCAAAATTATGGTTAAGGACGAAGATGTGTGTCTGCACTGCGGCCTATGTGCCGAACGATGTCCGACAGGAGCATGGGATATGCAGAAATTCCTTTTCAAAGCGACACAGATTGAGGTGGCATAAAGATGAAAACCATTAATTCAGTCAACGAATTCGTCATTCGCTTTGCCAACACAAACGGAACCGGCTCTGCCAGTGCCAACAACATGTTCGCCAAAGCAATTTTCCGCATGGGCGTTCCCGTAAGCCCGCGCAACGTCTTCCCATCAAACATTCAGGGTATGCCGACATGGTATGACGTGCGCGTCAGTGAAAAAGGCTATCTGGGGCGCCGCGCCGGTGGGGCCGACATCGTTGTTGCCATGAACTCGCAAAGCATGATGGATGATGTACAAAGTGTCGAGGCAGGCGGTTATTTCCTCTATGACTCAACCAAGGAAATCGATCCACAATTGATGCGCAAAGATATTACGTTTCTGGGGATGCCCATCTCAGCCATCTGCCTGCGTGAATATAACGACCCGCGTCAACGTCAGTTGTTTAAAAACGTCATCTATGTCGGTGCGCTGGCAGCCTTGCTGGATATGGATTTCGAAGTATTAAAAGGCTTGATTGCCGATCAATTTAAAGGCAAGGAAAAGCTGATTTCACCGAACGTTCACGCGTTGGAGCTTGGTTATCAATATGCCAAAACAAATTTCAACTGCCCCCTGAGTATTCGCGTTCAAAAATCAGACAAAGTCGGCAACCGTATTTTGATCGACGGCAACACAGCCGCAGGTCTCGGTGCCGTTTATGGCGGGGCAACGGTTGCTGGGTGGTATCCGATCACCCCGTCCACCTCCGTTGTGGAAAATTACGAAAAATACTGTAATCGTCTGCGTATTGATCCGGCCTCGGGCAAAAAGAACTTTGCTGTTATGCAGGCCGAAGACGAACTGGCCGCCATCGGTATCGCCATTGGCGGAGGCTGGAACGGGGCACGTTCCTTTACCGCAACATCCGGTCCTGGTGTCTCCTTGATGACGGAATTCCTCGGCCTTGCTTACTTTGCCGAAATTCCTGTTGTTTTAATTGATGTACAACGTGCGGGTCCCTCAACCGGGATGCCGACACGGACACAACAATCCGACATTCTTGCTTGTGCTTATGCCTCTCATGGGGATACGAAACAGGTCTTGATCTTCCCATCCACACCAACGGAATGCTTCCATATGACAGCGGATGCGTTTGATTATGCCGAACGCATTCAAACCCCGATCATGGTGATGACGGATCTTGATCTCGGTATGAACGATCACATGAGTGACGAACTCAGCTGGGACGACAGCCGCACCTATGATCGTGGCAAGGTCTTAAATGCCCAACAACTTGAAGAAGTTGAAGAATTTGGACGTTATCTGGACGTGGACGGTGATGGTATTTGTTATCGCACATACCCCGGTACACACCCGGAAAAAGGCATTTATTTCACACGTGGGACGTCACGCAACGAATATGCCGCTTACACAGAACGTGGCGAAGACTATGTACGTAATATGGAACGTTTAAATAAAAAGTTCCGTACTGCTGCCGAAATTCTGCCACAACCGGAAATGCACCGCCAAAACAAAGGCAGCAAAATCGGTGTGGTTTATTTCGGCACAACGAATGCTGCGATGGATGAAACGTTTGATCTTCTCCGCGCACAAGGCCAAAACGTCGACGGGATGCGCCTCAAGGCGTTCCCCTTTGCCAAGGCTGTGGAAGATTTTATCGAACAACACGATCAGGTCTTTGTTATTGAACAAAACCGCGACGCCCAAATGCGGACCCTGTTGATGAATGAACTGGACATTGACCCGGCAAAACTAGTCAAGGTTTGTAACTACGACGGTTTACCGATTACGGCCGATTTCATCAGCGCAACCATTCTCGATCATATCGCCGTTGCACCGGCTTCAAAAGTGGCAAGAGGGTAAGAACATGAGTTACTTGAAATCCAAATTTCACCACCCGAAACTTGCAAAAAACGATCTTGGTCTGACATATCGCGATTATGAAGGGGCCTTGTCCACCTTATGCGCCGGTTGCGGCCATGATGCGGTTGGTGCAGCCCTTGTTCAGGCTTGTTTTGAACTGTCGCTGGAACCACACAAGGTTGCCAAGCTGTCCGGCATTGGCTGTTCGTCCAAGGCACCGACTTATTTCCTTGGTAAATCGCATGGTTTCAACACGGTTCATGGACGCATGCCGTCTGTTGCAACCGGTGCCAGCATGGCAAACCGCAGTTTAAAATATGTCGGCATGTCCGGTGATGGGGATACGGCCTCCATCGGTATGGGGCAATTTGCCCATGTGGTCCGCCGCCGCCTTGATATGACCTATATCGTTGCCAATAACGGCGTATACGGCCTGACAAAGGGGCAAACAGCTGCCACCGCAGACAAGGGATCACATACCAAAAAAGGGGAAGAAATCCTTTGGTCTGCCATTGACCTGCCGACGATGGCCCTGCAATTGGGGGCAACTTTTGTTGCGCGCAGTTTTTCCGGTGATAAAGATCAGTTGGTCCCCTTGTTAAAAGCGGCCCTATGCCATGAAGGATTTGCCTTTATCGACGTATTGTCGCCTTGTGTAACCTTCAACAACCATGCGACTTCCACACGCAGCTATGATTATGTGCGTGAACATGTCGAAGCCGGTAATATTGCCGATTTCGTACCCTCACGTGAAGAAATCACCACAAAATACGCAGAAGGTGAAAGCAAAGACATCTGCCTGCATGACGGATCCCTGATCCGCCTGCATAAAGGAAAAGATGGCTATGATCCAACAGATCGCTTTGCCGCTATTAACGCGATTGAACAACACCGCGTCAAAGGTGAAATCCTGACAGGTTTGCTCTATTGCGACCCAACCTTGCGCGATATGCACGATTTCTTGGGCACAACGGAAACACCGCTTAATACGCTGGATGAAAAAACCCTGTGCCCCGGCAATCACGCCTTGGCCGGGATCAACAACAGCTTCCGCTAACAATCATTGCATTCAAAAAAGGCCTCACTATCGAGGCCTTTTTTTTATTCTATCCTTTATAAAACAGTAACTTCAGTCCTAGTCCCAACAAGCACGCACCTGTAACCTTTTCCAATCCATCTTTAATCTTAGTAATAACAGCATCCAGTTTTTGATGTGTCAACGCGATGGCAACACATGAAAACCAGATCCAGTGTGCACAAGCAATAAAAAGACCAAAACCAACTTGGCTTTGCAAAGATGTTTCCGGCAAGACGACTTGTGTAAATAACGCAATGAAGAACAAAGCTGTTTTTGGGTTAAGTGCATTACAGATGAAGCCTTGGCGAAATGCATAACCATTTCCGAAGCTTCCTATATTCTGCTCGCTTTGCACCAGTTGGTTATCTTTCTTTTTTGAAAAAAGCGACTTAAGCCCGATCCAGACGAGATAGCTGGCTCCCAGATATTTCATAATTTCGAGGAGCCAGAGATTTTCCATCAGAACAAAGGTAAAACCCAATAGAGTATACAAAATATGCACCGATACCCCACAAGCAATGCCAAGCGCCGTCATTAATCCGCCAACACGCCCATTTTGCAAACTGTTACGTACTGTCATCGCAAAATCCGGACCCGGACTGATCACGGCGAGAAGGGTAATCATTGCAACGGCAAAAAATTGAGATTCCATTTTATCCTCCATTTTATTTACATATTAAATTCCCTTTCTCATTTGATCATTTGAAAACATTATATAAAAATCATATCTTGTATTCTTTATTGTGAGTAAAAGTCACAGATTATGAAAAACTTACCTCCCATATCCGCATTAAAAGCGTTCTGCGTTGCTGCCAAATACGAGAGCTTCACCAAAGCGGCTCAGGAATTAAATCAGACTCATGGCGCAATTAGTCGAGGCGTAAAGCAGTTGGAAGATTACTTCGGTGTTTTATTGTTTGAACGCCGTAACCGCAGACTATACATCACCGAAAAAGGAAACATTTTTGCGATACGGATGAATGATATCCTTGCGCAAATGGAACGGGCCTGTGAAGAATTGGCAAGTAAAGCGACAGACCAAAAGCTGTCAGTTTCGTGCGAACCCTCACTCGCAATGCGCTGGCTTATGCCCCGGCTTGAAAACTTTCGTAGCCAGCACGCAGGCCTGGACATTCATCTTTCCACGGCAGGCGGCCCTGTCGATTTAGCAGAGCAGGGGATTGACATTGCGATCCGGCGTTCGGATTTTAAATGGCCAGATGATTACTGGGTCACACCATTAGGCAAAGAAGAAATTGGTCCGGTATGCCGTCCTGACTACGTACAAAATCACCCAGAAAAACAATGGACGCTGCTGCACACCCGGACACGACCACAAGCGTGGAAAGACTGGGAAATTTTCTCAACTCAATCCATTTCACCGCAAACAGAAAAGTTTTTCGATCATTTCTATTTCAGCCTGCAGGCCGCTGTTGCGGGTATGGGGGTGGCGATTGGTCCACGGGTTCTAGTTGCAGACGATATAAAAAACGGGCTGCTGGTGGCGCCATTCGGTTTTGTCAAAACACCTGTGGACTATGTCGTACTATCATCCAAAAAACCACAAACCTGTGAAAAAACAAACCGTTTTATCACGTGGCTGCAAACGGCTTTTAACTAATCACCTCACACCTTTTGCAGTAAGTTCATACGGGTAGGTTGATCGAAATAGGTACAGCCATCTTCTTTTTGAACACCATAATGGGCAAAGGCTGCGCGAAGTTCAGCATCCTGTTCTTCGAAAATGACATCGCGTTCCGGGTTCGGACCTGTCAATTTATCGCGCAATTCTTCAAAACTTTGACGACGCACGGGGTGATTGTATGTTTCCTCTTTCACCCATTTAAGCCCCAATTCCTCGTATCGCTTCAAAGCTTCATAAGCCTTCGCACGCACATAGGTTTCATCATCGATGGGTTTAAGCAGTTCAAAATGCGGGCCTTCTGCCACTGGTTCGGAAACATAGACAAATCCACCGGGGCGCAAGACACGCACGGCTTCTTTTAAGGCGTTGAACTGTTCATCAACCGGGATATGGTGCAAGCTGTTGAAAAAGACGACCACATCCATAGTGGCATCTTCAAACGGTAAATCCTGCCCAACGGCATCGATGAATTTTTCATCACGGACACAGTCATAAGACAACGCCTTTTTCATCTGACGCGGAGAACATTCAATCCCGATAACATGCGCACCTTGTTTGGCCATCATGCGGCTGAGGTGACCTTCGCCACTGCCAACATCCAGAATGTGTTTTTCTTTTAATTCAATGTTTTCTTTTAAAACATCCGCGTTCTTTTTGGTTTGCATCACAATTTATTCCACACGATAAGATGAATGACAGGCACTACACACATCAATTATTTCACTAAGCGCCGTAAAGACGCGTTGATAATCATCAGTCGTCGGCGGCGTCGCAACATTTTTGGCGATATTTGCAAAGTTAGCCGCCGCATCATGGAAAACACGTCCCATTTCACGGACTTCATCCGGCATAAAACGACCCATCCCACGGCCCGGGTGATCAATGCGTGATTTACTTTCTCGCAATTTTATCAACATTTCTTCGATTTCTTCATCGGTTCGCCCCTGTTCCTTCATCACAGTGCGAACTGAAGATCCAAATCCCATTTTATTTTCCGCGATATAAGCGGCCGTTTTGAAATCCCCCGCAGACAAGGCCAAGGTTATTTCGTTTAGATTATCAAGGTGTGTGCGCATTTCTTCCAGAAAAATCGACTTCACTTCTTGCGGGACCAAAATGACATTACGATCATCCCCATAAGCCGAAGATGTCCCGAACACAAAGAGGCAGCACGCCCCCATAACCAATAAACGTTTCATTTCATCCTCCGACTTTAAACCTGTCGTGATTTTAAATTCGAAAACACTAATAATACAAGATAAATCTAATCTGAAAAAAACAACCTAATCTATTGAAGGATAAGAAAACTCAGCCTATCTTATTTGGATAACAAAAATAATTTTAGATCGAATAGGGAAATAAGATGTCAGCCGCTTTATCACAGGAAGTCCTAGATCAACTTTTTTTAGAAGCTCGTACCCATAATCTTTGGCTGGATAAGGAGGTAAGCGACGATCTTCTCAATCAGGTTTGGGATTTGGCACGCTGGGGTCCCACCAGTATGAACTGCTGTCCCGCACGCATAACCTTCATCAAAAGCCCAAAAGCCAAAGAAAAACTAAAAGACTGTTTATCCGAAGGCAACATTGCCAAAACAATGGCGGCCCCCGTCACAGCCATTATCGCGACAGATATGCGTTTTTTCACCAATATGCCGCGTCTTTTTCCCAGCTTCCCCGGTGCCGCCGATATGTTCGAACAAAACCCCGAACTTAGCGAAGAAACAGCAATCAGGAATTGTGATTTGCAAGGCGCCTATTTAATCATGGCATGTCGCACTTTAGGACTTGATTGTGGGCCGATGTCCGGTTTTGATTCTGAAAAACTCGACAATATTTTCTTTAAAGATTCCAGCTTCAAATCCAACTTCCTATGCAATATTGGCTATGGGGATAAAGCAGGTCTTTATGACCGTGGTCCAAGACCTGCATTCGATGAAGTCTGTTTGATTGAATAACTCATACTTTCGGTCGAATACGAAAAGGTAACTGTATTTTTACTTACTTAACGTGATAGTTTAATATCAAATATAATATAACAAATGTGAACGCCTCTGAACATGAACCCCATAAACGAAGAGATTAGCAGTATCGTAAACCGGACTTTGCTCACCTGCAAACCGGATGACACGATTGCAAAATGCGCCGCAGCCATGCAAGAAGCCGGGGTCAGTTCTATCCTTGTCCAAGAGAAGGGCGTTCCGATCGGAATTTGGACAGAGCGTGACAGCCTGCGTCTTGATGTTTCCAATCTGGCCGTTTTTGATCGTCCGGTACGTGAGCTTATGAACGCGCCAGTTAAATCCATCCGCGAAGATATTTCCATTGGCGCTGCTGCCGTCCGGTTTAAAGAAGAAAAAGTTCGGCATTTGCTGGTCCTAAGCAAAGACAGCACCCCTTGTGGCATTATTACGCAAACCGATGTTATCTTAAAACACGGGGAAGAATACTATCTGACAGTCAAAACAGTGGAACAAACCATCACTGTTGCCGCCCCCATTGCCCCTGAACACGTCAGTTTCAGCGATGCTTTGAAAATCATCCAGAATGCTCCACAGGCGGCGGTATGTGTTCTGTTTAACGACAACAACTACGGCATTGTCACAGAAAAAGATGTCACGCGCTTTCTGTCGCAACGCAACTTCCCAGAAACGATCGGGGAAGCAGCTTCACGACCACTGAAAACCATTCCTAAAGACGCAAACCTTCTGGAAGCCCGTAATATGCTGGTGTCAACAGGGTTTCGTCACCTCGGCGTATCTGACAACAGCGGCAATATCATTGGCCTGATCAGTTTTTCCGGCATTTTATCCAGCTTACAATTTGAATATGTCCGGCGCATCAATTCTATTTTGGAAGAACGCTCCCAAGCCTTGCGCGCGTCGCAAAACAGCCTTCACCTTGCCCATAAAATTATCGAAGCCTCATTGGACGGGATCATTATCGTCAACTCACAAGGCAAAATCGATTATGTCAATCCGACCTTTACCCATGTAACGGGATACAGCAGCGATGAAGCAGTAGGGCAGACGCCCGCGCTCCTCAAATCCGGTCGGCATGAGGAAAACTATTACACAGAAATGTGGCAACAGCTTCAGATCGATGGCTATTGGCAGGGTGAAATCTGGAACCGCCGAAAAAACGGGGAAGTCTACCCGGAATGGCTAACCATCACCGCCATTCGCAATGATGCCGGCGATATTTATCAGTATGCGGGTATTTTCTGCGATATTTCCGAGCGTAAAAATCAGGAAAACCAAATTCGCAGACTGGCCTATTTTGATGAACTGACCAAACTGCCAAACCGTCGACTGTTTTCTGATCGCCTGAATATGGCTGTTGCCCGTTCCAAACGCCATCACGAGCGCCTTGCGATCATGTTCGTCGATCTGGACCATTTCAAAAAGATCAACGACACCCTGGGCCACAACACAGGCGATGCACTTTTGGTTGAGGCCGCAGAACGCCTGAAACATTGTACACGTGATGAAGACACCGTTGCCCGGATGGGCGGGGATGAGTTTATCTTACTCTTCCCCGAGATTGAAAGTGTTGATGAGGTAACAAAAGTCGCTCAACGCATTGTCGAAGCGTTCTCCGAACCGTTTATCGTTGATCAACAAAATCTGTTTGTCACGGCCAGTTTGGGTATCAGTGTTTTCCCCGATGATGGCGAAGACACGGAAACAATTATTAAAAATGCTGATGTCGCCATGTATCGTTCTAAAGATGCCGGGCGCAGTACATATAACCTGTTCAATGCATCCTTTACATCTCAAAGCTTGCGCCAACTGGAAATCGAAAATGCATTGCGCGGCGCAATCGCACATGATGAATTCGAACTTTACTTCCAACCGCAAGCCGCCGCAGAGGATCGTACGATTGTCGCCGCCGAAGCGCTGCTGCGCTGGCACAACGAAAAAATAGGTGAAATCGGCCCGGCAGAATTTATCCCCATTGCCGAAGAAATTGGCATTATTTCAAAAATCGGTGAATGGGTCCTGACAAAGACGTGTCGCCAAATTCGGGAATGGCAGGATAAGGGATATCCAGCTCTTACCGTTGCGGTCAATATTGCCCCCGAACAAATCAAAGACAATACCTTCCCGTTGTTTGTTGAGAAAACACTGAAACAATTTGACCTATCCGGTCGATGTCTGGAAATCGAAATCACCGAAGGGTCCTTTATTGACGAACCCGAACAGGTGAAAACCAACCTTTTTGCGCTCAAGGAAATCGGCGTACGCATTGCGATTGATGATTTCGGAACCGGCTACTCCAATCTGGGCTACTTGCGAAACCTGCCGATTGATCACCTGAAAATCGATCAAAGCTTTATTCGCGGCATGTTTCAGGAAGAAGGCAATCGCCAACTTATCTCCACCATGATTGCCATGAGTGAAAATCTCGGCATGCATAGTATCGCGGAAGGTGTGGAAGAACAAATTCAAGCGGACTTCCTCAGTCAAGGCGGCTGCTCATTGCTGCAAGGTTATCTGTTATCACGTCCAGAACCAGCAACAACATTTGAACGCCATTTAAAAAACGGTTTACGTTGGCCGGATAAAGATTAATCGGGTTTATTATTTAATTCCTGCTCCAACCAATCGGCAATCTCTGAAACTTTATCAAGGTCGCCACCTAAATAGAAATTACCCCCAGCAATACGCATGCTAGGGCCATCATTGCACTGTCCTAAACAGGTAATTGCCTCTAATTCAATGGCAATGGAACGTTGCGTCACTTCCTCTTGCAAGGCCGCCATTATTTTTTCGCTCCCACGCAGACCACAAGACGGACGGCCCAAGGCAACAGCTTTATTGGTACAAATGTATAATTTTTTCATAGGGTTAAATATAATCCTTGGGAGATATTTTTTCCAGATTACTTCATTTCCACCCCCTCATGCCTTTCAAAAATCTGCGCACGCAGTTATTTTAAAGAAGAGCAGGGCATTTTTTTATTAATCTTCGACAAATCACGCCTGAAAAAACTTCATTTGCAGTAGCAATTTAAAAAAAGAAAAATGAACGAGCCGCCTTCGAATTAAAGAAAACTAAAATTAAAACAAATTAATTATGTTGTTTGCATTAATTGAACATAAATAAATTTGTAGAAAGTTATTAATCTCCCTTTAAAATCTCTCGTCCCACATCGGTTAACTTACAAACCAACCAGTCCGGTTTTAACGGATTTGAAAACCAAGGTTCGGCCCAACCATTTCGGATGCAGCTTTGAACCGTCTGGGAATTGATCTCTTGACCGAATTCGTCAAACAGAGGGAGTTTTCCACCTGCCTGTTGCAATCCGCGTGACAGCCATTTTCGTTGTGCATCACTCGGTTTTAAGGACAGGTCTTCATCATGAATTTTGGCATCGTCCTTTGTCATGGCAATCTCATTTTGCATTCGTGAAGGATTATCGTATGGTAATCCGTCTGGCAAAAATAGCCAAGTCTTATACGTACCGCCCCGGCAACGGCAGGCACAAACCCTTGAGGAGAGGAGGCCAACATGAAATCAATGGTCCTGTATGTAACCTGTTCAAACGAACAGGAAGCGCGATCCATCGGGCAAACATTATTGAAAGAACGCCTCGTCGCCTGCGTCAATATTTTACCGGCCATACAATCCTTGTACTGGTGGAACGATGACATTCAAGAGGATTCGGAAACAGCCTTTTTCGCAAAAACGACGGATAAAAATATCGATGCGGCAATCGCCTTGATCAAGGCTTCCCACAGCTACGATTGCCCCTGTATCGTGACCCTGCCTATCGAAAAAGGTAACCCCGATTTCTTAAATTGGATTGAGGAACAAACCACAAAACCACACGACAATGACTAATGATGCCATTTCGTCATCGTTACATTTTTATCGGTAAATTTTCACACTCGCACTCGCCTGTGCAGCAATGCCTTCGCTGCGACCTGTAAAGCCCAGTTTCTCCGTCGTGGTTCCTTTCACGCTCACCCGATCCAGATCAATATTGGCTATCTCGGCAACAGATTGGCGCATAGCTTCCCGATAAGGCCCGATTTTGGGACGTTCACAAATAATCGTTACATCCAAATTGACAATTTGCCCGCCGCGCTCTGTTACCAAATCACAGGCTTTTTTTAGAAAACGATCCGATGAGGCACCTTTCCATTGCGCTTCACTCGGCGGAAAATGACTGCCGATATCACCAGCGCCAATGGCGCCCATAATCGCATCGGTTAAAGCGTGCAACGCGACATCTGCATCGGAATGACCGGACAAAGCGTGTGTATGAGGCACCTGAACACCGCATAAGGTGACGAAATCACCCTTATCAAAACGGTGTACGTCAAACCCTGTCCCGGTCCGAAATTCCACATCCATTTGCAACATCCTTTCCGCCCGATGCAAATCATCTGGCGTTGTAATCTTAAAATTATCTTCACTGCCCAGCGACAAAACGATATGGCGCCCGTCGACCTCCATCAAGGCCGCGTCATCGGTTAATTCCTGACCACGATGTCTTTGATGTGCCTGAATAATTTCATCAAACAAAAAACCTTGTGGTGTTTGCGCACGCCATAATCCGGTACGGTCCACGGTTTCAGGACATTGAGCATCCTGCATTTCACGTTTCAATGTATCAGAAACCGGAACAGCCGGAATAACACCAACGCCTGTTTCGATATGTGCAATCACACGATCTATTACATCCAGTGTTACAAAGGGACGGGCCGCATCGTGGATCAAGACACCACGTGGTTCCAAATCCACCAAGCTTTCCAAACCGCGACAGACCGATTCTTGTCGGGTATCGCCGCCAAAGACCGGATCTAACAGGTCTAAACCGTCCACAGCTTTACGATATAAATCAAGATCATCAGGATGAATGATGACGCGCACGCCAATTACATCAGGATGGGATAAAAATGCGCAAGCCGTCTTGCGCAATACCGCTTGGTCGCCAAGACGACAATATTGCTTGGGCAAATCCCCGCCAAAGCGTCTTCCACGCCCTGCGGCAACAATGATGGCATAAATATTTTTCATATGATCTTCATACCCAGCGAAAGGTTTTCAGACAATAGCTATTGCATCCTTGGCTCACATAAGGCTAGATACTGCCATGATGATACAGTCGATGATCTTCAGTTTAAGCGCGGTATTGGCTCTGGCTGTCCCGGCGCTCTATTTTCTAAAAGAACCCAAAGGGCAGGGGGGATCTTTCTGGTCCCTCATGGCTGTTGCATTGGCGGGTTCTGTAAGTTGGACCCTTGCGCAGCTTTCCGGTGAATGGCGCACCTCGCTTTCCTTGGCAATCTGGGTCACAATTTCTGCGACTGTTATCAGCCACACCATTCTTTGCGGATTCTATCAATTGGCATGGCGCTTAACGCCCCTTTTGATGCCTTATATGGCTGTAATGGGACTTTGGGCGATTCTCTGGTCCGCATTCCCCGGGCATGTGATTGAAAATAGCGAAGGACCTTTAAGTCACTGGATTGCGTTCCATATCCTCATTTCAATCTTCACCTATGCCTTGGCCACAATTGCCGCCATTGCCGCACTCAGTGCTTTTTTGGTGGAACGTGCGCTTAAACAGAAACGCCCCACAAAACTCAGCCGTATTTTGCCGTCCGTTCTTGATAGCGAAAAACTATTGGTTCACCTGCTCATTGCCTGTGAAATCATTTTGGGGCTTGGCGTGCTATCCGGCATGGGCGTTTCCATGATGGAAACAGGTAAGCTACTGCCTGCCGACCATAAAACGCTTTTCTCCATTGCAACTTTCATTGCGATTGCCGGCTTATTATGGGCGCATCACAAAAGCGGTATTCGTGGGCGCAAGGCCACCCGTATCGTTCTCGTCGCTTATCTGTTGCTCAGCCTTGGCTTCTTTGGTGTCAAATTCGTCACCGATGTTATGATGACTTAACCCCCTTCTTAAAGCTCATATGTATCAAAGGATAAGCGCGTCCTTGATCATCCCGTGGCGAACGCCCTGTTTCTTCGAAACCAAGCCGCTTGTAAAATCCAACAGCCTGTTCATTTTGTTCATTCACATCCGTGGTTAGCTTCGGATTCTCAGTCAGTGCATATTCCACAAGCTTGCGCCCGACACCACAACCACGAAAATCAGGATCAATGAATAACGCTTCCATATGTCCCTCATGCACGAACATAAAACCAATTGGTCGATCCAACGTATTCACAGCAAGCATCAAAGGTCGTTTCGGTAAAAATTCAATAACCTCACTCTCAATTTCTTTACGATCATGATCACTGAGAAAATGATGTGTTGCATCGACAGAACGGCACCAAACGTCGACAACTGCCGCTTCGTCTTTATCTGTATATTTTCGTAATTTAATCATAATCCGAGTATATAAACGTACCCTTGCGACCCAACAAGCGTAATGAAACAATTTGATTTTCATTTCTGTTTTTTTCGATTGCCGCGCTGCAATAAAATGCCTATAGTTTGTGCAGAGAGTGATTATGATTAAAAAACAGACATTATCCATAGGCCCTATAAAGCTGGAAAGCCCCGTTGTGCTCGCCCCTATGTCCGGCGTAACGGATATGCCCTTTCGAAAACTGGTCAAACGTTTCGGGGCAGGGCTTGTTGTATCCGAAATGATTGCCAGTCAGGAAATGCTGCGCGCCTCAGACAAAACACAAAAAATGGCCACATCCTGCGCAGATGAAAGCCCTATTGCGGTCCAGTTGGCGGGTACAGACCCACAAATCATGGCTGAAGCCGCAAGATTAAACGAAGCACGCGGCGCTGACATTATCGACATCAATATGGGATGTCCGGTTAAAAAAGTCGTGAAATCATTCGCCGGGTCAGCCTTGATGCGCAACGAAGAACTCGCAGGCGATATCATGCGCGCCGTGAAAGAGGCCGTTTCTATTCCTGTCACCGTCAAAATGCGCCTTGGCTGGGATGAAGACAACCTGAATGCCCTGACATTAGCCCGCATGGCACAGGATATTGGCTTGGCTTGCGTCACCATTCATGGACGCACCCGAAATCAGATGTACAGCGGTCATGCCGACTGGAACGCGATTGCCCCAATCAAGCAAGGCCTGGATATTCCCGTCATCGGCAATGGTGACCTCAACACACTTGAAGACGTTGAAAAAATGATCGAACAGGCCGGTGTCGACGGCATTATGATTGGGCGCGGGGCCTATGGTCGTCCGTGGTTTTTACGACAGGTTATGGACTATCTGAAAAACGGTCAAAAAACACCATCGCCGTCATTAGAAGAACAATGTGAAATTCTTTTATCGCACTACGACGCCATGCTGGATCATTACGGCAAACATGTCGGTGTGCGCCATGCCCGCAAACATATCGGCTGGTACTGCAAAGGCTTGACCGGTGCCACAGATTTTCGCAATCAAATTATGAAACTTGCCTCACCCGATGAGGTGCGCAGCCTAATTCAAAAATTTTATAACGATAACATAACCCGAAAGGTTGCCTGAACATGCCGAAAGCCAGCATCTCTTTTGATGGTGAAGTCATCCTCAATTCTGTTGCCTCTTGTGTCTTCGTCATTAATTCAAAAGGTATCCTCCAGTTCGTCAACACGGCAGGGGAACAGCTTTTACAAGCCAGCGCACCTTATCTAAAAGGGCATGATCTGGAAGAATTCATCCCGAACGACAGCCCAATCCTTTCCCTGATCCATCAGGCCCGTATTGATCAGGCCACCGTTTCGGAAAACAGCATCACACTTGAATCACCACGTCTGGGGAAACATCTGGTCAACGCGCATGCCTCACCCTTGGTCGAAGATCCGTCCTTAATCATCCTGACCCTGACCAAGCGGTCTTTGGCCGACCAGATTGCCCGGCAACTGAAACATCGTTCCGCCGCGCGCACCATTACCGCAATGTCCGCCATGTTGGCCCATGAAATTAAGAACCCCTTATCCGGTATTCGTGGTGCAGCTCAATTATTGGAAAGTACAACCAGCGAAGAAGATAAAGCTCTTACCAAGCTGATTACGGACGAAACCGATCGCATTTGCGCCCTCGTGGATCGCATGGAAACCTTTACAGATGGTCGCCCCATCAAGCGCGACGGTGTCAATATTCACCAAGTTCTGGAACATGTTCGCCAATTGGCACAAAACGGTTTTGGTTCTCATATCCGTTTTTCTGAAAATTATGACCCCTCCTTACCTTTGGTTTTTGGCAATAAAGACAACTTAATCCAAATCGTTCTCAATCTTGTCAAAAATGCCTGTGAAGCCACCACAGGTGAAAACGCGGAAATCACTTTAACAACCGCTTACCAACATGGTGTGCGCTTGGCAGTTCCGGGGTCCAACACACGCGTCCATTTACCATTAATGGTTTCCATTCAAGATAACGGCCCCGGCATACCGGAAGATTTACGCCCCCATCTATTTGAACCTTTTGTGACGACAAAACAAAAGGGCAGCGGCCTTGGCCTTGCATTGGTTGCAAAAATGGTGGGCGATCATGGGGGCCTGATTGAATGCGAAAGCGAACCCAAGAAAACTGTATTCCGCATCATGCTGCCCATGTATTCCGAAAAACAAAACGGCCCGCTAGACAAGAAGGGAAAATAAAATGAGTGCAACAATCCTAATTGCAGACGACGATGCTGCCATCCGTACCGTTCTCAATCAAGCATTGGGGCGCGCTGGTTATGAAGTCCGCGTAACGGGAAATGCCTCAACCCTTTGGCGATGGGTCAATGACGGGGAAGGGGATCTGGTCATCACCGACGTGGTCATGCCGGATGAAAACGGGCTTGATCTCATTCCACGTATTAAAAAAATTCGCCCCGAATTGCGCTGCATCGTTATGAGCGCCCAGAACACCTTGATGACAGCCGTGCGCGCAACCGAACGCGGCGCCTTCGAATATTTACCAAAACCTTTTGACCTCAATGAATTAACATCCGTTGTCAAACGGGCACTTGAAACACCACAAGCCAGTAAATCCAACACGGCACCAACCAACAACATGGAAGAAGAACTCCCGCTGATTGGGCGTTCCCCTGCCATGCAGGATATTTATCGCACGCTTGCACGTTTGATGGGGACCGACCTGTCCGTGATGATTACCGGAGAGTCCGGCACAGGTAAGGAACTGGTGGCACGCGCCCTGCATGATTATGGCAAGCGTCGAAATGGTAGTTTTGTCGCCCTTAACATGGCCGCGATCCCCAAAGAATTAATCGAAAGTGAACTGTTTGGTCACGAAAAAGGATCATTTACCGGTGCCACCAACCGGAAATCCGGTCGTTTCGAACAAGCCGAGGGCGGCACCCTGTTTCTGGATGAAATCGGGGATATGCCAGCCGAAGCACAAACCCGCCTTCTGCGCGTCCTGCAAGAAGGTGAATTTACGACAGTCGGTGGGTCGACCCCGATCAAAGCCAATGTGCGTATTGTTGCCGCAACCCACCGCGATTTACGCAGCCTGATCCGCCAAGGTCTGTTCCGTGAAGATTTATATTATCGCCTGAATGTGGTGCCGATCCGATTACCCCCGTTGCGTGAACGTACAGAAGATATCCCTGAGCTAGCCAACCATTTCCTATCTCAGGTCGCTGAAGAAGGGTTGCCGTGGAAAACCATTGAGAAACCAGCACTCGAACGTTTAAAACAACATAATTGGCCCGGTAACGTCCGCGAACTGGAAAACGTCATTCGACGCCTTGCTGCCTTATATTCACAAGAAACCATCACCTTGGAAGTCATTCAACAGGAATTGGCTGAACTGAATGCCCAAAGTGCAAACGGTGGCGGCGATAGTGATCCCGATAACCTTTCTTCTGCCATTGAAAAGCATTTACGATCCTATTTCGATGCCCATGGCGACAGCTTGCCGCCGTCCGGTCTTTATGACCGGGTCTTAAAAGAACTGGAACGTCCCTTACTTTCCATGACGTTAGAAGCCACAAACGGCAATCAGATAAAATCTGCTCAACTTTTGGGATTAAACAGAAACACTCTTCGCAAAAAAATTCGGGAGCTGAATATTCCTATAACCAAAAATGCTGTGAAATAATCTTTGGTAAATGCGCAACAGGCGTTGCAACTTTGCAACAGATATGTCTAAACTCCTTTCAACATGCGATGGGGCAAGCAAGCCGAGGGAGTTATAATAAGCCATCATGTCTGCGTCTTTTCCCAAATCCAGTGCTGATCAACTGACCAAACTAATGACCTGGGTTCGTCGAACGGGATTAAGCCGAAAACTGGCTTTCCTGCTGGTTATCTGCGCAGTTTCGTCGGGGGTTGCAACTTTTGTTGCCATGACCAGTTCTGGTCCTTCAGGGGCCGATCCTTCGGACATTCTGAACTTACTTTATGTCGATGCCGTCTTGCTTTTGCTGCTCGGCGCCCTCATCATTCGACGCATACTCAAATTACACACACAACATTCCCGTGGCATTGCCGGTTCAAAACTTCATACCCGGCTCGTTGTATTTTTTAGCTTACTTGCCGTAACCCCGGCAATTCTGGTTGCCGTTTTTGCCGGATTATACTTGAACCTGGGAATGCAATCTTGGTTCAGCGAACGCGTCTCAACCGCGCTGAGTTCCTCCCAAACCGTTGCCAAGGCCTATCGTGATTCCCATGTCAGGTCCATTCAGATCGATGCACTGGCAATGGCCAACACGCTCAACCGCAAAGCCGCGCAACTTTCACGCTCGCGCTACGTTCTGGAACGTGAGTTGAACCAGCTGGCACAAGAAAAAAACCTTGTTGAAGCCGCCATCATTGACGGGCAAAGCCGCGTTCTTGCCCATACAGCCCTTACTCTCAGTCTTGCTTTTGACCAAATATCACGCGGGGTTCTGGATCAGGCCGATCAAAATGAAGTCGTCGTCACGTTTGAACCGCAAAACGATCGGACACGCGCCATTGTCAAACTGGATAACTACATCGACACCTATCTGTTTATCGGGCGCTTTATTCCGCCGGAAATCAGCGGATCCATTGACCGCGTCGAAAATGCCTATAAACAATATTCGGAATTGGAAAAACAACGCGAAGGCATTCACATCAGCTTTGTGATGATCTTCATGGTCATTGCATTGATGCTCCTGCTGGCTGCGGCATGGCTGGGGATGACTTTTGCCAATCAGATGGTTCAGCCCTTGATCGACCTGATTACCGCCAGTGAACGTATCCGCAAAGGCGATCTTGCCGCACGGGTTGATAAAGATCATAGCGGTGATGAAATCGGTCTTCTCGGTCGCGCCTTTAACCGTATGGCCGAACAGCTTGAAACGCAACGTGAAAGCCTCATTGAAGCAAACCGTGAAATGGCAGAGCGCAACCGATTTACCGAAACAGTTTTGGATGGGGTCAGCGCCGGTGTTATCGGTCTTGATGCAGAAGGCAAAATCCATCTCCCCAACCGTTTTGCCAGTCTTTTTCTAAAAAGTGAAATCAGTACACTTGCAGGCAAGCCCTTGGAAGAAATCGTCCCGGAATTGAAAGACCTCCTGTCGCAAGCTCAGCAAAAGCCCATTCGCGTCGCACAACGGGAAGTTAAGCTTTTACGGGATGGTCAGTTGCGTATCATCAATGCCAGCATTGCCGCAGAATGGGTTGATAACGATATTATCGGCTATGTTCTGACATTCGACGATATTACCGAACTGCAAAGCGCGCAGCGCAGGGCGGCATGGGCAAACGTGGCCCGTCGCATTGCTCACGAGATTAAAAACCCGCTGACACCTATTCAATTATCGGCAGAACGTCTTAAACGTAAATACGCCAAAGAAATTACCAGTGACCCCGAAACATTTGAAATGTGTACCGCAACCATTATCCGACAAGTGGACGATATGCGGCGCATGGTTGATGAATTTTCCTCCTTCGCCCGCATGCCACGCCCGGTCCTGAAGCCCGAAAATATTAGTGAGTTATGCGGCGAGATCATCTTTCTGGAACGCAACCGTACAGAAATGGTGGAATACGACATAAAACTGGCCGCCCCGGACATGTCCTTGCTGTGCGACCGTCAGCAAATTGCCCGACTTCTCACCAATCTGGTAAAAAATGCAGCGGAAGGCATTTTTTCAAAATACGATTTTGATCCAGATGATACACATATCACGGAACATGACGCCCCCTTGGGAAAGGTTTCGCTGGAGCTTTTGGAAACCAATCAGGAAATCATTATTCGCATTGAAGATAACGGCATTGGCTTTCCACAGGAAGAACGCGAACGTTTAACAGACCCTTACGTCACAACGCGGACCAAAGGAACGGGATTGGGGCTTGCGATTGCTAAAAAAATCGTAGAAGAACACCAAGGAAAAATGGCCTTGAAGGATAGAGCAGGGGGCGGCGCAATTGTCGAATTGCACTTCCCGGAATTGGAAGAACACGGGTCCAGCCCGCAAAAAGAGAAAGAAAGTAATCCGATGGATATGGCAATAAGGTTGGTAAGCGATGGCGTATGATATTTTAATTGTCGATGATGAAGCCGACATTCGCATGTTAACAGCGGGTATTCTTGAAGACGAAGGATATGAACCGCGCGAAGCCGGCAGTGACGTACAGGCGTTAGACAGTGTACGCAAACGCCGTCCCAGCCTTGTATTACTGGATATCTGGTTACAAGGCAGCAGGCTTGATGGCTTAGGCATTTTAAAGGCACTGAAAAAAGATCATCCCGACCTGCCGGTTATTATGATGAGCGGCCATGGTACCATTGAAACAGCTGTGAAGGCGTTACATGATGGTGCCTACGATTTTATCGAAAAACCTTTCAAAACTGATCGCCTTTTAATGGCGGTTGAACGCGCACTGGAAACGGCGACCTTAAGGCGCGAGAACGAAGAATTGCGCAGCCGTGGCGCGGTGGAAAGCGAACTTATCGGTATTTCCTCTCGCTTAAATCAACTGCGCCAAAGCGTTGAAAAGGTAGCACAATCCAACAGTCGCGTTTTAATCAACGGACCAGCCGGGTCCGGCAAAGAAGTTTGCGCACGTCATCTTCATTTTCAGTCACGCAGAGCAAAAGGCCCCTTTGTTGTACTCAATTGCGCAACGATGGACGCAGACCGTGTAGAAAGTGAGCTATTTGGTGTTGAAGCAGTCAACGGCAATCCCGGTAAAGTCGGCTTCTTTGAACAGGCCCACAACGGCACCCTGTTATTGGATGAAGTCAGCGATATGCCCAGCGAAACACAGGGGAAGATTGTCCGCGTCCTTCAGGAACAACGTTTTCAACGGGTCGGGGGGAATACCCCTGTTGAAGTTGATGTCCGTGTTGTCGCCACATCTTCCAAGGATTTAAACGTGGAAATGGCAGAAGATCGGTTTCGCGAAGATCTGTTTTATCGCCTCAGTGTCGTTCCGATTGATCTTCCCGCTTTACTTGAACGGCGCGAAGATATTCCTTATCTCGCGAATTACTTTATGAATAAAACCGCACAGGTGCTGGGACATTCACCGCGCATTTTCAGTGAGGAGGCCTTAGCCGCCATGCAGGCCTATGACTGGCCTGGCAATGTGCGGGAACTTCGCAATGTGGTGGAACGTATTTTAATTATGGCCCCAGGGACACCGGATGACCCGATAAAAGTCGATATGTTGCCCCGTGAGGTTACAACCAGTGATTCCGATACATTAAATTGGGACCCCACCAGTGAAATTATGAGCTTGCCGCTGCGCGAAGCCCGTGAAATCTTCGAACGCGAATATCTTAATACCCAAATCAGCCGTTTTGGCGGTAATATTTCCAAAACGGCCAGTTTTGTCGGCATGGAACGCTCCGCTCTTCATCGCAAGTTAAAATCCTTGAACTTGACGATGGATGAAAAAGCAAAAGCGTAAGGAGAGTTTGAAATGAAAGTCATTATTTGCGGTGCCGGTCAAGTTGGCTCCAACATCGCCCATTATCTTGCGTTGGAAGATAACGACGTGACCGTCGTCGATCAATCCCCCGCATTAATTGGTAAAATTACCGACACGCTGGATTGCCGGGGGGTAACGGGGCACGCCAGTCATCCTGATGTTTTAAAAGAAGCTGGCGCTGAAGATGCTGACATGTTGATTGCCGTGACCTATACGGATGAAATCAATATGGTTGCCGCACAAGTGGCCCATTCTCTATTCAAAATCCCCAAAAAAGTGGCGCGGATCCGTTCTCAAAGTTATCTTGCACCGGAATGGCAAAATCTGTACACACGCGACAACTTACCGATCGATGTGATTATTTCACCTGAGATCGAGGTTGCCCGCGCGGTTATGCGCCGTCTAACCGTTCCGGGGGCAACCGATATGATCCCCTTGTGTGATGGGAAAGTTCGCCTTGTCGGGGTTCGCTGTGAAAAAGACTGCCCCCTTGTCTTCACACCTTTGCGCCAACTGACACAACTGTTTCCTGACCTCAACATCGTCGTCATCGGGCTGGTTCGGGATGGAAAATCCATTATTCCGACAGCGGACGACCAGTTGCTCCCCGGTGACGAGGCCTTCTTTGTTGTCGATGAAGAACATATGGTGCGCGCCCTGACAGCATTTGGTCACGATGAAACAGAAGCCCGCCGCCTGTTGATTTTCGGTGGCGGCAATATCGGTCTGTTCCTCGCCCAACAGTTGGAACGGGAATATCCGTGGGTCAATGCGAAAATCATTGAGAAAAGTGAAACACGCGCCCGTCAAATTGCTTCCCAGCTTACGAAAACCACCGTGTTATGCGGAGATGTCCGTGATCAGGAACTTTTGATCGAAGCCAACGTCACAGCCGCTGAAACCATCGTCGCCGTAACCGATGATGATGAAACCAATATTTTGGGCTCCTTACTTGCCAAACGCATGGGATCTCAACGGACAGTAACCCTGATCAACAAGGCCTTATATGAGCCTCTTTTAAACAATTTAGGTATCGATGTTGTTGTGAACCCACGCAGCATCACCGTTTCTCAAATTTTGCAGCAAGTCCGTAAAGGGCGTATTCATTCGGTGCATAGTTTACGCGAAGGCTTTGGGGAATTGATCGAAGCCGAAGCCTTGGCAACCTCACCACTGGTCGGTGCGCCGTTGCGTGATGTTAAAATGCCCAATGGTGTTGTTCTGGGGGCCATCGTGCGCGACGGGCAGGTGATTTCACCACGGGGGAGCACAATCATTGAGCCCAAAGACCGGATCGTTCTGTTTGCTGCATCCGATGCAGTGCGCAAAGTGGAAAAAATGTTCTCGGTCCGGCTGGAGTTCTTTTAAAAAATGTCAAGGTTTGCCTATGTTAACGGTGCTTATGTGCCGCACGAACATGCCAGTGTCCATATTGAAGATCGCGGTTTTCAATTTGCCGATAGCGTCTATGAAGTCATTTACCTTTATAAAGGGAAACTGATTGATGCAGAGGCACACCTGAAACGGCTGGAACATTCTTTGAATGAGCTGGATATGGACATGCCCAAATCACGGGCGGCCTTCATGGTTAATATCAAAGAACTGGTGAGGCGTAATCGTGTGAAAACCGCACTGATCTATGTGCAAGTGACACGTGGCAGCGCCGCACGCGATTTTCCCTATCCCGAAAATACACTGCCAACCGTTGTTATGACGGCAAGACGGGTGGCCCCCTTTGATGCAAATGCCCCCCTTAAAGGGATTAAAGTGATGAGCCTGCCGGATATCCGCTGGGTACGTTGCGATATAAAAACCACATCCTTACTCGCAGCTTCCATGAGCAAACAAAAAGCACAGGATAACGGTTTTGACGATGCATGGCTTGTAACTGACGACCTGTTCGTAACAGAAGGGACGTCAAACAATGCCTGGATTTTACGCGAAGATGGAAAACTGCAAACGCGCAAACCATCCCACGAAATCCTGAACGGCATTACGAGGCAGGCAATCATCAAACTTGCCGGGCAGAAAGGCATTGAAATTGTTGAAGATGCCTTCAGCCTTGATGAAGCAAAAAAAGCGAAAGAAGCCTTTGTGACAAGCTCAAGCGCCTGCGTCAAACCCGTCATTCAAATTGACGACACAACTATCGCAGATGGAAAACCCGGTCTTTTCACCCAACAAATTGCAAAAATCTATGCCGATTTTCTTGAGGAATAAAAACGTGAGCCATTTCCCCCGCCCGCAAGCCGTGATCTTTGATTGGGATAATACCCTTGTCGATACATGGCCTGCCATTCACGATGCGATCAATCATACGCTGGTGGCAATGGGACATGATGCATGGACCTATGACGAAACCCGCCAACGCATTCGTAAATCCATGCGTGATAGTTTTCCCGGATTGTTTGGAGATCGTTGGGAAGAAGCCGGTAAAATATTTTATGCCCGATTCGAAGAATCCCATATCAGCCGATTACAGGCAATTGACGGTGCCGAAAACCTTCTCAAAGCCTTATACAGCAAGGGGTTTTACCTTGCTATTGTCTCTAACAAGAGGGGAAAATACCTGCGCCAAGAAGTTAAGCATTTAGGATGGGGAAAATATTTCAAAAAACTTGTCGGAGCAGGGGATGCTCAACTGGATAAACCCGACCCTTCACCTGTTGATTTAGCCCTTGAAAACAGCGGAATTCCTAGGGGTTCAGACGTCTGGTTCGTGGGGGATACAGATGTGGATCTGGAGTGCGCACACAACTCAGGATGTATATCCGTACTGATAAGAGAGCAAGCACCGAGTCAAGGAGAATTTGACGAGTTCCCTCCTTCTTGGTATTTCAGTAATTGCATGGAGTTAGCTTCGACATTGAATAAATGTGACGTTTGGGAGACTGATCAACAAGTCGAGCAAACTCTATAAAAGACCAAACCATAAATGCCAACGATAAAGATAATTAGGGAATATAGACCCATGGCTGCTGAAAAGTCTCAGAATGTGCAAGACGTTTTTTTAAATCACATTCGTAAACAAAAAAACTCCGTCACCATTTTTTTGGTAAACGGTGTAAAACTCCAGGGGATTGTAACTTGGTTTGACAACTTCTCTGTGCTGCTGCGCAGAGACGGTCATACACAACTGGTGTACAAGCATGCGATTTCGACAATCATGCCTTCTTCACCTGTACAATTGTTCGATCCGTCCGGCGAAGACGAAGAGTAAACGTGACGAACGAAAATAATCCGCCCAAAAACCAATCAAAAACGGGCTGGAGCGATGATAACGACCGAACTCCTTGTTTGGTCGTTCACCCGCATTTAAAAAGCGAACGCGGTGCGTTACGTTCCCCTCAGGCTCGTCTGGAAGAATGTATCGGCCTTGCCTTGGCTATTCATGTGGATGTGGTCCATAGCGAAGTCGTCAATATTGCACGTCCCAAACCGGCCACCTTGTTTGGTCAAGGGGTGGTTGAGGCACTGGCAACCACCATTGGCCGCGTGGATAAGCATAAAGACGAATGGGATGACGATGACATCGGACTTGCCATCGTTGATGCAGCGTTGTCTCCTATCCAGCAACGCAATCTTGAAAAAGCCTGGAATTGCAAAGTCATTGACCGTACCGGGCTTATCCTTGAAATTTTCGGGGAACGTGCCCGCACGGCAGAAGGGTCCTTGCAGGTCGAACTGGCGGCCCTGACGTATCAACGATCCCGCCTGGTGCGATCCTGGACCCACCTGGAACGCCAACGTGGTGGACTTGGCTTTATTGGCGGTCCCGGTGAATCACAAATCGAGATTGATCGTCGTCTCATTGACGAACGCATCGTTCGATTGAAAAAAGACCTCGGCGAAGTCAAACGCACCCGTGAATTACACCGCAAAGCCCGGCGCAATACGCCATACCCGATCGTTGCCCTTGTCGGTTACACCAACGCTGGGAAATCAACGCTTTTCAACCGACTGACAAAAGCGGAGGTATTTGCACAGGACTTGCTGTTTGCCACACTGGACCCGACCATGCGCTCCATCACGCTACCATCCGGGCGTGATGTCATCATTTCCGATACGGTCGGCTTTATTTCCCAACTTCCGCATGAATTGGTCGCGGCCTTCCATGCCACGCTGGAAGAAGTTCACGAAGCCGACGTCATTTTACATGTTAGAGATGCCTCCCACCCCGACACAGAAGCCCAAAGAGCCGACGTTCTGGATGTTCTCAAAACATTGGGGGTGGAAGAAAAACTCGAAGATTGCTTGATCGAGGTCTATAACAAAGCCGACCTGCTGGATCAGGACGATCTGGATATCATTACCAACCGCGTCAATCGCTCAAACGGTCTGGTCAGTATGGTCTCTGCCGTTACAGGGCAGGGGTGTGATCAACTTCTTGACGATATCAATAAACTGCTCAGCGCACGTTTCCAGATCTTCGAAATCGAGGTCCCTTACAGTGACGGCCAAATGCTCAGTTGGATTTATGGACATGGCGAAGTGACAGAACGCAATGAAGGCGAGAACGGATTTCATATCACCGTCAAAATGAATGATATGAATAGCTCGCGCTTTCAGCAAAAGTTCCCGCAGCTTTTCCCTGCTATCGAACCAGAAGAAAAAGACGAAGATTCACAACAACCAACCGGATGGTCTCCCACTTAGGGGAACTGTCCGTAAATATTGTCTTTCCAACTGGCTTTGTGCTTCTCTTTTGCCTTTCTTTAACTTCTTTCCCGCAAACTGTTTGTAAAATCACACAGATGATCTTATCTACAAGTAGATGTGAAAGAGGGATAGAAATGGCAACAAAACAAGCACAAGCCAGATGGCGCTCCCGCCATCAGCTTGTTAAAAAACAGCTTAATGTCATGGCGAAACACCTGATTCACGAAGATCTGGAAGAAATCGCACGCGATTATGACCTGAAAGGAAAGGGTGAAGCCGTCACCTTCGCCACCTTCATCACCAAAGCCATGCGCCAACAAGCCGAATATAACCCGGAAGCCAAACGCATCATGGACCTGCTGGAACATGCCTATAAACGGGACCGCGATATTTACAAACCTTAAGGTCCTGACCCTAAATAAGATCAATCATCCTGAACAGACAAAAAGGCGAGAACGTCTTCGATATCCTTGTCTGTCATTTCCCCGAATAGTTCGACTTGATCCACATGCTCACGTTTGCCGGATTTGAAGTCCTGAAACTGTTTTTTCAGGTATTTAATATGCTGTCCGGTGACAGCCGGCTTGTTGCCACGGCCCATTCCATCCTTGTTGTGGCACCCGCGGCACATTTCCATATAATATTCTTCGCCATTTTCCAGATCGCCTTCATGCTTGGGAATTTGTACAACGGCTTCTGCCTGTTGCAAACGTTCCAACCCATCTATACGACCGCTCACTTCAGGCAGTTGGCTTGCCAGCTTGATATTGGAGAGATACGTCGTGATATCGCGGACATCTTCCGGCGGTAATTCACGGTCATTGGCAAAAGGTACCATCGGAATATTAACCCGTTTGCGACTTTTGAAATTCTTGATCTGCTCTTCCATATATTCTTGCGGCAATCCTGCCAATCGCGGATAGACGCCGCCACCGCCGCCTTGGCCTAAACTACCGTGACAACCCGCGCAGAGTTCATTGATGTCTTCGGCATTATATTTATCATACTCATAATCTTCAGGAACATCCGCCGCCCAGAGGGATCCGGCAAACAACAGACATGATAATCCAGCAGAACGTGCAAGCGCTTTCACGAACATCTTGGGGGGCATCCTTTACACTCAGATTTGTTTATACATTTTCTGCATGTGATAATTATTCCGACCAAAATCCACCTTGATGTTCATCAACAAAACAAAGTCAGCTACTCATTTCTCCCTCAAAGCAATCACTATGCCCCGTAAAACACTCAATCAGTGAAATTCAAACCACCTTTCAATCCTGCCAAACGTTAATTTTTTAACATTTCGTGCATGACTCTACATTCGAGCATCGCTATAACTGGCGCATGAAATTGGATGTCGATCATATCACCCGCATTATTTCCGAAGTCGCTGAGGAAGAGATCATGCCGCGCTTTCAAAAGCTGGCGGCCAGCGACATTATGGAAAAATCTCCCGGTGACTTGGTCACTACGGCTGATATCGAAGCCGAAATAAAATTGACCGCCCGTTTAATCGATTATTTGCCCGGCTCCGTCGTTGTTGGGGAAGAAGCGGTTGCCAAAGATAAATCTGTTTTAAAAGCATTGGACAGCACAGAACCCGTCTGGATTATTGATCCTGTCGACGGGACGCGTAATTTCTCAAAAGGCGATAGCGTTTTTGGCTCTATGGTCGCCTTGGCCCATCAAGGGGAATTAATTGCCTCGTGGATTCACGACCCGGCCCGCAAACGCACCGCTGTGGCAGAAAAAGGGGCAGGGGCAAGTTTGGCCGGTCGTCCCCTTCACGTTAAGAAATTCCACAGTCTCGAACATATGACGGTTTCCTTAAACGCCAAACATCGGCGCTGGCTGGAAAATCGTGCTGTCGATGGCTTAGGCCCCGTTCCCCATATGGCCATTCGTTACGGTTCAGTAGCCCATGATTATATTGCTCTGGCAGCAGGGGAATTTCATTGCGCGCAATACCGTCGTCTTCATACATGGGATCATGCCGCAGGTATCTTGCTTCACCGTGAAGCCGGCGGATATGATTTTATGGTGGGATCGCAAACCCCCTATAAACCAAAAGTTTATGCGCAGGACTGCCTTTTGATTACGCCTAATAAAGATGTTTGGGAAGAGGCACGCCGTTTCCTCAATCCGGGATCAGACAGCTATCATGTCTAAATCACCACAGGAAATTTTACGGAACGTTTTTGGTTTTTCCGATTTTCGTGGCGTGCAGAAAGACGTCATCGAACGCACAATTGCAGGGGGAGACTCCCTTGTCCTCATGCCAACGGGCGGGGGGAAATCCCTTTGTTACCAAATCCCGGCCGTATGCCGCAAAGGCTGTGCAATCGTTATTTCCCCCCTGATTGCCCTGATGCAGGATCAAGTCACTGCTCTGTGCCAAGTCGGCATTAAGGCTGCAACACTCAATTCCACCATTGCCCCGGATGAAGCTTACGAAATTGAACGCGCCATGCGGGCAGGGGAACTGGACCTTGTTTATGTCGCCCCGGAACGTCTGCTGACTGATCGCTTTTTTACACTGTTAAATCATTGCGACATTTCCTTATTTGCGATTGACGAGGCCCATTGCGTTTCCCAATGGGGACACGATTTTCGGCCCGAATACCGCCAATTGGTCAACCTGCACGACCATTTTCCAAATGTACCGCGCATCGCCTTAACCGCGACCGCAGACGGGCCAACCCGCCTAGATATCATTGAACGACTTAATCTGGGGCAAGGCGAAGTCTTTATCACTGGATTTGATCGCCCCAATATTCGTTACAACATCGTACCAAAAAACAATGCGAAGACTCAGCTTTTGAAATTTCTGCAGGAATATGACGAAAACGACAGTGGCATTGTTTACTGTATGAGCCGCAAAAAGGTTGAGGAAATCGCAAACTGGCTCCGGGACAAAGGCTATGACGCTTTATCCTATCATGCAGGTATGGACAAAAACATCCGCAGCCTCAATCAAGATAAATTCGTCCGCGAAGAAGGCATCGTTATGGTCGCCACCGTCGCGTTCGGTATGGGGATTGATAAACCCAACGTCCGATTTGTTGCCCACATGGACCCACCCAAAAGCCTGGAAGCCTATTATCAGGAAACAGGTCGGGCCGGACGGGATGGATTGGCGTCACAAACTTGGATGGCCTATGGCTTGCAGGATGTTACCAAACTGCGTCAGTTTACAGAAAGCTCGGATCTGCCGGAACGTCAAAAACATATTGAACGTCAAAAATTGGACGCTTTGCTGGCCTACTGCGAAACTCATCGGTGTCGTCGTCAGGTTCTGCTGGAATATTTCGGCGAAACATTAAGCGAGCCTTGCGGCAATTGTGATACCTGCCTTAACCCGGTGGAAACATTTGACGGCACCGTTCCCGCCCAAAAAATCCTATCCTGTATTTATCGAACCGGAGAAACATTTGGGGCAGGGCATATCATTGATGTTTTACTCGGCGAAGAAAACGACAAAATAATGCGTTTTCGCCATAACCAGCTCAGCACCTATGGCATCGGAAAAGAACTTAAACGCGACACTTGGCGTTCCATCATCCGCCAGCTTGTCGCCCTTGGACTGGTGCGCATGGATATCGAAGGCTACGGCGCTTTAAAACTTGGCCCCGATGTGCGCGAAGTTTTACGCGGGGAACGCAATGTTCTCATGCGTAAAGACCCCGATGCCCGTCGCTCCGCCAAAGCCAGACGAGAAGCACGGGCCACCATTGTGCTGGAACGTGAAGATGATAAATCCCTGTTTGAAGCCTTGCGCGCCAAACGCAAAGACCTGGCCGAAGAACAAAACGTGCCGCCTTATGTGATTTTTGCCGATGCTACCTTAATCGAAATGGCTAAAACACGCCCGAGTGATGCAGACAGTTTTTTGGCCCTTTCCGGCGTCGGTCAAACAAAGCTGGAACGTTATAGCAGCATATTTATGGATGTTATCAACGGGTTTGAAGATTGATTACATTGTCTCTATAGCAATCTAATCTTTGATTTTCTCATTACACAAACTTATACTGCCTCCCAATTATTTAAGAATTTAAAAGGGAGATAAAAATGAAGGTTGCATTCCTTGGCCTTGGTGTCATGGGCTATCCGATGGCAGGCCACCTGCACAAGGGCGGGCATGACGTCTGTGTCTATAACCGCACAACCGCCAAAGCGCAAAAATGGGTTGCCGAATACGGTGGCTCCTTTGCTGAAACGCCTGCAAAGGCCGCTGAGGGGGCGCAAATTGTTTTTGCCTGCGTCGGTAACGATGACGACCTTAGAAGCGTCTGCACAGGCGAAAACGGCGCTTTTGACGCGATGGACAAAGGCACAGTCTTTGTGGATCACACGACAACCTCCGCCGAAGTTGCCCGCGAAATGTCCGTCGAAGCTGAAAAACGCGGACTGTCATTCATGGATGCCCCCGTTTCCGGCGGTCAAGCCGGGGCAGAAAACGGTACTCTGACCATTATGGTTGGCGGTAGTCCAGAAAATTTCGAACACACCAAACCGGTTCAAGAATGTTACGCCCAAGCCGTCACGCTTATGGGCGATGTCGGGGCAGGGCAATTGACCAAAATGGTCAACCAGATCACTTTTGTTGGTGCCGTCCAATCCATTTCCGAAGGCTTGGCCTTTGCAGAAAAAGCCGGACTGGACCCTAAAAAAGTTATCGATGTGATTTCCAAAGGGGCTGCCGGATCATGGCAATTGTCCAATCGTGGCTACACGATGGTTGAAGATAAATTTGACTTCGGTTTTGCTGTCGATTGGGTCAGAAAAGACCTTGGTTTTGCCCTTGATGAAGCCCGTAAAAATGGCTCCGCTTTACCGGTCACCGGACTGATTGACCAGTATTACAAAGAGGTCCAACGCATGGGCGGCGGACGCTGGGATACCTCTGCACTGATCAAATTACTACGTGATTAAATGCCCCTCTATATCATGCAAAAATCCCTCAACTTCACCTGAGGGATTTTTTACTTTAACAATAAAGTTTAATTATTATTAATCAATTATATATAAGTTAAAGTTAAACTCATTTTTCAAGTTTTTTAGCCACTTGCCAATGGTGCTCCATTTCCGCAAGCGTCGCATCCATCATCTCTTTTCCGTCTGCGCGAACACCCGCTTCCATTGCCTTAAAGCGACGTTCAAATTTTACATTACAAGACCGCAACGCACTGTCTGGGTCCACATCTGCCCAACGCGCCAAATTGACGACTGTAAACAGCAAATCACCGATCTCATCCTTGATCCGATCTTTGGACGGTTGGACGTGATGAACCTCCTCTTCGACCTCTTGCAATTCCTCCCGGATTTTATCCAGAACCCCATCTACATCAGGCCAATCAAAGCCAACCCGAATGGCACGTTTTTGTAATTTCAGCGAACGGGTGAGGGCGGGTAAACCACCCGCAACACCATCCAACGCAGACGGAATATCCTGTCCGGCCTGCATCGCTTTTTCTTTGCGTTCACGTTCTTTCTGCTGTTCCCATGCAACGGTTTGCGCATCCGCTGTTTCAATGACTTCATCCCCAAAAACATGCGGATGACGCGATACCATTTTGTCCGCAATGGATTTTGCAACATCATTGAAATCAAAAAGATTTTCATCCTTTGCCATTTGCGCATGAAACACCACCTGCAACAGTAAATCACCCAATTCTTCTTGCAGGTGAGGCCAATCCTTATGTTCAATCGCATCAGCAACTTCATATGCTTCTTCAATTGTGTGCGGGGCAATTGTTTCAAAGGACTGCTCAATATCCCAAGGGCATCCGTCTTTTGGGTCACGCAATTTTGCCATGATCGCCAACAGGCGAGACATCTCGCTCTCAAAAGAAGAGGAATCAAATTTTGTCACTTTTAAGCTCCCGACACAAAAAGACTGAGGAAATTTGAATAGGCACCATGCCTGAGAACGTCCTCGCAAGAAAGTCGAAAATAGCAAAAATCAAACAGATCAAGCACGGAGCCAAGCCACAAACAAATTAAAGCTAAGCGCAGAAAATTGCGTCTATTTGCAGCACAACCAGCAAATGAGCACGAAGTTAAAGTAACTTATCCGCAGGGGAGCTATCATCAGAATTTCTCAAACCTCATCTTTCCCCATATATCTTTTGTCGCATAATATATATTATGTATTATTTTAATACATAATATTTTTCATATGGTTAGTTGGTATTAGCAGCATTCTTACCGTCAGTTAAGTCTTGGATATCTTTTTAATATTTTTTGGCATTTTATCGTCAGGACGTGCTTTAAGATTTCTACTCTTACGCTGTCTTGCCTTGCATGCGCGCTGATAAAACAAACGGACCTGAAGGTAAATATCGCGCCTTTTGAAACAAACACACTCAATAAAACTTAGGGAGATTGACTCAATTTCATGAGTCTGTCGTAGATATAAAACACAACAAAAAACGCCCCTATTTTCACAGGGGCGTTAAATAGAATCAGTTTGTTGATTCTAATGATTTCGGATTCAGTTCCTTGAATCTAGACGTCGATAACCAACCCGTCGAAACAAGGCTGGATATGTTTAGGCAACGTCTCTGACAGCGCGTTATAGTCCAATCCACTGCCTAAATGCGTCAAGAACGCCTTCTCAGGTGCAATGTCTTTAACCCAACGCACCGCCTTCTCCACGTCGGCATGGGTCGGATGCGGTGCATCAACCAGTGTCCCGATCACCCAAACTTTGATCCCACGCAGTAAATCAAAGCTTTCCGGCGGCATATTCACCACATCCGTCGAATAAGCAAAATCTCCGATCCGATAACCGATCGTCTCGCAATATCCATGATCCTGCACGATCGGCATAATCGATTGCCCGTTGACCTCAAACGCAACACCACTTTCCACCAAATACGGTTTCAGGACCGGTTTATAAAAAACATCCGCCCCCGGTGCCAATGGTTCCAGAACATACCCAAATCGTTGTTGAATATGATCCAGCGTTTCCTGATTAAGATAGATATCCAGCACTTCGTTCTGCGTGCGGTTTACGCTGCGCAGGTCATCAATGCCATGTAAATGATCCGCGTGACCGTGGGTATAAAGAACCCCGTCAATACGCGTGTAATCCTTATTTAAAAGCTGCTGGCGTAGATCAGGAGACGTATCTACTAGTAGAGATAGGGACTCATTTTCCACAAAAATAGACGGCCTGAGGCGCCTGTTTTTCGGATTATCAGGATCACACTTGCCCCAATAAGGCCCGATCCCGGGAACACCGCCTGAAGGGCCACATCCAAGGATCGTTACACGCATATCAGCCTCGTTTCGCTTTGGAAAAGAGTGTGAAGTAATTGTCCGTACTCTGTTTGGCAAACTCTTCTTCGCTTAGCCCTTTGATCTCGGCAACCTTGGCCGCTGTAAAGGCCGTATAAGCCGGTTCGTTTCGTTTTCCTCGCTTGGGGATCGGGGCAAGATACGGTGCATCCGTTTCCACCAACAAGCGATCCACAGGAACGTTCTTAATTGCCTCTCGTAGTTCTTCTGCCTTCTTAAACGTCACGATGCCGGAAATAGAGATATAAAACCCCATCGAAACAACACGTTGGGCAAACGCATCCGATGCCGAAAAACAATGGATTAAACCACGAAACGGTGCATTGTTATATTCTTCTTCAATAATGGCAAGCGTGTCTTCTTCAGCATCGCGGGTATGAACAATGACCGGCAGGTCCAACTTTCGCGCAGCCTCAATATGCGTGCGAAACTGTCTTTGCTGGATCTCGCGTGGACTATGTTCATAAAAATAATCCAGCCCGGTTTCACCAAAACCAACAACCTTTGGATCACTTGCCCATTGAACCAACTGATCGACCGTCACTTCCGGTTCGCTATCGGCATTATGAGGGTGAATACCGACCGTGCAAAAGATATTGTCATGCGCCTTAGCAATCGCATGGACCTGATCAAATTTCGTCACATGGGTGCAGATCGTCATCATGGTTTTGACACCAGCCTCTTCAGCACGTGCTAAAACCGCTTCAAAATCTTCCTGAAATTCAGGGAAATCCAAATGACAATGGCTATCGACTAACATCTTTTTCGGTTGCAGGCTCAGACTTGCGTCAAAGCCCCCTTCTCTTTCGCTTTTTCCAGATCGGCGGAATTCAGCTCATCCAGCTTGCCGTCTTTAAATTCAATTTCAAAAACAGTTTCTTTATTTTTCGGGTTCTGACGAAGTGCCCGTTTGATAAAGAACGTACCGTCCTTGCCCTCATAGGTCTTTTCCAATTCTTCGTGGTCAATGAAGCGTGGGAAAACGCCCTCGGGTTTTTCAAGCTTGGTTCCGGCCATTAAGGCCCCTGCCTCACCACATGCTTCAAAATTGCGTTTTTCAGGGGCAATTTCCAGCAAGCCTAACATCTTGTCCATGCTGGTCGGCATAAAGGGTTGCAAAACCAAAGCAACGTTGCGGATCGTTTCCGCCAAGACATATAAGACCGTCGCCATGCGATCCGGGTCTTCTTTTTTCAATTTCCACGGTGCTTGCTTATCCACATAAGCATTCGCGGCACGGATCACCAGCCAAATGGTTTCAATCGCATCATTAAAGGCTTGCACATCAATTTTTTCGCGCACACCAGACACCAGATTATAGGCCTGAGCAATCATCACCTGATCCTCTTCGCTATAAGCCCCTGGTGTGGGAATAGCCTCGTCACAATTTTTGACAATCATGGACAAAACACGCTGGGACAAATTGCCCAGATCGTTGGCCAATTCGCTGTTCATGCGTGTAACCATTGCAGAATGGGCAAAATCCCCATCATTGCCAAACGGAACTTCGCGCAGCATGAAATAACGCACTTGATCCAAACCGTATTTATTGACCAGATCGATCGGATCAATCACATTGCCAAGCGATTTGGAAATTTTCTGACCTTCGTTGGTCCACCAGCCATGCGCAAACACGCGCTTTGGCAAGGGCAAATCTGCCGCCATCAGGAATGCAGGCCAATAAACCGCGTGGAAGCGCAAGATATCTTTACCCACCATATGCACATCTGCCGGCCAATATTTTTTATATTGTTCCGCTTCTTCATCAGGATAGCCAACCGCCGTCATATAGTTGGTCAGCGCGTCCATCCAAACATACATGATATGATCATCATCACCGGGCACCGGAACGCCCCATTTAAAGGTCGTTCTGGAAACGGAAAGGTCTTGAAGCCCTCCTTTTACAAAACTAATCACTTCGTTGCGACGCGATTTCGGCAGAATAAAATTCGGGTTTTCGTCATAAAACTTCAGAAGCTGGTCTTCATAGGCGGATAATTTGAAGAAATAACTCGGTTCTTCCACCCATTCCACTTCTGCACCGGATGCTTTGGCAACACGGGTGCCGTCCGGTTTCTTTTCCAATTCGTCTTCGGTATAGAACGCTTCATCGCGCACCGCATACCAACCTTCATAACCGCCAAGATAAATATCCCCGCGTTCCTGAAGGCGGGTCCACAAGGCCTGACAGGCTTTCTTGTGACGTTCTTCTGTTGTGCGGATAAAATCATCATTGCTGTAGCCCATAAAGGCCGCCAAATCGCGGAAGTTTTGCGAAACGCCATCAGTGAAGGATTTAGGGTCTACGCCTTTTGCATTGGCAGATTTTTCGACCTTTTGACCGTGTTCGTCCGTACCGGTCAGAAACTTCACATCAAAACCATCCAAACGTTTGAAACGAGCCATCACATCGCAGGCCAACGACGTATAGGCGTGACCAATATGCGGTTTATCATTCACATAATAAATCGGCGTTGTAATGTAAAACGGTTTAGATCCCGACATGGGGTTCTCCTGATTATAAAGTCAAACGTTTGAATAGGCGTTTATCTTTTCATTGCCCCTTCAAGAGCAAGAAAAGATGTCAGCAGGGCTTGCTTGCGATCCAGATTACCGCTTTGTGCCTGATCGAAGTTGGTGGATATTTTTTCCCACACATCCATCAATTGGGTTAAATCCGCACTTTGCAGGACACGGATCATCAAAGCGTCTTCGCTGTCACTCAGGCCCAGCCCTGAGGTCTTACCCCGTGCCCCTTGCGAGATCAAGCGTCCTAACCACCAGCACAACAAGTCCCCCATCGTGCGAAAGGCATCATCAGCCCCCGCGCGTGCCATCTTGTCCCCCAGCTTATGCAAGGCTTCCACGTCCAATTGCGGCAAGGTTGAAAGCAGTTTCAACAGCTCTGAATGTAGTTCCAAACCGCCTTCTTCATATAAAGAAAGTGCTCGACCAAAGCTGCCTTCTGCCAGTTTTGCCAAGCCTTGCGCATCTTCACGTGACGAATCGGGGGCGTGCTTGCCCAACAGATCAATCAAAATATCATCACTTAGGGGATTAAGGTGTAACGTACGACAACGCGAACGAATGGTCGGCAACAAACGTCCGGGATTGTGGGCCAGCAACAATAACACGGCCTGTTCCGGCGGTTCTTCCAGAACTTTCAAAACAGCATTGGCTGAATTTCGGTTCATTTCATCAGCGGCGTCAATAATGACGACCCGCCAGCCGCCTTCAGCAGATGTTTTCCCCAAAAAGGAACCGACACCGCGCACACGATCCACACCAATCACACCCTTGAAACGATTTTTCTTTTCATCAAATTCGCGTTCAATCGTCATGACATCGCCATGTGCGCCAACCGCAATCCGGCGAAACACCGGATCTTGCGGATCGACATACAGGCTTTCAGGTTCCGTCGTCGCTAATTCCTCACCAAACAGCCCTGCCCCTTGGTCATCGCCGCCCGGGCGACCATATTTCAGCAAAAAGCGGGCAAAGCGATAGGCCAGCGTAGCTTTACCAATCCCGCGCGGCCCGGTCATTAACCATGCGTGATGCATACGACCGGAATTATAGCTTTCCAGCAATGTCTGTTCCGCCTCAGCATGACCTAACAAATCTGGGGTGCTGCGCGGGGTGAGCTTTTCCGGCTCACTCATGGCAAGGTCACTCCAAGGCGTGTTTGAACATCACGACGGATATCGGACTGAATTTCATCAATGGATTGTGTCGCATCAACGACACAACAGCGGTTTTGTTCTGCCTTGGCAATTTCCAGAAAACCTGTTTTCAATTTTTCGTGAAAATCCAAAGCCATTTTTTCATAACGGTCTTCTGCATCACCTCGTCCAAGCGCACGTTGCAACCCTGTTTTAACAGGCAGATCCAAAATAAAAGTCAGATCAGGACGATACCCGTCAATCGCGATATCCCAAAGATCATATAGAGATTTTAAAGGCAAGCCATGTGCATATCCCTGATAGGCAATGGTCGAGTCTGCAAAACGATCCGAAATCACCCAAGCCCCACGTTCAATCGCAGGCCAAACGGTTTTACATAAATGATCTCGTCGTGCGGCAAAGTTAAGCAAGGCCTCACTCATCCCGTCCCAACGTCCCGCATCACCCGTCACCAGTAACTTACGGATTTCTTCCGCACCCTGACTGCCACCGGGTTCGCGCGTCAACACGACTTCAAGGCCAGCTTGTTCAAGGGATTCTTTCAGCAGGCGGACCTGTGTACTTTTGCCCGCCCCTTCGCCACCTTCCAGGGTGATGAAACGCCCTTTGGTCATCAGCCGGTTACGCCCCAGATGATGGATTTAAGTGCAGCGCCCAAACGTCCAACAAAGCCGAGACGACCCGCATCTTCTGCGGCATAAAGCGGAATTTCAATGTTTTTTGTATCCGGTGCGCTAATCACGACCTTTGCCAGTTGCTGACCCTTTTTAATCGGTGCCGGAATGGGGCCGTCATATTTAACCGAGACTTTCATCTCGCGTCGGCTTTTGCGGGGCAAAGTCACTTCCACATCCTGATCAATGACCAACCCAATCGTTTGCTTTTCAGATAGCCAAAGTTCAGCCTGCGTTACTTCTTCGCCTTTTTTAAACAAAGAGTAATTATTGAATTCGCGAAAACCCCATTCCATCAAGCGTTCAGACTCGCTGGATCGGGCGCGCACACTGTTCAAGCCATTAACAACCAGAACAAGACGACGATCATCGCGAATGGCAGAAGACGTCAAACCATACCCGGCTTCTGAGGTATGTCCGGTTTTCAAACCATCGGCACCCATTGTTTTATAAAGTAACGGGTTACGGTTGCTTTGACGAATACCGTTATATTTGAAATTCTTTTCGGCAAAAAATTTATAATATTCGGGGAACTCGCGAATTAAGGCACGCGCCAGAACGGATAAATCACGTGCCGTCATACGTTGACCAGGGTCCGGCCAGCCCGTTGCGTTGGCAAAGGACGAATTCATCATGCCGAGTTCATGCGCTTTTTCGGTCATTTCAACAGCGAAATTCTTTTCAGATCCCGAGATCGCTTCAGCAACGACAATGCAAGCATCGTTGCCCGACTGGATAATAATTCCTTTAATCAGGTCTTCCACACGTACTTTTTGGCGTGGCTCCAAAAACATTGTGGAACTGCCTGATGCAGCCCCACCCTTGCGCCATGCGTTTTCAGATACGCTAAACTGATCATCCAACGACAAACGCCCGTCTTTTAAACGATCAAAAACAAGATAAAGCGTCATTAGTTTGCTCATGGATGCCGGTGGCATACTGACATCAGCATCCTTTTCAAGCAAAACATGACCGGTTTTGACATCAACCATAAAGGCTTCGCGTGCGATCGTATCAATCGCAAAAGATGATGTTGCAAAGAGTGAAGCGGCGAGTGCCGTTGACAGAAAGGTAGTGCGCAACCTCATTTTAGCCTTTTCCTTTTTCTACAATAATTTTCGCAGACGGGAAGCCTGCATTGATAACGTTATTTAAAAGCTGATCGGCTTGATCGACATTTTGAAACGGTCCGACCCGAACACGATAAAAATCGCGTCCATTTACCAGAACTTGCGAAATCTGGACATCGCCGACATCCATCAATTGCGCCTTGACCCGGTTGGCATTGTCAAATCGCGAAAACGCGCCAGCCTGTATATACATGCGTGTCGGCGAAACCGGATATGTACGAACGGCTGTATCTGTTTTTTGCATAACCGGTTCACTTAAAGCCGATTGTGCAGGTTGAGGTGCCGCCATCGCGGTTTGTACAGGCTTGGGTGTCGGCGCCACGTCTGCCCCGTTGGGGGCGTCCAGACTTTGCGCACTGACCATCGGTTTTTGAATGGCACCGGATTTAATTGGTGCCTGATTGCCCGCAACCTGATTAACCAGCGAATTTTTCAGAGCGAGACTTTGATCTTTCAAAATCTCAACCTTTACCCGTGCGGTTCCTTGTTTCTCATACCCCAATAATTGGGCACCACGTCGTGACATATCTAAAATACGCCCATGCGCAAAAGGACCACGGTCATTTACACGGACAACCAACGAACGTCCGTTTTCAAGGTTTGTCACACGTACCAAAGACGGCAAGGGCAATGTACGGTGCGCTGCACTGACCTGATTCATGTCAAAAACTTCGCCATTGGCTGTCGGCTTTCCATGAAACTTCGGCCCATACCAAGAGGCAATGCCCGTTTCCACATAATCAAAATCTTCCGCCGGATAATACCAAACGCTTTGAATTTGATAAGGGTTCCCGATTTTATATTTGCCACTTACCCCGGATGAACCACCCGCATGTTTGACGGAACTGGAAAGAAATTGCGTTTCCGCACACCCACTCAGCAGAATACCGGCCATCAGGGCCAATGCAATCTTTCCGGGGCCAAAGAATGTCTTCATTTTATAAACCTTGCTTGCCTTGGTATGCCTACCATACTGCCCAATTGCCATCCCATCAACCCCGCCTTATTTCAAAAGGTCTAAAAGTTCAATACTGGGATATCCATCCGCCGGAATTCCTTTAGACTTTTGAAAGGCCTTAATGGCTTTGCGCGTACGCGACCCGGCAATCCCGTCAGGCTTACCAACATCGTGTCCCAGATCATTCAGGCGCGCTTGAATTTGCAGCATTTGCGCACGGCTAAGCGGTGTTTCCTCAATCTGCGTCGTTTGCAACGGGCCGCCCCAAACCAATCGATCCGCCAAATGACCAACGGCAACAGCATAAAAGTTTGACCGGTTCCAATCCAAAATGGTTCGGAAATTTTCATAAACCAAAAATGCAGGTCCACGATATCCCCCCGGCAAAATCACAGAGGCCTGCATATCCGCAACGGGTAAAGCGCCCCCATCAATTTTTGCAACCCCTAACTTAGCCCATTCAGACAGGTTCTTTTTTGTGCCCAATCCGGTTAAATCCAGATTAAACCCGTCCGGTAACTTGACTTCACGTCCCCATGTTTCGCCCGCTTGCCAACCGGACTGAGACAAAAAATTAGCTGCAGAATAAAACACATCCGGCAAGCTTTTCCACATATCACGCTTGCCGTCACCATCCCCATCAACGGCATAGGCCTGATAGGTTGTCGGCATAAACTGACAAAATCCCATCGCGCCTGCCCAAGAGGCCTTTACATCAAAAGGAATATCACCCCGATCCATAACTTGTAGAGCCGACATCAACTGTTTGGTAAAAAATTCTGAACGGCGTTCATCATGCGCCAATGTTGTCAGAGACTGGATCAACGGAAAGACCCCGGTATAATCGCCAAAATTGGTTTCCAGCCCCCAAAACGCGACCAGAAAACGCGGCTGCACACCGTACTTGTCATGCACTTTTTGAAACAAAGCCGCGTGTTTCTTTAAAAGGTCGCGACCACGCTGAATGCGCTTTTCAGAAATGCGTCCATTCAAGTATTTCCAGAAGGTCAACGAAAACTCGGGCTGACGACGATCCAGTTCCAACACCCGCTTATTGGGCACCAAACCATTCAATGTATTATCCAGAGTATTTTTAGAAATTCCGGCACGGGCTGCGGTATTTCTGAAATCATTCAGCCATGATTGATAATCCACCTCGGCCTGCGCCGGTAAAGTGGCACCGACCCAAAGAGATGCAGCCAATGCCCCTACTTTTAAAAAGCTTTTCTTATCAATCATGTATGCCTCTTCATATGATGGTTTGGAAAAGGGTTTCCGTTTTTCTATTATCAGAATAGGCAAAAAGCCCTAACCATTCGTGAAGAGAATTATGAAAAATCAGTCACATTCGCACAAGTTTTCACCTGTGATAAAATCACCAATTGTCTGCATAACCTGTGCGTTGTGAACATCCGTGGACTGCATGGAATCGATTGCCGCCCGCCCGGTGGCAACATCCAGTTTTTCCCCCAGCAGACTTTCAATAAGGTCTGTTTCAAATTCCCGGCTAAATTCGGGGTGCGCCTGAAACGAAAGGGCGCGCCCTTCGTAACGCAACGCGGCAGCCGGGCAATGTTCAGAACGGGCAAAAACAGTTGCGACAGGTGGAACTTCAACAACCTGATCCTGATGAATAGCATACAGGTCGAGAAAATCACTCTCAATACCGATCATATTGTCTTGCAGCTCGTATCGCTGAAATCCAAGCCCCCAGCCTTTTGGCGATTTGATAACTTTGCCGCCCAAGGCCTGTGCAATCAGTTGATGCCCAAAACAAATTCCAACCAACGGAATCTTTTTCTCATAAGCATCACGCGCAAATGCCAACAAACGGGTAATCCACGGCAAGTCTTCATAAACACCACTGACCGACCCCGTAATCAACCATGCATCGCACGCGTCAACGCTATCGGGAAAATCATTTTCAAATACGCGATAGGTTTGAAAAGATAACGACGCTTTTTGTGCCGATAGCCCCTGAATGAAAAAATCTTCATAAAGACCATCATATTTCCGCATGATTTTATCGGAAAAAGTCCCGCAGACCAGCAGCCCAAGCGTCGTCATTTATTGCCTACTTATATATAAAGTCTATTTTGCGTCGATGAGGCCGGAAGTCGGGGAACTCGGGTCCGCATATTGCTTTTTAGGCATACGCCCGGCCTTAAATGCCAAGCGGCCCGATTCTACGGCCAGCTTCATGGCTTTCGCCATTGCAATCGGATCTTTTGCCCCGGCAATTGCCGTATTCATCAAAACACCGTCACAGCCCAGTTCCATTGCATAAGCGGCATCCGAGGCTGTCCCCACACCCGCATCAACCAAAACAGGGACTTTGGCATTTTGTTTAATGATTTGAATATTGACCGGATTGAGAATCCCAAGGCCGGAACCAATTAAAGACCCCAGTGGCATGATCGCAACACAGCCCATATCTTCCAACATTTTGGCGGCAATGGGGTCATCCGAACAATAGACCATTACCTTGAAGCCTTCTTTAATCAGCATTTCTGCCGCTTTTAAAGTTTCTGGCATATTGGGATAAAGCGTTTGCTGATCACCTAAGACTTCCAATTTAACAAGATCCCAGCCACCGGCTTCACGGGCCAAACGCAAGGTCCGTACGGCATCGTCGCACGTGAAACAGCCCGCCGTATTGGGTAAATAAGTGTATTTTTTGGGATCGACATAATCAACCAGCATCGGCTGACTTGGATCGCTGACATTCACACGACGTACAGCAACGGTTACAATTTCGGCCCCACTGGCTTCAATCGCTACCTTAGTTTCCTCGAAATCCTTATATTTACCGGTCCCAACCAACAATCGGGAAGAAAAACTCTGTCCGGCAATTTCAAATGTGTCGCTCACGTCTTAACATCCTCCGCCAATAAAATGTACGATTTCCAACTTGTCGCCGTCTTCCAGCAGAACAGTGTCGAATTGTGATTTAGGCACAATTTCACGGTTGCGTTCAACCGCAACTTTTTTAGGGTCAAGACCGATATCCAGCAGAAGTTTTTCTACGGATTGCGCCGTTTCCAGCGTTCTTTCTTCACCGTTTACAATGACAATCATGGTTACTCTCAGGCTTTAAAAACGGCCCGAGTATGGACGAGGGTTTCTCGATGTGCAAGAGGGCGATTAAAGAAAGATTGCATGCTGTGTAAGGCATGCTATAACGCTAGGACTACTTCGCAACATTAATAGCAAAAAATGTCGAAAAGAATTCTCATATTAAACGGACCAAACCTGAACATGCTGGGCACGCGTGAGCCGAAAGTATACGGACACGAAACCCTTAAGGATGTTGAAGACATGTGCAAAACTTGCGCATCCGATCTTGGTTTGGACATCGACTTCCGTCAATCCAATCACGAAGGCAATCTTGTCGACTGGATTCAAGAAGCAAAAGAGTCCTTTGACGCCATTGTTATTAACCCGGCAGCTTACACCCATACCTCTGTCGCCATCCTTGATGCGTTGCAAGCGGTGGATAAGCCTGTCATCGAAGTACACCTATCCAACATTCACAAACGTGAAGCCTTTCGTCATACATCCTATGTTTCCAAGATGGCCACAGGCGTTATCTGCGGGTTGGGACCACAGGGTTACATACTGGCGTTACAGGCGATCTCACGTCTCCTTTCAAGTCGCTGATGAAGAGAATCAATTATAATGGCTAAGGATAAATTCAATAGCGAACTGGTTCGCGAACTGGCTGAATTGCTGAACGATACCGGTCTTACTGAAATCGAATACGGTCAGGATGACTGGCACATTCGTGTTGCTAAAAACATTACTGTAACGGCAGCTGCTGCCCCGGTCGCAGCGGTCGGTGCTGCTGCCCCTGTCGGCGGCCCTGCACCAGAAGGCGATGCCGGTGATCCGGCCAATCATCCTGGTGCGGTCACATCCCCGATGGTTGGTGTTGCCTACCTTTCACCGGACCCCGATTCACCGCAGTTTGCCTCTGTCGGCGACACGGTTACTGAAGGCCAAACCCTCTGTCTGATTGAAGCTATGAAAGTCTTCAACCCCATCCATGCGCCGAAAGCCGGAAAAGTGACGCGCGTGCTGATTAGTTCCGGTTCACCCGTCGAATTCGGCGATCCGCTTTTCATTATCGAATAATAGGGCTTGCCCATGTTTGAAAAAGTCCTGATTGCCAACCGTGGCGAAATTGCCCTGCGCATCCATCGCGCCTGTAAAGAAATGGGTATTTCCACGGTTGCCATTCATTCCACGGCTGACGCCGATGCCATGCATGTGCGTCTCGCCGACGAGGCTGTCTGTATCGGTCCGCCGCCCAGTAAAGATAGCTATTTGAATATTCAAGCTATTTTATCTGCGGCAACCATTACAGGCGCCGATGCCATCCATCCCGGTTATGGTTTCCTGTCAGAAAATGCCAACTTCGCCGAAATGGTTGAAGAACACGGCTTTACCTTTATCGGTCCGACACCGGAACACATCCGTATGATGGGCGATAAAATCACAGCCAAACGAATTGCCGAAGAAACAGGTATGCCTGTTGTTCCCGGCTCCAAGGGGTCTGTCGATAGCGTCGCGGACGCTTTGGCAATCGGTGAAGAATTCGGGTATCCCGTGATCGTCAAAGCCACTGCTGGCGGGGGCGGTCGTGGTATGCAACTGGTCCGCAATCCCGATGAAATGGAAGTCAATTGGAAAACAGCACGTACCGAAGCCCTTGCGGCATTTGGGAACGCAGATGTTTACATTGAAAAATTCCTGACAAAACCACGTCATATTGAAATTCAGGTTTTGTGTGACACGCACGGCAATGCCGTTCACGTGGGGGAACGCGACTGTTCATTGCAACGTCGTAACCAGAAAGTTCTGGAAGAAGCCCCTTCCCCGGCATTAAATGAAGCACAACGCAAGGAAATCGGTGAAACCGTTGCCGATGCGATGCGCAAAATGAAATACCGTGGTGTTGGAACGGTGGAATTCCTCTATGAAGATGGCGAGTTCTTCTTTATCGAGATGAACACGCGTTTGCAGGTGGAACACCCAATTTCAGAAATGATCTCCGGTCTTGATCTTGCCCGTGAACAAATTCGTGTCGCCTCTGGTGCGCCATTGGGTTACACACAGGATGACATCAAATTTCAGGGCCATTCCATCGAATGCCGTATTAATGCAGAAGACCCGGAAAACTTCATGCCGTGCCCCGGTAAAATCACCGACTACCACGCCCCGGGCGGTTTGAGTGTCCGTGTTGATTCGGCCCTTTATTCCGGCTACAGCGTGCCACCGCATTATGACAGTATGATTGCCAAACTGATCGTGCATGGCAACAACCGGAACGAATGCCTGATGCGTTTGCGTCGTGCCCTTGGCGAATATGTCATTGGCGGGATTAAAACGTCTATTCCTCTCCATCAGAAACTTCTGGAAAACCCGGATTTCATTAATGGGGATTACGATATCAAATGGCTGGAAAAATTCGTCGGCCTGACTGATTAAAAAACAAAAAGCCGTCACTTGAAGAAAATTCAAGCTGACGGCTTTCTTGTATTTAAATTCCATCTCCTTATATATAAATCAATGAGATAAGGAGTTCACATGGACAGAAGCGAACGATATGTCATTACGCCCGAAACATTACTACGGGCTTATGGTGCCGGTGTGTTTCCAATGGCAGAAACACGGGAATCACGGGATTTGTTCTGGGTTGATCCGGAAATGCGCGGTATTTTCCCACTGGACGGATTAAAGATATCACGCTCGTTGCGCAAAACATTACGCCAAGGGAAATTTAAGGTTACCTGCGATACGGCCTTCGACAAGGTTATGGAAAAATGTGCAGAAAGTACCGAAGACCGTCCCGACACATGGATGAATGAAGATATTTTTCGCCTTTATAACGAACTTTTCCGCATGAACTGCGCGCACAGTATCGAATGTTGGCAAGACGGGGAATTGGTTGGCGGCCTTTATGGCGTTAGCCTCGGTACTGCTTTTTTTGGCGAAAGTATGTTTTCACGACGCTCCAATGCCTCAAAAGTCGCCTTGGTACATCTGGTCGCACGCTTGCGATTATCGGATTACCAACTTCTGGACAGTCAATTTATTACCGATCATCTCGCCTCAATGGGCGCAATTGAAGTGCCGCGTCAAAGTTATCATTTGATGCTGGATGAAGCCATGCAGACAATTTCGGCCTTTTATTCAGACCCAACAGAAACAGAATTATCTGAAGAATTAGAAGCCATGTTCGTGCAATCCAGAACCCATACATCATAAACAGGATGTTCCATCGGGTTTAGTGCCGGACTAGATGCAAACATCCATCCGCGAAACACAGGGGAAGCAGCTTCGCCCGGTTTGACTTCTGAAATATCTAAAAAGGCCGCACTTTCCGGTGTTTCTGTCGGCGGACGCTTATCACACTTGCGTGCGACAATTTCTAAATTTCCAAATTTAATAAACTGGCCGACCGGGGCCTCCAGACGCGATACCCTTGCCGTCACCTTATCAAGACCTTGTAAAATCACCGTATCATAAGGTTCAGCGTAACCAACCTGACTGATTGTCAAGGAAGCAGACAGCCCCAAAATGCCCCATAAGGTACGTGACAAAATCACTGTTGCCCCTCCCCGCCGGTTGCAAGGAATATAATTTCACCGACTTGATCTTCCAGTGATTTAAAATCTTTAGTGTTCTCGATGGAGCCCCCCGCTTCAACAAAGTTTTCGCGATCGGCCCCCGGTTCCAGACGTACATATTTCCCACCAATCAAGCCGCCACTCACAATCGAGGCCACCGTATCAGCAGGCAATTTCAAATCCGGGCGAATGGTCATGGAAATAACCGCATCGTAGGTTTCATTATCCAAAGTACTGTCCAGTACGGAACCGACCTTAATACCGTTCATGCGCACATCGCTGCCCTTTTGTAATCCGCCGATCTTCAGGAAAGCTGCCTTTACCGTATATCCTTCAACCGATTTAACCTGTGCTTCGTTCAGCGCAATATAAAGAAAGCCCGCAGCAACCAGCAACACAACACCGCCCATCACTGTTTCAACGATATTTTTACCCATCATTTCTTCGTTACCTTCCCTTTATTCTTCTTTTTGTGCACGTTTGGATTTACCTTCGGCAATGATCAATTCCAAAAGTTCCTCAACAACAACAGAGCTTTGCGCCATATCTATCCGGCCACCGTCATCAATATAATTTTCATCCCCGCCGGGTTCCAGTTCGATAAACTTGTTGCCAAACAAACCGTCCGTATGAATGGCGGCCGAGGTATCAAGCGGCAAGCGTACATTTCCGTCGATTGCCATCGTCACAACGGCACGGTAATTCGCATTAAGATCAGCCCCTACGACATAACCGATGCGAACACCGCCCATGCGTACGTCCGACTCTTCCATCAAGCCATCAATACGGCTGAACGTCGCTGATACTTTATATAGCTGCTCATTACCGGTTTCATCCGGTTTGCCATAAGAAATGAGAATAGCCAGAACCAAAGCCAAAAAAGTCAGGCCACCAACGGTTTTCTCTCTACGCGCAGAATACTTCACGTCAATCTCTCCCTAGCCCACCCCGTACCAGTCAGGCACGAAAACGGGCGCCTAAAAGCGCCCGCAAATCTTAGAGGTCTACAGCCATAAATTCAATGGCTTATTCGGGTTGCCACGCTTCATAGTCACCTGTCGCACGAGCGCGCTGCCCGCCATGACGTGCGTCCCCTTGCGGGAAGTAAGCGTTTGTCGTCCCTGTCAGGTTGGGCAGGTGTTCTTTTTGCCACTGTTTCGCTTGCGTTGCTTCTTCCGTCAGCGGTTCGGAAACAGTGTGATGCAACCATGCATGCCATTCTGCCGGTACTTTAGAGGCTTCGCTCACCCCACGGTAAACGACCCAGCGACGCTCACGGCCCTGAAGCTTCTTTTTGTTGCGATAGTATTTGTTACCGAATTCGTCAGTACCAACCAACGTGCCGTTAAGCCAAGTGTAAACACGTGTTCCGATTGTCATATCAATTCAACTCCGAAGCCCCGAGCAGGGTACCATTGTCAATCGCGCGATCTACGCACATAAAATTCCTAGGCCATGTTTAGTCGATTAAGCGGTTTACTGCAAGACTCTGAAATCAGAAAATCCACCCTCTTGCAGTATTTTTTCCATATCTTCAGCAGGAACCGGACGGCTGAACAAAAACCCCTGCCCCAAATCACAGCCTTTTTCTTTCAAAAATTCAAACTGTTCTTGCGTTTCAATCCCTTCTGCCACCGTCTTCAACCCCAAGGCTTGCGCCAACCTGATAATCGCATCCACAATTGCAGCATCACGTTCGTTGTGTGCTACCTCATTAATAAAGGCACGGTCGATTTTCAATTTGGAAATGGGCAGACGTTTCAAATAGGATAAAGAAGAATACCCCGTTCCGAAGTCATCAATGGATGCCATCACACCAAATTCTCGTAGATCATTCAGGGTCCGAATGGCAGAATCGGGTTCTTCCATCACCGAACTTTCCGTCAATTCGAGCTCAATCAATTCCGGCGGAGTACCGGTTTCTTTCAAAACATCACTCATCAACTGCAAAAGACGTTCCGGTTGAGCAAATTGTCGCCACGATATATTCACCGCCATTGGAATGGCGCCGTAACCGGCCTCCAGCCATCGTTTTGCCGTCATACAGGTTTCATAGAGAACCTGATGACAAATATCACCGATTAAGCCAGCTTCTTCGGCAACCGGAATAAATTCCCCCGGCCAAACCAATCCCAGACGAGGGTGGCGCCAACGTACCAAGGCTTCCATTGCTGCGATTTCACCGGTTTTCACATCAATGAGCGGCTGGAAAAAGGGGATAAATTCTTTACGCAGAATCGCTTTGCGCAGTCGGTTTTCATAGGCCAAGACCCGCAACGCCCGCGTATTCATTTCCTCGACATAAAAACGATAGCCTCCCGGCGAGGTCAAATGGGCACGGCGCAAAGCCGTATCCGCATTCATCATCAGACTTTCTGCATTTTCTCCATCACGATGGGCCAAACTGATCCCCATGCTGACACTGACATCAAGGCGACGTGTACCAACATCAAACGGAATTTTCATACGATCCAAAATACGCTCGGCAATCTCGGCGACACTCGTATCGCCATCAATATCGCGCAAGACAATCGAGAAGCTTTCCGCCCGCGGATGAGCTAAAAAGGTCCCTTTGGGCAAATATTCTGCCAATTCGCTTGCCACGGTTACAACCAATCGATTGGCCGTTTCCTGACCTAAGGTATCATTAACCAGATCCAAGCGATCAATCGCCAAAGCCAAAATGGCGAATTTCTCGTCTTTTTTCTCAAACAAAATATTGAGATGCTCTTCCAAAGCCATCCTGTTGGGCAATTGGGTCATCTCATCATGGTAAGCGAGATATCGCAGGCGTTCATCCAGCAAGTGCTGCCCGGTGATGTCCATCGCCGCCCCGTCCCAAATCGTTCCCTCTTTATTATGGACGGCGACATTGGCAAAAACGCGGATGCACAATTTGCCAAGACTTTCATCCTGCAAACGCACCTCTTCATCAAAAGGCGTATTGCTGCGTGCGGAACGTCGTAAGCGGCGAAACAGCCTTTCGCGTGATCTTTGATCCAGCAAATTCAGAAAATTATCAGCATCCTGCATGATTGTTTCTTCATCAGCCCCCAGCAAAGAACTGATCGTAGAACTAATATAAGGAAAGGAAATTTTTCCACATGCGTCCATTTCCAGTCGAAACAAGGTCACCGGCAAGTTACCGATCATTTTCCCCAGACGATTTTCTGATTCGCGCAACGCATTCCTGAGTTTGCCAATTTCCGCTTTCAATTCTTGCGGTGATTCATCGTCGAGGGATTTCATTTTTTGTTCGAGCGCCGTTTTTTTGTGTTCTTCAGTCAATTTAATTGGTCCCACCCCAAATTCTCGCTGGGGATCATAGCACAAGTTTCTCGATCTTTCCTGACTTCTGATCGTTTCTTAAATATTGCCGCAAGATTTGTTTCATCTTTGTGCAACATATAGCGCAAAAAGAATTCTGGAACAATTCTACCTTTTGAGGTGTATTTTCACAAAGGATTGCGATTCTTTTATCCGTTTGCAGTAAAAAACTGGCATATTTACCATCAATCAAGCAAGCAAAATTCGATTCTCATCAGAGTTTCTCTAGCTTTTTGACCTTCCTCATCCGTCACACCATACCTAGTGCCTTTGATCGCAAGCAAACACAAGGGGTTGCGAGATTTTGCCTAAAAATGAAACAGTTCAAGAGGTTTTTTTGTGATTTTTTTTTTGATTTTTTTTCCACAGGGAAAAGGTATGCGGAATCGGCAGTGTCGCTAACGTTCTGATTATTTCGGGTTGGTAACGGTGAATAACTATACTTTGGTAGTACCTTGAAATCCATTTCATAAAATGTTCTACATCTTGTGCCCATGACGGAAGAAGGCACCCACAATATAGGTGTGCACAACGTTCTGGGACGGGATAACCACAAAATTTTGTTTAACGATTTAAGCCATTCTTTTAAAAGTAAGAGGCATCAGGGGCATCAATGCGTATTCAACGTCATTTCACGCACGAAGATAAATCACCTTACGACGGTCTTGTCTTTCGTAAAGCAAGTAGCGAAATCCGTAACCCGGACGGTTCTGTCGTCTTTCAGGCAAGCGATCTGGAAGTCCCGGAAAGTTGGTCACAGGTTGCCTGCGATGTACTGGCTCAAAAGTATTTCCGTAAAGCTGGCATTCCCGCTGTTTTAAAAGCTGTTAAAGAGAAGGACGTCCCTCAGTGGTTATGGGCAAGTGTTCCTGATCAGGACGCGATGAAATCCATGCCTGCCGAAGACCAATTTGGTGGGGAACATTCAGCCAAGCAGGTTTTTGACCGTTTAGCCGGGACTTGGACATATTGGGGTTGGAAAGGCGGCTATTTCGATAGCGAAGCTGACGCGCGCGCCTATTTCGACGAAATGCGTTATCAATTGTGTGCGCAAATGGGTGCACCGAACTCTCCACAGTGGTTTAACACGGGCCTGCACTGGGCTTATGGTATTGACGGTCCGGCCCAAGGCCACCATTACGTCGATTTCAAGACCGGTAAACTGGTCCGCTCCAAATCCTCTTATGAACATCCCCAGCCTCACGCCTGTTTCATCCAGTCTATTCAGGATGATTTGGTCAATGAAGGCGGCATCATGGATCTGTGGGTTCGTGAAGCCCGTCTCTTTAAATATGGTTCAGGGACCGGTTCCAACTTCTCCAACGTACGCGGGGAAGGCGAACCCCTATCCGGTGGCGGTAAATCCTCCGGCTTGATGAGCTTCCTGAAAATCGGTGACCGCGCAGCTGGTGCGATTAAATCCGGTGGCACCACCCGTCGCGCAGCCAAAATGGTTGTCGTCGATGTCGACCACCCCGACGTTGAAGAATTCATCTCTTGGAAAGTTAAAGAAGAGCAAAAAGTCGCAGCCCTTGTTGCGGGTTCCAAACTCGCCCAAAAACATATGGGTGCTATTATGGAAGCCTGCTGCACGGCAGGCGACAGCGAAGATGCGTTTGATCCCAAGCTGAACAAGCCGCTGAAAAAAGCCATCATTGCCGCGCGTAAATCCATGATCCCTGAAAACTATATTCAGCGTGTTATTGAATTTGCCAAACAAGGCTACACCGATATTGAATTCCCAGCTTACAATACGGATTGGGATTCCGAAGCCTACACAACAGTTGCGGGTCAAAACTCCAACAACACAGTTCGTGTTTCCAACGAATTTCTGCAAAAGGTATTGGATGACGGCGAATGGGAACTGATCAACCGCAAAGACGGCAACGTTGCCAAACGCATCAAGGCCAAGGAACTTTGGGAAAATATCGGTTATGCCGCATGGGCCTGTGCCGATCCGGGGATCCAGTTTGACAGCACCATCAACGAATGGCACACCTGCCCAAGCGATGGTCGCATCAACGCGTCCAACCCTTGTTCGGAATATATGTTCCTTGATGATACCGCCTGTAACCTTGCCTCCTTGAACCTGCTGCAATTCACCAAAGAAGACGGCACGTTTGATGTTGCCTCTTTCTCCCATGCGGTTCGCATCTGGACAGTGACATTGGAAATCGCGGTTATGATGGCGCAATTCCCGTCCAAGGAGATTGCACAACGATCTTATGACTACCGGACGCTGGGACTTGGTTTTGCCAATATCGGCGGCCTGTTGATGGCCTCTGGCCTGCCGTATGACAGTGCAGAAGGCCGCGCTTTATGTGGCGCGATCACCGCCCTGATGACAGGCGAAGCTTACGCAACATCTGCAGAAATGGCACAAAACTTGGGGGCTTTCCCGGGGTATGCCAATAACGCAGATCATATGTTACGCGTTATTCGCAATCACCGTCGTGCCGCACAAGGCCTGAAAGACGATTACGAAAACCTTGCAGTTCTGCCGGTTCCGCTGGATGCATCCAATTGCCCGGAAAGCAGCCTTGTGGAAGCCGCCCGCAAATCATGGGATCGCGCTTTGGAACTTGGCAACGAACATGGTTTCCGCAACGCGCAAGTGTCTGTGATTGCCCCGACGGGGACAATCGGTCTGGTTATGGATTGTGATACCACAGGGATTGAACCGGACTTCGCCCTTGTAAAGTTCAAAAAACTCGCCGGTGGTGGTTATTTCAAAATCATCAACCGCATTGTCCCACAAGCCCTGATCAAACTCGGTTATACGGAACAACAAACCAACGACATGATCCGCTATGCTGTCGGTCATGGCACGTTGAAAGGGTCCACTTTCCTGACTCACGAACAACTGCGTGAAAAAGGTTTTGATGACGAATCTTTGGAAGCTTTGGAAAAAGCACTTGCTGATGCGTTCGATATCAAATTCGCCTTCAACAAATGGTCGCTTGGTGAGAAATTCTGTATCGACAAACTGGGCATCAGCGCGGATAAGCTGAACGATCCTTCTTTCGATATGCTGATAGAACTCGGCTTTGACAAAAAAGAAATCGATAATGCCAACACATATGTTTGCGGCTCCATGACATTGGAAGGTGCCCCGCACCTGAAAGACGAACATTTGCCCGTCTTTGATTGTGCCACACCTTGTGGACGCAAAGGGACACGCTTCTTATCTGTTGAAAGCCACATTCGCATGATGGCGGCTTCTCAGTCCTTTATTTCCGGGGCTATTTCCAAAACCATCAATATGGCCCACAACGCCACGGTTAAGGATTGCAAGGAAGCCTACCTGCTGTCATGGCGTCTGGGCTTGAAAGCCAATGCGCTTTATCGTGATGGTTCCAAACTGTCACAACCGCTACAGGCACAGGTTCTGGAAGACGAAGATGCGGACGAAACATTCGCAGAAGCCGTTGCAGACCAACCGTCTGCGAAACGTGCGGAACTGGTTGCCGAACGCATCGTTGAACGCGTTGTCGCCCAACGTCGTAAACTGCCGAACCGTCGTAAAGGCTATACACAAAAGGCGTCTGTCGGCGGTCATAAAGTTTACCTGCGTACCGGGGAATATGAAGACGGTCAATTGGGTGAACTTTTCATTGATATGCACAAAGAAGGCGCAGCCTTCCGCTCTTTGATGAACAACTTCGCCATTGCCATTTCCTTGGGCCTGCAATATGGCGTCCCGCTGGATGAATTTGTGGAAGCCTTCACATTTACACGCTTTGAGCCAAGCGGTATGGTGGAAGGTAACGACACCATCAAAATGGCATCTTCCGTCCTTGACTACATCTTCCGCGAGCTTGCGGTATCTTATATGGATCGTTCCGACCTTGCCCACATTAAACCGGACGATTTACACCATGATACTGTTGGTGGGGGTGAAGCCCAATCCGAACTTCCGCAAGAAGATAAGGATAAGGCAAACCAGATGATTGAACGCGTGGCCTCCCAAGGTTACATGCGTGGTCGCTTCCTGGTTTTTAAGGGTAAGCCGGGCGAAGGTTCTGAAGGTTCGCCCAGTGGCGGTTCCGTCAGCGGTTCTGCCGCAAGCGGTGCAGCCGATCTGGCAGCAGCAGCAACCATCGACGGCGAACCTGATATTTTTGAAGAAACCGACCAAAAATTGGAACAAATCCGCGAAGCCCGTATGAAAGGGTATGAAGGCGATGCGTGCCCCGAATGTGGCAACTTCACCTTGGTGCGTAACGGCACCTGCCTAAAATGCGTGACTTGCGGTTCAACATCTGGTTGTTCCTAATCACCGCCAAATAAGACAAAGCGAAGACTGAATAAAGGGGAAAGCGTGCCATTTCGGCAACTTTCCCCTTTATTTTCATAAAATAGCACTTGTTCTTTCCCCCTCTTCACCTAAATTCAAATTATTGATATTCCAAATAAAAGGATAAAAAATGGCTGGTAAAATCGAAGCACGCCTGCAAGAGTTAGGGATCACCTTACCCAAAGCCAATAAAGCAGTTGCCAACTATGTACCCTATGTCATAACCGGCAACCTTATTTTCGTTTCCGGCCAGATCACTATGCTGGATGGTGAATTAAAATACATCGGGCGCTATGGTGAAAATTTAAGTGTGGAGGATGGTATGGCGGCCTCCCGTTTATGTGGCCTTCACCTGATTTCTCAAGTTAAAGAAGCCGTTGGCGGCGACCTTGATCGTATTACACGGGTTGTCAAACTGGGTGGCTTTGTCGCCAGCATGCCGGAATTTACCGACCAGCCTAAAATCGTTAACGGGGCCTCTGACCTGATGGTCGAAGTTTTCGGCGAACCTGTTGGGCAACATGCCCGCGCCGCCGTGGGTGTTGCCGCTCTGCCCCTTGGTGTTTCTGTTGAAATTGATGGTGTCTTTGAATTTGCCTGAAATCGCACAATTTGAAAGTATAAATCAAATTGATCCACAGATGTGGGATGCATGTGTGGGCGAAGACAACCCCTTCGCCACACATGCTTTTCTGTCCGCATTGGAAGACAGTAAATGCGTTCATCCTGACAATGGATGGTTGCCACAACATCTTGTTTTAACCGACGATACAAAGCGAATTATCGCCTGTTCTCCCCTTTATTTAAAAAGCCATTCCTATGGCGAATATGTGTTCGACTGGTCATGGGCCGAAGCTTACGAACGTGCCGGTGGACGTTATTACCCCAAGCTTCTTTGCGCTATTCCGTTCACGCCGGTCAGCGGGCAACGCCTGTTAACACATCCTGATTGCAACCTCGAAGATAAACAACGACTTCTTACCCACTTGCTTGCCCATGCGGATAAAATCGGCGTTTCCTCCCTTCACATCAATTTCACTGAAAAAGCGGAATGGGAAGTGATGCAGGATTTGGGAATGCTGGGTCGGATTGGGCATCAATATCATTGGACCAATCATCATTATGAGAGTTTTGATGACTTTCTAAATGCCTTGTCGTCACGCAAAAGAAAATCAATCCGCAAGGAACGAAAATCTGTTGTTGAAAGCGGTATCACGCTTACAACACTCAGCGGACCAGAAATTCAGGAACATCACTGGGACGCTTTCTACGATTTTTACCTTGATACATCGGGACGTAAATGGGGGCACCCTTATCTCAATCGGGATTTTTTCTCACTCTTGGGACAGCGCCTTGGTGATCAAACCGTCTTAGTCCTTGCCCTGCAAGATCAGCGTATCGTCGCAGGCGCCTTAAATTTAAAAGGCAATGACACCTTGTTCGGACGATATTGGGGCTGTCTGGAAGATTATCGTTTTTTGCATTTCGAAGCCTGCTACTATCAAGCGATCGATTATGCCATTGCCAATCAGTTAAAGCGCGTTGAGGCCGGTGCCCAAGGGCAACATAAAATTCAACGCGGATATCTGCCCGTTGAAACTTACAGCGCACACTGGATTGCAAACCCCTCTTTTCGCAACGCCGTTGACGATTTTCTCAAGCACGACCAAAAAGTCAATCGTCTGGAAATGCAAGAGCTTATGAAACTATCTCCCTACAAAAGTGACCTGCAAGAGTAATTGCTTACAGCGCTCCCAGAAGGCTTTCAATTGTAACTTCTTTCATAGCCGGGCGCGCTTTGGGCGGTTGATTGTCAACCCATGCCGGATAGCGAATTTCATCCCCAAACGCAATTTGGCGCGCCTGAACATGTGGATGTTTCAAAACCGCATCCGGGCTATGGATCGGTTCCATACAACAATCAGCAGGCAATAACAGGGCGGCCCATTCGTCCAATGTACGCGTCTTAAACAAATCACGTAAAGTCGCAATCAGGTCGTCTTGGGGTTGCGGTTCATTTTGGCGAACAATCAAATCCTCCCGCTCGACTGCCTTGCAGAAATTTTGCCAAAATTTGGGTTCAATCGGCGCAAAGGCAAAATGGCGATTATCTTTTGTTTCATAAATGCCATACCACGCAGCTGCGCCACCTGTCAGTTCCCCCTGTCCACAGTCATCAACTTTGCCTTGAGCTGCGGGTGTCAAACTCAGATAATTCCAGCTTAAGGCGGCCTCAAACAAGCTTACGTCAATAAAAGCCCCCTGCCCTGTACGTTCACGTCTAAACAAGGCTGCTAAAATCGAACTCACAGCCTGCATTGCCCCGCTATGATCCGCCAGTGGGGGGAAAATCGGTACCGGCCCACAGTCTTTGTGCCCGGTCTGTGACAAGGCCCCGGTCAAAGCAACGTATGTCATATCATGGCCTGCAACTTGCGCATAAGGTCCGTTTTGTCCATAACCGGACAACGCACAATGCACCAGTTTCGGGTTCATTTTTTTCAAGGTGTCATGGTCAAATCCCAAACGCCCCATCACACCGGGTCGAAAAGATTCCAAAAGGACATCGGCTTTCTCCACCAACTTAGTAAAATCGGCCTTGCCCTCTGTCGATTTTAAATCAATTTTGACAACGGATTTCCCCGCATTCAATTGTTTGTAAAGGGGAGAAATACCATCATCACCTTCCATAAAGGCAAAACGCATCGGATCGCCAACAGGCGGTTCCACCTTAATGACATCGGCACCTAAGTCACGCAACGTCATCGTCGCAAAAGGACCGGGAATATATTGGGAGAGATCCAGAACTAGAATATTTTCTAAACAATTGTCGAACATAGGTGCCTCTTCTCATCAAGATAAGGTCATTCCTCCCAATGTGGGAAGAATGACCCGTTTTCTTAATCTAGGCACAAGATTGTTTGGAAGGCAAACATTTATTTAACCGTTGCCGGTACCTTGCTTGCTTTTTTATCCGTGTTGCGTTTCGGTTTGGCGGCTAATTCCTCTTGCGGGAATTCAAACACCACTTTGTTACTGTCGATCTTGACCTTAACCAATCCGCCCGTCACCAGTTTGCCAAATAGCAATTCTTCGGCCAACGGCTTCTTGATATGTTCTTGAATAACGCGGCTTAATGGACGGGCACCAAAATGTTTGTCATAGCCTTTTTTACCCAACCATTTGCGCGCTGCCGGTGTCAGTTGGAATTCAACGCCCCGATCGGCAAGCTGACCTTCCAGTTCCATGATAAACTTATCGACGACTTTACCAACCACATCTTCGGACAGATTGGCAAAAGGAACAATCGCGTCCAAACGGTTGCGAAATTCCGGTGTGAACAGTTTTTCAATCGCTTCCTGATCCTCACCCTCGCGGCTTTCGCGACCAAAGCCAATGGCATTTTTCGCCAAATCGGCTGCCCCGGCATTGGTAGTCATAATCAGAATGACATTGCGAAAATCAATGGTCTTGCCATTGTTATCCGTCAACTTGCCATGATCCATCACCTGCAACAAAATATTAAACAGGTCGGGGTGTGCTTTTTCAATTTCATCCAACAAGACAACGCAATGCGGATGTTGGTCTACTCCATCGGTTAATAACCCGCCTTGGTCAAATCCAACATAACCCGGCGGTGCACCGATCAATCGGGATACGCTGTGACGTTCCATATATTCAGACATATCAAAGCGTAACAGCTCCACCCCTAAGGTACGGGATAATTGGCGGGCCACTTCGGTTTTACCGACCCCGGTAGGACCAGAAAATAGATAGCTACCAATCGGTTTATCCGGTTCGCGCAACCCGGCCCGTGACAGTTTAATCGCCGTCGATAACTTATCGATGGCCAAATCTTGCCCGAACACCATGCGCTTGAGGTCGTTATCCAGACTTTTCAGCGTTTCTTTATCATCTGTCGAAACGGATTTCGGCGGGATCCGGGCAATTTTTGCAACCGTATCTTCCACATCTTTCACCGTTACCGTTTTGCGACGTTTACTTTCCGGCAGCAACATACGCGATGCACCGACTTCGTCAATCACGTCAATTGCCTTATCAGGTAACTTGCGATCCCCGATATATCGGGCAGAGAGGTCAACAGCCGCACTCAGCGCATCATTGGTATAGCGGACCTTATGATGTGCTTCGTAATAGGGTTTCAAGCCGCGCAAAATCTTGATGGTGTCTTCGATAGAAGGTTCTGCGACATCAATTTTCTGGAAACGACGCACAAGGGCACGATCTTTTTCAAAATGCCCCCGATATTCCTTATAAGTTGTCGAACCGATACAACGCAACGATCCGCTCGCCAAAGAAGGCTTCAGCAGGTTCGAGGCATCCATCGCCCCGCCACTGGTTGCCCCGGCCCCAATGACCGTATGAATTTCATCAATGAACAGTACCGCATGCGGGCGTGCTTCCAATTCTTTAACAACGGCTTTCAAACGTTCTTCAAAATCGCCACGATAGCGGGTTCCTGCCAGAAGCGCCCCCATATCAAGGGCATAAATGATCGCTTCATCCAGAACTTCCGGCACCTGTTTTTCAACAATGCGCAGGGCCAAGCCTTCTGCAATTGCCGTTTTCCCCACACCGGGATCACCGACATACAGGGGATTATTTTTACTGCGGCGGCACAAAACCTGAATGGTACGGTCCAATTCGGCCTGACGACCGATTAACGGATCAATCTTTCCTTCTTTTGCCTTTTCATTCAGATTGACGCAATAGGTATCCAAGGCCTTGGCGCGGTCTTCTTCGCTTTCGTCATCCTGTTCCCCGTCACTGTCAGCCCCATGAACAGGACGATCTTCAGAAAGTCCCGGTACTTTGGCAATCCCATGAGAGATATAATTGACCGCATCAAGGCGGCTCATATCCTGAATTTGCAGGAAATAAACGGCATGTGATTCTCGTTCGGAAAACAGGGCGACCAAAACATTCGCGCCTGTGACCTCTTCGCGCCCCGAAGATTGAACATGAATGGCTGCACGTTGCACAACGCGTTGAAACCCACTTGTCGGAGAAGGTTCAATGGGCGTGTCATGGCGTAAATCGTTGAGTTCTTCATCTAGAAAAACGACTAAGTCTTCGCGCAGTTGATCAATTGATACATCACACGCACGCATCACGGCAACCGCATCCGGGTCCTCAATCAAGGACAAGAGCAAATGTTCCAGTGTGGCCATTTCATGTCTATGTTCCGTCGCGAGGGCCAAAGCGCGATGAAGGGTTTGTTCCAAGTTTCTCGATAGCATTTTTATATCCCTTCTTTGCCGTTACGTTATTAATCTTTTTCGATCGAACACTGCAATGGATGCTGATGTTGACGGGCCAGATCCATCACCTGTGCGGCTTTGGTTTCGGCAACTTCATAGGTAAACACCCCGCACAGACCCACGCCTTTGGTATGGACATGCAACATGATCTGTGTGGCCTCTTCCTGATTTTTACCAAAGAAACGTTCCAGAATATGGACAACAAATTCCATCGGTGTGTAATCGTCATTCAACAACAACACCTTATACATAGACGGGCGCTTGGTTTTTGATCGCGTTTTTACCGCAATCCCAACATCACCATCGTCGTCATTGTCTCTATGATCTTCGTTACTCATTTTCATTCATCAATCGTTTATACAATCCATTGGTCCGGTTCGTATCCGGTTCCTTTAATATTAGTCCGTTTTATGCGTGATGAAACCCCCTAGGTGAAAATAGCGCATAAAAAAACACCCGATCATCAAAACCGGGTGTTTTTTCAAAGCAAGGCTTCTAAAACAAAAGTGTTTTAGGCAGCTGTTGTCACGTTGAGTTTTTCAACGCTAGCTTCAACGCGCTGTTGCAGCGGCTTTGAAGCTTCTTCAGCGATTTTGGTAGAGGCTTCTGAAATGCGTGTCGCATTTGCCATCATTTTATCGTAACCGGATTTCAACAACTCGGCTTGAAGCTCAGCGATTTCCTGCGGTGTTTTGCATTCAAATACTTTTTTAGAAGCAACCATGTTTTCTTCGATAGACGTGCGTGCCATTTCAGCAAACAAAGAAGCAACATCCTGAACGCCTTTTGCAGCGATTGAGGAAGATTTGACAAATGCGTCAACATTGCCTTTAGAGAAAGCCATCGCATCTTCAACAGCTTTGAACGTATCAACACCGTCTACTTTAAAGAATTTTTCCATTTGCTCTTTAGAAAATTCGAACATTTCGTTGTAACCTTCCTGAATTTGGGTAGAGAGAAGTTCAAGTTTAGCTTCCAAAACAGGTTTTTCATCTGTTGCAGAAGTTTTCTTAACGGTACTTGCAGCCTTCGCAGGCGCGGCTGTAACCGTTTCAGTTTTTACATCGGTTTTCGCTTCCACAGCAGGTGCTGCTTTGGGAGTTGTTTCTGCAACAGGTTCAGCCTTCACAGGTGCATCTGCTTTTTTTGCAGCAGCGACTTTTCTGGCTGGCGCTTTGCGCGTCGTTGCTGTGGACTTCGTGGCAGGAGCCGGAGCTTTCTTGTCAGTGCTAGTCATCTTCAACCTCATCAGCGAAAACTTGGGATTTTGTCAACGTCTGCACTGCTAAAATCTTGCACTGCAGCATTTAACACAAGATACCATAAAATTGTGTTTCGTCAACTATTTTTTTGCACCGCAACAAAAGTTTAAATTGTCTTACCCGCCTTCAAATCCAATAAGTCCATTTTCACCAACCTGCAACAAAAACGGGTTCACATCCCTCATGCTCCCCCAAATATCCAGTGGTGACAAACGCTTAGGCTCTTCCACCTTAACGCCTGTGTTATCAAGGGATAGAAGCAAATCATCAAAGACCATATCGTCCCATCTTTTAGAAGGCCACAAGTATGCATTAAAGTAAAAATCACCATCCACACAAGCCGCTACCGTCCAGTAAAATTTATCGGAATAGAGGCGTAAACCATGCGGAGCCGGTTGCAGCGCAGCACTCGAAATAAGGGAATTTTTAATATCTTTCAACACCTTATCGGTTACAAGAATTTCAGAGGAAACACCTCTCCACGGGCCTAAAAGATCCTGCACAGACGTTTGGCGCAAATTTGCTTCACCCGTGACTAAAGTCTTTATTTTACCCGCATGAAAAAAAACATCATAGGTGCGCGTTTGGCGTTGATAAATCCCGTTATAGACAAAGCGATAGCGATCAGCACCTAAACCGGCACAAACTTTGCGTATATCATCCCCGTTTACATAACTAAACCAGGTGAACTTTCTCGTCACCGGATTTTCCAATCCCCCTTGATAGGTACAGGAGGCAACGACAATGACCAGCATCAATGCAAAAAAGGCGCGAAGAATAGACATTTCTTTAAGAATCCTTCATGTTGTTTAACTCTTTCTTATCAAACTGCAGGCACACTGACCATGAAGCATTTCACATGATGGAATTTATTGGGCACACTGAACGGGACAGGTTGCGAAAAAATGAACGCTAGAGCACACTATCGAACATTTCAAACAACAAAACACACAGCAGTAAAATGGGGGTTGATTGCATTTTTTGCCTGCTTGCCCTTCCTAATCGTACCTGCTCAGGCAAAATATGCCACCTTTGTGATGGATGCCGAGACAGGTAAAGTTCTTCAGAACACCAACGCTGACACGCGCAATTACCCTGCCTCTCTGACGAAAATGATGACCCTTTTCATGCTGTTTGAAGCCCTTGAAAGCAAAAAGGTCACGCTGGATACAAAAATGCGTGTTTCACGCCGCGCCACATGGCAGCCCCCTTCTCGGTTGGGTTTGAAACGCGGCAGCCACATCCGGGTGGAAGATGCGATTTATGCACTTGTCACCAAATCTGCCAATGATGTCGCCACCGTCGTTGCCGAACATTTGGGCGGTACGGAATGGGAATTTGCCAAAGAAATGACCAAGAAGGCCAAAGAGATCGGCATGACGCGTACAACATTTCGCAATGCCTCCGGCCTGCCTCATCGTCGCCAACTCAGTACAGCGCGCGATATGGCAAAACTGGGCAATACGTTATGGAAACGTTTCCCGCAATATTACAGCTATTTCAAAACAGAACGTTGGACCTACAAGGGACGGACCTACGGCAACCACAATAAGCTGATGAAAAAATACGACGGTATGGACGGCATTAAAACCGGCTATATCCGTGCCTCCGGCTTTAATCTTGTGTCCTCGGTCAACCGGGAGGGGCACCGCCTGATCGGTGTTGTCTTTGGCGGCAAAACAGCCACACAACGCAACAACATCATGGCGCGTATTCTCGATCAATCATTTACAAAAGTTGATCCTCAGATGATGGCCGCCTACCAGAAAAAAACGAAAGCCAAAGAACAACAACGTGTTCAGGAAGTCGCCTCCAAGCGCCGCTCTACAGGCTGGGGCGTTCAAGTTGGGGCTTATGGTACGTATTCCAAGGCAGAACGTCAGGCCATCGCAGCCGTAAAACGCGCCCCGAGCTATTTAAGCGGCGCAAAGACCCTTGTCGTGCCATTGAAAAACGGGCGGAAATCAGTTTATCGCGCCCGTGTTGTCGGCGTGGAAAAACGCGAAGCCTACCGCGCCTGTCGTGCCTTGAAAAAAATGCGTCAACCCTGCATGGTCTTTCGCGCAAAATCGACACAAGTCGCCTTGAATAAATAAAACGATCTAAAACAAAAAAACGCCCTCAAAAATGAGGGCGTTTTTTTCTGTGTATTTTATAGAGGAGACTCTAAAAATCCGGTGCTGCAATTTGGCTGGCTTCCAGTTGTTCCACCAAGTTTGCTTTCAAACGGTTCAATCCAGCCTCATCCTTTGCTTCACAACGTGCCACAAGAACCGGTTGCGTGTTGGAGGCCCGTAATAGCCACCAGCCATCCTCAGTGACAACACGCACCCCATCCACATCAATCACCTTAAGGGTCGCATCCCCGGCCAAGCGTGCCTTGACTTCTTCTGCAACAGCAAATTTGCGATCTTCAGGGCAGTCAAAACGTAATTCCGGTGTATTGATCATTTTCGGCATACCGTCCAGCATGCTATCCAGCGTTTCATCCGTTTGCGTCAGAATGGAGATCAACCGGATTGCCGCATAAAGTGCATCGTCAAAACCGTAATAGCCATCCTTAAAGAAAATATGGCCACTCATCTCACCGGCAAACGGAGACTCAAGTTCTTTCATCTTGGATTTAATCAGGGAATGCCCGGTTTTCCACATCATCGGCTGACCGCCCATACGTGCAATTTCATCAAACAAAACCTGAGACGCTTTGACATCTGCGATAATGGTCGAACCGGGTTTACGCGACAAAATTTCTTTTGCCCAAATGACCATAAGCTGATCCCCCCAAAGCACGCGGCCTTGACTATCAACCACCCCAATGCGATCCCCATCCCCGTCAAAAGCAATACCAAGGTCACAAGCTTGATCGGCAACACACTTTTTTAAATCCACGAGGTTTTTTTCAACGGTTGGATCGGGGTGATGGTTCGGGAATGTCCCGTCAATATCTTCAAACAATAAAGAATGCTGACCGGGGAGTTTGTCACAGATCATGCGCATGGCTTCACCTGCCACACCATTCCCCGCATCCCATGCAATTTTCAAATCTCGCCCGGGTTTAAAATCGGACAGAATGCGTTCTACATACCCATTCAGCAGAGGGCGCTGTGCACTCTCCCCTTCCCCGTTCTCAAAATCCTGAGCTTCAATCAGACGCCCAAGGTCTTGGATATCGGCACCGAAGAAGGACAAGCCGGACAGCATTAGTTTCATACCGTTATAATCCGGCGGATTATGCGAGCCTGTAATCATCAGCCCCGCATCACTGTTCAACGCATAGGTCGCATAATAAAGCATCGGCGTAGGACCACGGCCTACTTCGAAAACCTGAAGCCCACAGGCTGTCAAACCTCTGACGGCTGCTGCCGCCAGTGCAGGTGAACTCAGTCGCCCATCATATCCAACAGCAACGGATTTGCCGCCAGCACGCACAACGCGTGTCCCAAAGGCGCGCCCCAATTGTTCAACAGCTTCTTCGGTAAAAGTATCACCCACAATGCCGCGAATATCGTACTCGCGCAAAATATTGGGATTGATGGAGACCGTCATATCTATTTCCCCTTTATAACCTGCGTACAAAAACCCCCGCTGAAAGCGGGGATTTTATGGATAAATTTAAACTTCCAGTTTGGGTCGGCCAATACAGCTATACTCAAATCCGGCTTCTTTCATTTCCTGACGATTATAGATATTGCGCAAATCAACCATCACCGGAGCTTTTAACAGCTCTTTGACCCGTTTTAAATCCAACAGGCGGAATTCATTCCATTCCGTAATAATGACAAGTGCGTCTGCGCCTTCCATCGTGTCATAAGAATTTTCTTTCCATTCCACATTGGGTAGTAATTCCTTGGCTTCCGTCATGGCTTCGGGATCAAAGGCAACAATATCCGCGCCGGCAGACTGCAATGCCGGGATGATATCAAGACTTGGTGAATCGCGCATATCGTCCGTATTGGGTTTAAAGGCAACGCCAAGAACAGCAACGCGTTTCCCGTCAACAGACCCGCCGCAGGCTTCAATCACCTTCTGCGCCATTTTCTTTTTACGCTCGGCATTTACTTCGACAACCGTCTCGATAATCTTTAAAGGGCTGTCAAACTGTTGGGCTGTACGCACCAAAGCCAATGTATCTTTTGGGAAACAGGACCCGCCATAACCGGGACCGGCATGCAGGAATTTTTTACCAATCCGTCCATCCAGACCAATCCCTTTGGAAACCGCCTGAACGTCTGCGCCAACCTTTTCACACAAATCTGCAATTTCATTGATGAAGGTAATTTTTGCCGCCAAAAACGTATTCGCTGCATATTTGATCAATTCCGACGTGCGGCGTTGTGTAAACAGGATCGGTGTTTCAATCAGGTGCAACGGACGATAGAGTTGGCGCATCACTTCTTGCGCACGCTCACTTTCCGTACCGATCACCACCCGGTCCGGGCGCATAAAGTCTTCGATCGCGGAACCTTCACGCAGGAATTCCGGATTTGAGACCACATCAAATTCGGCATCAGGGCGTGTTTCACGGATAATTTTTTCAACTTCATCCCCGGTACCTACCGGAACTGTGGATTTATTGACAATAACCGTATAGCCATCCATCGCTTCTGCAATTTCTTTGGCAGCTGCATAAACATAAGACAAATCCGCATGACCATCACCACGGCGTGTCGGCGTCCCAACAGCGATAAAAACCGCATCGGCTGCCTTCACGGCCTCTGTCAGGTCCGTCGTAAATTCCAAACGCCCGCCACTGACATTATTTTCCACCAACTTATCAAGCCCCGGCTCAAAAATCGGCATAATATTTTCATGCAGCTTGGCAATCTTTGTTTCGTCTTTATCGACGCAGGTGACGTTGGTCCCGAATTCCGAAAAACATGCACCGGAAACAAGGCCAACATACCCGGTACCAATCATTGCAATACGCATTGGATTTCCTAATACTTAAATCTATTGTGTGAGTTCGCTCAAAATGTGCTGCACACCATCGCGCAGATCATCTCGAGCTAAGGCAAAGGCTAGGTTGGCTTCGATAAAACCCAACTTCGAGCCACAATCATAACGTCGACCTTCAAAACGCAACCCTCTAAATTCAACATCAGGGATTGTCTTGGCCATCGCATCGGTTAATTGAATTTCATTCCCGGCGCCCGTTTCCTGTTTATCCAACTGTGCGAACACTTCCGGCTGCAGGATATAACGACCGATAATGGATAGGTTTGACGGTGCATCTTGTGGATCAGGCTTTTCAACAAGGCCATTTGCCTGTGCAATACGACCATCATCTTCCACCACATTCAGCACACCGTATTTATAAGTTTCTTCGCGTGGTACTTCTTCGATCGCAACCACGTTCCCACCAGTTTGATTGTAAACATCAATCATCTGGGCTAGGCAGCATTTATTCTGCGCCAAGACCAAATCATCGGCCAACAAAACCGCAAAAGGTTCATCACCGATCAGTTCTTTGGCGCACCAAACGGCATGACCAAGGCCTTTCGGCTTCATTTGCCGTGTGTAAAACACTTTACCGGGTTCGGGCAGAATGTCCAAAACCGCTTTGTGGATGTCTGTTTTGCCCTTTTCGACCAATGTATCTTCTAGTTCATAAGAATGGTCAAAATGATCTTCCAGCGCCGTTTTTCCACGCCCTGTTACAAAGATGAACTGTTCAATACCGGCTGCAATTGCTTCTTCAACCGCATATTGAATGAGAGGTTTATCCACAACAGGCAGCATCTCCTTTGGCAAGGCTTTGGTCGCTGGTAAGAAACGAGTCCCCAACCCGCCAACCGGGAAGATCGCTTTCCTGACTGGTTTTGTCATATTCATCCCCTAGATTACATCAATTCTGGACACGGCTTTGTGCCACAGCATGCCGTGTAACGCAAGCAAACGCGCACTCAAATTACACTATTTTTTTGTTTCACCGCTGCGATAATCCCGCCATACCTTTCTCGCTTTTGCACAATTACGGAATTTGATCGTTTGACTGGCGGAAATCGCATCCATCTTCAAGGCAATGGCCGCTTTTACCTGTGCATAAACAGACTCGCAATAAACCTTGGTAACAGCATCTGGGCCGTTGGCCTCCCATGCCGTTACACTTTCTTGTTTTTTGGCGGTTTGTCCGGTGAAGGCTTCTTCCATTTTTTTCAGGTTTCCCTGCAACGCCTGCAAAATGGCATCTTCGCGTTTTTTGCTGTTCACCTGCCCTTTCATACCTTCAATACGCACATGCTGTTGGGCAAGTTCACCGACTCTAACCAATTCCAGAATGAGTTCTTCAACCGTTTGAAAGGCTATTTCATGTGTCACAACCATCATGCGTTTTTCCGGGTGACTGCGGCGATAATCATACGTCGCAAACAACTTGCTGTCGGGAAAACGTCTGTCGTGGTAGCGCGACGGCGGCATATAATGGATCTCATCCAGAAAATTTACCTTATCACGCAAGATGACAGGAAGCTCACGTGCTTGCTTGATCGCTTCACTCATTTGCGAAAGAAACTCTTTCGTTTTGACATCCCCATAAAGCGACCCATAAATCTTTATTTTCCCGTACCGAGTGGCTATCTGATCCTGAAATTCAGCGTCATCCAGTTTTGCGAACAAATGACGCTGTGCGGCCAGAACAAGACTGTACGCCAATTGTCGCGGTGATTGATCATGTAAGAAACCGGCAGAAACCTGCACCCATTCATTTTCCTCACCCCATTGAATGAAACGATCACTTCCTTCACCCGATGGTAAAATTTCCAAGGCAGGGATAAGCTGCACCAATGGTGCAAAATAAGGGGCAACGGATTCTACTTCACTGAACGCTTCGCCCAAACGTGTTGCAAAAGCAGCAAAAATATCTTCATCCAATTTTTCGTGGCGGATAATGGGAAAACGTCCGACAACCTGAAAATCATCCCCTTTTTGTTGTTCACCTGCCCCCAAACCACAATCGGCTTTTGATGGACGCCAATCTTTCGCCCACGCCAATCCTGTATTCGCAACCTGATGCCTTGCAGAATCAACCGCGCGCTTAACGATATCCTGTGCGGCAGCATCTCCACCCCATGTCGCCAATTGTGACCACATAATCGCCTTTTCCAGCGCCATATCACCACGGGCTTCTTCTAGAAAATATTCTGCGACATGCCGCTGCGCCGGGGCAACCGCCGCATGGGCCAGCTTCAGGAAGGTCTTGTGTGCGCTTTCTACATCCCCATATTTTTTCCGATGAAGCGCTGCTTTATAAGTCGCAACAACGCTTTGCATATCGCAAAATTCAACCGCCAACGCGCTATAAGGGGAAAACGCAAGAAGTCCCCCAAGCAGCATATACCAAAAACATTTAATCATTCAGCAAGATATCCTTTGCCTGATTGATTTGAGACGCCAAATAATCCGATCCTCCTTTATCTGGATGTACTTGTGCAATCAAGCGATGGTAAGCAGCTTTTATTTCCTCAGGACTCGCGCCTTCTTCCAAACCCAAAATAGCCAATGCTTCCTGTCGTGTCATCCCGTCACGTGGTGGCGTTGTTTTTTGTTCTTTTTGTCCTTGGCCATACCATGATCGGGCCGTTTTGCCGATATTAAACAGACTATGAAAACGGCGAAACCAGACATATAAGGCCGGAAGCCCCGCCAACGCCCAGCCCAACCGACCACTGACAAGCAAAAATACGATAAGTAACAGAAGTGAAAGACCGATCCCCCATTTCAATACCCGGATCACGTCTTTTGGGTTTGCTTCAACAAACCAACGCCCCAAAAGGTACAGACACAATAAAAGGGCAAATCCAAGTACGAGATAGGCGATCATAATCCCCTCATCCTTTTAAACAAGGCAAGTTCATGGCCTCGACCAAGTTTCGGACTTCTTGACGGGCGGCGACATGTGACATGGAAAGTTCATCCCCTTTCATATCCATCATCGTTAGGCCTTTTAGAAAAAGTTCGCGATAAATCACCCGTTCACCGAAACCACTGACGACACGACAACCAATCCGTTTTGACAAAGCATCCAGCAATCCTTCCATATCGCGCTTATTACGTGCATCCAGATGGCTGAGACGGTTGCGAAGAACAATCCAATCAACCACGGCACCCGGATTTTTATGCATTTTCAGTTGCCGTTGCTTCCAGACGGTTTCCGCATAATGGCTGGGTCGTTCGATTTTCAAGCTTTCCCCGTTCACACGCGCCAAGACATCGAGATCAATAAAGCTGTCATTTAAGGGCGTAACCAACGTATCGGCAAAACTATGGGCCAGACGCCCCAATGGGCTATCGTGTCCAGGGGTATCAATTACGATTACATCTTCTGCTTCGCTCAATCGTTGAAACGCATCCTCAAAATGACCGTTGTCTTCCACAATTCGCACATGGTCCGGTGCCTTTAACAAACGTTGTGCCTTGGTCCGATTCTCCACATATCGCGATAATGTGCCCTGACGTAAATCCAGATCAAGGGACCCGACCTGAAGTCCGTGATCCAAAAGTGCTGCAATCACATGCATAGCGACAGTGGATTTCCCACTGCCGCCTTTTTCATTTCCGAAAACGATGACATGCGCGGTCATGCGTTTGGCACCTCCAACCAAACAGAGGTATCATGAAAAACTGCACCATTGTTGGGATATCCCGGTTGCGATGACACCAACGTATTAATTCCCTTACCTTCGATAAAGCTTTCGTTCGGCCAAATTCCCTCTACGACAAGCGTGTCTTCATGTTGGCCTTTTACGGCGACGGCATTCAACAGAACACTACCGCGTTCATTCCCGATCCGCACAAGCTCCCCTTCTGCAATACCAAGGCGGCGCATGACACGTTCATTCACCTTGACTTCAGGACAGCGTTCTTTAATGCGTGACGTTTTGGTTTCACTAAAGGTGCTGTTCAAAAAGTTTTGCGACGGCGGTGTGATCAAACGATAAGGGCGTTCCTCTGATTTTTCATCAATCACATTCCAATGATCCGGCAATTCCGGCATTTCTGCCCCCAACGGTCCCAGCGCAGGCCAGTCCGGTTTAAAACGGAATTTGCCATCAGGATGTGCAAAACCGTTCAAGAAATGAGCCTTTTCAAATGAAGGGGTTAAATCATGTCCGGTTTTTTCGATAATGTCATCCATCGGTGGATAACCTGAGGCCTGTAACGTTTCTTCCACGATTTCCCGGTCACTCAGATCAAAACTTTGATGTGTTGCGCCCAAGCGTTTTGCAAGGGTGCTCACGACTTCATGGTTGGATTTACATTCCCCGGCCGGTTCCAAAACAGCCTTGGCAACCTGCAACGTGCAATGACCGCTGGCGGTATATAGATCATCATGTTCCAAAAACATCGTAGCTGGTAAAACAATGTCGGCCATTTTTGCCGTTTCGGTCATAAATTGTTCATGCACGCAGGTAAACAAATCATCCCGCATAAACCCAGCGCGCACCGCCTCAGTATCCGGGGCAACGGCAACCGGATTGGTATTTTGGATAAATAAGGCCTTAACCGCCGATCCACCTTTCAAAGCCTCAGGGCTGCCATTCAGAATTTCCCCAATACGTGATTGGTCCAGAACACGGGCATTACGTTTGTCACCGTCTTTGGCTTCAATCAGGTTTAAGTTCAGTTTTGCCAATCCGCTTTGCCCATATAAGGCGCCGCCGCCTTCATACTGCCATGCCCCCGTGACGGCTGGCAAACAGGAGACCGCATGCATATTATGCGCCCCATTACGCGAACGGGTCATGCCATGACCAACACGCAGGAAGCTTTTTTTTGTACTTCCATAAAGACGGGCAAAACTTTCAATCGTATGAACTGGTAATCCGGTAATTTCAGAGGCCCATTGCGGTGTCTTATCCTTTAAATGTTCTTCCAGTTCTTGCGGTACGTCAGTATATTTTGCCAAGTATTCCCGATCAGCATATCCTTCTTTAAACAGCAAATGCATCACGGCACAGGCAAGCGCCCCATCCGTACCGGGGCGCAAGGCAATATGCATATGGGCTTTATCAGCTGTTTTATTTTTATAAGGATCAACAACAATCAGTTTTGCCCCATTGCGCACCCCGGCAAGGGCATGGGTCATTAAATGGATTTGACTGGAAACCGCATTCAGTCCCCAAATCACAATCAGTTCTGATTTTTTCATTTCCTGTACATCTGGGCCATATTGCGCCCCGACACCGGATAGCCACCCCGGACCGCTTAAGGCCACACAATAGGTCCCCTGCATGGCACTGAACCCCAGTGTATGGGATAACCGATTGATGCCATTGCGCATCAAATATCCCATTGTGCCCGCATAGTAAAACGGCCAAATGGCTTCTGCACCGTCTTCCTTCTGGATCCGGGTTAAATTGGAACAGATTTCATCATAGGCTTGATCCCATGAAATGCGTTCAAATTGTCCGCTTCCCTTGGCCCCTGTTCGTTTTAAGGGGTAAAGTAAACGATCAGGGTGATGAATACGTTCTTGATATCTGGAAACTTTTCCACACAGAAGGCCGCCCGTAAACGGGTTTTCAGAACTGCCTTTTACCTTTCCGATCCGTTGTGCGCCCAATTTTTCCACTTCCAGCGGGCAAACGCTGGGGCAATCGTGAGGACAGACGGATTTCACTATTTCAGAGCACATAGCACCAATCTCATTTATTTTCGTTGCCCTAATGTAGTTCGATCTCTTGTCTTTTTGCAAGGAACACAGTAGCGTGAGCGCAATCTTAGTATTTGGACAAATAAAATGAAAAACGCACTGATTATCGTCGCTGGCTTTTTGGCAATCTTTATTTCCGTTTCTGTTTTCATCCTCTATGAAAGCGGAGATGTCAGTCAGGAAGAAGGTTTCCTCTACAGTGCAATCGGATGCACAAGCCTTTATAAAAAGCTGGAAGAACCTGAAAAGGTCAATCATCTGTTAAACCTGATTCACAATTTCAGTGAAAAACAAGGTATCACGGAAATTCAGCCGGGCTATATCTCACGCTTTATCAAACTGGTTGAAAAAAAGTGGGAAAAAGAAAACGAAGTTGCCAACAAAAATTGCAGCGGCATCTACAATATGGCCCTCAATGAAAAGCAACCCGCTCAGTATAATCAGGTGACCCAAAGCGTTATTGCATACTTGCACGAACTGGAAAGCAAAAAGCACTAATATTAATTGAGGTCTCTTGCAATGAGCGAACATGTAAATGCCATTGTCATTGGTGCGGGTGTTGTCGGACTGGCCGTTGCCCGTGAATTGGCCCAATGTGGTAAAGAAGTCATTATCCTTGAAGCCAATCAAGCCATTGGTATGGGCACCAGTTCGCGCAACAGTGAAGTCATCCATGCCGGGATTTATTATCCCAAAGACAGCTTAAAAGCCCGTTTATGTGTTGAAGGTAAACATCTGATTTATGATTTCTGCGATAGTCATGGTGTCCCTTACAAACGGCTTGGAAAATTGATTGTGGCAACGTCTGACGCACAAGTCGACGCCCTTCATGCCATTCGTGAAAAAGCTGCTCATAACGGCGTAGATGATCTTGTCTGGCTTGATCAGGATAGCGTTCTCAAAAAAGAACCAAACCTGAATGCGAAAGCGGCTTTGCTGTCACCATCAACGGGAATTTTGGACACCCATGCCTTTATGCTGGCCTTACAGGGCGATGCGGAAGATCATGGGGCCATGCTCGCCCTGAACAGTCCCGTTCTGCGTGGTGAGGTCACACAAAACGGCATGACACTTGAAGTCGGGGGCGATATGCCCATGACAATCAGTGCTGATATTGTCGTTAACTCTGCCGGGCTCAATGCCATTTCATTGGCACGTGAAATCAATGGTATCGATGAAAAGCTGATCCCTAACGATTATTACTGCAAGGGGAATTATTTTTCACTGGGATGTAAGGCACCCTTTAACCATTTGATTTATCCGGTCCCTGAAAATGCGGGTCTAGGCGTTCATTTGACATTGGATATGGGGGGGCAAGCCCGTTTTGGCCCCGATGTTCAATGGTTGGATAACGGTGATAACATTGACTATAATGTCGATCCAACACGCGGTGAAAAATTCTATGATGCGATCCGGCGCTATTGGCCCGATTTAAAAGACGGCGACTTGCATGCCGATTATTCAGGCGTGCGCCCAAAAATACAACGCCCTGATGAAGAAGCGCGTGATTTCCTTATTCAAGGGCCACAAGATCATGGTATTTTAGGTTTTATAAACTTATTCGGCATAGAATCACCGGGATTGACCTCAAGTCTCGCCATCGCACAAGAGGTCCGCAAGCAGTTGAAATTAAATTGAACGTGAACCCTATGAAACGAACATTGACAAGTTTTTGCTTTTCCTTAGCTGTCGGGTTGTCCCTTCTGGCAACACCAGCAAACGCCCAGCTCCGTTCCCAAGGGAAAGTACTGACCGATCAACCAACGCAAGAACCTGATTTATTTCTTGCTGATCCCTTGGTCGATTATGCAGAAGAAATGCGCAAATTCGTTCAGGGTATCGCCAAATATGGGCGCCAATTCAAACGCGACTTCCTTGTTATTGTAAACGATGGAACAGGGCTTTTGACGCAAATCGTCGATATTGACCAGCAAATCAGCGCTCCGAGTTCCGTTTTTATGAAATCTCTGGACGGTCTTATCCAACCTGCCCTGTCCTATGGTAAAGAAGGTTTCGGTGTACCAACCGATAAAAAAGAACAGGAAGAAATGCTCGCGGACCTCAAAGTTGCCCGCGATGCCGGTCTTCGAATTTTCACGCTTGATTATGCCTCCAAACCCGTGGATATCGACAAAGCCTTACGTTTTTCCATGAAACATAACTTTGTGCCTTATGTTGCACCGGGTATGGGATTTAACAATAACAAGCTACCGAATTGGCCGAAACGCCCTTTGCATGAAAACTCCCATACCATCAGTAATGCCGGTCTGGTGAAAAACTATCTTCTTGTAAACGATTCCTCCCGCATCGGCAGTGCGGAGGAATACGCCATGAAAATTCATAACACCAATTACGACATGGTGGTCACTAACGTTTTTCATCATCGCGCACAGGTCTTTGGTCCCCATAACGTACGCACGATGCAGTATAAAAAACTCGGTGCGCGTCGCCCTGTCCTTGCCCAGATGGATATTGGAACAGCTTACGCCGGGGCCTATTACTGGAAACCGGACTGGAAAATGGGCAATCCGCCCTGGCTACTGGACCTTGCCCCCAACAGTTCGGATCGTTATCTGGTGAAATACTGGCACCCAAGCTGGCAACAAATCATCTATGGCAACAACATGTCCTTTATGTATGGCATCATAAAAGAAGGCTATGATGGCGTTGTCCTAAATGGTGTCAATGTCTATGACCTGTTTGCCAACCCTGAATAATTTATACAAATAGCCCCTTCCCTACGCAGTTATGGGGATTGCCAAACTGTTTACTCCTCCTACAATCATAAAAAATATGGGAGAGTGGAATGCTGGAAAAGAAATCAAACTACAACGACGTTTGCGCCGCTTTTAAGTGGGATATACCGTCTCATTTCAATATGGGCGTCGCCGTTTGTGACCGCCATGCCGAACGTGATTTTGCCGCCACTGCCTTGATCGTGGATCAAGGCGAGGAAGGCGTGACACGATATAGCTTTGGTGATATTCGCTCTTTTTCCAACCGGATTGCCAACCTGTTTCAAGACAAAGGCATGCAAGCCGGTGATCGTGTCGCTATTTTGCTGACCCAATCTATCGAAACAGCTTCAACACACGTTGCCGCATGGAAAAGCGGTTTGATCTCCATCCCTCTCTTCACCCTGTTTCGAGAAGAAGCCCTTGAATTCCGTCTTGCCAACAGCAAAACACGCGCCCTTGTCACAGATCGTGAAAATTATAAAAAAATTGCCCCCTTGCGTGACAAACTCCCGGCACTTGAGTTCATCTTTATTGTAGATGGAGAAATTGACGACTGTGAGGATTTTCAAAATCACATCCAACAATGCAGCGATCAATTCACCGCGCTTAACACACGTGCAGAAGACCCGGCACTCATCATCTATACATCAGGAACGACCGGCAATCCAAAAGGTGCGCTTCATGCCCATCGTACCCTGTTGGGCCACGTCCCCGGCGTTGGTATGCCGCAAGAATTCCCCCCTCAATCTGACGATTTATTCTGGACGCCTGCTGACTGGGCCTGGATCGGTGGCTTGATGAATATCCTTATGGGGGCATGGTATTTGGGCATCCCCGTCCTTGCCCATCGTGCAAAGAAATTTGATCCGGTCGATGCCTTAAAATTGATGGAGAAACATAAAGTCCGTAATATCTTTATGCCGCCAACAGCGCTTAAACTTATGCGTCAGGTCGATAACATCGCGGAAAATTTTGATTTGCATTTACGCACCGTGACTGTTGCTGGCGAACCGATGGGCGAAGAACTTCTGGCATGGGGACGACGGGCGTTTGGTCTGACCTTAAACGAATATTACGGACAAACCGAATGCAACCTTGTCGTTGCCAATTGCTCTGTCCTTATGCAAACAAAACCCGGTTCAATGGGTCGCCCGGTCCCAGGACATGATGTGCGCATTATCGATGCCGACGGGAACGAGGTTGAACGCGGTCAGATCGGTGATATCGCTGTGCGCGCAGGTGATCCGGTCATGATGCTGCACTATTGGGATAACCCGCAAGCCACCGAGAAAAAATACCGTAACGGTTGGCTGATTATGGGGGATCTCGGTTATATGGATGAAGATGGCTATATCTTCTTTGTCGGACGAGACGATGATTTGATTACATCGGCAGGCTATCGGATCGGCCCCTCTGAAATTGAAGACTGCCTGACAAAACATCAAAGTGTCGCCTTGGCGGCTGTTATCGGTGTCCCCGACCCAATTCGCACCGAAGCTGTCAAAGCCTTCATCGTCCTGAAAGACGGTTTTCAAGCCACAGATACACTGGAAGAAGAATTAAGGGTATTTGTGAAAGACAAACTGTCTCCGCACGAATACCCTCGCCATATTGAATTTTGCGACCAGCTTCCCCTGACAGCAACAGGGAAAATTCGTCGTAAAGATTTACGAGACGCAGAAATCGCCAAGCAACGCTAACTTGTTGCTTGGTGCATCTTAATATCTGCGTGTACCGATTTCACACGACTCGATCACAAACCCCTGTTCGGGTGGATAACGGTCGTTGATCATTGTCAGTGCTTCGGCTTTGTCCTGAGCCACGACGTTCTGATAGTGAACATCGGCCCATTCATCGCCATAATCCAAATGCGTATTGTTTTCTTTTACGCATGCACGGACTTCTCTGTTGTAAATACCAACTTCAAACGTTTTTTGATTTCCGGTCGCAACGGCAAACATGATGCTGCCTCCCTATTCATGTTCATAACTAGAATAATGGTAGGACCAGTTTGTTAACATTTACTTTATCAGGCAGGACTAATTCCTTTTATGATAAAGCCACGGTCTTTGGGATATTTCGTCAAAATCTTACGACGTGCATCGGCTTCATCGCGTGCGCTGATCTCAATATAATGAACATCCGCCCATTCATCACTATAACTGGCCCGTTCGCCATTTTCGACCGCACGTTTCACCAGCTCGTTATAAATTGCGACTTCGTAGAGCGCCATAATTACCTTCCTCAAGATTTGTTCTTCTACTGAAGCTATACTATTTTTTTCGCATTTCTTACTGTGACAAACATCACAAGTTAATAACTTCCATGAGGTCGTTCAACCTTTGCCACTCTTTTTCTTCACCGGGAAGACCGACGCGCAAATACTGTGGGCGTTCAGGAAAGGGGCGCACGAGAACACCATTTTTGGCCAAAACCTCATAAACCCCTGTTGCATTTTCGTGAAAACAATATCGAAAAAGGGATGTTCCCCCAACAACCTGCAAACCACCTTTGCTTAAAATATCATCTAAACGAAATGCACAACGGGCCAGAGTCTCGCGTGTATGTTTAATCCAGTGAATATCGCGAAAAGCATGTCTGGCAATTTCCATCGCCGGGCCATTCACCGCCCAAGGGCCAATTCCTTCTTTCAGGCGTTCTGCCAACCCACCACTAGCCAGCACAAAACCCAACCGAATACCCGCCAGACCAAAAAACTTACCGAACGAACGCAAAACAACCAACCCCGGTTGTCCAACATGACCAGATAAATCCAGTGTTGGTGTGCAGTCGCTAAAGGCTGCATCGACAATCAACAAACCACCTTTTTGATGCAATTCATCCGCCATCTTTACCAATGTGTCAGGGGCATGTACATCCCCTGTTGGATTGTTAGGGTTTACCACAATCACGATTTCCCCGTCGCTCATGGCGTCGAATACATCTTCAACTTCACGGACATCATGTCCAGCCAAGCGCCAACAGAATTCGTGTTCCTTATAAGTTGGTCCAACAATACGAACGGCTTTGGGCTTTTCAAATAAATGCGGGAAAATTTGCAATAAGGTCTGCGTACCGGAAACAGGGATAACGTTCGCAGGATCATCCACCCCGTAATATTGCGCTGCCGCGACCTTTAAATCATCCAACACTTCCTGATCGGGTAAACGCGTCCACAAACCTTTTTCAATATCGGGAATCGGATAGGGCGCGGGGTTAATTCCGGTCGATAAATCCAGCCAGCCCTGTGACGGCACCCCAAAAGCCTGTGCTGCACCTGCTAAATTGCCCCCATGAAAGACTGCCACGCGCCTACTCCTTGGTAATTTTATTATTTAGAAAACCATTTCGACGCAATGGTTAGCACGCTGTCGCCTTGCACTCAAGCACGTCGATTCGAGAAAAAGTAATAAAGTTTCAAACGCAATTTTTCAACGTAAGAAAGCTACCTTGTTTTAACATAAAGCAGAAAGATTCGAAACGATTGCTGCATTGCCAAAAATTACCTATAAAAACAATGATTTAAGCCATATTTACTCTTGAATTCATATCAGGATTACACACATAAAAGGAAACGAGATGAAAAGGATTTTTTAACAGGAGAAGATCATGTCTGTCTTTACGGCCCCCGATTTCGATGGGCACGAAAATGTTGTGTTTGGTTGCGATGAATTAACCGGCTTGAAATGCATTATTGCAATCCACAACACCAATCTGGGTCCTGCACTTGGCGGTTCCCGATTCTGGAATTATGAAAACGAACAAGCCGCCCTGACAGACGTGTTACGTCTTTCCAAAGGGATGACTTACAAAGCAGCCGTTGCCGGTCTGGAACTGGGCGGCGGTAAATCCGTAATTATTGGCGATGCCAAAAAAATCAAAACGCCGGATTTGATGCGTGCGTTCGGTCGCGTCATTGAAAGCCTGAACGGTAAATACATCACCGCAGAAGATGTCGGCACCACCGTACAGGACATGGACTATATTCGCGAAAGCACAGCCCATGTCCGCGGTAAATCCAGCGGCAGCGGCAATCCCTCCCCCTTGACTGCGCTGGGGACTTTTTTAGGTGTCAAAGCCGCCGTGCAACATACACACGAGACCGATGACCTGAAAGACATGCGCGTCGCCGTTCAAGGTGTTGGCAATGTCGGATACTATCTGTGTAAATACCTACACGAAGTGGGCGCAAAACTGGTCGCTTGCGATATCAATCAGGATAGCCTCAACCGTGTCGTTGCAGAATTTGGCGCAGAGGTTGTCGCACTGGATGATATCTATGGGCAAGACGTGGATGTTTATGCCCCTTGTGCCTTGGGATCGACGCTTAATGACACCACCATCCCCCAGCTAAAAACCAAAATTGTCGCAGGGGCAGCCAACAATCAATTGGCCGAAGCCCGTCATGGCGAAATTCTGATGGAAAAAGGGATTCTCTACGCCCCTGATTACGTCATCAACGCAGGCGGTCTCATCAATGTGGCCCACGAAACCGATGATTATGATTTGGAAGTCGTAAAAGCAAAGACACACAAGATCTACGACACGCTTTTAGAAATATTCCAACGTTCTGAAGCTCGTAATCTTCCAACTTCCGTCATTGCCGACCATATGGCTGAAGAAATATTTAAAGGTCATGTCAGCGCCGCCGCAGAATAGAACTAAGCTTTAAAACAATAAGATAGATAAAACTTAAGCAGCTCTTAATCATATTGAGGGCTGCTTTTTTACTTGCAAGTCGTTCTCACTTGCGATATCAACCATTCAGAAATGAAAATCATTCGCATATTCAACCTTCTGACCTTAATGGGACTGAACATGAAGAAAATATCACTGAGCAAAACCGCACTTTCACTTGTGGCTGGTATCGTTGGCTTGACCTCTTTCAATATGAACGCAAATGCGGCAGAAGAAGTAAATATCTACTCTTACCGCAAAGAGGTTCTCATCCGTCCTTTGCTGGATCGCTTTACAGAAAACACAGGGATTAAAGTCAATCTGGTGAATGGGAAAGCAGACGTTCTTCTGGAGCGCCTGAAAAGCGAAGGCATGAACAGCCCTGCCGATATCCTGATCACTGCCGATGTTGGCCGTTTGATCCGTGCGGAAGATGCAGGAGTTCTTCAATCTGTTGAATCTGATACTCTATCCAAATTGATCCCGGCACAATATCGTGACCCGAAAGGTCAATGGTTTGGCCTCTCTTTGCGTTCACGTGTTATCTTCACCGCAAAAGACCGTGTCAAACCGGGCGAAATCACCACATACGAAGATTTGGCCGACCCGAAATGGGCCAGCCGCATTTGCATTCGTTCCTCCGGCAACATCTATAACCAATCCTTGCTCGGTTCATTAATCGAACATAACGGCAAAGAAAAAGCCGCAGCATGGACCAAAGCTGTTGTCGATAATCTGGCCCGTAAACCTCAGGGCGGGGATCGTGACCAAATCAAAGCTGTTGCCGCTGGTGAATGCGATGTCGCTGTTGGAAACACGTACTATTTTGGCCGCATGCAAGCCGGCAAAGATGCCGCCCAAAAAGCTGCAGCAGACAAAGTAGAGCTTGTCTGGCCGAACCAAGATGGACGGGGCGCTCATGTTAACATCTCCGGCGCCGGTGTGACAAAATCTGCAAAAAACAAAGAAAATGCGGTTAAACTGATCGAGTTCCTCGCATCTGACGAAGCACAGGCTATCTATGCCAAAGATGTCTTCGAATATCCGTTACGTGATGGAATCGAGCTTTCACCAACCGTTGCTGCTTGGGGCAAATTTAAGGCCGACGATATTGAACTGGCAAAATTTGCAGCCCATCAGAAAGAAGCCGTTAAAATGTTTGATCAGGCTGGTTGGCGTTAAGCGCAATCTGTCTCCTAATACCTATGTATCAACACCCTCCTAACCCTGTGTTTCGAGGGTGTTTTTTTATCTCGATTCCAATTTATCCAGCAACTCACCACAATCCCTGCGTTTATTAACAAAACATAAGAAAACAATAAATGACTTTGAATTAATACAATTTTATGCCAGACTACTTCAAAAGGATAAGAAGGGGCGGAATAGAAATGGTAACTGAGAATAGAAAAAACAGAAGACAACGTATTGATTTTCTCGCATCTGTACGCATTCAGGACCGTGAATATGAAATTCTGGTCAAAGACATTTCCATCAAAGGCATGAAGCTACAAACCCGGTATAAGGGACTATATTTGCCAATTGGTCAAAAAGTGACCATTCACATCCCCTTTATCGCGGATGTCGAAGCCATTGTAAGCTGGCATGATGAAGAAACACATGGTTTGATTTTCAACAACTGCCCACCAGTTATGCGCCAGTTTGTTGAAAGTATCCTCCCCGTTGGGGATCATATTGAGAAGACGTTCAAGACTGAATCACATTCATTACAAACGACGTCCGAAAACGAATTACATTTTTATCGTGATTGAATAGTCGTTCACAAACCTGACGATATTCATCCATATCCATAAGCTTCAGGATCAGCAGGCAATCGCTTTCTCCTGTAATACCATAAGCTTGCGTCACAGAAATTTCCTGTCTTAATCTTTCGTGTAAAACGGCCTGTGCCTGTGCACCGTGTCGATCCAAATCGACCTCAACCACCGCAATCAGATTGCGCCCCAAGACTTTATCATCAATTATCGCCACCGTTTTCTTAATCACGCCTGTGCGTTTAAGCCTTTGAACCCGGCGCAAACAACTGCTGGGCGACAGGTTCACCTGTTCCGCCAATGCTGCATTTGTCACATCTGCATTCTTTTGCAAAATCGTGACAATATTTCGATCAATCTTATCCATGCAATATTATTGCATAAATTTGCAATATTTGACCACATATTGATTCAATTTTATTCTAAGGTCAGAGCCTTCTTATTGATCTAAGGATAAAATTATGAAAGCACTGTTCAACTGGGTCAAAAAACCATTTTGTGACAGCCTCACCCTTTATTGGGAGCTGCTAAAAGTCATGGTGCCGATTATGATACTGGTCCGTATCGCCGTTGAATTCGGCCTGATTGAGTATGTGAGCATCGTTTTCACCCCATTTATGGACCTTGTTGGCTTGCCACCGGAAGCGGGTATCGTCTGGACAACAGCCATGCTCGTCAATATTTATGCCGGTATGGTCGCCCTTGTCGCCCTGTTGCCCGAAGCCCCCATGAGCGTTGCCCAAATTACGGTCTTGGGAACCATGATCCTGATTGCACACAGCCTGCCGATCGAACAACGTATTGTCCAAAAATCCGGACCCAGCCTGATTGCCACCACAGCACTACGCATTGTCGGTGCCATGACACTGGGGGCAATTCTGAACGCGATTTATACATCCTTTGATATGTTACAGGAAAATGGCGTCATCTCATGGTTACCAAGCACTCAAGCTGATGCCAGTTGGCAACAATGGGCCGTAGACAGTGTTATCTCCCTCTTCTCCATCTTCTGGATCATCTTTGCTCTTGTCCTCTTATTAAAAATACTGGACCTATTGAAAGTAACGGATCTGATTTCCAAGGCGCTTTCCCCTCTTCTCGGATTAATGGGGATCAGTTCCAATGCTATTCCTGTAACGATGATTGGTGTTATGTTGGGCCTTGGATATGGGGGGGCGTTAATCCTGCGCGAAGCCAAGGAAGGCAAAATGTCTTCACAAGATATCTTCCTCTCCCTCAGCTTCATGTGCCTGTTTCACAGCGCGTTGGAAGATACTATACTCATCCTTGCCCTTGGGGCGGACCTGAGCGGTATTCTCTTTGCCCGCCTGTTATTTGCCTTCCTCGTTTTGCTTGTTTTGAGCAAGTTAATCAAAAGCCTTCCCCAACCTGTATTTGAGAGATTTTTATTTTCAAAAAGCTAGGGTATGCATCCGTTCAGTGTTATGTTCCTCGAAGTGGGCGCATATAAAAACAAAGGATCGGGTGTGAAAAAGTACGAGTTTCAGGATATCGATATTCTGATTGCGGACCAGAATCAACTGGTCCGCAGCGGATTAAAAGGTATTTTGAATCAATCCGGTTTTCGCAAAATACATAATGCGGGCGACCTTGATCAAATGATCGAACACATTGTGGTCAAATGCCCGGATTTACTGCTCTGTGATATCAGCCTGCCCGGCGGTGATGTCTGTGAAGCCGTACGGGAATTGCGTCACAATCAGTGCGGGAACAACCCCTTTTGCTCCATCATTCTGTTTATTGACGAAGCCAATGAAAGCACCGTGCGGGCAGCCTCGCAAGCAGGGCTGGACGATCTGCAAATCAAACCCGTTGTTGCCCAAAAAGTTCTGGATCGCATTCATTATCTGGTTGCCAAACGCAAACCCTTTGTTGTGACCACAGATTACATCGGCCCGGACAGACGTTCTAGCAAACGCCCCGGTACACAAGACATTCCAACAATGGATGTGCCCAACAGCATTGCTTTAAAAGCAGAAGGCAAGTTTGATCCCCGCAAATTCCAAAAGGATGTGGAAAGCTCATTTTGGAATATCAATGCACAAAAAATAGAACGACATGCCTTCCAAATCGGCTATCTGGTTAATCATATTGTCCCAGCCTATCAGGCCGGGCAATTCAACAAAGAAAGCCTCGGTATGGCGCAACGCCTTGTTGTTGTTTCAGAAGATATTGCCAAAAGACTGGAAGAAAGTGATTTCGACCATCTGTCTCACTTGGTCGCCACCTTACAAAAAGTTGCCAAATCGTTGTGGGAAAGCGGCACCCTTCCCAAGCGCAAGGATCTGGAACTTTTACCCGAGCTTTCCGCCGCAATTTCAGCAACATTTCATGCGACAAACAACAGTACCGATTTTGCCAGCCAAATTGTTTCCTCTGTGCAAAAGAACTACAAATAAACATGACCATCGGACTATAAATCTATCGACGCTTGCCCCTTTACAGGATAAGTATGCGCCATGAACACACAAACAGACCTCGAAATATTCCTCGTCACGGTTCCGGGCCTTGAACCCGCCCTGAAATCAGAAGCCGTGGAAAAAGGATTTAAAAAACCGGTAAGTGCCAAAGGCGGCGTCACTGTCAAAGGAAGCTGGCTTGACGTTTGGCGCGCCAATCTGGATTTGCGCGGGGCGAGCAAGATTTTAGTACGCCTCGGTACATTTCGCGCCATGCATTTGGCACAACTGGACAAACGCGCCCGGCGCTTTCCTTGGCAAGATACCTTGCGCAAAGATATCCCGGTCCGCATCGAGGTGACTTGCAAAAAATCAAAAATTTACCATCAAGGCGCGGCGAAACAACGCATTGAAACTGCCATTAAAGAAGAACTCGGCGCCCCGATTTCAGACGATGCTGATTTGTGCATCAAAGTCCGCATCATCGAAGATTTATGTACAATCAGCCTTGATACCTCAGGAACCGGTCTACATAAACGCGGGCACAAAGAAGCCGTCAATAAAGCTCCCATGCGCGAAACTTTAGCGGCCCTTTTATTGCGCCAATGTCAATTCACCGACGAAGAACCCGTCGTCGACCCCATGTGCGGGTCCGGTACATTTGTGATAGAGGCAGGTGAAATTGCCGCCAACCTCGCACCGGGGCGCAGCCGCAGTTTTGCCTTTGAACAGCTTGCAAGTTTTGATGAAACACGTTGGGAAAAGTTAAAAGAAGCACGCGCACAAACATCCCAGAAACCCAAATCTGATATTCGTTTTTACGGGTTCGATCGGGATGGCGGTGCGATAAAAATCAGTCGCGCCAATGCACAACGTTCAGGTATTGACGCATTATGTCATTTTGAAAAACAGGCCATCAGCCATTTAACCGCACCGGATGGACCAACCGGGCTTGTTATTGTCAATCCACCTTACGGTGGGCGCATTGGGGAAACAAAAAAACTGTTTCCGCTTTATAGTGCCTTGGGAAAAACCTTGGCAGACAAATTTAAAGGCTGGCGTGTCGCGATCATTACCAATAACGATGCCTTGGCGAAGGCAACGGACCTACCATTTAAAAAGAGTAAAACATCCTTTTCACATGGCGGCATTCGGGTGACCCTTTTTCAAACCGACCCTTTGGCATAATCCGCTAAAGCAAGCCGAGTTCGCGTAATTCAGACTGCATATCTTCGGGTAACTGATCACCTTCAGAACTGCGTTCATCAATATCGCGTGGGATATCTTTGTCTTCAAAGTACCGCCAACCCTGAAAAGGCTTTTGTGCCTTAAGCTCCGTTCTGACCAAACCGGGTTTCAACATAATCAGGCAATATTTACGCCCCTCATCGTCTATTTCTTCTTCAAAACCAATAATTTCCTGACGCACACGAAACTGTCCTTTAATGACCCAATACAATGATCCCCCGTCCATGAGTTCCTCTTTGCGTTTGGGAGTATTGCGCGTATCGGTAAAAACCATTCCGTAATCCCGCAATTTACGTGCCTGAATACTTTCCAGTTCTTCTATATCTTCCACACGGGCGGCAAGTTTTCGCATATGAATAGTCATTGTTCAATGTCTCTTGTCTGAAGGTTGCCCTTTGTCGCATGTCTGGATCAAAAGGTCCAGCCTAAGCCCGGCCCTTCAACTCACCTCAGAATAGATAAAATAAGTTTGAATAAAACCTCTTATAATATTAGAGTTATTCAAATAAGGGAGAACCAAGTGAAATTAGGTCTATTGCTATCAATTCTGTCTCTATGCTTTACTTCCATCGTTTCCCCATCAGAAACATTGGCAAAAGAGCCGCTAAAAGTCGTTTTTGGTATTTCCCGACCTCCCTTTATCGACAATGATCCTCCCCGTGGTATTTCGTGGGAATTAGCCAATGCCGTATTCAAAAAAATGCAGGTTGAGATCATTCCCTCGTTTTATCCAAACAAACGCATGGAACGTGCTTTAATACAAGGTGATGTTGATATTGCGGTTGAGGTTCAACCCACCCATCCAGACCTTTATTATTCCAATCCTTTTATTTCCTATCGCAACTTTGTCGTTACACGAAAAAGAGAAGATATAACATTTCGCAATTGGCAGGACTTAACGGGATATCGCGTCAATGCATGGCAAGGCGCCTTGTTTCATTTAGGGACTGGTTTTCGCAAAGTTATGAGGGGTTTTAAGCTCTATAAGGAATTTCCCCTGCAAAAAGCTCAAGTGCAACGTTGGCTTCTAGGATCCTTTGACGCCATCATTATTGATGAAACTTTGCTCGCATGGTGGATACAAACAATTCTCCCTTCCTTAAATGAGGCAGAACGTAATCAATTGGACCTTAATTTTACCTATGCCCCTGTCCCTCAAAACAATGAGCTTTGGTGGTACGTGGGTTTTCGCGATCCCAAACTGCGCGATACATTCAACATTCACTTGCAATCTATCCAGCAGAACGGTGATTACGCCCGCATAAGGGAACAGTACAAGCTCCCGACTCATTGATTAGAATGCTTATCTTCAAGAACCATAAGCACATGACAAAATAGTTGCCTAGTCAATTATTCCTATGGCATGCTGAGAGACAGTGAAAATAATAAAATTTCAGACGTCACGTCCACCTGAAGTGGAACTCATCCCCCCGCCTTTTCAGGTTGGCCCGACAAAGCATTACAGGGCAATCTATGAATATTTTTTCAAATATTAAAGGCGATTTTTATGGTGGTATAACCGCTGCTGTTGTTGCGCTGCCTCTGGCTCTTGCTTTTGGCGTGGCCTCCGGTGCCGGACCGCTTGCCGGATTATGGGGCGCAATCCTCGTTGGTTTTTTTGCCTCTGTGTTTGGTGGAACGCCGTCTCAAGTCTCTGGTCCTACAGGCCCCATGACTGTTGTGATGGCCGCCGTGATTATGCAATATGCAAACGATCCGGTTATGGCCTTTAGCGTTGTCATCATGGGTGGGGTTTTGCAAATTTTGTTTGGCATATTCCGGTTGGGAAGCCTTATCTCGCTTGTGCCTTATACGGTTATTTCCGGTTTTATGTCCGGTATCGGCTGTATCATTATTATTTTGCAAACCGCTCCTTTGTTGGGGCACGATATTCCCAAGGGCGGTACCGTCGGCGCCTTAAGCGCCTTGTCCGACATGCTTTCGCATATAAACAACGATGCTTTAATCGTCGGTTTATTATCTTTGGCCTTAATGGTTATCTGGCCCAAACGGCTTAGTCACTTTTTACCCGCCCCTTTGCTGTCCCTGATTGTTGGCACCCTATGTGTTTTAACAGTCCTGCCCAATGCGCCCATCATTGGGGATATCCCCACCGGATTTCCTGAAATTCACATCCCGACAATATCATATGGCGACTTAAGCGATATGTTGGGGTCCGCCCTCATTCTTGCCTTGCTCGGATCCATCGACAGCTTGCTAACATCACTTATTGCCGATAGCCTGACAAAAAAGCCGCATAATTCCAATCGTGAATTAATCGGTCAAGGTATCGGCAATGCAATCGCCGGACTGTTCGGTGCCATTCCCGGTGCCGGGGCAACCATGCGAACGGTCATCAATATCCGGGCCGGCGGCAAGACCCCATTATCCGGGATTGTCCATGCCCTTATTCTGTTTGCGATGGTTATGGGACTTGGCCCACTGGCGGAAAAAATACCACACGCCGTTCTTGCCGGAATTTTGATGAAAGTTGGTTGGGATATTATCGACTGGAATTACCTGCAATTGATTAGGACAGCACCACGCAAGGGGGTTGTCCATATGTTGCTGGTCTTGTTCCTGACCGTTTTTGTCGATCTGATTATTGCTGTCGGTGCCGGGTTGGTTTTGGCCAGCTTAACATTCGTCAAACATATGGCTGACCTTCAAGCCAAAGGGGTGCAACGGTTTCAGGGGGGGAATAATGACGAAGACCAGTCTATGATCCGCCTGAGTACGGAAGAAAAAACAGCCTTGCAAAACCTATCGCATTTCTTGGTGTTTTATCACTTTGACGGCCCGCTGAGCTTCGCTGCAGCCAAAACCGCTTTTGCCAAACTCAATGGTGATCATAAATCGAAAATCATACTCTTTGATTTTTCCAGCACGACTTATATCGATACAACCGCCGCCCTGACTTTAAAGGAAGCCATACAGACTCTCTCTCAAGACGACAGCGAAGTCGCCATTTGCGGGTTATTGCCCGATATTGCAATCTCGCTTAACGGATTAAACGTACTTAAATCAGTAAAGAGTCAGAATATTTTTCAAGACAGAAAGACCGCCTTACTGGAATTCGCCCAAAGAGATTTAAATACAGAAGCTAAATCAAACCAATAACCAGACCAATAAGGCCACCGAACACGCCGCCCCAAACAACCAGCCACCCCAGGTGTTTACGGATCATATCCTGTACGATGTCTTTCACATTTTGCGGTGTCAGTTCGTTTAAACGGTTGTCGATAATAACTTCAACCTTTGCCACCAACGCAGCTGTTACATCTTGTGTGCTGGTCCCTTTGGTTGAATTTTCAGCAAGTTCGCCGACAATATTTTGAAGCTTCTGGGTTACAGGTTCACGCAAAGGTTCCAAGGCTTTGCGCCCCCCCACCATCGACAACATCCCACCCAGTGATGAACCTTCGATTGCCTCTGTCAAACCATTAAACACCCGGTCAAAATCGATTTTTTCGACAATAGACGACCCCATAGACTCGCTGTTTTGCAGGAAAAACCGTTCAATATGTTCGTGGGAGAAAAATTCTTCAACAATAAGTTTTTTGATCCCGGCTTTGAAATCTTCAAACCGACTGGGGATCACACCTGAACCATACAAAAACGGGATTTTTTCAAACAGCATATGAACGGCAAGCCAGTTCGTAATCCCACCGGATAGCGCAAAAAGACCGACCGTGAAAAACAGATCACCATGTACGGGTAGAAAATAGCCGATCACACAGAATAACAATGCAACCAGATTGGTCATTGCGGATTTGTTCATGTACGCCCCATATGCTGTAACAGGCGCACATGAACTGTTTATCCGATTAACAGCGTGCGCCCAATGCCAATGATACCTTGGATGCAGGTGCGCGACCAATCACATTACTGATGAAGCGTCCTGCCTCGCACAATTTATCCAAATCGACGCCGGTTTCAATACCCAATCCGTTTAACATGTAAACAACATCTTCCGTCGCCACATTACCAGAGGCCCCTTTGGCATAAGGGCAGCCGCCCAATCCGGCAACAGACGAGTCCACGACCGACACACCCATTTCAAGGGCTGCGTAGATATTTGCCAACGCCTGCCCATACGTATCATGGAAGTGAACAGCCAGTTTTTCCATCGGGACAACCGCACTAACGGCCTTTAACATATCCTGAACCTTGCCCGGTGTCCCCACCCCGACCGTATCGCCAAGCGAGATTTCATAGCAGCCCATTTCATAGAGCTTGGCCGCAACGTCTGCCACTTTTTCCGGGGAAATATCGCCTTCATACGGACAACCGACCACACAGGAAACATATCCCCGCACCGCAATGTTTTTTTCTTTTGCCGCAGCCATGATCGGTTCAAAACGGGCAAGGCTTTCTGCAATCGAACAATTAATGTTCTTTTGTGAAAAACTTTCAGATGCCGCCCCAAAAATGGCAACCTCTTGTGCGTTCACCGCCATCGCCCCTTCAAACCCCTTCATATTTGGGGTTAAAACCGGATAGGATACGCCCGCCTTGCGGGTAATCGTTTTCATAATTTCTGCACTATCGCCCATCTGCGGTACCCACTTGGGCGAGACAAAGCTGCCCGCCTCAACCACGGGAAGCCCCGCATCCGCAAGACGATGGATCAATTCGACCTTAGCATCCGTCGGTACAATTTCTTTTTCGTTTTGCAGACCGTCGCGTGGACCGACATCGACAATCTTGACTTTTTTGGGTAAAGCCATTGTTTTCTCCCTAAATAAAGGCCCCCTGCTGAGACACAGGGGGACACTTTACAGTTATTAGAGTAATTTTAAACAAGATTTATTCACTGTCGATTTTCAACAGCTCGACACCTTCTTCAAGCTGATCACCGGCATTAAAAAAGATATCGACAACCACACCGTCCATCGGGGCAGAAATGGTATGTTCCATCTTCATGGCTTCAAGGATCATCAGGTTATCACCTTCTTTGACTTCCTGATCTTTTTCCACCAAAACAGCAACCACTTTACCCGGCATGGGCGAGGTCAAGGAACCGCTTGCTTCATTCATCCCTTCGGCCGCAGCTAATGGATCAAACAGTTTCAGCGCATGGGCTTGACCATGTACCAGAATTTCCAGCCCATCGCCATGACGGACCACGGTTGCCTTCATCCGACGACCACCCAGATCAGCCAGTAAGTCCCCGTTTTCATCACGCACACCACGCACCATAACATCGGCACCCGGTAATTCCATTAGGTAGCCTTCGTCGCGGTAATGACAGGTCACGGTGATGATATCTTCGCCATTGATGAAATACAGTTCGTGATGGTTATCATCATTCATACGGAAACCGCTGGTGCTGTTCCACGGACTAAACGGATCGCCAGACCAATCAGCATGAGACTGCGCTTCTTCATCACGACTGATAAAGACATCCAGACACGCCAGTGCCAAAGCATCATCGGTGATATTTTCACGATCCGGGAACAAATCACTTTCGTGTTTTGCAATAAATCCCGTATCCACATCAAAATTAACAAATGCAGGATGTGCAGCAACCGTTGCCAAAAATTCAATATTCGTTGTGACACCAACGACCTGATATTCGTTCAAGGCTTTACGCAAATGACGCAAGGCCCCTTCGCGTGTATTGGCCCAAACGATCAGTTTGGAAATCATCGGGTCATAGTGAATAGACACTTCATCCCCTTCACGCACACCAGTATCAATCCGCACATGCGCACTTTCTTGTGGCGGGCGCAGGTGTTTTAACTTCCCGGTTGCCGGAAGAAAATCATTATCCGGGTCTTCGGCATAAACGCGCACTTCAATCGCATGACCGTTGATCGTCAAATCATCCTGTTTGCGCGGCAGATTTTGACCCGCAGCCACCCGCAATTGCCATTCCACAAGGTCTTCGCCGGTGATCATTTCCGTAACCGGATGTTCCACCTGCAAGCGGGTGTTCATTTCCATAAAATAGAAAGACCCGTCTTCATCCAGCAAGAATTCGACCGTTCCGGCCCCTTCATATCCAATGGCACGGGCCGCATTACAGGCGGCTTCCCCCATTTTGCTACGCAGGTCTTGCGCCATCATCGGGGCGGGGGCTTCTTCAAATACTTTTTGGTGACGACGTTGAACCGAACAATCGCGTTCAAACAAATAGACCACATTGTCATGTTGATCGGCAAAGACTTGAATTTCCACATGGCGTGGCTTTGTCAGGTATTTTTCAATCAACATATGATCATCGCCAAAGCCTTTCATAGCTTCGCGTTTGGCCGCATCATAGGCCGCAGACATTTCATCTGCATTCCAGACGACCCGCATGCCTTTTCCGCCGCCACCGGCAGACGCTTTCAAGATGACAGGATAACCGATTTTTTCGGCTTCACTCAGCATCAATTCCACGCTTTGTTCTTCACCGTGGAAACCCGGCACCAACGGAACATTGGCATTTTCCATAATCTTTTTGGCTTCGGATTTGGACCCCATTGCCTCAATCGCGCCGACAGGCGGGCCAATAAAGGTAATGTCATTTTCCGCCAAGGCACGACAAAAGGCCGCATTTTCCGACAGGAAGCCATAGCCCGGATGCACGGCTTGCGCCCCGGATTTTTTACAGACATCAATAATTTTATCGTAACATAGATAACTTTCCGCTGCGGCTGATCCGCCGATATGAAAAGCTTCGTCCGCCATTGCCACATGCATGGCACCGGCATCGGCATCGGAATAAACCGCAACCGTCTTCACGCCCATCCGGCGCGCCGTTTTAATGACACGGCAAGCAATCTCGCCACGGTTTGCAATCAGAATTTTATTAAACATCGTTCTTACCCCTCGACCCAAGCTGGTTTTCGTTTTTCCAGAAAAGCGCTCAAGCCTTCTTTTCCTTCATCGGACGCGCGTTGTTTGGCAATACGTTCAGCCGTGTCTTTAATCACCGCCTCATCGACCGGACGATTATAAACGGCAAAAATCAGATCCTTACAGGCCGCAACAGAATTCGGCCCGGCAATCATCAGGCTGGCAATCAGGTCTTCGACCGCACCGTCCAGCTCGTCTTCATTCACCACACGGTGCAGCAAGCCAAAACGCAAAGCTTCATCGGCCTTGAACCGTTCCGCCGTCAACATATAACGACGCGACGCACGCTGCCCCATTGCATTGACCACATAAGGGGAAATGACCGCCGGGATCAGTCCCAGTTTCACCTCGGACAGGCAAAAACTTGCCCGTTCCGTCCCCACAGCCATGTCACACGCGGCAACAAGTCCGACACCACCGCCAAACGCCGCGCCTTGAACACGGGCAATCGTCGGTTTGGACAGGAAATTCAGTGTTTGCAGCAAACCGCCCAGCCCCATCGCATCGCTGAAGTTTTCTTCATAAGAATACCCCGCCATGCGTTTCATCCAGTTCAGGTCCGCCCCGGCACTGAAGCTTTTGCCCTCTGCCGCCAAGACGACTACACGAACCGCATCGTTGGCATCCAGTTCTTTCAGCTTCAACGTCAGGTCTGCAATCATCGCATCGTCAAACGCGTTATGCATATCCCCGCGCGTCATGGTCAGTGTCGCCACACCGCGCGCGTCGATTTCGATTTTTGAAGTTTCGCTCATTGATCCATCGTCCCCTTACATCCGGAACACGCCGAACTTCGTCGGCTCAATCGGTTTGTTCAGGGCCGCAGACAGGGACAAGCCCAACATCATGCGTGTATCGACTGGGTCAAAAATACCATCATCCCACAGACGCGCAGATGCGTAATACGGGTGACCTTCTTTTTCGTATTTTTCCAAGATTGGTTTTTTGAAATCCGCTTCGGCCTCAACAGACCATTCTTCGCCTTTACGCTCCATCCCATCACGCTTGATAGTCGACAGAACGCCAGCGGCCTGTTCGCCACCCATCACGGAAATACGCGAATTCGGCCACATAAACATAAAGTTCGGAGAATATCCCCGACCACACATGGCGTAGTTGCCGGCCCCGAAAGACCCGCCAATCACACAGGTGATTTTTGGCACATTCGCACACGCCGTCGCCGTCACCATCTTGGCACCATGTTTGGCAATGCCTTCTGCCTCGTACTTACGACCAACCATGAAGCCGGTAATATTTTGCAAGTACAACAGCGGAATACCACGTTGGGCACACAATTCAATAAAGTGAGCGCCTTTTTGCGCACTTTCGGAGAACAAAATACCGTTGTTCGCCACAATCCCGACCGGATAGCCATATAAATGGGCAAAACCACATACAAGTGTTGTACCGTACAGCGCCTTAAATTCATCAAAACGCGACCCATCCACAATACGGGCAATGACTTCACGGATATCAAACGGTTTTTTGGTATCTGCCGGAATAATACCGTACAGTTCCTTGGCATCATAAAGCGGTTCTTCCGGCTCACGAATATCCAGATTTGGATTTTTCACACGGTTCAGGTTACGCACAACCTGACGCGCCAAGGCAAGGGCATGCCCGTCATCTTGCGCGTAATGATCAGCAACACCGGATGTTTTACAGTGAACATCCGCACCACCCAAATCTTCGGCACTTACAACCTCGCCTGTTGCGGCTTTCACCAACGGTGGGCCGCCCAAAAAGATTGTGCCTTGTTCTTTAACAATAATGCTTTCATCGGACATGGCAGGCACATATGCCCCACCCGCCGTACAGGATCCATGAACGACCGCAACTTGCGGGATATTCTGGCCGGACATATTGGCTTGGTTATAGAAAATACGACCAAAATGATCCCGGTCCGGGAAAACTTCGTCCTGGCGCGGCAGGTTCGCCCCGCCAGATTCCACCAGATAGACACAAGGCAGATTGTTCTGCATCGCGATTTCTTGAGCGCGCAAGTGCTTCTTCACCGTGATCGGGTAATAAGACCCGCCTTTGACCGTCGGGTCATTGGCGACGATCATACATTCCTGACCTTCGATACGACCGATCCCGGTAATCACGCCACCGGCGGCAATGGTGCCGTCTTCGGGATACATTTCCCACCCGGCAAGCTGGGACAGCTCCAAAAACGGTGAGCCCACATCCAGCAGACGGCGAATACGTTCGCGCGCCAGCAACTTACCGCGGCGAATATGGCGTTCATTTGCCGTTACCCCGCCGCCTTGTTTTACGGTCTTAATTACGTTGCGAAGATCATCGACCTGCTTTTGCATGGCCTCGGCATTTGCCTTGAAATCTTCGGAACGGGTGTTAATTGAACTTTTCAGGACGCTCATAAATTATCCCCATTTCCCTGTTTTAAGCCAGTCGCGTACCATTGGCAGACGGTCCCAACCCCAAAAATCCTCACCATCCACACGGATGAAAGGAGAGCCGAAAACGCCACTGTCAATAGCAGCCTGACCTTCTTCGATTAATCTTTGTTTGGCCTCAGATGAGGTCACAGCTTTGATAAATTCTTCACGATCGATACCGCACTCGGCGGCAACATCTGCGGTTTCTTCCACCTCCCACATGGGGCGGCCATCTGCAAAATAAGCCTTGTACGCCGCTTTTGCGAATTTGTGTGCGCTCAAGGTCTTCCCTTGATCTTTCAACCAGTAAAACCCACGCGGTGCCGCCAAAATCGCAGCCGGGAATTTTTCCGGCATATGCCAAGGCGTGCCTGTATAAGCGCTTATACGTTCCCAATCTTTGACACAATAGGGACCTTTTAGCGGCACTTCCATAAAGGGGCGAGAGCCTGTGGTTTTAAAAGCGGGACCCAGCATAAAAGGTTTCCAGAGAACCTCGCGGTCAAATTCCGCACCGAGCGCATCAATCTCCTGCGCTGCGAAATAGCCGTACGGGCTGCCAAATTCAAAATAAAATTCAATCGGGCCTTTGGTCATATTTACCATCCCCCTGTTTTCAACCATTCTTCGATTTGGTCTTTGCGATCATTACCCCAGAAGGGTTCTGCGTCAACGATGATAAAGGGGGCACCAAACACGCCCTTTTCAATTGCTTGTGCTGTTTCGTCTTTTAAGCGCGCCTTAACTTGCGGGTCTTGGCACCCTTCAATCAGTTTATCCGGATCAACGCCAACCTGAATTGCCAAGCGGGCAACATCTTCATGTGTAGTTGGAGCAATTCCATCTTCGAAATAACGGGCAAATACCGCGTGTGCAAAGTCGAAGATCACCTCATTATGATGGTCTTCCAACCAGTAAAATGCCCGCGACACCGCTAATGAGATATAAGGAAACTCTTTTGGAACAACGGCTTGGCGACCTAGTAGACGTGCTGTTCGCAGAAAATCACGTTCCCCATAAGGGCCGCGAAGCGGTTGATGAAACAGCGGACGCATACCTGTCTCTTGAAAGGCAATGCCCAACATAATCGGGTGCCAAACCACCAGACGACCATATTTTTCGGCCAGCTCATTAATCCATGTGCTGGTCAAATAGGCATAAGGTGAAGAGAAATCGAAATAAAAATCGATCGGGCGCGGGTCCACTGTTTTCATCTCCGTTCCCTCATCCTCAACCGTTGATCACAGCACGGCTGATGACAATTTTCTGAACTTCACTGGTACCTTCGTAGATTTGGCAAATCCGAACATCACGATAGTATTTTTCCACCGGAAATTCGGATGAATACCCATAACCACCAAAGATTTGAATAGCATCTGAACACACACGTTCCGCCATTTCAGAAGCAAAAACTTTTGCCATAGAGGCTTCTTTCAGACACGGCTGATCCGCATCCTTCAGGCTTGCGGCATGTAAAACCATCTGACGGGCCGCATGTACCTGCGTTGCCATATCTGCCAGTTTAAAAGCAATTGCCTGATGTTCGCTGATCGGTTTACCAAACGCTTCGCGTTCTTTGGCATATTCAACAGCGGCATCCAACGCCGCACGTGCCATACCGACACATTGTGACGCAATCCCGATGCGACCACTTTCCAGATTGGACAGGGCGATTTTATAGCCCATGCCTTCTTCCCCTAAGAGGTTTTCAGCCGGAATACGCATATCTTCAAAAACGATTTGTGCGGTATCCGATGCCTTCTGTCCCATCTTGTGTTCAAGGCTGGAAACGATATAACCGGGTGTATCTGTCGGCACGATAAAGGCAGAAATTCCCTTCCCGCCTTTGTCCGGATCCGTTACGGCAAATGCAATGAGCGTATCGCCAATTTTACCAGAGGTAATAAATTGCTTGGTTCCGTTCAGTACATAATGATCACCATCACGCTTTGCCCGACACTTCAAGGCAGAGGCGTCAGACCCCGTATGAGGCTCAGTTAAAGCAAAACATCCAAGCTTCTCCCCCGCGACCATCGGGGCGAGGAATTTTTCTTTTTGCTCGTTATTGCCAAACTTTAAAATCGGCCCATAACCCACTGAATTATGGACAGAAAGAACCGTACTTAAAGCGCCATCTCCGGCAGCAATTTCTTCAAGTGCCAGTGCAAGTCCAACGTAACCGATTTCCGATCCGCCGACCTCGGCCGGGGCAACCATCCCCATCAGGCCAAGCTCTGCCATCTCGGCAAAAATCTCGGGTGGGAAGGCCTCATTGGCCTCCCACTCACGAGCATTCGGGGCAATGCGATCTTGGGCGAAATTACGCACCATATCGCGGATCAATGTTTGTTCTTCATTCAGAATCATTTGATTGACTCTATTCCCACAGGTTCATTACTGATGTTATGCGATGCGTTCAAAGGCCATAGCGGTTGCTTCACCACCGCCAATGCACAAGGAAGCTACCCCTTTGGTCTTGCCGTATTTTTCAAGGGCTGCCAGCAAGGTCACAATCACACGTGCACCGGATGCACCGATCGGGTGACCCAAGGCACAGGCCCCACCATGTACGTTGACTTTGTCCGCATCCAGTTCAAGATCACGAATGGCCGCCATTGTCACAACGGCAAAGGCTTCGTTGATTTCCCAAAGATCCACGTCATCCTTGGACCAACCAATTTTAGACAACAAATCCTTCATGGCAAAAACCGGTGCTGTTGTGAACAGGTTCGGTTCCTGTGCATGGGTTGAATGCCCCACAACACGCGCCAATGGTTTCAGACCCCGTTTCTCCGCCTCAGACTGGCGCATCATCACCAATGCTGCCGCACCATCTGAAATAGAAGATGAATTTGCCGCCGTTACTGTGCCGTCTTTGGCAAAAGCCGGACGCAGTGTCGGGATTTTTTCCGGCATGGCCTTGCCCGGTTGCTCGTCAATTTCAACAACCTTTTCGCCTTTACGGGACTTAATTGTAACCGGGGTAATCTCGCCTTTGAAGGAACCATCTTGAATGGCCGCATTGGCCCGGCTTAACGAACGAATGGCAAAATCATCCTGTTCTTCGCGGGTGAACTGATAGGACTGCGCACATTCTTCAGCAAACGTCCCCATCAAACGACCTTTGTCATAGGCATCTTCCAGACCGTCAAGGAACATATGGTCTTTGACTTCACCATGACCCAGACGCATCCCGCCACGTGCCTTGGGCAACAGATAAGGCGCATTTGTCATGCTTTCCATACCACCGGCAACCATTACGTCATTGACGCCAGCTTTCAGCAGGTCGTGGGCCATCATGGCGGCTTTCATGCCGGACCCACACATCTTGTTGATCGTGGTACAGCCTGTTTTCAACTCCAGACCTGCACCTAGGGCAGCTTGGCGCGCAGGGGCTTGACCTTGGCCTGCACCCAAAACGTTCCCGAAGATCACTTCGCCCACGTCTTTTGCATCCACGCCGGAACGCTCGACAGCCGCCTTGATGGCCTGTGCACCCAGCTCAGACGCCACCAATTCGGAAAAATCGCCTTGCATCCCGCCCATAGGTGTACGCGCAGAACCGACAATGACAATAGGATCGTTTGACATGTTGAGTATTCTCCAGATTATTTAGTTTCGTTAAACAGTTCACGACCGATCAGCATACGGCGGATTTCGCTTGTCCCTGCACCAATTTCGTACAGTTTTGCATCACGCAGCAGGCGACCTGTCGGATATTCGTTGATGTAGCCATTGCCACCCAGAATTTGAATAGCATCCAAGGCCATTTGTGTGGCTTTTTCAGCAGAATAAAGAATAACACCCGCGGCATCTTTACGGGTGGTTTCCCCACGCGAACAAGCCGCCCCAACCGCATAGACATAAGCACGACACGCATTCATGGTGGAATACATATCGGCAACCTTGCCCTGAATGAGCTGGAATTCACCGATTGACTGGTTAAATTGCTTGCGCTCGTGGATATAAGGCACAACCACATCCATACACGCCATCATAATCCCTGTCGGACCACCGGCCAGAACGGCACGTTCATAATCCAGACCGGACATCAAAACGCGAACACCCTTATGTAATTCACCGAGAATGTTTTCTTCCGGCACTTCGCAATCCTGGAACACCAGCTCGCAAGTGTTTGATCCGCGCATACCGAGTTTGTCGAGTTTTTGCGCGGTTGAAAAGCCTTTGAAACCTTTTTCGATGATAAAGGCGGTAATCCCTTTCGGGCCTGCATCCATGTCAGTTTTGGCGTAAACAACCAGTGTATCGGCATCAGGGCCGTTGGTGATCCACATTTTATTCCCGTTGAGAATAAAACGATCCCCTTTCTTTTCCGCCTTCAAACGCATAGAAACCACGTCAGACCCCGCGCCCGGCTCAGACATTGCCAAGGCACCGATATGTTCACCGGAGATCAGCTTAGGAAGGTATTTCTTTTTTTGTTCTTCATTTCCGTTGCGACTGATTTGGTTCACACACAAGTTGGAATGTGCGCCGTATGACAAACCGATGGAGGCAGAAGCCCGGCTGATTTCTTCCATCGCAATGATATGTTCCAGATATCCCAGACCTGCCCCGCCGTACTCTTCATCAACCGTAATCCCCAGTAGACCCAACTCACCAAAACGCGGCCACATATGATTAGGGAAAGAGTTTTCCAAATCAGTTTTTTCTGCGATTGGTGCAATTTCTTCCTGTGCAAACGAACGAACCGTATCGCGGATCATGTCTGCCGTTTCACCAAGATTAAAGTTTAAAGACGGATACTCTACAAAGCTCATTGCTCTTTCCCATTTCCCTGAGAGTTAAAAATAACCGACAGCGCATTCTTTCAACGCTTTGGCGCCAGTTGTTCCCTGTTTAAATCTGCCTCAAAAGTAATTAACGTTTACGTAAACGTCAACTTAAATTTAGAGATTTTTGCTTTACAACGCAAAACCTGCAAACAAACGCCATGAAAGAAGATATAAAAACAGCTACTTTTGGTGGTTTGTTTTCGCAAGATAATCAAAGACTTCCTTACTAAACAAATCAATTAACCATATGTAAAAAATGGTTAATTGACGCCGTTGGCGAATTTTTTGCTTGTGTTTTTAGTTGTATTCAAACAGCAAGATCCCCACTTAGATTAACATGGCAAAGCATCTGACATGGATAAAACTGTTTGCATTTGCCCTACTATACATATGTATTTGGGCAAATGTTTCGCCTGCACAAGCCTTTTGTCCAGAACGCATCGGCTACATCGAAAAAAATGTACTGAGTAAATTAACTCTACCCATTATCCGCAAAGTTTATGAAGACCTTGGCTGTTCTTCAAAGTTTATCGCATTGCCGGGACGCCGCGCTTTGTCTTCCTTTAACCAAGGGCAAATTGATGCAGAAGTCTTTCGCCTTGCTCTTGTCGAAAAAAAATACCAACGAGCGTTTTTACGTTCACAAAATCCCGTTCTTCAACTTTATAGCTATCTTTGGGTCACTCCAGACTATCAAGAAACAGATCAACGACCATTGGGATATGTAAAAGGGATATTATGGGAAGAAAATTACGTTAAAGGAAAAAGATTTTCCGCATTTCATAATACCACCAGTCTTTTAAAAGCTTATAACAGTGGAAAAATTGCAGGCTTTCTGGCGAGTGGGACAGCTATACGCTCGAAAAAAAACACCCTTTCGCCACCACCCATTCCTTTTCAACAAGTCCATAACGCCCCCTTATATCATTATACACAAGAAGGATATGACAAGTTTATCATCCTGTTTGACAAGTACCTTGAACAACACAAGCCCTTTGCCGAAGTAAGTGCAAAGATGCGTTTCTCAACTCAATCTAAAAAAATGCAGGTGCCTTCTGAAGATTCACGCCTCATCACCAACTAAGCCGACACAGCCATCAAGGTTTGAATCGCTGTCGCACATTGCGTCTCGATCCCATCGCGAACACCGAAGACATCAATTTCCGTCACGGTCAGTGTGCGCCCGGCTTTTACAACGCGTCCGACCCCTTTCAGAAAATCACCGGCACCGGGGGCGATAATATTCAATTTATATTCGACCGTTAACATGGCTTGACCTTCTGGCAGCAAGCTAAACCCGGCAAACCCACCAGACACATCCGCGAGTGAACCGATTACCCCGCCATGAAAATAGCCATGATGTTGGTCCAACTCTGGCTTAAAGGGCAGATGAAGTTCGCAATAACCGGGGCGTAATTCTGCAATTTCAACACCAAGATATTTCATAAACCCCTGCGTATCGAATGCCTTTTGAACCAGCTCTACATAATTCTCGCTTTTGGGTATTAAATTCATAATGCGGGCCTTCCTTTCTGCTTTATTGCGAGGCGTCTTCCTACACAGTCAAATATTTTTGACCTGCTGCAAGGATGTGATCAGGGAAAGGAACAGCACGCCTTTCCTGACGGTCCATATGAACACCGAACAATTCGCAGCTTGCCGCACCCTCACCACTCACGCTATGGGTCATCTCATGGATCAGTTTGAATTTTCGTCCGTCCAGCAACACGAGCTTGGTGTGAATTTCAACACAATCACCGGGCATCAATTCGCGCTTATAGGTCACATGATGATCAACCGCAGCCACACCGGCCTGACATTCCTCAAAATAATGATTGGTCAATCCAAGCATGGATAAAAAAGTCCAGGCAGCATCATCAAATTTCGCCATATAGTGACGGACATTCAAATGCCCCATATGGTCACATTCCCATTGTTGAACGGTACTGCGATGTGTCAAAGGGGGATTATTGCTGGTAATAACGCTCATTCTCTCACGGTCCATTATCTGTTAACTTTATCAGTTTAGTTAACGTTTACGTAAACGTCAACGCTTCAAAAAAAGAAAAGGGCAGGAACACGTACCCTGCCCGTTTTGAAACAGCTCGTCCTGAGCGTGAATTAATATCGAAAAGAACCAGACGACCCATCACGAATATCGTCCAAAAATTCTTGTACATTTGACCTTAACGCCTGACTTGCATCTTTGACGACATTGGCCGACACCGTGACATCGTTTGCTAATTCACCCGTCTGTGTCGCCGCTTGTGCCACACCATAGATATTATGTGCGACATCTTGCGTCCCGCGTGAGGCTTCTTCCACGTTATGTGCAATCTCACCTGTTGCCGCACTTTGTTCTTCAACAGCAGCGGCAATGGAAGAGGAGTAATCATTCAAACTGGAAATTGTCTTTTCAATGCCGTCAATCGCATCAACAGCACCATTTGTCTGTTGTTGAATTTTTGTAATTTGTTGACTGATTTCTTCCGTCGCTTTTGAGGTTTGTTGTGCAAGATTTTTCACTTCGCTTGCGACAACGGCAAACCCCTTACCTGCCTCACCTGCGCGTGCAGCTTCAATCGTTGCGTTCAGCGCCAACAAATTCGTTTGTTCCGCAATATCATTAATCAGCTTAACAACATTTTCAATCTGCCCGACCTCTTGTGCCAAACTCGCAACAATCCCCGTTGTGGTGTGGGCTTCGACAACGGCTTCTTGTGCTATTTGAGATGATTGTGCAACCTGTTTGGAAATTTCAGAAATCGACGCGCTTAACTCCGACCCCGCTGTCGCAACAGCGTCTACATTTGCAGTCGCCTGTTGCGTAGCAGCAGAAACAGCCTGACTTTGCGCACTGGTTTGATCCGCCGCAGACGACATTTGCGTCGCTGTCTGTTCCAGATTATTCAAAACTTCAGAAATCTGTTTCATACTGCCCTTCACACGTCCTTCCAAATTATCCGCAATTTGAAAGAGTGCTTCTTGTCGTTCAACGGCAGCACGTTTTTCTTGTTCTTCCTGTTCACGTTCCAGACGCAGTTTATCAATTGCATTATCTTTAAAGACTTGAACCGCGCTGGCCATTTCGCCCAGTTCATCGCGACGGTCCTGTCCCATCACGTCCACATCCAGTTTACCATGCGATAAATCCGTCATGGAATGAGTCATCTGTAAGATATTGCGACAAATGCCGATTACGCCGATTACAACAGCCACACCAACGATAAGAGAGACAATAATTGGAACAATCGCAATCATACGTGATTTGTCATTTTCACTTTTACTATGTTCCAAAATGACATTGTCGTTTTCCAATTGCTTTGCAACAATCGCTTCAACTTCCAATGTTACATTCTGTACATCATTTTGAATTTTTTCTGCAACTGCGTCAAAACTACCCATCATGCGGTTTCCGCCCGCGGGCCCTTCCTTAACATAGGCTGTCGCCATGCGCTTTCCTGTCTCATAAAATGGTGAGAAATCTTCTCCCATCATATGGAAATGGTTAACCAGCTTTTCCATTTTCAAAGATTGGCTGAGTTCCAGAGCCTTTTTCAGGTTTTCATTAAAACTGTTTGCATGTTTTTGGGCTTCGTCAAAACCATCATTTAGGCCATCTTGCCCACGTGTTGCCGAAATATCCGTCAACCATTGCTGAACCTGAATAACGTCGGTGCGCAAACCTTGTGACAAAGCCAACAAAGGTAAAACTTCTTCACCAATTTTTTTAGAAGAGGATTCGATACTTTCAAAAGCATTTGAACTATCATTTGTCACAGAAATCAGCAAAACACTGTTGATCATCAACAGAACCAGCATAAGCACAACGGCGCTAATCAGCTTCAACCGGATTGTCATTTTATTCCTAACACATCGTGAGTTATATTTTTGCCGCAATATACCTTGCGAAAAGCAAACTCAAAATACGCATCACTACTTAGGGATCAGTGTGTTAGGGGGATACTCAACTTTGCTTCTGTTTTAACAATCCAGAACACTGTTCTTCCAGTGTCTCCAACTCAGACAGCATTGCCGTAATGTCCTGTTGTTGCTGGGACAAAGCATCACGGCGACTTTGGATGCGTTTCAAGAAAACTTGCAACTGCATAACTTCTGAACGATCCGTATCATAAAGATCAATCAATTCCTGAATTTCAGATAAAGCGAACCCCAGTCGTTTCCCACGCATGATCAAACGCAAGCGAACACGATCGCGCGATGAATAAATCCGTCGTTGCCCTTCACGGGCCGGTGAGATCAGGCCTTTATCTTCATAAAAGCGGATTGTCCGAGTTGTGATATCAAACTCTTTGGACAAATCTGTGATGCTGTATGTTTTCTGTCTTTTTTCTGTCATAACGCCAAAACATTACTTAACCTTTACGTAAACGTAAATAGTTTTCTTTCAATTCAGAACGCTTCAGACAGATTAACCAAGCAAAAACAGGGCGGCAAGCCCAAGAAAAGCAAAAAAACCGACAACATCAGTCACCGTTGTCAGAAAAACAGATGACGAGATTGCAGGGTCTGCCCCATATCGGTCAAGCGCAACTGGAATTAATGCGCCTGCAAGCCCCGCAACAACCATATTAACGATCATCGCCACTGCAATAACGGATGCCAGGGCCGGGTCACGAAACCAGGCCCAAGTCGCCAGACCAATAAGAATGGCAAAAATCACACCATTCATTGCCCCTACCGCAATTTCCTTCCCGACAACCCGCATGGCATTTGCAGGTGTCAATTCTTTCATGGCAATGGCACGTACAGCAATTGTCAGGGTTTGCGTGCCCGCATTCCCCCCCATCGAGGCTACAATCGGCATAAGAACGGCCAAGGCCACAAGCTGTTCAATGGTCGCACTAAAGAGACCGATCACCATCGAGGCAACAATCGCCGTCCCCAGATTGACAACCAGCCACCAGACACGGGATTTAGCCGCATCCAATGCGGAACTGTAAAATTCATCCTGCGTGACCCCGCCCATACGCATGATATCTTCTTCGTGTTCTTCATCGATAACGTCAACAACGTCATCGATTGTAATCACACCCAACAGACGCCCATTGTCATCAACGACAGGGGCGGAAACCAGATCACGGTCACGGAAGATAAAGGCAACTTCTTCCTGATCGGTTTCAACCGGGATAGTTGTCAATTGTTCTTCCATCAAGTTGCCAACCCGAACCGGACGTTTATTACGCATCAATTGACTGAGCGGCACGGTCCCCAAGGGTTTGTGTTTTGGGTCAACAACAAAAATCTCATAAAAATCTTCCGGCAGGTCCACGTCGCTACGCAGGTAGTCCAGCGTTTCCCCTACCGTCCAGAAAGCCGGCACGGCCACCAAATCGCGCTGCATGAGACGACCGGCGGAATCTTCAGGAAAGGATAAACCTTCCATAAGAACCGCACGTTCCCCATGCGGCATGGCTTCCAGAACTTCTTTCTGGTCTTCTTCATCCAGTTCTTCGATAACGGCCAGCGCATCGTCACTGTCCATCTCGACCAAGGCTTTGGCAACCGTATCGGCGCCAATTTCATAGACGACTTCTTCCAGAATATCCTGATCCAATTCGGACCAGACTTCCGGTTCCAGGTCATCCCCAACAATCTGGAGAACCTTGGTTCGATCTTCTGGTTTGAGCTGCTGCACCACGTCGGCAGCGTCCGCGTAGTGCAGCTCCTCAAACAGGTCTCGAACGGCTTCTTCGTTGCCATCGCGCAAATGGTCGCGAACATCGTTAACATGTTCATCCCCAAGACCAAACGCGTCGCCTTCCTCAATTTCGACTTGAGGCTGGACGCTTTTGTCTTCTTCCATTTGTTGTTCAGGCAACTCAGTCACGCATTCTTACTCCGCTTCACCAGCGTGGATTTGTGCATCCACAACGGCAACTGCACTGACATTCACCACCGCACGTACCGTGGCAGAAGGTGAAAGGATATGCGCCGGTTTCGCAGCCCCCAACAAAATCGGACCGACCGGCAAGCCGTCAGCCGTCATTTTCATCAGGTTATAGGAAATGTTGGCCGCATCAAGGTTTGGCATAATCAACAGGTTCGCCGACCCACGCAAGCGTGAATTGGGGAAAATATTGTTACGAAGCTGTTCAGATAATGCAGAATCAGAATGCATCTCACCTTCGATTTCAAGGCGGGGATCGCGTTCCAACACCATTTCACGCACACGGCGCATTTTTAGGGATGAAACAGAATCACGGTTCCCGAAGTTGGAATGAGATACCAACGCCACCTTTGGCTTCATACCAAAACGGCGCACTTCTTCCGCCGCCATCAAGGTGATTTCCGTCAACTCTTCGGCAGTTGGATCATAGTTCACATAGGTGTCACACAGGAACAAAGTATCGTTATCGGTGATTAACAGGTTCATGGCCGCCATAACGGACTTACCTTCACGCAACCCGATAATGTTTCGGACTTCTTCCAAATGTTTGAAGTATCGCCCTGTTGTCCCACACACCATTGCATCGGCATCACCACGGTGCAGCATAATCGCTGCAACGATTGTCGCGCGTGAACGCACAAGACCCAGCGCTGCCTTTGGCGAAACGCCATGACGCCCCATTATGCGATGGTAATAATCCGCATAATTATGGAAGCGCGGATCCCGCATGATCTCGACAACCTCGACATCTTTGTCGAGTTCCAAACGTAACCCCAAGCTTTTGATCTTGTTTTCAATGGCTTCCCGACGACCGATCAGGATCGGCACGGCAATCCCATCATCCACAACGATCTGAACCGCACGCAAGACGCGTTCATCTTCGCCTTCCGCATAAACAATTTTCTTGGGCAAGCGTTTGGCTTGTTCAAACACCGGCTTCATCGTCATGCCGGAACGATAAACAAACTGTGACAGTTTTTCACGATACGCATGGAAATCATGGATCGGACGCGTTGCCACGCCACTATCCATCGCCGCTTTTGCCACGGCCAAAGTCACATTCAAAATCAGGCGAGGATCAAACGGTTTCGGGATCAAATATTCAGGCCCGAAACGTAAATCTTCTTCGCCGTAAGCTTTGGTCACACGTTCATCCGCTTCTGCCATTGTCAGGTCTGCCAAGGCTTCTACACAGGCCATTTTCATTTCCGCATTAATCGTTGTCGCGCCGACATCCAGCGCACCACGGAAAATATAAGGGAAACATAAAACGTTATTTACCTGGTTCGGATAATCCGAACGCCCTGTTGCCATAATGCAATCCGGACGTACTTCTTTGGCCAATTCAGGACGGATTTCAGGTTCCGGGTTGGCGAGCGCGAAAATAATCGGCTGATCGCCCATTTTGGCAACCATTTCCGGTTTAAGCACGCGCGGTGCCGACAGACCAAGAAAGATATCAGCCCCTTCAATGGCTTCATCAAGGGTGCGCAGATCTGTTTCCTGGGCAAAAACTTCCTTGAATTCGTCCATTTCCTCGGTTCTGCCTTTATAGACAACACCGACAATATCGGTCACGATGATGTTTTCCGGCTTCATCCCCATGTGTTTCAACACATTCAAACAGGAAAGGGCCGCAGCCCCCGCACCGGAGGCCACCAATTTCACATTGTGAATGTCTTTACCGACAATACGCAGTGCGTTTTTCACCGCTGCGCCAACGATAATGGCCGTGCCGTGCTGATCATCGTGAAAGACTGGAATATTACATTGTTCTTTCAGTTCACGTTCAACGACAAAACATTCCGGTGCCTTGATATCTTCAAGGTTGATCCCGCCGAATGTCGGTTCCAGTGATTTGATAATATCAACCAGTTTATGCGGATCACGTTCTTCGATTTCAATATCGAAAACGTCAATACCTGCGAACTTTTTAAACAGAACGCCTTTGCCTTCCATTACAGGCTTGGACGCCAACGGACCGATTGCACCAAGACCTAAAACGGCCGTTCCGTTTGTAACAACACCAACCAAATTTCCGCGCGCCGTCATATTTGCGGCTTCTTTTTCATCACGGACAATTTCTTCACAGGCAAATGCAACGCCCGGCGAATAAGCCAGCGCAAGATCGCGTTGGTTCGCTAACGGTTTGGTCGCGGTGACACTGATTTTACCGGGGACCGGGTTGCGGTGGTATTCCAGCGCCCCTTCCCGAAATTTGGCTTCCGTATTTCGTTTATCTTCTTCTGCCATTCACTCGTCCCCTTTTGTGTGGCTATTTCGACAGCGATTCGAATTTTATCGGGTCTCCAACTCTTCCCTCTCCTGAAGTGTCAGAAATCTTACTTTCAGCATCGTGTTGTTTTTATTCAGCTATATGCGTTGGGTAAGAAGGACGTTTTCTTGAATGCCCATCTTTTCGACAGGTCTCCTGCAACAATATCCGTATTGGGAAAAATCACAACAGAAAAAGCTGTGACAAAAGCTTCAGAGATTTGATTTAACGATACTTGGCATAGATATTTTCCAACGTACCGTCTTTTTTCATGTCTTCGAGAATGCGACGGAATTTATCCTTATATTTTCGCATGTGTGATTTGTTAGAAATCGCAAAATAGATTGGCACCTGAATTTGAGGATTAAAACGAGCTTCTTCAAATTGTCCCTTATACCCCCCTTGCAAAATCTGATAATCCAAATTTGGATTGGTGCCAATAATAACCCCCAATCGCCCACCCGCCAGCATGGGTAACAAAAAAGATTCTGTCGGCGCCTTATATTTGCGCAACATTTCATCCGAATTAAATCGTTTAAAATAATGCGACCCACGCACCATGCCGACCATATGCTTACCGAGGTCTGCATAAGAAGAAACCTCATCAGCCTGTCCTGTTCGCACATAAAACGCAACGGAGACTTGTCCGTAGGGGATCTCCCTGATGTAATCCATATAAGCAGCACGTTCTTCATTAAACGCCACACCGGACATCACATCCAACGTTCCCACTTCTATTTGCTTTAAACATCTTTTGAAGGGACAGGCGTAGAGTTCAAGAGTCAACTGCATGCGCTCTGCAATCACACGGGCAATATCCACATCAATCCCTGAATAAGGTGGTTCTTTACCAATGGAGAAAGGTTGCCAGTCCGTCACAGGAAAACGCAAAACGTCTCCTGAAGCCATACTTGGGCGATGAAACGAAAAAAGGAGTGCCGCGAAACAAATACAAAACAAGTACCGCATTGCAACCTCCCCTTCTCTGGTCAGTCCTTTTCCCTAATTCTAATATTAGGTCATCTGCACAAGATTCAATGACAAATTTAAAGAAGGAATGTCTAATCCCTCATTTGGTTATTTCTTTCCTCCTTGCGGATGCTCGATTTTATCAAGATCCACCATTTCCCATTTCATCCCTTCATTACGAAACAGGCGTTTCTTTTTATCTGGGTATTCACCCACATCGTGGGCCAGACGTTGACCAACCACGATACATTTTAAGACCTCTTGGCCTGTATTGGTCATACAGTGGGCCAGACCGCCTTTGCGGTATCCGATAAAATCACCCGGGCCGATATCGGTCCGCTCTTCTCCAATACGCACGACACCATGCCCACTGAGTACATAAGTGCATTCATCTTCATAAACATGGAGATGAAACTCTGTTGAGTCCGCCCCCGGCGGGACCTCAATCAAATGAAAGCCAAATCCGGTAATCCCGGTCAAATCCCCCAGTGACTTGTTTATCCGTTTACCGTTCGGGTTTAGAAAATGCGTCTTTTCCGTACCGGTGAACGCTTCAATTTCTTCTTTCTTCAGAACATACTTATCCATGCCAGATCTCCAATTTTATAAATTTTGGAAACAGTCTAAAGGATAGAAACAAAGAAAGACAAAATAAAAAAATCCCCGCTTTCGGATGAAAGCAGGGAGATTTTGGTGCGGTCGAGAAGATTTGAACTTCCACTCCGGTTAAGGAACAACGACCTCAACGTTGCGCGTCTACCGATTCCGCCACGACCGCATAAAATGTGGCATTTGATGAAAGGACGGTGTATGAGGTGTCGAACCGCGTTTCATCTTGTGGCGTGGTATATACAAATGATTCACATAGATCAAGACATGAATGATAAAAAAATTTCGACTTTGATGAGAAATGGCATCGAGTGGCGTTTCAGCGACGACGAAGTTCCTTATGAAACAGCACTTTCCTTTATGGAACAGCGTGTTAAAGAGATTGCCGAAGGAAGCGCGCCAGAATGTATCTGGTTATTGGAACATCCCCCACTTTACACTGCCGGAACCAGCGCAAAACAAGAAGATTTGATCGATCCGGAACGTTTCCCCGTTTATGACGCCGGGCGTGGCGGTCAATATACCTATCACGGCCCCGGTCAACGCATAGCCTATGTCATGCTGGATTTAACCAAGCGCGGGCGTGATATTCGCAAATTCGTACAGAATCTGGAAGAATGGGTCATCCAAACCCTTGCGACCTTTAATATTACCGGGGAACGACGCGACGGACGCGTGGGAATCTGGGTAGATCGTGGTATGGGGCGTGAAGATAAAATCGGTGCCATTGGCGTACGTGTGCGCAAATGGGTCACGTTTCACGGTATTTCATTGAACGTAGAGCCGGACCTGTCTCATTTTAATGGAATCGTCCCCTGCGGAATTAGTGAACATGGCGTGACCTCCCTGCAGGATTTAGGGATCTGGATCACAATGTCCGAAATTGACAGCCTGTTGATGACCTGTTTCGATGCTGTTTTTGAAGACGAGTCGCAAGAATAATCTTCTGTTTTTTCTTCAAACATAAAAAAGGCGACCTCAATATTGAGGTCGCCTTTTTTGATTTGAGCTGAATATTCCTTATTTGAAGGAAACAACCACACGACGGTTGCGTGATTCTTCAACTTCGTCACCTGTGGTGACAGCGTTCATGCTTTCGCCATTTGCACCGACACGAATTGCATTACCTGCAACGCCATGACCTTTCAGGAATTCAGAAACGGCCTGTGCACGGGACAAGGCAAGTGCTTCGTTATAAGCTGCGGAACCTTTGGTGTCTGTATGACCATTGACCATAACAGTTTGTACACCACGGCCCATCATGGACGCTTTCACCAACAAGGCTTTGGCTTCGTCATTCAAAGCTGTGCTGTTGAAGTCAAAATAAACAATGATGTCTTCCATCGGTGCCATTGCCGGTTTTGCCATCGGCTTAACCGTCATGTCATTCAAGCCAGCCATGAAGTATTTCTTACAGGCTTCGATATCATCGGGTTGGAAGTTTTCTTCCTGTTCCTGCATCCAGCAATCAAAACCGGCTTGTGCACGTGCAGCTGCTTCCGGGGATGCTTCTTTACCACCTGCGGCATAGGCTGCCATCAGTTTCTCGCGCGCAGCACTCAGTTCGCCAACCTTGTCTTCCGGCAAGCTGCGATCTGCAATCATCTGCGGTTCAACATCGCCTTGTGTTGCGGCAAGTGCTTTCCCGACAAAACGACGTGCATCAGCCCAGTCGCCTTCGTCACGTTCCAGACCAGCCAAGCGCGCATACTCGCTCTGCAGCCCTTTTTGGAAAGCGCTACCGTTGTTCTGCGCCATCTTCGCACCTTCAACGTCCCAGTTAGACGCACAAGCTGCCAAAAGCGGAAGGGCCCCAAGTGCTACGGCTGTTTTAAAAAATTTCATGTATTGCCTCCTAAGCTTAAACCAAATCTTCATCGCTCATCGTCGAATGAAAGCCACCCACACAACCCGCGTAGACGTCTGTCACAATCAGACTGTAACCTCGTATGTTTGTAGTATTCTACATTTGTAGAAGAAATACAAACTTTAGGATTATTAAAATGATTGTATCTGAGCTAGCCTAGTGCAAGCTAAATATTTATGATTGTAAGTGATTCTTATCACAGGAGCCCCTTTTGACCCCCGAGACCCCTTTGCAACTGGCGATTTTCGACTGCGACGGCACATTGGTTGACAGCCAGAACGCTATTATCACAGCCATGAATTTGACTTGTGATAGTTATAATCTGGACCGAATCCCTCGCGACTCCATCCGTCGAATCGTCGGCTTACCCCTTGAAATCGCAATGGAACATTTATTCAATGCCCAGCCCAGTCGATACCATCATGAAATGGCAGAAACATATCGACGCCATTTTCGAACCATGCGGGAAAACGATGCTGTAGAAGAACCCCTCTTCCCCGGTGTGATTGAGTCACTGGATGCCTTGGAATCCCAAGGCTGGTTGTTGGGCGTTGCCACAGGAAAAGCCATGCGTGGGCTAATCCCGACCTTGCAAACACATAATCTGGAAAACAAATTCACAACATTGCAAACCGCGTGTCGGGCACGGGGCAAACCCGATCCGGAAATGGTGGAAAAGGCCTTGGCCGAAACGGGTGTTGAGGCAAAAAATGCGGTTGTCATTGGGGATACGACCTACGATATACTTATGGCATGTAATGCAAATGTAAAATCCATTGGCGTCGCATGGGGGTATCATGCCCCCACAGAACTGAAAGAAGCAGGTGCAGCATTGATCATAAATACGTATGATGAACTTACCGAGGCAATAAACACAATAATGAAGGATGAATAGATATGGGACGTTTAAAACTAATTTTAGGGGGGCTTGTCGTCCTTGTCGTCGGCGTTATTATTGCCGGTGTTGCGATCCTCAAGTCCACTGATTTCAATCAGTATAAAGGGGAAATCACCGAACAGGCCAAAGCGGCCACCGGACGTGATCTTGTGATCAACGGTGATTTGGAACTGGATATTTCCCTTTCCCCGAAAGTCCGCGTCAGCGGTGTCTCGCTCTCCAACGCAGAATGGGGTTCAGCCCCCGACATGGTAAAAGTCAAAAGCTTCGCAGCTGAAATGAAGCTGATGCCCCTTCTTTTCGGGGATATCCATATCGTTGAAGTTGCCTTGATTGAGCCGGAAATTTTACTGGAAACCAACAAGGCCGGCAAAGGCAACTGGGAAATGGGCCCCAAAGAGGCCAAAGCAGAAGAACAGAGTGCATCTAGTTCCGACCCGGCCAAGCTGCCCGCAGTCAACAAAGTCCGCATCGAAAAAGCACGTTTTATCTATAAAGACGGTGTGAAAGGCGAAACAACATCTATCGTCATCGACACGATGGAAGCTTCCGCCGATGATTTGGACGATCCCCTGAATCTTTTGTTTAAAGGATCCTTCAACGATCATGTTGTTGAATTGGCCGGTAAAGTTGGCACACCTGAAGACCTGATGAATAATGCCCCCATTGACCTTGACCTGACCCTGAAAGCCGCAGGAGCCGAAGTTAAAATCACAGGCAACATTCAAGAACCTGCCAAAGGTAATGGCTTGAATCTGGCCCTCAGTGCAAAAAGCGACAACATTGCCCGCCTTGCAGAATTAGCCGGTAGTCAAGTTGGCAAAGTTGGCCCGTTTGAAATGGCTGCAACAGTTTCCGGCGGCCAAATGAAGTATAAAGTCGGTGGTTTGAACATCAAAATTGGCGGTAGCGATTTATCCGGCGATATTACAGCAGACCTGAGCGGTAAAGTCCCGCAAATTGACGTCGCACTGGGTTCAAAGTTACTGAACACCAAAGACGTCACACCACAAAGCAGCGAACAAGCGAGTGCAGAACCGCAAAAACCGGCAGAAGGCACACCAGCCAAAGCTGAAAAGCTCTTTCCGTCCGACCCACTTGTTCTGGACGGTTTGAAAGCCGTGAATGCCAATGTGGCCTATAAAGCTGAAACGCTGATTGCCAATGATTTCACGCTGACCCAATTCACAAAGAAATTAACGCTGAAAAATGGTTTGCTCAACGTACTGCCTGCTTTTGCGATGGGTGGTGGTGTCTTTGACGGGCAAGTCACACTGGATGGTCGTAATTCCCCTGCAAAGTTGAAAATCGACCTGACAGGCAAAGACCTTGGCCTTGGCAACAGCCTGAAAGAAACAGGTGTCACTGACCTGATCCACGAAGGCAAAACGCAAATTCGCTTTGACTTGAACGCAACAGGCACATCTGTCGCGGGCTTGATGGCCTCCTTACAAGGTAAAACTCTGGTCAACGTCGGGGAAGGCAAGATTAAATCCAGTAAGGTCAATTTCTTAGGTGGTGACCTGATCACTGGTGTCTTTGAAAATATTCTGCCCAGTGCCAAAGAGGGGGAATTCACCCCGTTTTCTTGCATGATTGTTAATCTCGACTTTAACAAAGGTGTTTCCAAATTCGATAAAACAATCGCTATGCAAACCAATGTTATGAACGTTGCCAGTTCTGGCGAAATCAACTTGGCAAACGAAACATTGGATGTGGGTGTCAAACCGGAACCGCGTGGCGATACCGCAGACCTGGGCGTCAACGTCGGTGGGCTGGCCAGTATGGTTCGTGTCAGTGGTCCTTTGTCCAACCCCGGCATTGGCATTGACGCCTTTGAAACAGCCAAAGCTGCAATGGGTGTTGGTGCTGCGATTGCCACAGGCGGCATGTCCATCCTGTTCAGCAGCCTGACAGACAAAGCCTTGGCCGATGGCGATCCTTGCGCCACGGCACTGGGTAAAAAATCAACTTCTACGGCACCTGCCGCAACTGAAAACACAACAGAGGAAAAGCAACCCGCATCGGACAATCCGATTGGTGGCTTGCTAAATCTGTTCGGAAAGTCTAAATAAAGGCCAATTGGCAAGACTCTTAAAAGGCCCCTGCCAGCGCGGGGGCCTTTTTTATATCGGGAAAGACAGATAATGGACTCTTCTTCTGCACTCAAACGTTTTTACAGATCCGTTGGGATTGAAGAACATGACAATGGATACGTCGTGACATTGGACGGACGCCATCTCAAATCCCCGGCAAAACGCCCGTTGCACCTGCCCACACAAGATGTTGCCGAGGCATTGGCCTTGGAATGGGAGGCGCAAGACGAAATCATCAAACCTGCGACCATGCCTGTCATGGCCTTGGCCTCCACCACAGTTGACCGTATCGGCCAACAACGCGCCGGTGTCGTTGAACAAATTGCAAAATATGGTGAAACAGACCTTGTCTGTTACTGGACCGATGACCCCAAAGAACTGGCAACACGCCAAGCCAACGCCTGGGTTCCTTTAATTGACTGGACCAAAAAAACATATGGCATTGAACTGAACACACAAACAGGCGTGATGCATTTGGCGCAACCGGACGGCACTTTCGATGCCTTCCATAAAGTGATTGATCAATATAACGATTGGGAACTCGCAGCTCTTTCCAGTGCCACCCATTGTACAGGGTCCATCGTCATTGCGTTGGCGCTGATGAACAATCATCTCGATGCCGATGCAGCTTTTGAAGTTTCACAAATTGACGAAACCTATCAAATCGAATTATGGGGTGAAGATTGGGAAGCCAAAGATCGTCGTGAAACCATTCTGAACGACCTTAGAAACGTCATACGTTTCCTGAATTACCTTTAAAATAAAAAAAGGGAGAGCGCAGCCAAGCACTCTCCTTTTTTTAATGAATGACGTTCACTTTTACAGAACCAGCAAGGCCACACCGGCTGTGCCGACCGCACCACCACCGATCCGCAATGCCAGCGGAGCAATTTTTTCATCCAGTTGTTTCAAGGCAAAGCTGATGCCCAAACCAGCAAGGTGCAACATGGTTGTTGCCAATGCAAACCCCAGTGCGTACAGGCTGCCTTCTGCATTTACCGGCATTTCCAAACCATGTGCAAAACCGTGGAAAATTGCGAGAACGCCAACCAGTGCCATTGCACCCAATAACGGCATTTGACGCCCAAACGCCACAACAGCCCCCAACAGGATAACGGAACCGACAATCCCCAATTCAACGAACGGAACGGTTCCACCGACCATCGCAACAAGACCGCCAACCAACATCATAACAACAAACGACGCCGGCACATATGCCATTGCTTTACCACCTAGTTGTGCCGCCAGAACACCGACAGCAACCATTGCTAAAATATGATCCAATCCGGCGAATGGATGCCCAAAGCCCGCTGCAAAACCATGAACGCTGTCAACACCTGTGTGTGCAAACGCAGAAGTCGCCAACAACATTCCTGCTGCTGCGACGCTAAAGAATAGTCGATTCATTTCCCAACCCTTGTATGATTGTTTAAATAATATGAAAAGTATGATGTTTTTGAAAATTATCATACTGACCGCAGCAAAAGCAAGAGGCAAAAATGGAACGAATTACCATTACCATCGACGACGACCTGCTCGCCGATTTTGATCGGCTGATCGAAATGAAGGGTTACAGTAACAGGTCTGAAGGCATACGCGATGCTATTCGACAATTGGTAAAAGACCAACAAATCGCTGAAAACGAAGAAGCGCCTTGTGTTGGATGCGTTGTTTATATGTACAATCATAAAGAACGCACCCTTTCCACGCGCCTGATGGAAACACAGCATCACCACCATGATATCCCGACAGCGACCCTGCATTTACATGTGGACCCGGAAAACTGTTTGGAAGCCACCGTTTTGCATGGCTCCGTCCATCAGGTGCGGCATATGGCAGATCAGATCACATCGCAAACCGGCGTTAAGTATGGAAAACTTCATGTTATCCCCTTATCCAAACCTCCTGCACATTCCCACGAATAATATCAAGAAAACCGCGTATTTCGGATTCTCTCCTTTCCACGGGGTGTTTTTCCAGTTTTTCAACAAAATTTGAGGTTTTTATCCATCAAAACAGCTGCAAAACCATGAAAAATCAATACCAAATAAAATAAATCGGTAATTCGGTATTAGAGTGCGTATTTTTTCTGGTGCGTAAAATCTGATTGTGGTAATCATAACGTCAGGAAGCTACATATCCTTCCAAATATATCTATGCCCGAACAAGGGCGAAGGGGACATATTTAGATGCACGACATTATCCAGATGCTTGACGAAAAACGCGCCAAAGCCCGCATGGGTGGCGGTCAGCGTCGTATCGACGCACAGCACAAAAAGGGCAAGCTGACAGCCCGCGAAAGAATCGACATTTTCCTCGACGAAGGCAGCTTCGAAGAATGGGACATGTTCGTTGAACACCGTTGCACCGATTTCGGCATGGAACAGGACCACACACCGGGTGACGGTGTTGTCACCGGTTACGGTACGGTCAATGGCCGTCTGGTCTTTGTTTTCTCACAGGATTTCACGGTTTACGGTGGTTCCCTGTCGGAAACACATGCAGAAAAAATCTGCAAGATCATGGATCAGGCCATGAAAGTGGGCGCGCCCTGCATCGGCTTAAACGATTCCGGTGGAGCACGTATTCAGGAAGGTATCGCTTCCTTGGGCGGTTACGCAGACGTTTTCCAACGCAACGTCGAAGCATCCGGTGTTATCCCGCAGATCTCCATGATCATGGGCCCTTGCGCTGGTGGTGCCGTATACTCCCCGGCCATGACCGACTTTATCTTCATGGTTAAAGACAGCTCCTTCATGTTTGTGACAGGTCCGGACGTTGTCAAAACCGTGACCCACGAAGAAGTGACGCAAGAAGAACTTGGCGGTGCCATCACCCACACATCCAAATCCGGTGTGGCTCACCTCGCCTTTGAAAACGATGTCGAAGCCCTTCTCAAGCTGCGCGATTTCGTTGACTTCCTGCCCAGCAACAACAAGGAAAAAGCCCCGACCCGCCCGACAACAGATCCGGCAGATCGCGATGACATTTCCTTGGATACATTGGTGCCGGATAACGCCAACAAGCCCTATGAAATGAAAGAACTGATCACCAAAGTCGTTGACGAAGGTGACTTCTTTGAAATTATGCCGGACTTCGCCAAAAACATCATCATCGGTTTTGGCCGCATGAATGGCGATACAGTCGGCTTTGTTGCCAATAACCCGATGGTTTTGGCGGGTTGTCTGGATATCGACAGCTCTATCAAGGCGGCGCGTTTTGTACGTTTCTGTGATGCCTTCAACATTCCGATCGTCACATTTGTGGACGTACCGGGCTTCATGCCGGGCACGGATCAGGAATATAACGGCATCATTACACATGGCGCGAAACTGTTGTATGCGTTTGCCGAAGCAACAGTACCGAAAGTGACCGTTATTACCCGTAAAGCCTACGGCGGTGCTTATGACGTTATGAGCTCCAAACACTTGCGCGGTGATGCAAACTTTGCATGGCCGTCTGCAGAAATCGCCGTAATGGGGGCCAAAGGGGCCGTGGAGATTATCTTCCGTTCCGACATCGGTGACGCTGAAAAAATTCAGAAACGAACTGACGAATATGCTGCAAACTTCACCAACCCGTTCAAGGCTGGTGCCCGTGGCTTTATCGACGATGTGATCATGCCGCACGGTACACGTCGCCGTATCTGTCAATCTCTCGCAATGTTGAAAAACAAAGATTTGAAAAACCCGGCGCGCAAGCACGGTAACATTCCGCTCTAGGGTTTGCCTAAAGCGTATTTCATTCAAATCTGAGTTTTAGCAAAGAATAGGAACCGGACACATGTTCGATAAAATCCTGATTGCAAACCGCGGTGAGATTGCCTGCCGCGTAATCAAATCAGCCCGCAAGATGGGCATCAAGACCGTTGCGGTCTATTCCGATGCCGATAAAGAAGCGCTTCATGTCCAAATGGCAGATGAAGCCGTCAATATCGGACCGGCACCGTCCAACCAGTCTTATCTGGTGATGGACAATATCCTGAAAGCCATCAAAGACACCGGTGCACAGGCTGTGCATCCCGGTTATGGCTTCCTGTCAGAAAACGCACATTTCTTCGACGCGTTGAACGAAATCGGCGTTGAATTCATCGGTCCTGAAAAACTTGCCATTCAGGCAATGGGCGACAAGATCGAGTCCAAGAAATTGGCACAAAAAGCCGGCGTCAGCACAGTTCCGGGTTATACCGACGTTGTGCGCGACACGGACCATGCGGTCGAAATCTCCGCTGAGATTGGTTATCCCGTAATGTTGAAAGCCTCTGCCGGTGGCGGTGGTAAAGGGATGCGTGTTGCTTATAACGAAGAAGAATGCCGCGACGGTTTTGAACGTGCAACTTCCGAAGCCAAATCTTCTTTCGGTGATGATCGCGTCTTTATCGAAAAATTCATCGAAGAACCGCGCCATATCGAAATTCAGGTTCTGGCCGATAAACACGGCAATGCAATTTATCTTGCAGAACGTGAATGTTCCATTCAGCGTCGCCACCAAAAGGTCATTGAAGAAGCGCCGTCTCCGTTCCTGAACGAAGAAACGCGCAAAGCAATGGGCGAACAAGCTGTTGCACTGGCCAAAGCGGTCGATTACCGTTCTGCCGGTACAGTGGAATTCATCGTTGATAAAGATCAGAATTTCTACTTCCTGGAAATGAACACCCGCTTGCAGGTGGAACACCCGGTTACAGAATTGATCACCGGTGTCGATCTGGTTGAATGGATGATCAACATCGCCGACGGTCAAGAACTGACCATCAAGCAAGAAGACGTAAAAATCAATGGCTGGGCGATGGAATCCCGCGTTTATGCCGAAGACCCCTTCCGTAACTTCCTGCCGTCCACAGGCCGTCTAGTCAAATACCGCCCACCGATTGAAAGCGACACTGTGCGCGTCGATACAGGTGTCTATGAAGGTGGTGAGATTTCCATGTTCTACGACCCGATGATTGCCAAACTGATTACACATGGCAAAAATCGCGAAGAATGTACGGAAAATATGCGTCGTGCGCTGGATGAGTATTACATCCGTGGCGTTGGTCATAACATCTCTTTCTTGAACGCTGTTATGTCCAAGCAACGTTTCATCGACGGTGCCTTGACCACGAACTTCATTGCAGAAGAATATCCCGATGGCTTTGATGCTTCTATGGTCCCGCAAAAAGACCCGAAAAATCTGGTCGCGGTTGCCTGCTTTATGAAACGTATGGAGTCAGAACGCGAAGTTATGATTTCCGGCCAAATGGAAGGCGGTCGTGGTCGCCTGTTGAATGATGAATGGGTTGTTCTTTATAACGACCAAAAATTCAATACAACAGTCACACCAAACCCGACAGAAGGCTACGACGTTGAAATTGACGGTACTGAAATGCACATTCGTTCAGAATGGACATTCGGCGAACCGTTGTTCTTTGCCGATATCAACGGGACAGAAATTTGCGTTCAGGTTGACCGTATGGCAACAGGATACAGCCTGTTCCACGCTGGTGCACAAGCCGACGTAAAAGTCCTGACAAAACGTCATGCGGAACTGAACGAACTGATGCCGTTCAAGGCACCGCCGGACATGTCAGCCTTCCTGATGTCACCCATGCCGGGGCTGCTACTCTCTGTTGCCGTCGAAGAAGGTCAGGAAGTCAAAGCTGGTGAAGAACTTTGCGTGATTGAAGCCATGAAAATGGAAAATATCATGCGTGCGGAAAAAGACGTGGTTATTAAGAAAATCCACGCTTCTGCTGGCGGTTCTTTATCCGTTGATGAAAAAATCATCGAATTCGTAAGCGAAGACTAAGAAAAGTCGAAAGATTTTTCACAAGAAAAAGGCGAAGGTGTCCGCACCTTTGCTTTTTTTTGTTGTATAGTTGATCCATCCCCCCCATCTATCAACACAAATTAAATCGTATTACTCATTTGAAGTAACACTTTACCCATCAAGTACTTCTTTTGCTCAATTGAGCTTATGAGTTGTATGACTATTATCCAAATCACGCGCTAATCGGGGGAAAGTATATGTTTTTACAAAATATATCGATATCAAAGAAGCTGCTATTTCTGTCACTTATCACATTTGCAGGCCTTGCTGGTTTAACCGCAATGAGCTTGCAGCAATTTCGTCTTACAATGGTCGAAGACCGCCAAATCAAAACGCGCCATATTGTAGAAAGTGCCTATAGTATCGTTCTTGATTATGCAAAAAAAGCCGACCAAGGGACCCTCACACCAGAAGCTGCGCAAAAAGCTGCCAAAGAAACATTGGAGGCCATGCGTTACGATGGGCAGGAATATATTTTCATTACGGATTTTGATGCAACTATTCTGATGCATCCCATAAGCCCCTCCCTTAATGGGAAAAATATGGGAGATACAAAAGACCCCAACGGTGTTCCTCTTTTCCGAAAAATTTCAGAAACAGGTAAAAACGGAGAGGGATTTGTCAACTATCACTGGCCCAAAGCCGGACATGACAAAGCCATCGCCAAACTGTCTTTCGTAAAAGGTTACACACCGTGGCAATGGGTTGTGGGGTCAGGCATCTACATGGATGATGTCGACAAGGCTTTTTATAAGGCCGTTTTCCTTTTAGGGGGCATTGCAATTCTTGTTGCAGCTTTGGTTCTGGGGGCATCCTTCTTTATTGCCCGCGACATTGCCCGGCCCTTAAACAAGATGACCCGTAGCATGTCCTCGTTGGCATCCGGTGCCTTGGATACGGAGATTGAAGGGACACACCGTGGTGATGAAATCGGCCATATGGCAGAAGCCGTTCAAGTTTTTAAAGACAATATGATCAAGAATGAAGAACTGCATATCGCCAAGCAACAAGACGAAGAAATCAAGGAACAGCAACGTCAGTTAATCAACAGTTATATTCGTGAATTCGAAATGACCATGATTAACGTTCTCGACAGTCTCAACAGTTCCGACCAGGCCGTTCGCCAAGCCTCCAACAGAGTGACCGTCGAATCTGATCAAACCAAAGCACAGGCAACCACAGTTGCCAGCGCATCGGAGGAAGCAACCGCCAATGTTCAAACCGTTGCGGCAGCAGCGGAGGAATTATCCAGTTCCATTTCTGAAATTGACCGACAGGTTACTCAGGCCTCAGAAGTAACAGCCCGGGCTGTGACGGAGTCAGAAGAAACATCTAGCCATATCCGCGAGCTGGAAGAAGATGTTTCCAATATCGGCGAGATCGTCAAACTGATCACAACCATTGCAGAACAAACCAACCTGCTAGCCCTAAACGCCACCATCGAAGCCGCACGTGCGGGAGATGCGGGTAAAGGGTTTGCTGTTGTTGCCTCGGAAGTCAAAAATCTGGCAAATCAAACAACGCAAGCAACGGACGATATCACCGCCCGCATTACAGAGATACAGCAGTCAACCTCGCGTTCAGTCAACGCCATTGGTTCCGTTTCCCGTGTAATTAGGGAAATGAACGAAATTTCAGCGACGATCGCCAGTGCCGTAGAACAACAAAGTGCCGCCACACGCGAAATTGCACAAAATGTGGATCAGGCCTCCAGTGGCACACGTGAAGTCTCGGCTTCTATTATCGAGGTTCAAAAATCCGCTGAAAGTGCCAATGAAGCCGCCAATAGCCTGATGGATGTTTCGGATAAACTGGCAACAGAGTCCACCTCGTTACGTGAACTGGTGTCGCGCTTCCTCAAACAGATCAAAGTAGATGAACAGGATGAACAAACCCTGTTTAGTTGGAGTGATGATCTATCCTGCGGTAACAAAAAAGTCGACGATGATCACCGTTTCTTATTAGGATTGATCAACGAACTTTATACCGAAATCAAAAATGATGACGACGAGCATACAATCGAAGACACCTTCCACAAGATGCAAGACTACACCAAGCATCACTTTGCGGACGAAGAAGAGATTATGCGAAACTCAGGTTATCCGGATTTGGAAGCCCATGCGGCTGAACATAAACAGTTCATGGAACGTCTCGAGACCTCCTTTAACCTGTATATGAAAGCACCCAACAAGCATGCATCCGTAGAACTGATCGGCATTCTTGCATCCCTTTGGCAAAAACATGTTGGTTATACGGATAAAGCTTTTGCCACATTCCTCAAGTCTAAGGCTTCTACAGCAGCCTGACACTATGCTACACTCGGGTCCGAAAAAGATTTTGGACCCGAGGTTTTCTTTATGACAAAGACATATCATCTTAAGATCACAGGACGTGTACAAGGTGTCTGGTATCGGGCATGGACACGCGAAACCGCATTGACCTTAGAGATCGATGGCTGGGTCCGTAACCGAATGGATGGCTCCGTTGAAGCGCTGATTCACGGTGAAGAAGACAAGCTCACAAAACTGATCGAACTTTGCCGCAAGGGACCACCTGCTGCAAAGGTTGATGACGTGATTGTCACCCCTTGCGACGAGACAGTCGCCCCCGGTTTTATTCAGGAAAGAACCCTATAGCCGCACAATCAGTCGTGATGTTTATAAGTCGCGGTTACTTTCTTGCTCAGATCAAAAAGCTCGTCTGCCTCTTCATTCTGTTCATCAAACCCAAAGAAATCCCATGATCGTTTCATATGATCCGGGAGCGGTGCAAATACATCAATAACACCCACACCATCCGGTGAGGGGATTTGTATCCGGCGGGCATGAAGGTGCATTTTCTTGCTAACTCCTTCCCCCGTCAAATAGGCATCTTCGCCCCCATATTTACCGTCACCTTGAATCGGCGTTTTCAGATAAGCACAATGGACGCGCAACTGGTGTGTTCGCCCGGTGCGAGGTTCCATCGCCACCCATGCCGCCACATTGCCTGTACTTTCAATGGTACGATACAGTGTGCGGGCATCCTGACCTTCATCCACATCAATCACCATGCGTTCCCCGCGCCATGAAGGGTGCTTTGCAATCGGTTGAAAGACTTTTCCTTCGCGCGGATTGGGCACCTTGACAGTCAAGGCCCAATAAAGTTTACGGGCATCTTTTGATTTAAACGCCTTGGTTAAGGAACCAGCCGCCGTGGCACTACGCGCTAACACAAGAACACCGGATGTATCTTTATCTAGGCGATGGCACAGGCGTGGCTTGTCTTTTTTATCAAACTGCAACGCATGTAATAACCCGTCAAGGTGACGTTTAATGCCCGTTCCACCCTGTGTCGGCAGACCGGCCGGTTTGTTAATGACAATCACTTCATCATCGCGATAAAGCACCCATGAGCGCACTTCATCGATTTCATCTTGCGTCAAATGAATATGCGCCTTGGGTTCAACCGGTTTTAAGCTTGCGGTGTCACCAAACGGAGGAACACGAACCACTTGGCCTTTTTCAATGCGCTGATTGGCTTTTACGCGTTTTCCATCCAGTCGGATTTGCCCTTTGCGCAACAGCTTTTCCAAACGACCATAAGGCAGTTCAGGGAAATGACGTTTAAACCAACGATCCAGACGAATATCGTCATCGTCGGCCGCAACGGTGATATTTTTCACACCGGACATAGGACTCATCCAATCTTGATAATACTTAATTAAGCGATAAGGGCTTTCATCGTTTGCATGCCCATATAGAGCGCAACGATCGACAATGCAACAGATATCCCCATATAAAGCGCCACCTGCCCCCATGCACCCCGCGTCATCAATGTGACCACGTCCAGCGAAAAAGTGGAAAAAGTTGTAAAGGCACCCAGCATGCCGACAACGATCATCGCACGTACATCCGGACTGGGTGACCAGGCAAGTGCGCTCAGTTCAACCAAGGCCCCTAGAATGAAAGACCCCAGCACGTTGACAACCATTGTGCCAAACGGAAAACTGCTGCCTGCGGCGTGCGCCCAACTGCCCACCAACGAGACAACCAGAAAACGGCCCACGGCCCCAACGGCCCCGCCTGCGGCGACATATATGACTGTAGATATCGACATAGCGCAGACTTTAGCGACAAAATCAGCAAAATTAAAGCGAATAATAATTCGCATTCTTTTAAGAGATTAATTGAATATAAAACAACTTTATGTAAATATATCTATCTTAGAATCATTCTTTGGTAGGTCAAATATGTTCAAAAAACATAAAATTGTCTTTTCCCTCACCGCAGCGTTGCTTGGGCTTGCCGTTTCCGATCTCAATGCCAAATCACTGGACGCAACATATCACCCTTTTCCTGACGGATACGGTTATCTGAAAGACGGTAAAGTTCTATCCGATGCCGTGGAAAAAGGGGACACAATACCTTTGCGCGAACATGGTTGGCGTTTATGGGCCGGGATCATGCAGGAACCAAAGGGGATGAACTGGCCCGTTTGGTACAGTTGGCCCAACGCAACAGGTATTTATAAAAATCCCGATGCGACATATAAACCCTGCCCGGTTGGAAAAGCACAAAACACAGGAACCGCTTCCGCCCATAAAGCCCACGGACTGATGGCCTTGAACAAAGCAAACATTATTCAGGATGATTTAACATTGCCCGCCTACCCCGTTCCTGAGGCTGTTATCAAAGCTTATCCCAAGGCGACATATCTGGATTCAAACGGCAACTGTACCATCATGGACGGAAAACATTTTCAGTCCAACGGTGACATTATGATCGCCAACGAAGCTTTCAGCAAAGAGGCGGCAGACTGGATCACACAAAATAAACTAAACCGCAAAGCCACCCTTATTGATCTTGATGTCAAAGGATTTCATCTGCTGGATGCGCCCAAAAAACATATTGTCACCAAGCATATGTATTGGCCGGTCAAAAAAGGTCAAATGGGTGTTCTTCCGGTCTGGAAAGAAGACTATGGCCCCAACTTCACCAAATATGCCGGATATGAATTATGGAATGAAACCATTGCCATTGATCCCACAGGAAAAAAAGCCGGACAGGAAGTGCAGACCAAATACCTTTATGGTGTGACCTTTGACGGATTGGATAAAGACCGCATTCCCCAATTGCCGATCACCAAGACCAGCAAGGTCCATGACATCAAGGATTTTTATTATCATCAAGTTACAAAAGAGGATTGGAAATCTTTTGATGATGGCGATAAAGCTATCTTAAATGCCGCAAGTTACTGGGCCTATGACCAACCCTTTGAAGAAGGCGATTATCTGGTCACAATCTCCATGCATATCAACACAAAAGAAGTGCCAAGCTGGTCTTTAAATTCGGTCTGGTGGACACCGGAACCAGATAAAACCATTTATTCGCAAAACAAACCCAAGGATTTAAAAGCCAAGGGGCCGTGGCGACATTACGATCTTGTTGACTCTTACGACATTACACCAAAACCCGGTTTTAACATGCCGGTTGCAATGAACCCTTATATCGAACTGGTCATCCATCCCGTCGCAACCAACTGTCAAAACTGTCATATCCGCGCAGGGTATAAAAGCGGCTATCAAAGCAAAGAATGCCCAGACATGCTCGAACACCTGACCACAGATAAAGCCTGTCTGTTGCGCAAACTTTTAACCGATTATCAATGGACGATCCCAGATCGCGCCTATTGATCACTTCGCCCCAACTTGAGCGCCCCGTGATTTCTTTTGCGGGGCGTTTTTTTATCTTACAGTTCATCTTGCGTATTTTATTTTTTCGGATAATTTACGCCTTATATCAAATCAACATGACTGGAAAAGCCGACATGTCCACACGTTTGCGTCTTTTGAACTGGGTTGAAAGCACAAAAATTCAGTATTTCATCACAGGCGTAATCATCCTGAATGCGATCACATTGGGGTTAGAAACTTCCGATGCTCTCATGACGCAATTTGGAAGCTTGCTGCATCTCTTGGATAAAGCGGCCTTGGGCATTTTCGTCATCGAGATTGGCCTAAAACTCTATGGGCGCGGCTGGTCGTTTTTCAAAAACGGCTGGAACCTGTTTGATTTTGCCGTCGTCGCCATTGCCTTGATCCCGGCATCCGGCCCACTGGCCGTCTTGCGATCTTTCCGTATTCTTCGGGTCTTACGCCTGATGTCAATGGTCCCGCAAATGCGTTCGGTTATTCAGGCGCTCATTTCAGCAATTCCCGGTATGTTTTCCATTATCGGGCTGATTACCCTGATTTTCTACGTTTCCGCCGTTCTCACCACCAATTTCTATGCCGAAACATTCACAGAATGGTTCGGCACAATCGGGGCGTCCATGTACACCCTGTTTCAGGTCATGACATTGGAAAGCTGGTCAATGGGGATTGTCCGCCCGGTTATGGAACAACACCCCCTTGCGTGGATTTTCTTCGTTCCCTTCATCCTCGTGACCAGCTTTGCTGTTATCAACCTGTTTATCGGTGTCATCGTTGATGCCATGCAATCCCAACATCAGGCCGAAGCCCACGAGATTGAAGCCAACATGCACGCCGACACAGAAAGCCTGAAAACCGAAATCGTCAGCCTTCGTAGCGAAATTGCAGAATTAAAAGAGTTGATGAAAAAAGAGGTTTAACGCTTTTTCTCTGCCCGTAGTTTCGCCCAATACGCTTGGCGCTTGGCGAGTTCGCGTTCAAAGCCACGGTCATTGGGGTGATAGAATTCCATACGCCCGGTTTCTTCGGGGAAGAAGTCCTGACCGGAAAAACCACCTTCGGCGTCATGGTCATACTGATAACCATCGCCATACCCGATATCTTTCATCATCTTGGTTGGGGCATTTAAAATATGCTTGGGCGGCATAATGGACCCCGTCTTGCGTGCCATGTCGCGTGCCGCCTTATAAGCCGTGTACGACGCATTGGATTTCGGTGCCGTCGCCACATAAATAACCGCCTGTGCCAAGGCATATTCGCCTTGCGGACTGCCCAAGCGTTCGTAACTTTCCCACGCCTGCAAGGCTTGAGTCATGGCATTAGGGTCTGCGGTGCCAACATCTTCAACCGAGGTAATCAACAAACGTCGGGCAATATATTTCGGGTCTTCCCCACCATCCAGCATGCGCGCAAACCAATAAAGGGCCGCATCGGCATCACTGCCGCGCAAGGATTTTTGAAAAGCTGAAATCAGGTTATAATGACCTTCTTGGGATTTGTCATAAATCGGCATACGTTTTTGCACGACCTTCAACAGCCCATCTGTATCCAAAATAGGATCATCGGGCAGTTCAAACACCGCTTCGACCATATTCAACAAATAGCGTCCGTCCCCATCGGCCATTGCGCGCAGGGCCGCGCGCGCGTCCTCATTTAACGGTAACTTACGTTTTTGTTCGCTTTCCGCACGGCTTAGCAATCCTTCCAATGCCTCGTCCGACAGGCGTTTCAACACCATGACCCGACAGCGCGACATCAGGGCCGCATTCAATTCAAACGAGGGATTTTCCGTTGTTGCCCCGACCAGAACAACCGTTCCATCTTCGACAAAAGGTAAAAAACCATCTTGTTGCGCACGGTTAAAACGATGGATCTCGTCAATAAACAACAAAGTACCCTGCCCGGCTTGATGGCGGGACTTGGCATCTTTGAAAACCTTTTTTAAATCCGCCACGCCGGAAAAAATCGCAGAGAGCGGTTCAAAATATAAATCTGTCTTATCAGCCAGAAGGCGCGCCACAGTGGTTTTACCACACCCCGGCGGCCCCCACAGGATCATAGACGTCAAACGCCCCCCAGAACGCACCATACGACCAAGCGGGCCATCTTCGCTTAAAAGATGGTCCTGTCCAATGACATCTTCCAATGTTTGGGGACGCAATCTGTCAGCAAGCGGTCTTGGGGCCTGATCATCGAAAAGAGAACTCATCCGCGAAATCTCAACTCTTGGCGTTTTCCATTGCGGATAATACCGACCAGCCAGTTGCCTTCGCGTCCTTCCAGCTTGTCCAACACCCGCATGAGGTCTTGAACCGATTGGATGTCCTGCCCGTTCAAGCCAACAATCTGATCCCCGGGACGAAAGCCCAATCGATTGGATGTACTGCCCCGACGCAATTTCAGAATGGCCACACCACGGGTCATTGTGTCCCAGCCCAATTCATCATTTAGCGCCGGTGACATATTGACAACAACCGCGCCGGTAAAAGGATTGCGCCCTTGAATACGGGTTTCTTCGCGTTTGGGAGTTTCTGGTGGCGGCAAGATGTCGAATTTCAGGTTCATGCGTTTACCATGACGTAGAATTTCCAGTGTTGTTTGACTGCCCAATGGACGGGTTGCCAGGCGAAAACGCAAGGCTTGCGGATCATCGATCTCATAACCGTCTATAGACAAAATAACATCGCTACGTTTCAGACCTGCCAATTCTGCCGGACCACCGGGATAAATCGTATCAATCAAAACACCTGTTGGATGGGGAAGTTTGAAGGTAGAGGCTAAATCCTGCGTCAAAGACTGCCCACTTGCCCCCAGCCACGGACGCACAACCTTACCCGTTTCGCTTACACCAGAAAGCACAGAACGTACCATACTGACCGGAATGGCAAAGCCGATCCCGTTGGACCCGCCACCTTTTGAATAAATGGCCGAATTCACGCCAACCAACTTACCATTCATATCCACAAGCGCCCCGCCGGAATTACCGGGGTTAATCGCCGCATCGGTCTGAATGAAAAAGCTATAATCCGTAATGCCAACATGTGTGCGGGCCAATGCGGAAACAATCCCGCTGGTTACGGTCTGTCCCACGCCAAATGGATTACCAATGGCAAGAACGATATCCCCAACTTCTAAGCTATCAGCTTCCCCCAACGGTAATGTCGGCAACATCGCCCCTTCTGTATTCACTTTTAAAACAGCCAGGTCAGTGCGTTCGTCTGAGCCCAGAACCTTTGCCTCAAATTCGCGCCGGTCATTCAACACCACTTTGATATCATCTGCGCCTTCAATGACATGATGATTTGTAATGATGACGCCACCGGCTTCGACAATTACACCGGACCCCAGCGAGTTTTGCACTTTCTTTTGTTGCCCGCCTTTGGGAACATTACGAAACGCATCGCCAAAAAAACGGCGAAAGAACGGGTCATTAAACAAAGGCGACACATTGCGCGTCCGCACCGTTTTAGAGGTATAAACATTCACCACAGCCGGGGCTGCAGCTTTCACCAAAGGGGCGTAGGACAACTGCACTTGCACTTTTGATGTTGGAACCTCTTTAATCTCGGCATGAGCAGATGTTGCAACTAAAAACGCAATAAGGAAAATTCTGATAAACATAAGACCCCATGTCCCCAGTGAACTGACTAAGTTTCCTTTTTTGAGATCATCAAAACAGGAATTCTTCTTAGATTTGTTCTTATCACTTTGAACGCGCAAGGCCAAACCCAAAGTCGGTAAAAAGCTTTAGAGCAAATTTATCGACTTTGGGCTTTCTCTCTTTCTATCCTTCTAACTGATCTTCAATCGGTTTGCTTTTCTCGCTGATGACATCGCCTGTATGTAACGCTGTTTTTGTCTCAACCAAGGCGAGGCAGCATTCTTCCTCCGCCACCGGATTATGTTCAACCCCTTTGGGCACGACATGAACATCACCTGCAACAAGTTCAACCACATGGTCACGATATTCAATTTTCAGATGCCCTTTCAGAATATAGAAAAGTTCATCCTCATCGGCATGACTGTGCCATACAAGTTGCCCCTTGACCTTCGCAACTTTGACATATTGATCATTGACCTCCGCAACAATTCGCGGTGACCAATATTCGCTCAAGCTTTCGGCTTCTTTGTATAAATTCGTAGAAACGGCAAAGACCATTTTTAATCTTCCTTTCTTTTTTAGATCAGTTCAAAAAAATGTCAGAGGTTTTACAAAAACGGTAGTTTAAAAAATGCACAAATCTTCTAGAATATCGTACACGGTATGCTTAGATGGCAGGTATGGTTACGACAAAAAACACAGATTGGGTTAATCTTCAACACGACCATAGAACGGGCGTGGAAACTCTGCATGCCCATTTTGAAGGTCATGCCTATGACCCGCACTTGCATGATACCTATGTCATCGGCTTAACGGAAAGCGGTATTCAGCAATTCAATTGCCGTCACAAAATACATAATTCCCTTAAAGGTGGCTGTTTTTTAATTGAACCGGGCGAAATTCACGACGGTCATGCCCCTTATGAAGGCGGCTTCACTTATCGGTCCTTAAACATACCGGAAAAATGGTTGCACGACCAAATATCCGATATTTTTTGCGATAAGCCCGATAAATTTGAACTCACATTCAACAGTACACTATCACAGGATCATCCTCTCGCCTGCGCCGTATCCGATGCATTTCGCGCAAAACATATGCATGATCCCGATATCGTTCAGGAAGCCTGTATGGATACCATGCTGCAAACCTTGACGCGGCATATGAACTGGCGGCAAAAAGAACATGCAAAACACGGACATTATCTGGCCTATCGTATTCGTGAGTATATCAATGCGAATATCGAAACCGACATGCTGGTTCAGGATATCGCACTGGATTTTGGCTATGATCGTTTTCAGATCACGCGGGCCTTTAAAAACGCATTTGGCATCTCCCCACATGCCTATTTGATCCAGCTACGACTGGCACGCGCACGCACTTTGCTTTCACAAGGCCATGCCCCCAGCGACGTTGCCCATCGTCTCTGCTTTGCCGATCAAAGTCATTTGGGACGTTGGTTTAAGCGGGCTTATCGATTAACCCCTTCAGCCTATGCAAAAAACTGCACAGACATTCCAGACTAATTTCAAAACAAACAACATAATCGAGATTATCATTTCAAAGGATTGAAAGATGATCTCTTATTTTTTCAGCTTTATCGCCTTTTCTATTTTAGCGTCCATCACGCCGGGGCCGACAAACATTCTTTCCTTCAGCCTAGGGATGCAAACAGGGCTACGTCGTACCCTGCCTTTTGTCTTCTCCTCCTCTGCCTCCGCTTCCCTTATTCTGTTTTTTACCTTTTTCGGCATTTCACATATTTTGCTAAAGTACCCCCTATTGCAAACATGCATGACATTTGCGGGGGCTCTATGGTTAAGTTGGATGGCTGTGCGCCTTTTTAAATCTGACGGAAACTTTAAACATCACACACAAGACCTGCCAAACTGGAAAGATGGCGCATTCCTGCAAATTATAAACCCGAAGGTCTGGATGATGGCCTTAACCGTCAGCAGTTTGTTTTTATTTCCTGCACTGGATAAAGAAACAAACGCAGCCCTCCTTGCCTTCACATTCTTTATCGTCACCTGCCCCTGCATGGGGTTCTGGGCCGTTATGGGGGCTATCACACGCACCACAGTCACAACGCCTCGGTATCGCAGCGCAATCAACAAAACGCTTTCTATTCTTTTGCTTCTGACCGTCTGGGGACTAATCTTCCAAACCATTTAAAACAAAAAAGGCGGCTACCCGAAGGTAACCGCCTTTTTTAAAGGTGCAAAAGATCACTTATACAGCGAGGTCTTCAGCAGCATCTTCTGCTTCGCGTTCAGCTTCAACACGCGCCTTATCGGCTGCGCCTTTTGCTTCTACGTCGCGCTCAACCAGCTCGATGAAAGCCATCGGAGCGGCATCGCCAAAACGGAAGCCGGCTTTAAGAACACGTGTATAACCACCGTTACGTTCTTTGTAACGCGGGCCAAGAACGTCGAACAGCTTCTTAACAGCTGCTTCGTCGCGCAGAGTAGCCATCGCCTGACGACGTGCGTGCAAATCACCACGTTTGCCCAAAGTGATCATTTTGTCCGCAATGGAACGAAGATCTTTTGCTTTCGGCAAAGTTGTTTTGATTTGCTCGTGAGTGATCAGAGCAACCGCCATGTTCGCAAACAAAGCGCGGCGGTGTGATTTAGTACGGTTTAATTTGCGACCAGACATACGGTGACGCATAGCGGTATCTCCTTCATCAGAGTTCGTCTTGCAAGGCAAGAGCGATAAGTAAATCTTTTCGCCTCACCCTTTTCCCATCAATAAAGAAAAGAGCGGGAACGAAAAGTCGGGACCAACAGGACCCCAAACAACCCAACGGTTATCTAAAAGATCAGAACGGATCTTCCAGACGTTTTGCCAGGTCTTCGATATTTTCAGGCGGCCAGCCGTCAACGTCCATCCCCAGTGACAAGTCCATACCACCGAGAACTTCTTTGATCTCGTTGAGGGACTTACGACCGAAGTTCGGCGTACGCAACATTTCTGCTTCGGTTTTCTGAACCAGATCGCCGATGTAGATGATGTTGTCGTTTTTGAGACAGTTGGCAGAACGAACGGAAAGTTCCAGCTCGTCCACTTTGCGCAACAAATTCTTGTTGAACGGAAGATCGTCTTCTTTCTTCTCCGGCAGAGCCACTTCCGGCTCTTCGAAGTTGATGAAGAGTTGCAGTTGATCTTGCAGGATACGACCCGCCAAAGCAACAGCATCTTCCGGTGTTACGGAACCGTCTGTGGTCACTGTCAAAGACAGTTTATCATAGTCGGTTACACGGCCTACACGCGTGTTATCCACTTTATAAGACACTTTCTTCACCGGAGAGAAGATCGCATCAACAGGGATCAAACCGATCGGAGAGTCTTCCGGACGGTTTTGAACAGCGGGAACGTAGCCCTTGCCCGTATCAACTGTGAATTCGATATTCAGCTTGGCATCTGCATCAAGGTGGCAAATCACGAGATCTGGATCCATCACAGAGATGTCAGCCGGACATTCGATCATACCGGCGGTCACTGGACCAGGACCGGTTGCCTGAAGATGCATTTTCTTCACGCCTTCGCTTTCGCAACGAAGAGCAATGTTCTTAACGTTAAGAACAATATCAGTCACGTCTTCACGGACACCCGCGACAGACGAAAACTCGTGCAAAACGCCGTCGATTTGAATTGCGGTTACAGCTGCACCCTGCAGCGACGACAGCAACACACGACGAATAGCGTTACCAAGAGTCAGACCAAATCCACGCTCAAGCGGTTCAGCAACGATAACGGCCGTACGACCATCATCTTCACCAGACTTCACTTCAAGCTTGGACGGTTTAATGAGTTCTTGCCAATTCTTTTGAATCACAACCCTGACCTCACACAAGCATTAAAAAAAATACGCGAATCCAAAAAGCTGGGTTCACGGCAAATAACCGATACCTAAACCGGTACCGGTTATTTGTGAGAAAAACCCGCTTTTCAAAAGCGAATTATACGCGACGACGTTTGCGCGGACGGCAACCGTTGTGCGGAATCGGCGTCACATCTTTAATAGATGTAATCGTGAAACCAACTGCGTTCAAAGCGCGCAGTGCAGATTCACGCCCAGAGCCCGGGCCTTTAACCAGAACTTCAAGGGTCTTCATGCCGTGTTCCATCGCCTTTTTGCCAGCATCCTCGGCTGCCATCTGTGCTGCGTAAGGTGTGGACTTACGAGAGCCCTTAAAACCTTGTGCACCAGCAGAAGACCAAGAAATTGCATTACCTTGTGCATCGGCAATGGTGATGATCGTGTTGTTAAACGTTGCGTTTACGTGTGCAATACCAGAAACGATATTTTTACGCTCACGACGACGCGGACTTTGTCTACTAGCTTTTGCCATAATTCAATTATCCTACTTGAATTATTTCTTTTTACCCGCGATAGGACGCGCAGGTCCTTTGCGGGTGCGAGCGTTACACTTGGTACGTTGACCACGAACCGGAAGACCTTTCCGGTGACGCAAGCCGCGGTAGCTTTTCAAGTCCAACAGACGTTTAATGTTCATCGCAACTTCACGACGAAGGTCACCTTCAACCGTGTAGTCTGCATCAATCGTTTCACGAATCTTAACGACTTCGTCGTCAGCTAATTCGTTTACACGCTTCTCTAACGGAATGCCTACTTTCTCACAGATCTCCTGTGATTTCGCCGGGCCAATTCCGTGAATATATGTAAGTGCAATCACAACACGTTTTTGTGTCGGGATGTTTACACCTGCAATACGCGCCAAAGCGGTTCTCCTCACACCAAAAAAATACTAAAGGTAAGTAAAAAACTTACCGGAAACCGAGGGGCGGGATTATAGAAAGGAAATCCTTCCTGTCAAGCCCCCTTTCCAATTAAATCAACCCAAGATCGCCTTGAGCTGAGCGGTAACTTCATCGATGTCAGCCATGCCATCGACTTTCTTCAACATCCCTTTTGCACCATAGTGAGACGCAATCGGGGCTGTTTGTTCACGATAAGATTCCAAACGGGAACGAACGGTTTCTTCATTATCATCGGCGCGACGGGTAAATTCTGTCCCGTCACATTTATCACAGACACCTTCAGCTTTAGGCTTCTGGAAACTATCGTGATACCCTTGACCACATTTGGCACAGGTATAACGACCGGTGATACGTTCAACAAGCGCATCTTCATCGACAACCATTTCGATGACTTCATCAAGCTTCTGACCTTTTTCAGCCAACATGGCATCCAAAGCTTCGGCTTGTGCTGTTGTACGCGGGAAACCATCAAGGATGTAACCTTTTTGACAATCATCCTGTTCGACGCGGCTGGAAATCATGGAAATAATCAATTCGTCAGTAACGAGATTGCCTGCTTCCATAACAGCTTTCAATTCTTGTCCGATTTCGCTGCCACTGGCCACTTCCGCACGCAGCATATCGCCGGTGGAGAGTTGAACAATGCCATAAGCTTCTTCGAGACGTTTTGCTTGAGTACCTTTACCAGCACCTGGTGCACCTAACAGGATAAGTTTCATCCTCTTTTCCCCCTGAGTTTTGACTTCTTAATCAGACCTTCATACTGGTGGGCGAGAAGATGCGAATGCACTTGCCCTACCGTATCCATTGTAACCGTTACAACGATCAACAAGCTTGTCCCACCAAAATAGAAAGGAACTTGCCATTCCGCAATTAGAATTTCAGGCAGTAGACAGACAGCGGACAAATATGCCGCACCGATAACTGTCAAACGACTTGTGATCTTATCCAAATATTCCGCCGTATTTTTCCCCGGACGAATACCCGGCACATACCCACCGTTCTTGCGCAGGTTTTCCGCCGTTTCTACCGGGTTGAAAACAACCGAAGTATAGAAGAAAGCAAAGAAAACAATCAACCCAAGATACAGACTGATATATAACGGCTGCCCGCGACCAAGCCATGCGGCAACAGTTTGCAGCCATTCCGGTCCCTGCCCGGCTGTCATGGAAATAACAGTCGTCGGCAGCAACAGCAAAGAGCTGGCAAAAATGGGCGGGATCACACCAGACGTGTTGATTTTCAATGGCATATGGGAAGACTCGCCCCCATAAACCTTGTTCCCACGTTGGCGTTTGGGATATTGGATCACGACTTTGCGTTGGGCGCGTTCCATGTACACAATGAACATGATCACGCCAACACTCATCACCAACAGGAAGATAATGAACAAAACGGATAATGCACCCGTCCGCCCCAGCTCTAGCGTTCCCACCAAAGCTCTGGGCAAGTTCGCAACAATACCTGCGAAGATGATCAAAGAAATGCCGTTACCAATCCCGCGAGCCGTAATTTGCTCACCCAGCCACATCAAGAAGATAGTACCACCAACCAGCGTGATAACGGTTGCTCCCCGGAAGAAATACCCCGGATCTATAACCGCTGAACCAGCAGAGGAATTCATCCCTTCCAGACCTACGGCAATACCGTATGCTTGCAAGGACGCGATCAACACCGTCAGATAACGGGTGTATTGCGTAATCTTTTTGCGACCTGACTCGCCTTCCTTCTTCATGGCTTCCAGGCTTGGCGAAACCGCCGTGCCCAACTGCATGATGATGGAAGCTGAGATATAAGGCATGATGTTCAGTGCGAAAATGGTCATACGACCCAACGCACCACCGGCGAACATATCAAACATCCCAAGAATGCCACCGGCATTCTGCGTGAACAGATCACGCAGAATAACCGGATCGATACCCGGAATAGGAATGTAAGCGCCAATTCGATAAACGATCAATGCCCCCAACGTGAACCAGATACGCTTTTTCAGTTCTTCTGCTTTCGCAATAGAACCGAAGCTCATGTTAGCGGCTAATTGTTCTGCGGCAGATGCCATAACGGTCCCCTGGACTTACTTACTTGGTCCGAAAATCGAAGTCGGTTTTACTCAGCAGCGTCAACACTGACGGAACCGCCTGCCTTTTCGACAGCAGCGATTGCACCAGCAGAAGCGCTATTGACTTCAACCGTTACTTTTGAGGTAATCTCACCTTTGTTCAGGAGACGAACGCCGTCCTTCACACGGTTCACAAGACCAGCGGCCTTCAGAACCTCAACAGTGACAGTGTCACCGTCTTTGATTTTACCTGCATCAATCGCCTTTTGAATGCGACCGACGTTAACAACAGCGAATTCCGTACGGAAGATGTTGTTAAAGCCGCGCTTAGGCAAACGGCGATACAGCGGCATTTGACCGCCTTCAAAACCCACAGCAACTGTGTTGCGGGCTTTTTGACCTTTTTGACCACGCGTAGAAGTCTTGCCTTTGCCCGAACCGATCCCTCGGCCCACACGCATGCGAGACTTTGTTGCGCCGTCATTGTCACGAAGCTCATTGAGTTTCATGTTTCAAATCCTTTAAAGTTTCTCGTAAACTCTCGAAAAAGAGGAAGGTGTGAAATCACACCCTACTCAACGATTTCCACGAGATGTTGAACTTTAGAAATCATGCCGCGAACAGAAGGAGTATCTTCCAGTTCGGAAACACGGTTCATTTTGTTCAAACCAAGGCCAACCAACGTAGCACGTTGATCTTTATTGCGACCGATCGGGCTACCGACCTGTTGCACTTTAACGGTATTTTTCTTAGCCATGTCTCATTACTCCTTTGCAGCAGCCTGAGCAGCCGCACCTGAGTCCCGACGGGCCACGATTTCACCAACTTTCTTACCACGCTTGGAAGCGATGGAACGCGGAGAGAATGAATTCTGCAGCGCATCGAAAGTAGCTTTAATCATGTTGTTCGGGTTTTGAGTACCCATCGACTTCGCAACAACGTCTTGTACGCCCATTGTTTCGAACACTGCACGCATCGGACCACCGGCAATAATACCAGTACCAGACGGTGCAGCACGCAGGATAACTTTACCTGCGCCGAAGTGACCTTTCACATCGTGGTGAAGTGTACGACCTTCGCGAAGCGGGATACGAATCATGTTACGTTTCGCTTGTTCAGTAGCCTTACGGATGGCTTCCGGAACTTCACGTGCCTTACCCGTGCCGAAACCGACACGACCACGACCGTCACCAACAACGACCATAGCAGCAAACGAGAAGCGACGGCCACCTTTGACCACCTTGGCGACGCGGTTAATGCCGACGAGCTTATCGATCAGGTCGGAGTCTTGCTCCTGTACCTTCTCTTTGCCACGGCCTTTACCGCGAGAGTTTTCTTTAGGATTACGTGCCATATCTCATTCTTCCTTTAGAACGACAGACCAGCTTCACGAGCTGCGTCAGCCAAAGCTTTCACACGCCCATGATAGCGGTAGCCACCACGGTCGAAGACGACATCCTTGATACCGGCAGCGACAGCGCGCTCACCAACCAAAGCACCAACCTTAGCGGCTGCGTCTTTGTCAGCACCAGTTTTCAAGCTACCTTTGAGATCTTTCTCAATGGAAGATGCGGCAACCAACGTTACACCCTGTGTATCGTCGATAATTTGCGCATAGATGTGCTTGCTGGAACGGAAAATCGACAAACGCGGGCGACCGGCTGCGCGCTTGCGGATCTGGAAACGAACGCGGCTTTTGCGACGTTCCTGAAGTTGTCTTGTATTCAACATTACTTCTTCTTCCCTTCCTTACGAAGGATGTACTCACCCTTGTAGCGAACACCTTTGCCTTTGTAAGGCTCCGGCGGACGGAATGCGCGGATTTCAGCGGCAATTTGGCCAACTTTTTGTTTATCCGCACCAGAGATCGTAATCTCTGTTTGAGACGGGCAAGCAATCTGCAGGTCAGACGGAATCGGCACGATTACGTCATGTGAGAAACCCAGTTGCAGCTCCAGATTAGAACCCTTAACGGCGGCACGATAACCAACGCCAGTGATTTCCAATGATTTGGAGAAACCTTCGTTCACACCAATGACCAGATTGTTAATACGTGTGCGAGCCGTAGCCCACATTTGACGAGCGCGACGAGTTTCGTTCTTCGGAGCGACAACAACTTTGCCTTCTTCCTCAGACACAACAACTTCATCCATCACAGTGAAAGTTAATTCACCGTTTTTACCCTTGGCGACAACGTCCTGACCGTTAATAGTAACGGTAACGCCGGACGGGACTTCTACCGGGTGCTTACCAATACGTGACATAATAGTATGCTCCCTTAGAATACGGTGCAGAGGATCTCGCCGCCAACATTGGCTTCACGAGCTTCTGCATCTGACATGACGCCACGCGGGGTGGTCAAAATAGAAATACCCAAGCCATTAAAGACTTTCGGCAAACCATTAACGCCAGAATACACACGGCGACCCGGTGTAGACACGCGTTTGATTTGAGAGATGACAGGCTTGCCATCATAGTATTTCAGCTCGATACGCAGTTCGTCGAAACCAGCAGCGCCGGTGACTTTTTCAAAACCACGAATGTAACCTTCCCGTTTCAAAACATCCAAAACGTTCGCGCGAAGTTTAGACGCTGGTGCAGAGACCGCGCTTTTGTTCGCTTGTTGACCGTTACGGATACGGGTCAGCATATCCCCTAAGGGATCTGACATAGACATGATCGTATCTCCTTACCAGCTAGATTTCACCACGCCCGGCAGGCTACCATTAGAAGCAAGATCACGGAATTTAATCCGGCACATCTTAAACTTACGGTAGTTGCCACGCGGGCGGCCAGTTACTTCACAACGCAGACGAATGCGGCTTTTAGACGCATCGCGCGGCATAGCGTTCAGTTTAAACTGAGCATCCATACGCTCTTCGCCCGGCAGGTCGCGGTTCATAATGATTGATTTCAACTCTGCGCGTTTTTGTGCAAATTTCGCCACTTTACGTTCGCGACGCTTATTTTTCTCGATAGCACTTGCTTTAGCCATAACTAAATATCCTTCTATCGTTACTTCGCGAACGGCATGTCGAATTTAGCCAACAAAGCACGAGCTTCGTCGTCATTATCCGCCGTTGTGCAGATTACGATGTCCATCCCACGGATCGCGTCGATTTGATCGTAGTCGATTTCCGGGAACACGATTTGTTCTTTGATACCCATAGCATAGTTGCCACGACCATCGAAAGATTTGCCGTTCAGGCCACGGAAGTCACGAACACGCGGTAAAGCGATATTAACCAAGCGATCCATGAATTCGAACATACGGTTACGACGGAGCGTAACTTTTGCACCAACTACTTGACCTTCGCGCAGCTTGAAGCCGGCGATGGATTTAGTCGCTATGGTTTTGACTGCTTTCTGACCTGCAATTGCTTCCAGTTCAGCTACCGCTGCGTCGATCTTTTTCTTATCCTGAGCAGCTTCACCAACACCCATATTGATGACGATTTTTTCAAGTTTCGGGATTTGCATATCACTTGCATAACCGAACTCTTCCTTCATCGCCTGACGGATGGTGGTGTTATATACTTCTTTTAAACGAGCCATCTATCCAATCCCTCAGCTATCAATGACTTCGCCGGAAAGCTTGGCTACGCGAACTTTCTTGCCATCTTCCAGAATTTTGAAGCCAACGCGTGTTGCTTTGCCTTCTTTCGGGTCAACGATTGCAATATTTGAAAGTGCGATTGCAGCTTCTTTCTCAACGATACCACCGGCTTGGAATTGGGTCGGCTTCGTGTGGCGTTTCACCAGATTGATGCCTTGCACAACTGCTTTGGCATTATCAGGTTGAACACTCAGGACTTCGCCTTGTTTGCCCTTGTCTTTACCGGTCAGGACGATGACGTTATCGCCCTTCTTAATCTTGGCTGCCATGTTAAAGCACCTCCGGAGCTAGGGAGACGATTTTCATGTAGTTACGAGCGCGAAGTTCGCGAGTAACCGGGCCAAAGATACGCGTTCCGATCGGCTCGCCGTTTTTGTTAATCAAAACAGCAGCATTTTTATCGAAACGGATTGCAGAGCCATCAGGGCGACGGATGTCCTTGGCTGTGCGAACGATAACGGCGCGATGCACGTCACCTTTTTTCACACGACCGCGCGGAATGGCTTCTTTTACAGAAACGACGATAACGTCGCCTACAGAAGCCCAACGGCGCTTGGAGCCACCGAGAACCTTGATGCACTGCACTCGGCGTGCACCGGAGTTATCCGCTACATCCAAGTTGGTTTGCATCTGAATCATAGAATATTCCTTTTTCTAGATCCTGGTCACGAAATTAAGGAAGTCTAAAAACACTTAGACTTCCTCTCTTTTGAGTCACACAAGAATAATCTTGATGTCTCAAGGTGAGGATACCTAATCGTTTAGGCATCAACAGTCAAGACTTATCAAGTTTTTCTTTATGTCACGAAATTGAGGAAGCCTAAAGGCTTAGGCTTCCTCAGTAACAACTTCCCAAGACTTGTTCTTGGAAATAGGCTTGGTTTCAATGATTTTCACCAATTGACCAAGTTTGAACTGATTGTTCTCGTCGTGCGCGGCATACTTTTTAGAGCGCTTGATGAATTTTTTGTAGAGCGGGTGCTTGAAGCGTCGTTCTACTTTCACCACAACAGTCTTGTCTTGCTTGTCGCTAACAACAACGCCTTGGAGGATACGTTTGGGCATCACTTTCTCCTTAGGCTTTTTCGCCGATGACCGTCTTGATACGCGCAATTTCGCGACGCACTTGACGGACTCGAGCTGTGTTTTCCAATTGACCGCTAGCTTGCTGGAAGCGAAGATTAAACGCTTCCTTACGCAATTTCAGCAGTTCATCCTTCAGTTCGTCAGAACTTTTGGAGCGGATTTCTGCAGCCTTCATATTTATTCTCCTTCACCCAAGCGGGTTACGAAGCGCGTGCGGACCGGCAATTTAGCAGCCGCCAATTCCATGGCGCGGCGTGCTACTTCGTGCGGTACACCATCGATTTCAAACATGATACGGCCCGGCTTTACCTTACAAGCCCAGAATTCCGGTGAACCTTTACCTTTACCCATACGGACTTCAGCAGGTTTTTTGGAAACAGGCACGTCAGGGAAGATACGGATCCAGACACGACCGGCACGTTTCATGTGACGGGTCATGGCACGACGCGCAGCTTCGATTTGACGGGACGTTACACGCTCGGGAGTTAAAGCTTTCAAGCCGTAAGCTCCAAAGTTCAAAGAAGAACCACCTTTAGCATTGCCTTTAATACGGCCTTTATGCTGCTTGCGGAACTTTGTACGTTTTGGCAATAACATGACTAACCTCTCTCCTTAGCGCGCACTTGTCGGTGCGTCTGCAGTAAGGTTTTCAACAGCCATCGGATCGTGTTCCATGATCTCGCCTTTGAAGATCCAGACCTTCACACCGCACGCACCATAAGTGGTGTGACCGGTAGAAGTCCCGTAATCAACGTTTGCACGCAGTGTGTGCAGCGGAACGCGGCCTTCACGATACCATTCAGTACGCGCGATCTCAGCACCACCCAAACGGCCGGAGCAGTTGATACGAATACCGAGTGCGCCGAGGCGCATGGCAGATTGAACGGAACGTTTCATCGCACGACGGAAAGAAACACGACGTTCCAATTGCTGAGCAATAGAGTCAGCAACCAGTTGGGCGTCCAGTTCCGGCTTGCGGATTTCCACGATGTTCAAACGAACGTCATTGCCTGTCATAACAGAAAGACGCTGACGGAGTTTCTCGATGTCTTGGCCTTTTTTGCCGATTACAACACCCGGACGAGCCGTGTGAATTGTAATGCGAGCGCGTTTAGCCGGGCGTTCGATGACAACCTTTGCAACACCTGCCTGTGCGAGTTCTTTTTTGATTAACTCACGCAGTTCCAGATCCTGGTGAAGCTTGTCAGCATAATCGCTTTTACCGGCGTACCAACGAGATTCCCATGTACGGTTGATCCCGAGGCGCAGACCAATCGGGTTTACCTTCTGACCCATTATGCTGTCTCCTCACGTTCACGCAGAATGATGCGCATGTTGCTCCACGGTTTCAAAATCTTTCCAACACGGCCACGAGCACGTGCTTTCCAGCGTTTCATAACCATAGCGCGACCTACAGAAGCTTCTGCGACAAACAGGTTGTCAACGTCAAGCTGGTGATTGTTTTCTGCATTGGCAATCGCAGATTCCAGAACCGCTTTCACATCTTTTGCGATACGGCGCTTGGAAAATGCTAATTCAGCAACCGCTGCAGAAGCATTCTTGCCACGGATAGAAGCACAGACCAGGTTCAGCTTTTGCGGGCTGACACGGATCATTTTGGCGCGAGCCATTGCTTCGTTATCGGCAAGGCGACGCTCTGTCTTTTTCTTACCCATAACTTACTTCCTCTTGGCTTTCTTATCGGCAGCGTGACCATAATAGGTACGAGTCGGAGAGAACTCACCGAACTTATGACCAATCATGTCTTCTGTCACCAATACCGGGATAAATTTGTTACCGTTGTAGACACCGAAAGTCAGGCCTACGAATTGCGGCAAAATAGTGGAACGACGCGACCATGTCTTAATGACATCATTGCGACCGGACTCACGTGCCTTCTCAGCTTTACCAAGAAGGTAGCCGTCAACAAACGGTCCTTTCCATACGGAACGAGCCACGAGCCGGCCTCCTATTTCTTATGACGGCTGCGCATAATCAGCGCGTCCGTCTTCTTGTTGCTACGAGTGCGTTTACCCTTAGTCGGTTTACCCCAAGGTGTAACCGGATGACGGCCACCAGAGGTGCGACCTTCACCACCACCATGCGGGTGATCGACAGGGTTCATTGCCACACCACGGACAGACGGACGCTTGCCGAGCCAGCGATTACGGCCAGCTTTACCAAGTTTCACGTTCTGTTGATCCGGGTTGGAAACAGCGCCGATTGTTGCCAGACACTCACCGCGGACCAGGCGAACTTCACCTGAACCGAGACGAAGCTGAGCGTACCCTTGGTCTTTACCAACGAGCTGAACGTAAGTACCGGCAGAACGCGCGATCTGACCACCCTTACCGGGCTTCAATTCGACGTTATGAATAATGGTACCAACCGGAATGTTTGCCAAAGGCATTGCATTACCCGGTTTTACGTCAACGCGCTGACCAGACACAACAGTGTCGCCAACTTGCAGGCGTTGCGGTGCGAGAATGTAAGACAATTCGCCGTCTTCGTAGCGAATAAGAGCGATAAAGGCCGTACGGTTAGGATCGTACTCAAGACGCTCAACTGTTGCCGCAACATCAAATTTCGCATTGCGTTTGAAATCGATAAAACGATAACGACGCTTGTGACCACCACCGATACGGCGAGAGGTAATGCGACCAGTGTTGTTACGACCACCGGTCTTACGCAGACCTTCGGTCAGACCTTTGACCGGCTTGCCTTTGTAAAGATCGGAACGATCAACCAGAACCAGATTACGCTGGCCCGGAGTCGTTGGTTTGAATTTTTTCAAAGCCATGGTTTAGACCCCCGTCGTCACATCGATAGACTCACCTTCGGCGAGTGTCACGATTGCTTTTTTGACATCGGAACGACGACCAACGCGGCCACGGAAACGTTTGGTTTTACCTTTAGTAATAATGGTATTAACCGCCGTAACCTTCACACCAAACACTTCCTCGATAGCTTTGCGAACTTCAATTTTGTTTGCATCCATCGGTACACGGAAAGTGACCTGGTTGTGTTCTGACAACAGTGTCGCCTTTTCGGTGATAACCGGAGAACGCAGTAATTCAAACTTACGTTCAGAAGAAACGGTTACTTTGCTTGCTAGATATTTTGTCATGACAAGCGCTCCACCAATTTTTCGACTGCACCTTTGGTCAGAACCAATTTGTCAGCGCGAAGGATGTCGTAAACGTTGGCGCCTTGACTTGGCAGAGCGTCGATGCCGGGAATATTGGCAATCGCGTTCTGGAAGTTGGCGTCAACATCGGTTGCATCGATAAACAGTGCAGAAGTCAATTCCAAAGCTTTCAGCTTAGCAACCGCTTCTTTTGTTTTCGGGGCATCCAGCTTGGCTTCGTCAATAACGACCAACGCACCACCAGCTGCTTTCGCAGACAGCGCACATTTCAGGCCGAGTTTACGAACTTTCTTGTTCAGGTCATGTGCATAAGAGCGCACAACCGGACCATGAACGGTCGCACCGCCACGCATTTGGGTTGCACCTTTAAAGCCCTGACGAGCGTTACCGGTACCCTTTTGCTTGAACGGTTTGGTTTTGACGATTGCCAATTCACCACGGGTTTTAACTTTGTGAGTACCGGTTTGGCGACGTGCCAATTGCCAGTTTACTACACGGTGAAGAATGTCAGCGCGCGGCTCAACACCAAAAATGGCATCGTCCAGCTCGATATCGCCGACCTTCTTATTTTCAAGACTAATTACGTCGCACTTCATGCCACTTATTCCTCAGTCGCTTCCGGTGCTTCCGCAGCCGGTGCTTCTTGAGCAGCCGGAGCATCCGCAACAGCAGCAGTCTTGATGGCTGCCGGGAACGGCAAACCTTCCGGCGCAACACGCTTGACAGCGTCTTTCACCAGAACGTAACCACCCTTGGCACCGGGCAAACCGCCCTTAACCATGATAAGACCACGCTCGCCATCTGTGGCGACGATTTCGAGATTCTGAACAGTCACACGCGCAGCACCCATATGACCCGCCATCTTCTTACCTTTGAAGACGCGGCCGGGGTCCTGACATTGACCGGTGGAACCATGTGAACGGTGAGAGATTGATACACCGTGAGAAGCACGAAGACCGCCAAAATTGTGACGTTTCATGCCCCCTGCAAAGCCTTTACCGATGGAAGTACCAGTAACGTCTACGTACTGACCAACCACAAAGTGTTCTGCAGAAATTTCTGCACCCACTTCGATAAGACCTTCAGGCTCCACGCGGAATTCAGCCAGTTTGGCTTTCGGCTCCACCTTATTGGCGGCGAAGTGCCCGCGCATGGGCTTGCTCACGTTCTTGACCTTGGCGCTACCAAATCCGAGCTGCACTGCCGTGTAGCCATCCTTGTCTTCGGTACGCTGCGCAACGACTTGGGTGTCGACTTTCAACACTGTAACGGGAACATGGTTACCGTTATCAGCAAAAAGACGGGTCATTCCCAATTTTTGCGCGATGAGACCAGATCGCATCTGCCCTAATCCTTTAAAGCTTAATTTCAACATCAACGCCGGACGCGAGGTCCAGCTTCATGAGCGCATCAACAGTCTGCGGCGTAGGATCCACAATGTCCAAAAGACGTTTGTGGGTACGCGTTTCGAACTGCTCACGAGACTTCTTATTCACGTGAGGAGAACGCAGAATGGTGAAACGCTCGATACGAGTCGGTAAAGGGATTGGACCCTTTACCTGAGCACCTGTACGCTTGGCGGTGTTTACGATCTCTTTCGCGGACTGATCCAGTACGCGATGATCGAACGCTTTCAAGCGGATACGGATATTTTGGTGTTCCATAAGGTGTTTTACCTAACTCAGACAACAAAAAAACATCGACATTCTCTATCCTTAACCAGGAAAATCGAGAACGCCGAATACTCATCCCCTTAATGGGGTGAAAGAGCGAATGACGGGTTTATAAGAGAGACTGCCCTTTGATGCAAGGGAAAAATGACTCTTTTTTTATATTCCCGCTTTCCCTGCCCTTTTGAACAGGAAAAAGAGAAAAAAGGCCCCCTGCACGTTGCAGGAGGCCCTTCTTCAAACCTTGTGAGAGGTCGATTAGTCGAGGATCGTGGACACAACGCCCGCGCCGACTGTACGGCCACCTTCACGGATCGCAAAACGCAGACCTTCGTCCATTGCAATCGGTGTCAACAGTTCGATTTCGAACTCAACGTTATCACCCGGCATGACCATCTCGGTGCCTTCCGGCAAAGAAATAGAACCAGTTACGTCTGTTGTACGGAAGTAGAACTGCGGACGGTAGTTCGCAAAGAACGGCGTGTGACGGCCACCTTCTTCTTTAGTAAGAATGTAAGCTTCGCCTTTGAACTTTTTGTGCGGGTTGATAGAACCCGGCTTCGCCAGAACCTGACCACGCTCAACGTCGTCACGTTTTGTACCACGCAACAAAGCACCGATGTTGTCACCAGCTTCACCGCTATCCAGCAGTTTGCGGAACATTTCAACACCTGTACAAGTCGTTTTCGTGGTGTCACGGATACCAACGATTTCGATCTCGTCGTTCACGTTGATTACGCCACGCTCAACACGGCCAGTTACAACAGTACCACGACCGGAGATAGAGAACACGTCCTCGATCGGCATCAAGAACGGCAGGTCTTTCGCACGTTCCGGCTGCGGGATGTATTCGTCAACAGCAGCCATCAGCTTCAGGATGGATTCTTTACCGATGTTGTCGTCGCGGCCTTCCAGTGCTGCCAAAGCAGAACCAGCAATTACCGGAATGTCGTCGCCCGGGAATTCGTAAGAAGACAACAGTTCACGGATTTCCATTTCAACCAGTTCGAGCAACTCTTCGTCGTCAACCTGGTCAACTTTGTTCATGTAAACAACCAGAGCCGGTACACCAACTTGGCGAGCCAACAGGATGTGCTCACGTGTTTGCGGCATCGGGCCGTCAGCAGCGTTCACAACCAAGATCGCGCCGTCCATTTGGGCCGCACCAGTGATCATGTTTTTAACATAGTCGGCGTGACCCGGGCAATCTACGTGTGCGTAGTGACGGGCTTCTGTTTCATATTCTACGTGTGCTGTAGAAATGGTGATGCCGCGTGCTTTTTCTTCCGGCGCTTTGTCGATGTCAGCGTAATCAGAAAATTCTGCGCCGCCAGCTTCCGCCAATACTTTGGTGATCGCAGCTGTCAGCGTGGTTTTACCGTGGTCAACGTGGCCTACGGTACCAATGTTACAGTGCGGTTTATTACGTTCAAACTTTGCCTTAGCCATAACTAAGTAACTCCAATTAAAATTTAGGTAAGCTGGACCGGATTAACCGGCCAGCTTTTCTTTGATTTCTTCAGCAACGTTGTTCGGCACTTCTGAGTAGTGATCGAACTGCATAGTGAACTGTGCACGGCCTTGAGACAAGGAACGCAGGTTGTTCACATAACCAAACATGTTGGCAAGCGGAACGTTGGCTGTAACGACACGAGCGATACCGCGTTGGTCCATAGAACCGACCTGACCACGACGGGAGTTCAGGTCACCGATGATGTCACCCATATACTCATCAGGTGTAACAACTTCGACTTTCATCATAGGCTCAAGCAGTTTCGGTTTGGATTCTCTCATCGCCTGACGGAATGCAGCGCGGGCTGCAATTTCGAAGGCCAGAACAGAGGAGTCAACATCGTGATAAGCACCGTCGAACAGTTCTGCACGAACGCCGACAACCGGGAACCCGGCAATCGCACCAGCTTCCATAGAAGTTGAAAGACCTTTTTCAACACCCGGAACATATTCACGCGGTACGTTACCACCAACGATAGAGCTCTTGAATTCAAATTGCTCTTCGCCGTTTGCATCCATCGGTTCGAATTTGATCTGTACGCGGGCGTACTGACCAGAACCACCGGACTGTTTCTTGTGCGTGTAATCAACGGTCACTTCCTGACCGAAGGATTCACGATAAGCAACCTGCGGCGCACCGACGTTTGCTTCGACCTTGAATTCACGCTTCATACGATCAACAAGAATGTCGAGGTGCAATTCGCCCATACCGGAAATAACAGTTTGACCTGTCTCGTGGTCTGTCTTCACGCGGAAAGACGGATCTTCCGCAGCCAGACGAGCCAGAGCGATACCCATTTTTTCCTGGTCGGCTTTTGATTTCGGCTCAACAGCGATTTCGATAACCGGTTCCGGGAACTCCATACGTTCCAGAATAACCTGACTATCACTTGCGCACAGGGTATCCCCTGTTGTTGTGTCTTTCAAACCAACCAAGGCAACGATATCACCAGCAGCAGCTTCTTTAATTTCTTCCCGTTCCGCAGAATGCATCAACAGCATACGGCCGATACGTTCTTTTTTGCCTTTAACCGTGTTGACCACGTAAGAACCAGCTTCAAGTTTACCAGAGTAAATTCGGGCAAATGTCAGCGAGCCAACGAACGGGTCGTTCATGATTTTGAAAGCCAGAGCAGAGAACGGCGCGTCGACAGAGTTCGGACGCGTGATTTCTTTTTCCGGGTCTTTCGCATCAACACCACGAATCGCTGCAATATCGGTCGGAGCCGGCATATAATCGATTACAGCGTCGAGAAGCGGCTGAACGCCTTTGTTTTTAAAGGCAGTACCACACAGAACAGGTACAAACGCCAGACCAATTGTCCCTTTACGGATACATTTGATCAGTGTTTCTTCGTCCGGCTCGTTACCTTCGAGGTAGGCTTCCATAGCATCGTCGTCTTGCTCAACAGCCGTTTCAACGAGACGTGTACGGTATTCAGCAGCTTTGTCAGCGAGTTCAGCAGGAATATCGACATAGTCGAATTGCGCACCGAGTTCTTCACCAGACCAGATAGCCGCTTTCATTTTGATCAAATCAACATGACCCGCATATTCAGCTTCAGAACCAACCGGCAATTGTGTAACCAGCGGAACAGCACCGAGGCGATCAACGATCATATCTACACAACGGTAGAAATCTGCGCCCATACGGTCCATTTTGTTGACAAAACACATACGCGGTACGTTGTATTTGTCAGCCTGACGCCAAACAGTTTCAGATTGCGGTTCAACACCGGCAACGGAGTCAAACACACAAACCGCACCATCGAGTACACGCAAAGAACGCTCTACCTCAATGGTAAAGTCCACGTGACCGGGTGTGTCAATGATATTTACACGGTGATCGCGCCAGAAAGTCGTGGTCGCAGCGGAAGTGATCGTGATACCACGTTCTTGCTCCTGCTCCATCCAGTCCATGGTCGCGTTACCGTCGTGCACTTCACCAATCTTGTAAGATTTACCGGTGTAGTACAGAATTCGTTCAGTAGTAGTCGTTTTACCTGCATCAATGTGAGCCATGATACCGATATTACGATACTTCTCCAAAGGATATGATTTTGACATGAAAAATGTCCGTCCTTACCAGCGATAGTGAGAGAAGGCTTTGTTGGCTTCCGCCATACGGTGAGTGTCTTCACGTTTCTTAACGGCAGCACCACGGTTTTGTGCCGCGTCCAGCAATTCGCCAGTCAAACGGTCAGCCATAGTGTTTTCGCTACGCTTACGGGAAGCATCAATGATCCAGCGAATGGCAAGCGCCTGACGGCGTGTCGCACGAACTTCAACCGGAACCTGGTATGTAGCACCACCGACACGACGCGAACGTACTTCGACAGCAGGCTTAACATTTTCCAGAGCTTCATGGAATTGAGCAACCGGATCATTACCAGTTTTCTTTTCCATATTTTCCAAAGCACCATATACAATTTTCTCAGCGGCAGATTTTTTACCGTCGAGCATCAAACCGTTCATGAATTTGGTCAGTACGATATCACCGTACTTCGCATCAGGCAGAACGATACGCTTTTCAGCAGCGCGTCTACGAGACATATCCTATTCCCCTTATTTCGGACGCTTCGCGCCGTATTTAGAACGACGTTGGCGACGGTCTTGAAGACCTTGTGTATCCAAAGTACCGCGAATGATGTGGTAACGAACACCCGGCAAATCTTTTACACGGCCGCCGCGGATCATCACGACAGAGTGTTCTTGCAGGTTGTGACCTTCACCCGGGATGTAAGACGAAACTTCATAACCGTTAGTCAGGCGCACACGGGCAACCTTACGAAGGGCTGAGTTCGGCTTTTTGGGAGTAGTCGTATAGACGCGCGTACAAACGCCACGTTTTTGCGGACATGCTTCCATAGCAGGAACCATGTTACGAACCGGCTTCGCTTTACGCGATTTGCGGATCAATTGGTTAATAGTAGGCATAAGCAGTGTATTCCTTGACACACTCGCAACGGTACAGCGCGCTAAAACAATAAAAAACTAACGGTCCGGCTTCCCTTCCCGTCAGATAATTTCGGCGGATGCTATAACGTTCCTGTTACAACAATGTGAACCCTATCAAAAAAAAGATAGACTCCACCACTCAATAGGCGGGGCATCCTATGGATTTCTGAGGTTTTGTCAAGCAAAACTACATCACGGCACGCGCCTGCTTCATAAAACTGTTAATTTCGTCACAAAGCTTTTGAGACTCTTTCAACAGAACATCCGACTTTCTTTGCACTAAATGCGAGGCCTCGCCAGTCTCACGCGCGCCATCGGCAACATCTGAAATCTTGACATTCACATCTTGCGTACCATTGGCTGCCTGCTCAATACTCCGCGCAATTTCACTTGTCGCCGCCGTTTGTTCCTGAACGGCCGCCGCAACCGACTCATTGGATTGCGCGATATAATCGACCTGAGAGACAATTTTCTCGATCCCCCCCACGGTCTGTTGTGTCGCCTCCTGAATAGACTTGACCTGCGCTTCGATTTGGTCCGTCGCCAAAGATGTCTGGTTGGCGAGTTCTTTCACTTCTGTTGCAACGACAGCAAAACCTTTCCCGGCATCCCCGGCTCGCGCGGCTTCAATCGTCGCATTCAAAGCCAGCATGTTGGTTTGATTTGAAATTTCGCGAATAAGATTAACCACCGACGTAATTTGATCTGACGATGTTGATAAATTTTGAACTTCTTGTGCAATCCGTTCACTGTCTGTTTGGGCAAGTAGCGTGATTTCTGAAGCCTTGCTCACTTGTTCGCTTATTTCATTAATTGATGCGCTCAACTCTTCCGATGCGGCAGAAACCGTCTGCGCATTTTGCGTCGCCCGTTCTGCGGCTTCCGCGACCTCTGTTGAATTCTGCGCTGTACATTCCGCAATACGTTCCATGCCGCGTGCTGCGTCTTCGACTTCTTCAGAAGTTTCACTCACTGTTGCAGAAACCTTTAGGACACCTTCTTCGAAGTGGTTCAATGTATCTGAAAAAACGTCAACCTTATGCCCCATAGCTTCAACGGCGCTATTCACCTTTTGACTGGCAACCTTATAATCACCTAACATCCCCTCCATGACAATTTTGCGCCAATATTTATTTTGCGCAACATGCTGGGTGCATGCCGAAGATTCCCGCATAAAAGCATCACAGCGATCAATAATATCATTCATCAGATACAGCAGCTCATTTACCCCGCCTTCACCGCGGATATCTGTAATCCGAACTTCGAAATCCCCTTGCAAAACCTGTCTGAGCTCATTAATCGCATGGTTAATTTGATCCTGCTTTACGAACATCTTAACCTCCCATCGACAAAATAAGGTGATTGTATTCCTTACCACTGCTTTCAATTAATTTGACCACCTCTGCCATTGCGGCATTCATCCCCTCTTTGGGAGATGCATAACTTTGCTCCAACTTCAGAAGGCTGTCATAAAGAGGAATAATGGATGAAGTAACGATTTCTTTATCCGGCACACGTCTGTTGCTGTGATAACCAACAATATTCCCGGACAAATCAAAGCTGGGGGTTACATGGGCTAAAACCCAATAATGATCACCGTTGACGGCACGGTTGATAACATAGGCAAAGACTTCTTGCCCTGTCGCAATTGTATCCCACAAAAATTTGAAAATGCAGCGCGGCATATGAGGGTGACGAATTACATTATGATTTTTTCCAACCACATCGCGTGCAGATATCCCTGCAATATGTGCAAACGTTCGGTTCGCGTAAGTAATAATCCCTTTTGTATCTGTTTTCGAAACAATGACATCATTTTTATCAAAAAAACGTTCTTTACCAGTTAGTTCTGGATTTCCATAGAGTCCCATATTTTTATCCCTGTTTACACAGATTTTTTTGTTCAATTAATTCACTCATACTTGTATCTCAAGCATGTACATACAGAAGAAATGTCCGTAAGAACCAACACACTGCTTATTCTAATATATAAGGCCCATAATCCAGAGTTGTCTATCCTCAATCTCTACGTTACATATTTTTTATATTTATTTCCTTCAAATAAGAAACAATTTTAAGTTTTCAACACCCTCTTATTTTCTGATCTTCTGACTTGTTAAATATATTCTCTTGAAGCTGGTTTTATAGTCGTATTAATCTTCTCGAACAGATTAAAAAGCGTATATCAAAACTGACATAAAAAGAAAGGGTCCATACATGCCTTATCGGAGAAACATAATATACCTGTGTTTAACTCTGTCTTTTCTTCTCTCATTGTCTGCCTGTAACACTATGGAAGGTGTTGGTGAAGACGTGCAAAAGGCTGGTCAATGGATTGAAGAGAAAGCAAAAAAATAAACTCCAAACACCAGTATATAAACGAAAAAAGCCGGGCAGAACAAATCGTTCTACCCGGCTTTTTAGTGTTTAGCCTTTGCTTACTCAGCAGGCGCTAACGGTGCGTCTGATACACCTTCTGCACCTGGCAAAGCCGCTGCATGTGCAGCTTCTGCTTCAGCTTGTGCCGCCGCTGCTGCAGCTGCAGCCTGTTCGTGTTCCGGTACATAACCGGCTTCACGATCACGCTCAGCAGCAACCTGACGGATTTTGTTCATGTAAGCACCTGTCCCTGCCGGGATCAAACGACCCACGATGACGTTCTCTTTCAGGCCCAACAAGTAATCTTTCTTGCCGGAAACAGCCGCTTCGGTAAGAACGCGTGTTGTTTCCTGGAAAGACGCTGCAGAGATGAAAGATTGCGTTTGCAGAGAAGCTTTCGTGATACCAAGCAAGATCGGTTGCCCTGCAGCGATACGATCGCCACGTTCTTCCGCTTTCTTGTTTTCACGACGGAATTCAACACGATCCACTTGTTCCCCAACCAAGAAGGTTGTGTCACCCGGTTCGGTGATTTCCACTTTCTGCAACATCTGACGTGCAATGGTTTCGATGTGCTTATCGTTAATCATAACCCCTTGCAGACGGTAAACTTCCTGAATTTCTGCAATCAGGAACTCAGCCAGTGCCTCAACACCCTTAACACGCAGGATATCATGGGGAACCGGGCTACCATCCATCAACGGATCACCTTTACGAACGTAGTCACCTTCCTGAACAGAAATGTGCTTACCTTTAGGAACAAGGAATTCCATCGGTTCAGCATCATCACCTTCCGGTGTCACGACAATACGACGTTTGTTCTTGTAATCCTTACCGAAGGTAACACGACCATCAATATCAGAGATAATCGCGTGATCTTTCGGCTTACGGGCTTCGAACAATTCCGCAACCCGCGGCAGACCACCTGTAATGTCACGTGTCTTCGCAGATTCCCGCGGGATACGTGCCAAGGTGTCACCGGCGTGAACAACGTCGCCGTCGCTTACAGACAGAACCGCATCAACGGAAACGTAGTATTTCGCTTCGTTACCGCTTGCAAGGTTTTGCAGGTTGCCGTTTTCATCAACGATTGCCAAGTGCGGACGCAACTCAGCACCCGCCGGCAAGGATTTCCAATCCACGATAACTTTAGAAGCAATACCTGTTGCTTCGTCCGTTTGTTCGGCAATGGAAACACCATCCATAAGGTCAACATACTTCACAGTACCGTTGACTTCTGTCAGAACCGGCAGAGTGTGCGGATCCCATTCCGCCAGTTTTGTACCACGTTCGACCTTTTGCTTATCGGTTACGAACAGTTTGGCACCATACTGGATACGGTGACGGGCGCGCTCTTTACCTGCGTTGTCGATCAACAACATTTCGGTGTTACGGCTCATAACCGTATCAATACCGGAAGAGTTCTTAACCGTCTGGCAGCTGATCAATTGGATCGTACCATCGTGAGAAGTCTCAATGCTGTTTTGTTCGGCACCACGTTGCGCGGCCCCACCGATGTGGAACGTACGCATGGTCAGCTGTGTCCCCGGCTCACCAATAGACTGGGCAGCGATAACGCCAACCGCTTCGCCACGGTTTACCTTCGTGTTACGGGCAAGGTCACGACCATAACATGTCGCACAAACACCGTTTTCAGCTTCACAGGTCAGAACGGAACGGATCTTGACGGTTTCAACACCGGCAGCCTCAATCATAGCGGCTTCTTCTTCCTCAATCAGGCCACCGGCCGGAAGGAGAACTTCGCCTGTTTCAGGATGCATGATGTCTTCACCGGCAGAACGACCAAGGATGCGTTCATAAAGGCTGACGATTTCGTCGCCGCCATCCATAACCGCACGGGTCGTCAGACCGTTTTCTGTCCCGCAATCGTCTTCGAAGATGATGCAATCTTGTGCAACGTCAACCAGACGACGGGTCAAGTAACCGGAGTTCGCTGTTTTCAACGCCGTATCGGCAAGACCCTTACGGGCACCGTGTGTGGAGTTGAAGTACTCAAGAACGCTCAGGCCTTCTTTAAAGTTCGCGATAATCGGTGTTTCAATGATCTCACCAGACGGTTTCGCCATCAAACCACGCATACCGCCAAGCTGACGCATCTGAGCTGTAGAACCACGGGCACCGGAGTGCGCCATCATGTAAACGGAGTTGATCGGAACGCCCGGCTCAACACGGGAAATTTCCGCCATCATCTCGCTGGTCACCTGATCGTTACAGTGTGACCATGCATCGACAACTTTGTTGTATTTCTCACGCTGAGTAATCAAACCGTCCATATACTGACGTTCGAACTCTTTCACCGCATCTTTGGTTTCATCAACCAAACGGGCTTTGGCTTCCGGGATAACCATATCGTCTTTACCGAAGGAAATACCGGCTTTACAAGCCCATTTGAAACCGAGACCCATGATACGGTCACAGAAAATAACCGTCTCTTTCTGACCAACGTGGCGATACACTTCACCGATCACGTTGGAGACATCTTTCTTGGTCAACAACTTGTTGATCAAGGAGAACGGAACCTTCGGATCACGCGGCAACAATTCAGACAGCAACATGCGGCCCGGTGTCGTTTCCACACGTTCCACGATTTCGTTACCGTCCGCATCAATCGTGCGGTAACGACACGTTACTTTCGCATGCAGACTAACCGCATCGTTATCAAGTGCCTGGTGAATTTCACCCACACCGGAGAACGCCATGCCTTCGCCCTTCTCGCCTTCCAATTCCATGGAAAGATAATAGATACCGAGAACGATATCCTGAGACGGCACGATAATCGGCTTACCAGAGGCCGGTTGCAAGATGTTGTTTGTAGACATCATCAAGACACGGGCTTCAAGCTGTGCTTCCAAAGAAAGCGGTACGTGAACCGCCATTTGGTCACCGTCGAAGTCAGCGTTAAAGGCTGTACAAACAAGCGGGTGCAACTGGATCGCTTTACCTTCAACCAATGTCGGCTCGAACGCTTGAATGCCAAGACGGTGCAATGTCGGTGCACGGTTCAGCATAACCGGGTGTTCACGGATAACTTCTTCGAGGATATCCCAAACTTCCGGACGTTCTTTTTCCACCATACGTTTGGCCGCCTTAATGGTGGTTGCCATACCGTACAGTTCCAGTTTCGCATAGATAAACGGTTTGAACAGTTCCAGTGCCATTTTCTTCGGCAGACCGCACTGATGAAGCATCAGTTCCGGGCCAACCACGATAACGGAACGACCAGAATAATCGACGCGTTTACCCAACAGGTTTTGACGGAAACGACCTTGCTTCCCTTTCAGCATATCGGAAAGAGATTTCAACGGACGCTTGTTCGCACCTGTAATCGGACGTGAGCGACGGCTGTTATCAAACAACGCATCAACGGATTCCTGCAACATACGTTTTTCGTTACGTACGATGATTTCCGGAGCACGCAATTCGATCAGTCGTTTCAAACGGTTATTCCGGTTGATCACACGACGATAAAGATCGTTCAGATCAGACGTCGCAAAACGACCGCCATCCAACGGAACCAACGGACGCAATTCCGGCGGAATGACCGGAACGACTTCCAAGATCATCCATTCCGGACGAGAACCGGATTCCATGAAAGCTTCAACCAGCTTCAGACGCTTCACCAGCTTCTTACGCTTGGCTTCAGAATTGGTATCGCGCAGTTCTTGACGCAGATCTTCCAATTCGTCTTCCAGATGGATTTCAGCCAGCATATCGCGGATTGCTTCCGCACCGATACCGGCAGTAAAGGCATCCTGACCGTATTCTTCAACCGCATTTGTGTACTGTTCTTCGCTCAGCAATTCTTTTTGCTTCAGCGGAGTCAGACCCGGTTCGATCACAACGAAGTTCTCGAAATAGAGAACACGTTCCAGATCTTTCAGGGTCATATCCAGCAACAGGCCGATACGTGACGGCAGGGATTTCAAGAACCAGATATGCGCAACAGGCGCCGCCAGTTCAATATGGCCCATACGTTCACGACGGACTTTGGTCAAAGTTACTTCAACACCGCACTTTTCGCAGACGATGCCTTTGTACTTCATGCGTTTATATTTACCGCACAAGCACTCGTAATCTTTGACCGGGCCGAAGATACGCGCACAGAACAAACCATCACGTTCCGGTTTGAACGTACGGTAGTTGATCGTTTCCGGCTTTTTAATTTCGCCGTAGGACCAAGAGCGGATTTTCTCCGGACTTGCGATATTGATTTGCAGATTATCGAACTGTTGAGCGCCGCTAACCTGCCCAAAGAATTTCATCAATTCCGACATATTAGTAATTCCCTTGGTTCATGTTGACGTTCAGGCCGAGAGCTTGCAGTTCTTTGACCAAGACGTTGAAGGATTCCGGAATACCGGCTTCGAAGGAGTCTTCACCACGTACGATCGCTTCGTAAACTTTCGTACGACCGGAAACGTCATCGGACTTAACCGTGAGCATTTCCTGCAAGGTGTAAGCCGCACCGTAAGCTTCCAGTGCCCACACTTCCATCTCACCGAAGCGCTGACCACCGAACTGGGCTTTACCACCCAACGGCTGTTGCGTGACCAAGCTGTACGGGCCGATAGAACGCGCGTGCAGTTTGTCATCAACCAAGTGGTGCAGTTTCAACATGTAGATGTAACCCACTGTAACCTGACGGTGGAACTGATCCCCCGTACGGCCGTCATACAGTGTGGATTGACCAGAAGAGGCATAACCCGCCATTTCCAAATGCTTGGAAATGTCATCCTGTGTCGCACCATCAAAGACCGGTGTTGCCATCGGGACACCCTTGCGCAGGTTACCTGCCAATTCGTCCACTTCAGCATCATCCATCTCGACAACATATTCGTTGTAGATGTCGTCGCCATACGCATATTGCAGCTTTTCACGAACACCGTCGTAAGCACCGCTACGCTTGGCAGCATCCAGTTGTTCACCAATTTGGCGACCCAGACCGGCAGCAGCCCAACCCAAATGCGTTTCAAGGATCTGACCAACGTTCATACGTGAAGGCACACCCAACGGGTTCAGTACGACATCAACCGGCGTACCGTCTTCGGAATACGGCATGTCTTCCATAGGAACGATGCGGGAGATAACCCCTTTGTTCCCGTGACGACCGGCCATTTTATCACCCGGTTGCAGCTTACGCTTGATCGCAACGAAGACTTTAACCATCTTCATCACGCCCGGCGGCAATTCATCACCACGTTGCAGTTTTTCAACTTTGTTTTCAAAGCGTTCCTGAACGGCAGAAATACCGTCGTCAAAGTGCTTTTTCAAAGACTCAACGTCAGACTGAACGGCATCATCTTCAACAGAAACATGAACCAACTGACCCGGATTAAATGCATCAAGCATTTCTTCGGTAATCGGCACACCTGTTTCCATACCATTCGGGCCGGCAACTGCGATTTGACCGACAACAGTCGATTTCATACGCGCAGCCAGGTTCCGTTCGTGAATTTTACGTTCGTCATCACGGTCTTTTGCAAGACGTTCGATTTCAGAGCGTTCAATTGCCAAAGCACGTTCGTCTTTTTCCACACCACGGCGGTTAAAGACGCGAACTTCAACAACTGTCCCCGTTGCACCCGGAGGCATACGTAAGGACGTATCACGCACATCAGAAGCTTTTTCACCAAAGATCGCACGCAGAAGTTTTTCTTCCGGTGTCATCGGGCTTTCGCCTTTCGGTGTCACTTTACCAACGAGAATATCGCCAGCTTTCACTTCCGCACCGATATAAACAATACCAGCTTCGTCGAGGTTCTTCAGCGCTTCTTCCCCAACGTTCGGGATATCGCGTGTAATTTCTTCCTGACCGAGTTTGGTATCACGGGCCATAACTTCAAATTCTTCCAAGTGAATGGAAGTAAAGACGTCATCGCGAACGATACGTTCAGAAATCAGGATGGAATCCTCGAAGTTGTAACCGTTCCACGGCATAAAGGCCACGAGCACGTTACGACCCAACGCCAGATCACCAAGGTCTGTTGACGGACCATCCGCCAGAACTGTCCCGACATCAACCTTATCGCCAACTTTCACAAGCGGGCGTTGGTTGATACAGGTGTTCTGGTTGGAACGCTTGAATTTCTTCAACGTATAGATATCAACACCAACAGTGGACGCATCGTCACCTTCGGCACGAACCACGATACGGGTCGCATCAACGGTATCGATCACACCGGCACGTTTGGCCACAATGGCCGCGCCGGAATCGCGTGCAACAACTTCTTCCATGCCAGTACCGACCAACGGTGCATCTGCTTGCAGCAGCGGAACCGCCTGACGTTGCATGTTTGAACCCATCAAGGCACGGTTGGCGTCATCGTTTTCCAAGAACGGGATCATCGCTGCGGCGACAGAGACAATCTGTTTCGGGGAAACGTCGATCAAGGTGATATCTTCTGGACGGGCCATAATATATTCACCCGCCTGACGGCAAGACACCAGATCATCAACAAAACGACCGTTCTCATCCAAAGCCGCATTGGCCTGCGCCACGGTGTAACGACCTTCCTGCATAGCAGACAGATACATCACTTCATGGGTCACCTGACCGTTTTCAACTTTACAATACGGGCTTTCGATAAAGCCGTATTTGTTGACGCGGGCATAAGTGGACAGCGAGTTGATCAAACCAATGTTCGGCCCCTCAGGGGTTTCAATCGGGCAGATACGACCATAGTGTGTCGGGTGTACGTCACGAACTTCGAAGCCCGCACGTTCACGCGTCAGACCACCCGGGCCCAAGGCTGACAGGCGACGCTTATGCGTAACTTCTGACAACGGGTTGGTTTGGTCCATAAATTGTGACAACTGCGAAGAACCGAAGAATTCACGAACCGCAGCCGCAGCCGGTTTCGCATTGATCAGGTCGTGCGGCATAACTGTGTCAATATCCACAGAGCCCATACGTTCCTTGATCGCACGTTCCATACGCAGCAGACCGATACGATATTGGTTTTCCATCAATTCACCAACGGAGCGAACACGACGGTTCCCCAAGTGGTCAATATCGTCGATTTCGCCACGACCATCTTTCAATTCAACGAGGATACGCAGAACTTCCAGAATATCTTCGCGGCGCAATGTACGCAGCGTATCGGGCAAATCGTCAAAACCGAGACGCATGTTCATCTTCACACGACCAACAGCAGACAGGTCGTAACGTTCTTGATCAAAGAACAAGCTTTGGAACAACGCTTCTGCGGACTCAAGGGTCGGCGGTTCCCCCGGACGCATTACACGGTAAATATCAATCAGCGCTTCTTCGCGTGTAGAGTTTTTATCGACAGACAGCGTATTGCGCATATACGGACCAACGTTCACATGGTCGATAGACAGCAACGGCAATTCAGTCATGCCGGCATTTTCCAGCTCTTCCAGCAATTCCGCTGTCAGCTCACCACCGGCTTCAACAAAGATTTCGCCGGTTTTCTCGTTCACCAAATCGGTGGCAACGAACTTACCAATCAATTCTTCGTTAGAGACCAGAATGTCTTTCACACCAGCTTCTGCCAATTTCTTGGCTTGACGCGGCGTTACTTTCTTACCGACGGTCAGAACGGTTTCGCCTGTTTTCGCATCGACAACATCGTGAAGCAGCTTAACGCCCTTCAAACGGTCTGCATCAAACGTGGTTTGCCACCCTTTTTTACCACGTGTATATTCCACGGTGGTGTAGAAGAAATTCAGAATATCTTCTGGGGACATACCAACGCGATCTTCCAGTGCAACATTTTCACCGGCATTGCGTTTGTTGGCTGTTTCGTCGTTATCCAGTGCCATCAACAATGTAGTGACGGGCAATTTACGGCGACGGTCGATACGAACATACAAAATGTCTTTCGCATCGAATTCGAAATCCAACCAGGAACCGCGGTAAGGAATGATACGCGCTGCAAACAGGTATTTACCTGAGGAGTGCGTTTTACCTTTATCGTGGTCAAAGAACACACCGGGTGAACGGTGCATCTGAGAAACGATAACACGTTCCGTACCGTTGACAACGAACGTACCGTTTGATGTCATGAACGGCATATCACCCATGTAAACATCTTGTTCTTTAATGTCGCGAACAGAGCGCGCACCGGTATCTTCGTCAACATCCCAAACGACCAAACGTAAGGTCATTTTCAACGGGGCAGAATAAGTCATGCCACGTTGCTGACATTCTTCAACGTCGTATTTGGGTTCTTCAAATTCGTAAGACACATATTCCAGCGTGCCACGCTCGCTAAAGTCATTAATCGGGAAAACCGATTTAAAGACAGCTTCCAAACCGTTATCAATACGGTCTTGCGGCTTTACTTTGGCTTGCAGGAAATGTTCGTAGGAAGATTTTTGAACCTCGATCAGGTTCGGCATCGGGGCAACAGTCGGAATACGACCGAAGCTCTTACGGATACGCTTGCGGTTAATTAGCGGATTCGCCATTATTTTCCTCAAGTTATTTTCAGGTTGGACACCAATTGCACCTCGGGTCGCCGAATCCTCAATGCAACATCGTTCCATAAGCCCCCAAGACGGGGACAACTCCTTGACAGTTACCAACTTTATCGGCCACGGCGGGGCCTATCCGGGCGGGCAACACAGGATGCCTTCACCTGCGATACAGACAAAGACAGCCGGGCCGGATCGGATACATCAATCCAATCCAGCCCAGCGATTTGTTGTCCTGTTTATATAAGCTGGACAAAAAATGTAAAGAGAAAATCGTTTTTTTCTATTTTATCTCTTGTTGAAGACAAGCTTATCGCTCATCTCCTTCCCAAAATGGTCGATCCCCCTCGCGGGTCGCTTCCGCCCGAGATCTACCGATATCACGTAACAGACGGTCATTAAGCTTGCGCAAGTTGCGACGCTCTTTTCTACGCTGACACCAAAGATCAAATGTCGAAATTAGAAGGGAAAAGCCATGCTCCCTACATCCTCTAATTCTGACTTCAATCGAAATCGGCCATATCAACGGGTTAAAAGTGAATATCTGCATTGAAACATCTCCGTCCGAGTTTTTAATATTCTAGGATTTTCATCCCTCACCACTTAACGAACATCTATAAAATAACACCGTAAATGCAGAATATGCTCGCCATATCCGGACGTAATGCTTTGCAGTTAATAAGATACAACCGAATTGTTGGCAAAACTCTTGAACCCAATACCAACACTTCCTGTTGCGCGCCGTGAATGGCTTGAAAGCAAAAAAAAGCGGCCCCCAAAAGGACCGCTTTCGCGAATTACTCTATAAGCTATAAAGCTTATTTATCAAGCAAAGAACATTCGTTCTCTTCATCGATCTTGCCGGATTCAACGATCTTGATGATGCGTGCATTCTCGGAACCCATCGGGCAACCGCATTTGTATTCGCCAGATGCTTCGTGAAGCTCGGCTTGACGCAGGTGCCATTGTGCAACTTTTCTGTGATCTGCAGCTAACATATTATCTTTTCCTCTATTCGGTAATACTGTGAACGGTATCCTTTTAGAGGAAGGGTTTTAAATAAACAAGTACCGAACTTAGAAGGTTTCTATCTTTCTTTTAAAAACGGGCAAAAGAAAAAGCGGCCTCTAAATAGAGACCGCTTTTTGCAAATTCTAAAGCAAAATGCTTTTTAGAAATTACTTCAGCTCGACAGATGCGCCAGCTTCTTCCAATTTCTTTTTCAGCTCTTCAGCTTCGTCTTTGCCTACGCCTTCTTTAACCGGCTTCGGAGCACCTTCGACGAGCTCTTTAGCTTCTTTCAGGCCGAGACCTGTGATAGCGCGTACTTCTTTAATGACGTTGATTTTCTTGTCGCCAGCAGACGCCAGGATTACGTCGAAGTCAGTTTTTTCTTCAGCAGCTTCAGCAGCCGGGCCAGCAGCAGCAGCTACAGCAACCGGAGCAGCAGCAGATACGCCCCATTTGTCTTCCAACAGTTTGGACAGCTCAGCAGCTTCCATAACAGTCAATGCAGAGAGGTCTTCAACCAACTTATCGAGGTCAGCCATTGTTCATAAACTCCTAGAACTTTAGTTCTGTAAAAATAAAAATCAAAACACGTAAGACTTACGCGTCGCTCGAGCCATAAGCGCCGAATACGCGAGCCAATTGGCCAGCCGGTGCTTGAGTAACAGCAGCCAACTTCTGAGCCGGAGCTTGAAGCAGGCCAACAAGTTTGCCGCGCAGCTCGTCCAGAGACGGCATGGAAGCCAAAGCTTTCACACCAGCCTGATCGAGCAGGTTTTCATCCATGCTACCGCCCAGAACAATGAGTTTTTCATTCTTCTTGGCAAATTCCATGGTCGCCTTAGCAGCAGCAACCGGATCTTCCGAATACGCAATCGCAGTCGGACCGGTCATAAGGTCGCTAAGACCTTCAAACTTGCTGTCAGCAAGAGCGAGACGTGTCAGACGGTTTTTCGTTACCTTGAAACCAGCACCAGCTTCGCGCATTTTGCCGCGTAACTCTTCCATTTGTGCCACTGTCAAACCACTATAGTGGGAAACAACGACGGTAGAGCTGTTTGCGAACACTTCGCGCATTTCTGCTACAAGTTCTTCTTTCTCGGTACGGTTCACTGATCGTCTCCGATACTTAGGACGAATGCCCGCGAAAGACAGACATAAGTCCGATGGACAAAGAGCAAAGGAAAAATTTCCCCTACCCGGTTCCACTGTCTCAAATTGTCACAGAAGGTCAGTTCAAGAGAGGCGCGCCCGATAAGGCGTACATCCTAATCTTTACTTCTGTCTATGAAGGCGATTTTTAAACGGGTAAAGCCCGCACCTTCAGTCTTGGACAGTCACGAAAGGTCTTTCACCTTTCGATCAACTTCCGCCCTTTCAATGAAAGGACGGAAGAATCTCTTTTTTGCTGAGGCGGCTTTTAACCGACCAGAGCAGCAATGTCAAGCTTAACGCCAGCACCCATTGTAGAGCTGATAGCAACGCCCTTCAAATAAGTCCCTTTTGCGCCAGTCGGCTTGGCTTTGTTAATGGCTTCAACAAAAGCTTTTACGTTCTCTGCGATTTGCTCTTCAGAGAAAGAAGCCTTGCCGATACCAGCGTGTACGATACCGGCTTTTTCAACACGGAACTGTACTTCACCGGCTTTTGCCGCTTTAACAGCGTCAGTAACGTTCGGTGTAACCGTACCCAGTTTCGGGTTCGGCATCAAACCGCGCGGACCGAGGACTTTACCCAAGCGACCAACAACAGCCATCATATCCGGCGTTGCAATCACACGGTCGAAGTTCATTTCGCCGTTTTGGATTTTTTCCATCAGGTCTTCCGCACCAACCAGATCTGCACCAGCCGCTGTTGCTTCTTCAGCTTTCGCATCACGTGCGAAAACAGCAACGCGCATGGTTTTACCTGTACCGTGCGGCAAACCGACAACGCCGCGAACCATTTGGTCTGCGTGACGCGGGTCAACACCAAGGTTCACTGCGATTTCGATTGTTTCGTCAAATTTAGCTTTTGCGCCATCTTTAACGAGTTTAACTGCTTCAGCTACGCCGTAGTGCTTAAGAACATCTACGCCTTCGTAGGCAGCTTTGAGACGTTTACCAATTTTTGCCATCGTCCTACTCCACTACCTCTACGCCCATAGAACGTGCAGAACCAGCAAGCTGCTGAACAGCGGCTTCGATGGTTGAGCAGTTCATGTCTTTGATTTTCTCTTCCGCGATTTCAGCCAATTGCGCGTGTGTAATTTTCGCAATAAAGCCTTGACCCGGAGTTTGAGAACCTTTCTTCAGGCCCAGTTTCTTCAAAATGAAGAAAGATGCCGGCGGAAGTTTGGTTTCGAAAGTGAAAGTACGGTCTTGGTAAGCTGTAATCACAACAGGAATCGGTGTGCCCGGTTCCATTTTCTGTGTCGCAGCGTTGAACGCCTTACAGAATTCCATAATGTTCAGACCTGCCTGACCCAAAGCCGGACCCACGGGCGGGGACGGGTTTGCCTGGCCGGCAGCGATTTGCAGCTTAATGTAGCCTGCAACTTTTTTAGCCATAATAGACCTCAGTTTATATCGTTACTGGGTGCGTGGTCGGGCTATGACGGACCTCCCACACGATTATTTGCTTCACAGTTGGAAGCAAAACGCAGCGCCTTATACAGACGCTGCGCAAACTTGTCGAGTCAAAAACTCTAAATTTCTTAAGCTTTTTCCACTTGGTTGTATTCCAGTTCCACCGGGGTCGAACGACCAAAGATGGAAACAGACACTTTCAAGCGGGCTTTTTCTTCGTCAACATCTTCAACAAGGCCGTTGAAGGATGCAAACGGACCATCGATGACGCGAACTTCCTCGCCAATCTCGAAAGAGATACTGTTGCGCGGACGATCAACACCTTCTTCTACCTGATGAAGAATGCGATTGGCTTCTTCTTCAGTGATTGGTGCGGGTTTGCCCTGTGCGCCAAGGAAGTCCGTTACTTTTGCGGTGTTCTTCACCATGTTCCATGTTTCGTCGGTCAGCTGCATTTTCGCCAGAACATAGCCCGGGAAAAATTTGCGCTTCGCATTTACTTTGCTACCACGACGCATTTCAACGACCTCTTCGGTCGGAACGATGACTTGTTCGAAAAATTCGCTCAGGCCTTTTTTCTCAGCTTGTTCAAGGATGGATTGCGCCACCTTGTTTTCGAAGCCTGAATAGGCGTGGATAACGTACCAACGTGCTTGTGCCATAGGTCTTACCTCAGTTAAAGATGGCTTTTACCGCCGTAGACAAAATCTGATCGACAAGGAAAAAGAAAATTGCAGCAAAGAACACCATGACAAAAACCATGCCCGTTGAAACAAAAGTTTCTTTGCGGGTCGGCCACGTAATTTTCTTCGCTTCCTGACGAACTTCTTGGGCAAATTTCGCCGGTCCTGACTTCGCCATGCTACCAATCCTTAATATAAAAGTGGTGACGGATACGTCTCAATAAAATGGCAGGAGTGGAGGGACTCGAACCCCCGGCACTCGGTTTTGGAGACCGATGCTCTACCAACTGAGCTACACTCCTACAGTGTCCCATTCGGGATTACTCAATCGCTTTCAAGACCGTCAAGAACTTGAAGCGGGGCTCGTTATATAACCTGCCCTGCCCCCTTGCAAGCCCTAAAAGTCGATTTTTAAAACTTTTTTGCCCTCCTTGGCATCCCCAGATTATTTTAACTGTTTCAATAGTCGAAAATACACCTGAGCCCCCATCATCTCAGTATAGAAATTTTATGATCATTAAGGCTCCACCATAACCACACCATTTCCCTTAACTCTAACCTTAATGGAATATTTGCCTTCTGGATCACCATAATGTTTAAACGAATAAACAAATACACGATCAGCAGGTTTATCTTCATATTCCAGCTTTAAATCATAACCGTCCTGCTGAAAAATTTCGGTTTGCATGGCAAGGCGACGCGCTAACCTTTCAGCATGATTAACAATATGCTGTTGCGCGTTTTGATCATAGGGTATTTCAGTGACATCATACTTTGTCATTAAAGCACTAGTCGGATTCATCAAATCGCGATTTACTGTTTCCTGATCAACAGGAACATAAATTTCATAGGCTGCATCTGTGAAAAAAACTTGAGTCTGGAAGCCCTCTTTTTTCGTCGCATATGTCGTATCGAAAAATTGTTGCAGCTCCTTTAATGAAGGCGCTTCGCCCGTTTTGTTTAAAATTTTCAAACGGAACTCTTTCCAGACAATCACCCCGTCATCCAGAACCAGCGATCCGTCCGTGCCAAATCCATTTTCAGGCGTACAGGTATGGCAAATTCCGATATGGTCAAACCATTTTCCTGCAGCTTGGGAAAACAAAATGCCCGCCTGTCCGTTCTGTTCTTCCAACATAACAACGTCATCGCCAACGATGTTAAACTTATATATGCCTGCCAGAACGACAAGCACACCGACCACGCCAACAAGTGCCATGAGGTTTCTTAACGCTGCAAATATTTTCATTTCAAAGACCTTGTTTAAAGCTCTTGTTCTATCATCTCTTTTATTTTTTATGCCTTTTCAAAATGATTTAATTGATGGGTTTCTATCCACCAGGTCGCCGCTTCCATCAATGCTTCAGGATCATCGTTTTTATTGGCGAAGAAGGCGTAAAAAGACACACCCACACTCGGTCCTTTTTCATTAATTTTACGTGTGCAGATATTTATGATCTTCTCTCTTAATTCCTGTCTCATCATGCCTCCCGCTTGATCCATAATCAATACCCATAAAAAAAGGCCCCCTGCACGTTGCAGGAGGCCCTTCTTCAAACCTTGTGAGAGGTCGATTAGTCGAGGATCGTGGACACAACGCCCGCGCCGACTGTACGGCCACCTTCACGGATCGCAAAACGCAGACCTTCGTCCATTGCAATCGGTGTCAACAGTTCGATTTCGAACTCAACGTTATCACCCGGCATGACCATCTCGGTGCCTTCCGGCAAAGAAATAGAACCAGTTACGTCTGTTGTACGGAAGTAGAACTGCGGACGGTAGTTCGCAAAGAACGGCGTGTGACGGCCACCTTCTTCTTTAGTAAGAATGTAAGCTTCGCCTTTGAACTTTTTGTGCGGGTTGATAGAACCCGGCTTCGCCAGAACCTGACCACGCTCAACGTCGTCACGTTTTGTACCACGCAACAAAGCACCGATGTTGTCACCAGCTTCACCGCTATCCAGCAGTTTGCGGAACATTTCAACACCTGTACAAGTCGTTTTCGTGGTGTCACGGATACCAACGATTTCGATCTCGTCGTTCACGTTGATTACGCCACGCTCAACACGGCCAGTTACAACAGTACCACGACCGGAGATAGAGAACACGTCCTCGATCGGCATCAAGAACGGCAGGTCTTTCGCACGTTCCGGCTGCGGGATGTATTCGTCAACAGCAGCCATCAGCTTCAGGATGGATTCTTTACCGATGTTGTCGTCGCGGCCTTCCAGTGCTGCCAAAGCAGAACCAGCAATTACCGGAATGTCGTCGCCCGGGAATTCGTAAGAAGACAACAGTTCACGGATTTCCATTTCAACCAGTTCGAGCAACTCTTCGTCGTCAACCTGGTCAACTTTGTTCATGTAAACAACCAGAGCCGGTACACCAACTTGGCGAGCCAACAGGATGTGCTCACGTGTTTGCGGCATCGGGCCGTCAGCAGCGTTCACAACCAAGATCGCGCCGTCCATTTGGGCCGCACCAGTGATCATGTTTTTAACATAGTCGGCGTGACCCGGGCAATCTACGTGTGCGTAGTGACGGGCTTCTGTTTCATATTCTACGTGTGCTGTAGAAATGGTGATGCCGCGTGCTTTTTCTTCCGGCGCTTTGTCGATGTCAGCGTAATCAGAAAATTCTGCGCCGCCAGCTTCCGCCAATACTTTGGTGATCGCAGCTGTCAGCGTGGTTTTACCGTGGTCAACGTGGCCTACGGTACCAATGTTACAGTGCGGTTTATTACGTTCAAATTTTGCCTTAGCCATTTTCTGTCCTTGAATCTAAGTAACTAGCAAACACAAAAACGACCACGAAAGAAAATTTGGAGCGGGTGAAGGGAATCGAACCCTCGTCGTAAGCTTGGAAGGCTTCTGCTCTACCATTGAGCTACACCCGCCCTGATCGCAATTTTTCCGCGCGGTCTCTTGCAATATGGTGCCCCAGGCCTTTTAACAGTCCCTTAGCGGTGGTGGAGGGAGTTGGATTCGAACCAACGTAGGCGTAGCCAGCGGATTTACAGTCCGCCCCTTTTAGCCGCTCAGGCATCCCTCCATAGGAAGAGACCATCAATCAGCATGATGCGTGAGGGGAGGGAATATGGAAAAATATCCCCCCTGTCAACGCCAAAAGGGAAAGAAATGTCGAAAAAATAAAATTGTTTCCTTTCAGCAACGCAGAGCGTATCAATTTTACAGTTTTCAGTTCTCGGTATGGGTCTATGAGCAAGCAAAAGAAAAGTCGCGCAACACCTGCGAAACGCAAAAACTTCGCCAAAGGAAAAAATTCAGATGGAATCGCAAGACACTCCTCTGAGCGTGGATCGGCTCCAACGCAAAAAGGCCCGCCGTGGCTTTATGGTCGTCATGCCGTTATTGCAGCCCTGTCCAACCCGAAACGCAATTGCTTGCGACTGGTTGCCAGCGACGACTTCGTAAAAGCACATGGGGAGGAATTGCGTACTGCCCTCGCCGCAACAGAACGCAAACGACCGGAAACCGAGATTTTAACACGTCAGGAAATTGAGGACCTTATCGTATCCGGGGTTCATCAAGGGATCGCCTTGCAACTTGATCCCCTGCCCCGCACCACATTAGAAGACATCCTGCCAGAATTGGCGGAACGCGACAGCGCCGTCATCGTTGCCTTGGATCAGGCCACCGACCCGCAAAACATCGGGGCGATTTTACGTTCTGCGGCCGCCTTTGGTGCACAGGGCGTTATCATCCCCGATAAAAACGCACCAGAAGTCACCGCCGCAATGGCCAAAGCGGCTTGCGGAGCCTTGGAACGTCTTCCCTTCATCCGCGTGACCAATTTATCGCGCAGCCTTGATCAATTAAAAGAAGAAGGGTTCTGGTCCGTCGGTCTGGATGGATATGCCGAAACCACATTGTCCAAAATCGATTTAAAAGGCAAAACCGTCCTTGTTATGGGATCGGAAGGCACAGGCTTGCGCCGACTGACGCGCGAGAAATGTGATTTCCTTGCAAAAATCCCGATTTCCCAAGCTGTTGAAAGCCTGAACCTGTCCAACGCAACGGCGGTTTCCCTTTATGAAATCGCCCGTCAAAAGGAAGGTTGAAAAAAAATGTCGAAAAGTGAAAAATCTTTCTTGCATAACGTAAAGGGCTGAGTTAAGTTCCGCCCGCTCTCAAGGAGAGAGCATCTGGAATATGCCTCTATAGCTCAGTTGGTAGAGCAACTGATTTGTAATCAGTAGGTCCGCGGTTCGAGTCCGTGTGGGGGCACCATTCCACTCTCCAAAAGAACAAACACATATATTATGCCTCTATAGCTCAGTTGGTAGAGCAACTGATTTGTAATCAGTAGGTCCGCGGTTCGAGTCCGTGTGGGGGCACCAGAATTTAAAAAGGGCTTGGCCGCTTTTCAGCGCCAAGCCCTTTTTCTATATTCATACTTTGTCATTTCTCGCGCAAAATATATCAACCTTATATTAATCAAGTTACAATCGCTCTAAGCGATATAGAGTCTCTTTCGGTTTTTGGGTACAGATCTAGATTGTTATGGTGTATAATCCACCAAAACAAAGAAACCATGAGGCGATAAATGATGAAATTAAAAATAAAGTCATTAACGATACTGGTTGCCTTAGGCACGCTGAGCGGTTGCGTGACGACAAATACTTTAAAAGTCGAAACACCAAACGTTTCATTTTTTCAATCAGTTCCCATTTCAGTTGCTGTCGCCATTCCCGAGGAAACACGTCAACTCGCAATTGCAACGGTTGGTCAATCTGGATGTTGGGGTGTTCCGCCTGCACCTGGACCGTATGGAAAGATATTTGCAGATACCGTTCGTGACCGCTTCTCCCGATTGTTTGACAATGCACAAATTGTCAATTCCGTTGCCGAGGCCGGTGCCGTCGACGCTATTTTTGAAGCACGGTTGAATAAAATGGAATGGGCAGGCGGTTGTTTAATTTCCCCGGATGGTTTTTTCAGTGCGCAAGGTCAGTTTAAGGCTATAGATGCCTCGGGTGGTGTAATATGGACCAGTGCCAAAACAGAAAGCCGTCAAGATGTCGGTATGGTCGCGCAGTTGGAAATTGGGCGGAGTTTCGGTCAACGTATTGCCGGACTGGTTGATGGTTGGGCTCAAGAATTACAGGTATTGCCCGTCGCCCAATACGCCTTGGATGAAAATATTCAAGTGGCCCAGACCGCGCGTTCTGCCAGACAACAAATCGTCAGAAACAGCACGTCTTTTCAAGCTCAGCCTGCGCAACCTGTTTACCGTTCCACAGCGCCAAGATTTCCGATGCAGCCTGTAGAGGTCACTTATAAAAAAGTTGAACAAAATCAGGATGATATCGCTGTCATTATCGGGAATGCTGATTATTCCAAACTCGCAAAAGATATTCCCAATGTAGCCCCGGCTTACGCCGACGCTTTAAGTATGAAAAAATATTTTATGGAGGGACTTGGCATCAAGTCCGGAAATATTATTGATCTAAAAGATGCTACAGGCAGTCAAATGATTCGCGTATTTGGCAGTACCATTAATCACAAAGGGCAACTCCACGACTGGATTAAACCGGATAAAAGCCGTGTTTACATTTATTATGCAGGACATGGCGCCCCCAGTAATGAAGATGGAAGTGCTTATTTGGTCCCAAGCGATGCAGATGCATCTCGGATTGATTTAAACGGTTACAGCCTGGAAACGCTGTATGATAACCTTTCAAAACTAAAAGCAAAAAATATCACAGTCATTCTTGAAGCCTGCTTTTCCGGCGCATCTCAGGCCGGAACACTGGTTGCCAATGCATCACCAATTTTCTTGAAACCTAAAAAAGCAACCGTTCCAAATGGTATCACAGTTATTTCGGCAGGATCTCCGGATCAAATTGCTTCATGGGAAGAAAATAAGTCTCATGGGCTTTTTACTCAATATTATCTGAAGGCGATGTCAGGTGAAGCCGATAGAGATAAAAATGGGTTTATTTCGAATGATGAGCTTAAAAACTATTTAGAAGATACAATGACTTATTATGCCCGGCGCTATTACGGACGAGACCAAAAAGCGCAAATCATCATCGGACATTAGAGTCTCAATTTTAGAGGGCTGGATATGAAGCACTGTGTCAGATTTTTTTGTCAGATACTTTTATGCTTAAGCCTTTTCAATCCTTCCATTGGTTTGGCTGATAATTATCAAAAAATCCAGAAGGCTCGAGACGCCATTGACCTCGAACGTCTGGACCAGTCCTTAAGCCTATTAAAATCGATTGAACCTGTTGATAATCAGGAAGCCGCGCAAATAGATCAATTGATCGGAGAGATCTACCTTCAGGTTGGTAAACCCTCCAAAGCGTTGGAGTTCTTCGAACAAGCCATCACCAGCATAATGGAAGATGGTGAAGCAATGGCCGGATTGGCAGAGGCCTCGTTCGGTGTTGGGAAAATTACACAGGCCAAACGTTACGCACAAAGCGCCTTGCGCGACAATGATGATTTGGTGCGAGCGCACATCGTTCTTGCCAAAATTGAGGCCTCCACAGGCAATACACATCGTGCAAAGCAACGTTTGGAAAAGTTGTTTCAACAGAAAGCCCGCAATGAAGATGTTGCAATTGCCTACGCTGATTTCCTTTACGATCAGGGAGATGATAAAAAGGCTTTAAATTTACTGTCAGATTTCACACGAAAGAATATAAACGGAGCAAAAGCTCTTGATCATTTTGGGCGACTTCTATGGCTCGCTGGCTATGAGAGAAAAGCGGTGAAGGCGCGCGAACACGCCGGAAAACTTTATGACAAGCAAGGCAATCATTATCGTGCTGAAAATATATTAAACTGGGTTTTAGAACATAAAAATAAAGCGAGAAGAAAGGCGCAACCCTTTCAGGATAACAAACAAAACTCAAACTTTTCTTTAGCCCGCCACTTCGAACCTATTCAAATTCCTTTTGGTTATCGACCTGCGGGGCAAGGTTCCGGCTTTATCGTCGATGAGGGACGTTATGTTGTCACCAATCATCATGTCGTCGAAGGCGCGGAACGCCTTGTTGTACGCAATGGGACAGGCGAGGTACGGAACGCAACAGTTATACGTTTCTCACATAAAAATAAAAATGATCTGGCTGTTCTGAAGTTAGATAAACCATATGACGCAAACTACGCGATCCACCTTGAAAATATGGGAGACCCAACGCCGGGAAGAACTTCAATTGTTATGGGATACCCATTGGCATTTATGCTTGGAAAACATATGCCCTCAGTGACCGAAGGTTCTGTTAGTGCGGTTATCGGTGCGTTTAATCAACAATCAAAGTTTCAAACGACGGCAAAAGTGAATAAAGGCAACAGCGGGGGACCAATTTTTGATTTACAAGGCAACCTGATTGGTGTGGTCGTCATGAAATGGTTTGCCATCCCGACAGGAAACAAAAATGAGAAACAGATAGAGCGCATTGAAGATGTGAATGAAGGCATTAAAATTAGCCGGGTCTTTGAGCTAATGGGGTGGAACGGCGGTGAGCCCATTGATGTATCTGATCAAGAGACCATGAGCGTAGAGGAGCTCTATCAGGAAATGCTTCCCAAAGTCGTTTATGTTCAGAGGCTCGCCCGACGATGAAAATTATACTGGTTATTCTTTTTTCAAGCTTCCTTTCACTGAATGCATATGCGGATTGGGTAAACTCTTCTGGCGAATATAATTTCGGACCTGACCTTACCGAAGAACTCGCCTGCCAGCGTGCAGAAAGACGCGCAAAAGACAACGCCTTAAGAAAAATCCAAGGCGAACGTTTCATTTCAGATGACATGCTTGTCTGTAAGGAACAAGGGGGACATGCGAATTGTGACCTCAACCGTTTCACCTGGTCAACGATCAACGGAATGATAACAGGCGTGCGTAATTACAAACGTCAAACATCTGTTATGGCGGGGAACATCAGAACTTGTTTGATTTCGATGGAAGTAAACGTTCAAACAGCGCAAGGAAATTATGACCCTAGTTTTGATCTAAGCGTTCGTATGAATGAAAAAACGTTTAAAGACGGTGATGCGCTCCTTTTATCTTTAGAACCATCAAAAGCCATGTATGTAAATGTTTTTCAGTGGCTACCCTATGAGAAATCAGAAAAACAGGTTTCAAAAATTTTTCCAAATCAAATGGATAGGGATAACCAATTTAATTCAGCCGGTACGATACCCACACTCAAAGGACGCGAAAATTACGATATGACTGTCGGTTTTCCTGTGGGGCTAAAGACAGATGAGAAACTCGTTGATGAATATTTACTGATTGTCGCAACCGTCGACGACATTGATTTTAAAGAAGCCTATAGCCTTGAGGATTTCAATCAACGCCTCTTGGAAATTCCACGCTCAAAAAGCAGACTAATAAAACGGGCATATATGGTGATTAAGCCAAACCCAAAAAGTTATTAATCGCCGGCTGATATAGAAAGGAATAAAGATGAAAAGCTCAATGAAATGGATAACAGGTAGTTTGGCCTTTTCGTTATTAGCGGCCTGTCAAACAATACCTGAACCGGGTTCCCCCGAAGAAATGGTTCAAGAGAAAGAAGAACAAATCGCCGCCGTCCAAACAACATCTCAAGATATACCTTGGTGGTTTTTAACCCCGCCCGTATATGAAAATTACTTGAGTGCAACCGGAACAGCAACATCAAGTGACCTTCAATTGGCTGTCGACAAAGCTGTTTTATTTGCCAAAAGAGACCTTGCAGACCGTATCAATTCATCTGTGAGTTCGAAAATGAAAAGTTTTGTCGCAGAAACCTCTGCAGGAAATACAACCGAATTGGTCAGCGAGATCGAGCGCATAACTCGAAACCTCGTCAGCGAAGTGAACTTATCCGGCTATACGCGCGAAGAAGTGGAGGTGAAGCCAAGCGGAACAAATTATCGCGTCTATATCTTACTTAACTTTGCTGTCGATAAAGCAAACCGATTGCTGGTTGATCAAGTCAATAAAAGTCAAATACTGGAAACACGCCTAAGAGCATCCAAAGCTTTCAAAGAACTTGAAGAAGATATTTCAAAAAAATAATGACCTGTTAAAAACCTCCGCTGAAAATTCAACGGAGGTTATGACGCGACGCAGGCGAAAAAATAATCTCCTCACCCCTTTTTCGACGCATTGCGAATACTGCTGACGAAAGCGTCGATTTCGTTGCCTAGGACGGTGAAGGAATGGGCAAGTTCGCCGATGGCACTATGCATATCTTCAACAGAGGCATTCGTTTCTTCGGAATGTTGCGTTAAATCTTCCATATAATCGGAAATATGCTGGGTACCGCTGGAGGCTTCACCAACGCTTTGATTAATATCGTCGATGGATGTGTTTTGTTCTTCGGTTGCAGAAGCAATCCCGACCGAGGCATTTTGAACTTCAAAGACCTTATCTGAAATGTCTTTTAAGGCTTCGATCACCAGTTCAGTTTCGCTGTTGATTTGGGCAATTTTCTCGCTCACGCCTTCGGTTGCATTGGCCGTCTGCATGGCGAGTCCTTTGACTTCGGATGCCACCACGGAAAAACCTTTTCCGGCTTCACCTGCGCGGGCGGCCTCAATCGTGGCGTTCAGTGACAATAAATTGGTCTGTTCTGCGATATTTTGAATAAGTTCGACAATATCACCAATACTTTCAACCGATTGGGATAGACCTTCCACAACCTGCATCGCCCCGCTAACTGCCTCGCTCGCGTCTTTGGTTGTATGGGTGGCCTTGTCCATTTCGTGTGCAATTTCCAACGAGGATTCTTTTAACTGCTGTGTCGCAGAGGCAACGGTTGAGACATTCAAGGAGGTGGTTTGCGCAAAGCTTTGCACATCTTGCGCTTTTGTGCGTGTCGCCTGAGAGGTTTGCGCCATTTCCGAAGAATTGGATTTCAACATCTCAATCACCGTATTCATCTGTTGAATCGCTTCGCCGGTTCGTTGTTCCAGCCCATCGGCAATATCCAACATGGCCTGCATTTTATCGGCTTCACTACGGATACGTTCAGCCTCCTGAGACTGTCGTAAATACACCGCTTCTTTCTCGTTATTTTTAAAGACCTCGACCGCATGCGCCATGCTGCCGATTTCATCGCTACGTGATAAAGCTGGCGTTTCCTGTTCCAGATCACCATTGGCGATATTCATCATCGCCTGCGTAATTTTCTGCAAGGGCGAAACGATGGAGCGACTGGCGTACATCCCCACCGCCCCGATTAAAATAAACAACGCCACAGACGTGATTAAAATCCGATTGCTCAAATCATGGGCAGGTTTCAGGATTTCATCCATTTCCTGCTCACTCAACACAAACCAGACCTTGTCGAAGAAAGAAACCGTTTGTGCCGCGTACAATGTGTTTCGCCCATCTTCAGATACAGAGACATCGGTTGCAAATTTTTGAGATTTGGCGGCAGAAAGAACAGGCAAATCCAGCTTGCTTGTGCCTGATCCTGCGCTTGTTCCACGCAACAGACCGTCATTGCCGACCAGCATCATGCGCCCGCTCTCACCTAGCCCAGAACGATCACCTAAAATCGCGTTGATCCCCTTATCAGGTACTTGCAAAACAATCACCCCTTCGAGGTTCCCGTCCTGTGCAAAAATACCCCGCCCGGCAAAGGCTGCTTTTTGCCCTGCCAAGGAAGGATAAGAAAAATAATCTGCTGCCAGAACAAGGTCTGCTTTTTTCTCGTCAATCAAAGTTTGCACCAGCGTCTTCAACGGGCTATCCGGTTCATCCTTTTTAATAATTTTCGAGGCAAAATCATCACGTTTGTTGACCGAATAAATCATGTTGCCTTTCAAATCGAACAACATCAATTCCGGGTAGCCGTAGCTTTCAATCAAGGAACGGAAATAAGGGTGGTTCTGTTTATGCTGTTGTCCATAAAAGGAAAAATCGTCTTCACCGTCGTAAGCCTTGCGATCATCGGGGGTCGGATTGTTTTTGATATATTTCTTACGCAAACCGGAGCGGCCGGATGACCCGAACCCCATTGTGAAGCTCACGACCCCTTTAATGGTCGAAGGGGTTTGGCCTAACAGATTCAGGTCTGTTTTCAGGCGTTGGAATATCTCGTTAATCTGTGTGGCACGCGAGGCCGTCAAGGCCTCCAGCCGGGTTTTTGAAGCTTCTTCCAAAATGGAACTGCCGCTTAAAACCGATGAAATACCGATTGCCAATGTGCTCAGCAACGCCGCCCCAATCACCAGACTTGGGATCTTTTTTGATAAAGTGAAAAAACCAACACCCGTTTGCATAATCTATTCCTCACTACGACTTCTTGCCTTGTTTCAGACAAAGCGGATCCATTGACACAACGCATGTTCGCGTGCCTTGCCATTTAAAATCATGGTGCGGTTGGTTCCTTACCGACTTAAATGTCGGAAAGAAACGCCCGTTCCTTAGTTGTTCATTTGTTTAAAAATCTTTTGCCCGGTCGGGGTCATTGCCAAGCCTCCCTTGCCGGTACAGCGCAATTCACAAGGTATGGATTGTCCAACCTGATGCATTGCAATAATGACCTCATCCAATGGAATCAATGGATCAAACCCGGCCAAGGCCATATTGGCGGCTGACAATGCATTCCCTGCCATCAAGACATTTTTACCCAGACACGGGGCTTCCACCCGGTTTGCCACTGGATCACAGACCAGACCGAATGTATTTTGCAACGCCATTGACGCTGCCCCGATAGATTGATCCAACGTACCGTCAAACAAGGTGACAAGAGCTGCGGCCGCCATGCCGGACCCGGATCCCGTTTCCGCCTGACAGCCGCCGATTTCTGCTGAAAACGTTGCCATATGGGCGATAAAAACGCCGATCAATCCTGCCGCTAACATGGCTTTGACCTTTTGGTCTTCGTCCATATTCAGCGCATTGGCAACGCCAATACACGTCCCCGGTAAGGTCCCACATGACCCGGCAGTCGGTGCGGCAACAATCACCCCCATCGAACTTTTCACATCCATCAAGGCCGTCACCGCCAAAATGACATCGTTATGAAGGCCAAGGTTCAGGAAGTTGTTCGCCCCGGTTTTTTCTTTATATTTTGGGGCTTGTGCCGGATAAATCCGATCTTCATAGGTCGTGCCCTGGATCCCCTGATCGATGGAATGATCAAGGATACGAACAATGTCGCGCATTTTTTCAAACACGATCTCTTCACTGATATTGCCGCGCGCACTTTCATATTTCAGTGCCAATTCCCACAAGCTGAGATTTTTATCTTCATTAAAGGCCAGCATGGATGTCGTATCAACAAAGGGAACCGTCATGGCCTTGCGTGCACCAATGGGCAAAACAGGGGCCATTGTGCGTACCTCAATTCCATCAGGAATCTTGACAAAATCTTGGCCTTTGACTTGGATCACCCCTTGGCGTTTCAAGATATAATCGGCATTTTGCCCATCAACCCGCGTTTCATCTTCGCTGAAAATCAGAGTTTCGTGATAATCCCCAAACATAGAAAGTTTGATGCCGTTGATCTCAATCACTTCGATCATGCCGCCACCTGTGGAAATGGCGATCATGCAGACTTTGTCCACATCACTTTCCAAGGTCAGCTTATAGGTATTTTCGTGTGTTGCCCCATAATCGGTAATGCGAATTTCAACCGAACATCCGCTTTCTTCCAGATACCGCCCGGCTTCTGTCATACGTTCATCGGTGACATCCCACCCCATCAAGGCGGTAAACAATCCCATATCGGAACCTTGACTTTCATGGGTCGGTTCCAGCGATCCATTTGGATCATATTCAATGAGGACTGTATGGAAATTGCCGTTCATATAATCACGTGCCAAGGCACCAATCCGATGGGCTGCGGCAACATGAGAACTCGACGCCCCGCGCATCACAGGGCCAATGGCATCGTTAAATATGCTGGGATAATGCATCGCTTAACCTTTCGCCGTTTTTTGAATATAAAGCGCGGTCATTAAATCAAGATGCGCCCCACCCCCGTTTTTAAACAAGGTAATTTCATCATCAGATGTACGACCCGCTGCGCCATTACACAGATCATAAAAATCAGCAATGATATCGTTTTCGCCAATGACACCGCGTTCAATGGGAATACGCAATTCCCCAATATCATGGATGGTGGTTTCACGGGCATCAACGAACAAGCGGGATTTGGTCAATAAGTTATCCTGTGCTTCGCGCATATCAGGGCGGTAAGCACCAATCAGATCCACATGGGTACCCGGTTTAAACCAATCCCCGTTTAAAAACGGTTCAATCGTCATGGTCGCACTGGATACAATATCTGAATCCCCTATCGCTTCGGGCAAGTTTTCAATTGCGATAACACCCTTTTCATCCGCCAGTTTTTGTGCTTTTTCAAAAGTACGGTTCCACAACTGAATTGTTTCCAATCCGGGAAAGACTTCACGATAGGCGTCAATCAAGGACGCGGCGACCGCGCCCGCCCCAACCACGGTCAAAACCTTGCTTTCCTTACGGGCCAACAAACGCGCACCCAAAATGGAATCCCCTGCCGTTTTCCATTTCGTCACCAATGTTCCGTCGATCAAGGCGGTTGGGACACCCGTTTGATCATCAAACAGGCTAAACACCGCATGAATACTGGGCAAAACCGGATTTCGCTTCAGGTTTTCAGGGAAAATCGTTGCTGTTTTAACACCAATACCAGCCCCCTTGATCCATGCTGCACGGTTCAACATGGCATCATCCCCATGCTTGAACAGGATATCATCAATATCGGCACGTTCATGCTGTTTATGCCCATTTATCATGGCATCGCTGACATCCATCCAGCTTAAATTATGTTCGACATCACTTGCCTGCAAAAAAGGGATCGTGCTCATTTTCTTATTTACCTTTCAACATGGGCCACGTGTCACCGATCCGGTAGCCACCCGGCCAAGGGTCCGTGGGGGCCAGCATGTGTTGATACGTGCCCGTAATCCAGCCACGACCGGATAACTCAGGGACAATTGCGTCTTTTTCGCCAACCTTGGTCGTTTTCACGATCCGTCCGTCAAAACGTGAATTGATAACCGAACGCGCAATATAACGTTCACCAACCGCCATCAAACCACGGGCATGTAACACCGCCATACGGGCCGACACCCCGGTTCCAGTTGGGGAACGGTCCAACTTGCCGGGTTGGATCACAACGGTATTTTTTACAGACTTGATCCCGTCTTCCTCGATCATCGGGGCATGGATTTGACAGAAGGAACAATGTGTCCAATCCGGGTTTGTCGGATGATGAAAACCCAATTGTTCACTTGCGGCATTGGTGATTTTAATCCCAATTTCCGCTAAATCGCGGGCTTCATCGGGGGTAATGGCAAATCCCAGTTCCTTGGCGCTCGCCATAACAAAACTGTCCCCGCCAAAGGCCGTATCCACCGTAATCGTTCCCAGTCCGGCAACTTCCAACGTGGCATCCAGTTTATCTGCGAAGGAAGGTACATTTTGGACGGTCACTTTTTCGACTTTGCCGTCTTTGCAGCTTGCTGTGACTTCAACCAAACCACCGGGGGCTTCCAGCGTCATTTTGGTTTCCGGTTCCACCATCGGCAAAATACCTGTTTCCAACAAAACCGTGGACACACAGATGGAATTGGACCCGGACATCGGTGGTGTATCTTCGGGTTCCATAATGATCCAACCCATTTGCGCCTTGGGGTTCTTGGGTGGCACCAACAGATTGACATGACGAAAGACCCCGCCGCGTGGCTCGTTCAGGACAAAATTGCGCAAGGTTTCATCCTTGGCAATAAAACGCGATTGTTCCCACAAAGTATCGCCGGGTGGTGGGGCAACACCGCCTACAATAACATCGCCAACTTCCCCCTCAGCATGACAGCCAACGATATGAATGATTTTGTTTGACCGCATCTTATTTCACCACAAATCCATGTGCATAAGGGTCGCGATCATCAATATAGATCGTATTCGTGCCCGTCATACGTGCCCAGCCCGCAACTGACGGGATAATTGCGTCATAATCACCGACTTTTGTGGCCCCTTCGACACGCCCTTTAAACAAGGACCCGATAATGCTTTCGTGGATAAAATCATCACCCACATTCAATTTACCCAGTGCTGCCCATTGTGCCATGCGCGAGGATGTGCCCGTCCCACATGGGGAACGATCAATCGCTTTATCGCCATAAAAGACAGCATTGCGCGCTGTTGCTTCAGGCTGGGTTGTGTTGCCTGTCCACAGGATATGGCTCAAGCCCTGAATTTCCGGTTTTTCAGGATGAATAAATTCGTACTTTTCATTTAAGGCAGCGCGCAGTTTGGGGCTGAACCCGACCAGTTCACCTGCCGTAAAATCCGCCATATCCTGAAAATTGCTTTGTGCATCGACAATGGCATAAAAGTTTCCACCATAAGCCACATCCACAAAGATATCGCCCAGCCCGTCAATTTCCGCGCTTAAGCCTTGTTTATAAAGGAAAGAGGGAACATTCGTCAGGCGGACTTCTTCCACATATTCGCCCACTTGTGTATATTCAGCAACCACCTTGCCCGCCGGGGTATCCAGATTTAAAACACCCGGTGTTTTCGGTTTTACAAGGCCGTTTTCAATCGCCATCGTCACCGTCCCGATGGTGCCATGCCCGCACATGGGTAAACAGCCTGATGTTTCAATATACAGAACAGCAACATCACAATCTTCACGGGTCGGTGGATACAAGATCGAACCGGACATCATGTCGTGCCCGCGTGGTTCAAACATCAATCCGGTACGGATCCAGTCATATTCCGCCAAGAAATGTGCCCGTTTTTCCAGCATTGTGGCCCCTTGTAAGTCAGGACCACCACCTGCGACAAGGCGAACCGGATTGCCACAGGTATGACCGTCGATACAGAAGAAAGTATGTTTTGCCATTTCTTTTTATTCCTTATTTAAAAACGGTTCGCACGTAGCGCCGTTATATCAATGGACGTTTTCTTATTATTGATCAGTTCCCAGACAAGTTGCCCAGTTGCACTGGATTGGGTCAGCCCCAAATGCCCGTGCCCGAAAGCATAAATAATATCATCACTCGCCGATGAATGACCGATCACAGGCAAGGTATCGGGGATCGCTGGACGAGCGCCCATCCATTCTTCCCCGTCTTGCGGTTTTAAGGCTGGTAATAGTTTTTTCGCTTTCGCCAGCATGGTTTTAGATCGTTTATAATTGGGGTCCCGCCCCAATTTTGCAATTTCAGATGCACCGCCGACACGTACACCCTTTTCCAGTGGCACAACAACAAAGCCATGCTCACTAAAGACCAAGGTATGATCCAGATCGGACCATGCATCTTTGGGCAGTGTCGTATTATAACCACGCTCCCCGATCAACGGCACAGGATCACCCAATTGACCACTGAGTTGCGCAGACCACGGACCTGCTGCAATCACAATTTTACCAGCTTCCAAACGATCCCCATTGGCCATCGTTACATTGCCTTTTGCAACCGATCGCACCTCCCCATAAATCGTTTTCAGCCCCTTTTCACTCAGCACCCGATGAAGTGCGAGGCAAAATTCATGCGGATCAGATACCGATTGCCAAGTGGACGCAAAAATCCCTGCAACAAAGGACGGTGCAAGACCGGGTTGGAATTGATGCAAGGCCGCATCTTCATAACATTTAAAAGCAATATTATGCTGCTTTCTGAATTCCCAGTTTTTCAGATCATTCTGATAGGCCGATTTACTTTCATACAGATGCAATGCACCGTTTGTGCGCACCATAGATGACAGGCCACAACGATCCAGCATCACGGCAAAACTATCCTTGCCCAAATGCATCAATGCTGCCTGCACGTCTATACTGCGTTTAAATTGTCCGGGGCGTGCTGCTTTTAAGAAGCGAAACAACCAGCCCATTGTGTGGGGAAGATCCTGTGGCACCACCGCAAAGGGGCCAACAGGATCCAAAAACCACTTAATTGCTTTTTTAACAATACCGGGGGACGCCAAAGGCATAATATCGGAAAACGCCAATCCTGCAGCGTTCCCGCGTGAGGCACCTGCTGCGATTTCTTCACGTTCAACCAAGGTCACAGAATGGCCTTCATGCACCAGTTTTTCCGCAATCGCCAATCCAACGATCCCTGCGCCGATAACGATAATGTCCTCTGACTTCCCCATGATATGTGTCCTTAAGCTTGAGTATAAGACGTTTTAACGGTGGTGTAGAACTCAACTGCGTAGCGGCCTTGTTCACGCGAGCCGTAGCTGGACCCTTTGGTCCCGCCAAACGGCACGTGATAATCCACACCTGCTGTCGGCAGATTGACCATCACCATGCCCGCCTTGGAACGTGCCTTAAAATCGGTGGCATATTTCAAGGATGTTGTACAAATTCCGGCGGACAGACCGAATTCCGTATCATTGGCAATTGCCAGCGCTTCGTCATAATCTTTGGCCTTGATCACAGTTGCGACCGGACCGAAGACTTCTTCGCGGTTGATGCGCATGTCATTGGTGGTATCGACAAACAATGCCGGGGCCATGAAATGCCCTTTGCCATCAATTTTTTCACCACCACACGCCAGTTTCGCGCCTTCTGCCTTGGCGATTTCGACATATTCAAGGTCTTTTGCCAATTGGCGTTCATCAATGACCGGGCCGATTTGTGTGGCACTGTCACGGGCATCACCGACTTTCAGTGCACGAACAGCCTTGCTAAGCGCCGCGACGAAATCGTCATAAATACCTTCTGTCACGATCAATCGGCTGGACGCTGTGCAACGTTGTCCGGTGGAGAAAAACGCCCCGTTCAAACATGCACCGACAGCCACATCAAGATCGGCATCATCCAAAACGACCATCGGGTTTTTGCCACCCATTTCCAACTGAACTTTTTTCAAGTTTTTGGCACAGGCTTGTGCAACAGAACGACCCGTTTGGACGGACCCCGTAAAGGAAACAGCCGCAACTTTCGGATGATCAATCATAACCGGGCCAATTTCAGAACCACGACCATTGACAAGATTAAACACACCAGCAGGCAGACCGGAACGGTGAATGATATCTGCCAAGGCCCAGGCACTACCCGGTACCGCTTCGGCGGCCTTCAAAACAACCGCATTGCCGTAACACAGGGCCGGGGCTGCTTTCCACGCCGGAATGGCGATGGGAAAATTCCACGGTGTGATCAGGCCGATCACGCCAACAGCTTCGCGGCGCATGTCGACTTCCACGCCGGGACGAACAGAATCAAGTCGTTCCCCCGGTATACGTAAGGCTTCCCCGGCAAAGAACTTAAAAATTTGTCCGGCACGGGCAACTTCGCCAATCCCTTCCGGCAATGTCTTGCCTTCTTCACGCGCCAGTAATTCACCCAGTTCTTCTTTACGGGCAAGAATTTCTGTTGCGATTGTATCCAGCACATCAAATCGTTGCTGCGGGGTTGACGCCCCCCACCCGGCTTGCGCTGCATGGGCGACTTCAATCGCTGTATTCATTTCATCGGCAGTCGCACTGGCGGCTTCACCGATGATATCATTTGTATCGGACGGATTGACGTTGGGGACACTGTTGGTCCCCATCGTCCATTCCCCACCGATCAAGTTGGGAAAAGTAGTCATTATATAAAACGTCCCTTTTACTTAGAGTGCGTATTTAGACAGGTCCGGGCGGCAAGCGATTTGGTCACGGATGACTTTTTCAACACGTGCGCGGTGCTCACCTTTCAGGATTTGACGCGGCGGACGTACATATTCCGTGGAACCTACGGAAATGGCTTCGGCCAGTTTAATCTGTTGAACAAGGAACGTCGAAACATCCAAATCCAAAAGTGGACGCAACCAACGATAAATTTCACGCGCTTCTTCCGTACGACCAGCACGAACCAGATCATAGATACGTTGGTTTTCTTCCGGGAAAGCAATTGAAACGCCGGAAACCCAGCCATCAGCCCCCATCAACAGAGCTTCCAGACCAAGGTTGTCCACACCTGTCAGGATTTTATAACGATCACCACAAACGTTGATGATCTCTGTTAAACGACGGATATCATCAGAACTTTCTTTAACGGCCACCATACGGTCATCATCGGCCAGTTCCATCATCATTTCCGGTGTCACATCCACACGGTAAGCCACACGGTTGGAATAAATCATCACCGGCAGATCACCCGCAGAAGAAATCGCTTTCAGGTTCGTGATCGTTTCATCTCGGTCGGTGTGATAGATCGGACTTGGTACAATCATCAGGCCATCCGCACCAGCTTTGCGCCCCATTTGCGCAAGTTCACAAGCTTCGCGTGTACCTGCTTCGCTAACGGTCAATAAGACGGGTTTATTACCGCAAGCCGATTTTGCAATTTTTACCGTTTCAATGCGTTCCTCGTGGGACAGCATATTGCCTTCCCCAAGTGTGCCGCACACAATAACGCCTGCATTGCCTGCATCCATCTGCAAACCAACGCAACGTTCCATTTCCGCGGCGTCAATCGCACCGTCTGCTGTAAATTTCGTTGTGACAGCAGGCATCATTCCATTCCACATGGTTCTCAATCCTTCCAAAGATAAGTATATGATTTTATTGTTTTTTATTAGAGCATGGCGCGCTCAATAACTGTCACTTGCCATGCTCTAACTTATTCGTTTGACGCAACTTGCGTCATCACAACCCAAACCGGGTTGCGTTAGTCTCGTCTTAACGGACGTTTGCGAGGAACTTACGTGTATGTTCACTCTGGGCTTCACCGAAAATTTGCTCCGGCGGGCCGATTTCTTCCATAATCCCTTGATGGAAATAGGCAACACGGTCAGACACATCACGGGCAAAACCCATTTCATGCGTGACACAGATCATGGTCATGCCTTCTTCCGCCAACATGCGCATGGTTTCCAGAACCTCACCGACCAGTTCCGGGTCAAGTGCGGACGTTGCTTCGTCAAACAACATATATTCCGGTTCCATTGCCAATGCGCGCGCAATGGCCAAACGTTGCTGCTGACCACCAGATAATGAATTGGGATAAACATCCAGCTTGTCGCCCAAGCCAACGTGTTTCAGTTGCTTGGCGGCAATTTCCAAAGCATCTGTCTTGGAATGCTTTTTCACAATCTGCGGCGCAAGGGCCACGTTCTCAAGGGCGGTCAAATGCGGGAAAGAATTCCATTGCTGGAAAACCATTCCCAGATTTTGGCGCAATTTATTGACATCGGTCCCTTTGGCATGCACATCGACGCCATCCACAATAACCGCACCTTTCTGAATTTCTTCCAGACCGTTGATACAGTAGAGCAACGTCGATTTCCCGGAGCCGGAAGACCCGATCACGCTCAGGACTTCACCTTTTGCAACATTCAGGTCGATGCCCTTGAGGACGTGCAGATCCCCGAAATACTTGTGGAGCCCTTTGATCTCGATCATGACGCCCACCTTTCTTCTAATTTCTGTGAATATTTAGACAGCGGATAGGAAAGCGCGAAGTAAAAGGCGCCTGCCACTGCCAAAATGATAAAGGGTTCTTGTGTTCGTGTGATCAGGATTTGCGATGCGCGCAGCAATTCGACATAGCCCAAGACAGACACCAGCGCACTGTCTTTCATCACCCCAAGGGCAACACCGACCCACGCCGGGAAAACAGCGCGCAAGCCAATCGGCCACACGACATAGCGCATATCCTGCCAATAACTCATACCCAAGGAACGTGCGGCGCGGCGCATCGGTTGACCGACAGCCTCAATTCCACCACGCGCAACCTGTGCAACCAGCGAAGCCGTATAGAGACTTAATACAAACGTCCCTGCCGCAAACGGTTCCAGCGGCCAGCCCATAATCGGGAAAAAGTTAAAGAACAAAACCAACTGGATCAAAAGCGGCACACTTCTGAAAACGTCCAGAACAGTCCCCAACAGAGCGCGAACGACCCAATTCCCGCTTTGCAACATCCAACCAAAAATAATCCCAAACACGGTTCCGGTCGAAATCGACAAAACGGAAATAAGCAGTGTTTGCCCCGCAGCCTCAGCCATGAACAAAAGGTCATGGGGCTGAAACCCACTAAAGAATGACATATTATTACTCATCTAATTCGCCTCCCTAATACCGAAACAGGCGGATAGATGCCAATTTTGCGGCGCCCAAAATAATCTTGACGATCGCGTAATAGATAATGGCAGTCGCTGCAAAATATTCAAAAATACGAAATGTCTTGGATGCAAAGAACTGCGTTTCGCCTGACAATTCACGGAAACCGACCATCATCCCAAGCGAGCTCATCAAAACGGCCCAGACCATCTGGTTGGTCATCGGGTGGTAAACAATGCGCAAAACCTGCGGAATAATGATACGAATATAAGCTTGCGGGATCGTCATGCCCAGCGAACGTGCCGCGCGTAATTGTGTATCGGGAACAGCCTGAAAACCACCACGGAAGTTTTCTGCCAAATAACCTGCATTATTAAAAGAAAGCCCGAAAAGAACGATAAAATACGGTGCGAAATGGATCCCGAACGCACCCAGACCAAAACCAAAAAAGAATAATTGGAACAGCGCCGGTGTGTTACGAGCAAGCTCGACCCAACACGTCGCAAACCACCGTAGCGGCTTGATCGGCGACATTCTAGCCAAAGCCAATAAAAGGCCGAGGATAATGCCGATGATCATTGAAAGTACGGCAACCTCAAGCGTCGTCAGACTTGCCTGAAGAAGTTCGGGCAGTTTCTGAAACACAGGGCGCCAGTGAAAATGGTAATCCACGATTACTTACCTCCGGCAAAAAAAGCCCCGGGCCGAGTTTATCAGCGGATGATGACCCGGGGAATATATGCGAGCGTTCTCTTAGTACATCACGCCGGGGATACGCAGTTCGGGAGCTTCGCCACCGACATAAGTTTCCCACAATTCAGCATAACGACCGGAACGAACCTGGTGCGTGATGAACAGGTTGAGGTAATTCAGCCAAGAGACATCCTTGCGCGGACCGGCAAAGGAGGCATAATCCGGTGTCCACGGCATACGCGGGCCAGCTTCAATCGTGTCATATTGTTGTACAATCGGGCGAACGGCTGTGTTGGTTGTAATACCAACGTCCGCTTTACCTTGTGCAACAGCCAGAACAACTTCGTTTTGGCTTTGATAAGCTTGATAATCTTTTTCCCAACCGCGTTTCTTTGCAATTTCCAGATACGCAGCTTCTTCAACAGTTCCCAGACCTGCGGCAACACGTTTACCGGCCAGATCATCAAATGTTTTCACACCCGCATCTTTGTTGACGATAGCTTGCGCAAAGAAAATTACGTAAGGAATTGAAAAGCCAACAGTTTTTGCACGTTCCAACGCATCTGACGTTGACCCGATAACAACATCTGCACGGTTTGTAACAATCAACGGCAGGCGCTCGGACCATGTCACAGGCAACAACTTAAGATCTACACCAAGTACTTTTGCCAGATCTTTACACATATCCACGTCGTAACCGGCCGGTTCATTGTTTTCGTCACGATAACCGATCGGCGGGAAATCAAGAACAACACCACAACGCAGCTCACCGTTGTCGATTACATCATCCAGTTTGTCTGCGTGCGCAGGGGATTGGGAAAATGCGATGGCAAGACCAGCACCCAGTGCCATAGTCTTAAGAAAACGTCCAATCATTGAAACCTCCAAATATAAAACAAATCTGATTTGCGCGCTTTATTCGTCATCTTCAAACCAGCGATGTAGAACCATATTTTAAATTGGATCCAATATGCAATATATTTTTTACAAAAATTTCTATATACTGCACTTAGTTTGACATAAAGTTGTTTGTGGATTATGCACCAAGCGGCTGAAACCATTGAAAGGACGGACTTTGTACGACGACTTGAAACAGCGGGCGATTGATCTGGGAAAGACAGCATCTTCCTCAGATATTATTTTCGACGCGTTGCGTGATGCCATCATCAGCGGTTCGTTGAAAGCGGGTGAATCCATTCGTCAGGAATATATCGCAAAAATTTTCAATGTTTCTCGTATTCCTGTACGTGAAGCCTTGAAACGCCTTGAATCACAAGGGCTTGTTCGCAACGAACGTTATAAGGGCGCCATCGTTTCCTCCCCTAATAAAGAGGAAATCCGCGAAATCTACGAAATTCGTTTGTTGCTTGAACCTAATATCATTCGTTACGCCGTACAAAATATGTCCAAAGGGACATTGCGAATCGCAAGCGAGTGTCTGGATAAATTGGCCGCCGAACAAGATTCCAGCAAATGGGGGGAATTGAACCGACAATTCCACGAGGCGCTTTATCGGGATGCAGGCCGCCCAATCCATCTGAAAATCGTCAATGATTCAATCGACCGGATTGATTCTTATATTCGCGCGCAGCTCAATTTGTCCGGTGGTATGGAAAAAGCACATGAAGAACATCTGGCCATTCTAGAAGCCTGCGAAGTCGGTGACGTTGAAAAAGCTTACGAACTGACGGCCCGTCACATTAAAGATTCATACAGTACCGTTATGAATCATCTGGGTCACCAAGGTGCAGTGCTGGATTAAAGCGTGCCTTGCGTTTTCGCCCAACGCAATTTCATCCATCGTTTTCGGTCTGTTGAGGCCATAACGATACCCAGCGTCGCAATGCCTACACCAATCATCTGGCTCTGGGTCATTCCTTCGCCCAAAAAAGGCACTGCAAGTGTCGCGGCACAAACCGGGATCATGGCATAAAACAGGGAAACAGCACTGGCACCAATCGTACGTGCGGCATAAGTCGTTATGAGCATCGCAAACAAGCCGGGTACAAGCCCCTGCAACGCGCCCTGAAACAAAAGCTCGCTGATCTTATATTCAGCCAATAGCGATGTGTCAGAAAACAAAAGCCACAACGGCAGAAAAAACAACCCGTTTAAAACAGTACAGGCCGTCAAACTTTGCCCAATGCTGACCTGCCAGCGTTCCGCATAGATAATAAAGGCTGCAAAAGACGCGATTGCAAGAATAGCCATTGCATTGCCACTCCAGACCGTTAGATCAAATGCGATGCCCGATTGATCGGCAACCATCAACAAAATGCCGCCGAAGATAACCGCACTACCCAACGCTTGTTCCACCGTAATTTTTTTGCGCAAAAATAAATAAGAAATAACAGCTGTCACAACGGGTGTTGTCCCATACATAAAGACGGAAACCAACGCAACAGGACTGCGTTCCACCGCTTCGTACGTCAGGATGTTTTGAGGCAAGCCACCCAGAACCGCAAGAATAAGATAACGCCGCACAGACAGCCCTTTCCATGTACCCAAATACCATAAGGCGGGCACCAGAACCAAGCACGCGACGATAAAGCGTAGTGCCAATAGGTCATAAACACCGATATCCGTTTTTAAACCCAAACGGGTTGCCATAATCCAGGACGACCATGTCAACGTAATCGCAAAACCGGCAATTAAACCGGTCAACTTGGTTGCGGGCATCGGCATTATCTTTCTTTATTTTTAATAGAACGTCGTATTCATTTGGAGGTTTCCTTGACAGGATGCCGCAACACGATGGATAATGAAATCTAAACTTAATTAAGTATAGAGTTAGATTTAATTACTCATGTCTTTAAACAAGCTGCACATTTTCAAAACTGTTTATGAATGCGGGAATACGGCTGATGCGGCCGCTCTGCTCAAAGTCACCCGACCAGCCATCAGCCAGAACTTATCACGTTTGGAAGACGAGCTGGGCATTAGCCTTTTCACCCGTTTACCCAAAGGGCTCATTCCCACGCCACAGGGACATCAACTGGCCCGCAGTATCGGCCCCCTACTGGATCAGTTAAATATTGAAATAAATGCGGTCTCACACAATCAGGACAGTCGCGCCGGTGTTTTGCATATCGGTGCCCCCCAAGCAACCGGCACACTTTACATGCCGCGCATTGTTGAACGTTTCAACGCGCTCTATCCCAACGTAGAAATCCACCTCTATCTGGAAAATTCAACCTTACAACTCGCCCGTTTAATGAAAGGAGAATTGGATTTCGCCATTATAGATGTTTATGGCGGTGAGGAACTCCATCGTAATTTCCAGTCCTATTGTTTCAGTGAAACCCTTGTCGAAGAATTTGTCGTTCTGGCATGTTCCCCTCAGTATTACGAAGAAAACATCGCAGGTGATCTCAGTTTTGACAAACTGTCTTCGCTGGATTTTCTGACAACACGTGACACGGCACTGGAACTCAAAAGCTGGTTCCATGATCAATTTGGCAAAATACCGACCTCTTTAACAAAGCGGGTCATCGCGAATAATGGCATTGCCCTTATTGACTGTGCGCGGCGCCATCTCGGCGCCTTTGCCAACGGCAGCAATCTGATCAAAGAGTATGTGGAACGTGGCGAATTGATCGAAATTACCCCGCGCAGCCGCGGCGAGAACAACAGCATTTGCCTTGCTCAATTACTGGATAAAAAACCTTCCGCTTTGGAAAAAGCCTTTATCGCAGTCCTAAAAGACTATGCCACATTCACATGGGGGAAAGACGGCCCTTAAGGAATGAATTTCATTTACGAGGGAATACGTTCGATACCCACTTTCATTTTGCCTTTTCTCAGACTGGTGAGTGTCAAACCATAAATGCACGCCACGACAATCATCAATGCCACAACTTGATACATTGCAATCTCATCACCAAGAAACGGTACGGCAAGGATCATTGTCAAAGCAGGCCAAGGCGTGGTGATTGAACTGGCCAAAGACACGTCAACATGACGCATCGCGTAGAACCAGACAATCAGCTCAAGAACATAAATCAAGCCCATGATTACGGACATTGTTTGAAAGATTGCTCCGAGACCTACAGAAAATCCTGTCGGTAGGGCAATAATCAAAACAGCTAAAAGGAAAAGCGTCGAGATCACAACTCGAAAAAATGTAACTTGCACAGGCGTGATGGGCGTTTTGTTCAACTCCTCCCTTATAATGACATGTGCAATGCTCCAAAGTAGAGGCACCCCAAGTGAAGCTACAAACCAAGGGGATAACCCGGATACGATGAATGTACCCCCCGTGCCAAGGTAATAAAGTGAACCTATCAACACAGCGGTCAGCATCAGTTCTACCGCTGTTTTACGACGTTTTAGAAATACGGTTTCCCAGAGAATAGCGAACAGCGGATAAGCCTGAATGGCAATGGCTGCGTTTGTTGCACCTGCTTTTTCAACACTAAGAACATAGAGATAGGTTGAAAGGCCGAACAGTGCCCCCGTAAACAACGCGACAAAGATCATCCGACCTCGTTTTCGCCAAGATAGGTTCAGGCCCAAAATCCCTTTCGTCCCCCTTTGCATCTCCCACACAAAAAGAGGTGCTGCAAACACGACTTGCCATACAGAGAGCGCAAAGGCGAAGCTGAGCGCACCCACGTCTTCTTCACGAAGGTTCGCGATGATTGGCATGATACCGAGCAGAACGAGACAAACCAGAGAAAGGGCAATACCTTTAGCAGCAGACGGATAGGGAATCGACATAACTAAGGACTCATAAGTTGCATTGATATACACAACAATTGCACTTATCCATGAACAAGTGCAATAAGCAGCTTTGCAATAAATGTAGATGATACACCTGAGCCATTCGCATCTGCATCAGTCACGAAGCCGACGAAGAAAGGCTAAAATGGGGCCTCACAATCATCTCCAATGTGTTAAAACAAAAACCTGACAAAACACCACTTGTAATCTGATCTGCGCCAAAACCACCACTTGCAACGATCAAAAAGTGTAAAAATGTCTAATAGAATTCAACCACACAACAAAAACAACCCTAAAGAGTAAATAATAAAAGTTGTTTTATCTATGGAATTACGCTTCATTTCACTTTAAAAGACTATATAGATTTTGTATTCATCATACGCATAAAGATAACCCTCTAAAATAAATGGTATTTTTTTACGAAAGTTTTTTGGAAACTGTGTAACGGTATGATAAAAATACACGACTGCTCCAAAAGATAGGACGCGAGGGGAGAGCCGAATGGCTGTTGAAGTTGAAATTTTAAAAGAGTCACGCATTCTTGTCGTCGACGATAACCCATCCAATGTTCTACTATTGGAAGCCCTGCTTATGCAGGAAGACTATCAAAATGTCAGCAGCACAACCGATCCAACTCAGGTTCGTGCCCTGCATGAAGAATACGATTTCGATCTAATCTTACTTGATATTCAAATGCCGAAAATGAACGGCTTTGAAGTTATGAAGCAGCTTAAAGAACATCACGACCAGGACGACTACTTGCCGGTTCTTGTCCTGACAGCACAAACGGATATGGAAACGCGGCTGCGCTCCCTTGACCTTGGGGCGCGTGATTTTGTCACCAAACCATTCCAGCATGCCGAAGTGTTGCAACGCATTCATAATTCTCTTGAAATTCGCCATCTTTACAAACAAAAGAAAGAATATACCCATACGCTGGAAGACAAGGTCCATGAGGCCACGGCAGAATTACGCAAATCACAGCTTGATATCATTCGCTGTCTCGGGCGTGCGGGGGAATATCGTGACAATGAAACCGGCGAACATGTTATCCGCATGTCAAAATGCTGCCAGCTTCTCGCCCTTGAAGCCGGTTTAACCGAACGTCATGCGGAATTGATTCTTTACGCAAGCCCCATGCACGATGTCGGTAAAATCGGTATCCCAGATCATATCCTGCTAAAACCAGGCAAGTTAACCCCACAAGAATGGGAAACCATGAAAAGCCATGCCGAACTTGGCGCCGATATTTTGGCAGATAATGAGTCTGAAATGATCCAACTGGCGCGTACCATTGCAATTGCGCACCATGAAAAATGGGATGGGTCTGGTTATCCTTATGGCCTGAAAGGCGAAGAGATTCCGATTGAAGCCCGTATCGCTGCCATTTGTGATGTTTTCGATGCCCTGACCTCAGCACGCCCCTATAAAAAGGCGTGGGATGTCAAGGATGCCATTGCGTTTGTTGAAGAACAATCAGGCACCCATTTTGATCCCAATCTGGTTCCTCATTTTATGAGCATTCTGCCCCGTATCCTCGAAATACGTGAAGAACATCAAGACCCGGACGAACCGCAAACACAAGTGGGTTAAGTAGCTTTGCAACAAGAACAAGCCGAAACCATCGCCCTGCAGGCCATCGCCTTTATCGGGCAGGAAGAACGTGCGTTAAACGGTTTGCTTGCCCAAACCGGAATGGGCTTGGATGATTTGCGTGAAAATATGCAGGATCCCGCTTTTTTAGGCGGTATTCTGGATTTCTTGCTGAGTGATGAAAGTGCCTTGCTCGCATTTTGCGAAGCAATTGAAATTGCCCCTGAATTCCTGATCCGTGCGCGCCGTTGCCTGCCCGGTGGTGAAAACCTGTGGGACGGCTGACCCAAAAACAGGTTCAGCCGTCCATACACACATCCTTTAAATAACGTCTTCCAATTCATCAATAAAGCCGGAAACGACTTTTAGCCCCCGTTTCCAGAAGGTTGGATCACTGGCATCCAATCCGAAGGGGGCGAGTAGTTCCTTGTGACGTTTTGACCCACCGGCCCGCAGCATATCCATATATTTTTGCTGGAATCCGTCATGGCCGTTTTGATAAACGTCATAAAGTGAGTTCACTAAACAATCCCCAAACGCATAGGCATAAACATAAAAGGGGGAATGAATGAAGTGTGGAATATAAGCCCAGTAATGCTTGTATTCTTCATCAAAACGAAACGCACCGCCCAGACTTTCGCTTTGTACGCTCATCCAGATTTCACCAAGGCGATCCGAACTCAACTCCCCTTTGCGCCGTTCATCATGTACATGGCGTTCAAAATCACAAAAAGCCACCTGACGTACAACAGTATTGAGCATATCCTCAACCTTACCCGCTAACATAATGCGGCGGCGTTTTTCATCTGTTTCACCGTTGAGCATAGAGCGGAACGTCAACATTTCCCCAAAGACCGATGCCGTTTCCGCCAAGGTCAAAGGTGTATTGGCCATTAAGGCCCCTTGATCCGCCGCTAAGACCTGATGCACACCATGTCCTAATTCATGGGCCAGCGTCATCACATCGCGCACTTTGCCATGATAGTTCAGCAGAATATAGGGGTGTGCTGACGGAGTTACAGGATGGGAAAAGGCTCCGCTATCCTTGCCAGCGCGCGGCGGTACATCAATCCAGTTTTCGTCAAAGAACCGCTTGCCGATCTGTGCCATTTTCGGATCAAAGGCATGGTAAGCATTCAAGACAATTTCGCGCGCGTCGTCCCATTCGATCTTACCATCGTCATCTTCCGGTAAAGGGGCGTTACGATCCCAATAATCCATTTGATCCACACCAAACCATTTGGCTTTCAGGGCGTAATAACGGTGTGATAAATCGCCATAAGACTCCTTAACCGATCCGATCAAAGCATCCACGACCTCGTCTTCAACCAAGTTGGAGATATTGCGCGACGAAATCGGTCGATCAAACCCACGCCATTGATCTTCTGTTGCTTTGTCTTTGGCAAGCGTATTGGTAATTAAAGACAACAAGCGAATATTATCACCAAGCACCTGACCAAATGATTTCGCAGCCTCTTTACGTACCGCACCATCTTTGGACGATAATTTATCCAGAATTTCCGAATTGGTCAGCATATTCCCCTGAAATGGGAAACGTAAACCCGCCATTGTTTCATCAAACAAACGTGACCACGCCCGTCGTCCACTGACCGATTTTTCATGGAGCAGGCGTTCAATTTCTTCATCCAGTTGATATGGGCGATAGGCGCGCACATCCATCACCCACGCACGGTAATAGGCACAGGCGTCATCTTCAAAATACCCGTCCAGAACAGCATCATCCAGCTTATTAATTTCCAAGGTGAAGAACAAAATGGTGCTGGAAAGGTCGGTTATTTCTTCTTGTACGTTCTGGTAAAATTGTGCAATCGCGCTGTCCGCATTGTCCGCAGCATACTGGAGTTGCGCATAACTCACCACACGGCCCAAAATATCGTCCAGTTCTTCATACCGTTTCAGCGCATTTGCAAACTCTGCCCCTCCAATTTCAGCAAGCTTGCCTTGATACGCTTTGGCGAAGCTCTGTGCTAATTCTTTTGCCGTGTTCAGATCGTCTCGCAACTGCGGGGCATCAATGGCACTGTAAAGGTGGGTTAAGTCCCAAGTCGGTAATTTTGTCGTCATATTTTTGTCATTTCACTTTGAACGATAGGGAAGTTTAGGGCATAAACGGATATTCATAAGGTAGATCGGCGCATGCATTTTCCGCCTCTCGGGTTAGAATTGTTGTATCCGCCTATATTGTCAACTCTCAGCACCGAATATTTCCATGACACATCCCAATTGGCCTAATCTGGTATCCATGTTCTTTGAACAAGCGCAAAAGCGTGCGTTCAATCCCTTCGTCTGGCAAAAAGTCAACGGCACGTACCAATCAACCAGTTGGAAACAAAGTTCAGATAATGTTGTGCATCTGGCCCGTGCCTTGCGTAATCTTGGCATTCAAAAAGGTGACCGTATTGTTCTGGTCTCGGAAAATCGCAGTGAATGGGTCATGGCCGATATGGCAATTATGGCCTGTGGTGGCATTACGGTCCCGGCCTATACGACCAATACGGTGAATGATCATCGCCATATCCTGAACAATGCACAAGCCAAAGCCGTCATTGTCTCCACCGCCAAGCTTGCCGCGCCGCTGCTTCATGCCAGCCATGAAGCCGCCGATGTCGAATTTGCCATATCAATGGAAAAACTCGATTTAAAACAAGAGTTATCGCATCCGGTATATCTGTGGGACGACATGTTGAATAAAGGGGCCATGCTCACCGACGACATCATTGGGGAAGCCAACGCCATAACGCGCGAAGATACAGCCTGTATTATCTATACGTCCGGGACAGGCGGCACCCCGAAAGGCGTGATGCTGCCCCATCGCTCCATTCTTCATAACTGTGTCGGCGCAACCAACCTGCTGAAATCCATTGGGCTGGATAACGAGGTCTTCCTCTCCTTCCTTCCTTTATCTCACTCTTATGAACATACCGCCGGGTTGATGTGGCCGATTTATCTTGGTGCACAAATCTATTACGCTGAACGTGCAGAAACCTTGGCTGCGAATATGGCGGAATGTCACCCAACCCTAATGACCGCAGTCCCTCGCCTTTATGAAATGATGCGTCAAAAAATATTGCGCGGACTGGAAAAAGAAAGTGAAAGCAAACGCACACTCTTTTTAAAAACCTGCGCCTTGGGCAAAGCCAAACATTTGGGCGAACCACTTGGACTAATCGGGACCATTCAGAATTTCTTTCTGGAACGTCTGGTGCGCAACAAAGTCCGCCAACGGTTTGGCGGGCGTCTCAAGGCGATGGTCTCGGGCGGTGGTCCTTTGAACCCGGATGTCGGATTGTTCTTTCAAGGATTAGGTATTCGGATTTTACAGGGCTACGGTCAAACGGAATCCGGTCCGGTTATCAGCGTCAACACACCACAGAAGATCAAAATGCATACGGTCGGCCCCGCCCTTGACCATACAGATGTAAAAATCGCATCAGATGGCGAAATTTTGGTGCGCGGTGAACTGGTTATGAAAGGTTATTGGCGCAATGAAAAAGCGACCAAAGAAGCCCTAAAAAATGACTGGCTACATACCGGTGATATCGGTTTTCTGGATAATGATAACTACCTGCAAATCACGGACCGCAAGAAAGATATCATCGTTAATTCCGGTGGCGATAACATTTCCCCACAGCGGGTTGAGGGTTTTCTATCACTAGAAAAAGAAATTGCTCAGTCGATGGTCTATGGGGATAAACGCCCACATTTGGTTGCCTTGATTATCCCCGATGAAGAATATGCAATGGAATGGGCCAAAACACACAATATAGAATATAATCTGGAACAACTGATTATTCATAAAGATTTTGTTGCCGATATCTCCCACGCTATCAGCCGTGTGAATAAAGAACTCTCCAATATTGAAAAAGTTAGAAAATTTATTTTAAAAGCCCAACCCTTTACGATTGAAAATGAAGAATTAACTCCGACCTTGAAAATTCGTCGGCATATTCTTCATTCTAAATATGGAGAAGAGCTGCGAAAACTCTATAAATAAGCACTAAAGTCTCAATACAACCAGATAATCGCTTTTCACGATTTTGTTTCGTATAATGCACGCCTCTAGGCGATAAAGCACAGTAAAAAAAGAAAGAACAATATATTATGCTGCAACAAACCCTGAGTGAAAGAGATCGCTCACTCGGCGAGCGATTGTATAAAATCCACGAAGAGATACGAGAAAATTTCCCTGATTTATGCAGGATTGCCGTGGCGTTATACGACCATGAAACTGATATCCTAAAAACCTTTGCTCATTCAACAGATGGCATTTCTCCCATCAGTTTTTATCAAGCAAAACTGTCGGAATCTCATTCCTTACAAGAAATCGTAAAACAAAATCAAACACGTATTATTGATGATTTGACATCACAGGAATCGCAAAAGGTCCATTCGACCAAATTGCTTGAAACCGGTTATAAATCGAGCATGACCATGCCGATTATTTTTAACGATCATCTTTATGGGTTTCTCTTTTTCAATTCACCGAAGAAGAACTTCTTTTCCGATATCCGTTGCGCAACAATCAAGGCTTATGCCGGGGTAATTTCCCTGTTGGTTGTGAACGAAATGCAAACTCTGACCACCTTTCGCGGTGCTGTTCAAACGGCGCGGGAATTCAGCCGCCAACGCGACGAGGAAACCGGCAATCATCTGGAACGCATGTCGCGTTATGCCCATCTGATTGCACGCGAACTCGCCCCGAAATATCACAAGGCTGATGATTGGGTCGAATATATATTTCAATTCACCCCCTTACATGATGTGGGCAAAGTCGCCGTACCGGACGAGATTTTGTTAAAACCCGGTCGTTTGACTGACGATGAATATGAAATAATGAAAACACATGTCCAAAAAGGCGGGCAAATCATTTCGTTAATGAGCCGTGAATTTGGATTAGATTCCGTCAATTTCTTCGATATGCTACACAATATTGTTTTATATCATCACGAAGCCTTGGACGGCAGTGGCTACCCCCACGGTCTAAAAGGCGACGAAATACCGCTGGAATCACGCATCTGCGCCGTAGCCGACGTATTTGATGCCTTGACCAGCAAACGTCCCTATAAAAACGCATGGTCCAATGGCGACGCCATGCAATGGTTATTAGACAATGCCGGAAAACGTTTGGATGCAGAATGCGTTCAGGCCTTGAACAATCACATGGATGAGGTCTACAAAATTCAAGCGGAATTTGAAGAAGATTTCATCGGCTAAATCTCGATTCAGCTCGCTAACCGAACATTTTTCGCAGACGCAACCGAAATGCTGCACTGCATGGCACGTAATTTTACCTTCACGGGAATGGGTGACTGGGTAATTTTTTAAGTCGTTTTCCCAAAATCGACATTTTTTATTGCGAATTTTAGGTCAGTATCACTTACCTACTTGAAATCTAGCAATTCATTCCCTGATACTTACATAATAAGTACAAACATTTATATCAGGGACGAGCCATGAACATTCAACGCGATGTAACCTTATCGGACAAATACGCGCTCGAGCGTGGGCAAGCTTATATGACAGGGACGCAAGCCCTTGTCCGCCTCCCCATGCTACAGCGTCAGCGCGATTTACTCCGCGGATTAAATACTGCCTGTTTTATTTCCGGCTATCGCGGTTCACCGCTCGGTAATCTGGACCGTGAACTTTGGCGCGCCAAAAAATTTATTGCCGAACAGCACATTCAGTTCGAACCCGGTGTGAACGAAGAACTCGGCGCAACTGCTGTTTGGGGATCACAACAAGTCGGCCTGTTTAAAGGCGCAAAATACGACGGTGTCTTTGGTATGTGGTATGGTAAAACCCCGGGGATTGACCGCTCCGGTGACGTTTTCAAACATGCCAACTATGCCGGTACGTCCAGATATGGCGGTGTTCTGGCCTTGGCAGGTGATGATCACAACTGTAAATCCTCCACCATCCCGTGTCAGTCCGAATATGCGTTCATGGATGCGCAAATTCCGGTTCTCAATCCATCCAACGTGCAGGAATTTCTGGATTACGGTGTACTCGGTTGGGAAATGTCGCGTTTTTCCGGTTGCTGGGTTGCCATGAAAACCATCTCGGAAACAGTTGATGCCTCTGCTTCCGTCTATGTAGACCCGGACCGTATCCAGACCGCCTACCCTGATTTTATCTTCCCTGAAGGCGGCGTTCATATTCGCTGGCCGGACAAGCCGCTGGATCAGGAATATCGCCTGCAAAAATACAAACTTTACGCCGCCATCGCCTTTGCCCGTGCCAATAAAATTGACCAAATCAAGATCGACAGCAAAAACGCCCGTCTTGGTATTGTCACATCCGGCAAATCCTATCAGGATGTTCTTCAGGCCTTGGATGACCTCGGCATTGATAAAGAACGCGCCAGCCAATTAGGCGTCCGCCTTTATAAAGTCGGCATGCCTTGGCCGTTGGAACCCGAGGGCATTAAAGAGTTTACCAAGGGTCTTGATGAAATTCTTGTTGTCGAAGAAAAGCGTGCCGTTATTGAGAACCAGTTAAAAGAACAACTTTACAACTGGTCTGAAAATGTACGCCCGCGCGTGATCGGCAAATTCAATGAAGAAGGCGAATGGATTTTACCCAGCGCCAACGAATTATCCCCGGCCCGTATTGCCCGCGTTATCGCATCACGTATTCAAAAATACCATGATGATGAAACCATGCAGAAACGCCTTGCCTGGTTGAATGCCAAGGAACAGGAACTCGCAAAACCGCGCAATACAACCCATCGCATGCCGACTTTCTGTTCCGGCTGCCCCCACAATACATCGACTAAGGTCCCCGAAGGGTCGCGTGCCTTGGCCGGGATCGGGTGTCACTATATGGCAACATGGGTCCGCCCCGATACAACACAGACCTTTACCCAAATGGGCGGAGAAGGTGTGCCGTGGGTCGGGCAAAGCCATTTCACAGATGAAAAACACGTTTTCGCCAACTTGGGCGACGGAACCTATTATCACAGTGGCATTCTAGCCATTCGCCAATCCTTGGGCGCAAATGTCAATATCACCTATAAAATCCTGTTCAATGCCGCCGTTGCCATGACAGGCGGGCAACCCGTGGACGGCCCCTTGACCATTCAGGGCTTAACCAAACAGTTACATGGTGAAGGTGTGGGCCGTATTGCGATTGTAGCCGACGATCCCAATAAATACCCGACGAAAACCGACTTTGCCCCCAACGTCACATTCAATCATCGCGATGAACTGGATCAGGTGCAACGCGACCTGCGCAACTGGAAGGGCGTCTCCGTTCTGATTTACGATCAGCACTGTGCGACAGAACTTCGCCGTATGCGGAAACGGGGTAAAGCCCCGAAACCAAACCGCCGTCTGTTTATCAATGATGCTGTCTGTGAAGGCTGTGGTGACTGCGGAGTTGCATCAAACTGTGTTTCCATCACCCCGAAAGAAACATTGCTGGGGCGCAAACGCAAGATCGACCAATCCACCTGTAATATGGATTATTCCTGCGTAAAAGGTTTCTGTCCGAGCTTTGTTTCCGTACATGGCGGCAAGTTACGTAAGAAAGAAGGTAACTCCCAAGCCGATCAATTTGCGACAACTCACCTACCCGCACCGATCCTGCCCGCAACCAAGGACACATATTCCATCGTTGTCACCGGGATTGGCGGCACAGGCGTTGTCACCATCGGTGCGTTGTTGGGGATGGCAGCCCATATGGAACAAAAAGGTGTTTCCGTTCTGGATATGACAGGGCTGGCCCAAAAGAACGGGTCTGTTATTTCGCACATCCGTTTGGCAGACAGTCCCGAAGATATCTATTCGGTTAAAATCCCGGCTGGGGAAGCCGATCTTTTGTTAGGGTGCGACCTTGTCACTTCTGCAAGTTTTGACTCCCTCGCAAAATTAAAAGCCGGTAAATCCAAAGTCATCATTAACGACCATAAAGTCATGACACCGGATTTCACCTGCAACCGGGACGCCCCCTTCCCGACCAACGATATGAAACAATCCATTGCAGAGTCCGTTGCAAAAGATGACAGCTGGTTCTTTGATGCCAGCCATCTGGCCTCTCAATTGCTGGGGGATTCCATTGGATCAAACTTGTTTGTTGTCGGTTACGCCTTTCAACTCGGTCTCATTCCCATTTCCGAAGGTGCGTTGCTCAAAGCCATTGAATTAAACGGTGTGGCGGTCGATTTCAACCAACGTGCGTTTATTTTGGGACGTTGGGCGGCACACGACATGGATAAACTGTCCGAACTGATCAAAGAGGAAAAACCAGAGTTCATCCCGCAAGATCTGGATAAGCTGATCGAACATCGCATTAAATTCCTGAGCGATTATCAAGATGCAAGCTATGCCGATCAATACCGTCATATGGTTGATCGCGTGTATCGTGCAGAAAAAGAATTGGGAACGGGATCGCAAGAACTTACCAAATCAGTGGCACACGTTCTGGCAAAATTAATGGCCTACAAGGACGAATACGAAGTCGCCCGCCTCTATAGCCAACCGGACTTCAAAAAGAAACTGGATGAACAATTCGAAGGAAACTACAAACTATCCTTCCATCTTGCTCCACCGCTTCTGTCTGAAAAAGAGCCCAAAACAGGTCATCTTGTCAAAAAAGAATATGGCCCCTGGGTTTTGAAAGCCTTCAACATGCTGGCAAAATTCAAAGGATTACGCGGGTCAAAATTTGATATCTTTGGTAAAACAGAAGAACGTAAACAGGAACGCGCCCTGATTTCAGAATATAAAGGGGTGATTGAAGAAATCTGTCAGAACTTGAATGCAGATAACCTGAAACTTGCCATTCGCATTGCTGATCTTCCCCGCGATATTCGTGGTTATGGTCACGTCAAAGAAAAAGCAATCCGGGAAGTAAAAGCCAAAGAAGTTACTCTTCTGGAAGAGTTCAGAAACCACAAACCGCATCAGGTTGCTGCACAGTAAAGGAAACAACGCTCACAAAAAAAGGACCGCAAATTTTATAGTGCGGTCCTTTTTAATTTAGCGTGCTGAAGAATTTACAAGACGTACCACAACAAAGCAGGCAAAGCGGCAAATCCCATAAAGGTTGAGACAATCACGAGACCGGCAACTTCTTGCGGGCGTTGGTTGTAAAGCTGGGCAAACAAATAACAAAAGACAGCTGCAGGCATGGCGCATTCCAAAATCACAACACCAGCGGCCGCACCGCTTAATCCCATAATTTTGACCAGTCCAACCCCGACCCCAAAGCCCATACCAAGGCGCAAAACCGAAAGCCAAACCGCACGCTTTAAACTGCCCATCTGTAGGCTGGCAAGCGAAACGCCCAAGGTAAACAACATCAAAGGAATGGTCAGATCACCGATAAGTTTTGTCGTATTAAAAAGCCAAACAGGAACTTCAAGGTCGCTGAATAAAAAGACCGAGGCCAGAATAGTCGCAGGAATAATCGGCATTTTCAAAAGGGCTTTGGCCGAAAAACTACCCGAAACAAAGGCAACCCCCACCGTCATTTGCAACACCACATAAACGGTGAAGAAAGCAACCGCCAGCGCAAGACCTTCTGGACCAAATGCCAACAAACACAGTGGCAAGCCGACATTACCCACATTGGGCCAGGTCAACGCCTGTAAAAACGCACGTTGCGGTAATTTAAAAAGCGCCAATGCCGCCGCGCCAATAACAGTAAAGGCAATATTGGCTGCCAAGGCGGCAATCCCCATATCCCAAAGATAGGATGTATCCAGTTCAACCTTGGCCAGTGCATAAAACACAAGGCAGGGCGTGGCAAAATAGGTCACAATTGTTGTAACCATCGGGGTGTCGAACGCCCGTCCGCTTTTGGACCAGCCGTAGCCGATGCCAACACAAACGAAAACGGGCGCCAGAATAGAAAAGATTTCTGAGAACATGTACCTAACTTAAAGTCGCGATCCGTAGAATATTCGTTGCCCCCGGCGTACCAAATGGCACCCCCGCAGTCACAACCAGCGTATCCCCACGTTCCCCGATCTTTTCAGCCTTGGCCATTTTACGCGCACCTTGAACCATTTCATTAAAGTTTTTGGCATCCGGTGTCACAGAAGCCAGCACACCCCAAACAAGTGCCAGCTTACGCGCTGTTTCGACTTTTGGCGTCAATCCTAAAATCGTAATTTCCGGGCGTTCCCGCGCCACACGATAAGAGGTCGACCCCGTCGTTGTATAAGTTACAATCGCCTTGGCTTTAATAGTTTGCGCCACCTGACGCGCCGCTGCACTAATGGCATCAGCTTCGGTTTCTTCAGGTGCAACTCGGTCCGCATCACGTAGTTTGTGATAAAGGATATCGCCTTCAACACGTTGAATAATGCGGTCCATGATCTCGACCGTTTCAATCGGATAATCCCCGGCTGCTGTTTCTGCAGACAACATGACCGCATCGGTCCCGTCATAAATCGCCGTTGCAACGTCCGAAGCCTCCGCCCGTGTCGGGGCCGGTGTTGTGATCATGGATTCCAGCATTTGTGTTGCCACAATAACCGGTCGCCCTTTTTCACGCGCTTTTGTGATGATGCGTTTTTGCAGGATCGGAACATCTTCAGGCGGCAATTCAACCCCCAGATCCCCACGCGCGACCATCACGGCATCTGCCAATTCAACAATTTCATCCAAATCATCAATGGCCGACGGTTTTTCCAGCTTGGCAATGATGGATGCTTTCTTACCTATGATCTTGCGCGCTTCACGAATGTCGTCTGCTTTCTGGACGAAAGACAGGGCCACCCAATCCACACCGATTTGCAGACCAAAACGCAAGTCTGCCATATCTTTTTCCGTTAAAGCAGACAGGGGCAGAACGGCATCAGGGACGTTCACCCCTTTGCGGTCACTGAGCACACCATCAACCATCACTTCTGTTTCTGCAAAATCGGCACCACATTCCAGTACCTTCAAACGCATTTTTCCATCATCAAGCAACAGGGTCATGCCTGGCTTCAGCACCTCGAAAATCTCGGGATGAGGGAGCGGGGCGCGTGTCACATCACCCGGTGCGTCATTCAGGTCAAGGCGAAAACGACGCCCGATCCCCAACAACGCACTGCCATCGCGAAACTTGCCCAGACGTAGCTTCGGTCCCTGTAGGTCCATCATAATACCGATGGGTGCCCCCAATTCCTTTTCCACATCGCGGATCGCGTCATAGCGTTCCTTGTGATCTTCGTGTGAACCATGCGAGAAATTCAGGCGAAAGACATCGGCTCCGGCCTTGAACAACTGCTCGATACGTGTGCGGGTCGAACTCGACGGGCCCAGCGTTGCGATAATTTTTGCGTTTCTTGATCTTTTCATATTGGTAGAATAGCGAGATGTGTTTAGATTTCCACAAGATTTTCGTGCTACAATCAGATATCAGTTCAATTTTCATGTAGTTGAAACAAAAGACACCATGTTCGAGTCCTTACAAAAGATTTTGCTAAACAAAGCAATGGGCAAAACGGATAAGAAAAAAAAACGTCAAGCCAAGGAAAAAGACAAGCATTCTCAAGAAAATGACTTGCGTACCGTCTCGGGTGTCGCCTTGGACGATGCTATCCAAAAGTTAGAAAATAGCGGCGAAAAGATGGAAGATCTCTTGGCTAAGAACGAAGACCTTCTTGCACAAGTCAAAGCCGAAGCTGCCAAAAAAATGACACCGGAACGCAGAGCCTTAATCGAGTCGGCCCAAAAAGTACGCAAAGCAAAAGCGCAAATCCTTGAGGATCTCGATGATGAAACGCGGGCGAAACTTTACCTGACCGCCATTCGCGCCTTTACTGGACGAAATTAATCTACATCCAGCGCACGGGGCTTTATAAAATTCGCCAAGCTTCCTTTTATCTGTTTAACCTCTGCCCAATCAGAAATATCGAAAGTTAAATGGACGCAAGCCGCCGTGGGGAATTTTATCGCCAGATCCGCGCGTAAATTTTCATCCCCTGCCCCGCATAAAACATGGGCGCATATCTCCAGTCCGGGGTTATGTCCGATCAACATCAAAACATCAGACGTTCCAGCCTTGGTGATTTCATCAATCAAGACAGTCTCACGCGCATGATAAAGGCAACGTCTTAGCGCAATATCAACGGGATGCGCGTAGACCTGCAACAAGGCCGACAATGTTTGTCGTGTCCGCTGTGCCGTGGAACATAAAATGACATCAGGCAACGGCAGGTGTTGGCTCAAATAGTTTGCCATATTTTGCGCGGCCTGCATTCCCCGTTCATTCAACGGCCGATCAAAATCCAATAGATCCATATTCGCCCAACTGGATTTTGCATGCCGAAATAAAAGTAAATGCTTCATTTCCCACCTTTCCCTGCGATTTATTTTATATATAATAAGCTGTTATCATAAAAGTTTCATAATTTTCGATTACACCCCAGCCAATCGGATACATATCGCAAACCAAATCGCGTTTATTCGCGTTTGCCTCTGTATTCTCGTCTTTCAATATAATAGGGAGTCTCGCCGCATGACGACAGAAAATCAGGCCAATCCATCCGCCCCTGCTATCGCACCGGACTCCCCGGAACGTTTTATCAACCGCGAACTCTCGTGGCTTGCCTTCAACACCCGTGTGTTGGAAGAATCAGACAATGTGCGCCATCCTTTATTGGAACGTGTGCGCTTTCTGTCTATTTCAGCCGCAAACCTTGATGAGTTCTACATGGTGCGCGTCGCTGGCCTTAACGGTCAGGTCCACGCCGGTATCAAAAACCTAAGTTATGATGGCCTCGGCCCGGCACAACAACTCGAACAAATCCATAAGTCAGCAAATAAACTGATTATGGGACAGCAGGAACAATATCGTTCACTGCGCGCGTTGCTGTTAAAAGAAGGGATCAAGGTTTTAAAATGTCAGGATATCCCCAAACGCGATATTGCGTGGCTGGAAGAACATTTCCTCGAACAGATTTTCCCCTCCCTGACACCACTGGCGATTGATCCTGCCCATCCCTTCCCGTTTATTCCAAACCTCGGGCTTGCGATGATGTTTGCCTTGGAATCCGATCTTGACCAAAGCGCCCTCAAAGCCCTTGTTCCTTTGCCGCAAATGTTGCCGCGTTTCGTGCGTTTACCCGATTACGGGAAAACTATTCGTTTCATGCCGATGGAAGAGGTTATTCGCCTGTTTCAACGTCATCTATTCCCCAATTATGCGGTGGCTTCGTCCGGGCTTTTCAAAATCATTCGTGACAGCGAGATGGAAATCGACGAAGAAGCCGAAGATTTGGTACGCACCTTCGAATCAGCCTTAAAACGCCGTCGTCGCGGGTCCGTTATCCGCATGTCACTGGATGCTGAACTCTCCGACGAATTGCGCGATTTGGTGGTTGAAGAATTAGGTGTTGATCCTGCCGATTGCTTCGTTCTGGACGGGTTACTCGGGTTGGCAGATACCAAGGAATTGATCGTTGATGAACGTCCTGATCTGCAATTCAAGCCCTACAACGTGCGTTTCCCGGAACGTATCCGTGATTTTGGCGGGGATTGTTTTGCCGCCATTCGCAAAAAAGATTTTGTTGTTCACCATCCTTATGAAAGCTTCGATGCGGTGGTTCAGTTTGTCTTGCAAGCCGCACGTGACCCTGATGTCGTTGCCATTAAACAAACGCTTTATCGGACCTCCAACAACTCCCCGATTATCAAAGCCTTGGTCGAAGCCGCTGAAGCCGGGAAATCTGTCACGGCAATGGTGGAACTGAAAGCCCGTTTTGACGAAGAAGCCAACATCCGTTGGGCGCGCGATCTGGAACGTGCTGGCGCGCAAGTGGTCTATGGGTTCGTCGATAAAAAAACTCATGCCAAGATCAACCTTGTTGTGCGCCGCGAAGGTGAAAAACTTCGTTCTTACGTCCACCTTGGAACTGGGAACTACCACCCGATTACCGCAAAAATTTATACCGATTTATCTTTCTTCTCCTGCGACCCGGCCTTGTGCCGCGATGCAACCAAGCTGTTTAATTACATGACAGGTTATGCAGAGCCCGAAAAGATGGAGAAAATGGAATACTCTCCCCTGACATTACGCGACGCCGTCATTCGCGGGATCGATCAGGAAATCCAGAACGCCCAATCCGGCAAACCCGGTCATGTCTGGGCAAAAATGAACTCCATCGTTGATCCCAAAATCATCGATGCGCTTTATCGTGCATCACAAGCTGGCGTTCAGGTCGATCTGGTTATTCGCGGTATTTGCTGCCTGCGCCCCGGCGTCCCAGGCCTGTCGGATAATATCCGTGTCAAAAGCATTGTCGGGCGTTTTCTGGAACATTCCCGTATTGTGTGTTTCGGCAATGGTGGAAAGCTGCCGAATGCCAAAGCGAAAATTTATATTTCATCTGCGGACTGGATGCCGCGAAATCTGGATCGCCGCGTTGAAACCCTCATTCCTATTGAAACCGACACCGTTCATCGCCAAATTCTAGATCAGATTATGGTTGCCAATTTAAAAGATGAAGCACAAAGCTGGGTTTTGAAAGCCGATGGGTCTTTCAGCCGCGTTCCAGCCGGGGATGACGGTTTTTCCTGCCATACGTATTTTATGACCAACCCCAGTCTTTCTGGGCGAGGCTCAGCATTAAAGAAAAAGGGCACCATCCTGAAAAAGTTGATGCTGGACTAAAATTAAAGAAAAGAAGACGCCTTTATGACACATCAATTCGGGTCCGCACGCAAAGGAAGCCTGACAGCCATTGTCGATATCGGGTCCAATACCGTTCGTCTGGTTGTCTTTCATGGCCCGGCGCGTATCCCCTTGCCTATTTTTAACGAAAAAGTCCAATGTCGTTTGGGCTTGGGGATTGATCAAAGCGGATGTCTCAATCCCGAAGGTGTCAACCTTGCATTGGAAACGCTTAATCGTTTCATGAAACTGGTTGAGGTCATGGAGGTCGATAATGTCAGCCTGCTGGCAACAGCCGCTGTGCGTGAAGCCCATGACGGCCCACATTTTGTGCAAAAGGTAAAAGACCTCTTCAATGCCGAAGTGCAAGTTTTAAGTGGTGAAGAAGAAGCCAAGCTCGCTGCCTTGGGTGTTTTAAGCGGCTTACCTGATGCCGATGGTCTTTTAGGGGACATGGGGGGCGCAAGCTTCGACCTTGTAGCCCTTGATCATGGTCGTTTTTCCCAACATGACACCACCCCGTTGGGCCACTTGCGTATTCTGGATGAAAAACGCAATACCGTCGCCAAAATGCGCGACTTCATTCGCGAACACCTAAAGCCCTTGGGTTGGACAGACCAGATGAAGGGTCGCCCGTTTTACGCCGTTGGCGGGTCGTTGCGCGCAGTCGCCCGTTTGTTTATGCACCGTCTCGACTACCCCTTGCATGTCATTGATAACTTTACCCTACCCGCCGATCAGGCCTTAAACCTGCTGGATCAACTGGTTCAAATGACACCGGAAGAATTCATGCAAGTTCCCGATGTTTCAAAAAAACGACAGGAAACACTGGCCGCCGCAATTGCCTTGCTGCAAGAGGTCTTAGAAACCATAAAACCGTCCTGCCTTGTTTTTTCAGGATACAGCATGCGCGAAGGTCAATTTTTTCTTTCGCTGGATGAAGACCAGAAGGCCGAAGACCCCTTAATCAGTTCATGTATCAATCTGGTTGAACGCGAAGGTCGTTTCGGTCAACAAGGCGAAGAGGTTTTCCACTGGATGACCCCTTTATTTACCGATGAAAGCGATAAACATAAAAAACTGCGTCACGCCGCCTGCCTTCTGCATGATATTGCCTGGGCGGAGCACCCGGATTATCGCGCGGATCATGGGTTTTTACGGGTTTTGCGCCTGCCTGTTGCCGGGCTTTCCCATCACGATCGCGCCTTGATGGCCGCCTGTGTTTACAGTCGATATAAAGGCAACTTTAACGCCCGTATCGCCAAACCATTACGCACATTTTTAGACAATGACGATGCGACATGGACAAAGACAGTCGGTGCGAGCCTACGACTGGCACACACACTTGCCAGCGGTGCCCCACACTTACTGGAAGATACACGGCTTGAAATTCGCGGTGGCGAACTGATTTTATCCCTGCCCGAAGGTGAAGATATCTTTATCGGAGAAGCCGTCGCCAGACGCGTTCAAACCGTTGCAAAACATCTCAGCTTAAGCGGTCGTCTGGAACATGGTTAAGCCCTAAGCGTCTTCCCCGACATCGATTACACGGATTGAACGTCCTTTTACCGCCAAGGCCAAATTGCCCGCGCGTAAACGTAACGCATCCTTTCCAAAAAGATCACGTCGCCACCCCTGTAAGCACGGTACGTCCGCCTCTTCACCATAAGCGGCCAGGTGTTCAAGGTCACCGGCATTAGCGATTAGTTTTTGTGCCACATCGTTATGTTCAGATTTGAATTTCAATAACACTTTTAACAAATCAACAACCGGTCCTAACCCTTTGGGTAAATCCCTTTTTGTCGGTGCTGCCGGATGATCTTCCGGGGCCAGACTCAACGCCTGTTGAATGGCTTCCAGCATCTCGTTGCCATAACGTCCGTTTGCGATGGATTTATTCATTCCCCGCACCCGTTCCAATGCCGCCGCATCTTTAGGCGATTGGTGGGCGATATCAATTAAGGTGTCATCGCGAATAACGCGGTTGCGCGGCATGTTTTTACGCTGCGCTTCATGTTCACGCCATGCGGCAACAGCCTGTAAAACAGCCAGAACTTTTGTGCTTTTCGTACGTGCCTTTAATCGCTTCCACGCAGTTTGCGGATCAACAATATAGGTTTCAGGACTGGTCAGGGCCGTCATTTCTTCATCCAACCAGCCGGCCCGATTATTTTCTTCCAGCTTGTCGCGTAAAAAGACATAGATATCGCGCAAATACGTAACATCACCCAAGGCATATTTGATCTGACGCTCTGTCAAAGGCCGCTTGCTCCAATCGGTGAAGCGCGATCCCTTATCCAGATTTTTTTTGCAAATATTATTGACCAGCGTTTCGTAACCAACCGATTCCCCAAATCCGCAAACCATTGCCGCAACTTGCGTATCGAACATAGGTGTCGGTGTTGCCCCAGTCGCCTTGACAAAGATTTCAACATCCTGACGGGCGGCATGAAACACTTTCAGCACATTTTTATTTGCCATGAGATCGAATAAAGGTTGCAAGTCGATCCCATCGGCAAGGACATCGACACAACAGGCCTCGTCACTGCCGCCTAACTGCACCAGACAAAGCGTCGGCCAGTAGGTTTTTTCCCGCATAAATTCCGTATCGACCGTGACGAAACGTTCCGCCGCCAACCTGTCGCAAAACGCCGCAAGCGTTTCTGTATCAGTAATTAAATCCATGACGATAGCTATACACTTTTTCCCGAGAGGAGGAAACGAGAAAACCCTACAAATAAAAAGTCGATTGATTCCAACACAACCTTTCACATACTCTTAGCTGTAAAAGCGCATAAAAATTGTCGGCACTTTAAAAAGAAATGATTGGAATATGATGAAAAAGCTTTCCTCCTTCTTGGTTGTACTTACTCTTTTCTTGGGATTAAGTCACACCGCACAGGCCGTTGAACAACGTTTCATTACAGTTGCTTCCACAACATCCACAGCGAATTCCGGCCTATTTGCCTATTTGCTTCCCCAATTTACAAAAGAAACCGGGATTGAAGTACGCGTCATCGCCGTTGGTACAGGTCAGGCCATACGTATTGCGCGTAAAGGCGATGCTGATGTTCTCTTCGTTCACCATCGCCCTTCTGAAGATAAATTTGTTGCAGACGGGTATGGGACCAAACGTAATGAGGTCATGTATAACGATTTCATCATTGTCGGCCCTGATAACGATCCAGCACACATCAAAAATTGCGCATCACCAATGCAAGCCTTGTTGGATATTCGCCAAAGCAAACAGGTTTTTGTGTCGCGCGGGGATAACAGCGGTACGCATAAACGTGAACTTTCCATTTGGAAAGCGGCTGAAATTTCACCGGAACAACTTTACGGAAGCTGGTATCGCAGTACAGGTTCCGGTATGGGCGCGGCCCTGAACATTACCGCCGGTATGGATGGCTACACCCTCAGTGACCGGGGAACATGGCTTGCCTTTAAAAACAAACGCAAGCTCGTCATTTTGTGTGAAGGCGCTAACGAGTTACTTAATCCCTATGGTGTTATTGCCGTTAATAAAAACCGTTTTCCTCACGTCAAAGCACAAGACAGTCAAATCTTCATTGACTGGCTGGTTTCAGATAAAGGTCAAAAGCTGATCGGGGATTTCAAAATAAACGGGGAACGTTTATTCACACCCAACGCACAAAAATAAAATGAATCACCGCGCAATCTTGCGATAGATATTTTCAATTCGCTTGATCAAATCACGCTCGCTATAGGGCATGAGAACATATTCATTCACACCGTAACGCTTGGCTTCCATAATGGAGGCCTCGTCGTTTTTTTGCGACAACAGCATAAACGGCAAAGTCTCATCCAGCTCACGCACTTCTTCGAGAATTTCCTGACCTTCCATATCGGACAAGTTATCCGAACAAATCATCAATTTCACAGGTGTACGTTCCGCCTCAAAAACACGCAAGGCCGTCTCACCATCCCCTACACTGCGAATATCAATAAAGCCAAGCTCCGTTAAAGAGTTTTCAAGACGGCGACGCATTTCATCGTTTTCTTCCGCCAGCAAAACACGGCTGTTTGAAAAATGTTCCGTATATCGGCTGCGCACCTTATTCATCCGGTTAAAGACAGTCCGTCGCAAATCCATAACAACATCATTGGGCAGGTTATGCTTTGAAATCATCTGGTTAACCAGACTTGTCGTCACATATTCTGCAATATTTTTAACAGCCTGTTCCGGTAATTCATCCCGGTTTACCAGCGGGCCATGCCAATTTTGATGATCGACCGCTTTTTCAGAAATAAAGGTCAAAGTGTTATCGGAAAGTTGCGCCGAATTATTCTCCAACAACGCCTGAACCGCTTGACCGCTTTCTGTTTCTGCAACCGCATGTGCGACGTGCTCGCCCAACCCTTTACGTTTTGCAATCGCTGTCAAGGCATCGTCTTGAATACTATCTGAAACAATCTCGATCAGCTCTTTATCTTCCAATAAGGGAGAAAACTGCAACATGGGCGAAGAAACAGTCGCATCCATATCGCGCGCCAACTTGGACACCGTATGTTTCGGAATACTATCCATATGTTTTATTTCTTCGGTCAAAATCGCCCGAATTTCAGAAAGCTGATCCGTTGCCAGCCCTTCCAACACCTCAATTACCATTTGCGAGGCACGCGATGATGCGTCCTGATCCAAGGCCGGTGTCAGTTCAGCAATACGGGACGCCAGCTTTGCACGGACCGCTTTATCTTCATCCTTACACAAAACAACTTTTGCCTGAACCGGGGCAGCCTTGTTTTCAGCGACCGCTTGGCGGACTTTCGGGTCTTTGTCGGTTGCAAAGAAGTACAAAAGTTCCGGTTCCAGATCGGTTAAAGCAGCAAGATCACGGCGCGCAGCAATGTCATCGCTTTTCGCGATTTCCTTCGCCTCTTCATAAGAGGGGCTCGTATCACGTTTGCCTTTTAACCACCCAAACACTTAATTCTTCTCCATGAAAATAGATGCAATAACATACATAGGCTTATCGCTCCCTAAATGCATTAAGTAAGGACACATAGACAGGCCTTGTCAGGTACTCTAACAGGGTTTGCTCACCTGTAATAATATTGGCCTGAACCGTCATGCCGGGGACAATTTTATGTTTCACACCATTGGCGGTCAGATGTTCTTCGTTCAATCGAATATGCCCCCTGAAAAATGGATTTCCTTTTTCATCCATAAATGTAGTTGGCGACATATTAATCAATTTACCTTTCATGGTACCATACCGTCTGGCATCAAACCCTGTAACGGTAACGGTGGTTTCCTGTCCGACCTCAACATGCCCGATATCACTGGGTAGGATCTTGTTCTCGATCAAGACATCTTCATCTGCCGGGATAATTTCCATCACCACTTGTGCTGGTTCAACCACCGCCCCGGGGGTATTCACTTTCAAGGCATGGACAACTCCGCTCACCGGACTGACAAGTTCCAAACGCGTGACTTTATCTTCAAGGCGGGCAATGTTTTCTCGCACTTCGGCCAACTGCGCCCCGACATTATCCAGTTCATCCAGTGCTCGCCCCCGTTCTGTCACATCAATTTCAAGCATCTGGTTTTCCGTTTCCACAATGCTTGCCAATGCTTGTTCCTTGGAGACTTCAGCTTCCGTAATCGAGCCTCTGTTTTTTGCCAGATCCAGTTCCGCATTGATCAAGTTCACCCGCGAACCATGACCGGAATTAAACAATTTTTTGCGCATCGTCACTGACTGGCTCAGCAATTTTTGCTGCTTTTTCAGACTGACAATTTGTTTTTCGAAATTTTCAACGGATTTCCGCTGTTGCGCAATTTGGGAACTTAAAACCGTCTTCTCCCCTTCGATACGCGCCCGTATCCCCTTCAGGTTAAAGTTACTTTCCTCCACCAATTCCGGGTATTCTTTCTCAAAAGCACTATAGTCCGGCATCGTACCATCGATGAAAGCACGCAAGCGCTGTTTTTTAACCGACAATGCCGCCTCACGCGCGCGGATCTGGTTTAATTCTGCCGTACGCAACGTAGGTTCAAATTGCAGTAACGGCTGTCCTTTTTCAACAATATCGCCATTGCGGACCAAAATGGATTGAACGATCCCACCTTCCAAATGCTGCACCACACGTTTATCACCAGATGGGATAACCGTCCCTAGCGTGGTTGCGGACGTTTTAATATCCACATAATTGGCCCAGACAAAAGCGACAAACAGCATTGATGTAATCAAGACAATAAGGGTTGAGGCCGCCCGCGAAGGACCAGATTCTTCCAGCATCGCTTCATGCGACAAAAGTTTAAGCTGTTCACGCGGCATCGTACGTGTTTTTGACAGCATCTCCTGTACGCCGTTATCGGATGAATTACTCATGCTGCTGTTCCTTGCGGTTTCGGATTAGGTTGTGGTCTTGCAAACATTTTTGCCAACACCTCCTCCGGGTTACCATTCATGTCGATTTGCCCTTCTTTCAACACCAATAGTCGATCACACATCCGCATATGGCTGGGACGTTGTGTAATCATAATAATCGTTTGTTTCCCCCGCACCCGTTTCAAGGCCTCGATAAAGACGGCTTCATCCTTTTCATCCATCGAACCGGCGGGTTCATCCAAAATCAATACGGGCGCTTTTCGCAAGAAAGCGCGGCCCAAGGCAATTTTGCGCAAGAAGCTTTGCGGAATTTGCGTCTGCAACCCTTCTTTAAATTCCGTCTCAAACCCACGCGGCAAGGCCTCAATCGTATCAAGGATACCGGCTTGACGACAGGCTTTGCGCACTTGTGCAAAACTCGCCGTTGGATCCGCTAACGTCAGATTTTCGTATATATTTCCCGGAAAAACATGATTGCTTTGCGGGACATACGCCAATGTCTGGCGCAATGTAATCGGGCGCAACTGTCGAATATCGACCCCATCCAAAGTCACCGACCCGGCCTGCGGACGATAAAGCCCCAGAATTAATTTTGCCAATGTGGTTTTACCTGACCCCGAATGCCCTGTAACCGCAATCATTTCACCGGGTTTCACCTTAAAGCTTACGCCCAGCATGGCCGGATTGGCATCGGATTTATAACGCATACTGACGCGGTTGAATTCAATTGCGCCTTTATAGGCAACATTTGCATGCGGCGTATCCCCCGGTTCCTGTTCGGGGGCAAAACGCAAAATACTTTTCAGTTGGCGTACACCATTTTGCATTTGCTCAATCCGGTTGGACACATTGAACAAGGCTTGTAACGGTGACAAAATGCGCCAGACCAACATCATGGTTGCCACCAACGCGCCCAAACTGATAACGCCGTTCATAACGCCATACACACCAAAAATAAGTGTCGAAACACCTGCCGCCATCATCAGGCTTTGTGCAATATTCTGCACATTGCCTTGCAGGCGGGTCACTTGCATATTCGCCCATGCCGCATCGCCGGATAATTCCCGAAAGCGTTTCAGCCAACGTTCTTCACTACATCTTTGTTTCACCTGACGCATTTGCCAGAGCATCTCGACCAGAAAAGTATAACGCGAAGATCGGACCTCTGCTGACATCTTCGACCGTGCCCGTATTTCCGGCATAACAACCGCAGCCAAGATCGCATATATGGTCGCAAGCACCATTGGAACAGCAACCATAGGACCGGCAATAAAACCAATCACCGCCACAAACAAAAGAACAAACGGTAAATCCAATAATGTATTGGCCAACGAACCCGTGAAAATTTCGCGCAGAGATTCAAAACTGCGAATACGTGAAACTTGCCCCCCGACAGGGGCGCGTTCGGTAAAAACGGGTGGCAAATGCAAAATCTGCTCAAAGACCTTCGTGCTGACCAGATAGTCAAAACGCGCCCCGATATAGGCTTGTTCCTTGGATCGCATGATCCGTAACAAAAGCTCAAACCCCAAGGCAAGCCCTACCCCACTGGCAACATACAACAAGGTAACCTTGGACTCTTTCGCAATCACCTGATCATAAATCATCATAACGGCCAACGGAATGGTCAGGGCCATCAAGTTAATGAAAAAACTGACAATGAAGGACTTCGCGATCAAGGGCTGGAATTGTAAAAACAAATTTCTAAACCACAGAGCGGACCTGTCTATATCGTCCGCTTTTTCCCGATCAATCTTTTCAATGACATAGAATGTACCGCCGCGCACACTGCGAACAGGTTTGTCCTCACTTGAAATCGGGTCATGGGCAACAATTTTTCGCCCGTCCGCACGCACAACATAATACCGTCCTTTTGCATACAAGATACAAGGACACAGACGCAGCGACAGCTTATCATGTCGCGTTTTCAATCGAATGGTTTTAAATCCCAAACGCATCAAAATATCGCGCAAATCATAAATCGTCATTTGCCCCGGATCATACGGCATAGCCTCGATTAAACGATGAGGCGACCCTTTCCAGTCAATCTCTTCCAACAGAGACAATAAACTTTGTAAAACAGGTTCAAGTTCTTCTGCCCCTGTATAATTAAACAAAGCCTTTCGCCATAAACGCGATAAATTTTCGGGTGGCGACTGATGTAAAACAACATGTCCCATTATGCCACTCCCTTCTGTTCGCGTGGGCGTGATGGCTTCAAGGGATTGGGCCTTGGTTTCGGCCTTGACCCAAAGCCCTCCCATTCAATTTGCTTCACAACACCATGTGAAGCATCAAATACCCGATCTGCAATATTGATCAGGGATGGACGCTCCGTGATCATTAAAATTGTCGTTTCGCCCTTTAACGTTTCCAAATACTCGCGCAATCGTCTGTCGGCATCGCCGTCCAAGGCCGTATTGGCTTCGTCCAACAAAAGAATGCGGGGCTTGTCTGCAAATGTCAGGGTTAAACTCACCATCTGTTGAACCGATCCTGACAAGCCTTCCGATGCCGACTCACCCACCGGTGTGTCCAAGCCTTTCGGCATCGCCGCTATAATCTCGCTCAACCCCAATTTATCCGCAATATCAAGGGCGGCAGGTAAATAATCCCGACCTCTGAATTTTGTCAGGTTCTCGCGCAAGGTCCCCCTAAATAACGGGGCATTTTGGCGGACATATCCCATTTGTTGGCGAAGTTTGCGGTAACTCAACTGCCTTGAATCAACACCATCATAATAAAGGTTTCCTTCCAAAACAGGAATAAAGCCCGCGATTGCCTCAAGCAAAGAAGATTTCCCCCCGCCGACCTGCCCTAAAATGGCAACCGTTTCACCCGCGCGAATATGCAAATTCAAATCCTTGAAAATTGGCATTCCCGTATTAATCTGATAAATCGTCGCCTTTTCAAAAACGATATCCCCTTTGATCTGCGGTGTATTTTCTTCGTGAACGGGTTCTTTATTTTCCTGACGGATCGCCCCCAGCTTTTTCAGCCGCTCGTTTGACAATTTTAATGACCGATATTGCACCCAAACACCAATCATACGGATCAACGGTTGAATCGCACGCCCTCCCAACAGAGTGCATGCCATCAACGATCCCCCCGTCAAGCTGCCTTCAATCACGAAGATACTACCCAGCAAGGCGACCGATACCATCGCAAAGTTACTCAAAATCGCGCCAACGGATTGCCCAAGGGAAGAATAAAAAACCATTTTTTCCATAATCAGGGCAACCGGTGCATGTAAATGCTGATAATGGCGACACATCAAACCTTCCATCCCCAACCCCTTGACGGAATGGATGCCATTTAAAACCTGAAAGATGAAATTATAGCGATCATCATCCAGCTCGTTTCTTGTCCGGATAATTTTATCAAGGCTATAGCCCAGCCAAATCGCAAAAATAGCGGCTATAGCACAGACCGCGATCGGCGCAATCACCAAGGGTCCGCCAATAAGTGCAATCAAAGCCACAAAAATCAATGCAAACGGTAATTCGGTGAAGCTGATCAAACCTTGCCCGGATTGATGATCGCGCAGCGCCTCAATCGATGAAAAACGCTCCATTTGCACACCCGGTGGCGTTGTCTCAAAATCCTGAATTTCCGAACTTAAAAAAGTTTCACAGGCGCGCACAGATGCGGCATGCTCAAAGCGTGTCCCCGCCCATGTAATCGTATATGTTCTTAAAACCCGTAGACTTCCATCCAGCAAAACAACACCAATCAATCCCAAAACCATAAAGGTAAAGGTGTCTGTGGAACTGCTGGGTATAATCCTGTCATACACCTGAAGAACCACCAAAGGTAGAGCTAACGTCAACAAATTTACAGCAAATGACGATAAAAGCACATCCATGCGACTCAGCATGACGCGATGCATTGGTCTTACAAATCGGTTTTGTGCTTTTTTACGGGCCATAGGATTATTTCATTAACTTTTTCAAATATTTACTAAAACGTAAAATGCTTCGACTTCAGTAGACTCTATCCAAAGTGTAGGATTCGTTGGTTAATAAATTGTAACACCTATCCATATGGCTATAAGTAAGTTCCCCTATATTTACGTAATTATACCTAATACCAATATCAATATTATCATTTTAAATAATATTAATTAATCTTATTTACATGAAGATATGGAAAGCTCGAATCTCATCTCCTCCTCTATGATAGGATAGGGCAACTTCTAGTTTACTTTTCAAAAGTTGCTTACGCCCGAATCCGGTGTTTGCGTCAGGGGAGCTCTCATGGAACAGAATCAGGCCACCAAAAGCAGTATCGAAATGTTTGATCTCGACACAGGGGCAAACGACCAGGGCTTGTCCGACAAAGTTGTCGTTATTAACAATTTTGAGATTGAACAGGAAAGCGATCTGGCCCTGCAATCCACCCATATTGCGAGCGATAAATCCAAAGCCCTTGGCGAACAACGTATCTCAACAGCTAGCCACCTTTCGAACGACGATGACGCAAACAGTCTGCAACATCTGAAAGTCAACATCTCCTCGGAAGACCTGAGCTCTGCCGCCCAAACCGGAAAATTCGCTCTCCTTTCTCTTGATTTATCTAAATATACCGATGGTACCAACCAACAGATTATCCTGCGCAACCTTCCCCAAGGCGTTGAATCTTCTGCGGGCTACATCCAAGAAGACGGTTCTATCGTCATCAATACTTCTGATAGTAACGAGTTTTATCTCGCCATTGACCCGCAACAAACAACCATTAACATTCAACTTGAAGTCGACATCGTTTTAAATACCGAAAACGACAAAGACACCACCGATGATATATCAGAAGAAAACAGCGCACCTGTTGCAACAGAAGATGCATCCCTTGAGGTCAACGAAGACGGCACCCTGACCATTACCCAAGCCGACCTTCTGGAAAATGTCACAGATGCGGACGGTGACCAACTGACAGCTTTCGATTTGCAAATGGGCGGCGGCAGTCTGACCGACAATGGCGACGGCACATGGACTTTTAAACCCGATGCCGATTTCAACGGCGATATCGACCTCTCCTATAAAGTAACAGACGGCGAAAGCACAACAACCGTTGAAGGCACCATCGAAGTGGCCGCGGTCAATGACGCAGCGGTCGTGTCTGAAGACACCTCGTTTGCTATGAACGAAGATGGCACCATCACCATCTCTGAAGATCAATTGCTCGCCAACGCATCCGACGTCGATGGCGATACCCTGTCTGTGCAGAACCTGTCGGCTGATGGCGGCACCCTCACCGATAACGGCGATGGCACATGGACGTTTGAACCCGCTGAGGATTTCAACGGATCCATCGATCTGTCTTATGACGTTTCTGATGGCACCACAACAACAGCCGCGGGTGGCACCATCGAAGTGGCCGCGGTCAATGACGCAGCGGTCGTCTCTGAAGATACCTCGTTTGCTATGAACGAAGATGGCACCATCACCATCTCTGAAGATCAATTGCTGGCAAACGCATCCGACGTCGATGGCGATACCCTGTCTGTGCAGAACCTGTCGGCTGATGGCGGCACCCTCACCGATAACGGCGATGGCACCTGGACGTTTGAACCGGCCGATGATTTCAACGGATCCATCGATCTGTCTTATGACGTTTCTGACGGCACCACCACAACAGCCGCCGGCGGTACCATCGAAGTCGCAGCTGTCAATGACGCGGCGGTCGTCTCTGAAGATACCTCGTTTGCTATGAACGAAGATGGCACCATCACCATCTCTGAAGATCAATTGCTCGCCAACGCTTCAGATGTGGATGGCGATAATCTATCCGTTCAGAACCTGTCGGCGGACGGCGGCACGCTGAGCGATAACGGCGATGGCACCTGGACGTTTGAACCAGCCGATGATTTCAACGGATCCATCGATCTGTCTTATGATGTTTCTGACGGCACCACAACAACAGCCGCCGGTGGCACCATCGAAGTGGCCGCCGTCAATGACGCGGCGGTCGTCTCTGAAGATACCTCGTTTGCTATGAACGAAGATGGTTCCATCACCATCTCTGAAGATCAGTTGCTCGCCAACGCTTCAGATGTGGATGGCGATAATCTATCCGTTCAGAACCTGTCGGCTGATGGCGGCACCCTCACCGATAACGGCGATGGCACATGGACGTTTGAACCCGCCGATGATTTCAACGGATCCATCGATCTGTCTTATGATGTTTCTGACGGCACCACAACAACAGCCGCCGCCGGCACCATCGAAGTGGCCGCGGTCAATGACGCAGCGGTCGTCTCCGAAGACACCTCGTTTGCTATGAACGAAGATGGCACCATCACCATCTCCGAAGATCAATTGCTGGCAAACGCTAGCGATGTGGATGGCGATACTCTGTCCGTTCAGAACCTGTCTGCCGATGGGGGCACGCTGAGCGATAACGGTGATGGCACATGGACGTTTGAACCCGCCGATGATTTCAACGGATCCATCGATCTGTCTTATGATGTTTCTGATGGCACCACAACAACAGCCGCCGGCGGCACCATCGAGGTCACAGCGGTCAATGACGCGGCGGTCGTGTCCGAAGATACCTCGTTTGCTATGAACGAAGATGGCACCATCACCATCTCTGGAGATCAATTGCTGGCCAACGCTAGCGATGTCGATGGTGATAGCCTGTCCGTGCAGAACCTGTCTGCCGATGGTGGCACCCTCACCGATAACGGCGATGGCACCTGGACGTTTGAACCGGCTGAGGATTTCAACGGATCCATCGATCTGTCTTATGACGTCTCTGACGGTACCACCACAACAGCGGCGGGCGGCACCATCGAGGTCACAGCGGTCAATGACGCGGCGGTCGTGTCCGAAGATACCTCGTTTGCTATGAACGAAGATGGCTCCATCACCATCTCTGAAGATCAATTGCTCGCCAACGCTTCAGATGTCGATGGCGATACCCTGTCTGTTCAAAACCTGTCTGCTGACGGCGGCACGCTCACCGATAACGGCGATGGCACATGGACGTTTGAACCGGCTGATGATTTCAACGGATCCATCGATCTGTCTTATGATGTCTCTGACGGCACCACAACAACAGCGGCGGGCGGCACCATCGAAGTGGCCGCGGTCAATGACGCGGCGGTCGTTAGTGAAGATACCTCGTTTGCTATGAACGAAGATGGCACCATCACCATTTCTGAAGATCAATTGCTGGCCAACGCATCCGACGTCGATGGCGATACCCTGTCCGTTCAGAACCTGTCGGCTGACGGCGGCACGCTTACTGATAACGGCGATGGCACATGGACGTTTGAACCCGCTGAGGATTTCAACGGATCCATCGATCTGTCTTATGACGTTTCCGATGGCACCACAACAACAGCCACTGGCGGCACCATTGAAGTGGCCGCCGTCAATGACGCGGCGGTCGTGTCCGAAGATACCTCGTTTGCTATGAACGAAGATGGTTCCATCACCATTTCTGAAGATCAGTTGCTGGCAAACGCTTCAGATGTGGATGGCGATACCCTGTCTGTGCAGAACCTGTCTGCCGATGGCGGCACGCTTACTGATAACGGCGATGGCACATGGACGTTTGAACCCGCTGAGGATTTCAACGGATCCATCGATCTGTCTTATGATGTCTCTGATGGCACCACCACAACAGCCGCGGGCGGCACCATCGAGGTCACAGCGGTCAATGACGCGGCGGTCGTGTCCGAAGATACCTCGTTTGCCATGAACGAAGATGGCACCATCACCATTTCTGAAGATCAGTTGCTGGCAAATGCTAATGATGTCGATGTTGATACCCTGTCTGTGCAGAACCTGTCTGCCGACGGCGGCACCCTCACCGATAACGGCGATGGTACCTGGACGTTTGAACCGGCTGAGGATTTCAACGGATCCATCGATCTGTCTTATGATGTCTCTGATGGCACCACAACAACAGCCGCCGGCGGCACCATTGAGGTCGCAGCGGTCAATGACGCGGCGGTCGTCTCCGAAGATACAAGCTTCACCATGAACGAAGATGGCACCATCACCATTTCTGAAGATCAGTTGCTGGCAAATGCTAATGATGTCGATGTTGATACCCTGTCTGTGCAGAACCTGTCTGCCGACGGCGGCACCCTCACCGATAACGGCGATGGTACCTGGACGTTTGAACCGGCTGAGGATTTCAACGGATCCATCGATCTGTCTTATGATGTCTCTGATGGCACCACAACAACAGCCGCCGGCGGTACCATCGAAGTCGCAGCGGTCAATGACGCGGTGGTCGTGTCTGAAGATACCTCGTTTGCTATGAACGAAGATGGCACCATCACCATTTCTGAAGATCAATTGCTGGCCAACGCTTCAGATGTCGATGGCGATACCCTGTCCGTTCAGAACCTGTCTGCCGACGGCGGCACGCTCACCGATAACGGCGATGGTACCTGGACGTTTGAACCGGCTGAGGATTTCAACGGATCCATCGATCTGTCTTATGACGTTTCTGACGGCACCACAACAACAGCCGCCGGCGGTACCATCGAAGTGGCCGCGGTCAATGACGGTCCAACAGCGAATGCCGATACGGCAAGTACGTCGGAAGATACGCCGGTCACACTTGATTTGACCGGCAATGACAGTGACATTGAAGGTGATGATCTCAACATCACTCAAATCAACGGTGTCGATGTATCCGCAGGTGATCGCGTTGATGTTGGCAATGGGACTGTCACATTGAATGAAGATGGCACGGTCGAGTTCAGCGCCGATGAAGATTACAGTGGAACAGAAAGCTTCAGCTATACCGTCAGCGATGGCACCAACAGTGTCTCATCAAGCGCGACTGTTGATGTCAGTGCTGTGGCCGATGCCCCCACTATTTCAATGAATATTGGTGACGGAACAGCCCAGACTGTGGGTGGACAAACCACAGAAGTAACAATCGACAACAATAACGTGCTGGACGGTGGAAATGGATTTAGCGTCTCTGGTCGGGTCATTGATCATGGGCAACTGAGCGAAGCCTCCAGCGAAAATGTCGGTATTAGCAACGGAAGCCCTTCAGGTTTTGGCGTCAACGGTCAAGCTTCAGGTGCCGATGTCGAAACAGGTCACAGCAATGGTTTATCTGAAGAATTAATCGTTGATTTTGACAATGACGTATCCAGTGCCGATGTTTCCTTTGCTTGGCAAAACAGTCAAGAAGATGCCAAATACGAGCTTTATCAAGATGGCGAAAAAGTCGGTGAAGGCGTTATTCATGGCGGAAGTGACGGCGTTGATGCCGCAATCACAATCCATACAGATGACAACAGCGCCTTTGATCAAATTATTTTCACCGCACCCGAAAATGATGACGATTTCCTGATCAACAATATCGAATTTGAACATGTTGAAGCAGGTGACCCTGTCATTGATTACCCCATTGACATCAACGTTGCCCAAACAGATGCGGATGGATCGGAAACATTATCCGACATCACCTTAAATGACATTCCCGACGGGGCTGTTCTTCTGGTAAACGGAGAAGAAGTCGAGGTCAGTGATGGCAGCGCAACTCTTTCCACGGATGATTTAGGTGATGTTGTTCTGCGGATGCCACAAAGCCACGATGGATTTGATCTTTCCGCTTCCGTCACATCAACAGACGGGGATGATAGCGCGACAAGCAGCACATCGGCCCAGGTCACAGCCGATGCACATGCGGATGCCCCTTCACTGAACCTTGAAATCGGTGACGCAAGTCCAATCGTTCTTGGCGCCGAAGCAGGTGAAACCACATCGGTCTTTTCCACGAGCTTTGGCGAAGCCAGCAGCGGTTTCCATTCCGGTGAAGTGGATGGTTGGGACACAAATTCTGATGCCATCGAAGTCTGGAACCAGTCACGTTATAACGATGATTATTCCGGTGATGGGGCCTACGTTGAATTAAATGACGATGCCCGCGACCATTATGATGATGCAACCAGCATTAACCGGACCATTGATACGGTAGAAGATGCGACCTACAACATAGAGTTTGATTATTCTGGTCGCCCCGGCTTTGATGAAAACGTCAATGCCATTGAAGTTCGCATCAATGGCCAAACGGTTGCGGAGTTCAGCCACGACAATTCTCATGGATCAGATACCAACTGGCAAGATGGGTCTTTCAGCTTTACCGGAACGGGCGAGCCTATGACCATCGAATTTGTCAGTGTCGGCGATGCACAGGATTATGGCCGAGGCATGTATCTCGATAACATCGACGCAACACAAACATTGCCGGATGATCCGGGTGAAACATTTGTCGATTACCCCATAAACCTGAGTGCCGAATTAACGGATACAGACGGTTCAGAAACTCTTTCTGATGTAACGCTTAGCGATATTCCTGATGGAGCCGTTCTGTTGGTTGACGGACAAGAAGTTGCCATCACCGCAGGATCGGCTGATATTTCGGCTGATAATCTAGGAGATGTCGTCCTTCGCTTACCCGAAGGTCATGGCGAATTCAATCTGTCTGCTTCTGTAACCGCCAGTGAAGGTTCTGATACAGCAACGACAAGCGTAAGTGCTGAAATCGCAGCACATGAAGTCGTAGAAGAAGAAGTACCACTATCCAATATCGAAGCCGAAAACGAAAATACAGATAACAGTGCTTATCGTGAATTCGATGAAGCAAAAACGGATATGGGCGGGGATAACGCCTTTGTGCACAACGAAGGAAGTAATCACGCAGACAATATGAATGCCAACAGTTTTGACTGGGTTAAAGGCGGTCAGGAAGTCTACGAAGGTAATGCAGGTGATGACCGTGTCGGCAACGACAGTGACAACTATGGCGACGACCTTATGTCCGGTGGGGCTGGCGATGACCGTGTCTATGGCGGGGCTCATAACGATGTAATGTACGGCGATGACGGAGACAATCTGGATGCCGCCACAGACAATAACACCGATGGCAACGACACATTAGACGGCGGATCCGGCAACGATGAAATTTACGGCGAAGGTGGTAACGACGTTCTGGACGGTGGATCCGGCGATGATTTCCTTGTCGGCGGGTCCGGTGATGACCAATTGATTGGGGACTCTGGAACCGATACCCTGCATGGTGGGTCGGGTGACGATACACTTGAAGGCGGGTCTGGTAACGACGAATTGATCGGTGGATCCGGCGCCGACACCCTGATGGGCGATGGAGGCGATGACAAGCTGGTTGGTGGGAGCGGAAACGACACCATCTACGGCGATGATCGCAACAGTACCAATTGGGGCAATGACGATATCGATGGCGGTGCCGGGGACGACACCTTGTTTGGCGGTCGTGGTTCTGACGACATATCCGGCGGAGACGGCAATGATGTTCTGGATGCCGGCAACGATTGGAGTAGTAATACGCTAGATGGTGGCGCCGGTGATGACACCTTCTATGGCGGAGCTGGCAACGACACCATGATTGGCGGTGAAGGCGATGACTTGTTCTATTTCGGTGAAGGGTCCGGCGATGATGTTATTCATGGTGGTGACAGTGGGGCCGAAGGATGGATGGATACCGTCTATCTTGAAAATGAAGATGGCAGCGCCGCAGCCGAACATGAATGGTCACTGGATCTGGAAAATGGATCTGTCGAAGAACAAGCCGATGGATATATCGAGCTTTCAGACGATGCCTCCGGTACAATCACTTTCTCCGACGGCAGCGAATTAACCTTCGAAGGAATTGAACGTTTCGAATGGTAAGGAACCCCTAAAACTATAAGGCGGATCTTTGTGAATAAGGATCTGCCTTTTTTTGTGACTTGACAGAGCCCGCGTCAAATGGGATCACAAGAAAATTTTAACATTTGGAATAAAGGACGAGATCATGTCTCTTTGCCCCTGCGGCTCTCGCGAGGAATACGAAAATTGCTGCGCCCCATTTCATAACGGTGAGATTGCACCCACCGCTGAAAAACTGATGCGTTCACGTTATAGTGCTTTTGAAAAAGGCCATCTTGGCTATCTTGAAGAAACACTCAGCTTTGCCAGTCGCAAAGATTATGACGCTGAAGAAACCGCGCAATGGGCCAATCAAGCACGCTGGGACAGTCTGGAAATCGTCAAAACTGAAGGTGGTCAGGAAGATGACGACACAGGCATTGTTGAATTTCGTGCCTTTTTCAAAATCAATGGACGTAAGCAGGTCCATCACGAACGTAGCCGTTTTACCAAGGTCGAGGGCCGCTGGTATTATGAAGACGGTGAAATGAACCCCGCTCAGGAACAACGCATTGTGGCCAATAAAGTCGGGCGCAACGATCCCTGCACTTGTGGGTCCGGTAAGAAATTCAAAAAATGCTGTGGGGCATAAAGCATTTGGGATAAAGCCCTAAGTTATGTCAGAATGTCTTAAACTGATATAATGAAGGGGCTTATTCATGGGGCGGATTATCAAGTCCAAACTGGCAAACGGTGTTTTCTGGCTGGAATTTCCGGATGCAGACCTGCGTATTTTATGCGGATGTCCGGCCGACTCAGTCAAACATATGATGAAACGCGGGCTTATCTTGCAAAATGAGGCAAGCCCCGTGTTTCTAGAAACCGGCCCCAATGCCATTTTACTATCAGATCTTAGTGTTCAAAAAGGCAGTTTCTCTAATCTGGGCGAGTTCCCTGTCCTTCAGATGTTATACCGCCAAGGGATGATTTTGCCGGATCATCCGGGCAATACCGGGGTTAAACCCCTGTTGATTGGCCATCCCGACCAACTTTCTGCACAAATTCAATATATCTATCGTGGCAATTACGGTCTGGTAAGTGAACGCGAACTGATGGACGCAGGGGCCAGCCCTGAACAGGCGAAAGAATTAATGCGCCTGAAACTGAAGTTCGCCTTTGGTCAAATTGCCAACCCTAAAGAATTACTTGATAGTCTTGTTGTGGACAGCGCAATAACACCCATTCGAAACGGTGTCGCCGTGCGCCGTCTGGATGTAAATATTTTTGAATTCACTTATGAAAATGAAAGCGTCCAAGTTGACCTAAATTTGGCTGAGGGCGAACAATATATGCCGTCTTATGCCTTGGGCCATTTTGAAATTGCACGAGAATATTTCAGTGTTGTGCATTCTGGCGAAGGCGATGGCTGGGATATTGAACGTCCCTCTATGGCAAGCTTGCTGACTTTCCAAGGGCGCATCTACTTGATTGATGTCGGCCCTAATATTGAAACGACTTTAAAATCCCTCAGCGTCGATATCAGCGAAGTTGAAGGGATTTTTATGACCCACTGCCATGATGATCATTTTGCAGGTTTACCGACATTAATCCGTTCCGATCATCGGATTAAATTTTTCGCAACATCCTTGGTTCGCCATGCAACCGTTAAAAAATTATCCGCCCTTATGGGCCTGGACGAAAGCCGTTTCGATCAATTCTTCGATATTCACGAACTGTATGAAGGCACATGGAACGATATTGACGGGCTGGAAGTCAAACCTGTCAACTCCCCTCATCCGATGGAAACCAGCATTCTGTATTTCCGCACCCAATGGGACGGTGGTTATAAAACCTATGGGCATCTCGCTGATATTGCGGCCTTTGATGTACTGGACACCATGATCACCACAGACGAGACTGCCCCCGGCATATCGCAGAAATTTTGTGATCAGGTGAAACAAGCCTATCTCGAACCCTGTGATATAAAAAAGGTCGATAACGGTGGAGGCATGATTCACGGTAAAGCTAAAGATTTTACGGATGATAAATCCAGCAAAATCATCTTTGCCCACACCGCACGCCTGTTGAATGAAGATGAACGCCTGATCGGCAGTGGTGCCCCCTTTGGCACCGAAGATATCATTATCCCCAGCAATCATGATTATACGTTTGACTGTGCCTTAAAATCGCTCAAATCCTTTTTCCCTGATCTCCCACAAAATCAATTCAGGCTTTTGCTGAACCATGAAATTGTGACGATTAACCCGGAAGAAATTATTCTCAAAGCTGGTGACAAAATCGACCATGCCTATTTTATTTTAAGCGGAACAACAGAAATCCTCGACCCCATCAGCAACCAAACACACCGTATGTCGGCAGGCTGTTTTGTAGGCGATATGCATGGTCTTTGCGATGCGTTGTCCAGCGAAACATATCGGGCAGTCAGTTTTGTCAAAGCCTTGAAGCTACCCATCCAAATGTACCGGGAATTTGTTAAGCGCAACGATTCATTTTCCGCCATTGCCGCCTTGGCAGAAAAACGCGAATTATTGCAAAAATCATGGCTATTCGGTGGTTCTATATCCGATGGCATAAAAAATGCGATTGCGGCCAGTATGCATTTAATCAAAGATATCAATGATCTGCATGATTACAGCTTGACCCAAAATTATATTGGCTTAATCAAGGAAGGCCAAGTCACCCTCCAACTGGGCAAAAATGACTTTCTAACACTTTCGTCAGGGGACGCCCTGTTTGAAGATCATGCTGTTTACAAGATGAAAAGCATCTTTACACTGACATTTCCCCCCAATTGCGCGGTCGCTTTAATCCCAGTTTCTGCCATTCAGGAGATCCCCATCGTACAGTGGAAACTTCTGGAAACCGTGACCCGTCAAATGCGTACTTTGTCCAACTCCCGTCTTTGGGATGAAAGCTTACTGATATGGCACGATGCCTATAGCGTCGGTATTCCTGAAATTGATGCCCATCACAAGCGCCTGCTTGAATTAACCAAAGACCTTATTCATGCAATTGACGCTCAAAGACCTCAAGAAGACATTGCACGCCTTATTGATGGCCTGATGGATTACACAAGCTTCCACTTTTCCCGCGAAGAAGACATCTTTATTGAATCCGGCTATTCAGAAGCCGCTTCGCATATGGATACTCATGCCAAACTGGTCGGGCAGGTTGATGAATTGAAAAGAAACTTCCGTTTCCCAATATCAGAAAAAGACGCCGAAGAAATCCATACATTCCTGAAGCGATGGATTTTGATGCATATCCTGCTTGAAGACCGCAAATACGCTTCTTACATCTTGGGTAGAAGGCCTACTAATGCGAATGCACAGAGGCTTACCCAAAAAAGATAGTTGTCCGCCACTCATGTTTCAGGCAAGATTTGCACTAATAAAATGAAATAAAACGAAAATCAAAGCCCACGAGGGGGATAACCATGCAGTCAAATATGGACGGCGTTTACGCAAAAGGCGTGGGGGAAATCGTTGACCAACTACGCGCTGAATTTCTTGATGAAGTCAAAGACACACTCGAAAAATTAACCTTCTCCATCGATGAAGTGCGCCATGAACGCAATGATATCAAAGTGTTGGTGGAAGAAGTCCAGCGCGCTACCATGTCTTTTAAAGGGCAAGCACACAACTATGACCTGGCTGCATTGGCAACCGTTGCTGCACGCTGTGAAGATTATCTTGCCAACGTCAAAAATTATCCGCCACGCACACTGGATGATATCCAAACATATATCGATTGTATGATCGACATTGCCGAAAAACCGGATATCGAAGAACGTGACATTTCTCACCTTGTGCGCGAACTTCCCGCAAAAGTCCGCCTTGACGCCAGCATCCTTGAGGTGCGCAATGTTGAAGTTCTGCTTGTCATGTTACATGGCGCGGCGACACATTTTGTTGAACGCGAACTACAAGAATGTGGTTATCGTGTTTCCACATGCACATCTGCGCTTGATGCAATGCCCAGGATTATCCGCACAAAACCGGATTTGGTCATTATCTCCGCCATGATGCCGGAACTGTCCGGTATTGATCTGGCCTCCGGTCTTGCTGCCATGCCCGCCACTCGCAACATTCCGACGGCACTGATTACAAGCTTGCCCGAAGACGATCCTTATCTGCAACTTCTGTCTGACCGCGTTCCGATTATTCACAAAAGCGCCTCATTCGGTGATGACTTAGCAGAAGCCTTAAGTAACCTTTTCCTCATTTAACCAAGAAGAGGAACGTGTTCGAAAAATAAAAACAATTTTTAAACAGAATGCGTTCCTCTAAAGATTTCTGCTCACAGGGAATGTCACCATGTCGCAAACAATCACCTACAAGTTTTATGCTGCCAACCAGCAAATCATAACAATGGACCTGCGTTTTAATGATAAAACGTATCAGATTGAATTAAGCGACGATAACCCCAAACCCGACTGGGCGAAACTATCCCATCATAAATGTTCCAACTGTCCGCTTGGTGAAGATGTTGAATGGTGTCCTACGGCCTTGGCCCTTTCAGAATTTTTACCGCATTTCAAAACCAAATTTTCTTATGAAAAAACGGTGATTGAAGTCGATACGCCCATGCGCACAATCATTACAAAATCCAATTTCCAAAATGGAATTGCTTCCCTGTTCGGCTTGGCTTGCGCGACTTCAGGCTGTGAACATACAAAATTCCTGCGGCCACTTGCGCGTTTTCATTTGCCCTTTGCCAATGAACAGGAAACCGTCTTTCGCACCCTCAGTGCAAATTTGTTAATGCAATATGTCAACAATGTTCAAAATGAGCGCAACGACCCTATAAACTTCAATGCCCTTAATGAAAGCTACGCAAAGCTCTCTGTCGTCAATTCACACCTGACCAAACGTTTAAATGATGGTGTTGAACGCGACGCCGCCTTAAATGCCGTTATTATTTTAGACGTATTTGCCCTGATTACCCCGGAAAATACAGATGGAACATTTGAAGATCTGGAAGACGTCTTTGTGACGGAGTAATCTTTTCTTAAACAAACTCTTGCACACTGCATAATACGCGTCAGTTTATCCGAGTGAAATATGACAACCGAAGAAGAAAGCGAGCTCTATAAAGCACAGACGGAAAACCGTCATTTAATCAACACGATTTCCGCCCTTCGTGACGAACTTGACCGGGTCAACGCCAACAAAGATGAGGCTGTGCAAAAAGCTGTCGCCAATGCTCATCAAGAAAACCTGCTGCTTCAAAAAACAATACAAGCCTTACGTGATGAAATGGAAGCCGTGCGCCGTGAAATGGACGATGCCGTCCAAAAAGCACGCGCAGATGCACACGGTGAAATCCTTCAATTAACCCAGACAGCCCAAGCCTTGCGCGACGAATTGGAAAAGATGCGTGTCCATATGGATGAAGAAGTTCAAAGAACTTTGGCTGACGGCAAGCAAGAAGCCAACACCTTAATCCACACCGCTCAGGCCTTAAGGGATCAATTGGAAAATTTACAACAACAAAAAGAAGAAACCGTACAGCAAACCAAAGCAGACGGACATGGCGAAGCCCTGCAATTACAACGCACCGTCAGTTCCTTGCGTGACGAGATGGAATTGATGAAACATCGCTACGATGAACAAATACAAGAGCAGGAACGCAGCTTTCGAGATGAAAATCAACAATTACGTGATACAATCACGGCCTTAAGGAAAACGTTGGAGGCACAACATGCCGGAAAGTAGTTCTGATCTACAGGATTCAGAAAACAATACCTATGTGAACGCGAGTTCAGCTGAGCTCGTCCTACAGGTATCACACGACGTTGCCCGTGCCGATAGTCTGGATGAACAACTACGCATTATTATGAAAGCCGTGACCAAAGCGACTAATTCAGAGCGCGGCACCCTTTTTCTCAATGACTTTGCCACCAACGAGCTTTATTCGCGGGTTGCACTGGGTGATGTGAAACGCGAAATTCGTATCCTCAACAATTCCGGTATTGCGGGGGCTGTCTACACAACAGGCACCGCTGAAATTGTCGATGATGCCTATGCCGATAAACGTTTTAATCACAGCGTTGACCACGCCACAGGATACAAGACACGCAATATTTTATGTGCCCCGGTACGCACTGTTAAAGGCGATATTCTCGGCGTTGCGCAAACCTTAAACAAAAATGACGGCTGCAAATTCACCCAAGACGATCTTGCCATTATGCAGGCAATTACAACGCAAGCCTCCATTGCATTGCAAGGTACATTGTTTATTGAACGCATGGAAAAACTGCGTGAACAGGAAGCCGAATTTCTAAATGTGGTCTCCGATGTCTCTTCGGAAATCAACCTTGGCCCATTGTTGCAAATGATTATGAGCGCCATCACAAAGATGTTGCAAGCCGATCGTTCAACCTTGTTCCTCAACGACGAAAAAACCAACGAACTTTATACCCAGATCGGTCAAGGCTTGGGCGCAACCAACATTCGCCTGCCCAATCACCTCGGCATTGCCGGCGCGGTTTTTACTTCGGGGAAAACCGTCAATATCCCTTATGCCTATGCCGATCTTCGTTTCAATCCCGCCTTTGATAAACAAACCGGATATTTCACCCGTTCCATTCTCTGCTGTCCTGTCTTAAACAAGGACGGAAAAGTGATCGGTGTGACGCAAGTTCTGAACAAAAAGGGCGGCCCCTTCAATCAGGACGACGAACAACGCCTGACCGCATTTACCTCGCAAATTGCCATTGGGCTGGAAAACGCCCAACTGTTTGCTGACGTTCAGCAGATGAAAAATTATAACGAAAGCATGCTGGAAAGTATGAGTAACGCGGTTGTCACCTTTGATGAAGAAGGCGTCATTGTCACCTGTAATGCCGCAGGATTACGCATTCTCAAAGCCACACAAGATGAAGTCATCAACAAGAAAGACGAAGACTTTTTCACAGACGAGAACAGCTGGGTCGTTGAACGTTTGCGTATGGTGCGGGAAAGTAACGAAGCCGACATTTTATTGGATGCCGTTCTCAAAATCGGACCAAATGCGGAAGAAACCTCAATTAACGTCACCACCCTACCCTTGCTGGATAAAGATTCCAAAGCAATCGGTACGATGATTATGATGGAAGACATCAGTTCGGAAAAACGGATGAAATCCACCATGTCGCGCTACATGGATCCGGGTTTGGCTGACAAGCTGATGGGCGGCGGCGAAGAAATTCTCGGTGGGCAAAGCAGCGTTGCCACCGTACTGTTCTCCGATGTAAGAAGCTTTACAACCTTGTCCGAAGAACTCGGCGCACAAGGGATCGTCAGCCTGTTGAACGAGTATTTCACCGTTATGGTCGATTGCCTGAACGCAGAAGAAGGCATGCTTGATAAATTCATCGGGGACGCCATCATGGCCATCTTCGGCACACCTTTTCCGCACGAAGATGACCCGGACCGGGCGGTAAGATGCGCCATTGATATGATGAATAAATTACGTGAATTTAATAAAGAACGCACAGCCAAAGGTTTGATGCCCATTGATATAGGCATTGGTTTAAATACGGACAACGTGGTTTCCGGTAATATCGGATCGCCCAAACGGATGGATTATACAGTCATCGGGGATGGCGTAAATCTGGCCGCACGTCTTGAAAGCGGCACCAAACAGTATGGCGCTCATATCTTGATTTCGGAGTTTACCTTCAAAGCCTTACGCGGCACCTATCGTTACCGGGAAATGGATCATGTGGTTGTAAAAGGCAAAACCAAACCGGTGGCGATTTACGAATTGCTTGATTATCACACCGAAGATACCTTCCCCAATATGGTCGATGCATTGGCCCATTTCCGTGACGGAATAGAATGCTACCGTAAAGGCACCTTTAACAACGCGATTGACAGCTTCAAAAAAGTTCTCAGCCTCAATCCCAAAGATAAGGCTTCCGAAATTTATATTGAACGTTGCGAGCACCTCAAAGAAACCGTTGATCCGGATAACTGGGACGGTATTTGGGTGATGACCTCCAAATAAAGGCGACTTTGCCCTATTCTTGACCTTTTTCGAATATACTGTCTCGCCTATTCTCAGGAACTATGGGGTCATAGCCATGCGCGCTGCTGCTTTTTTTGTTTTCGCCTTTTCTCTTTTGATAAATTTTTCCGCTTCTGCTGATGATTTCTATGATCTGAAACACAGCATTCGCGGATATAAAAATCTGGTCAATACGCCGCCAGCCCCACAGACCAAATTTACCGACAAAGATGGCAACACCGTTACACTGGCTGATTTCAAGGGCAAAGTGGTGTTATTAAACCTATGGGCGACATGGTGCCCGCCTTGTATTAAAGAAATGCCCGGCCTGAACGAATTAGCAAAATATTTTAAAGAGAAGGATTTTGTGGTTCTTGCGATTGCCACGGGGCGCCAAGGCCGCGAAAGCCCGGACGATTTTCTTGAAAAACGCGAATTAACAGCGATGGCGTCTTATTCTGATAAAGATCAGGAATTTTTACGCATGATGAAAATCAGCAGCCTGCCTGTCAGTTTCATTATTGATCAAAACGGCCTGATGCGCGGCGGGGTTACAGGGCGGACTGAATGGGATACACCGGATGCGAAAGCCGCCCTTGGGAAATTACTGGATAATCTGAAAAGTTCCTAAAAACCACCAAGGTTTTTCATAATCATCTCTGCATTCTCAGAAGCTTTGCTGACGACCCAGTAGACATTAAATGAAGATAATTTATCGGCGACCAGCTCTTTTGCAGGCTGTGTCGCCGTTTTATTTTTGCGAAACATTTCCGCGGGTTTTAAGTAAGTTAAAAAATAATCCGCCCGTTTTGCCGCCAACATGACAAAAGCCTGTTCGATATTGCGAGCTGTAATATAAGTTGGTTCGATGCCTTTTTCCGATAACTTCTTCAAGGTGCCGCCGTATCCATATCCGGCAATCGTCAAAACACGCTTACCGGATAAATCTTCTATTCCGCTTAGGGCAGGGATAGATCCATAACGATAAGCAACCAACTGAATTTGATTTATCGGGTTCTTCGAATAAAACGCTTTATCAAGCAAAGCTGGATGACGAATGAGCATCCCGGCATCAAGTTCACCTTTGCCCAAACGTTCAATTAACAAGGCAGCTGATGAAATTTCATATTTCGCAACCAAACCAGCTTCTTTAAGCGCCTGATTGGCATGATCCACCAATATTCCTTCTGCCTGGGAATATTTATTTTTTGTATAAAAAGGGGGGAAATTAAAAATCCCGATCGTGATGGTATTGCTTTGCGCACAGGCATGGTTCACATGTCCATAACAAACACTCAGCAGAAAAAAGACAGCCAACCAATACGCGCGCACAATTCAACCCTCAATTAACAATTCTTTATATATCCAATTTTTAATTTGTTTTCTAATAAAAAAAGCGAGCTGGATATCCCAGCTCGCTTTTCCTGAATTATTTTCCAGACACTTAACGTGCGGAAGAATAACCAATTGTTTGCAAGGCCTCGTCGATTTCCGGCAAAATGGTCGGATCATCGATTGTTGCAGGCATTTTATAGTCTTTGCAATCTGCAATCGCTTGCATGGTGCCACGCAGAATTTTACCGGAACGTGTTTTCGGCAAACGATCTACGACAACGCATTTCTTGAAAGCAGCAACCGCGCCGATTTTTTCACGAACCATTTTGACGACTTCTTTGACGATTTCGTCATGTTCTTTCTCAACACCCGCTTTCAGGACAATAAAGCCAACCGGCATTTGACCTTTCAGCTTGTCATCCGTACCAATAACCGCACATTCCGCGACATCAGGATGCGCTGACAGAACTTCTTCCATACCGCCTGTAGACAAACGGTGACCCGCCACGTTGATGATATCATCTGTACGCGCCATGATCGAAACATAACCGTCTTCGTCGATCACGCCTGCATCCGCTGTTGCGTAAAAACCGGGGAATTCTTCCAGGTATTTGGCTTTATAAAGGTCATCATTGCCCCACAATGTCGGCAACGTTCCCGGCGGCAACGGCAATTTACAAACGATCGCACCGATTTGACCGGCAGGAACCGGATGACCGGCATCGTCCAGAACCTGAACATCCCAGCCCGGAACCGGCTTGGTCGGTGAACCCGGTTTGACAGGGAATTCGTGCAGCCCCAGCGGGTTGGCACAAATGGCCCAGCCTGTTTCCGTTTGCCACCAGTGATCAACCACTGGCTTTTTCAGAATATCCTGTGCCCATTGTAAAGTATCCGGATCAGTACGTTCGCCAGCAAGATAAAGGGCTTTCAGGCAGGATGTATCGTACTTGCCAAGGAATTCAGCCTTCGGATCATCACGTTTAATGGCACGGAAAGCCGTCGGTGCCGTAAACAGAACGCGAATGTTATATTCTTCGATCATACGCCAGAAAACACCCGCATCCGGCGTGCCGACAGGCTTACCTTCAAAGAAGACCGTCGTACAACCTTGCAGCAGCGGTCCGTACACAATGTAAGAGTGTCCAACAACCCACCCCACATCGGAAGCCGCCCAGTAAACGTCACCAGCTTCGACGTTATAGATATTTTTCATGGTCCACTTCAGGGCAACCATATGACCGCCGTTATCGCGAACGACACCCTTGGGCTGGCCTGTTGTGCCGGAAGTGTACAAAATATAAAGAGGATCAGTCGCGGCAACAGAAACACAGGCAGCCGGTTCAGCCTTTGCCATTTCTGTTTCGTAATCGAAGTCATAACCGTCTTTCAATTCGGCTTTGGCTTCTTCACGCGCCACAATCACCGTTGCGTCCGGTTTATGTTCAGACAATTCAATCGCACCATCCAACAACGGTTTATACGCGATAACACGGCCCGGTTCGATCCCGCAAGAGGCCGAAACAATGACTTTCGGTTTCGCATCATTGATACGGACCGCCAATTCGTTTGAGGCAAAACCACCAAACACAACCGAATGAACCGCACCCAAGCGGGCAACCGCCAACATAGCAATCGCAGCTTCCGGGATCATCGGCATATAAATGATAACGCGATCACCTTTGGTGACGCCACGCGCCTTTAACACACCCGCAAAACGCGACACTTTATCTTGCAACTGGCTGTATGTAATTTTGCTTTTATGACCAGTAATCGGGCTGTCGTAAATGATTGCATCCTGCTCGCCACGGCCATCCTCTACGTGACGGTCCACTGCGTTATAACAGGTGTTACATTCTGCGCCGGCAAACCAACGGTACAACGGGGCATTGGAATCATCCAAAACCTTGTCCCATTTTTTGTCCCATTTGATATCTTCAGCAGCTTTTGCCCAAAACCCGTCCGGGTTTTCCATCGATTCTGTGTATGCTTCTTCGTACCGGTTGGTCATAACGTCCCCTATTTCCAAGCGATTTTCCCAAAAAACGTTCGAAGACTTCCCTGTCGTTCAAACCTAGGCTGGAGTGTGACTCAAATCGAGAAAAAATAAAAGTGTTAATTTGGTATTGTTTTACCGGTTTTTTGTTCTTAATAATCATTACGCCCAGAAAAAGGAGACCTTTCTTACAAAAAATCCACATATACCGATTTATTTTTACGTGCATACTCGCTTTTTGGTATTCCTGAACGGCGCCTATGCTGCTATGAATCCCTTCAATAAATCTCCACTAAAATACCAATCGGGGAAGAAACACCATGGAAAACATCTACGACCTTCATTTGGAAAAGACGCCCGCGAACTATGAATCGCTGTCACCTTTATCCTTCATCAAACGAACAGCAATGGTTTATCCGGACCGCGCCAGTGTCATTCACGGTGATCGTGTCTACACATGGAAAGAAACGTACGAACGTTCTGTCCGCCTTGCGTCCGCCCTTGCCAAACTCGGCATTAAAAAAGGCGACACAGTTGCCGTTATGGGCAATAACACCCCGGAAACATATGAAGCCCATTTTGGTGTGCCGATGTGCGGTGCTGTGTTGAACACCCTGAATATCCGACTGGATGCCGAAGCCATTGCCTTTATCCTGCAACATGGTGAAGCCAAGGTTTTGTTCACGGATCGTGAATTTTCCGCAACGACCAAAGCCGCCGTTGCCCGATTGGAAAAGAAACCGATCATCATCGATATTGATGACGCCTTGGCAGAAGGTGGCGAATTGATCGGTCAGGAAGATTACGAACAGTTCATTTCAAAAGGTGATCTGGAATATGACTGGAGCGGCCCGGCCGATGAATGGGACGCCATTTCGCTGAACTATACATCCGGTACAACAGGCAACCCGAAAGGCGTGGTGTATCACCATCGCGGTGCTTATTTGAACGCGATCGGCAACGCCCTCGACTGGAACATGCAACAACACGCAGTCTATTTGTGGACGCTGCCCATGTTCCATTGCAATGGCTGGTGTTTCCCGTGGACGATGGCCGCCAAGGCCGGTACGAACATCTGCCTGCGCAAAGTAAATGCCAAAAACATTTATGAAGCGATTGAAAAACATAAAGTCACCAACTTCTGCGGTGCACCGATTGTCTTGTCTTTTGTCATTAATGCGACAGCAGAAGAGAAAAAGCCGTTTGAACATAAATGTTCAATTATGACGGCTGCAGCCCCGCCGCCGGCTTCCGTTTTAAAAGCTATTCAGGATGAAGGCTTTGATGTGACCCATGCCTACGGCCTGACGGAAACATATGGTCCCGCTGTTTTCTGCGCATGGAAAGAAGAATGGAATGAGCTGCCGATTGAACGCCAAGCCTTCCAGAAATCACGCCAAGGTGTGCGCTATACACTGGAAGAAGGGCTGATGATCGCTGATGCGGAAAGCACCGTTGAACAGCCGTGGGATGGTGAAACAATGGGTGAAGTTTGCTTCCGTGGCAATATCGTGATGAAAGGCTATCTGAAAAACCCGACAGCCACAGACGATGCATTCCGTGGCGGCTGGTTCCATTCCGGCGATTTAGGTGTGCGTCATAATGACGGTTACATTCAACTGAAAGACCGTTCAAAAGACATCATCATTTCTGGTGGGGAAAATATTTCTTCGATCGAGGTTGAAGATGCCCTTTACCGTCACCCGGCTGTTGCGGCCGTTGCCGTTGTTGCCAAACCTGATGAAAAATGGGGCGAAACACCGGCGGCCTTTATCGAATTGAAACCGGATGCTGGTAACGTCACCGAAGAAGATATCATCAAACATTGCCGGGATAACCTTGCGCATTACAAATGTCCGCGCACGGTTATTTTCCAGGAAGTACCGAAAACATCCACCGGTAAAATTCAAAAATTCGTCCTGCGTGATGGATTGAGAAAAGAAGCTGGCGAACTGTAAAAGAAACCGCAGCCTATCCCAAAAACCCCGTTTGTTTTCAAGCGGGGTTTTTTCTTTCTTACAACATAACGAAAAACGCCCCGAAAACAGGTTCGGGGCGTCTATATTCGTATCTCTTGGATACGCGCACATCATGGATAAGAGTGCGTCATTTGTAAAAATTCTATTTGATAGGTAAGTATCTCGTTAGTTAAGCGACAGGACGGAAATTTCGTCTTTTACTTTGAGTTTCTGTCGTTTGAGATCGTGTATGAGCGTGTCGTTCGGATGAGGTCTTATTTCTTCTGCTTCGATTTTATGTTCCAAATCTGCGTGTTTGGATTTGAGAGATTCAATTCGGTCTAGTACGCTCATTGCGGACAACCTCCCTATGGCAGTTTTAAGATGGTTTTATGATACATAAATTAAATTGGTAAGGCCAGCATTGTCTGTCAATCCCTACCGATTTTTCATTCATCCCCCAAACAAATACCAAGTCCACGTGCCGTATGAACCAGCGTGCCGGAAACATCAATATTATTATAATGCGACACCACATCTTCCAAGGCGACATCCACGACTTTTCGATGCTGCCACGCAACCATTCGATTGGTCTTTCCTCGCGCCAGTAAATCAACCGCGCTGACACCAAAGGCAGAGGCAATGACACGATCGCGCATCGCCGGTTTACCCCCACGTTGAACATGGCCCAAAACCGTAACCCGCGTTTCCGCCTTGGTCATTTTATAGAGCTGTTCCCCAATCACATGACCTACACCGCCATAATTAAAACGTCCTTCATCATTTTGCGTCATCACCGGCTTTCCATCTGCGGCCTTCACCGCCTCGGACACCACAATCAAAGCATGGCTACGATGTTCGTGTTCATAAATATGGCGAATTTTCGCGGCGACCTTTGCCATATCATAGGGGATTTCAGGTACAAGAATTACATCCGCACCACCTGCAATACCCGCATGTAACGCAATGTGACCGGCATCCCGTCCCATGACCTCCAATATCATCACCCGATGATGCGATGCCGCGGTGGGATGCAAACGATCCAGCGCATCCACAGCCACATTGACCGCGGTTGTAAAACCGATGGAAAATTCTGTACAAGCCACATCATTATCAATGGTTTTGGGAATACCGATAAACGGAATATTACCCCGTTCGCAAAGCTTGTTCAAAATCTTCATGGACCCGTCACCGCCCACCCCGATCAGGCCGCACAAATTCAGTTCGCGGAAACCTTCAATAAATTCAGCCGAACGGTCTTTGAGGCTGCCGTCTTCCATAGGATAGGCAAACGGGTCACCTTTATTGGTTGTTCCCAAAAAGGTACCGCCTTGGCGCAACAGCGTCCCGCTGAACGTATTATGATCCAGAACTTCGGCATCAACGGGGGTGGAGATCAAGCCTAAGGTCCCGTTATGGATTCCGATAACCTCCCAGCCATAACCTTCCATCGCACGACGTGTCACCGCGCGGATAGCGGCATTCAATCCGGCACAATCACCACCACTTGTCAAAATTCCGATGCGTTTTTTACTCATCTCATTTCCTTTTTTGTTATCTGCGCCAAATTATATGCTATATTCAAATCTAGAGACTTAACAAACACATAACAAGTCGGGAAAGTCATGTCAGAAACCCGTGAGCTGAAAATCAAGCTGGCCATTCTGCAAACCGAACATAGGGATTTGGACGATGTGATCAACCGCATGGTCCTGACGCCGCCTTATGACCAATTGCAATTGCAACGCCTGAAAAAAAAGAAACTGACCCTAAAAGACCAGATTGCCAAACTTGAAGCCTTGATTGTGCCCGATATCATAGCCTGACAAAACGTTTGTGCAGGTCTTTATCGGCTTCGTTCAAAATGACATCGACTTTTTCACCCGCATGCAAACTGTGCAGGCCGTATGCGATTTCCACATCCATGACACGTCCATCATACAAAATTGGACCTTGCTGAACCTGTTCAACAAGATGATCAATTTTCACCAAGGATGCGTCAAAATCGCTAAGCGTCAAGACGATGCCAAAACCATCCCCGCCCAATGTACCGATGCGGTCCGTTTCGCGCAGTTGCCCGCTCAAAATTTCGGCAACCTCCCGAATAACGGTATCGCCTGCCAACAGGCCTGCTCGTTTTTTTATTTCTGCAAAATTTGCTATTTGAAAATACACAAAAGTCGCGCTGCTGATCGTCTTCCCAATCCGAGTAGTCATCACAGATATATCCCGGCACAAGGCATGCCGTGTCAGAACCGGCAAATCCATATGACGATCTATTGAACTGGAGAGTTTTTCATCGAAACTGTGTGTCATCGACAGTTCTTCACGCAAATGATCCACTTCCTCCATCAAGGATACAATGGCTTCACTCACCGCCGGGGTCAGTTCGTCTTGTGGAATATTCATGAAAGACGTCACATCGTGAATCGTGCGTTTAACCGGTGGATATTTATGCCGCCCTTTAAAACTGCCATAGGACGACTGCCCCCCGGATTGACCGGATTGCCCGCTATAGGGTTTCAGTGCGTCTGTCGCTTTAATATCATCAATCGGCATAACACATACCATTTCAAACATTTTCGATTATTTCATAATACACTGAAAACGTTGAAAAATCTTAAAAACCTTGCGATTTGGCCCGACATACATATAATACGCCCCTTTTTTACGGTCTTATGCAAGGATGAAGACTATGGATAGCGCTGTACCTTCTGTTGGGATCATTATGGGAAGCCAATCGGATTGGCCGACAATGAAGCTGGCTGCCGATATGCTGGATGAAATGGGTGTTTCGTACGAAAAACGCATTGTTTCCGCACACCGCACACCGCAACGCCTCTATGATTACGCCACCACGGCAAAGGCACGTGGATTACAAGTCATTATCGCCGGGGCCGGTGGTGCCGCCCACCTGCCCGGTATGGCCGCTGCCATGACACCGCTGCCCGTTCTGGGCGTACCGGTCAAAAGCCGTGCGTTGAACGGTCTGGACAGTCTTTATTCCATCGCACAAATGCCCGGCGGCGTTCCGGTTGGTACATTGGCAATCGGGGATGCCGGGGCGAAAAACGCTGGCATCATGGCCGCCAGCATCATCGCTTTGCAAGATGAGGGCGTTGCCGCCAAACTGGATGCCTTTCGCGCCCAACAAACCGCAAGCGTTGCAGAAGAACCCGTCGATTAAATAAGGATCATTCAGGTTATGGCTGAACAAAAACTTCTGCCACCGGGCAGCACCATCGGCATTATCGGCAACGGTCAATTAGGACGCATGACAGCATTGGCCGCAGCGCGTCTGGGCTATATGTGTCACGTCTTCGGCCCGGATCGGGACAGCCCGGCAGAACAGGTTGCCTACAAAGCTACGGTTGCCCAATATGATGACCGTGATGCTTTGGTCGCTTTTGCACAAGCCTGCGATGTTGTGACTTTTGAGTTTGAAAACATCCCGCACGAAAGTGTTCAATTGCTGAGTGAACACGTCGATGTGCGCCCGGGCTGGAACTGCCTGCACCTGTCTCAGGACCGCCTGATTGAAAAGAACTTTATCAATGACTGCGGCATTGATACGGCCCCCTTTAAAGGGGTTGATAGTCTGGAAGATCTGGAAAAGGCCGTCAATGAACTGGGCCGTCCCAGCATTCTAAAAACCACGCGCATGGGGTATGACGGAAAAGGCCAAGCCTTGATCCGCCCGGAAACAGATCTTGAAACGGCTTATGCCTCAATGGCAAATGCCCCCAGCGTTCTCGAAGGCTTCGTTGATTTCCAGCGCGAAATTTCTGTTGTTGTGGCACGCAGTGCCTGTGGGCAATGGACCGCATTTGAACCGGCTGAAAACAACCATGTCGATGGTATCTTGGATACTTCCACCGTCCCCGCGCATCTGCCCGATGGATTAATCGAAGAAGCCGTTCGCATTGCCGTTACCTTAGCTGAAAAAATGGGGTTGATCGGCTTGCTTGCCGTTGAAATGTTCCATACCAAGGATGACCGTTTGATCGTCAATGAAATGGCACCGCGCCCGCATAACTCCGGTCACTGGACGCAAGATGCTTGTTATTCCGATCAGTTCGAACAATTTGTGCGGGCTGTATGCGGTTTACCGCTGGGGTCTGTGGAACGCCGCAATGACCTGATTATGAAAAACCTGATCGGTTTTGATGTGGAAAAATGGCCGGATTATTTGAACGAACCGAATGCCAAACTCCACCTCTACGGCAAATCCTCCACACGGCGGGGCCGCAAAATGGGGCATGTCAATTTGGTTTACCCCTTGGGTGAGTTGCCCAAAGAATAACGTTAATTCCAAGGGGCATTTAATTTGCCCCTTGGGGTTTTACACTGTCACTTCTTTCGCAATATCTTTTCGTTCAATCATAGACATGATGACATAAGCAGACAGTGCCAAGGCGAAATACCCGCCGATCAAAGGCAACAACGTCTGGTCATAAAATTGACCAACCAACGCGCCCAGTGACATGGACACAAAAGTTGTTCCTGCCCCAATGATGGATGAGGCAACACCCGCGATATGCCCCACAGGTTCCATCGCCATTGCATTGGCATTGCCGAACAATATCCCCATAAAGAAGAAAATCGACGCCATTGACACCATGAACAACACAAAAGGCGGATGTCCCGACGTGAAATAGAGATAAAAGAAAAAGCTGCCACTGCTGAGGATCATGGCGATCAAGGCGAACTTCATCATGGAACGCATGCCATATTTCACGACCATCTTGCCATTAACGATTGATGCCGCCCCGACAAAAAGCGCCAACATCCCAAAATAAAGCGGGAACAATTCATCAATCTGGAAAATGTCGGCATATAACAATTTGGCCGTATTTAAGTAAGCGACCAAACAGGAAAAAGCCAAACCACCAACAATCATATAGCCACAAGAACGTCTATTACCCAATGTAAAACGCGCCCCTTGCAGAATTGTCATCAGGCTAAACGATGTGCGTTTTTCCTGAGGATGCGTTTCGGGTTGTCGTAAGATTAACCAAACGAGTGCGACAAAAGCCAACAAGGCAAACAGGAAAAAGATCGCATGCCATGTACCGAACACCAAAATCCCGGCGCCAAGTGCCGGTGCAATGGCTGGCATAATAATAAAAATCGAAATCACAAACGACATAATCCGCGCCATTTCACGACCGGAATACTGATCACGCACCAATGCAATAGAGATCGTGCGCGGCCCGGCAACACCAAAGCCTTGCAAAAAACGTCCCCACAATACAATTTCGTAAGTGGGTGCAAAGGCGGAAACCAATGCCCCGACAATAAACAAGATCAAACCAATGTAAGTCGCAGGCTTTCGCCCAATGCTGTCGGAAAGCGGGCCGTAAAACAATTGCCCAATCGCCATGCCCAGAAACAGAACACCGACCAGTAATTGCAACCGGTTTTCTTCGACAATGTCGTAACTGGCCCCAACGGCATGGAAAGCGGGAAGAATGGCATCAATCGCCAGCGCAACCAGCGACATTAAAAACGCCATTAAAGCGATAAACTCGCCCGTATGTTGATTATGTGTTTTCATGGACCGGGTTATAGTCCTTTGTGACACAAATGAAAGTGAGAAATCTCACAAAGTCAGCGTTTTATCAGCCCATTCGCCATTTGACGTCCACCCAGCTTGCAAAACACATCTTCCAGTTTGGAAAATATCTTCTTTCTGGTTTTTACGGCATTAACCACATCAATCAAACGGCGACGATAAAAGAGAATGGTTTCTTCCTGGTTTTCAGAATCGTCATTCAACCAATAAACCATTGTTGCACTATAAACAGCGGCCAAAGAAGCCCGTTTGGTATAATAGTTGAAATCAACCGCATCATCACCGCACCCCCACCACATCTCGTCCACAGCTTTCCAGACGACCTGCACACCTTGGGGCGCATGCTGGGGCATGGCGTAATAGGACATGGCCTTGCGCACCGCTTCACGATAGGGGGCTTCAATCGCCAGACGAACCCGCATGGCGGTTTCCAGTCGATGACCGATCCCTTTATCACTTAAATCCTGATCAACCAATTCTGCAGCCATGCGGCGATTTATATAATCTGCGAAATGGGCAAGGATATCATTGACCCCATCAGGAAAAGCACGCACGGCCATTGATGCGTCAAACCCGGCCTCAATCGCACCGGCTTCAATGGCTGCGTCTGTCCATCCGTCAAACACCACATTGGGAAGTGTTGCCAGCAAAATGTCGTCTTTTACCTTGATGTCCTGCACCGTCTTATTCCTGATTGATTGCCTTTTGCATTTCCTCAACATAGCCGAATGTCGACAGGTCGTCCATACGTTGCGGATAAAGAATTCCATCCAAATGATCATATTCATGTTGCACGACGCGGGCATGAAATCCGCTGGCTTCGCGCTCAATCAAAGTCCCATCCAGACCAAAACCACGATATTTGATCTGCGTAAAGCGATTGACCTTCCCCGTCATGCCCGGCAATGAAAGACATCCTTCAAAGGCAGCATTCATCTCTTCACCAATGGGCTCAATCTCGGGATTGATCAACACCGTCAGGGGAAGACCGTCTTCGATTTGCGCATCACGACCACGCGGCACATGAAAGATCATCACACGTAATGGCACATGCACTTGTGGTGCAGCCAAGCCTGCCCCGTTTGCATCCTTCATCGTTTCAATCATATCATCGACAAGACGTGCAATTTCCGGGGACTGAATATCATTCACTTCCGCAGATCTGGTCCGCAAGACCGGGTGGCCCATTCTGGCAATTTTTAGGATCACGTATCACACCTGTTTTTATTTAAGAACTTCATCTAGGATGGACATAAAGTGGGGCAAATCAATCGGCTTTGTCAAATAACGATCAAAACCGGCCTCCTGTCCCTTGCTGATCGTATCTGATAGCGCATCTGCACTTATTGCAAAGACTGGCATATCTTTCACATCTTCCAGCGCACGAATTTCACGAACAGCCTGAAAGCCATCCATCCCCGGTAAATTGATATCCATCAGTACCAAGTCCGGTTTCTGGGCCTGCAACATGGTTAAGCCAATTTCCGCCGTATGTGCAGAAACCATACGCAAATTTGGGATACAATCCACAATCCCCGCCATCAAAGACAAGTTTGAGGGATTATCTTCCACATACAACATTGTATATTGGTTTTGAGGGGCACAAACCGACCGTCCATCGACTTGTTGCAACTGAACAGAGGCAACATTCGATTTTTCTGAGGTAACAGACGCCGGGAAATCCAGCCAAAATGCACTCCCCTCGCCATAATTGCTTTCAAAACCGATCCGTCCGCCCATTTCTTCCAGTAATTTTTTTGTCAGTACAAGCCCAATCCCCGTGCCTTCAATCACACCGTCTTGCCCCGCAGCCCTTTGGAAAGGTTGGAAGATCTTTTCTTTATCGCTCTCGCGGATCCCAATGCCATTGTCGCGTATCGTCACCCGTACAAAACCATCAGATGTCCGCATTGTGTCAATCCAGACGGTCCCATTTTCCTGATTATATTTGGCCGCATTGGACAAAAGATTCAGCAAAGCCTGTTTCGCCCGTAGCGCATCCGCCCAAATCAATGGCAGACCGTCAACAGAACGATCCTCAATCTTCACATTATATTTTTCCGAAAAAGCGGACGCATAAGGCAAACAAATATCAATCAGGTTTTTAAGGTCAACATCTTCGGCAATAATTGTGAGTTTACCCGCTTCAATTTTCGACAAATCAAGAATTTCATTCACCAATTCCAGCAGATGTTCCCCGCCAAGACGAATGTGCTTCAATTGCATCAATTGCCGCTCACTCATGTTTGCTTGACCGTTGCTCTCCAATAATTGCGCAAAGCCGAGGATCGCATTAAGCGGCGTTCGTAACTCATGGCTCATATTTGACAAAAAGTCTGATTTTGCACTATTGGCGCTTTCTGCTTCTTTGACAGCAACACGCAAGGCTTCTTCCGTCTTGACCTCTTGTGTTACATCCGACCCGGCGCCTATGTACCCCTTAAATACGCCATCCCCTTCAAAAAGAGGTTTCCCCTTAATTTCGATACAGATCTCGTCTGCACTGCGCCCTCGCACCCAATAACGAATGGAAAAGGGTTTATGGTCGTTCAATGACTCAAGATGTTCCGACCACACCTGCGAAACATCTGGTATCTTCATTTGATTTTCAACAATCTCCAATCGGCTCTTGCCTAGAACGTCCTCATGCGTGAGATCGAACAGCTCATAAAAACGTTCAGAAATAAACGTCACTTTATGATTCTCATCCGTTTCCCAGAACCAATCCGATGCGGCTTCTGCCGCATTGCGAAAACGCTGTTCGCTCGTCATCAAATCTTGTGTACGTTCTGCGACCAACACCTGTAACTGATCGTGATGTTCTTGCAGTCTTTGTTCCGCTTTCTTCTGTTCCGTCACATCAATGACCGTACTGAGAATGGCTTTTTGCCCCTTCCACTCAATCAGACTATTGATGGATTCAAGAGTGATAACGTCACCACTTTTGGTCAAATAATCTGCAACATGGTGTGTATCAATCTGCTCACCTCTTTCTTTGGCCAAGCGATATTCATATAGACGTTCACGCTCATAAGGGGCGATCATCTTTTCTACCGAACCAACAGCCAAAAATTCTTGCGCACTGTCATAGCCGCACATTTTTACCAAAGCCGGATTTACGAATACAAACTCCCAGTGCCGATGGATACAAATCCCTTGAATGGACCCCTCCACCAAATTTTGAAAATCGATTTGAGCTTGCTTTTTTCCCGTAATATCAAGCCCTGTTCCCCGATATCCCGCAAACTCCCCTTTCGGGGTCCAAATCGGTTGTCCACTCAGGCTAATATGTCGAATGCCCCCATCCGGTCTCATCCATCGCGTTTCAAAATCGCAATAGGGTTCGTGGCGTTCCAACCGTTTTAAGTGCGTCAACCATTGCGGCGTCGAAATATCATGCTGGCGACCATGAAGTTCACGCCGTGTATGTCCAATAATCTGCGCGGGGGGCATGCCCAAAACGTCTTCGACTTTACCACTCAAATAAACAAAACGGTTATCGGGTCCGCTTTCCCAGAACCAGTCTGCCGCCGTATCCAGAAACATTTCATAACGTTCGATACGGTAACGTTGATACAGATCGTTCAGGCAAAAATTTAAGGATTTTTCGATGGCATTCAGCGCCGTTTCCGACACGTGCGCCGTGCTGGAAACCTCCAGATTAAAGCTAACACCGCCTTCTATATGTAAATCGACATTCCAAACATTCTCGATCGGATGAGAATCGTAGCCCACTTGCAAAACGATTCCACCTGTTGGTTTGCTGATAACAATCCCCACTTTAAATGCTTCTGCCAACTGCAAAGCATATTCTTTGAATTCCGATATATAATTTGTGGGTAAATCCATTCAGAAACTCTCATTGCCGCTTGATACAAATATAACAGAAAAGTTTCAAAAGCCGACAAATATTCTACACACCGATAAAACCCTTTACGTCAACGCTTTCATATGGTAGAGACCCGCTTCCTTTTACATGAGATGAAAAAGGACCGGGATTTTGGCCCGGATGTTATTTTTTATAAGGAGGCCCTGACCATCGTACAGGTAGTAGTTCGCGACAATAATGTCGACCAGGCACTGAAAGCACTGAAAAAGAAAATGCAGCGCGAAGGCGTTTTCCGTGAAATGAAACTTCGCCGTCACTTCGAAAAGCCGTCTGAAAAGAAAGCTCGTGAAGATGCAGAAGCTGTACGCCGCGCGCGTAAGCTGGAGCGTAAGCGTCTGGAACGTGAAGGCTTCTAAACAGCTTCCCTGTTAAAAGGGATGATTGTTTAACTGACTATTTTCTTCCAACACATGTCATGCCTGATCATGTGTTCGGTTTATATACTACTTGAAAGGTGGTGATGTGGGCGCTTGATTTGTTTTGACCAAGACGAAACGAATCGTGGCTCATTATACCCAAAAAAAGGCGAAGCGCTTGATAGCAGCTTCGCCTTTTTTCTTGCCCCCCGGCCTCAAACTTTCTGTATATATCCTTTATAAGCCTGATCGGCATACAGAATATGCGCTAACAACCAGCTTTTTAAAAAGTCATGGATATTCTGCCCAATTGCCCCCAAGGCACCGTCGCTAGTGCGAAAACTTTCTTTGGCAGACTGCAACCAATCGCGAAATTCATCATGCTGGCGCATATGGGAATCCAAATCAGGATAGGCCCCCGCCTTCATCTTTTCTTCTTCGTCTGCAAAATGTTCGCGCACATAAATGTCCAGCTTTTCAAACGTCACCGACATGGCGCTCGCATCCATATCCTGATCATCCAGACGGTCAATCAAAGAAAAGATTTCCTGATGCTGGCGATCAATTTCCGCATCGCCCACACTGTATTCATCACTCCAAACCAAGCGTGTCATTGTTCCCGCCTTGATATTTCAGGTGGACATTTATACCAACTTTTTAGTGAAACACGCTTGACCCTGCTCAAGTCCTAAATTGCAGTAAAAACATCCTGCATATTCACGACCGTACAATATTCGCCATCCAGGACGGACAAATATAGTTGATGAACATCTTCTGCCGCCCATTCCTTTCCCGTACGGTCAACCACTGGGACGGCCGTGCAGGCATCGGCGACAAGATAGGCCTCAAACCCCAGACAGCCTGCGTGACGCACCGTTGCATCCACACTGTTATGGGTGACGACACCACAGACCAACAGCTTCTTGCACCCTTCCATTCGCAACATGGACCCTAGTCCCGTTCCGATAAAGGCACAATTGACTTCTTTTTCGATAATGATCTCGCCGGGTAAGGGGGCAGTTTCCGGTTTAAAGGCATTGGTCGGCGCATACGTATGAAAGGTCGAAGCCGGATTGGCCTCATTATGCTTGATATGAAAGATGGGCCACTGACGCGCCCGCCACAGTGTCAGCAAGTCGAGAATACGGGTTTCATAGGCCGGATTATTTTTACCGTCCCAAACCGGTTCATCAATTGCCTTTTGCATATCAATAATCAAAAGTCCGGTTTCGTTATCGAGTTCCATATCGCGCTTGCCCCATAATAAAGAAAAGGCCGCTTCCTTCGGGAAGCGGCCTTTCACTATAGACGTTTGAAATCCCTTTCGCCAAGAGGCGTTGCGATTTCTTTTGCCTTTTTGGCTTACTTAATACTTTGCAACAACGTGTCCAGTGATGCTTTCGCATCGCCATAGAACATGCGGGTGTTTTCTTTATAGAACAGCGGGTTTTCGATACCGGAATATCCCGTCCCCTGCCCCCGTTTGGAAACAAACACCTGCTTGGCTTTCCAGCATTCCAGAACCGGCATCCCGGCAATGGGAGAGTTCGGATCATCTTGCGCTGCCGGGTTTACAATATCATTGGACCCGATAACAATCGCCACATCGGTTTGCGGGAAGTCTTCGTTGATTTCATCCATTTCCAGAACGATATCATAAGGCACCTTGGCTTCCGCCAACAAAACGTTCATGTGACCGGGCAGACGACCGGCAACCGGATGAATGGCAAAACGAACTTCTTTGCCTTGTGCACGCAGACGCTTGGTCAATTCAGATACAGACTGTTGCGCTTGCGCAACCGCCAGACCATAGCCCGGAATGATGATAATGCTATCAGCATCTTCCAATGCAGACACCACGCCGTCAGCATCAATGGCGATCATCTCGCCTTCGACTTCCATCGCCGGGCCACCGTCACCGCCGAACCCGCCAAGAATGACCGATACGAAATGACGGTTCATCGCCTTACACATAATGTAGGACAGAATAGCACCACTGGACCCCACCAGCGCCCCAGTCACGATCAACAGATCGTTGCCCAGTGTAAAGCCAATCGCCGCAGCCGCCCAACCGGAATAGGAGTTCAACATGGAAACCACAACCGGCATATCGGCACCGCCAATGCCCATGATCAAATGCCAACCAATGAAACCGGCAATCAAGGTCACCAGAACCATTGTCCAGATCCCCGCATCATTGCTGAACATAATACCAAGGATCAAACAGGCCAGTGCTGCCGTTGCGTTCCAAACGTGGCCACCGGGTAACTTGATCGGTTTTCCGTCGATCTTACCCGCCAGTTTACCAAAGGCCACAACGGAACCCGTAAAGGTCACAGCCCCGATAAAGATACCGAGAAAGACCTCAACCTTTAAAATAGAAATCTCAACAGCGGTTTTATGCGCCAGTTTCAAGGCAAAACCTGTCAACACTTCGCGTGCTGCTTCGTCCATACCCAAAACGGATTGCAGTTCCAGTTCTGCGTTCAGGCCGATAAAGACAGCAGCTAAACCCACAAAGGAATGGAGAGCAGCAACCAATTGCGGCATCTCGGTCATTTGCACCTTACCGGCCACATACCAACCGATCACGGAACCAATAACAATCGCCGGGATCAACCAGCCTAAACTGCCTGCGGTAAAGACGGTCATCAAAACCGCAACCGCCATACCAACGATACCGTACCAAACGGCGCGTTTCGCTTTTTCCTGATTTGAAAGTCCGCCCAGAGAAAGGATAAACAAGACGGAAGCTGCAATATAAGCAGCGGTCAAAATACCATAAGTCATTGTTTTATTTCCCCTTAAGACTTCTCAAACATAGCCAGCATACGACGGGTGACAAGGAAGCCCCCAACGATATTGATCGAAGCAATCAAGACAGAAATCGTCGCCATAATCACAACCAGTGAACTGCTGGACCCGATCTGCAAAACCGCCCCCAAAATCACAATCCCTGAAATGGCGTTGGTTACTGCCATCAACGGCGTATGCAAAGCATGGGAGACATTCCAAATAACTTGGAAACCAACAAAACAAGACAGTACGAAAACGATAAAATGGTTCATAAAGCTGGCGGGTGCATAAGCGCCAACAAGCAACATCAACAAACCACCAACGCCCAGCATAATCACCTGTTTCTTCGTTGCGTCTTTGAAGTCGGCAATTTCTTTTGCGCGTTTTTCTTCCGGTGTCAGTTCTTTGACCTCCGGTTTCTTTTGCGCCGCAATCGCTTTGACTTTCGGCGGTGGTGGCGGGAATGTGACCTCGCCTTCAAACGTCACCGTGGCTCCACGGATGACATCGTCTTCCATATTATGATTAACCTGTCCGTCTTTTTCCGGTGTCAGGTCCGTCATCATATGGCGGATGTTTGTGGAATAAAGGGTCGATGACTGGGCCGCCATGCGTGATGGGAAATCTGTGTAACCGATAATCGTGACACCGTTTTCGGTGACCACTTTCTCGTCCATAACAGTTCCTTCAACGTTGCCGCCGCGCTCTGCCGCCAAATCAACGATAACAGACCCTGTTTTCATGGCTGCAACCATATCGGCCAGCCACAGTTTTGGTGCTTCGCGGTTGGGGATCAAGGCTGTAGTAATAACGATATCGACTTCGGGGGCCAGTTCGCGGAATTTAGCAAGCTGAGCCTCACGAAATTCAGGGGAAGAAACCGATGCATATCCACCTGTGGCGGCACCATCTTGTTGTTCTTCTTCAAAATCCAGATAGACAAACTCTGCACCCATTGATTCAACCTGCTCGGCCACTTCCGGGCGCACGTCAAAAGCATAGGTGATCGCCCCAAGCGATACAGAGGCACCAATTGCAGCAAGACCGGCGACACCCGCGCCCACAACCATAACCTTGGCGGGTGGCACTTTACCGGCAGCCGTAATCTGGCCTGTAAAGAAGCGACCAAAATTATTCCCGGCTTCAATAACCGCACGATACCCGGCGATATTTGCCATAGAGGACAAAGCGTCCATTTTTTGCGCCCGTGAAATACGCGGCACCATTTCCATCGCAATAACGTTCGCACCGGCTTCTTTTGCCGCTGTCATACCTTCTTCGTTTCCGGCAGGATTGAAGAAGGAAATCAAGGTTTTTCCCTTAACAAGGTACTTTAACTCGCGCGTTTCCGGTTGGCGGACCTTGGCGATAATATCCGCCTTTTCCCACAAACCTTTGGCTGTTTTAATGACTTCGACACCCGCTTTTTCATAAGCTTCGTCAGAAAAACCAGCCATAACGCCTGCACCCGATTGAATGGCGCATTGATATCCCAGTTTTTGAAGCTGAAGAGCGGAGTCAGGAGTCATCGCGACCCGCGCTTCCCCCTTAACGATCTCTTTCGGTGTCCCGATTATCTGTCCGTTTTCCATGTATCCTCACAGTTCTTGGTCCTTCCCTGACGGAAGATTTCTCAACACATTTTATTGCGTTGTGTCACTCGCACGCGCAGCAAAAAGTATTTTTGAGGGTTTCCCCTGAACAATTAGAGCGTAACCTTCCCCAGTCTCCCAACTGGGAAACTAAGAATAGGATACGCGAAATTCATTTTTTAGTCCCGCTTTTATGCCTTGGTCATACCAATACCTGCAACCCCTTCATTTAAACAAATGTAATTTTAGTTGCGCATTGCAACATTGCATCATTCTAATTTACAAGCTTTATAACGCTGAAAATCGAAGGATCGCCTGCCCTTCTAAGGCGCAGAAAATGGGGATTTTTCATGCTGCTCCGCAGCATCTTGGCAGGAGGACTCGCCAAAAGTTACTGTGACTTAATTGCAACAGCACTCGGAGTCGGCCTCGTGAGGATAAAGGTTGCAGTTGCAACCATAATAACTGCAAGTGAAACAATCACATACAAATTTTCACTTATCAGTAGGGAGAATCCAACGGATAGGGCCATGAAACTGACTGAAACAATTTTGGCTTGCCGGGAAATCGCTCTTTGATCAAACCAATTGCGCAGGTGATGACCAAATCGGGGATGAGTGAACAGCCAGCGTCGTAGCTTGGGAGAACTTTTACTAAAGGCCCACACAGCGACAAGTAAGAACGGGGTTGTCGGCAAAAGGGGAAGGATGACGCCTACAAACCCCAGCCCGGTAAAAACCCAGCCTATTGCTAGAAATATATGACGTTGACTATTCGTGCTCATGTTTCTTATTTGGGTGTCTCCACCCGGCTTTCAACCCGAAAAAAGCATCCTAAGTATTCTTACAGAATAAGTTCACCTAAAAAACGGGCAAAATTATGACATGAACGACCTAATTGACTTTCAGAGACGTCTGCGTCGTGATCTGTGACAAGGTTTGCGCCCGACGTTGACCTTCCCGTCCCAAAATCGTCGGCGCATCCACACCTCCCAATTCTTCATCCAAGGATGGGGAAAGATCACCTGCAGCCAGCAAGGCATAATAACGCCCACAACACACCCGTAAAAACGATGTGAAATTTCCTAGATCGTGTTCGGCATCAATCGATTCATGGTAAAGTTTAGTGATCAATTGATTAACCGTCATCGCATCGCGATAGGCAATTTCATTTAATGTTTGCCAGAAGAAGTTTTCCATGCGGATACTTGTTGCCACACCATCTATACGCAATGATTTCGACTGACTGACCCAAAGGTCACTCTCAGCCCCAATAAATAACTCACACATGGAAAACTCCCGTCTCTTTCATTTCGATTTAGAATAACGCCATAAACTGCTTTAGCCAATCCGGATGGGCCGGCCAGGCCGGTGCAGTTACCAAATTCCCGTCAGTAACAGCTTGCGTAACTTCAATATCGGCATAGGTACCGCCTGCCTGTGTAATTTCAGGTGAGCAAGCCGGATAGGCTGAGCATGTACGACCAGATAGAACACCGGCGGCACTCAACAACTGTGCCCCATGACAGATCGCAGCAACCGGTTTATTGGTTTCAAAAAAATGTTGGATCATCCCCAGAACAAGGGGGTTCAAACGCAAGTATTCCGGGGCGCGCCCACCGGGGATCACCAAACCATCATAAGAGGCGACATCCACCTCATCAAATGTCGCATTCAGTGTAAAATTATGCCCGCGTTTCTCCGAATAAGTTTGATCCCCTTCAAAATCGTGGATCGCCGTTGCGACATGATCACCAGCCTTTTTATCCGGGCAAACCGCGTCCACCTGAAAATCACACGCCATAAGCGCCTGAAACGGCACCATTGTTTCGTAATCTTCGGTGAAATCACCCGTAATCATCAATAATTTTTTACCCATTGTAAAACCTCCATTTTTATCATTCAGGTTCGCAACAGTATCAAAAATGCCATGATTGCGGGTATTACAGGAATACCACATTTCACAAAAAAAAGCGTGCACTCCAAGGAGTCACACGCTTTTTTATAAATTGTCTAAGTTTTCTGATTAGAACGGAATTTCATCATCCAGATCACCACCCGGAACACTCCCGCCGGAATTCCATTCCGGTCCGGTGCTGCCGCCTTTCGGATCAGCGGAACCGCCAAACCCGCCGCCAGCAGTGCTGCCTTGACCGTAATCGTCACCACCGCCGTAACCGCCACCGGCACCTTCACCGCCACGACTGCCCAACATGGTTAATTCACCACGGAAACGTTGCAGGACAACTTCGGTTGTGTATTTTTCAACACCGCTTTGATCCGTCCATTTACGGGTCTGAAGGGCACCTTCCACATAAACCGTTGAGCCTTTGCGCAAGAACCGTTCAGCCACATCCGCCAGACGTTCGTTAAAAATAACAACGCGGTGCCATTCCGTACGTTCACGACGTTCACCGGATTGACGGTCTTTCCAGCTTTCAGAAGTTGCCAAAGACATATTGACGATTTTCGATCCATCGTTGGCAAAACGCACTTCAGGGTCACGCCCCAGATTACCAACCAAAATCACCTTGTTTACTGAACCCGCCATTGGAACTCCTTGCCTTCTATACGGTTATTTAATGTTGGGCTGACAATACAGAAATCATCTCGCGGATGCGACTCAAATCTTGTTTCAATTTTATCATCAGGGATAGAAGGAAATTATCTTTTCCATCAGCCCTCTATGGACCCGAGCGAAGACGTCTCCAATCGATATTTCAAAAAACTTTCCCCACTATATTCCACCATCCCAACAGAGATCGCCCCGATTCTTTTTAGCGCCCCCAGCTTTTTTCGTGTCGGTGGCAAAAGAAATGTCACATACGCGATGCGCACATCTGCGCGGGCAAATGCAATCGCTTGCTTAACAATGGACACCCCCAAGCCAAAACGGTCAACTTTCAAAACCAGACCGAAATCCCACTCATTCCCTTCTTTTTGAAATCCGCCCCAACCAACATATTGCCCATCAACCAAAATCGCCCAATGCCCTAAACCGTCGCGTTCCCAGCAGGCTTCTTTTCCTGTAACAAACGTTCGTGCAGTATCATGGTCCCATGCACCGGATAAAAGCGGCATATGTTCTTTCAGTCGAGGATCCGACATATGCTGGACAATCTCATTCAGGGCAATCTCTGACAACCGGACAAACTGGATTGTATCATCGTTAAAATAAGTCATTCTCAATCTTAGGATTTTTCCAAAAAGAGGGGAAATCACATTTTGTTGTATGATTTTCACTTTACTTCATCCGGTCCTCGGACTATCTCTTTAGCTTGAAATGTTCTCCTTTTGATCTTTTTTAGGCATGATGATTATGAGCGTTGATGAAATTCAGGTCCGTGGGGCACGCGAACACAACTTGCAAAATGTGGATGTGAATATCCCCAAAAACTCCCTGACGGTCATCACCGGCCTTTCTGGATCGGGCAAATCTTCGCTTGCCTTCGACACCATCTATGCCGAGGGACAGCGCCGTTATGTAGAGTCTTTATCGGCTTACGCTCGACAATTTCTGGAACTGATGCAAAAACCGGATGTCGATCATATCGAGGGATTGTCACCTGCGATTTCCATTGAACAAAAGACAACCTCAAAAAACCCACGTTCCACAGTTGGAACCGTGACCGAGATTTACGACTACATGCGTCTTTTATGGGCGCGTGTCGGTATCCCCCATTCCCCGGCAACGGGCCTCCCCATTGAAAGCCAGACCGTTTCCCAAATGGTTGACCGGATTATGGGACTGGAAGACGGCACCCGTCTTTATTTGCTTGCCCCCATCGTGCGAGGGCGCAAAGGGGAATATAAAAAGGAATTTCTTGAACTTCAGAAAAAGGGCTTTCAACGCGTTAAGGTCGATGGCGAACTTTATGATGTTGATGGCGTCCCGGAACTGAACAAAAAAATTAAACATGATATCGAAGTTGTTGTTGATCGTCTGGTTTTGCGCGAAGGGGTGGAAAGTCGCCTTGCCGACAGCATCGAAACAGCCCTTGAGCTGGCCGATGGTTTGCTATTTGCAGAAGACGCCAAAACAGGAGAACGTCACACCTTTTCTGCCAAATTTGCCTGCCCGGTATCCGGTTTCACTATTGATGAAGTCGAACCGCGTCTGTTTTCGTTTAACAATCCGTTCGGGGCCTGCCCGGCCTGTGACGGACTGGGAACGGAAATGTATTTCGATCCGCAGCTTGTTGTCCCCATCGAGTCTGAACCACTAAGCAAAGCCATTGCCCCTTGGGCCAATTCCAGCAGTGTTTATTATGGACAAACCCTGCAAGCCATCGCCACGCATTATAATGTCGATCTGGAAACACCGTTTGGAAAAATACCGCAAAAAGTCCGTGACGTGGTGTTGTATGGATCGGGCAAAGATGAAATCACGATTTCCTATAACGATGGCAAACGATCCTATCAGGTGACCAAACCATTTGAAGGTGTCATCCCCAACATGGAACGACGCTGGCGTGAGACCGACAGCTCGTGGGTGCGTGATGAGCTGTCCAAATATCAAACAGTCACGCAATGTTCTGCTTGTGACGGACACCGCCTGCGCCCCGAAGCCTTGGCCGTTAAAATTGATGGCCTGCATGTCAGTGAAGTCACTGCTTTTTCCATTGACGAGGCGGCAAAATGGTATGGATCACTGGAAGAAAAGCTCGGCACCAAACAACAGGAAATTGCCCGACGTATCTTGCGTGAAATTAATGAACGACTGGGTTTCTTAATGAATGTCGGACTGGAATATCTGACACTTTCGCGTTCCTCCGGCACCCTAAGCGGTGGCGAAAGTCAGCGTATTCGCCTGGCCTCCCAAATCGGATCGGGGCTGACAGGGGTGCTTTATGTTCTGGACGAACCGTCCATCGGGCTCCATCAACGCGACAATGACCGCTTGCTTGAAACACTTGTTCGTCTGCGCGATCTGGATAACACGGTCATCGTCGTTGAACATGATGAAGATGCCATTCGCAGTGCCGATTATCTGATAGACATGGGACCACGTGCCGGCGTTCATGGCGGAACAGTTGTTGCCGAGGGCACCCCGGATGAAGTCATGGCCAATCCCGAAAGTTTGACCGGGCAATATTTAACCGGCATGGAACAAATCCCCCTGCCCGCCAAACGTCGCAAAGGACGCAAAGGGCAATCCATCAAAATTAAAGGCGCAAGCATCAACAACTTGCAAAATGTCGATGCCGAAATTCCCCTTGGCACCTTTACCTGTGTGACAGGTGTTTCCGGTGGCGGTAAGTCCTCGCTAGTGATTGAAACCCTTTATAAAGCCCTTGCGAAAAAACTGCACGGCGCGCGCTTGCACCCCGGTGATCACAAAAAACTGGAAGGTGTCGAATTTATTGACAAGATCGTCGATATCGACCAATCCCCGATCGGTCGCACACCACGATCCAACCCGGCTACCTACACCGGGGCATTTGGCCCGATCCGCGAATGGTTTGCCAATTTGCCGGAATCTAAAACGCGCGGTTACAAACCGGGGCGTTTTTCGTTCAACGTCAAAGGCGGACGCTGTGAAGCCTGCCAAGGCGACGGGGTCATCAAGATCGAGATGCACTTCCTGCCTGACGTATATGTCCAATGCGATGTCTGCAAGGGAAAACGTTATAACCGCGAAACACTGGATGTTAAGTTCCGTGGTAAATCCATTGCTGACATATTGGATATGACGGTTGAGGAATCCGTTGATTTCTTCAAGGCTGTTCCCAGTATCCGCGATAAAATGGTCACCTTGGACCGGGTCGGATTGGGGTATATTCATCTTGGACAACAAGCAACCACCCTGTCCGGCGGGGAAGCCCAGCGCGTAAAATTGGCAAAAGAATTGTCACGCCGCGCCACTGGTAAAACCATCTATATTCTGGATGAACCGACAACCGGCTTGCATTTCGATGATATACGTAAACTGCTGGAAGTGCTGCATGCCCTTGTCGATCAAGGTAATACGGTTGTGGTCATTGAACATAACCTTGAAGTCATCAAAACAGCGGATCATATTATCGATATTGGTCCCGAAGGTGGATCCAAAGGCGGACGTATCGTGGCAACGGGCACCCCTGAACAGGTCAGTCAGGTCGAGGCAAGCTACACTGCAAAATATTTGAAGGACTATTTGAAGTAAGAGATAATAATCCGCTGACTTCACATCACCGATGAACGGGTATATAGTTTTCCAATGAGCGAAACCGATGCAATCTTTGAAAAACTGAACACATTGCAAGATGAATTAAAGCCGTTTTGCATTGCCCGGATCGGTGTGTTCGGATCGTTTGCGCGCGGCACCCCGCGCAGTGACAGTGACATTGATATGTTGATCGAATTTGCAGAAACACCCGGCCTGTTGCAACTGGCCGAATTGCGAATAAAACTGGAAGAAATCTTTGGCCGACGGGTGGATATTGCCACCCGCGAAATGCTGGCCACCGATATGAAAGACAATGTCCTAAGCGAGGTTATCTACGATGAAACCTCAACAAAATGAACGCTGGGTCTTCCATCTCGATCATATGTTGCAAGCCATCAACCGGATTGAACATTATGTTGCCGGACTGACAAAAGACGATTTCATCCATGATGACAAAACCATTGATGCCGTCATACGCAATCTGGAAATCATCGGGGAAGCCACTCACCATATCCCCAATAAGATTCGCAGACACTATCAAGCGATTCCCTGGATGGCATTACGCCAAATGCGCAACTTTCTTGCCCATGAATATTTCAATGTTGACCCCAATATTGTATGGGAAACGGTTGTACGGGACCTCCACGGGTTGAAAAAGTCCCTCAAACGCCTGCTTCGCGATGCAGCTTAGTGTTCTATTCGCAATTGCACAATTTTTTTACAGTTGATTACCGTTCTATTATTGCCCTGATCAAAGCTTTGCTTTAGGAATGCAAGCTGTTGCAATTGCAATATTTAACCCCACATCAAACTGTGGGGTCATATCCGAAAGCCGAGCCGAATGAATATCTATCTGCCGATTGCCGAGATATCCGTAAATATGTTTCTCCTTCTTGGGATGGGAGGGGCCGTCGGGTTCCTGTCTGGCATGTTTGGTGTCGGCGGTGGGTTTATGATGACCCCTTTGCTCATCTTTATCGGGGTTCCACCAACCGTGGCGGTGGCAACCGGGGCAAACCAGATTGTCGCCTCCAGCGTATCCGGCGTCATTGCCCATACGCGACGCAAAAACGTCGATTTCAAAATGGGGTTTATGCTGTTGATCGGCGGTGTGGTCGGGTCAACAAGTGGCGTGTGGATTTTCACCGCGCTTACGGCACTGGGACAAATCGATCTCGTGATTAAACTGGCTTATGTTTTGTTCCTGTCTGTAATCGGCTCGTTAATGTTTTTCGAAAGTGCGCGCGCCCTTTGGCGCAAGCGACGCGGCTATAATTTATCCGGTAACGCCCATAAACGAAAAGACCATTCCGGCTGGCAACATAAACTGCCTTTTAAAATGCGCTTTCGCCGCTCCAAACTCTACATCAGTGCGTTATTGCCCTTAAGTGTAGGCTTTGTCGTCGGCATTCTGGTTGCCATTATGGGCGTTGGCGGTGGTTTTATCATCGTGCCTGCCATGATTTATTTGCTGGGTATGCCGACGTCTGTTGTGATCGGCACCTCTTTGTTCCAGATTATTTTCGTGACTGCAAACGTGACGATCTTGCAATCCACCAGTAACCAAACGGTCGATATTGTTTTGACCTTGCTGCTGCTGATCGGCGGGGTCATTGGTGCCCAATTTGGCGCACGCGCCGGCATGAAATTACAAGGCGAACAACTACGCGTTCTCTTGGCTGTTATGGTTCTAAGCGTTTGTCTCAAGCTTGGCTTTGATCTGATTGTCACACCCGACGATTTGTTCAATGTCGGCTTGCCGGGGGGACATTGAGAATGCATCTGGCCCGCCTGACATCTGCTTTCCTCAGCCTTTTTGTGACGAGCTTATGCTTGAATGAAGCCACTGCGCAAAACACAAACGAGATTGTGGCCGCCCTTGACGATCATGTGGTCGCGATTGATACCAGTTTCAGTGGCTCCAAAGTCCTATTATTCGGTGCAACCGAAGGCGAAGGCGACGTCATTGTTGTGGTGCGAGGCCCTTCGCGTGATGAAGTCGTGCGCAAGAAAGGTCGCATTATGGGGGTTTGGGCCAATAAAGAGGAAGTGACCTTCAGCGGCACCCCGGTTTTTTACAATATCGCCACATCCGGTACATTGACAGACATGGTTCCGGCCTCGACCCGCCAGCGCCTTGAACTCGGCCCTGATTATTTAAACAGTTATCTTGCCAGCAGCAGCCGCGATATCGGTGATGCGAAAAAAGACGAATTCTGGCAAGCCTTGCTACGCAGCAAAAAAAACAACAACCTTTATGCAAGCGAAGCCGCACAGGTTAAGTTTTTGGGCAAGCGCCTCTTCCGCGCCGATTTCTTTTTTCCGCCCAATATCCCGATCGGGACTTATCTGGTTTATGTCTACTTAGTAAAAGACAAGGATGTGGTCAGCAGCCAAATTACCCCCTTGTTTGTCTCAAAAATCGGAGCAGAGGCCAAAATCTATGACTTTGCCCATCGACATAGCTTCGCATACGGTATTATTGCCGTTATTATCGCACTTGCCGCCGGATGGGTGGCATCAGTCGTCTTTCGTAAAAAATAATAACTTTTCTTTTGTGTAGGAGAATAAACACGTGTTCGACGTAAATGAATATTTTGAAGGTAAAGTCAAATCCATCGCATTTCAAGGTGAGGCCCTACCCGCGACAGTCGGCGTCATGGCACCGGGGGAATATGAATTCGGAACGTCACAAAAAGAAACCATGACCGTTATCAGTGGTGCACTGACGATCAAACTACCGGGTGAAAATGATTTCACAACTTACGCATCCGGTGCCACCTTCAATGTCGATGCCAACGTCAAATTCCAAGTCAAGGTCGCCCAAGACACCGCTTATCTGTGCACTTACGAATAAGCATTACAATTTACCGAATAAAAAAAGCGCCCGTCAAACAGGCGCTTTTTTCAGTTCAAATCACTGCCCGCTTTATACATTGGCTGCGGCATGGATTGCTTGCATATTCTGTGCATAATCCCCACCAAAAACAGCGGATCCAGCCACGACCACATTGGCCCCGGCATCCACAACCGATTTAATGGTTTTAGGATTCACCCCGCCATCAACCTGAATATCGATATTTCGATCGCCGATCATTTCACGCAGACGTTTGATTTTGTCCAATTGCGATGGGATGAACGTCTGCCCGCCAAAACCGGGATTCACACTCATCACCAGCACCATATCAATTTCGTCCAGCACATATTCCACAACATCCGCCGGGGTTGCCGGATTTAACGAGACACCCGCCTTTTTGCCCATATCCTTAATCATTTGGACAGAACGGTGCATATGTTTGTCCGCCTCAGCATGCACGGTAATGATATCAGCGCCCGCTTTGGCATAGTCCGCCAAATAATTTTGCGCCGGATCAATCATCAAATGGACATCAAAAGGTTTATCCGTATAGGAACGGATCGCTTGAATAACACAGGGGCCAAAAGTCAGGTTCGGTACGAAATGACCATCCATGACATCAATATGGATCCAGTCCGCCCCGGCTTTATCAACGGCGGCAACTTCTTCGCCCAGCTTGGCAAAATCAGCGGACAAGATGGATGGGGCGATTTTAAGCATATCAGAACCTCGTTTAAAAAAGATTGTCCCCGCTATAACAAGGGCCACCTTAAAAGTACACCAAAAATCAAAAGAGCGCCTGCTTGAAACAGACGCCCTTTTCATCATTCAATGAAGTACCGCTTAGCCGATAACCGGATCAAGCGAACCATTTTGGTAACGATCAGCCATTTGCGCCAAAGATAACGGCTTGATCTTCGAACCCTTACCCGCACAATTAAACAGCTCGTAACGCTGGACACATTCTTTTTCCATCGCCGCCATTGCCGGTTTCAAATAGAAACGCGGGTCAAACTGTGATGGGTCAGACTGCAAGGCTTTGCGGATTGCACCCGTAATCGCCATGCGGTTGTCCGTATCGATGTTGACTTTACGCACACCATTCTTGATCCCGACGACGATTTCTTCCAGCGGCACACCGTAAGTCTGTTTCATCTCACCACCATTGGCATTGATGATATCTTGCAGTTCTTGAGGGACCGAAGACGACCCATGCATGACCAAATGAGTATTGGGCAATTTCTTGTGAATTTCCTTAACAACATCCATTGCCAGAATATCACCATCAGGTTTACGGGTGAATTTGTAAGCCCCATGTGATGTCCCCATCGCAATGGCCAAGGCATCGACTTTGGTTTTCTTGACGAAATCAACTGCCTGGTCCGGGTCGGTCAGCAATTTGTCCTTGGACAACTTTCCTTCAAAACCATGACCGTCTTCTTTTTCGCCTTCACCAGTTTCCAGTGAACCAAGAACCCCCAATTCCCCTTCGACAGAAACACCAATCAAATGCGCAGCTTTTGTGACTTCCGCGGTTGTATCGACGTTATATTCATAAGAGGCTGGCGTCTTGCCATCGGCTTCCAAAGACCCATCCATCATCACGGATGAGAAACCGGATGCCATTGCCGACATACAGGTACGCAATTCATTCCCGTGATCCAAATGCATACAAACTGGAACATCGGGGTAAATTTCAACGGCAGCTTGAATCAGGTGCTTGAGAACTGCATCATTTGCATAGTTCCGCGCCCCACGGCTGGCTTGCATAATTACCGGAGAGTCGGTTTTAGACGCAGCTGCCATAATCGCCAGCATTTGTTCCATATTGTTAATGTTAAATGCCGGAAGGCCGTAGTCGTTTTCAGCAGCATGATCAAGAAGCTGACGCATGGAAACGAGTGCCATAGGATTTCCTCCAGATAATAATAATCAGTCAAAGGAAAAAGGCGCCCGATCAGAAATCAGCCGCCTTTTTCACAATTTAAACTCTTTCTTTTACGGCTTGTACGACAGCCTCGGACGTAATGCCGAAGTGTTCATAAAGCTTATCAGCCGGCGCCGATGCACCAAAACCGGTCATGCCGATAAAGGCACCGTTTTGACCGATATAGCGATCCCAGCCCATTTGCAGACCAGCCTCGACAGCGACGCGCACACCATCACCCAGCGTATCGTGTTTATAAGCATCATCCTGTTTTTCAAACAATTCCCAACACGGCATAGAAACAACCGCTGTCGGAATGCCATCAGATTGCAGGACATCACGGGCTTGCATCGCGATTTCGACCTCTGAACCTGTTGCAATGATCGTGGCTTTACGCAAACCATCGGCTTCACGAAGCACATAGGCCCCTTTGGCAGATTTGTTTTCTTCGCTATATTCTGTGCGAACCGCCGGCAAACCTTGGCGGGACAATGCCAATGCAGAAGGTGTTTTTTCAGATTGCAGGGCCAGCATCCAACATTCCAGCGTTTCCACCGCATCAGCCGGACGGAATACATTGGTATTGGGCAGAGCACGCAACGAAGCAACCGTTTCAACAGGCTGGTGCGTCGGGCCATCTTCACCCAGACCGATGGAATCATGGGTCAGAACGTAAATAACACGTTGTTCCATCAGGGCTGATAAACGCATCGCTGCACGCATATAATCGGCAAAGACAAGGAAGGTTCCGCCATAAGGAACAAAACCGCCATGCAAGGCAATCCCGTTCATAAACGCCGCCATGCCGAATTCACGAATACCGTAATGCATGTAATTGCCGCTGAAATCATCCGTTGTGACGGATTTTTGGCTATCGGCCTTTGTCAGGTTGGACCCGGTCAAATCGGCAGAACCACCAAGCATTTCCGGGATCATTTCGCATAAGGCATTCAACGCCATTTGTGAGGCTTGGCGCGTTGCTTTTTTCGGAGCATCTTCGCACAGTTGCTTTTTATAAGCATTGGCGCTGTCAATCCAGTTTTCCGGCAGACCACCGTCATTGGTGCGAACAAAGGTTTCTTGTGCATCCAAATCCAGTTCGTTGAAACGTTCCTGCCAGGCCTCTCGTGTTGCTGCACCGCGTGCACCGGCTTCGCGCCAAGCATTCAAAATATCGGACGGAATTTCAAACGGTGCGGCATCCCAACCCAAATCTTTGCGCATTTGGGCAATTTCATCATCACCAAGCGGGGCGCCGTGGGTTTTGTGCGAACCTTCAAGGGTCGGTGCGCCTTTGCCGATTTTGGTCTTACAGGCAATCAAAGACGGCTTGCCGGATTTTTGTGCTTTTTCAATTGCAGCTGCAATTTCATCCGGGTTGTGACCATCAATGGCTTGCGCATCCCAACCGGAAGCCTCAAAACGCTTCAATTGATTGTCGCTGGCAGCCACACCCAAATTACCGTCAATGGTGATTTCGTTATCATCCCAAAAGACGATCAATTTGTTCAAATTCAGATGACCTGCTGTGGAAATGGCCTCGTGCGAGATCCCTTCCATCAAACAACCGTCACCGGCAATCACATAGGTAAAGTGATTGACCACCTCATCGCCATAACGTGCGTTTTGCAGTTTTTCGGCAATGGCCATACCAACAGCGGTGGTAATGCCTTGGCCCAACGGCCCGGTTGTGGTTTCAATCCCTGTGGCATGACCGTATTCCGGGTGACCTGCCGTTTTCGCCCCAAGTTGGCGGAAGTTACGGACTTCTTCAATCGTCATGTCTTCATAACCTGTTAAATACAGGTAGGAATACATCAACATGGACCCGTGCCCCGCTGACAAGACAAAACGATCCCGGTCCGCCCATTTGGGCTGCTTCGGGTCAAAATTCATATATTTGGTAAACAGAACGGTTGCAACGTCAGCCATACCCATCGGCATACCCGGATGGCCGGATTTGGCTTTCTGAACGGCATCTGCGGAGAGGAAGCGAATGGCGTTCGCCATATCCTTATGCGAGGTCATCGTAATACGATCCTTATTTCAAAAACAGCCCCTGAGACGGTGGGCGCACACTACCTGAGAGTCCTGTTTTAAGCAAGGTCCAAAAGCGTAAAAAACCCATGTCAGTCCCAACCTTTTATTACCATACTCATATTTCCTTTTAACCTAGAATAGTTATATGATAACTTTGTTTCGACCCACTTTAAAAAATTACAAACAGTTGCCCCCCATGCAATTTTCTTTGAGTAAAATCATATCGTACAGTTTTGTTGCACTGATCGGCTATATACCTGTCGCGTATGCGAATGAAACAGTTCGTTTATGCTATGAAGATGAAGATTATGCGCCTTATTTACGAGGTGAATCTCAGCAACCGGCAAAACCGAATCCCGGTGTATTGGTCGAAATCACCCAAGCCGCCTTTAAGGAAGCCGGGCAAAAAGTTCAATATATTCGCCGTCCGTGGAAACGATGTATGCACCTGCTGCGTGATGGCAAGATTGCCGGGATGTTTGGTGTCATCCATACGAAAGAACGCGAGAAAATCGGGAAATACCCGATGCAAAACGGAGAAATTGATTTAGAGCGACGCCTTTTGTTTGTCGACTATCCCATTTTTTACAACGCTGCCCATTCTGCAATTCAGTGGGATGGACAAAAATTTTCCGGTACCACACCTCGTATCGGGACACCACTGGGATACGCCACGGTTAAAAGCCTGAAAAACGAACATAAAATCACACCAAATACATCTTTCCTGCCCGAAACAGGGCTTAAGCTTGTATCTGAAGGTAAACTGGATGGTTATATCGTTGAAAAAAACGTTGGACTGTCCTTGTTGTCCAAACTGGGATTAAAGGACGAAGTGGTTGTCCATCAGCCACCGTTCAAACGCCATGCCCTGTATTTGGTGCTCAGCCACGACTTTTACGAGAAGAATTCAAAAGTAGCCGAGAAAATATGGTCAACACTTGCAGTTTTAAGAAAAACAGTGCTTGATAGCATTATGAAAAAATATATGCACAAAATTCAATAGACCATGTCGATTGATCTGATTGCCGTCAAGGCCAGCAAACAGTCCGCCGCAAAAAGACCACCTCTTCTGTTTATTCATGGTTCTTTCTGTTCCGCCCCGATCTGGCGCCATCGCTTTATGCCCTTCTTTGCCGCACACGGCCATGATTGTTATGCCGTCACCCTCAGCGGTCATGGTGAAAATGCTGACAACTGGGCCTTACATTTTTTGGGGCTTAACGACTATGTGAAAAACGTCTGTGAAGCCGTTGAGAAAATTGGTGAACCTTGCGTTTTAATCGGTCATTCACTTGGTGGTATGATTGTTCAAAAATATATCGAAGACCATAGTTGTCTAGGCGCCGTTTTACTGAATTCCCTGCCCCCCAGCGGCGCACTCAGTTCCATCATGCATATGATGAACAATTCCCCGGACCTGTTTATGTCGCTCAATCAAATGATGATGTTCGGCCCGGAAGCCATGAATTTTGATATGCTGAAACGTCTGTTGGTCAGCGATGATACCCATCCGGCATCCCTGGCAGAAGTTCATAATTTATTTCAGGTGGAATCTCTTCGTGTTCTAAACGATGTCACCTTATTTGACATCCCCCGCAAACGCGCCAAAGAAGGTTTTCCCATTGCCGTCATCGGGGGGGACAACGATACCATGATCCCGGTCAGTGCCTTGCATGAAACCGCAATCTTCCACGGTGCCGATCTGGAAATTATCCCTGGTGCCCCTCATGCCGTTATGCTGGATAAGCGTTGGAAAATGGTAGCAGAACGTATTCGTTCCTGGATGCTGCGTAGCCTATGAGCGCAAACAAACAGTGGTTTGTATATGTTCTGATTAACCAGAACGGAGATTGCTACACCGGGGTAACATTGGACGATACCCCGGATCGACGCTTGGCTGAACATAACGGTGAACGTCCGGGTGGTGCCAAATACACACGGACCCGTGGCCCTTGGGAAATTTTATATGTAGAAAACGGCTTCTCAGAAAGAGGAAAAGCTCAATCCCGAGAAGCCCAAATCAAAAAAGACCGTAAGTTTAAGTCACTGCTTAAACTCCATCGCGTTTAATTGGTCACAACAATATTGCGTCCGGCATCCTTGGCACGATAAAGACGCGCGTCCGCCTCTTTCATATAAGTATCCACTGTATCCAGTTTGGTCGGAATTTTGGCAAACCCACCGACAGAAACAGTCAAGCAGCCATTCACCTCACTTTTGACGTTCGGGATCGCCAAATCTTCAACCGCCCGGCGGATCAGTTCTGCAAAGATCAGATCATCATCTTCTTCATGTTCGCGCGAAATAACGGCAAATTCCTCCCCCCCAATTCGGAAAGCATAGTCGCTGGGACGGCGGCAAATTTCAAAAAGCTTTTGCCCGACTGTTTTCAGCGCAACATCCCCGCCGGAATGACCATAATGATCATTCAAACTTTTAAAGTAATCAATATCCAGCATATAAAGTGTCACCGCCTTATTTTCACGACGCGCACGTTTCATTTCCCGGTCCAAGACCCGTTCGAAATGGCGGCGATTGTATAAACCGGTCAATTGGTCCGTTACTGACAATTCTTCAAGCCGTCGATTGACCTCGCGCAGTTCCTGCTCTGCAATAATACGCGCACGCCGTTCACGCATCAAATCCAGTGTACGCGTTGATAACCCGTCATACATTTTCAACACGGTTTCGATCAAGACGCGGAAAGAACCATTCATTTTACGATCCGCAACAACTTTGGCGTCTTCCAGCGTACTTCCCCCGTCCATAGTCGTCACAACAAGGGCCAGTCGTTTATCATCATCAATAATATGAAAAGCTAGCCAGCGGATCAAAAATTTAACCACCGCTTCGACAACATCCTGAGATGGACTGCCCCCCTCAATGCCTTTTAGTTCCAGCACACGTGGCAAAAAGGAAGAATGGCTTAATTGATGGGAAATGAACCAGGAATCATCGCCTAAGTAGTTGCTCCAAATCGCTTCTTCCTGTTCAAAATGGTAATGGGCATAATCGGCTAATTGCGCAAACGCATCATTGACCTGAGACATATCTTCGCGCACCAGCGAATTTGCCAGCTCATTCAGCAAATCAACCAGTTTTTTATGCTGTTCATCAATGACTTCAATCCCGGTTTCAAAATTCTTATTCCACGGAAAAACTTCGAAATTATCCAGTTTATTTTTCGACATATTTACTTGGGCGGCTTGCAATGGGTGTTACCTCATTTAGATATATTTAAGCCTGCAAATTAACATACCCAAAAAGATATAACAATCCCGGTATCACGCATCGTAATCAGCGCACGACGTGTATTATTTTATTCCCTTTACCCTCAAAGACATACATGTTGTCACAAGATAACTGCGCGCCACCAATCCAGCGCTGCTCAGGGTTAACATCCAGATTACTTGCTTGCCCATCCATGATTTTGTGACCTAAGGAGCTTAACTTCACGGTTTGCTCGAAGAAGGACATATATTCACAGTCTGCTAACTTTGATAACGGCTTCTCTGTTCCGCATAGCACAGGTTCAGATGTGGCAATCAAAGAATCCACGAGATGGGCGAAGCTCAAATCCCCCATAAATTTTGCCTCTTCACAGATCTGCATATGCAGAAACATGTCTTTGATTTTTGCAGTTTCCTTTTCACACAAAAGCGATAACGCATAAGAGACAGATAACGGCAATCCGGTTTCGGCATCGGGATATTCACGCAGCAACCGTTGTAATGCCTTATAAACAAACGGCAAGGTGGCTTCCTGCGTTAAAAAATCACCGATCATATTAGGATCAGGCGCACAAAACGCGTGCCAAGCCTTCGCCCCATATTCTTTCTGTGATAAAGCAATTTTTACGGCTTGCTGCGGCAGCTCTTCAAAATCCTCATTCGTCATTTCCGCCAAATAAAAATCGGCCTGAACCAGATAGACATCCTTGGTCGGGAATTGGCGATACAAAACATCAAGGATTTGCATAAGCTGAAGCTGATCATACAAGTCATGTTCAAACCATAACTCAATGCGTGTCCCCTGCTCACCCGCTGCCTGCAAAAACACGTCATCACGCTGGGCAAAATCACGTGCAACATCAGCCTGCGACATATCAGCAAAACCGGCAATAAAGGCAACGCGGCCAACAGATTGTTCGCACAGATCATCACACGGCAGCACAGGGCCTTCATGCAAAACGTCGCGCCACGGTAAAACAATATCCGCAATCCCCAGCTCGGCAATACGCTGTGCGGCGCTATCTCCGTTTGTAATGATCAGGCACGACATGTCATATTTCCTTCTAGGTCAGGGATAAAGCTTCATCGAGGTCACGGATAATATCATCTGCCGTTTCCAGCCCGATTGACAAGCGTAAAACTTCGGGACCGGCCCCACTTGCAATTTGCTGTTCTTCACTTAATTGGCGATGCGTTGTACTTGCCGGATGAATAATCAAACTGCGCGTATCCCCGATATTGGCCAGATGCGATATCAGATTGACGTTTTCAACCACTTTGACACCAGCTTCAAAACCGCCCTTAACCCCAAACGTAAAGACAGACCCCGGTCCCTTGGGGAAATATTTCTGGGCTAAATCGTAATACGGGCTATCCGCAAGACCCGCATAAGAAACCCAGCTCACCGCCGGATGTTGGCTCAGATATGTTGCGACCTTATGCGCATTTTCCACATGTCGTTCCATACGTAAATGCAAGGTCTCAATTCCGGTTAAAAGATTAAAGGCGTTTGTCGGGCTCATCGCCGGACCAAAATCACGCAAACCCACACAACGGGTTTTCATGGAAAAACCAAAATCCCCGAACGTTTCAATAAATGACAAGCCGTGATAGGCAGGATCAGCTTCAACCAAGGCCGGATATTTCCCCGATTTCACCCAGTCAAATTTGCCAGATTCAATCACCGCACCGCCCATTGACGTTCCATGTCCGCCTAAAAACTTGGTGGCGGAATGAGTAATGATATCAGCGCCATGTTCGAAGGGACGGAACAAATAAGGTGTCGCCATTGTATTATCGGCAATCAACACCATCTGATTTTCATGGGCGAGATCCGCCAGGGCCTGCGTATCCAGAATAACACCACCCGGATTGGCCAACGGTTCAATAAACAGGGCCTTGTGTTCCGGCTTGATGGCCGCCTTCACAGTCTCCAAATCCGTACAGTCCACAAAATCAACGTCCCATCCCAGACGTTTAAAACTGACCCCGAACTGGGTCATGGACCCGCCATAAAGATTTTTTGACGCCAAGAAACGATCACCCGGTTCCAGTAAAGAGAAAAAGGCCAAAAATTGTGCGGAATGCCCGGATGCACAACAAACACCCGCGCGCCCGCCTTCGAGATTGGCGATACGTTCTTCCAATGCCGATACCGTCGGATTTGTCAGGCGGGAATAGATAAAACCAAATGTTTGCAGATTAAACAAATCAGCCGCGTGATCGACATCATCAAACACATAAGACGTGGTTTGATAAATGGGCGTATTGCGTGCCCCTGTTGTTGCATCTGGTCGGCTTCCGGCATGAATTGCGCGTGTTTCCAAACCGTACTCTTTAGGTTGATTTGTCATTTTAACCTCTTGGAAGAAATAATACCGGAATTAATCCCTGCCCAGCTTAATTCACCAAACAGACGGCCATATTCAATTTTCGGGCAACGATCCATCACCACTTTCATTCCAGCTGTTTCTGCGCGTGTTGCCGCTTCATCATTGCGCACGCCCAATTGCATCCAGACTACCGAAATCTGCTTTTCATCTTTTAAAGAAATGGCTTCATCACAGATTGCCCCTGCTGCCTCGGAATTACGGAAAATATCGACCATTTGATAAGGACCGGGTACATCATTTAAAGACGCATAAACCGTTTCGCCCAAAATCTCGCCACCTGCAAGCCCCGGGTTTACAGGAATAACGCGATAACCTTTACCTTGCAGGTACTTCATTGCAAAATTGCTAGGACGGTTCCATTTTGCAGATGCCCCAACCATTGCGATCGTACGCACATCACGAAGAATAATTTTCAACCAATCGTCGTCATATACAAGATTACTCATTATCACTTCCCTAAATATGTATTTAAAACTGTTCTACACTACCCATATAGGTGATGTACAGCATGTACAGGCGCGACTAAACTACAAATAGATAAAACATAGAGGCAGTATAATGTCTGACGAAATTATAACCGCAAAAGAACTCTACGAACAGTTCGGCCTAAAAAAGGCGAGCTTCATTGCGTTCGACAAAATGCAAAAGGCAACTGGCGAAGAAGAAACCGAATACTGGTTACGCGTCATCAATCGGATTGCCTTGCTGGATATTGCCGGTGATGATTTTTTTCAAGCGCAAGAAAGCCAGACAAACTAAGCTTTACCGCTCATTAAAAAAACGCTGCCCCATACAAGATGAAACAGCGTTTTCAAGCTAATCTTCAATTCAGGCTTAACAGCCTTTCCATTTCGGCATAGGTTGCTTGGCAATAAAGGCATCAATACCGGCTTGGGCATCTTCTGTCAGAATATTACAGGTCATTGTCTCTGCCGCCATATCATAAGCCACCGCTTTGGCGGCTTCCAGTTGCTTGTAGAACAACTGTTTGCCAAGGGCGATAGAAACTGCAGGTTTGGACGCAATTTTATTTGCCATTTCCATCACAGCTTCATCCAATTGGTCTGCGGATACAACTTTATTGATCAAACCATATTGCAACGCTGTCGCGGCATCGATGAAATCGCCGGTTACCAACATTTCAAAAGCTTGTTTCGTTGGCATATTTCGGGTCACAGCGACCATCGGTGTGGAACAGAACAAGCCGACATTGATCCCGGATGTGGCAAAGCGGGCTTCTTCAACCGCAACCGCCAAATCACACGTTGCCACAAGTTGGCACCCGGCAGCCGTCGCAATCCCGTGGATACGCGCAATCACGGGCTGAGGGATGGATGTGATTTTTAACATCACTTCCGAACATTTCGCAAAGAGTGCCTGCATCGCTTCGCGCGTTGTATCTTCGCGCATTTCTTTCAGGTCATGGCCTGCACAAAAAGCCTTGCCGTCACCCGCCAAAACCACGCAACGTACAGAACTGTCCTTGCCAATCTGATCAAAGGTCTCAAGCAAGGTTTCCAAAACGGCGACAGATAACGCGTTAAACTTTTTGGGGCGGTTCAAGGTTACAATGGCAACCCCGTCTTCATCGCGACGTGTGACCAATTCTTCATTTATTGTTTCGGCTTGCGCACTCATTTTTAAATGTCTCCCATGTCTTAAATCTAATATTCGAAATCAAGATATCGCAAATTGACGTTTACGTAAACGTAATATAACATCTTTTCTAAACTATAACATAACGGGAGGCCACAACATGGCAAAAATCAGTGTAGAAGATTTCGACCATATCATCGAAACCGAACTTCCCTGGGCACAGGAAATCGGTATGAAGACGGACCAAATCGGTGATGGTGAAGCCGTTTTGCGACTGCCATTCAACGCCTCGATGCTGCGCCCCGGTGGAACCGTATCGGGTCCGACCATGATGGCCTTGGCTGATGCCTGCATGTACGCGGTTATTCTGTCTGCAATTGGCAAGGTAAAGCTGGCAGTCACCACCAATTTCAACATCAACTTCATGCACCGCCCTGCCCCCGGTGATTTAATGGCGGAAGGACGTATTCTGAAACTGGGTAAACGCCTTGCCGTTATGGAAGTCACCTTGCATTCCGATGGGCACGACGAACCCGTTGCCCATGCTACAGGTACGTATTCCATCCCACCAAACAGAGAATAAGTGTAAAAAGACGCGAAAAGCTTGCTCAATCCAGATTCTTTATTTACATCCGCACGTGATAAATTTAACCTTTCGGTCAATTTATTTACTGTCCGGACACTTAAATTATAGATAGAGAGAGAAGATGAGCAACGATCATCATATTGTTCTGGATGTCCATGAGCGCCCGTCTCCCGTTTTATGGCTTATCCTAAGTACCCAACATCTGTTTGCCATGTTTGGCGCAACTATCCTTGTTCCCTACCTGACGGGTTTAAATCCTTCAGTCGCCTTAATCAGCAGCGGATTGGGCACTTTGCTCTATATCGTTTGTACCCGTGGCAAGATCCCGGCTTATCTGGGATCTAGTTTCGCCTTTATCGGCCCGATTATCGCAGCCTCCCAAATTGAAGGGATCGGTGCCGCCGGTGCCTTGGTCGGCTGCATTTCTGCCGGACTGGTCTATGTCGTTGTCGCTATTCTCATCCATTTCTTCGGTGTGCGTTGGCTGATGCGTCTCCTGCCTCCGGTCGTGGTTGGGCCTGTCATTATGGTCATCGGTCTGGGGTTGGCCTCTGTTGCCATCAATATGGCGATGAACGACCCGGCAACCGGACAATACAGCACACTGCATTTTGGTGTCGCCCTCGCAAGTCTATTCATCACAATCATCTGTTCCGTCTTTATGCGCGGCGTTTTCGCCCTCATCCCGATCCTGTTTGGCGTGGCTGGCGGTTATCTGATCAGCTTATCCCTCGGCTTAATCGATTTTTCCAAAGTTGCTGAAGCTCCTGTTTTTGCAATACCCGACTTTACCTTTGCTTTTATTTCCGAAGGGTCTGTCCTGACATTAACTGCGGTTGCCCTGATTGCACCTGTCGCTTTTGTCACCATCGCCGAACATATCGGCGACCAAATGGTCTTATCCAAAGTCACGGGGCGTAACTTCCTGGAAGAACCGGGCCTGCATCGCTCCCTTCTCGGTGACGGGCTTGCCACTGCCCTTGCCGCAATGATCGGTGGCCCGCCCAACACCACCTACGGCGAAAACATCGGCGTTATCGCCATTACCCGTGTCATGAGTGTTTTTGTGGTCGGTGGTGCAGCTTGTATCGCAATTTTGTTTGGTTTTATGGGGACCGTCAGTGCGTTAATTCAGACAATTCCCGTTCCGGTGATGGGCGGTGTTGCTATTTTGCTGTTTGGTATTATCGCCTCTTCCGGTATGCGCATGATGATTGATCGTCGTGTTGATTTTGGTATGAAACGCAACCTGATTATTGCGTCCGTTATTCTGGTGATCGGCATCGGCGGTGCCTTTATCCAGTTCTCCGGCGATTTCAAAATTGCAGGTATGGCCTTGGCAACACTGGTCGGCTTGATCCTGAACGCCATCCTGCCCGGTCGTGAAAAAGCCGAAGCTGGTGGTTCGATTTTCAGTCAACCTGACGACATCGAAACGGAAGCGGCCGAATAACACAATTCACGACAGCAGCGGTGTAATTCACGCACACCGCTGCGGGAATTGACTAAAAACAACATCACGAAAAGTCAAAACACCTACTACGGCAAGAAAATAAGTCCAAACGCCCATGAGAGATTGGTTATAAGTGGTATTACCACACAGGCAAATACCATAACCAATTCCTCAGGAGACAATGATGAACAAGCCAATGGCTTATAGTGGTGAAACGCAAACAAAACCGGTTGGGCCTCAAGAATTTGTCCTACGCTTACTCAACACATTAGGCCCAGACGAAGCCAAACAATTCTGTCGGGAAAACCATTGGCTCGGTATCCTCAATAAGATTTCCTAAAAAAGATAATCACTTCAATTGCAAAAAGAGCTGCCCGGTCAAACGGCAGCTCTTTTTATATGCTTCCTGCTATTTGCTCCAGCGTGCAATGTTTTCATCCAGCAATCGGTCAATATCCCCTGCTGCCATCATTTTTGACAGTTCCTCATTGATTTTAGAGAGATATTTCCTACACGGGGAATTTTTAGAAAATGCCATATACATATTTTCTGCTGCAAGCGCATTGTCAACAATAGCAATTTCATCATGATAGGCATTACGCCTGATATGGCCTTTGATCGTCCAGAGCGGGGCAATACCATAATTTACCCGATCACTGGCAATCAACTTTAATAAAATCGCATAATTGCGCACCCGTTGAACGTCCAGCTTTGTGTCAATCAAGTTGTCGATATCATTACCGAAACTGTCCCCCATCGTTGCAGCCCCCTTAAAGTAAGGTAAGTCCTTACGTGATTTTATCCGGGATTGATATTGCGGGTTACGGACGATCACAACCGGATCGGTAAAATAAGGGATGGTGAAATCATAAATCTCGCGCCGTTGTTCCGTTTTATACAGCGCATATATCAAGTCAATTTCCCCGATTTCCAACGCACGCAACGTCCGCTTCCACGGGCCTTCGTACGATAAAACAATCGGAACGCTGATCCGTTTACCAATTTCGACAATCGCATCAGCCCCCACCCCGGCCATTGTTTTCCCGTCATACCACATTGCCGGCGGGGCCTCGGGATGTGCAGATGCCTTAATAGATGCGCAAACATCTTCTTCTGCTTTGCCTTCGCTCACAAACGAAGAAATCAAGCAGATCAAGCACCCGAACATGTACAAAGATCGTCTGATTATCATAGGTAAAGGATACGCCCTTTCAGAAAAAAAGGGCACCTCTTTATTAAAAAGAGGCACCCTTAAACATCAACTCCCAAACGTTTTACGAATATAGGCAACAGCCTCATTAATATCGGCGTCACTTAGTTCATCATCGCCTGCACGCGGGGGCATTGTGACTTCCGCGCCCGGTTTTTCAATTCCGTTGATGACCGACTGCGCAAGCTCTGCATCGCTTTTTGACCAAACGGCCGGGGCATTGGTAAAGTCTGGAACACCTTCCATTCCCTCTGCCCCTTTGCCATCTTCCCCGTGACAGGCGACACAGACATTGTCGAATGTCTCCTGCCCACTGGCAAATGCCGGCATATTCACGATCAAGCCGCCAAGTAGCACAAAGGCGGTAACCCCCATTTTCTTCATTTTTTCTTCCCCTCTAAAATCGGAAATAATATCCATTTCAGAATAAAACGAATTTTGAAAAATGAATATCTAATAATAAAGGGGCGGGATCAAAAAAAGATCCCCTAAAACGTCCCGAACAAACGATCCCCGGCATCACCAAGGCCCGGAATAATATAAGCTTTCTCGTTTAAATGAGAATCCAAAGAAGCCGTATAAACCTTGATATCGGGATGTTGTTCTTCAAACACTTTCATTCCTTCCGGGGCCGCAACCAGAACCAACAGACGGATATCTTCATCCTTAATACCTGCCCGGTTCAAAACGTCCGCTGCATAGGCCGCAGAATGTCCCGTTGCCAACATAGGATCGCACATTATAAAGGTACGACCCTCTACCTGTGGCAATTTCACCAGATATTCCACTGGCAATTTGGTTTCCGGGTCGCGGTATAGACCAACATGACCAACGCGTGCTGACGGCATCAATTCCAACAAACCGTCACTCATGCCTTGCCCGGCACGCAAAATCGGCACCACGGCAATTTTACGCCCTTCCAAAATCGGTGCATCATCCATCGTGACCATAGGGGTGTCGATAACTTCCGTCGTCAACGGCAGGTCTTGTGTGATTTCATACCCCATCAGCAAAGAAATCTCTTTCAACAAAGCACGAAACGTTTTCGTGGATGTTTTCTTGTTGCGCATATGGGTGAGTTTGTGTTGGATCAACGGGTGATCGACAACATGAAGATTTTTAAAATCCGGATGCTTGAACATGGCGAAACCTGTCTATATGGTCAAATCTGATACGGGCGGACTCATAACACCCCCGCAACAGCATTGCAAACGCTGATCCCCCTTGCTTCCTTCGCTTTTGAAAGTACGCGCCCCAAATGACCCAAGTCCTCACAACCGTCATCCCCGTTTTTGCCATTATTGGGTTAGGATACCTGCTGGCAAAACGTGGACTTTTCAGCCAAGCCGGCGTTGATGATCTCACCCGCTTCATCTTTTACCTTGCTGTCCCTGCTTTGTTGTTTCGCACCTCTGCCAGCGGCGTGATGGAACGTGATCTCGAACTTTCTGTCCTGCTTGGCTATTACGGTGTGGGAATCGTCATTTTGCTCGCGGTTACCTTCTTTCTAAAACGTATTGGGTATGAGCGCGCTGTGGTAACGGCAATTTCCGCCTCTTTTTCAAATCTCGCCCTCACCGGTTTGCCCATCGTCCAAACGGCTTATGGAAACGAGGCCCTCGTTCCCTTAATGACCATCATCACCTTCAACGCAATGATCCTGTTTACCTTATCTTGTGTTTTGATTGAAACCGCACGCAACCCGAACGCCAATATCCTTGGTATTCTTCTGGGTGCGATTAAAAGCGTCATCACCAACCCACTGGTCATCGGACTGATCAGCGGTTGGGCCTTTGCCCATTCCGGTTTGGATCTGCCGATTATCGTTGATCGTACCACCGATATGCTGGGCAAAGCTGCGGCCCCTTGTGCCCTGTTTGCTGTGGGCGGTGGTATGGCGCGTTATTCCCTGCGACTGGAAGAAACCACCCTGCCCGTCCTTGTGGCTGCCTTTGCCAAACTCATCTTCATGCCCTTGGCCGTGTGGCTTGTGACCAAATATGTAATCGAAGCTTCCCCGTTATGGGTAATGATCGCCACATTGGCCGCAGCCATGCCGACAGGGGCCAACCCTTTTGTCTTTGCCACCCGATACGGTGTCGGTGACAGGATCGCCGGGAATACGATTCTCTTAACCACGGCGCTCGCCCTTATCACCATCAGTGCGTTTATCGCCTTCTTCCCCCATCCCTAGAAGGCAAAACATGCGACATACAAAGCGCCTAACACCTTGTTTATAAAAGATACATGAAGCCTTTCTCTATCCCCCATTTTCTGCGGGAGACAGGAACGGTATTATAATACCGCGTTTTTAATATGCTGTTTTTAAACGTTTTTTTCCTGTTGACTTCTGTTCAGAATTAAACATAATGCGCGCTCCTTTTCCGGCGTGGCATTTTGCCTTGTTCGAAGAAGACCAGTTTTAATCCGTATGCAAGTGGACTGACATGAAAACTTACACTGCAAAGCCGAGCGAAATTGAACGCAAATGGTTCGTGATCGACGCTGAAGACGTCGTTCTGGGTCGTTTGGCAGCAATCGTCTCGCAATACCTGCGCGGCAAACACAAGCCGACTTATACACCGAACATCGATACTGGTGACAACATCATCATCATCAATGCTGATAAAGTAAAACTGACAGGCAAAAAACGCTCTGACAAAATTTACTATTGGCACACCGGTCACCCGGGCGGCATCAAGCAGCGTACAGCGGAACAAATTCTGGATGGCGATCATCCGGAACGCGTTATCGAAAAAGCTGTTCAGCGCATGATCACACGCAGCCCGCTGGGTCGTCAGCAAATGAAAAAGCTGCACATCTATGCTGGTGCTGCTCACCCGCATGAAGCACAACAGCCGGAAGTACTCGACGTTGCTTCCATGAACGACAAAAACAAACGGAGCGCATAATCATGGCTGAAGAGAAAAAGACTTTGGAAGACCTTGCCAGCGTTGCAACAACTTCTGAAGCTCCGGCTGCTGAAGCCGCTGCTCCGGCTGAACCGAAAATCGACGCACAAGGTCGTTCTTACGGTACAGGTCGTCGTAAAAACGCCATCGCACGTGTTTGGGTGAAACCGGGTTCCGGTAAAGTCACCATCAACGGCCGCGATGTTGAACAATACTTCGCTCGCCCGGTTCTGCGCATGATCCTGAACCAGGTTTTCGAAGTAACCGAACGCGAAGGTCAATTTGACGTAATCGCAACAGTAACTGGCGGCGGTCTGTCTGGCCAAGCCGGTGCGGTTCGTCACGGTCTTTCCCGTGCCCTGCAAAACTTCGAACCGGCCCTGCGCCCGGCTCTGAAGAAAGCAGGCTTCCTTACTCGTGACTCTCGCGTTGTTGAACGTAAGAAATACGGTAAGGCAAAAGCCCGTCGTTCCTTCCAGTTCTCCAAGCGTTAATCACTTACGCTTTCCGAGACATACGGATACAAAAGACCCGCTACCTTTTGGTGGCGGGTTTTTTTTATTGTTTAACAGGAAATATCAAAAACGGAATAAAGATATGAGTGCAATCAACATATCATTTTGCTGCCATCTGGCGTTCATTTTTCCAGAGCTATTATCATTACTTGAAGAACACCTCAAAGACAACACTGGGGAAATCCTACCTCACCTCCTGATGTATGATTATTGCCAACTTGTATCAAATGACCTAGGCAACCGTCCTTGGCACAAAGAGTTACTTCACACGCTTGAAAAAATTTACAGTGAAACAGACGATGACATTAGTAACCTGATTGCTGTTTCCTTCATTGAGAGTATTCACTTCACCAATGACCTAGACAACAAATACACCTCTCTCTTAGGGCCAAAATTACTGAAACACTACAATCTAGTCTTTAAAGGTTACAAAACTTAAAATGTCTATAGAAGATTGGGTGACAGTTTAATCGGTGACAGCTACCGATTTCATATGTAGCAGATTGATAGCAAGCTACCATTCAACATTTATAACCATTTGATAGAAATAAACTTATATACAGCTTCCATTATTCCAAACGTTAATCTTTCAAAGATTACCGACGCTTATCGAGAGCATATGGATTCAAAAAGCCATTTCCGTTTGGAAACGGCTTTCCTTGCGTTCCCGTTGGGGGTATCACTAACGACCCTTCATCTTCTTAAGGAATTTTCTATATGGATTGGCTTGCAATCGTCCCTGTTTTCGTTATTGGAATGTTCCTGTTGATCACGTGGAACGCCTTATCCCCCATTCGTTTCATTCAACAACAACGCGCGGAGCGCGAAAAACGATTGAAAGAATGGCAAGACCTCAAGGCAAGTGAAGCTGAGGAAGAAGCGTCCCTTTCGAAACACTCCGACAACAATCCCCTATAGCGCCTGAAGGAACGCCCTAATCATTTTGGCGCTTCGCAAATGGAAGATTTTTTTCGTGGCTTGAGTCTCATCAATCAACTGCCTGTAACGAGGTGTCAATTTTTGATGACACAGCCATAACACGCGATAACTGTTCAATGAGCTTTTCCAGATCGGGCTATTTTCGGGCCAACCTTCGGGGTTCATAAACGCCCCCTTCAACAGGCGTTTTGTCACCCACATACCATGAATGAAAAGAGGCAGATCCAGATAGATTAATGTATCTGCCGCCGCAAAACGTTCCCATGCAGACGGGACGCAGCCAAAACCATCAATGATCCATTCATCCTGTTTCAATATCTCACGATGGATATCCAGATAATCTTCATGCGGGACTTCTGCACCCCCGGGGCGATATTTTATTTTATCAAGCGAGTGTAACGGCAATCCGGTGGCTGCGGCCAAATGCTTTGCCAATGTGGACTTTCCGCCCCCTGCATTACCGAATATGGCGACTTTTTTCATCTTCTCTCCTAAGGCATAAATTTTCCCCCCAGAAGCAGACAATAAAAAACCGCCTCTAGGGCGGATCTTGTAATGTTGACACAACGAAAACCCACCATTCCTATGGAATGATGCGAATAATTTCAAAAAATTGCTGTGTCATATATGTTTTCATAAGATGATTGTGTGCAACATCAGGATAAATGTCAACACCCGCCGGACTTGTTACAAAACAAACGAGTTAGACAATAAAAAACTTCCTCATTTCAATTTGTTATATTACTGTTTGTTTGTTCTAAAAAGAGGTTTTTATGGTCACATATTCAGCAGCTTATCGCATGGTTCATTATATGGCTTGGGCCAATCATGTGACATTGCAAAATGCAGCTCAGCTTTCAGAAGAAGAGTTACATGCCTCGCGAGACACCCTTTTTAAAACAATCGCCGGGACATTTGATCATATCCTCGTTATTCAGGAAATTTTCCTCGCCCACTTACAAGGCACAAAACACAATTTCACAGGCAGAAGCCGCACAACACCGTTGCCGTTTAACGATGTTGCACACCGATTAAGAGAGCTGGATCAACATTATATTGAACTGGCAGCCCATTGGAGCCAAGATGACCTAGAAGAAATCATCCCCTTTAAGTTTGTCGATGGTGGAACAGGTGCCATGAGCCGGGAAGACATCCTCTTACACTTGGCAAATCATTCCACCTATCACCGTGGATTTATCAGCACCCTGATGTATCCTCACCACGTTAATAGCGCGGCGAGTGATTTAAGCGTATTCCTGCGCGACATTTGGCCGATAGTTAAGACAATCAACACCCCACGCCAGCGTTATCAGGCCATCATAAATCAATAGGAAAACGGTAATGATCTGACTTCAAGATCAGCGGATATTTTCTCCAACAAACAGGAAAAGCCATAAGACAATCACTATATTTCAGGCAATCTAGCCCTAAAATTATTATGTTTTTAACCCGATCTCTTTGAACAAATTTTCAAAGATTTGAGATTTGTCAATCACCTTATTCCATTCAAGATCACTAACATCCGGTGTTATGAAGGCATAGTTTTCTAAGTTATCTGCATCAAACCCCTGAAAGGAATCATTGAGCCAAAAAAAGTTAGCCTTACGCGCTTCTTCAAAACCTTTAACCCACGCATATTTTGTGCTCACGACATTCAAACCAAGGGCGCAATATTCCAGTAGTTTCGTTGAGGTTTGCACATTATAAGGGTAGAAATCAGGCGTGTAGTTCAACCCTGCAAAAGCGGTTGTAGCAATTTGAGGAATATCTTTTTGCGGGACACGTCCTGTAAATGTAATTTGCGCACAGTTTTTAAACTGTTTATAAAGCTCTGGTTCAGGTTCCCCTATCAACAGGATTTTTAAACCATGCTTGTCTTGAGAGATATGCTCAAGAATACCTGTCAAATTACGACTTTTCGTTAGACTTCCCATATATACGAGATGATGATCAAATGTCTTACGGCATAAACTGGGTTGGTAAAACAGCTTGTTTATGCCCATATCACGTACACCGCTGGGAACCCCATCGTTAAAATTGAACTCCCTGCTTACCTGCTGGTTAAGGAACACTCTAAAATCCGGTGTGTGATTAAGTCTTTTTTTTAAAAAATTTTTAAATCTGGCAAAAGGAGCAGTTGAAAGAGAATTATACTCATGCACAACAACATCGGCACTCTGAAAACGTGCCATCCCCATAAAACGCCAAAAAACATCGTAATCCTTTGGGTTCGCCTCTGGCATCTCATTGGTGTCACTTGTTGTAACAAAATCGAATTTTTGTAAATAATCTCGATAAGCTTGAATTTCCGGCAAATAGGATTGCGGCCTATATTCAAATAAAATGCGCATTTTATGTTTCGCTTGAAAATCATTTATCACGGCTTGGAGCCCACATTCTTTTAAATTCACGTACCTTGAGCAAATAGTTCTGTGGGAAAATTTCCAACAGTATTTGACGTAACAAAACCCTTAGCGCGGTAAAAGCCCCCCCTGGTGCCAGTCTCATACGCGCATAAAAGCCATCACGCCATTGCCTATACTTTTTTCTTGCACTAATGGATTGGCTGTGAATATGGCGTTCAATTAGTGTTTCCGGGCACATGAGTATCCGCCCTTTTTTAGCAAACCGCATCCACAGCTCCGCATCTTGTGTCGTTTCATAAGATTCGTTATAGCCACCGAGATCACGCACAACAGAGGTTCGCATCATAGCCGTGGAATGAGGGAACGGAGTTCTTTTAAAAACAATATCCTTAAGAATATTTTCTGGGAAGTAACCCCATTCATGCATTTTCCCAAGATCGTCAAAATAATCTTCCGAATTGCTTCCCACCAGATTGACGTCCGGGAAAGTTTCAAAATAATTAAGTTGTGTAGCCAAACGGTTCTTTTTGGACAAGTCATCGGCATCTTGTCGGGCAATATATGCCCCTTTTGCAAGAACAATGCCTTTGTTCAAGGAACGTGTCAGGCCAATATTGTCCTGATCAACAAGACGGATACGTTCGTCTTTTTGGGCATATTCGCGGAGAATATCGAGTGAGCTATCCGTTGATCCATCATTAATGATCAAAAACTCGTAGTCTTTAAAAGTTTGGTTCTCCACACTATCCATAACGCAACGCAGATTATTTCCGCCGTTATAGACTGACATGAGTACGGTTACCTTAACCATAAACAAGCCTTGAGTTATCTCTTGACCGCAATAACATATCCACGCCCCTCATGAGCCTGGACAACTGTTTTGTCATAACCAAAGGCGATACAGCCATCATCAACCGCTTTGATCAGGCCATCAAAAACGCCTTTTGTATAGTCGTCAAAGACAATGACATCACCGGATTGTTGAAGCTCTTGCACTAAATCAAATTCACGACGAACATGTTCATAGGTATGTCCTCCGTCCAGAAAAGCAAAGTTCACCCTTGCAAGATTGACTGCTTTAAGCGTAATCCGAGTATCACCTTGAATAAAACGTACACGCTGGGAAATCAAATCCGACCAAGGCGACAGCAACTGCTCGCGTGATTTTTTTCCTTCAAGGTCATCAATAATATTCCAGTAAATTGGCACCTTATGCGGCAGAAGGTCAAAGGTGAAAATATTACCGAATACGCCTTTGTCTTCCATAGCCTTTGCCATACAAGTTGCAGAGAACCCCCGCGCCGTTCCTGTTTCAAGCACTGTAATCCCGTTTGTCGTATTCTGTAAATTATCCAAATAAGTTGCAAGTGCACTGTAAACAACACGACCATGCTGGTAGCATAATTCTGAATTTTTGATGCAAATTTGGGTGTGCAGGGCCAATTCGTCTAGCCAATCACGATTAACAGCGTTTTTGTTTCCCTGTTCCAGCTGATCTATTTCTGGATAAACCTTACCCTTGGTCTTTTCCCATAAGGAAACATATGTTGCCTTATCCGCTTTGACACCCGATGCCATTGGATTGCGTGACCATTTGGCTGAAACCCAATTATTTGCCATCCGATTAGCCATATTGGCCAAGGCACTTTCCAGCATTCCCAAATTCATAGTAAATCAACCGTTTTTATAAATGAGTTTATCCAAAAAATTCAGCTCATCCTTCACATATGCATTCAGGCTAGCTGTCTTTTCAATGTTCTTGCGTGCTTCCTCGCCCAGACGGTTACGCAATTCGGCATTCGAGCATAATTCATCCAGTGCTTTTCGCAAGCTATGTGAATCCGTCTCGCACATCAATGCATTTTTACGGTCTTCCAGCAAATTCTCAATACCAGGAACCTTTGTACCGACAATAGCCCTGCCGCAGGACATAGCCTCCAGAAGAACCTTGGGATTTCCCTCGAATAAAGACGGTAAGACAAAAACATGAAAACTCGAAACAAAATCCGCCAACTGGTCATTTGGCAAGCGACCATGAAAAACCGTTTTAATCCCATTGTTATCTGCATATGCTTTAAGGTTTTCTTCCAGTTCACCGCCACCAACAATATGTAATCTATAGGAACTGCCCTTAAGTGCCAGAAAAAGGTTTTCTAAATTTTTTTGCCGTGTCATACGGCCAATAAACAGAATTTCACTTGGATCCCGTTGGGCAGGTTGAGAGGTAAATAAATCCGTATCTACCCAGTTCTTACGGATATGAATTTTTCCGCTATCCACCTTAAAGTTATCGACGATAAACTGGGCATCCTCTTGCGTGGCCATAAAAATTACTTCGGCTCTACGATATACCCAGCCGGATGTCACTTTGGTCAACCATTGACGCAGTTTTGAATATTTTTGAAATATCGAAAAAGAATAAGGTTCATATCCGCCACGGGCAATAAGAGGACGCCTATAAAAAAACTTGGCCAATACTGCGTTCCATCCGCCCCAAATTTGATTAGTCTTATAGACATCGGCTTTTTGTAAATGATGTCGGGCCCGCCAAACCAGCAAAGGTGATTGCAACAGCCTGACAATAACACGGGTGGGTGGCTTCTCGTTATAAAGCGTAATAACCTTTATAGGTGCGATTTCCTTGGCAATTTCCAGATCACGCCTGCCTCCATAAGTTACAAATGTGACTTGCCAACCTTTTTCTATCAGCCTTTGATAAAGCGCAACCTCACGAGATAATAACCCTGTGTCTTTCCAGACTTCCAGCGAAACATCGAAGGTAAAGAATAAGACAAGATGAGGGGGCTGACTGGACATTGGTTACTCATTCATCGCGTGAAAGGATAACGCGTGCCGGCGCACCATCAGAACCGACAATTTTCATAGGCAGACAATGCAGCATATAACTTCCGGCATCAATTTCGCGCAAATCAATCCCCTCCAACGCGACAACTCCCGCGCCAAGCAAAATTTGATGAGTTGTCGGTTCAAGATCACTGAATTTTTGAACAGATAGATAATCCACACCAACCAGTTTTATACCCCTGTCGACAATCGCTTGAGCTCCATCCGGGCTAAAGGCAACGAAATCTTCGATAAAGGTATGGGCAGGGTTCACCCACGCTTGTGAATTGCGCGTCTTGAACAACAGGCGCGAACACCCTTCTGGCAGATCAAGGCCGTCTACATCGCGTCTCGTAATCTCCATCACATCGGGTAAATCGACCACCTCGCAAAGGCCAACACAAATATTCAGATCCAGTTGATCAACGCCACTACCGTTTTTCACAAAATGAACAGGAGCATCAACATGGGTTCCCGTATGGACGCACATCTCCAATCCCGTCACATTTGCGGCATCTCCCTGATCCATGTTCATAAAGCGTGCGACTTTAGGGCGGGGATCTCCAGGCCAAACGGGTAAATTCTCGCTAAAAGGAGCGGTGATATCATAAATTTTCAAGGTTTTCTTTCCCATTCCAGAGCCGTCTTAACGATAAAATCGAGATTATCGTACTTCGGCACCCAGCCCAAGGCAGTGCGCAAAGCATCGGAATTTGCAACCAGCGCGTCAGAATCGCCTGCTCGCCGTTCCCCCTGCTCCACGTTCAGTGCTGCGCCATGCACTTTTTCAACCGAAGACAGCACTTCTTTGACTGAAAACCCATGACCGTAACCACAATTAAAGACATGGCTTTCATCTGATTTTTCCAGATAATCTAGTGCCTGCGCATGAGCTTCTGCCAGATCACTGACATGAATATAGTCCCGAATACAGGTTCCGTCTGGTGTCTTGTAATCATCCCCGTAGACATACATTTTGTCACGTTTTGCCAATGCCGTTTCACATGCGATCTTAATAAGGTGCGTTGCATTGGGTGTAGATTGCCCAGTACGCCCTTGCGGATCGGCCCCTGCCACATTGAAGTAACGAAGCGCGATATAGTTAAAATCATGGGTGAAAGCCGTATCGTGCAAATATTGCTCGACCATCAGTTTTGACCAGCCATAAGGGTTGATCGGCTGTGTCACCATATCTTCAGTTACCGGAATACGTTCCGGCATGCCATAAACGGCTGCTGTCGAAGAGAAAATAAATTTCTTCACATTGGCATCAATACATTGGCGTATAAGTTCCAGCGTGTAAGAACAATTTGCACGATAGTAATCAATCGGATTTTCAATAGATTCTGGCACAACGATCAGTCCTGCAAAGTGCATGACTGCATCAATTTTTTCGCGTTTGAACACATTGATCAAAAAAGTCGGGTCACCGATATCACCTTCATAAAAGGTAACATTTTCAGGTAGATTTTCTTTTTTTCCGGTTGATAGATTATCAAGAACGATGGCTTCGTGCCCACGTTCCAACAAGGTCCATACAACATGAGAACCGATATACCCTGCCCCACCCGTAACTAAAACACGCAATTTACTACACCCAGTCAAAATCAAACTTATCGCCAAGCCCCATAGCGGAGGCCCGATCTTTCATCTGTTGCGTTGGCACAGCAAGCTTTGGCCATTTCCGCTCATGCGTTTCGACATAAATTCGTCCAACCTTGCTTAAATCCGCATGATCGAGCAAATGATTAATCAGTTCGATCTCGTAGCCTTCGATATCAATTTTGATCAAACTGATATTGCAATTCAGTTTGGTAAGAAACTCTGCAAAATCAATTTCCTGAACAACCTGATAATGACCTTCACTGACATTTGGTTTCGAAGCAACAAGGCTGCTAGCCTGAGTATATTCCACATTTTCATGTAAATACAAGTTGACCTCTTTATTTGTCGTTCCGGCCGCACAGTTATGAACTTCGATATTAGGATTCTTTGCCGCGCGTCTTTTCAGCTCCTTCAGGGCTTCCTGATTAGGTTCGAACGCTATGACTTTGGTAGCGTAGCGGGACATCACAGAGCTGACCAGTCCGATATTCGCCCCGATATCGATACATACAGAACCTTCAGGTAATGTTTTAACCTGTTCCATAAAATTCGCAGGAAGTATTTTTTCAAATCGACCCAAACGAATTTTTTCAAGGAGGCTTGGCGCAACAAGCTCCAGACAGCGGACAATGAGTTGTTTCATGGTAAGTAAATCTGCACAGTGATTCGTCAGAAGAAAAAGTTGCTTCAAATTAATCTATATGATGGATGAATGCAAACTGTTCCTACATCACTATTCAAACAGTTTACCAAATGGTGAAACCACCATCAACCTGAAGGGTTTGCCCTGTCACGTAAGCTGACATTTTGCTCGCTAGAAAAACGATTGCACCTTTGAAATCATCTTCAGTGGCCATACGGCCCAACGGAACCCGCTTTTTGTAACGATCCATAAACAGTTCAGGTTGACCACGTTCAATTCCACCGGGGCTCATGGCATTAACTCGAATCCCCAGCGGTGCCAACTCCGTGGCAGCCAATCTCGTAAGTTGGAACAAGCCTCCCTTGCTTGCACCATAGGCCATAGGCGCCCCCATAGCGGTTCCTTCATAAAGGTCAAGATTCGGCGAAACCATACCATAGATAGAGCCGACATTGATAATCGCCGGAGCATCACTCTGGGCTAGATAATCCGTACAATCACGGATAAGGGAAAAAGCGGACGTTAAATTCACATTTAAGGCGCGGCGCCATGTTTCATTGCTTTGTTGTTCCAAGGGGCCGACCCAGCCGGATAATTTAGAGTCCCCGACGAAAGCTGCATTATTGATCAAAACATCAATTTTGCCAAATTGATCAAAAGCCATTTTCGGCAATTTCAACAACTCTTCCTCATTTTCCAGATCACAGGAAATGGATTTAACGCGCGCTCCATAAGGTGCGAACTGTTTCATTGCCTCGTTCAGGCCTGTCTGCGAACGATCAACAAGCACAACAGAAGCACCACATTCCAATAACGTTTCCGCCATTGACCGGCCCAGATACCCTGCCCCGCCGGTAATAACAATGACACGGTCATTCATATCGATAAGTTGGGAAATCGTTGACATTTTGGCTCCCTTGTCTCACACCTAAAAAAACAGCTTCAACCCCACTTGGAATAAGATGAGCACTATGTTAGTCAATGACTTTGATGCCATACGTGACACGACTATTCCAAATACGGATTACCTGCTATAGTCCGATTTTCATAAATAATTAAGTGAAATATTATCATGAACCTGAACGGTAAAAAAATTCTCGTTACTGGTGCTGACGGATTTATCGGCTCCCACCTGGTCGAAACTCTGGTCAAGGACGGATACGATGTTCGCGCTTTTGTGCTTTACAACTCTTTTGGTTCATGGGGATGGCTTGACAAAAGCCCCGACAGCATCAAGCAGCAGATTGAGGTTATTGCCGGTGACGTGCGTGATCCACACGGTGTTAAAGAGGCCATGAAGGGCTGTGATGTTGTTCTGCATCTGGCCGCCCTGATTGCCATTCCTTATTCCTATAGCTCTCCGAGTACGTATGTAGAAACCAATGTTCAGGGCACACTTAATATTGTTCAGGCGGCACGAGAACTGAACATTGAACGTGTGATCTGCACATCCACTTCTGAAACATACGGTACCGCCTTATTTGTGCCGATTACCGAAGAGCATCCATTACAAGGTCAATCGCCCTATTCAGCCTCAAAGATCGGTGCTGACATGATCGCATTGTCCTATTTTACATCGTTTGATACACCCGTAACCGTTTTACGCCCATTCAATACTTATGGTCCACGTCAATCTGCTCGCGCGGTCATTCCGACTATTATTTCTCAGGTTGCCGCAGGCATGAAACAAATCAAACTCGGTGCCCTAAGTCCTACACGTGATTTTACTTTCGTTACAGATACGGCACGCGGCTTTATTCAGGCCGCGTCTTGTGACGACATTGTCGGGCAAGTCACCAATATCGGCAGTGGTTTCGAAATCTCTATCGGCGACACAGCTCAGGCCATCATTGATGTTATGGGGGCTGACGTTGAAATCATTTGTGATGAACAACGCCTACGCCCGGAAAAAAGCGAGGTCAATCGCCTGTTTGCCGGTATCGATAAAGCCAAGGAGGTTATGAGCTGGAGCCCCGAATTCGAAGGGCTTGAAGGTTTTAAGAAGGGAGTGGCAAAAACTATCGAGTGGTTCACCAACCCAGATAATCTCGCCAATTACAAAACCGACCGTTACAACGTTTGAAGTCAGGGCAGATAAACCAGTGTCACCACCTCTTTACGAAACCATCATCCAGGCCATTCAAAAAGTCATTGGCCCGACCGAACAATTCACACCATTGCACGAACCACATTTTGGCGGCAATGAATGGGCATATGTGAAAGAATGTATCGATACGGGCTGGGTATCTTCTGTCGGCCCCTTTGTCGACAAGTTTGAAGCTGAACTGGCTAAAGTCTGCTGTGTCAATCATGCAATCTGTGTCGTGAATGGAACGGCTGCACTTCATGTCGCACTTCTACTCGCAGGCGTTCGCTCTCAAGAAGAAGTCTTGATCCCGGCCCTAACGTTTATCGCGACAGCCAATGCGGTTTCATATCTCCATGCAACCCCGCATTTAATTGACAGCAGTAAAGAAACGTTGGGTGTCGACCCCATAAAATTGGATGAATATTTAGACAAAATCGCAGAATTGCGCGCAGACGGTTGTTATAACACACAAACGGGAAAACGGATTGCCGCAATTGTTCCTATGCACGTATTTGGTCACTCCGTCGATATGGTAACACTAAATAAAGTAATGGAAAAATGGCAAATCCCAGTGGTTGAAGATGCTGCAGAATCCCTCGGCAGCACCTTAAATGGAAAACCGCTGGGATCGTTTGGTAAACTAGCAGCACTGTCCTTTAACGGAAATAAGATTATGACTACTGGCGGTGGTGGCGCTATCCTAACCAACGATCCAAAACTTGGCAAACTAGCGAAACACCTCACGACAACAGCCAAAGTTCCACACCCGTGGGCCTTTGAACATGATCAAGTCGCTTTTAACTATAGGATGCCTAATATCAATGCCGCACTCGGTTATGCTCAACTTGAGCAACTCCCCGGTTTTTTGAAAAAAAAACGCGCACTTGCAAAGGCCTACGCCAAAGTTTTTGAACATGTCGACAACCTGAATTTTGTCCGAGAACCTGAAAAATGCATCAGTAATTACTGGCTTAACGCCCTATTGCTGGATGAAACCATTGCCGAGCAGCGTGATCAATTGCTTGAACAAACCAATGCGCAAAACATTATGACTCGTCCAGTTTGGAATTTGATGAACAGTCTTCCCATGTTCAAGGACACCCCGCAGATGGATTTGTCTGTCGCATTGTCTCTGGAAAAACGCCTGATCAATATTCCATCCAGCGTCATGCTAGGAGCTGCCTATGACACTTAAAGTCTGTGCGGTCAGTGGGGGGCGTGCCGACTGGGGCCTTTTAACCACTCCTCTCGCCGCTATTCGTGATGACAACGAACTGGAACTCCAATTGGTGGTTACGGGACAACATCTGGCCGGACACAACAGTACCAGCCTTGATGCCATAAAAGCTCAAGGTTTCAATATTGATGCTCGGGTTGATATGTTGCTCAGTGCCGACCATCCGGTAGCCATCACTAAATCGACTGGCTTAGGTATGATTGGCTTTGCCGATGTTTTTCGTGATCTCCAACCTGACTTGGTTCTAGTTTTAGGAGATCGTTACGAAATCATGGCAGCAGTACAGGCCGCCATGATTGCACGCATACCTATTGCCCATATCTGTGGTGGTGATACGACCGAAGGTGCTATCGACGAAGCCATCCGACACGCTATCACCAAGATGTCTCACATTCATTTCGTCACTAATTCCGATGCGGAAAGACGGGTGAAACAGCTGGGCGAAAACCCGGATTATGTTTTCAATGTCGGCAGCCCCGGTATAGATAATATCCGCCTAACCGAAACTTTGCGTCCTGATGTACTGCTTCCTTCTATTGGACTAAATAAATATGATCGGAACATTTTAGTCACTTTCCACCCCATAACGCTGGAAACAGATTCCGAACAACAATGTACCGAATTGGTTGAGGCACTCAAAAAACTGGGCAATGATATTGGGATTATCATTACTGGAACCAATGCGGACACCGATGGCAAAGGTGTCGATCATATCATCCAAAAATTCATTCAATCTCAGGATAACGTGATTGGCGTTGAAACGCTAGGGGCACAGCGTTACTTCAGTGCACTCACTTACGTTGATTGCGTTGTTGGCAATTCTTCTAGCGGCCTTTATGAAGCTCCTAGCTTTAAAATCCCAACTGTTAATATCGGCAAGCGCCAAGGCGGGCGTCTTAAAGCAGACTCGGTTCTGGACTGCCCACCTAAATGCTCGGCTATTCTGGCCACTATTGAAAAAGCTCTTAATTTTGATTGTTCGAGCGTTTCCAACCCATACGGCAACGGATTTGCATCGGAAAAAATATTGAAAATTTTGAAATCCATCAAAAACCCAAGATCTCTTCTTGTGAAGAAATTTTTTGATGTCTGAGGCTCTTATGACCATGTCTGATTCCGTTCTCATCATTGCTGAAGCCGGTGTAAACCATAATGGTAGCATGGATCTCGCCCTCAAGCTTATTGATGCCGCAGCAGAGGCTGGTGCCGATGTCGTCAAGTTCCAGACCTTCAAAGCTGAAAACCTTGCCAGCAAAAAAGCACCAAAAGCTGATTACCAGGTTACACAAACAGGAAAAGCTGAGAGCCAGTTTGAAATGTTGAAAAAACTTGAACTCAGCGATGAAAACCATATTGCCCTGATTTCACATTGTCAAAAGCGCAACATCAAATTTTTGTCTACCCCGTTCGATCTAGACAGCCTTGCCTTGTTGCATCAAAAATTTAATCTTGATCTGATCAAACTTGGTTCTGGGGAGCTTACAAATGCCCCCCTTCTGTTGGCCTCGGCACAAACCGGTAAAGACATGATCCTTTCGACCGGAATGGGAACAATGGAAGAAATCGAAGATGCGCTGGGGGTTCTGGCTTTTGGTTACAGCCAGACAGATCAAACACCATCGCGACAAGCCTTTAAAGAGGCTTTAAAGAAACCCGACAATTTCGCCTTCTTAAAAGAAAAAGTAACTTTACTTCACTGTACAACGGAATATCCGGCCCCTTTTAATGACGTAAACCTGCGTGCGATGGACAGTATCCTCGACAAATTTGGTTTGCGTGTCGGTTATTCAGATCACACACCGGGGGTTGCGATTTCCCTTGCAGCAGCCGCGCGCGGGGCCTGCGTCATTGAAAAGCACTTTACACTGGATCAATCCTTACCCGGTCCAGATCACAAGGCCTCAATGACACCCACAGAGTTAAATGCCCTCGTTCTTGGCGTGCGTCAGATCGAACAGGCCCTAGGTGACGGGATCAAACGGGTAAGCCCAAGCGAATTGAAAAACAAGACCATTGCGCGCAAGAGCCTGGTCGCCAAAACGGATATCAAGGCTGGCGACAAATTTACCAGCGATAACCTGACCATCAAACGGCCCGGAAACGGCCGTTCTCCCTTGAATTACTGGGAGACACTCGGTCAAAAAAGCGCACAATCCTATAACAAAGATGATCTGATTAAATAGGGAGCAAAAATGGAAAAAATTTTTGTATGCGGTGCAGGTGGTCACGCCAAGGTCATTATCGACATTATCCGAACTTTAAACCTATATGAAATCGAAGCGGTTATTGAAACAAAAAGCGGTAAACCGTTTTTGGGCATTGACCTTATTGAAGAAGATGTTTTCCTGAATAACTTTGACAAAGCAAATGTTTTCATCGCAATTGGTGAAAATTACAGCAGACAGAAGGTTTATGAAAAATACGCACGCAAAGGCTTCCTTTTTCCCAACCTGATCCATCCCACGGCCGTTATTAGTAAAAGTGCCAACCTCGGGATAGGAAATGCTGTCATGGCCAATGCCGTCATCAATCCCGGCGCATCCATTGGGAACCATTGCGTGATCAATACCGGAAGCATCATCGAACATGATTGCCAGATAGGTGATTTCGTCAGTTGCGCCCCAGCAAGTGTCACCTGCGGAGAATGCACTCTGGGTGAAGGGGTTTATTTGGGTGCCAACGCAAGTATCATCCATTCAAAAATTGTTGGGGAATGGTCGGTTATTGGCAGCCAGTCCACTGTTGTAAAAGATGTAGATGCCTATACTTTAGTACAGGGCGTCCCCGTCAAAGAAGTAAGATCGCTGACAATCGGCGAGAAAGTTTTGTAAGTTAAAAACTCCCTTCGATCTCGGCCTTATAAGCTTTGGCAACCTGACCATCTTTTGCTCCCCCCCAAACGTGTTCGCAAAGAAAGTCTTTGACCGCTTGCGCATCCGGCCCAAGCGCATCTGCATTCCCTTCGACCAATTGTTGTATTGTCTCTTCCAAATGGGATTGAGAACTGAAATTAAAGCAAATCGGGTATTCATCAAAGATAGTTCGGATCTCCTGGCAATAGCCTAAGAAACCGACTGACTTACCAAGCGCCATCGAATGAAAAGCGATGCTTGAACCCGTAAACAATTGAATATCCGCCCATTTGCAAAGCACGGCAGATGGAATGGTGTCCGCAATAACGGCATTTTGCACATCACTGCTATCCATGAAATCAAATTTCATGCCCCGTGTATGAGGTTTTATAACCAAAGAAACATCCGGATGATCGTTCAGATATTTAATACACTTTGCCAATTCCGCTACCCTGACGCCATAGGTCAGCTTTGACAGCATCAAAACGACTTTATATTTCCCTGTCGGCAATTTTCTTTCGTAATCAGCATAGGGAAAATGAGGTGGGATCAAGATATCATCATACATCTTGGAAACCCACACGGGGTTCATGCGCAAGTTTCCTTTGACCACATATTTTTCATCCGGGAAATGATCTCGGCTGATGTCCACATCCAGCTGCGCAGGCACAAAATGCTTTTCTGTAATATTCTTTAAATAGGAAATCTGTTGTTTTGAATTAGAAGGGTTAGTGTCAAAATAAATATGATGCCCGGTTAGAATTGCGAAAACCTTTGTGCCTCTTTGCTTGAAGACCGGAATAATTTCGTCAACGATCTTTGAACGGCCCTTTTGTACAACCACTTCATCCATGACCACATAGTCCGGCGCTAATGCCTTTGTATATTCCAGCCAATTTTGATCGACCCGTGCTTGTCTTTGCATAATTTTGCGCACGACAAGCAACATAGCTCGAATAAAAAACAAGGAAGATGCGGAGCATTGCTTACGCGAACTCATTATTGTCTTATAAGCACGATAAACCCATTTCGTCAAAAATGAGCCGCCATTATCCAATACATTGAGGAAGTGAACCCCTTGTGACTTCAAGAAAGGATATGCCTCATAATGATCAGCAATTACGATTTCATTATCAAAAAAACCAGCTAAGACAACCACATCATAAGTCGCATCCTGGGCGAACTCATTGATCAATGAAGCTTGAATATCAAGGTCATTATATGCCCTAACAACAAATATGATTTTTTTCCGCTCAGGCACTCTCGGCCCCTTTTTCATGCGGTGAGAGCTGGAACAGGTTGTCTTGCAAATAACGGATTTCCGGTGCCTCTTGCCCCTTTAATTCTGATATTTGCGTAATATAGTGCTGGATATCGTGTTCCCTGAGATCCCGTATTTTATGTCTTCCGTACCGGCGCGACTTAATGCCATGTTTTATGCGCTTCGGCATAAGGCGCAAAATAAAATCCGATTGGCACAAGATATCCAGAAAACGCCAGACGACTTCTTTTTTGGTAACCTTTGAACGATGCTCTTTCGGACCAAAAGAAAAGGTTTCACGTTTTTTTGCACCAACTTGCTCAATGACATCCATAACATGGACAACGGAATTTTCGTCATCCAACCCATAGATCCATTCTTTTAATTCTTCATGGCCTTGAGCAATTTTTTCATGCGTAAACTGCTCCCCTTCTTTCAGGATTTGGCCAATCATGTCCAATACCTGATCCTGATCATAAAGCAAAATCGAAGCTTTGGCAGGGACTTCTAGGTCAAACTTTTCCTGATCTTCCTTACTGCAAGGGCAATAAGAAATAACAGGTTTCCCCATAATATGTCCTTCAACAGCCGTTGTACTGCCACAATGCAGAACGACATCTGAACCCAGTAACCAGGCCGACACACCACCTTCATATTCGACATACATATTGTCAAAACGTTCAGCCAACTCATCCCATGGCTTTCTATTCTCCGATGGGTGGGGGCGAATGACGATGTTATGATCCGGAAAAGCCTGACAGACTTTAGGCATCAGCTCCAAAAAGCCTTCGTAAATCTCTTTGACATAATCACGATAGCCTAACTGGAATTGATAGTCGTCCTCGTTCATCATATTGTCGACTTTATAAATCTCAATTGCGCCATCCAACCCCATAAAATGGTTATACATCGCAAAGCTCGTCGGCAAAATAATGTAGTTTCCGAACTTGTCTTTGATATTCTTGACCTCTTCTGCATAAAGGCCGTGCAAAGATTTGCTCCAAGTATCAATTCGGGGATTCCCCACAACACGATACTTATTGGCAAAATCCGGCATTTTCCGCTTAAAGGTATTATATTGAATATTGCCCCAGAGCATAAAACGCTCAAGCTCAGCCATAGTTTCCGGCTGACTGCGCATTTCAACCATATGCTCCAGGCTATTTTGAATCAGCCCTTCCTCATCTAGACAAATCAGGTCAAATCCCATTTCACGATAATTACGCATATAGGAGAGCTCACTGATGATAATACTCTTCAGAAGCATTGTGCCTTTCGGCAAGCATTCAGCATTCTGCAGAATGGCTTTCTTTGTGCCAATGATGCAGCCCCAGTCCCGCTTGGTCGCCTCAGCACAAACCAGTAATTTACCCAGTAATTCTCGTTCGACAATTTCCATGGGAATAATAAGCCAAGGACGAGAGGTATCTTTATCGTATGCAGTCATAATTTTCTAACATAACAGAATATGAGAAACGAAATTTTTCAAAAAATTTAAGAAAAACCCCAACCAAAATAATAATCTCGATAATTATATTTATTTTCAACTAATCTAGAGTTTGGGTGCGTTCCTAAAACGATTTTATTATCGGGAATACCTTTCCCTTTCATAAAGGAATTTGCGCCGAATATAACGTTTTTCCCGACCTTACAATCGCCGATTATTGTGCTATTCGCTAATAAAGTACAACCTTTTCCAATTGTGGGATAGATGCAAGGCCCTCCATCAGGGTCCATGTCAGAACCAACAGTTACACCCTGATATACAACGAGATAGTCTTCATATCTCGCATTACCCAAAATTGTACCTAATGGATGGCAAAAATAAAAAATCTCTGGCAGTTCCGTCGCATAAAAAACGTCAATACCCGCCAACAATTTATTCGTATTGAATAACTTCTTAGCGTCGACGAGTTTCTCGCGTTTATATAATACGTTGCTCAGAATATACAGAAACATAGCCCATTGATCACCATGAAGGTGATCAAATGTAGGGTGTCCATCTTCCATAAAGTACTTTAAATTAATATTGGAAATACAGATTTCAATTCTGTTGAGAGCTATTGATATATCTTCAATATCTATTTGCGTTTCAACACCGTCAGGAAAAAAGTTCTCACACTGTTTCTTAACTAGGTTCAAATACCCTTCCCGCGACAAACTGGTTTTCATCATTTTGATTTCTCTAGCTAGAAATAATAATGTGCAGACTGAGATTTCCACAAAAAGATTTTTAAATCGATTTTTTTTGCTATAAGCTCAAGAAATTATCAAGAACCTGTAAACCGACTTGACCGCTTTTTTCTGGATGAAACTGTACTCCGAAAACATTGCCTTTCTCTATCGATGCAACTACATCAAACCCTTCGTAGGAAACATAAGTACTTATGTTCGTTCTATCTTCAGGCATCGCATAATAGGAATGCACGAAATAAACGGCAGCCCCTTTGCTTATCTCTTTGAAAAGGCGCCTATTGCCACCATTGCTAAAAATCAGATCTGACCAGCCAATATGAGGTACTGGCCGAGTTTTATCTTCATCAATTATATTCGGAATTTTTGAAACCTGTCCGGGAATAACATTCAACCCTTGATGAGTGCCAAACTCGCTGCTCTCACTCAGGAGCATTTGCATCCCAACACAGATACCAAGAAGAGGCCGGTCCAACATGATGAATTCATTTACTAAATCATCAAGTTTTCTATTTTGGAGTTCTTTTATGCAACCACCAAAAGCGCCAACTCCTGGTAAAATAACCCGAGAAGAATTTTTAATTGTCGCCCAATCATCTGTAAGCTCAACCTGAGCACCCAGTCTCTCAAAAGCACGACAAACGCTTAGCAAATTCCCAATGCCATAATCAATAACGGTAACTTTTTTGTCACGCATTTTCCAAATCCCGTAAATCATAACCAGCTTTACGCAACTGGGTACTTATTTCTTGGATCGAATAAGTTTCGTAATGCAAAACATTTGCTACTGCAATTGCAGAAGGTGCCGCCTCATCGATCATAGCTTTGGCATGATCTAGCGTTCCCATTCCACCACTCGCAATGACAGGAACAGAAACGGTTTGAGTCATCTTCCTAACCAACTCAACATCGAACCCCTTTTTAGTCCCTTCCATATCGACAGACGTGAGCAAAATTTCGCCAATCCCCAAGCCCTCGGCCTTAACAGCCCATTCAAAAACATCAAGCCCTGTATGTTCGCGACCATTATCGACGAAAGCCTCCCAGGTGCCATCTGCATTTTTCTTAGCTTCAATAGAAAGAACGATACATTGCGACCCAAAGCGTTCTGCGAGTTCTTGCAGCAAAGCAGGTTTTTTAACTGCTGCAGTATTCACAGCAACTTTATCTGCACCTGATTTCAAGGCCATTTCAACATCATGAACCGAGCGCAAGCCGCCGCCTACGGTAATAGGAACAAACACATCTTTTGTCGTTTCTTTGATAATCGACAAAAGACTGTTGCGTTCATAAAGGCTGGCGACGACATCCATGTATAGAATTTCATCAGCGCCTTGCTGATAATACTTACGCGCATATTCGTTGGGATCGCCGATTTTTCTCAACCCCTCCAAATGCACACCTTTAATCAAATTAGGTGCTTTAACATCAAGTCGCGCAATTAATCTCGTACGTGCCATAACCTTACTTAATTTGAACCCCAAACCGTTTTTCTAAGCTTCCATTCGCCATTTTGATATCGCCACAAATGAGGTGATCTGAACTGATCTGACAAAAGTTCAAAATATTCACGATCCATTTTCGGTTGCTCAAACATCTTAGATGCGATCGGGAATTCGTTCTCAGGAACGGATAAGTATTCAAAAATTTCCTTCGCAAAACGCTCTGGGAATTCACCATCATAGCGTCGAACCAGTGCGACGCCTTCGTCGCGTTCAATATCCTGAGAACGGATTTCTTGAGCAGCGTCGTAAGAGGCACGACCAATACCGAACTTCAACCAAGTTGTGTAGTAGTGAAAATCATCAATCCGGTCATCGATTGAATTATATTTGGAGTAAGTCCCTGGTGTACGCTCTGGAGAAGCTTGGAAGCCACCATGCTCCACAGAGTAGTAATAGCATGATTGCGGATGCCACTTGAGATAATACCCCAGATAGTGCACCTCCGCTCCCAGATTTCTCAAATCATCCGGTTTTGCAGGCATATACGGATCAAGATCACACTTTTCCAATCCATAATCTTCTTTCAAAGATTGGATTGACTCTCCACCGATAAATACTTCGTTTTCATTTTCATTAGAAAAATATTCATAGGAGCGAACCGCCGATTTTGTATCCCCAATCGGGTTACCATACTCTGCTTCATTTTCTCCATAAAAAATAAGGGGAATTTTATGCAGCAACGCCATCTTCGGCGCCAAGCTCTTTTGCCCAAGCATAAAAGCCTGAAATGGGTGAAAAAGGTTTTCAACAGAGAGACGGGTCAAAAGGCGGTGCACACGACCGTTTGGCGTACATAAAAAGTTATCAAATCCGGCATGAATCCATGATTGGAAATTCTGCCACCCCCACTCGGTATAAACATGCGGCGCCCACGTCACTGTTAGCGGATGCATGCCATACTTTTCTTTCAGAATATGGGCTGCGTAAAAACTATCCTTACCACCCGATCCCGGAACGACACAATCGTAGGAACCATCTTTGCTGCGATGCTTATCACACAGAGCCATCAACTCTTTTTCACGTTCTACCCAGTCGATATTACCGTGTTTTTGCTCCGCAAAACGGCAAGCATCACAAACCCCTTCCTCATCAACGTTAATTGTTTTCTTCGTTGATGTTTTTTGATTTTTAAACTCGACAGTGGAGTTCGGGCGCTGATTGGAGATAACGCATTTCTTACAAAAAACTACATCTTTTGGAAGACCGTATTTTATTTCCAAATTGTCGTCTTTTGAAAATTTTTCTAGATCAACAGCGGCAGGGTATGGATGTTTAAACATTATCAATGACCTTTTAGTTTAGTGTTTTATAGTCCCTGGAATACAAATCTTCAACTACAAAACATCCAAGAAAAAATGGAATTTGGGGTAATACACCCCTGTTGTTTTTTATACATTTCGTTTACAAATTGCCCAGACGTGAGAACTCATTTGATGTTCTGCCAAAAATTTTTGGAAGGCGACTTTAGTTTCCTCAGATTTGGACATCAAAAGTCTTTCAAAACGGTTTGAAAGCTCATACTCACCACGTTCGACCGCACGTTCGACGATTTCTACATCCAAGCGTCCCGGCGTAATAACTTCCACCTCGTCAAACCCCGCATTTTTAAAAATTTTCTCAATACCTTTTACAGACATAAAATTCAAATGATATGGAGGCATAATACTTCGCGATTTATCCCATAATAACTGAATATCAAACCCTTCCACACCAAGACCTGTAACGACTGCACACCCCTGTGGGGCAACAATTTTATGAATTGCTTTGGCAAATTCCACAGGGTCGTGAACATGTTCGATTACTTCGAAACAGGTTACAATGTCTCCCTCACCCTCAAGATCGCCTGCAACATTCTCAATAAGTCCCTCAGCAACCTGCGCACCAATTTCGCGACAAGCTTGTGCACCTTCCGGACCCGGTTCAATAGCAATCAATTCTGCCTGTTCAAAGACTTTTTTCCACTCTTGTAAGAAAACACCCGTTGCTGCGCCAACATCGATAATTCGATGTCTTCCCGAAGTTCTATCTTTCAGCAAATCTCCAATGCGCTTAACATTTGGAGTGACAATCGCATTTTTACGTTGCTCTTTTGTTTTATGTAAAACTTCCTTGGCCCAAAACGAGGCTGATTCAGAGTCTGAGTAATAACGAAAGGTTTCTTCAAGAGAAGGCCGTGGAGAATTATACAGAGAATGACACTCACTACATTCAACATATTGAAATGAATGTTTCGTAAATTTTGTCTCTATTTGATCATGACCGCAAGCTGGGCAATTGATATGATGAAACTTTTTTTTATTGAAGAATTTTTTGGCATCCTGCTCACTCAATTCCAGAAATTTATTAAAAACGGTCTCGGGGCGGATTTTTTCTTCTTCGATCTTTTTCACAGTGACTACCTCAACCTTGAGCCTTAGCTATCGATTTCATTTTCTGTCTGAATTGATGCATATCGTAAACATACTTTAGCCATGCTACATAGCATCCAAAAGGATTTTTAAAATTATTCTTTATGATTTGCTTGTCAAAATAATCCAGAGACGTTTCGCTGAGATAGGCCACCTCGGCATCAAAAGGAGTAAACGCCTTTTTAAAGGAAACAAACTTTCCGTACATGTCATAGTCTATTTCCCGAAGATTATCTGGGCGTGCTGGACCTTCTATATAATCAGAAATTCGATCATAAAGTTGCTCAACACCCAGATCAAATAAATCAGAAAATTCAAGTTGAATTCCTTCAGCTGAACGGGTTGTCTGTTCATATTTTTGGAAATCTTCATATCTTTTATGAGGAAAAAAATAATACCGACTTTTTATATGGGGATGAACAAAGGACTGCGAAGCCGTTGATGCAATCCACGTGCGAAACGGGCGGTGCAAGTGAATAAATTTCACACTATCAAATTCTTCCAGATAACGCTGCTGTAACACCTTAAAATTATATCGGGGGACATCAACTGTCAGCTCAATATGCCTACCGGTTTGATAACAGACAGACTTATAGGTTACTGCCTTCGCATATAGCTCCTTTGTCGCGTTATATAGCTCCTGAATACTTCCAAATTTCTTAGCTCTATAGGCCTCAAGACTGTCTCGAACAAGATCAAGATCTACGCGGGATTTCGCTTCTTGATCCGCACGGTCCATAACACTGACTCCTCCCGACAAAGATGCTTTAGCATGCTCCGTTAAAATATTTTCAATCCGGGATTGCATGTAACCACTATCAAGGGAAAGCTGTCCCATCAAATAGCGGTGCAAACCAAGTTTGCGTACCGGAACATTCAAATACCCCATCGTTTCCAGAAGTCCACTAACAAGCGTACTCGCCATTGGACCAAAAGAATTAACAACAACCAACTGTTTCATGACACAACCGTGTTTGTTTTGTCGTTTATCTTAACCTTTCCCTCATCAACCTGATAAACGACATCTGCATATTTCATGATCATCGGATTATGCGTAACGGCAATAACGGTTGTACGATGGGCAATGTTTGAAATTGTTTTTAACAGTACTTTTTCTGTCTCAGGATCCAGTGCACTGGTAGCCTCATCAAGTAGAAGCAAACTTGGCTTATGTAATATAGCTCGAGCAATTGCAATGCGTTGACGCTGCCCACCAGAAAGCTTTCGACCGCTTTCACCAACCGATGCATAGAGTTTTTCAGGCATCTGTTCCACAAAGTGATCGGCACCCGCACCTTTTAATGCATCCCAGACATCAACCTCACTAAATCCCGTGCGACCAAGTGTTATGTTTTCAATAATTGTGTCATTGAACAGAAAAACTTCTTGAGGAACAAACCCGAGTTTTTTACGCCAAACTTGCAAATCAATTTCTGATAATGCCTTTTCACCAACTAGGATTTCTCCTTCATTTGGTTTAAAGAACCCGCTTAACAAATCTAAACATGTCGTTTTGCCTGATCCCGAAGAACCAACAATTGCTGTAAACTTACAACGCGGGAAAGCCAAATCAATCTTGCGAAGAATATTTTTCTCGCCATGAGAAAAAGAAACTCCCCGGAAAGTAACATCGACGCCATCGGGCCATTCCTGATCATGCCCAATCCAGACCTGCTCGGCTTTTTCAGCTTCAAAGATCGTCTCTTTTAACGACCACAGCGCACTTTCTTGTGTCAAAAGTCGTTGGTATTCTCCCTGAATCCCGTTCATCCCGACTAGCATTCGGAAAAAGAGAATGGCCATAACGCTGACTTCATCAACACCTGTATCTGTGAAACTGAAAATGGCCCCCATGCCAGCCAGAAGCGCGACAATCATCAGAGGCTCATGATAGATTTTCAGGGTTTGCATGGAGATCATCTGTTGAGCTTGAGCCTCTTGCAACAATTTGGACTGGTTCTCAACAAAATTGATGAATTTCCCTTCCATAGACATGGCGCGAAGGGGCTTAATACCTTGCATCATTTCCATCATTCTATCTAACAAAGATTTTGCCATCTCAGTTTGGACTAAGCCTGCATGTCGTGCTATTCGCAAGGATGCCCACAAAGCTCCAGCGATCAAAATACCTAGCAGGACTGCGCAAAAGAATATCTGCCAGGAGATAAAAAACGCAGTAATTCCATATACCAACGTCTGAATAACAGCAGAAAAAAACTTCGTAACATTCAAAAAAGCTGTAGAAGCTCTAAAGCTTTCAACTGCAATGGCATTCAAAGTTGTGCCTGAACGATGACTTACGTAATAGTTCCAGTCAGCTTTTAAAAGCGCACTTAAATGCTGCATGCGGAAATCGGCAGCCATAAAAGCAACTTTTGAACAAATATATCTCATTGCAAACCAGAGAATAACGGCTTTTAAAACCATAGCGATAGAAATCAGAATGGCTAATGACCGATAATCGGCTTGAAACTCAAAAATTTCCAGCAAACGTCCAATAATATTATCGCTTACACTAACTCCCGTTGTGTCACCAGAAAATAAAACCTGTAAAAATGGCAGAAAACTCGCGACACCTAGCGCCTCAGAAATTCCAGCTAAAACTAATAAGATGCTGACCAAAAAAGTCTCTCGAGGATGTTCTTTAAAAAAGAACAGAAAAATAGCGCCATGTTTACGGGGAGTCATTGTCGTTCGTTCATAATGAGTTCTACAATTTTAAAATCCAATTCACAGTCAATATCCTGCGATCGATCTTCCGGCATCTCGTATAACAGAGTGTCCGTATAAAAAACAGTAGGGTTTTCTAAAAAGCGGTTTCTGTTCCAGACATAAATGGATGCATTCATATCATAACATTGTGGGCTATCCTGACGGCGCACAACTGGTTTCTCCAGTTTTTTGGATAAGGCGATACGACCATCTTGCGTTCGTTCTACCAAATTAAAATATGGAGAGCGCCTAGCTGGAGCCCCTGTAATTACGCTGGAAACCTGATTACTTTCTAACAGATTAATTGCATTTTCTACATCCACGGCAAAGCGTAGAGGCGATGTTGCATCCAAATCAACAAAAGTATCAAAGGTCATATCATAAATTTTCTCAGCTTCTAACAAAGCATGTTTGATTGCCGGAATTTTTGCCGCCGTATCATTCGCCAGAGCGTCCGGCCTTTTAATGCTATAGTCCGCCCCCCAATCCCTCGCAATACTTAGAATTTCATCTGAATCACTACTGACAACCACGCCTTCGAAACAGCCGCTTTCCTTTGCATGTGCAATGGTGTGAGCGATCAAGGGCTTACCCTCTAGCAGCCGAATATTCTTGTTTTTAACGCCCTTGGAGCCACCACGGGCACAAATTGTACAAATACGTTTCACGATAATATCCAGCTTTTTTCACAACTAGCTTTTTCAACAGCTTGGATTAAATTCAAGACTTCCGCCCCCTCAGACAAAGAACAGAGCCTGTCATAATTGTCAGTCAAAAAGGCGCAATGCTGATCCATGTAGGTCTTATTTCCGTCAAGTTCAAAATTCTCTATACGTCCATCGCAAGTGAAAGTTCCCATCATTAAATCAGCACAAAAAGTATGCTCATCTGTATTAACGACAATTTTCCTCTGCCCAGGTCGATCAAGGTAGTTAAGCTGCAAAGTCAGAGTACGACATCTCTCCGTTTCCATTAGAACCGACCAACAATCATCGGATGAGATATGTAGAGAGCTAAAATGCCCCCCTGTTGCGGCCACTTTTTTCCATCTACCAAACAGCCACAGGATATAATCTAGTTCATGACTAAGATCACGGAGAACTCCTCCGCCACGTGTTTTATCAGCCGAATAACTCTCTTTATAATCAGTACTTGGACGCCAATCAGGAAGATATTGACCACAATAAACTTGGGCTGAAATAATATCTTGACCTTCTAACGCTTTGCGCAACCTATCTATTATCGGATGGAAACGAAGATTATAAGCTACACATACTTTTGAAACATGCTCCAGAACGACATTTTCTATTGTACTAAATACAGGTTTCTCAATCAGCACCTTATTCTTAAAACCGAATTGATCAATGTGTCTCAAACTGTCGAAATGCAAGGACGTTTCATTGGCAATGACGATATAGTCAGGCTGACATTGTTCAATGGCTTCCAACAAATTGTAGAAATGCTTTCGTTCTTCGCACTCCCGTCGACTAACAACACTTACGGAAAGACCGAGTTCTTCTAGAAGAGTACAATGCCGTTTACCAATCGAACCATAACCGACCACCAGCGCCTGTCTCATTTACTAAAAACCTCGTGGAACTCGCCTTGCGCTTTTTCCAGATCGTCAAACCTTCCAATATCTAACCAATATTCATGAATCGGAAAGACCGAAGTTTTCTGCTGTTTTTCCAACAGCTCGTCAAACAATTGAGGCATATCAAAGTATTGATTTTGAGGAATAAAGTCCAACGCCTCAGGCGATACTACATAGATACCTGAATTGACCAAGAAGCGTTGCATAGGTTTTTCGACAATCCCTGTAAGGTAAGAACCCTCCGTTTCCATCACCCCATAGGGCACCTGAAAGCTATATTCACGCGCGCATATCGTTGCCGCTGCCTCATGTTCCGCATGAAACTTTAGAAGGTACTGAAAATTCACGGCCGTTAGCAAATCACCATTCATCACAATAATCGGAGAATGAGGGCGATTTGGCAGAAGACTCAAGGCTCCGGCCGTTCCAAGACGTTTATCTTCTTCCAGATAGCTGATTTCCGCATCAAACTTCGAACCATCTCCAAAATAGTCACGCACCATTTCTGCTTTGTAATTGACCGATAGAAAAAAGCGGCGATATCCCTGATCCACAAAATTGCGAATGATGCTTTCCAGCAAAGGCCGGCCACCGACCGGGAGCATCGGCTTCGGCGTATGCTGGGTCAGGGGACGCAATCGGGTGCCCAACCCACCAGCCATCAAGACAATCCAAGTGTCTTCCTTTTTCTTAGGTGTAATCAGGTCGTCTATCCACTCAATTCGAACAATTTTCCCGTCTTCACTCACCACAGGAATTTGATGTACGGAATATTTACGCATAATTTCGAGAATATTATCCCTGTTTTCGCCATCCTTAACCTTAAGAGGATCTTTTTTCATAATAACCTGAACATTATCGTTCAGTTGAACATTTTGAAGAAGGCCACGGCGGATATCACCGTCTGTGACTGCACCAATCAGACAACCTTCTTCATTGACCACAAATGCAATTTGCTTTGCGCCATCGTCAATCGCTTTAATGGCTTCTAAAACACTTGCGTCTTTCTTGATTAGGAGATAGTCAAGATTGTCGGAAATCATTGGATGCAGCTTCTTTTATTGCTCGGATTATTAACTTTCTCTTGATATCTTATTCCGTTCCAAAATGCCACTATCAAATATTGAACAATGGCTATTCATAAGCTAATACTCTACTTTAACTATCTCTGATCACTAACTAACGTGGAAAGACTTAATTGATGGCAAAATCCTCAACAGCTTCGAGAAATCAAAAAATCGTTAATCTTTTTACTACTTTCATCAATGGACTGGTCTTTTTGCTTTTGCCGTTCTGGCCACAACGCCGAACCACTATGCTGGCGATTTTATCGGAAAAAATAGTCCCCGTTTTTTATAATCAGGTCACCTCTGCTGCATCAGTTAAGTTCTGGTGTTTCGGCGGATGGCCCAGTTATCGGGCTCAATCAGCCACGAATAAAGAAATAGCGACGATTGAATGGATCGACAATTTTGAGGATGGGTCCGTTTTCTGGGATATCGGCGCAAATATTGGCGTTTTTTCACTCTATGCCGCAAAAACCAAAAAACGCTTTAACATTTTAGCCTTTGAACCTTCCGCATCAAATTTTTCCGTCCTCGTTAAAAACATCGAACTAAATGAAGCAGATGACACCATCACCCCTATGCTGATTGCTTTATCTTCAAAAACGCAGTTGGATTACCTTCATATGCAAACAAATGTGCCCGGGAACACGGGGGCTCAATTTGGCCAGAAAGTTTCAGAAAAAGGGTTTAAACAGGGTATTATTGGGTATTCGGCTGACGATTTTATTACTCAATTCAAAACACCTATACCTAATTATATTAAGATTGATGTTGATGGGCTTGAAAAAGAAATTCTTCTGGGTGCAGAAAAACTTCTTATGCATACAAACCTAAGATCCATTGCTATCGAATTGACGGCTGGTAGCTCTGAGCAAGTTGAAGCAGATCAAATTCTGACTTCCTATAATTTCAAATTAGAAAAATCCCAAGATACAGTACAAGGGAAAAGCAGCGTTCAAAACTACTTCTATTACCGATGAAGTTTTTCACATTTTTATTCTGCTGAAGATGTAGATTGTCTTGCCGCAACTTCCAGAATAATTTTTAAATCGTTTCCTGCACGGGCGCGCTGCCACCCTTGCTCGAAATGATCTAACGGTAAAATGTTCTCAATATAAGCCTCCAATCCCAATTTATTGACCAATTTAGTTGCTTCTTCAAAATCTTCTGCACGGCTCCCTACAGAGCCGACAATGTATTTTTCGAAAGTAACTATATTTTCCACCGAGAAGGGCTGTCTCGCATAAGGCAAACCCAACAGAAGAACAATGACATTGGATGGCGTTTTTTGAAAAACAGTTTCTAAAACCTCAGCATTACCGGTAACCTCAACCACAACCTTACAATCCTTTAGACAGGAATCGTCGTTGCCATAAGAGATACCGGTTCCCTCAAAATAGGCTAGTTTTCTCTCATTACGATCAAGAACATGAACCTCATGACCTTGCAATTTCAAAAGTTTGGCAACTATATGCCCTAAGGAACCTGCGCCAACAACAACACATTTAACCGATTGTCGCTCCACTCCCAACACCCGGTTAAGACGACGTAACCCTTTTAAACCAACAGCAATTGGTTCACAGAGTGCCGCCATGCGTAAATCTGTTTCAACAGGCAGCTTGTGAACAAAATGTCCCGGCACTGTTACATAATCTGCATACCCACCGTTGCGCCCCATCACACCAAGTTCTTTACGTTGATAACAACCTATTTCGTTCCCAGCTTTACATGGATCACACTTGCCGCAACTTTGGATGCATTCTACAACTACCGGATCACCGACATTGAGGTGTTTAACATTTTGCCCCACAGCCGAAACTGTTGCTGAAAATTCATGTCCTGGTACAATGGGAAACTCAGCCATACCATTCTTATAGTACCCCAGTTCCCCGTCATAAATTTCCAAATCAGTCGCACAAACACCGACGTAAGCGACACGCAAAACAACTTCCCCCGGCTTGGGTTCGTGGACCTGCATGTCTTGTAAAGTCGCCTTTTTAGGCCCTTCAATGACAACAGCTTTAGCTGCACGATCAAAAAAGTAAGTATTACGGCTTTCTTCATCCTCAATAGTTTCATCACTCAGTAAACCTTGTGCTGTACCAAGTGCTTTGAGATAGCGGAATTTGAGAATTTCCTTAAAACACAGCATTGTTGGTTGAGGATGCACCTCCTTAGGTCGATTTAACATCATCCGCCACAAGTCATCAAGTAGCCAGAAACCTTCACGCAACCATGTCTGAGGTACATGTTTTGGTCCGTGAATACCCATTACGCGTGCCGCAACAGCTTCACGAAAATAACGTCGGTGAACCTGCGTCCAGGTTTCCTCATGCATATGATGTAACGGTGCTTCTGGTTCATAGATAACATCATACCCCTTTGCCATCCAATATTTGGCAAACTCAGCATCCTCCAGTCCCGGTAACTGCTCGTCAAAAGGATGTTCTTCCCACAAATCCTTGCGCACCGCCGAGTTAGCATTATTGGCAAAGAAGTGTGGCGGCACCAGTTTTTCCCGTCGATTATGGAAAACACGATAAAAATCAACAGCTTCACCGAACTTTGATGTATACCAGCCAACCTGCTTTCCATACGACATAGCCACCTTGTTATTGCGCAAAGGTGCGACGAGTTTTTCAATCCAGTCCGAAGAACAGGGTTTGGTATGGGCTGAAACCATTACCAGATATTTCCCGCGTGCAACCTTAGCCCCGACATTCAGGGCATAGCCAAATGTAAAATCATGGTGTTCAATTTGAATAAGTTGGTCAACCCGACCACTGGCAATTGCACATGTATTGTCAATCGAACCGGAATCTACCAGAATAGACTCAAAATCTCGATTGATCTGTTCATCCAACGCGTCTAACAACAACGGAAGGTATTTTTCCTCGTTGTACGTACGGATAATAATGGAAATTTCTGGTACTTTACTCATCGATCAACGGTGCCTAGCTAAAACATCCAGCATGTTTTTTATGGTGTTATCGTGAACATGGGACCAAGCCTTCGGACTGGAATTAGAGTTATGCGGCGCAAACATAACACGTTGATACTTGCGCAACGGATTATCAGCAGCCAGCGGCTCGTCTTCAAAAACATCTAGCCCGACACCGTAGAGTTTTCCCTCTTCAAGTGCACGAACCAATGCCGCCTCCTGAATAACCGGCCCACGGGACGTATTGACCAGAACGGCATTCTCCTTCATCCAAGAAAAACGCTCGTCATTCATCATATGATAGGAACTTTCCGTCAGATCGGTATTGAGGCTAACAAAATCACTTTGTTCCAACAGCGTCTTGTGATCGACCATTTCCAGACCGACTTCCTCAATAAAAGCAGGATCAACGTCTTTAATGTCACAACCTAAAAGACGCGCGCCAAAACCTTTTGCGCGGCGTAAAACCGCTTTGCCGCAATCCCCTACACCGATCACGCCAAAGGTGGACTCATTCATGGCTCTGCCATTGATTTTTTCCCAGCGCCCAGCACGCATTTCATCATCCATCTTCGCAATATTACGCGAGAAATTGAGCATATATCCCATAACAGTATCGGCTAGCGGTTCGGAAAATGCGTTCGGTGTACGCGTAACCTCAATACCAAATTCTTCAGCAATATGCTTGTTCAAAGAGTCAATGCCCGTTCCCCACTTGGAAACAACCTTTAACTTTTTAGCCGCCTCATAAACTTTGCGGGTAAAACGATCATCGCCACACATGACGGCATCCATATCACCGATAATCGGCAGCAGATCTTCTTCTTCCAAACGTTCGTTGACATCAGCAATAACCAACTCAAGATCATAGCTTTCCAACATCGGACGGAAATCTTCAATAAACGGCAACAAATAAGGGGCTGAAACAAGAACTTTAAAAGTCATAGAATTAGGCTCCGAGCAAATTAAATCTGGTGTTTGAGGGTTTCAGCGACAAACGGGTCTTTTTCCATCATTGCTGTTACATTTTTAAGATCTTCCGGCGTATCAACCGCGTGAGAATTGTGAGGTGTCTCGATCATACGAACGGGGATACCATGTTCAAGAAAACGCATCATATCCACGGACTCAGCAATCTCTCCCGGAGTTGGAGCAAGCTCGGTATACTTAAGTAAAGCATCTTTACGAAACGGAATAATGCAAACCTGCTTGTAAGCCATGATATTCTCAAAACCTTCAAGTCCTGCGTATGGAATTGGCTGACGCGAAAAACATAAGGCATCGCCATTCTGCGCAATCACAGTTTTGATGCAGTTGGGGTCGAGAAACTCTTCTTCGGTATTGATGCGTTTCGTCAAATTAACACAGGCAATAGACACATCGTTGAGCATCGGCTCCACCGCAGCCGTCACCATTTGAGGCAAGATCATCGGTTCATCACCTTGAACCAAAACAGCAATATCACAATCTATTGAAGCGATAGCCTCCGCGATACGGTCCGATGCTCGCTCGTGGGTATTAGCCGTCATAACGAATTTCCCACCAAACTCTTCAACGGCTTGGGCAATTTCCTCATCGCAGGTAGCAACATAAGTTTCATCAATCAGAGGACACATAGCAGTACGGCGATAGCAATGTTCAATCATAGTACGCCCCATGATCTTTGCCAACGGCTTACCGGGGAAACGAGATGACCCCATACGAGCCGGAACAAACGCAACCACTTTCATAGCTTTCATCCTTATATTTGACACATGCCTTAACGAAACAAATTTCGTGAGTTTCTTATATCTATTTGGCTTTTGCTGCGCAATAGATTTGGCTTATAGGCACAACGAAAATTCTATAAAATCACAGTCTCAACAAACAAAGAAAAAGGTAAAAACGACAGTTACAAAACAACCGTTATATGGAAAAATATATTTCATATTAAAATTATTTTACCCTTTCCTCTTGCGTCTATTTTCAACTATATTTTTCCTTTATACAGGCAGTGGAAAATTACGATGACATCGGAAAGCGCCCTTACCTTCTTTCTTGCCATTTTTATTTTTGGCATCACACCCGGCCCCGGTGTCTTTGCCATTCTCGCCCGTGCCATGATGGATGGAAGCCGTGCGTGCTTTATGCTCAGCCTTGGCATGGCCATTAGCGATATTATCTACTTGATTGCCGCCTGCCTCGGCCTTGCAACAATCGCAACCCATTGGGGGGAACTTTTCAGCGTCATCCGTATTGTCGGTGCAATTTACCTGTTTTATCTTGGTTGGAAAATGTGGACCGCACCCGTCGATGTGGACACAGTTCCAACCAAACTCGATAAAAAAGGCCACGGGCTAAGCTTTCTTCAAGGTTTTTTGATTTCAGCTTCAAACCCGAAAGTTATTTTATTTTACATTGCCTTTCTCCCCACCTTCATGGATTTAAGCACACTTCAGGGCAATGATATTTTGTTGGCATCTGGGCTAACTTTAATCGGATTAATGCTGGGTCTGATGTTGATTGCCGGGTTTGCATCGCGGGCACGACGTCTTTTGACATCGCAAAAAGCCATTAGACGCCTAAACCGTAGTGCGGGTTCCCTTATGGTGGGGGCCGGAGCTTTTCTATTAAGCCGCAGCAATTAAGGCCTATAATTTCTTCTCGTTTCTATTTCTGCCTTTATTAATCGTGCAAAAGATCTTTTGCACAAATCGTACGGTCATGCGTAATATGCCTGCCTCAACAGAAAAGGTCGTCTCATGGCACTCAAAGCCACCATTTTTAAAGCCAGTCTCGCTATTGCAGATATGGACCGGCATTATTACGAAACGCATAATCTGACAATTGCACGTCATCCGTCTGAAAACGATGAACGTATGATGTTGCGCCTGCTTGCTTTTGCCTTATTTGCCGATGAAAGGTTAACTTTCACCAAAGGTCTGTCCACAGATAACGAACCTGAGTTATGGCAAATCGGCATGGACGGCACCATAGAACACTGGATCGAATTGGGCCTGCCCAGCGAAAAACGTATCCGCCAAGCCTGCAACAAATCGGACCGCGTCACTTTGCTGTGTTATGGCGGACGCACCGTTGATCCCTGGTGGGAAAAGATGAAACATCAAGTCCGACGTTTCGATAACCTTCAAATACTTAATATCCGACCAGAAGACAGTGCAGCCCTTGAAAAAATGGCCCATCGCACAATGACCATCCACGCCAACATTCAAGATGGCGAGATCGGATTTGGGGACCATGAACAGACCTTCACCATCCGTCTGGAAAACTTACTTGACCGATAGGTCAAAAACACATTTGACCTTTTCTAAAAAACACGACACAAATGTAATCCCATTTCCTTTTTGAAGGCCCTTTAGACGTGCTTGATTTCACACTCATCCTTTTGTTTTTGCCAACAGCCTTTTTTATCTCCATCACACCGGGGATGTGTATGACCCTGTCTTTAACGATGGGATTGACCATTGGGCTGCGCCGCACGTTCTGGATGATGTGGGGGGAATTGGTCGGCGTTGCCATTGTCGCAATTTCCGCCGCTGTCGGTATTGCCGCCCTTATGCTGGAATTTCCACAAATATTCACCGCTTTTAAATGGGTTGGCGGACTTTATCTTGGCTGGCTTGGCATACAGATGTGGCGCTCACGTGGAAAAATGGCCATCCGTCTGGATGATGCAGGCACACAGGAAGTCTCTCGTCGGGCCCTTGCCCTGCAAGGTTTTGTTACCGCGATTTCCAACCCGAAAGGCTGGGCATTTTTTGCAACGCTTCTTCCCCCTTTCCTGGATGCAGAAAAGGCAATGGAGCCGCAAATTGCCAGCTTGGTTGTTATTTTGTTATCTGTTGAGTTTCTGTGCTTGATTTTATATGCAAGCGGTGGACGTTCCATGCGGCATTTTCTGGAAAAAAGTGGAAATGTCCGCATGATGAACCGCATTGCCGGCACCTTGATGATCGGTGTCGGCTTCTGGCTGGCTTTGGGATAATCTTTTAAACGATACGGATTTCAGCTGTTTCGCCATATCCGCCCTGAATAAGCATCATGGCATGGCGGATCATAGCTTCACGTTGGTTCTTTCGAATGAAAAATGTAAATTTTCCGCCGTTTTCCACATAAGATACAAAATTGTGGATACCGTATTTCATTAAAAACGTCTGTTCTATGCTCATCTTTCTCATCTCTTTCTCACTTGTTCACGAAAAAGAGTAGCGCGCAATTGTTAGCGAAGTTCTAACAAAAAATGAAAGTTTAATGTCATTTTCGCTGTTTCGTCAGCTCATTCAAATGAAACAGCACTTTTTCAGACGCCTGTTGGACCGCCGCGATTTCCTCTAACGCCCCCTCCAAATCACCTTGAGCATATTTACGGGCCGCTTCGATACCGCGGGCATGAACCTCCATATGCGGCGTTTCCATTTCTGCAAAGGAGGGATGATGTTTTATACGTTCATCCTCACAAGCGTAATACCACCGCCCCAACCGACAACAGGTATGGTCGGATAATTCATTAGGGTCCAGACTATCGCGCCCGACCATCATGGCGGCCAACCGTTTTTTCCAGATAATATGGTCCGACTTTGCAAGATGCAGCGCTTTTTTCGGTAACTTTAATTTGGAGATATCTGAAATCTGAGAGGCAATATCTTTTTCCGCACCATCCATTGCATCCAGAACCGTGTATGTTGCATTTTGGACATGTTCCGTCATGCGGGCCACTTCGGAAATACCGTAAGCAATCTCATGTGCCGCCAATTTTTGCTGCCCAACGGTTTCCGATATTTCCCGGCTGCGTTGGGTAAGTTCAGAAATCGCACGCGCAATATCCAGCATGGACTCTTGAGAGGCATTCATAATTTCATGGCCGAGTTTAACGGTTTGATCACTCTCATTCAGGGCTTCGACAATCGCATCAATTTCATCCTGAAAACGATTGATATTAAGGCGGATGTCTTTCGTTGCTAAACGTGTACGTTCTGCCAAATTGCGAATTTCAGACGCTACAACTCCAAACCCGGTTCCCGCTTCCCCTGCACGCGCAGCTTCAGTGGCTGCATTCAAGGCCAACAGATTGGTTTGAAACGCAATTTCCGAAATCAAATCGACCACTTGTCCAATATCATGGGACGATTCACTTAAAGAACTGCTGCGTTCTGCAACATCGCGCATGGCACCTTCCACCTTGCTCATTGCATCATCGGCTTGTCCGGCTTGTTTTTCACCGTTCAACGCCAGTTCCTTTACCTCTTGCGCCAATGTAAAGGTTTCAGACGCTTGACGGGCAATGGTATCGACGGAAACCGACATTTCCTCGGTCGCCGAAGCCATACCTTGTGCATTTCGATCCGTTACCGATGTCGCACGGCTCAGGTTGGCAGCTGCAATAACGGCTTCATTCAATTCCATTGAAACTGACACAGTCTTTCGCATTTGTGTTGCCGATAACCGCCCGACATCAACGGATAATTTTCGGATCGCCTGACCGATACGATCTTCCCCCTTTGGGATATCCAGAAAGGCCCCCTGACCAATAAGGTCCAAAAGTGTAAGTATTTCCTCGACACGCTCGGGCGGCAGCCAACCTTTCTTTCTTAAGTCATCCATCACGGTGCCTCCCCTAAAAAACGAAACCTTATTGCCTGCATAAAAGAATAATAACACTCAAAGCGCAAGAGCAATCATAAACACTTTCTACCATAAACAGGTATTCAACCCCTACGCCCGATATATTTACAAGCAATATACCTATCGGATCATTTTCGACAAAATAAGATAAAGACATCTAAAAGAAATAAACCTGCAATAGCATGCTCCATTTAATTGATATTCTTCGTTGATATTTAGCTGCATATCCGTATGATACGCTCGCAAAAATAAGATCGCTTTATTTTTCATACTTTGCCCAAAGGTGCGCCAAATGTTTCTTTTATCAGTCCGGGTTTTGATTGCTGTTTTTTGCATAATCGGATTGACGTGCACAGTTGACGCAGCAACAGAGAAACAAAACATTTACATCGTCGCCGAAGATTTACCCCCTTTTTCAACCGGACACCGGGTTGAAGGGGCCTATGCCCGTGATCAAAATCTCGTCCGTCAGATTTTTAAGGAAATCGGCTTTAACACAAAAATTGCTTTTTTGCCCTGGAAACGAGCATTGCGTGAAATCAAAGAAGGCCGTGCGGCGGGCATCCTTTCTTGTTCCCAAACACAGGAACGCGCGAAATATATGTATTTCCGTACACCGACCAGCCATTTCACCAATGGTTTTTTCTACCTTGCAGATCGTAACCTTCCCCACCCGCAAACGCTTGAGGACGTAAACACCTATGACGTTGCCTCGATTGAAGGGCACGCAAACTTGGCACAACTTCGCAATGCCGGGTTGGAACCATTGACGGCAAACGATACCAAAAGCGCTCTTCTCATGTTGGAAGCCGGGCGCTTTGACTATCTTTACCTCAATCGCGAAATCACGATGGCTTACTTGCAAAAGAATGGGTTGGCAGAACGTATCCTATTTTCCCCCGTTTCATCCGAAGATGTCTTTTTCTGTTTTAATAAAAAATATCCGCAAATTGAGCAAATCATGGATTCATTTGAAAAAAAATTACACGAGCTTCGCGCAAACGGAACCTTGCGCACCCTTCAGGCAAAATACAAATAACAAAAGACTGGATTTCCTGTATAAAACTGATACAAGGAAACCTGAGTAAAACGTGCACAAGAGGATAAAGAGCCATGCGACGATACCACCTGACAGTCTTTTGATTTTCTGAACGGGTGCATATGGACTCTTTATGAGAGGGCCCGTTCGGGTCCTTTTTTATATCTAAATTTCGAGAAATAACATGAACACTATCAATGCAGCTATTGTCGGAGCCAGCGGTTACACAGGTGCAGAACTGGTCCGGCTGTTGATCAACCATCCCAACGTCACTATCACAGCGATGACCGCCGACCGTAAAGCCGGGATGCGAATGGCTGATGTGTTCCCGCATTTGGGTGGACTGAATTTACCCGATCTGGTCAAGATGGATGATGTCGATTGGTCAAATATCGACGTTTGTTTCTGCTGTCTGCCCCACGGCACCACACAGGAATTTATCGCAAGCCTGCCGCAAAATGTACGGATCGTCGACTTGTCTGCCGATTTCCGTCTTAAAGATATTGAGGAATACAGCAAATGGTACGGCGATAAACATCGCGCGCCTGAACTGCAAAAAGAAGCTGTTTATGGCCTGACCGAAATGAAACGCGATGAAATTGCAAAAGCACGTTTGGTCGCCAACCCGGGCTGTTATCCCACATCCGCCCAATTGCCCCTGATCCCGTTGCTGAAAGAAAAGAAAATAGGCACACAGGGTATTATCATCGATTCAAAATCCGGTGCCACCGGTGCGGGACGCGCCCCCAAGGAAGGGACTTTATTCTGCGAAGTTTCCGATGCTATCCATGCCTATGGTGTGGGGACACACCGTCATGGGCCGGAAATTGAACAAGGTTTAAGCGAAGCAGCAGGCGAAAATATTTTCGTCAGCTTTACACCACACCTGATGCCAATGAACCGGGGTATTCTGTCGACTATTTATGTCACACTGGCTGATAACGTCAGTGTAAACGATATCAGAACCAGCCTGCAAAACACCTATGCCGATGAGCCGTTCGTCCGTGTGGTTGAAGAAGGCAACAGCCCGGCAACACGCCATGTCCGTGGGTCCAACTATTGCCTGATCGGTGTTTTTGCCGACCGGACACCGGGACGTGCCATCATCGTCTGCGTGGAAGACAACGTTGTCAAAGGCGCCTCTGGTCAAGCGGTCCAGAACATGAATGTCATGTTCGGTTTTGAGGAAACAGCCGGTTTAACCCAGCAACCCATGTTCCCTTAACATCCGTAAAACTCTTCAAGAAAAAGCCCCCGTACAGATGATTTGTACGGGGGCTTTCGTTTGCGGTTTTCAAACGGATTATACGTCCAAACCTTCAACAAACTTGGCGCGTTCCTGAATAAACTGGAAACGGTATTCCGGCTTTTTGCCCATCAGACGCGTCACCAGGTCCCTTGTATCTTCCGCATCTTCACGATCTTCTTCCGTCGGGCCATGCGGGACGGTAACGCGCAGGAGTGTACGTCGTTTCGGGTCCATAGTCGTTTCTTTCAATTGCGAGGGCGGCATTTCACCCAGACCTTTAAATCGGCTGATATCCACTTTCTTGCCTTTGAATTCTTTCTCCATCAACTGGTCTTTTTCCAGATCATCCATTGCATAAATGCTTTTTGCCCCTGTCGCCAAACGATAGAGCGGCGGCTGAGCCAGATACAGACGACCCGCTTCGACAAGACCGGGCATTTCCTGATAGAAGAACGTCATCAGCAACGAGGCAATATGCGCACCATCCACGTCCGCATCGGTCATAATAATGACTTTCTCATAACGCAGGTCATCCAGTTCAAAGGCTTCGCGGGTGCCACAGCCCAAAGCTTCGCCCATATCGCTGAGTTCTTTGTTGGCGTGGATTTGATCGACACTGGCAGAGGCGACGTTCAACACCTTACCACGTAAGGGCAAAATCGCCTGTGTTTCACGGTTTCGCGCCTGCTTGGCTGAACCGCCCGCGGAATCCCCTTCCACGAGGAAAATTTCAGTTCCGTCAGAAACCGATCGTGTGCAATCAGCCAATTTGCCCGGCAGGCGCAAACGTTTGGTCGCTGACTGGCGTTTCATCTGCTTGGCGCTTTTTTTACGCAAACGGATTTCGGCGCGTTCAATCAGATATTCAAGCAATTGCGATCCGATTTCCGGATTACCCGCCAACCAGTGATCAAAATTATCCCGAATAGCGGTTTCCACCAGTTTAGCGGCTTCCTGTGTGCCCAATTTTTCTTTGGTTTGCCCCTGAAATTGTGGATCACGGATAAAGGCGGACAACATAATACACGCCCCGTTAATCACATCATCCGCAGTGATTTTAGACGCTGCCTTGTTACTCACCAATTCGCCATAGGCACGAATACCTTTGGTAATGGCATTGCGAAACCCTTGTTCGTGTGTCCCACCTAACGGAGTCGGCACCGTATTACAGTAGGAATTGAAAAAGGCTTCTTCATCTTCCGGCCAGGCAATCGCCCATTCAACCTTGCCCTGTTCGTCCGGGAATTTCACATCCCCGGCAAACGGTTCATCCGTTTTGACCTCGCGGCCTTCCAGAATATTGCTTAAAAAATCAGATAGACCACCGGGGAAATGCAAGACCCCTTGCGTCGGTGTTTTATCCCCGTCTTTAATCAGGCTTTCATCGCATTTCCAGCGGATCTCCACCCCTTTAAACAAATACGCCTTGGAACGCGCCATTTTATAAAGCTGGCTTGGCTTGAACTGAAGACGATTCCCAAAAATTTCAGGATCAGGGTGGAAGGTAATGGTTGTCCCGCGACGGTTATTCACCTGTCCTTCATTTTTCAACGGCCCTTGCGGGATACCACGCGAAAATTCCTGACGCCATAAAGTGCGATCACGGGCCACTTCAACACACAATGTATCAGACAAGGCATTCACAACCGACATCCCCACCCCGTGCAAACCACCAGATGTCTGATAGGCTTTACCGGAAAACTTCCCGCCGGAGTGCAAGGTTGTCATAATAACTTCAAGGGCAGACTTGTCTTTGAACTTGGGGTGCGGATCAACCGGGATCCCCCGGCCGTTATCGCGCACAGTGACATTGCCTTCGGCATCCAGTTCCAGTTCGATCCGGCTGGCATGCCCGGCAACCGCTTCGTCCATAGAGTTATCGAGAATCTCGGCCACCAAGTGGTGATAGGCACGTTCATCCGTCCCGCCGATATACATACCGGGACGTTTACGAACCGGTTCCAAACCTTCTAGAACCTCGATATCTTGCGCCGTATAGTCACCGCCGGTTTTCGGCGCGTCGTCTTCAAATAAATCCATAGCCAATTTAGTTGCCCACCTTATTCATAATTTGTTGGCCCGATGATAGGAAGGATGGACCTTTCGAGCAAGCATGATATTGTCTTGATCAACACTTTATATTTTCAAACAACAATTTTGGATCAAACCATGACGACACCAGACTACGGACCCAAAGGAAAACCGGCCATTCGTACCCTTGCCATGCCGGGAGATGCCAACCCCAACGGCGATATCTTCGGCGGTTGGGTCATGTCGCAAATGGATATTGCTGGCGGCGTAACAGCCGCATGGCGTGCACAAGGACGCGTTGCAACCGTTGGCGTCGAAGCCATGTCTTTCTTGAAACCCGTCAGTGTCGGCGATGTTGTCTGTGTCTACACCGATATTGTGCGCGAAGGCAATACATCGATGGCCATTCAGATCGAGCTGTGGGTGTTGCGTCGCGACGGTATGGCACGTGAAAAAGTGACGGAAGGTATTTTCACATTCGTCGCCATTGATGACAATGGCAAGAAACGCGTCCTCCCCCCCATGCCCGATAATACGTTGGCGTTAAATTAGCCCGGTATTTTGATCCCTCATAACCTGTTCTGATCATCAGGTTTGGGGGATCAACCGTTTAAGACTTTAACCTGCATTCAAACGATGGGGTTTTACGTTTTGCAAAAAGCGCACCGTGGCGTCCTCTAAAGACATCCACGCCGCCGCTTCCTTACGATCCGGTTGGGTCACCGACTTATGGGCAGGTTCCAAAAAATCCGGCTTCGCATAACGTTTGAGGATCCTGGCCTCGCCCAATTCCTGATATGACATTTTATTTATTCCTGTTTTGTTCTCTGTAAAACTTCACAGAATAAAAGACCACATGTAACCTGCGACAAAAATACTGCCCAAGGCCAAAAATTCTTTAGCAAAAGTTGGAACATACATTTTCTTCACTCCCTTAATGGCGACTCGTTACAGGAACATTATAAGAACATTGAAGGGTTGTCAACGATGTTCTTATAATGTTCCTGTAACAACGGGGTTGAATATTGCGTTTCAATAGCGCACTCTGGAAAGAAAACAACAGGGATTGCTTTCAAAATGGAACAAGAAAGCCAAGAAAAGCCAAAATTCACCAGCGCCGAAATGGGTGCTTTATCACACCTTTACCGTGGTGAAATTTATCGTTCGACCACTTGGCGCACACGATTGGACAACACAACGAACTGGGCTGTCGTCACAACGGGGATTGCCTTCTCCATCACCTTCAGCGGTGTGAATTCTTCTCCTTTACCGCTGGTGCTTGTTGGTTTGCTTGTCATCGTCTTTTTGATTTTCGAGGCGCGGCGTTATCGCTATTTCAACGTCTGGCGTGCCCGTGCCCGCCATATCGAGACAGAGCTTTTCGCCCCGATGTTAAGAGGCGAAGATTATCAACGAAATGGGGATTGGAATCTCATCCTTGCCAAAGATTATATGCATCCCAAACACCACATCAGCATGCTACGCGCCATCGGACGACGTTTGCGACGCAGTTATGCATGGTTGCTGGCCATTCAGGCCATTGCCTACTATGGGAAGCTTACGATCCACCCTGCCCCGCTAGATCATATCGGACAACTGTTTGAACGCGCCGCCATTGGACCAATTCACGGCGAAATTGTCGTCTTCATGCATGCCGTCTTCCATATCAGCTGGATTGCCGTTGCAATAGGAACACTTTATCACGACAAAATCTCACGCCTCAATCGCCGTTATAAAGGCGTTGGCATGGGATAAGTCATTAAATTGTCTGGGAGATAAAAGTGGGGGTCTCTGTTGCTAGGTACCCCCGAACCCCACCTACATAGACTCACCCATGCAGGAATTGAATTTGGTCAAGCGACTGCGTTACGCAGCAGCTGCAACCGGAGCCATACGATTGTCGTTGGCATTTATCAAGTTTTGCACCGATATCGGTGGTAGCTCACCGAGCGCAACACTGTATCTTTACTACCGCTGTCGATCCTATTTCGCCCCCCTCACAAACCGACCTGTTCGATCGGCTTATGGTGGAGGCGCCGGGTACCGCCCCCGGGTCCAGTCAGCTTATTCCATACACGCCTCTAGCGCCGTAGTCCGCCGCTAAGCGGACGCCCTAGATGTAAGCGGGAAAAAGCCAAACGTCAAGGGTCGTCTGGCGAACAATCAAAAAAGGAACGTGGTTGCCCCCACTGATTAACCCCTATATCCTCAATCTCGAAAATAATCCGTCTTCACAATTAAAAGAAAATATTATGGATCAAATCTCGCAGGATGACCTGAAAACGGCCCTGACCGGAAACGTCATCAACGAGCAACAATTCGCCTCCATCCTCCATATCGCACAAAAACGGCAACAGGCCCATCACACCCTTCATGGGGAGGATGAACCTTTTGCAATTTTTCTCGGATTTTCGGAAATTTTTATTTCCATTGGTCTGTGCATTCTGTTTGCCGGGCTCGTCGGTATCCTTACCTTACTGGATAGCTTAGTCGCTGCCGGTGCCATCGTTGCCGTCCTTAGTCTGGGATTATCCCACTACTTTATTAAAATACGGCGTATGGTCCTGCCCAGCATTGTCAGCAGCAGCGCACTGACCCTTTCCAGTATCTTATGCCTTGTCCCGGTCGCCATTGACCTTTTTTCACAAGTCGAAGGCGACGACCCCTATCTGGCCACCCTGATACTTCCCCTCGCTCCGACCTTGTGCTTGCTCGTCTGGATGTATCGTAAATACAAACTCCCCTACCTCACTTTTTTGATCGGTGTCACAGGTTTGGGAATGATATTATCTATTGCCGGGATATTAAGCTCTTCGCAACAAGCCGTCCTTGATTTTGACAGCCTGATGGACCTATCCGTCAATCCCATCGTTGCCGGAAGCTGGCTCCTCTTTGGCTTAATCGCCTTGGGCTTTGGGCTTTATTTCGATTGTCGCGACCCTTACCGGGTCGGTAACCCATCCAAATCCGCCTTTTGGCTGCATCTTCTCTCTGGTCCGTCCTTGTTGAATGTTATTGCCCTGAACATCTATTACGAGGGGGACACGACTTCTTATATTTTGACAACGTTATTGCTCTGTCTGTTCGTGATCATCGCTCTCATTATTGATCGCCGTTCTTTTATCTCGGCAGGTATTATCTATATGAGCTTCGTTGTCAGTTGGGCGACGAAAAACTTGGGCATGGATGCAGACTATATCAGCCTCTTTGTCCTTGGCCTGATTATTACCGCGCTTGCGACATGGTGGCATAAATGGCGCAGTGCATTGATGAATGCCTTGCCCAACTTTCCTTACAAGGAAAAACTTCCGCCCTATTAAGCTTAAGAAGAAACAACAAAAAAGCCCGTCCAAAAGGACGGGCTTTTTATGGCGAGAGTGACGGGACTCGAACCCGCGGCCTTCGGCGTGACAGGCCGACGCTCTAACCAACTGAGCTACACCCCCACAAAAGGGATACTCTCTCAATAGACACCAAGTGAAACGCGAAAGTGGCGAGAGTGACGGGACTCGAACCCGCGGCCTTCGGCGTGACAGGCCGACGCTCTAACCAACTGAGCTACACCCCCTCACGTTCACTTATAACAAAGCGTAGAAGAGTGGTGGAGGGAGTTGGATTCGAACCAACGTAGGCGTAGCCAGCGGATTTACAGTCCGCCCCTTTTAGCCGCTCAGGCATCCCTCCAGGGACCCTTTGTCACACACGCTTTGCTGTGGTGTGGGCGGGGTTATAACAGTGCCCCCACAGGCATGCAACAGGATTTTTCATTTTTTTTACACATTCTTGATTTTTCGACTCTTTTCCTCGCTTTTGCCTCGGTACAAACCTCATTATCTTGGCGAATACAACTGAACTTTCTCCTTAGACATCTACACAACTCGTCACGATTCATAGAACGGTCTTATGGAAACATTGCAGAAAGGAAGAAGATGTTCACAAAACTGCAGAATCGCAAAAACGGGGCAATCCGCATTCTTTGCCCCACATGCGTTTTTTTTAAGACCGATTGACCACTTGCGAAAACACGAAACTCAGGCAAATAAAAACCCCCACCGGACGTAACCGTCACAGTGGGGGTTTTTCGTGTATGGGGCGACTGATGGGACTTGAACCCACGACCCCCGGTACCACAAACCGGTGCTCTAACCAACTGAGCTACAATCGCCATTGAGGTGGGCGCTTATGTACGCCAGCACGCTCTGATCGTCAATAACTTTTCGACCCAAAAAGTAAAAAAAACTGTCACACGAAAAATTTACGCAGACGATCGATTGCTTCGTTCAGGAGTGAGGGTTGTTTACAAAAACAGAAACGAACAAAATTGCGTGGCCCGCCTTCCTGATAGAAGGCCCCTGTCGGCACCGCCGTAACCCCGGCCTTCAGGGTAATATATCGGCAAAACTCAGCATCATCCCCATCAAAGCCAAAGGGCGAGAAATCAACCGTTAAAAAATAAGTTCCCTGACTATCCAACACGTTAAAGCCGACATCGCGTAATCCCGTCGCCAACAAATCGCGTTGTGCCTGCATACCGGCGGTAAAATCGCGGTAATAGTCATCGGGAAAATCCAGCCCTGCGGCAATTGCCTTTTGCAGGTTCGGCACAACCGTAAACGTAACAAACTGGTGCGCTTTGGCAATGGCTTTCATCAGATGCGGGGATGCTGTGATATAACCGATTTTCCAGCCTGTCAGGGAAAAGGTTTTGCCCGCAGACCCAATACGCGCACATCTATCGCGCATCCCCGGCAACGTCATTAAAGGGTGATGTTGGTGGTCATCAAAAACCAGATGTTCATAGACCTCATCACAAACAACATAAGCATCATGTTTTTGCACCAGCGCGGCTAAGAACGATAACTCGTCTTTGGTAAACACCTTGCCAGACGGATTCATAGGGGAATTTAAAACCAACAATTTGGTTTTATCGCTAAATGCTTTTTCCAATTCCTCACGTGGCAATTCCCAATGAGGCGGCTCAACTCGCACCAGTTTCGGGATAGCACCGATATGGCGGATGATCGGCAAATAAGAATCATAAAGCGGTTCGATTAAAACCACTTCGTCACCGGGGTTCAACAGCCCCATAAAGCAATCACATAAAGCTTCTGTCGCCCCGGACGTAACCATTACTTCCGTTTGCCAATCGACATCCAGATCGTAAAACCGTTTGTTATGACGTGCGACAGCCTGACGCAGTTCCGGTAATCCCATCAGGGGAGGATACTGGTTTGGCCCTGCTATCAACGCATCGGCTGCAATACGACGGATTTCTTCAGGCCCATCCACATCCGGAAAGCCCTGCCCCAGATTGATACTGTTATGTTCTAACGCCAATGCTGAAGTCACTTCAAAAATTGTCGTCCCATAACCGGAGAGAATTTCGTTGACCGGTTTTTTCATCGTATCGTCAGCCACTTTTTATACTTCCTTAAACGCCTAAATATAATTGGACTGACTGTAACCTGAGACACAGGACATTGTCACCCTTTATGGATTTGACAGGAAATCAATTTTTGAAAAAACCTGATCGACATCAAAACCAATGGTCAGCATCCCGTCCAATTGCGATGTTTTTTCATTTGTAATCGGTAAGGATACCTGCACCTGAAAAGCGTGTGCAGAATGATCAAATAAAATCTGTGACACATATGATGCCTGCCCACTGGATAAGGCCATAAAGGCATGCTCATCTCCTTGCCAGTAATCGCTAGTGGGCGCATTCATCGCAATATTGTAGCCTTCTTTATCCGTCAAAAAAATCTCATTGATCCCTTGATGGCTCTCAAGAATTTTGCGCAGAAACTCAGACCCTTTATTGGCAAGAATATCGCTCATAAGTTCCGTTTGCCTGTCGTGCGCCATCGCCTCCTTCCAGTCTGCATCTGCCTGACGAAGTATTTTCTTGGGGAGACGACGCCCCTGCAGTGTTTTCTCAACAGATCTGATGCCATTTTGATATTGCATCAAAATGGACTGCGCCATCTCCATAAGCTGTTGACGCTCCGATTGTGTTGCAGCGCGTGTATCGCGTGCACACGTCGCCAAAGCTTTGTTAAACTGTGAAATAAAATCTGGATTATTTTTGATAAACGGCTTGGAAAAATAAGCGACCAAGGGCACATAGCGAACAAAGATCGACTCGAGATCATCCTCATCAAGTCCGACGGCACGGCTGGCGTTCAAAAAAGCTTCCTCATCTGACAACGCCGCAGAAACGCGCCCCTTTGCCAAGAGTTTTGCCAAGGATTTCACGTTTGGGATCGTCGCCTGCAAGTGCCGCCCATGCCGTTTAAGCCAGACTTCTTCGTTTGCACCCAAAACAGCCCCAATCTGATCAAGTGGCAACAAGTCTGAGGCCTGCGATGCCTTTAAGCGAAAAACTTTCCAACGTTCCAGCGCCAAAGGTTCTGTCGGGATTGACGTTTCATCAAGGTCTGCATCCGGTATACTCAGAAAAAAACCGTCAATGCTATTTTGTTTTATCAGTTCGCGATTACGTTTGCGCGGAGCAATGGCAATGACATAGGGCCGTTTTAGCCGATCAAAAACACATTGTACCATTTGCGGCGTACGCCCACGCAATACAGATGAATCCATCACCTGATAAGGCGGTTGTAAATGTGTTTGCAACATAACAGGTGTCGGTTCATTGGCATGCACCATCGTTACGAACACCACAATAACCGCCAAGATTGGGACAATCCGCCGCAAAAAAATCTCCCACCAGTCGTTTTTTGATCTTAAAATAGTACTTAAGGGGTAAACCTAGGAAGTCAACAGAAATCACAAAGACATTAATTTCATAACTAAGAAATCTCAGATTGATGAGTCAGCCAAAAGACTTCGTCAGCAGTCTGCAAAGGCGTAAGTCTGTACTTCTATTGGTCTCGTTGAAAATCCATTTGCGCCAACAAACGGCGCTTGTCGGAAATACTGTCTTCTACACTGCGTAACTTGGAATATGAGACGCTTTGCGTCAGGCCTAAATGTTCCGCAAGCTCCAGCAAAAGCTCCCGCTCAGCGCGATCTGTTTGTGCAGCTTCGATGCTTTCAATCATCGCCAGAATACTGTTCTTGCTTTTGTAAAACGCTTCTTCATCTGTCAGATTGCGCACCGTCTGGACCACACGTACAACATCACCATCCACCACGATAATATCATCGCTTCGTGTCTGATCAGGGCCGACTTCCGCCTTCGTAATTAAAACCGGATACCAACCAAAGGAACGTAAGGTCTGAACCGACGCATTTTCCAGACTATCACCCAAATCCAAATCTGACGGCGTTTCCTGAATACGGATCAGTCTGCCATCTTCAACATATGCAAACATGGGGCATCCTATTATTCGTTGTCTATCTAAATTTAAGACTACCCCTAAAAATTAAATTTGTAAAATCTAATAATACTTTGGTGGTAAACACACCGATATAAAAAGATAAAAAAACCGCATCCCTTTCAGAATACGGTTTAAATTTAGAATCATGAGCCGATTTTTCAGCTATTCAATTCAATCAATAAATCGCAAATTTCACGAACAGCACCCTGCCCGCCTTTTTTCTGTGTAATATACAGCGTCTTTTCTTTAACAGCCTCAACCGCATCGGCAACCGTAATTGGGGTGCCGATTTTTTCCATAATCGGAATATCGTTCAAATCATCCCCCATATGTGCCACATTATCCAAACTGATGGACAGCTCGTCACATATCTTTTGCAAAATTTCGATTTTGTTTTTTGCCCCGGTATAAACATGGCTTAGCCCAAGGCGCTTCCCACGTTCCTGAATGGCATTTGTCGTACTGGCACTGATGATACAAAGCTCAACCCCAGCTTCACGCGCTTTTTTCATACCCATGCCGTCTTTGACATTGAACTTGCGTAACTCGTCACCGGTTTCCGTATAATAAAGCCCACCATCGGTCAAAATACCATCCACGTCCAGACTGAGGAGCTTCACCGATTTGAGTTGTTCTTTAAAATCCGCGAAGGGAAGTTTGTCACGTGCGGTCATGGCCTGATCCTGTCTTTTAAATGGAATATTGAATATAAGGCTTAGGCGTTTTCCTGATCACGTTCCACACGTTCCGTGCGCCAACGCATGGTTTTTAACAGGGTGCCGATTGTAATAGACCCCAATGTCGCAATGGCAATTTCATCAATTTCACGCAACACCAGATTAAGCGCATTGCCGATATCCGTATCGGCTTGTGAATCACGGGCACGTTCATTCTCGCTGACATCTTCAAACAGGTGAATAACGTCAAACAAGGTTGTGCGTTTCAAGTTCCCTGCAAAACGGTAACCGCCCCCGGCACCACGTACAGATTCGACCAAACCCGCGCGGCCCAAATCACGCAAAACCTTGGCCAAGTGATTTGCGGAAATATTATACTTGTCCGCAATATCCGTGGCCGAAAGCTGGACATCTGGATCACGCGCCAATTCCAGAACCGCATATAGCGCGCAATAAGTTGCTTTTTGGAGTTTCATTTCTGCTTACCTTCAGTCCAACGGCATTTCCAATTCGATGTAAGGACCACCCATCATGCCCTGACTTCTAAAGAAGCTAAGGTTCAAATTGTCCTTACGGTGCAACATTGTACGGGCCTGTCCGACACCCGCCTTGCGAAACTGTTCGCAAACCGTTTCAAACAATCGCGTCCCCACCTGTTTCAGGCGCATTTCCGGGTTCACCCCAATGGTATAAACCCAGCCACAGGGTTCGGACCCAAATTCCCACGCGCGCACTTCACCGATGATAAAGCCTGCAAAAACACCGTCGATTTCACAGACATAGAAAAAACCCTCGTTGGAATCACCATAGCGATGATAGGTCTCTTCCCAATAATCAGGTTTATGCTGGCCCGTATTATAGGCATGCAAATCTGTCACGGCAGGTAAATCCTTCTCATCCGCATCCCGAATAATAAAGGTCACGCCATCGACGTTCATTTTTTTATGGAACTCTTGTCTAACCATGTTCCGCCTACGCCTTTGCCAGCTATAAATTTATATACAGGAAATAAAATACGCATTTCGGTACCACTTTGTAAAGACTACGTTAAAAAAACCTCGCAAAAACTTTCGTGAAGGCGTATTTTTCCTTTTATGACAATAGACAAAACAGCCATAGACGGTATCAAGACATATCTCATAGAACGGGCACTTCTCAGCCCCGTTACCCCGGAAGTCTTTCGCATCGGTTGTCAACGCTTGCATGAGGCTGGCCTACCTGTCTTACGTATCAACATGTCATGGGGAACATTGCACCCCACCATTGGTGCCTTATCGCTGCGCTGGTGGAAAGGTCGCGAATTTGATGATATCACGCGTTATATGCATCAAGATGGGGAGAGTGAAGAATGGCTCAGCAGTCCGGGGTATTATGCCGTCCACAATCAAATTCCTGAATTTGACGTCTTTATAAACGATGAAACAGCACATCCTGTTTTCCCTGTCTTTGATGAACTCAAAGAAGCCGGCGGCACACATTACTTTTTACGCCTCATTCGTTTTTCCGAACCGTCCCCACTCGCCTTCGATCTGGATGGGATGATCCTATCCTTTCTCAGTGATGCCCCAAACGGGTTTAACAGCGAAGAAATGGACGTATTGCGCGACATTAGCGATTATATGGCATTGGTTCTCAAAATTGCTGTGCGCGAACGCATTACGTTAAACACCCTCAGTGCCTATTTGGGTGAGAACGCAGCCTCTCAAGTTCTCAGTGGTTCCATTAAACTGGGGGATGGCAATAACATCAACGCCGTAATTTGGTATAGTGACCTGCGCAATTCAACGGTTTTAGGCGATCAATTATCCGGCCCTGACCTGCTTGCCACGTTAAACAGCTATTTTGCCTGCACTGCCGGGGCTGTAAGTGATCATGGCGGAGAAGTTCTCAGGTTTGTCGGGGATGCTGTACTTGCAATTTTCCCTATCAATAATGATGATATAAAAGAAGCCTGTGCCAAGGCGACAGCCGCCGCCAAAGATTCGCTTGCACGACTGGATTATGTTAACGCACAACGTGCCCCAGATCAGCAGCTGTCCTTTGGACTGGGGCTGCATATCGGGGAAGTGATGTTTGGGAATATCGGCATTCCCGAGCGCCTTGATTTTTCTGTAACCGGGCCTGCGGCAAACGAAGTCGCGCGCATTGAAAATATGACAAAAGAAATCGGCGAAAGCGTTTTGGCCTCTCAATCCTTTGCCAGCCATCAGCCCGATCAATGGTACGCCATTGGCCCTCGCCCATTGCGCGGTGTCGGACGTCCTGTAAACTTATTTACCCTTAAATAGTATTTATGTGAGAGAGTTCACAGAAATATTGTGGAAATAAGCGTACTCGATACTGGACGAAACTTTTCTATAATTCAAAATATTCTTATTTTTATATTTAATTGCTGATCTTTTCTGGGGCACGACTATGAAATTTCTGTTGAATAAATCCGTGATGATTGCCATTGGCATTGCGGCTGCGGTTTCTATCTGGCTATTATCTGGCCTATTCACCGAAAAAGAAGAAGTCGTTGCCAAAAGTGTTGTCGAAACACATACAAAAAACAAGGTCAACGTTCTGGTTTCAACACAGGAAGCCCATGATCACGCCGATATCATCTCGCTTTATGGACAAACCGAAGCCAACCGCGACGTCGAGCTGAAAGCCCAGACAAAAGGCCGTATTTCCGAGCTTCTAATCGAAAAGGGGACTGTGGTTAGCAAGGGTGATGTCATTGCCCGGATCGCGATGGATGATCGTAAATATCAGCTTGAAGGCGCGCGTGCTGCCGTTCGTTTTCGTGAACTGGAATATGATGCCTCTAAAAAGCTATCCCAGAAAAGCTTTCGTTCACAAACAAAACTGGCTGAGTCCAAGTCGCTGCTAAACAGCGCGCGTGCCGACCTAGAAAACATTCGCCTTGATATTGAACATACGGAAATCAAAGCCCCGTTTGACGGATACCTTGAAAACACCAGCATCGAAGTCGGTGATTTTGTTGATAGCGGGGACCCAATTGCAAAAATTGTCGATCTTTCCCCAATTGTTGTCAGCGCAGCCATCCCGGAATATTCCATTTCAAAAATCAAAGACGGCCAAGCCGCACGCGCTGTCTTAAATGATGGTCGCATACTGGAAGGCATCGTGCGATTTATTGCTGCAACCAGTGACAATTCCACACGCACCTATCGCGTGGAAATGGAAGCCCCTAACGACGCACAAGAGCTCATCAATGTTGGTATTACAGCCAAATTGCAATTAAGCATCGGGCGCCAACATGCCTATCAGGTTAGCCCGGCGATTTTAACCCTGTCAGACGAAGGGGTCATTGGCATTAAAACGGTCGATGATGCCAACAAAGTTGTTTTTCATCCGGTAAAATTGTTGGAAGACACCCCCGAAGGCATCTGGATTACCGGCCTGCCCCAAACCGCCCGCATCATCACACGTGGCCAGGAATATGTCAGTGTCGGACAAGAAGTCATCACGACGCAAGCCAGTGACGAACAAAAGGCAAATGTTGACGACCAACCGTCCGCACCTGCAATCGCCAAGGCACAGGAACAATAAGACATGAAAAATGCGATCGAAGCCGCACTGGGCCATTCGCGCACAGTTTTAATGATTCTGGCCCTCGTCCTGATTACCGGGTCCATTGCCTATGTCAATATTCCCAAGGAGTCTGATCCGGACATCAATATTCCGATCATCTATGTTGTCGCCACGCACGACGGTATTTCTCCGGAAGATGCTGAACGGTTAATCCTGCGCCCATTGGAACAGGAACTACGCACCATTGAAGGCGTTAAGGAAATGCGATCCACCGGTTATGAAGGCGGCGGCAACGTCACCTTGGAATTTGAAGCCGGTTTTGATGCAGATAAGGCATTGGATGACGTGCGCGACAAGGTCGATCTGGCGAAACCTGAATTACCCGATGAAACCGACGAACCGACCGTACACGAAGTCAACTTCAGTCTTTTCCCGGTTTTGGTGGTCACCATTGCCGGTGAGGTCCCGGAACGATCACTGGTAAAACTGGCCCGTGACCTGCAAGATGAAATTGAATCCATCCCCAGTGTTTTGGAAGCTGAAATTGCAGGGGACCGTGACGAAATGGTCGAAATCATTATCGACCCGGCAAAAGTTGAAATGTACGGCCTGACCCCATCTGCCGCCATGAATATGGTTTCATCTTCAAACCAATTGGTCGCGGCGGGGTCTCAGGACACAGGTCTTGGGCGTTTTTCCATTAAGGTTCCCGGCCTCTATGAAACCGTCCACGATATTCAATCACAACCCTTGTTGGTTGATGGGGATAGCGTGGTCACACTTGGTGACATTGCCGATATTCGTCGCACATTTAAAGACCCAAGCAGTTTTGCCCGTGTGAATGGCAAACCCGCCATTGCCTTGGAAATCTCCAAACGGACCGGTGAGAATATCATCGAGACCATTGAGAAAGTCCGTGAAATTGTCGCCTCGGAACAGGCCAGATGGCCACAGTCCTTGCGCGACAATATTGATGTGTCTTATTCACAAGACCGATCCAACCAAATTCGGACCATGTTGGCAGACCTGCAAAATAACGTTCTCAGCGCCATTGTCTTGGTGATGGTCGTTGTTGTTGCCGCCCTTGGTCTGCGCACTGCCGGGCTTGTCGGCATGGCAATCCCCGGCTCGTTCCTTGCAGGTATTCTTGTTATCAGCGGGTTGGATATGACCATGAACATCGTTGTCCTGTTCAGCCTTATTCTGGCGGTCGGCATGCTGGTTGATGGTGCCGTTGTGGTCACGGAATATGCTGATCGCAAGATGATCGAAGGCTATCATCGGCGTAAAGCTTATGGCTTGGCGGCACAACGCATGGCTTGGCCGATTACGGCATCAACGGCAACGACATTGGCCGCCTTCTTACCGCTGTTGTTTTGGCCGGGTGTGGTTGGGGAATTTATGAAATTCCTACCCATTACCTTGATTGCAACCTTGGCCGCATCCCTGCTGATGGCATTGATTTTCGTACCGACACTGGGGGCCCTGTTTGGCAAACCGTCCCAGGCCGTACCGGAACTAAGCGAGATTACTCCCGAACATGACGTGGATCTTACCAAACTCCACGGTATTACGGGAACTTATGTCAAAACTCTGCAAACATCACTGCGTCATCCGATCAAAGTTCTTGTGGGGGCCGTTGCCGTTCTTGTACTGGTTCAGGTCGTCTATGGCGCTTTTGGGAAAGGGGTTGAGTTTTTCCCCGAAGTCGAACCGGAAAACGCCAAAGTCAACGTGCGTGCACGCGGTAACCTGTCTGTTTGGGAACAAAAAGACATTCTGGAAAAAGTCGAAGCCCGTATCTTACCCATGACGGAATTCAAGACCGTTTACACACGCATCGGCAAACAACAAAACAGCGAGGAAGCCGAAGATATTATCGGGTCTGTTTCCCTTGAATTTAAAGACTGGCAGGAACGCCGCCCGGCAAATGAGATTTTGTCGGAAATTGCCGAACGGACTAAAGATATTGCCGGTATCGAAATTGATTTCCGTAAACAGGAAGAAGGCCCGCCAACAGGCAAACCCATCAATATTCAACTTTCATCGCGCAAAACCGATTTATTACCCGATGCCATTGACCGTATTCGAAATGGTCTGGAAAATATGGACGGCATGATGAACTATGAAGATTCACGCCCCCTGCCGGGTATCGATTGGGAACTCAAAGTCGATCGATCCCAAGCCGCCAAATTCGGTGCGGATATCGGACTTGTCGGTAACTTCATCCAAATGACAACCGCGGGTCTGAAATTGGGGGAATATCGCCCTGATGATACCGATGACGAGGTCGAAATTCGTGCACGCTTCCCCAAAGAAGACCGCACAATTGACCGCCTGAACGATATTCGGATTAATTCATCACTAGGTACCGTCCCAATTTCAAACTTTGTCACCCGCACCGCAGAACAACGCACAGGGAACGTCAATCGTGTCGATGGCTTCCGTGTCATGGCCGTCAAGGCTGATGTGCTGCCAGGTGTCAACGTCGATGCAAAATTAAAAGAGGTCAAAGCCTGGATTGCCCAACAGAACTTCGATCCTGCCATTAAGATCGATTATAAAGGCGAAGACGAAGAACAACGCAAAGCACAGGAATTCTTGGGCAACGCCTTCGGTGTCGCCCTGTTTATCATGGCGATCATCCTTGTGACCCAGTTCAACAGTTTTTACAGTGCCTTTTTAATCCTGTCGGCCGTTATCATGTCCACCATCGGTGTCTTTATCGGCCTTTTGGTAACAGGTCAGCCGTTTGGAATCGTTATGGGGGGGATCGGTGTTATTGCCTTGGCTGGTATTGTTGTGAACAACAATATCGTACTTATTGATACCTTTGATCGTCTCAAACACGAAATGGGCAACACTTTTGACGCCATTGTCCTGACCGGGGCACAACGCATGCGGCCTGTTCTGCTCACAACGGTTACCACCATGCTGGGGCTGTTACCTATGGTCATGCAGCTCAATATCGATTTTATTAATCGAGACATCACACAAGGGGCGCCTTCAACGCAATGGTGGTCGCAATTGGCAACCGCAATCGTGTTTGGCCTTGGCTTTGCAACCGTTCTGACCTTGGTTGTTACACCTTGCGCCTTGATGTTGCGTTCCAACTTTCAGGACTGGCGCGAAAATCGTCGTCAAGCCCGCGAACAAGCGGACAGTTAATATAAAAGACATCTCGTACACTCTGTATCCTTAAAAATGATACAGAGTGTGCGCACAATCATACTTCTTTCGTATTAACTCCTTTAGACTATTAACTATAAGGTGAAATTTAAACGAAAAGATAAGTCAAATGCGCCGTTCCCAACGCAGAAAATACCGCTCAGGAAACCAGTTGAAACATATCGTACGTATGTTTTTCTTTCTGGCTATTATTGCATTGGTCCTTGGCGGGTTCGTCTATACAATCCTGATAAAAGAACAACCGCATGAAGCCGACATACCGGAAAATTCCAAATATGCCCCCATTTTTGCAGAAGACCTTGGACAAACCCCGGAAGCCTTAAAAGCCAAATACCCGGATTTACTGTTGCGTACCAACAGGCGGGGTGTTTTAACCGGAAAGCACGTGATGCGCGGGGCTCAATATACCATCTGGTTTGTCAAAGATATCAATGAATACAAGGCATTCCGCCTACAAGCGCAAAAAACATATCCGCATCTGAGTGAATCCGAAATCGCACAGGATTTCGCCAAACTTTACAGCCGCCCCGTCGATAGTACATGCAGCGGAAAAACGGCCTATGCCGAAAATAAATGTCATTACAAATGGTGGATCCGCAAAAATGTGACGTTGGACCTTTACAGCCGTTTCTTAAGAAATAATCAGGTTGAACTAAGTGCAATTTCAACAGACACGTATTTGACATCAAAGTATTTTGACGCTGTAAAATCCGTTCTCCCCACACAGTAACCGCCAAATAACTGTCAGTAGAAATTTGACGCTGTTTTGGTCAATATTCAAAACCACCTCTAATACCAACGATAAAAAAGGCCTGTTTTCTCTAACTCTTATGCACATTTGATAAGTTCAAAAGAACCGCTACCTTAGAACTTAGATGCAATATCAGTTAAAGGGAGGCCCCCTCCATGAATTCCGACCTGTCTTTTGTGATTGCCCTCGACGGCGCCCCTTATCCCGTTCAATTCGAAGCAGAAGTGCTGGATGAATTTCAACGCGACCATGTCGCCAGTATGGACCTGCAACTGCGTCAATTCGCCGATGAACAATTCGGTCCAACCTTTTATCTCGATCACCAAAACCGTCTTGGCATTGTCGCCCAACTCATTCGCGATGCCATGAAGGAAGAAAACGGCATCCTCATTGCCAAGTATGTTTTATGGATGGCGTCACATTATCCAGAAATTTCTGGAATTCGCATTCATGAAGACACATATGAATTTACAGCGAATATTTTTGACGAAACAGTGCCGGAAGGTTGCTCCGTTCATTAACGATTGCCAACCTTTGCGGGCCTGTCATAGACACGCGAAGGGAACCTATGGGAAAACTTGGCAGTTCTACGTTCTGGCTAGACCAGACTTTTGACGAAACCATGAGCTTGCTGGAGGAGGCGAAATATTACCACGCCTACCGCTTCCCCAAGCAGGTCGATCACTTGAACCCGTGTCAACGTCTGGAATTGACACGGGAATCTTTACGTATAACCTCCCGACTTTCTCACATGATTTCGTGGTTAATGCATGAAAAAGCCATTCTCAACGACGAGATTACCCGACGTGAATATCTGGAAGGCAATATCCCGCTGGCAGAGGAAAGTATCTGTACCAGCACCTGCGAAGAGGTTTTGGAAGACTGCCCCAAACGCCTACAAAGCCTGATGGACCGCAGCCTCTCCCTTTTTATCCGGGCCTCTCGTTTGGAAAAGATGCTGCGTAATTAAGTTTTACGCTTTCAAGATCTCTTCAACCAAATTAATCCAATAGCTGGCGCCGATATGCAGCATGCGGTCATTAAAATCAAACCCCGGATTATGCAGTAAGCACCCCCCCGGTTCCCCGCCTGTGCCCAGCCAGACATAACATCCCGGTTTTGCTTCCAACATATAAGAGAAATCTTCAGCCCCCATGCTGGGTACCGGATTTAAATCAACATTTTCTTCACCAACCGTTTTGGCCGCAACACCGGCACAAATTTCACTTTGCTGCACATCGTTAACCGTTGCCGGATAGCCTTTGGCATAGATCAATTCAAAGGTTGCCCCATGTGCTTCGCAAACCCCTTTTACAATCCGGCGAATACCGTCTTCCAAAGTTTGACGAACTTCGGGCGTAAAGGAACGAATGGTTCCACGTAATTGCACATCATTGGGGATCACGTTCCATGTATGCCCCGCATGAATTTGTGTCACGGACACAACGCCTGCATCCTGCGGGTTTAACACGCGTGATGTCAGGCTTTGCAACGCAAGGACAATTTCACTTGCGACCACAACCGGGTCCAACCCCAAATGCGGCATCGCCCCATGACAACCTTTACCGATCACCCGAATATCCATTGTATCGCATGCCGCCATCAATGGTCCGGCTTTCACCGCCATTGTGCCGGCTTCCATTTCCGGCCAGTTATGCATGCCAAAAACGGCTTCTGCCGGAAACAGGTCAAACAGGCCCTCTTCAACCATCACGCGCCCGCCGCCTTCGTTTTCCTCAGCGGGTTGAAAAACAAAATGGACCGTGCCTTTAAAATTACGATTTTCGCATAAATAAGCCGCCGCTCCCAACAACATGGCCATATGTCCATCATGCCCACAGCCATGCATCTTCCCTTCATGGCGGGAGGTATGCGGCACATTGGAACATTCCGTCATGTCCAGCGCATCCATATCTGCACGCAACGCAATTGCTGGGCCGTCTCCATTTGTCAAACTGGCCACAAGACCTGTTTTTGCCAGTCCACTATGAACCTTCAACCCCAAACTCTCTAATTGTGTTTTCACATAATTTGCCGTTTGTACCTCTTCAAAAGCGGTTTCGGGATGCGCATGCAAATGATGACGCCATTGAACCATTTTAGAAACCAATGGATGATCTTGTGAAATTTTCATTAAACAGTCCTAATGGATTGAAGTTGTATGTGTTTCAGCCTATATTATGTTGCAATGCAAAACATTATATGTCGGCCTTTCAGCTTTAAGAGTATTTACCATGACACGCATGTCCGTTCCAAACGTTAAGAACAGTATCGATCGCGCCATTCATGCCGTTGAGGGACGCATGACCAACGGCCTGTCGCCCGCCTCCATCATGGTGGCTTATTTCGACTGGTTGGTCCATATGGCCCACTCACCGGGTAAAGTCAGTGAAATGTCTGAAAATTTTGCCCGCAAAACGGTTGATTTCAATATCTGGGCAGCCCGTGCCACGATGGATCCCGATCTGCCTGATTTTATTCAACCCTTGCCGGAAGATCGTCGTTTTCGTTCTGAAGAATGGAAAAAATTTCCGTTTAATGTCATTGCCCAAGGGTTCTTATTGAAAGAACAATGGTGGCATTACGCGACGATGGGTATTCCCGGTGTGTCCAAACACCATGAAAGCATGGTGCATTTTGGCGCCCGTCAATGGCTGGACATTATTTCACCGACAAACTTTTTTGCGACCAACCCCCATGTTTTAAAAACCACCGTCGAACAAGGCGGGCAAAACCTTATGAAGGGTGCTGAAAACTTCTGGAATGAAGTCATGCGCAACATTGTGGAAGAACACAATGCCGCCGATAGTGAATATAAAGTCGGTAAAAATCTGGCTGTGACCAAAGGTAAAGTTGTTTATCGCAACCGTCTGGTCGAACTGATCCAATACGAACCAACCACCAAAAAAGTGGATGCAGAACCCGTACTGATCGTACCGGCATGGATTATGAAATATTACATTCTTGATCTGTCCCAATATAATTCATTGGTGAAATATCTGGTCGATAAGGGCCATACCGTCTTTATGGTATCCTGGCATAACCCGACAGCCCAAGATCGTGATCTCGATATGGAAGATTACGTCACACAAGGTGTGATGGAATCTTTAAAAGCCGTCACAACTATTGTACCGGATCAAAAAGTTCACGGTGTCGGATATTGTTTGGGCGGTACACTTCTAACCATCGCGGCAGCCGCAATGGCGCGTGACGAAGATGACCGTTTCAAAACGATTACGCTGTTCACCACACAAACCGATTTCAGTGAAGCCGGTGAATTGATGTTGTTCATCGACGAAAGCCAGATTTCCTACATGGAAGACATGATGTGGGATCAAGGCTATCTGGACACCAAGCAAATGTCCGGTGCTTTCCAGTTGTTACGTTCATTTGATCTCGTCTGGTCAAAAATGGTATCGGAATATCTGCTCGGCGAACAACCGCGCGTCAACGATTTGATGAGCTGGAACGCAGATGCAACCCGTATGCCTTACAAGATGCACACGCAATACCTGCGCCGTCTGTTCCTTGATAACGACTTGGCGGCCGGACGTTTTGAAGTTGGCGGCAAACCGATTGCCGTCTCCGATATCCGCACCCCCATGTTTGCGGTTGCCACAGGGAAAGACCATGTAGCCCCGTGGAAATCTGTTTATAAAATCCATCAATTGGTCGATACCGATGTCACCTTCGTCCTTACCAATGGGGGACACAATGCCGGGATCGTAAATGAACCGGGTCACCCGCGTCGCCATTATCAGATCGGCACCAAACTGGATAACGACAAATTCGTCCCGCCTGCGGAATGGGCAGAACGACACCCTGTCATTGAAGGGTCCTGGTGGGAACCGTGGGAAGCATGGTTGACAGAACATTCATCCGGTAAAGTAACCCCACCTCAAGTCGGTACAAAAGAGGGTGATTACGACCCTATTTGTGATGCCCCCGGCACTTATGTATTTGAGGAATAAACAGGTAAACGTCTCTTCCTGTCTCTATAGAAAAAGCCCTTCTGCGAACTTGTCGCGAAGGGCTTTTTTATTTACTTGAAGTTAAAAAAACAAAGGACAATATAAACTAAATAGATAAAAAATGGGGGAAGAAACGCCATGCAACACCATCCAGAAGAACGCGATAAAGCGACCCTCTTCAATCATATGCAGGCCTTTCGAGCTTTATCACGTAGCCCCGCCGTATTGTGCGGGGATTTATATCACGCAATGGAAGATATCGTTCACACCCTGACACAGGCCCTTCCCCATGCACGGGTCGGCATCTGGACCATAGACGACACACAAACAGAACGTTGGCAATGCCTTGCATCAAACGAGCCTGCACAACCTTTTTTTAAAAGTACTGAACTGCAAGACCTGATCAATATATTGGATCGGGAATTTATTTATACTGTGGATAATACTGTCACCCTCCCCAAACGCAGTCTCGCCCCCTTGCCTTTTTTCGAACGCCCCATTTGCGCACAACTCTGTGCCGGGATTCAAATTGATGCACAAACCAAAGGGATCGTCTGTTGTGAGTTTGAACATACCGCCCACCGATGGTCCATTGATGAAATGTATTTCACGGAATCCATCGCCAATTTCACCTCACTCTTTCTCAGTGATTACAACCGGCGGCGCGCAGAAATGAAATTATTTGACGCCATGCGCAATGATCGCCTGACCGGATTGGCGAATGCCTCCCATTTCATCCAGACATTGAAAAGCAAAATTCAACAACGTGGAGAGACACCCCTTCTGCTCGCCTTACTGGACATTCGCGGGTTTCGTCACATCAACGACATTCACGGTCACGATTTTGGTGATGAAATTCTAAAAAAGATGGCGATAGAATTGACACGACGCTTACCCGATGCCTTGATCGGTCGAACCGCCAGCAACGAATTCATTATCGCGCGCCATATTGATGATATTGAAGTCCTTGCCCAAACCAATCACGAACTTACCAGATTACTCCATAGCGATTTACAAATTCGAGACGAACATATAACGCTTGAATCTTCAATTGGGACAGCACTTTACCCAAATAATGCAACCCGCATCAAAAGCCTGATCCGCAAATGCGACATCGCCTTATTCAAAGCAAAAGAAACCTCGCGTGCCGGATTTATCGCTTATAATACGCAATTGGGATATGATTACGTTCAGCATATTCATCTCAAAAAACGCCTTAAAACAGCCATTCGAGACAAAACTTTCGTCAATTACTATCAACCGAAAATCAATCTGGCAACACGTGCGGTTACGTCAGGTGAAGTCCTAATCCGTTGGCGTGACAAACATGGTAAATTTGTCTCCCCTGCCGACTTTATCCCCATTGCAGAACGAACCGGCATGATCAACGACGTGGGACATCTTGTTCACGACAATATATGCAACGATCTGAATTTAATCCGTGATTTCAATCGCTGTAACCATGTCCTCGCAATTAACGCCAGCGTGCACGAATTACGCGATCCAAATTATGTCGATCATTTACTGGACTGCACACAAGCCTGCGATCTTCCCCCAAATCAGTTTGAAATCGAGGTAACCGAAAGCACATTTCTGGATGAAGATTACATCACTCACAACAATTTAAAACGCCTGCAAAAACAGGGGTTCTCGCTAGCGCTTGATGATTTTGGAACAGGATATTCGTCCCTGTCTTACCTTAAACAAATACAGTTTGATACAATCAAAATTGACCGGAGTTTCGTTCAAAACATCCATCAATGCCGCAAGAACCGCGAGATCACGACATCGCTGATCAAGCTTTTTCATACGATGGGCTGCAAAGTGGTCGCCGAAGGTGTCGAAGATATTGCCGAAGCCCATGTGTTACGCGATCTTGATTGCGACTTTGCCCAAGGGTTCCTCTATGCCAAGCCGATGGGGATCAATCGCTATACACAATATCTTGATTGCTCCCCTCAACACCCGACACCTTTTGTCTATGAAATTTAGCTCATCTCCCGTCCATCATCACGCAACACCACATAAATCGCAGGGATAACCAACAACGTCAATGCTGTTGAGGAAAACAGACCAAAGACCAGCGAGATCGCCAAGCCCTGAAAAATCGGGTCTGCCAGAATAAAGGCCGCCCCAATCATAGCGGCTGCAGCCGTCAGAAAAATCGGCTTAAACCGGATCATACCCGCTTCCAGTAAAATATCGCGCAACGGGCGTCCATCACTGATCCGATGACGGATAAAGTCGACCAACAAGATAGAATTTCGCACAATAATCCCGGCCAATGCGATAAAACCAATCATGGATGTCGCCGTAAACGGGGCAGAAAACAACCAATGTCCCAAGACAATCCCGATCAAGGTCAACGGTACAGGGACAAGGATCACCAATGGTAACTTGAAACTGCCGAACTGACCGACAACCAGCAAATAAATTGCCAGAATAGCCACCCCAAAGGCCGCGCCCATATCGCGAAACGTCACATAAGTGATTTCCCATTCCCCGTCCCACAGGAAAGTCACGCCGTTTTCATTGGCCGGTTGCCCGTGATATTTAATCGCAACCGGACCAAGTTCCCCCCAATCGGCCTGTTCAATGGCCTCTTCGACCGCAAACATCCCGTAAATCGGGGCTTCATACTGCCCTGCCAATTCGGCTGTGACCATTTCCAAGGCATATCCATCGCGTCGAAAGATGGGATAGGACGCTTTTTCCCGCACGACCTGCACAACTTCGCCCAGTTCCACATTGCCGGACGCCGACGGGATCGGCGTTGATAACAAACGTTGCGACATATGAAGGTCTTCTTTGGGCAGTCGCACCATGATTTCCATCGGATCGGTGCCTTCCCCACGATGGGAATATCCCACACGCACGCCACCTAACAACGCGGCGAGTGTGTCGTAAACGGCTTCTTGTTCAACCCCATGATACTCGAGGCGTTGTTGATCGATTTCCAGACGTAGGCGGTCACTGGGTACCCCGAAGCTATCATCCACATCTACGATAAAATCAATGTCTTTAAACAACGTTTTCAGCTTGTTTGCGGCCTTGCGTCGGATTTCTGCGTCCGGTCCGTAAACTTCGGTCAGTAAAGTCGCCATGACGGGCGGTCCCGGTGGAACTTCGACCACTTTCAACGATGTACCATCCGGTGTGTTCACATTTTTCAGACGTTCCCGGACTTCCAGTGCAATTTCGTGGCTTTCACGATCACGATCATGTTTGGGCTGTAAATTAAGCTGAACATCACCCAGTTCGGGTTTATCACGCAGATAATAATGGCGCACCAACCCATTGAAGTTAAAAGGCATGGATGTCCCGACATAAGCCTGCATATTCAACAGTTCCGGGATATCTTTTAACTGGTCTGCAACATCCTGTGCGACACGGTCGGTCATTTCCAGACTGGACCCTTCGGGCAGGTCAATCACCACCTGAATTTCGGATTTATTATCGAACGGCAACAGTTTAACCGTCACGCTTTTGGTATAAAACAACCCGCACGCCGCAATCGTTGCCACACCGACAATCGTCAGCAGCTTCTTCGATTTGCTGCGATCCTGAATGATGGGACGGGCAAAACGTTCATAAAAGCGCCCCATCTTGCCGCCATCCAGATCATGAGCGTGACTGCCTTCTTCCAGCATACGACCACGCAATAACATCAACAACCACGGTGTTATGATCACGGCAACAAAGAAAGAAAACAACATCGCGGCCGAGGCATTGGCCGGGATGGGGCTCATATACGGCCCCATCAGACCAGAGACAAACATCATCGGCAACAAGGCGGCAACAATGGTCAAGGTTGCGATAATCGTTGGATTTCCGACTTCTGCCACCCCTTCAATCGCGGCTTGTAACGGGGGGCGCCCGTCTTTCATATTCCAGTGACGTACGATGTTTTCCACGACGACAATCGCATCATCGACTAAAATCCCGATGGAAAAGATCAGGGCAAACAGGCTGACCCGGTTAATCGTATAGCCCATCAGGTAAGAGGCAAATAAGGTTAACAAGATCGTTGTCGGGATAACAACCGCAACCACGACCGCCTCACGCCAGCCGACCGTAAAGAAGATCAGGATCACAATAGAAACGGTTGCCAGCCCCAAATGGAACAGCAATTCATCCGCTTTTTCCGTTGCCGTCTCACCATAATTTCGGGTGACATCCACATTGATATCTGCGGGAACAAGTTTCCCTTGCACTGTTTCAAGACGTTTTAAGATATCCTCTGCCACAAAAACCGCATTAGCCCCTTGGCGTTTGGCAAAAGCCAGTGTGACAGCGGGTTTGCGCACCAGTGTGCCATCTTCGCGTTTTTCCATCTGCCAGACACGTTTTTCTTCTTCGCGTGCCCCAATAACAACCGACGCCACATCTTTCACATAGACCGGGCGACCATCGTGACTGGTCAGCAGCAACAAACCGACATCCGGCATCCCTTGCAAGGTTTGTCCGGCAACGACGGGCACAGACTGATTGGCTTCGCGCAGGCGACCAATCATAAAAGAACGGTTGGCATGTTGAATTTTTTCGATCAACTGGTTCAGTGAAATACCATAAAGCGCCAGTTCTTCCGGGTCCGGTTCTACCCTGATTTGATCCGCACGTCCCCCGACGATATAGCTAAGCCCCACATTATCAACCTTGACCAATTCATGCTGCAACTCGTCCGCCAAGGCATGTAAACCATTATCGGTCCAACGTTCTGCAACTGCATCTTGCGGGGAAAGGGTCAGGGTGACAATCGCCACATCATTAATACCACGCCCAACAATCAAGGGTTCCGGTATCCCCAAGGGCAAGCGATCCAGATTGGCCCGAATATTTTCGTGAACACGCAAAATGGCGTCATCTTCACTGGTGCCGACTAAAAAACGGGCGGTGACAACAACCTGATCATCTTGCGTTTGGGAATAGACATGTTCAACGCCATCAATCCCTTTGATAATATCTTCCAACGGTTCACTGACCAGTTCGACCGCATCGGTTGCCTTCAATCCATTTGCGGACACCAGAATGTCCACCATTGGGACAGAGATTTGCGGTTCTTCTTCGCGCGGTAACATGACCAAGGCCACCGTCCCCACAACCAGCGAGGCCAATAATAACAACGGGGTCAAGGGTGATGTAATGAACGTCTTGGTAATATAACCGGAAATGCCGAGCTTCATAGCTGCCCCCCGATCAACATATCACCGTCTTGCAAGCCGGATAAAATCTCGACTTTATCCCCGATGCGACGGCCCGGCTGTACGACAATTTCGCGATTACCTTCCAACACGACAAAATGCAAGCCATATCGGGTAAAGACAAAACGTTGTGGGACCAGATACGTTGCACGTTTACCTGTCGATACATAAACGCGGATGCGTTCTCCGATAAAATAATCCCCCAATCCGGCGACTTCCACATCTGCGACCACACGCCCATTGCGCATTTCCGGGTAAACTTGACGCACAACACCCTGCGTTTCCGGTACGCCAGCCTGCGTTATGGAAACCAAATCGCCTTTTCGGATAAAACGGGCATGACGTTCCGGGACTTCAATGCGCAAAATATAAGTTTCATCGGCGATATTGGCGATTGCTTCGCCCGGCATAACAACCACGCCCGTTGTCACATTCACACGGATAACCCGCCCATTGGACGGCGACAAGACGGATCCTTCGCGTTCACGCTGCAAGATCAATTCCCGATCACTTTCCATCGCTTTCAGATTTTTCACCACCACATCCAGATTGGTGCGTGCCTCATCCAGTTTGGCTTGTGAACCGGCCCCGGTTTTGCGCAATCGTTGAGCACGATCCAGCGCAATTTCCGCCAGTTTACGTTCCGCCTGCAAGGATGCCCTGCGCGCTTCCAATGCTTGTTTTTCAAGATTGATTTTTTCATCTACCACGCGGGCAATGACTTCACCGGCACGAACTGCACTGCCTTCATCGACCAGCAATTCAACAATGGTTCCGCCGATACGCGCACGGGCTGGCGTCATATCAACCGTTTGCACCGTTGCCAACACGGCTTTCCTATCGGCGATTTCTTCACGCACAACCGTATAGCTTTCTTGTGCAAAAACGGAAGAGATCTGCATGGTAACCACAACAACCCAACCGATAGCGCCAAACCATTTCATCGAAAAACTCCTTGATACAAATCGTATTGACAAATATATCACGCACAGCTAAATTAGCAACTATGAATATTAATGTTTTTAAAGATAAAGCGATTGCCGCATCCGATCTGCTCAAAATGATGGGCAGTGAACGACGCTTGATGATCCTGTGTCAATTGGGCAGAGGGGAAAAATCGGTCGGGGAATTAGAAAGCCTGATTGGTTTGAAACAATCTGCCCTATCACAACATCTTGCAAAACTCCGAGCACAGAAACTGGTCAAAACCAGACGAGAGTCTCAAACCATTTTCTATTCGCTGGCTTCTCGTGAAGTCGAACAGATTATCTTGACCTTGTACGGGCTTTATTGCCCAACGGATCAAAATGAGGATATATCCAATGACGATTGATCGCCTTGTAATGGCCTTTGCCGGCGGCGTTATTCTGCTGTCGCTTGCCTTGACTTTCTTTGTCCATCCCAATTTCTGGTGGCTGACGGCCTTCGTCGGGGCCAATATGTTTCAAGCCGCCTTTACAGGTTTTTGTCCCTTGGCAAAAATGTTGAAAAAGATCGGCGCACAACCCGGTGCGGCTTTCAACTAATCAGTCGACACTTACGGAGCAAAATTAGGCGTATCTTCTTCGATATCGTGGGGGTCCTGATGGATCAGGATTTCCGCGTCCGGGTACAATATCCGTAAAGACGCCGCAACTTCATCGGCAATTTCATGGCAATCACGCAAGGCCATGTCCCCATCCAGTTCCAGGTGCAGTTGAATAAATTGTTGTGGCCCGCTGGAACGCGTTCTTAAATCATGCATGCCGCTGACCCTGGCATGGGCGCGAACGCATTTTGCAATTTCCTTGCGTTCTTCATCGGGAAATTCCCGATCCATCAACAGATCAAAAGCATCCATTGCAATTTCGCGTACACTCCACAGAATGTAAGCGGCAATCACCCCGGCAATCAGCGGATCAAACCACAGCCATCCGGTATAGGCGGAAACGAGCAATGCCAGAATAACACCCGCATTCACCAGAATATCGGTCATATAGTGCAAAGAGTCTGCAGAAACCGCCACGGAACGGGTTTTGCGCACCACGTAACGCTGAAAACTGACCAGCCCGATCGTCAACACGATCGATAGCACCATAACCACAATGCCCATATCGCTATTTTCAATGGCGCGCGGCTGGATAAATCTGCGTCCGGTTTCTACGGTCAAAAACAAAGCAGAGGCAAAAATAAACCCTGACTGCATCAACCCGGCCAAAGGTTCTGCCTTGCCATGACCAAAACGATGTTCACGGTCGGCAGGTTGCAAGGCATAATGAACGGCAATCAAGTTGACCAATGACGCCCCGACATCCAGCACAGAATCGATCAGGGTTGACAGCAAACTGACAGAGTCGGTTGCCAGCCATGCATAAAACTTCACCCCAATCAGGATTGAGGCCACAGCAACGGACGCATAGGTCGCCAGACGCATCAAGCGCGGTTTATTCAGTTCTTCCGGGCTGATATTCACAACTCAATGGCCTTATCTGATTTTAATTAAGGGAACAAGCGCACGACATTCCAGCCGTCATCCGTCATTTTATAGACAATGCGGTCATGGAGTCGAAATTTTTGATCCGCCCAAAATTCGATTTGACGGGGTTTCAAGCGGAAACCGGACCAAAAATCCGGTCGCGGAATTTCACCGATACCGAATTTCGCTGTATATTCCGCAACGCGTTTTTCCAGTTCCCAACGCCCTTCCATTTCTTGTGATTGTTTGGACGCCCACGCCCCGATACGGCTTACGCGCGCGCGGCTTTGAAAATAAGCATCCGCCTCTTCTGCGCTTACCGGTTCGATAGAACCTTCGACACGCACCTGTTTGCGCAAGGATTTCCAATGCAAACACAAGGCTGCATTCGGGTTTTCATGTAATTCACCCGCTTTGCGGCTGCCAAGGTTGGTATAAAAGACAAAACCTTTTTCATCGGCGCCTTTTAACAAAACCATACGGACAGAAGGAATGGCATCCTTAGTTGCCGTTGCCAAAGACATCGCAGTCGGGGTATTAACTTCGTTTTTTTCGGCCTCGGCCAGCCATTCATGGAACAAAGAAATGGGATTAGGGCTTTGCGTCACGGCTTTACTGTCCTAAATTATAAGAAACGATTGAAGGGTTCGCCCCTAATGAACGTCTTAGATAGGCGTTTGTCAACCCGCATGAAAGGTTAAAGATCATGTCTGTTTCCAAATTTGCTTGTGCAATTGCCGCCGTTTCCATGCTTGGTGCCTGTCAAACAACAATGGAAGACAATCCCAAACAAACCGTCGGCACCATCATTGGTGCGGTCGGCGGTGCCGTTATCGGGTCCAACCTTGGCAAAGGGAAAGGCAGCCTTGTCGGTGTCGCACTGGGCACATTGGCGGGGGCGTGGCTCGGCGGTTCCATCGGTCAATCGATGGACGAGCTGGACCGCATGAAAATGGCAAACGCCACACAGGATGCGCTGGAACATAAATCCGTTGGACAGACATCAACATGGTCCAACCCCGATACAGGCAATTCCGGCCGCATTACCCCGACTAAAACCTATTATGAACCGGGTGCAAAAGAACCGTGTCGTGAATACAGCAATACGGTCACCATTGACGGTCAGCTTGAAACCATTACCGGAACAGCTTGCCGACGACCGGACGGAACATGGCGAACCGTTGACTAAAGTCGCAGAGCAGATTATTTATGCGCGAAAAATAAGCGACATTACAGGATAGAGTCCGACGATGAAAGACCCATATAGAGTTCTTGGTATCCCCAAAGATTCAACAAAAATAGATATCAAAGCAGCCTATCGTAAACTCGCACGCCAGAACCATCCTGATTTGCATCAGGGCGACACCAAGGCCGAAGAACGTTTCAAGGAAATTCAAGCGGCCTATCAATTGCTGTCCGATGATGATAAGCGCAATCAATATGATCGTGGGCAGATCGACGCAGAAGGCAATCCGACCTTTCGTTCCGGTGGTTTTGGCGGTCAACGCCGTGGCGGCAATGCCGGTGGTTTTGGCGCAGGTGGCTTTCACGATATTTTCAAGGACTTTGCCAATCAGGCTCGTGGACAAAAAGCCAAGGAAGATCCTTTCGCCGATTTCGGACGCGGGTTCGGCGGCGGATTTGATTTTAGTGACGGCTTTGGTGATGAAACCCATCCACAGAGAAAAGGCGCAACGGTTAACTGCTGGCTGGAGCTGGATTTTGCAGAGGCCGCACGCGGGTGTAAAAAAACAGTTCGCTTGCCCACTGGCAAAGAACTGAGTGTCAATGTCCCTGCCGGTTTTGAAGACGGTCAATCCTTGCGCCTCAAAGGCCAAGGCATGCCGGGCTTAAACGGCGCGCCCAGTGGCGATGCGATGGTCGAAATCCATATCAAGCCGGACCCGATGTTTTCGCGCAAAGGCAACGATATTCATCTTGATTTACCCATTACCGTCCCCGAAGCGGTTATGGGCGCAAAAATTGAAGCCCCGACTATTGATGGTCCTGTACATGTCAAAGTCCCGGAACACGCCAATTCCGGTACAACTCTGCGCCTGCGTGGCAAAGGCATCAAAGCAAAGGATGGCACACGCGGCGATCAATATGTCAAATTGCGTGTCATGCTGCCGGAAAAATCCGACAAGGAATTCATTGAATTCGTCAAAAGCTGGGCAGAACGCAAACCGTACAGTGTGCGTGCAAAAAAATCCTGATTTTCCTTTAGATTTCAGATCCTAATCTATATGCTTCCATAAGTTATTTTATAAAGCTATGGATCGGTTTGATGCGCGCACTTCTTTCAATGTTTTTGCTTTTAGCTTTGTCCGCTTGCGTTAATAATTTTGACAAATATTATTCTGCAAACGGCACAACCCCAACACCGTATAACACTCTCCCGCCCTCCGGTGATATTAAGATTATTTCCGTCTCACAAAAAAAGGGGAAAGAAACACTCTATAAAATGCTGGAAAATGGCTACAGCTATATTGGAAACTCCAGTTTTAATGGAGAGCTCGGTGACGAGACCCAATTAAAGGCAGTTGCGAAGAAAGTCGGGGCCGAACTGGTCGTTTATGCAACAGCCATGACGGACAAAGAATCCAAAACCTTCGCATTATCGACACCGGACACGCAAACAACTTATCATTCCGGCAGCTTTAACGATTATTCAAGCGGTTACTCCCCCACATATTATTCCGGGACCAGCACAACATATTCATCCAAAACAACCTACATCCCCTATACTGTTACCAACTATGACCAAGAGGCCATGTTTTTTGCCAAGAAACGCCCCGGCGGCCTTGGGTTATATGTGCGCGACTTGACCAAAGAACAGCGTAAGCAGGTCAACAGCAATATGGGGGCTTTTGTAACGGTTGTTGTTAAAGATTCTTCTGCCTTTCGCGCCAATATCATGCAAGACGATATCCTGCTGGGTATTCGTGACGTTCCCATCAAAGATGCCCAACATTATGTCGAACTTGCCCGAAAGGAAATCGGGCAAAAGAAAGTTCCGATTACATTTTGGCGGGACGGGGAAATCTACACACTCTACGTCGATATTGACGACTACGACTTTTCTGATTTAAAACCTCAATCCTGATGGTTGAAATTTATGTCGATGCAGATGCCTGTCCGGTGAAGGATGAGGTTCTTAAAGTGGTCGCGAGACGAAATGTCAAAGTTCATTTCGTCTCCAACCAATGGCTTCGTTTGCCACAAAGCACATTGATCAACATTGTGGTCGCCCCACAAGGCCCTGACGAAGCCGACAACTGGATCGCAGAACATATTCAAGAGAACGATATCTGCATCACAGGGGATATCCCGCTGGCTGATCGTTGCATCAAAAAAGGGGCCGATGTCCTTGGACATAACGGCAAGACCTTTACACCGGACAGTATCGGGATGGCACTTGCCACACGGGATTTAATGACCCATCTGCGCGACATCGGTGAAATTGACGGTGGTGGCAATCGCCCCTTTTCAAAGAATGATCGCTCGCGTTTTTCCAGCACACTGGATACGTTGGTTCAAAAACGGCTTTAACGCGCGATTATTCCTGCCAGATAAATCCATCAAATGTATAGATTTCAGGGAAAATGCCGATTTCATAATACAACTGCGCAATTTGGCGAAATTTATCCGCCGTCACATTGCCCAGCTCAATCCCGTCTTTATACGCCAGCTTACGTAATTCGTGTCCTTCGAAAATTAAGCTTTCAACCGATTTATTCTGCCCGTTGTAGCTTTCTTTTATGACCTGAACCGTTTCCTCAATATGATTAAACGCATAAGCCCAGCCCATCAATGAAGCCTCGCGAAAGGCCTTTACGCGTTTAGGGTTTTCGCGAATTTCACGCTCAGACGTAAACAGCAAATCACCATAATAAGCCTGCCCATAATCTTTCGGGGCAAAACTGTTAAAAGCAACTCCCTTTTCCTTCAGAATAAAGGGTTCATTTGACACATAGGATGCCATAGCATCCGTTTTACCGGTAATTAAATCATCCAGATTATAGCTGTGTTTTTGCCGGATAACATCAAAGGCACGCACCCCTTCGTGCTGCAACATACCCATTGTGGCCGCTGCCCCCAATTCATCAGGGGTAATCATAATCTTTCGTCCGATCAAATCGGATATATTTTTAATCCCCGTGTCTTTCCTTGTTAAAAGGATAGAAGGCGTATCCTGAAAGATCGCAGCCAACACGACAACGGGCTTCCCTTGAACACGTGTTGCCAAAAGCGACGAACGCCCCGTTCCGTAGGTTGCCTTTCCCGTCAAAACCTGTGCGACAACATCATGGGTTTCAAAGGTAAAAGGCTGTATGGAAACATCAAGGCCACGCTCACGATAAAACCCTTTTTCCTTCGCCATATAATATCCGGCAAACTGGAACTGATCCAACCACTGAAGTTTCAAGCTTACTTTTTCATATGCATGCCCTGTTGTACTTTGCAAAATACAGACAAACAGCAGCAAAAAGGCCCATTTAAAACGCATTTAATTTTCTTCGACGTAATGTTAATTTTTATTTCCTTAAAATGCATGATATTCAACCAGAAATCAACACATGCAAATAAGTAAATCAATCCAGAATATCGTACAATACCTTTTCCATCGCTTTCGTACGAGCCATTTCTGCCTCTTGAAGAGCTTGAGACGCCCGTGCGCCAATGGACGGACTTTGAAGATCCAATCCTAAAACGGTGTAGAGCTCATTCAATTGCGCATTTTGCAAATCACGGGCCAGCACCCATTTATCATCCTGACTTAAGGCCACAAAACCAGCCTTTTCCAAGGCTTTCATCACAACAGAGGCCACATGCGTCCCCAATTCCCGATTTAAAATTTTGTCCGATAATGCGCCGCCTTTGACATGCTGTTCTTTTAAAAGACGCAACGCATGCAATGCCGCCGCCATTTTGTCCGACGGTGAAATAATCTTTCCATTACGAAAAGCATTTCTTCCCCAGTCTTCCAACGTCGCCGTCAATAACGCCCCAATCAAGACCACCGCCCATGTGAGATACATCCAGATGAGAAAAATGGGGATTGTTGCCAAGACGCCATAGATCGCCTGATAGGACGGAAAATGAGAAACGTAAAGCCCAAATAATTTCTTCAAAACCGCAAAAAAGAAACCCGCTGTCACCCCACCGATAATGCCATTTCGAAAAGAAATTGTCCGATTGGGCACAAAGACATAAAAAAACGTCAACGCCGCCATCATCATTAAGTTGGGCAGGATCACACTGGCAAACGACGATACATTGATCCCGCCGACGCCGCTGACGTCCACCCAGTTGGTCAAGGCATAGAAGTATGTTGATAAGGACAAGCTTGCCCCCATTAACAGCGGTCCCAATGTCATCAAGGCCCAAAACATCAGCAAACGTGAGACAAAGGGTCGTTTTTCGCGGACCCTGAAAATTCGGTTCATGGCATCTTCGATTGTGGACAGCAACATAATCGCCGTCACCCCCAAACCAACGATCCCTACCGTTGTCATACCGCCGGTTTTTTCAGTAAAGGTTTGCAGATATTTTGCAACCGCATCCCCGGCTGCAGGGACGAAGTTTTCAAACACATAGGCTTGCAATTGATGCTGCACCCCGTCAAAAGCCGGGAATGCCGCAAAAATTGCAAAACTGATCGCCATCAACGGCACCAGTGATAACAAAGAAGTATAACTGAGAGACGCTGCAATACGCAGACATTGGTCTTCCCCGAAGCGACGCAGGATTAACGACCAGATTTGTGCGAGATTTGTCATATCAAACGACGTTTTTTGAGAAGCGTCCATTTTTTGTTACCGACTGTTACTAAAAACTTTAAAATTGTGACGAGAGAATTCTTTCCCCTTTGCTGATAATATCCTATACAAAGTTCAAAGAATTATTGAAGCTTTCTTTGAAAAAAGGCAAAAAGAGCTTCAATTATCATAGTTACAGAAGTTTGAAGTGAGGATGTCATGACTGTGCCTGCGCTTATGGCTGGTAAAAAAGGCCTGATTATGGGAGTCGCCAACGAGCGTTCAATCGCTTGGGGCATTACAAAAGCACTGAGAGAACAAGGTGCTGAACTGGCTTTCACCTATCAAGGCGATGCGTTACTCAAACGCGTTGCGCCCTTGGCCGAGTCTGTTGGTTCCAACATTATGCTGCCGTGCGACGTCACCGATCAAGACAGTATTGATGCCGTTTTCGACACACTTGAAGAAAAATGGGGCAAACTGGACTTTGTTCTTCACGGAATCGCCTATTCCGATAAATCAGAACTCAAAGGTCGTTACGTGGATACAAGCCGCGACAACTTCCTGCAAACGATGGATATCTCGTGTTTCTCTTTCACAGCTGTTGCCAAACGTGCCGCAGCGATGATGAACGAAGGCGGCTCCCTCGTCACTCTGACCTATTACGGATCCGAACGTGTGACACCGCATTACAACGTCATGGGAGTCGCCAAGGCCGCGTTGGAAGCCTCTGTTCGTTATCTGGCAGAAGACCTTGGCAAAGATAAAATTCGTGTCAATGCCTTGTCAGCGGGTCCGATGAAAACACTGGCGGCCAGCGGGATCGGCGATTTCCGTTATATCCTGAAATGGAACGAATTAAACTCCCCACTTCGTCGCAACGTCACCTTGGAAGACGTCGGCGGTGCCGGCCTTTACCTGCTGTCCAATCTGTCTTCCGGTGTCACAGGGGAAACCCATCACGTTGATTGCGGGTATCACATCGTCGGGATGAAGGCGGTGGACGCCCCCGATATTGCGACTTCTTAAACGATCAAAAGGCCAAATAAATGTCCGGTAACCGTTTCGGTCACGTTTTCAGCTTCACCACTTTCGGCGAAAGCCACGGTCCCGCCATCGGCTGCGTTGTCGATGGCGTGCCTTCGCAAATTGAGCTTAAGGAAGAAGACATTCAAGTCTGGTTGGAAAAACGTAAACCCGGTACCAGCCGTTTTACCACACAACGCAAAGAACCGGACGAGGTTCGCATCCTCTCCGGTGTGTTTGAAGGGAAAACAACCGGCACATCCATTGGCCTGGAAATCATCAATACGGATCAACGGTCCAAAGACTACGGCGAGATCAAAGATAAATTCCGTCCCGGTCACGCCGATTATACCTATTGGGAAAAATACGGTATCCGCGATTACCGTGGTGGTGGACGATCCAGCGCACGCGAAACCGCCATGCGGGTTGCTGCCGGTGCCATTGCGCGCAAAGTCTTAGGCGACGCGATTGACATTAAAGGCTATCTGGTTCAAATCGGCCCGCATAAAATTGATCGCAGCCGTTTTGATTGGGCAGAAATTGACAACAACCCCTTCTTCTGCCCTGACCCGGTTATGGCAAAAGATTGGGAAACCTATCTGGATGGTATCCGCAAAGAAGGGTCTTCCATCGGTGCTGTTCTTGAAATTGTCGCCAAAGGCGTTCCCGTTGGTTGGGGGCAACCGGTTTATGACAAACTGGATGCAGATCTCGCCAAGGCAATGATGTCGATCAATGCGGTCAAAGGTGTCGAAATTGGTGACGGCTTTGATGCCGCTAGCCTGAATGGTGTAGAAAATGCCGACGAAATCCGCATGGGAGAAGATGGCAAACCTGTTTTTCTGTCCAACCATGCAGGCGGGATCCTAGGCGGTATTTCCAGCGGGCAGGACATTGTTGTACGTGTGGCCATTAAACCCACCAGCTCCATTCTGGTGGAACGTAAAACCATCGACATTCACGGTAACGAATGTAACCTGATCACCAAAGGGCGCCATGATCCTTGCGTCGGTATTCGCGGTGTGCCTGTGGCCGAAGCCATGATGGCCTGCGTTCTGGCCGATCATATGATGTTGCACCGCGCCCAGCAGGGCTAAGTCCTGTGGCTGGGGCGGGCCTTTTTCAAAAAACGCGACAGGCCTATCGCCTGTTTTACCCGTTGGCGGCACTCCACGCTGCGCTTTCCATTCCCCTATGGATCCTCAGTTATCTGGGGCTTGTGGACTTGAGCCTAAGTGCACAGGATCATGCCCATGAGATGATTTTCGGTTTTGCGCTTGCCGTTATGACCGGATTTTTGCTCAATGGTGTCAAAAAGATCAATCTGGCTTTATTAACCATCCTTTGGATGGCGGGGCGGGCCGCTTTATTTTTTCCAGACCTCCCCGCTTTACTCACGGCAGCTCTTTATATTTCCTTCCCGGTTTTACTCGCCATACTGGCCGCTGTTCCGTTATTCAAGAATGCGAAAAGCTGGCGAAACCTTGCCTTTGCCCCCATTTTAACCGCCTTTAGCATCGGTGAGACTCTTTTCCAACTCGGACGAATGAACATCTGGGACTTAGGCGAAGAACGCGGCTTGATCTTTGGGCTCAATCTGATTTGTGCGATGGTTTATATGATGGGTGGGCGTGTGGTCACCGCTGTCACCAATGGGGCAATGCAGGCCTTTGATGATCATTTAAAACCCGGTACGCAATCCTATTGGGAAGAAAAGGGCTTTTTCGCTCTCCTCATCCTTGTCATCGGCGACTTAAGCGGCCTGAATTTTCTTTCTGTCGCGGGTGGGCTTTCTTTAAGTTTTTGCCTCATCATGCGCCTTTATCACTGGCAAGTTGTCCGCCTTTGTCGCAATCCACAATGTCTTTGGCTTCATATTGGATTTGCGTGGTTGTTGATTGGGATTGTCTTGCGCACGATGGGGCAGATTTTAGATACCCCCTATTCCATCCTTGGCATTCACACAATTACAATTGCCGCCCTTGGCACCCTGACCCTGACCATCATGTGCCGAACCACACAACAACGCCTGCGCATAAAAATTCACATTCCGCCTGCGCTGCTGTGGATGCTCGCCTTCCTAAGTCTTTCCGTTGTCGCCCGCTTACTGATGGAGATCCTCGATCTCTCCCCTTGGGGCATTGTCTCTGCTGCATCCTATAGCATTGGGTTCATCTTATTCTTTATCTGGATCATCCAACAATTCATCCTGAGCGCCCATAAACAATCACTGCGCGAATAAAACACTTATAAATAGAATTGAAATGATGTATAATTGTATAATAATTATAAAAAACATCATTAAATATAAGTTTAGGGAGCGAAAAATGTTACGAAAACAATTACTTCGCAATAGCGCGATGCCTGTTATTGCGATTTTTCTATCCGGTTGTGCCCTATTTGAGCCTGTAGACACACCGATTTCAAACAATTTGGATTTATTATCAAATGTCCCCAGTCCGGCACATCGTATTTGCACGAACACATCATTATCCACCGATCAACTCTCCTTAAATGATTTTTACCACACGGATAGCTGTCTCGCTTTTGCCGATACTTTGATTGCCTGGAAAAGCTATCGCGATGCGGCTGATGATTTGACAAATGCACAATCCATGCTGAATGTCGGGGTTTTGGGATTAGCCGCCGCAACGATTTGGGCGGCCGTCACAGAAACATCAACGGACAATATCGCCCGTTTTGGCATCGGTTCAGCCGTTCTTTATTCAGGCTCTCGCATCCTTGCCCCAGAACAACGTCGAAAAATTTATCGGACCGGGGCCAAGGCCGCTGCCTGTATCATGCGTCGAGCAAATGGATTACTCACAGACCCTGTTGTACCTTACTATGCAAAAATCGATGCGCTATATAAGGAATATGACAAACTAAATAACAAGATCACTGATTTCCAAGAAGAATATGGTTCTATTAAAATTCCTGAAAAACCACATTTGACAGTAAACACCACCAATCGTTCAAAAATTCAAAGTAGTCACATACTGAATAACGGAAACGCAAACGGTATTGTTATTCCTCCCAAAACAAACAAAAGCAATTCCTCCGACGCGAAAGACGATCCAAGATTACTTAAAGAATACGCCCAAAAACTTCATGCATTCATCTCTGCAACTGAAATGGCCAAACTGACTGATAAAACACGTACAATTAAAGTAGAACTCCTAAAACTAAAGCAGACCTTTGACAGTAACCAAAGCATTATTGATCAACATAAAGACAAACTCTCTCAAGCCGCGGCAGAGATTACCCAAAAATTGATCGAATTGGATGACAATATTCGAGAGTTGCTTGATGAGACTTTGCCAAATCCAAGCTCCATTTTTGACACAGTTCAGCAAAGCTCAATGCGCTATCTTGGTGATGTCACACCGCTTTATGGGTTCGTCAGCCAGCAGATAAACGCAAGAGACGTTTCGCCTCCTGCCCCCCTTGTTTCTTCAGAGTCTGACTCAAAAGTTCACATTTCATAACAATACCTTGCAAGCCGTCTCGACATTAACCTGATTGAAGACACCAATATCCATGCTTCTGCAGATTGGATAGATTTTTCCCAATCCTTTGCTA